>JAABUM010000079.1_pt1 | contig 213434 bp, 209 predicted proteins | sample 5559161 | NCBI WGS metagenome assembly JAABUM01 (sample SAMN10711868, study PRJNA513369) | rock metagenome | isolation source: Antarctica rocks | place: Antarctica: Victoria Land, Siegfried Peak nord | reverse complement strand
TAACCCTAACCCTAACCCTAACCCTAACCCTAACCCTAACCCTAACCCTAACCCTAACCCTAACCCTAACCCTAACCCTAACCCTAACCCTAACCCTAACCCTAACCCTAACCCTAACCCTAACCCTTCCACTCCTACTCCTACTCCCACTCCCACTTTCACTTTCACTTTCACTCCCTCTTCCACTCCTACTTCTATTCTTACTCTTACTCTTACTCCTACTTTCACTTCCCCTTCCTCTTCTATACCTACTTCTACTCTTACTCTTACTCTTACTCCTACTTCTACTCTTATCTCTACTACTATTATTACTTTTACTTTTACTACTACTACTACTACTTCTACTTCTACTTCTACTCTTATCTCTACTTTAATTCTAATCTTTCTTTTTTACTATCTCCTTTATTCTTCTTATTATTAACCTTACTTCTACTCTTACTACTCTTATCTTTCTTTCTACCTTTATTAATACTTTTACTTCTTACTTTATTTATTACTTCTACTCTTATTAATATTATTACTACTTCTACTACTAATCTTCCCTCTACTTCTACTTAATTCTATTTCTATTTCTACTTTTATTACTACTTCTACTTCTATTACTACTATATACTACTACTACTACTTCTACTTCTAATCTCTTTTCCTTTTTTTAATATAATTATCTTTATTACTTTTACCTTTACTCTATTTTCTTTCTTAACCCTAACTTCTACCTTATCTAATTCTATTTAATCCTATTTCTTTTTCTTTTTCTTACTTCTATTATAACTTTATTTATAACTCTAATTCTATTCTTATTATTTCTCTTTTTACTTTTACTTTTACTTCTAACTTTACTACTACTTTTATAACTATTCCTATTCTTTTTTCTACTCTTATAATAATTACTATTACTACTATTATATTTATAACTTCTTAACCCTAACCCTTACTACCTCTACTCTCCCTCCTACCCTTACTATTATTACTCTCTCTAATACTACTTCTATTACTTTACCTTCTCCTTCTATCTTTTAAATACTCTTCCTTTCTCCTAACTTTAATTCCTACTTTTACTTCTAACTTCTATTATTACTTTAACTATTACTTCTCTTATTTTACTTACTTCTAACTCTATTTTAACTATAATTTATACTTATATTAATTACTACTATTATAACTCTTATTATTACTTTTACTTCTACTTTTACTTCTTTAATTTTTTTTCTACTTATTACTACTTCTATTCCTTTAACTTCTACTTTTATTATTATATATCCTTATTATAACTCTAACTATTCTTATAACTCTTATTATTACTCTTACTATTACTCTTATTATTACTTTTATTCTTATTTTTACTTCTACTTTTATATTTATTACTAAAACTATTAATATTATTATATCTCTTACTACTTTATTCTAACTTCTACTTTTATATTTATTACTAAAACTATTAATATTATTATATCTCTTACTACTTTATTCTAACTTCTACTTTTATATTTATTACTAAAACTATTAATATTATTATATCTCTTACTACTTTATTCTAACTTCTACTTTTACTTCTAACTTTATACTTATTACTATTACTATTATTACTATTATCTTTATCCTAACTTTTAATTCTACTTCTTCTTTAACTCTTACTTCTTCTTTTACTACTACTCTTATAAACTTTACTATTACTACTACTTTATCTTTATTCTTATTATTACCTTTTATCTCTTTTACTACTTCTACTTTTACTTTTATCTTTACTTCTACTTTTACTTTTATTACTACTATTACTTTTATTACTCTTACTTCTACTTTTACTACTATTTTTACTTATTATAATTATTACTACTTTTATTACTCTTACTCCTACTTTTATTTCTACTTTTCTTACTTTTACTTCTATTTTTATTTCTACTTTTACTCTTATTATTATTATAACTTTATTATTACTCTTACTTTTACTTTTATATTTATACTTACTTTTATACTTACTTTTACTTTTACTTTTATCTCTTTTATTTCTTCTACTATTATTACTACTTTTATACCTACTTATATTTCTATTATTACTTCTACTATTACTTATATTTTTATTTTTATTATTTTTATTACTTCTACTTTTACTTATATTTTTTTTATTACTTCTACTTTTATTTTATCTTTTACTTCTATTAATTATTACTCTTACTTCTACTTTTATTTTATCTTTTACTCCTATTAATTATTACTCTTACTTCTACTTTTATTTCTACTTTTAATTCTTATAATAATTACTATTAACCTTACTTCTACTTCTACTTCTACTTTTATTACTATTACTACTACTATTACTTCTACCTTAACTTTTACTCTTACTTCTTCTTTTACTACTACTTTTATTAATATTATAACTTATATTACTTTTATTACTATTACTTTTCTTTCTTTTTCTACTTCTACTTCTACTATTACTTCTAATATTACTTTTATTAATACCCCTAACTTTTATTTCTACTATTATCTCTACTTTATCTCTACTTTATTTCTACCTTAAACTCTATTATTAATACTACTATTTTAATTTCTACTTCTAATTCTACTTTTATTATTACTCCTCTACGTCTACTCTTAAATCTATTTACTATTATAACTCTAAATCTTATAAATCCTATAATATCTACTTCTACTTTAACTTTTATTACTATTACTCCTTTTATTACTTTAACTTTTAACTTAACTTCTACTACTTTTATAAATCTTACTTCTACTTTTATTTAACTTTACTATTTTAATTATAATTAAAATTCCTTTAATAACTTTTATTATAAATTCTATTATTAACCTTATTTCTACTTTTATATATATTATAATCTACTTCTATTACTATTATTATATTTATTACTACTTTTACTTTTTCTTTTATTATTCTAACTATTTTATTCTTATTCTTACTTCTACTTCTAATTTATCTTTATTATTACTATTACTTCTAATTTAACTTTTATTAATACTTCTTCTTTTACTCTTACTTCTTCTTTTACTATTTCTTTTATAAATATTATAACTTTTATTATTATTATTATTATTATTACTACTACTTTTATTTTTATTTCTTTTTCTACTTCTACTTTTACTATTACTTTTAACTTTACTTTTATTAATAATTCTACTCTTATTTTAATATTATTTTAACATTTAACTTTATTATAAGTACTACTACTTTAACTTCTACTTTTAATTATACTTTTATTATTATTACTACTACCTTTACTTTTTATATTTCTATTACTTTTACTTTTATTAACTCTTTTATTATTATTACTATTATTACTATTACTTTTACTTTTATTACTACTTTTCTTACTTTTACTTTTACTTTAACCCTTACTTCTATTTCTTTTATTACTTCTACTTTTATTATTATTTTTAATTCTATTTCTATATCTATTATTATTACTACTACTACTTTTATTTTATTTCTACTTCTACTTTTACTTTTATTTCTTTTATTACTTTTACTTCTACTTTTATTACTACTTTTACTTTTATTTCTTCTATTACTTCTACTTCTATATCCTACCCTATTATTAACTCTTTTATATTAAATTCTTCTTAAATTCTACCTCCGTTATAAATCCCTGTAAATCTATCCTTACTAAACCCCGTTTCTATTATAAACCCTTAGAAATCTATCCTTATATCTAACCCTAATCCTATTAATTTCTATCTTTCTTAATAACTTAATAACCCTTAACTACTTTCCTTCTAGAATTATTATTATCTATAATTCTCTTCTATAAATCTACTTTAACTATAATTTTATTCTTTCTATTATTAAAAATTTACCTCCTTTAACTCTATTATTATATAATCCTAAGTCTTTATCTAAATCTATCTATCTATAAATCTACTTATATTTTCTCCTTCCTCCGCTTCTTTATCTCCTCCTATTCTTCTATTATACTTAATACTTTTAATATAAATAACCGCCGTATATAACTTAATAACGCCTTTAATAATAAATTACTTTATACCTCTACTAACTTAATATATTTTAAACTCTTACTACCTTCTAAATACTAAACCCTATATCTATATATATATATACCCTCCTAATATCCCTATCCCTATCCCTATCCCTATCCTTCTCCTTTCTAACTCTCTCTCTCTCTCTCTCTCTCTCTCTCTCTCTCTCTTATATCCTTTCTCTCTCTAAATATCCTAACTCTTTATCTCTAACCCTACCTCTTCCTTCTCTTTCTTTTCTTTATAATTTAAATAACTTCTATCTCTATCTTCTTCTCTCTTCTTCCTATCTTTATCCTTCTATATCTTCTATCTTTCTCTACTACCTTATTATTTAACTCTTATCTAAAATTTATAGATTAAAATCTTTATCTTACTATACTCCTTATCTTCTTTCTAATATCCTTTTACTATTCTTTTAATCCCTTTCTATCTTATTCTAACTCTTCTTTATTAAAATTCTAATCTTTTATAATTCTACTTTATCCTATATATTAATTATATCTTTCTATTTATTCTTTCTATCCTATCTCCTTTCTATAATCCTTCTTCCTATAACTCTCTAAATTTATTCACCTCTACTTTCTAATTTCCCCTCTCTTTTACTTAATCTAAAACTATTTAAAATACTTAAATATAATCTTTCTATCTATTAATAATTCGTTCCCCTTAACTTACCTTACTAATCTACCTATCCTATTACATTTTAATTTACCTTACTCTACCTCTTTTCTCGCTTATATATTAACGCGTCTTACTAACTAATCTTTCTTTTCTCTATTTATCCCGCTTATAACTCCATTCTTCTAATTACTTTTATTTATCTCTCTATTACTTCCCGCGGAATTCTCCTCCTACCTATCCTCCTCTAATTTATTCTACTTATAACTCTATTAGTTTAACTTTATATTTTTACTATTATTCCTCTATATCTACCCGCTCTTATTTAAATACTATTTAGTAATACTATTTAACTACCTATCTTATAAATACTTACTATATTATATATAATCCCTTACTCTTAACTATAATACTATATCTTTATTAACTCTAATTAAACTTAAACTCTTATTATCCCTAAATCTATCCTCTTATATCTACCCTTATTCTTATCTATCTACTTAGGCCCTAACTCTTATTTCTATTCTAACCCTATTTCTATATATCCTAATCCCCTTACTTATAAACCCTAACCCTACTCTTCTACTTCCGGCCCCTTCCCTCTTCTAAATCCCGTATCGGAAAAAAAATCCCATTGAAATCTAATCTACCTCTCCCTAATAATCCTATACTTTCTTCTATTTAAATATATCTCCTACTTATAAACCCTAATCCTTATCTTATCTAATCTCTATATCTACCTTTATATCCTTACTTACTACTTCTTAAATCTTACTTTACTATCTTTCTATCTTCTTCTTTCTACCCTATCCTCTATCCCTATTCTTACTCTCTTTATTTTATATTTCTTTACTTACTTCAGCTATTAATAACAGCTCTTAGTTTTAATTCTATCCTATTCTATTAACCCTAATTCTACTCTCTTACTTTTCCCTTTCTTCCCCTCTCTATCTTCTACCCTAACTCGATCTCTTAGTCTATCCTCTCTTTCTCTTTACCCCCGTCCTCTTTAACCCGAACCCTATTTCTTAGAGGAAACCCTAATCCTACTACTTATCTCTCTTTCTCTTCTTACCTACTTGGAATTATTCTACCTCGATCTTCTTCTCCCTACTTTAACGCGACTTAGGAGCGCGTTTTCTATAAGCGGTAGGGCGGTCTACTATAAACGGGACCTACTCTACCTACGGTACGAATTTCGAGCCTAAACTAGGATAGATTCTAACCCTACTCTATCTACACCTTCTATTTGTTTTTCCCGTAATTTTATCTAGTTTAAAGGTATCCTTTACTATTAACTACCGCCTTTTAGATTTTTTAATAGGGTAACTAGGGTAAATAACCTCCCGCCGCTAACGTTTATTACTAACACCCTGAATTATCCCTAACTACTAGAATTAGCGACGACGAGCCTATTATACGGAACTAGATATTTCTAACCTAATAAATATATTCCTCGGGCTTAGTTTAATTAACTTTCCTCTTCTTACTATTTAAAACGGTGGAGTAGGCGGGTTATTTATAATCCCCTTACTATTTAAATTAACCTCCCCTACTATTTAGATTAACCCCCCTATACGTAAGCGCGGCGCTAAATTTATATAAGCTTACTATTTAGATTAAGCTAATATAAATAGGGTATACTAGTTAGAGTTATATATCGTAGTATATAAAGCTTACTAATAGATTATTAATAGTATCTACTAGTAAATCTTAAAGATAATATAAAATCTTTACCTTTTTACTCTTTATAAGTATTCTAAAGTAGTCTATTTATAAAATATTAACTCCTAACGCCTAATATAACTAGCTACTTATTTCTAATTATAAAATCTTAATATACTTCGAGAACTACCTTAAGGGCTAGAGAGAACTCGACGAAAAGTTAATTCGTCTCGATTTCTCCCTAATCTATTTTTCGTCTTAGATAGAGATATTCCTCTCGAGTACCCCGAGTTATTCCATCGTTAGGATCTAAAAATAGATCTTAGATATATTCTCGATATAGGAAAAATAGGTAGAAGTAATAAGGGGTAAATACCTTAACTATAAATTAAAAACGAACGCGAACGCTCTATCTCTTTAACTTCTTCTTCCTTAACGATCGAGCTAGACCTTCTAGGCCTAGCCCTAGGGGCGGGAAAAAGTTTCTCCGGGTCTACTAAAAAGTAGTTGTAGCCGGGGGTGGAACGGAAGAATCGCTGGCACGCGATTCCTAATTTCCAGGGGGTTTCTATCGACGCGTTCTTCGAAACCCGACCTTTCCCCCTAGGATTTATCTAATCGTGCGATTTTTTAAGGTGTTTTTATATACCCGATATATCTCTAGTAATATAAGGGTAGTCTTAGCACGCTAGCCTATCTCGATAGAGGGCTAGATTAGAAAAGAAGTAGGGAAAAGAATCCGGAATCAAGACCTCCTTTCGTTTAGTAATATCCCAGACTAAATAAGGATACTTAGTCGTCTTCGAAAGGATATTTTTACGTTCTTTAGGTAGAAGTTAATATAGTTTTTAACGGAAGTAATAGTCGATTCTAGAAGGTAGAATACCGGTCTTACAGCCCTTATAAGCTAGGAAGCCGGTATCTCCTAGTACGCTAATAAGCTCCATAGTATTTAATAGAGAAAGGTCGATTTACTATCTAGTTTTTAAGCCTAGATTAAAAGGTTTATATATCGTTAAATAATAAAGAGAAGAAGAAGAAGAAAGATAAAGTAACGTTTAAATAGTTACTCCGGGCGTTAAAGGCGGTAAGATTAAGGTTTAGCGCGGCCCGTCGTTAATCCCGCGTCTTAGTACGATATACGGAATATTAACGCGGATCCTTACCCGTATTCCTTTATATACTTACTTAATACTATATCTTAATAAGGTTAATAGATATTAAAATTTAGTAAGATCTCTATAATAGACTTTTAATACTAGGCTTTCTATATATATAAGGAAATTAAGGTTTCTAGTATATCTTCTAGTACGGATAATTAAATTCTTACGTATCTTCTTTATATACTACTATTAAATAGAGAGTTTTTAGTAAGTACTATTACTTTTAGTTCTATATATATATATAGGTCTAAAAATAAATATCTAAGTATAAATATAGTTATATAATAGCAGAGTTACTTAGGAATAGAAGGATGTTCTCGCGTACTTATTCTACTACTACGAACTTCTATATTATTCCCTAGAGTATATAGATAACTTAGAGTACTCCTAAACTAATTATATTAAAGAGCTATACTAGAAGTACCTTAGAACGAGTTATTAGGCTAAGATAGCTACTTTACCTCGAGAGGTATAGTAGTAAGTATATACGAGAACTTACCTCGTTAATAACTTCGGCGATACTAGGCCGATTTTAGTAACTTTTAGATAATAAAAAAGGCCTTAATCTTAGCTTTAAAACTAAGTCCTATTTATAGGATAACGTAGAGGTTTATCCTAAGGGTAAAGGTTCGCGTTTTAGCGCCGGAAAGGCCTTTAAGGTTTTAAATATCAAGGATCCCCGGTTTTAGAGAACTAATAGCTTTACCGTACTAGGCCCGATTAGGAAGCTAGTAAGCGTATTTTTGAGCGCTAAGCGCGTACTTTTCAATGATATTAAAATTATGAAAATCGGTTAAGGTTTATAACGCATCCGAATTAACTTTATAATTCTAAATTAGACTTAACTAAAACTTAGTACGCCGTAAATTAGATGCGGGCGTATCCGATTTATCTTTATAAGTTAGGATTTTCCTATTCGTAAGACTCCTTATAGTACTTTAAAATACCTCGAGTAGATCTAGTTATATAGGGGTAGTCTTAGCACGCTAACCCGTTTAAGTAGAGAGCTAGATTATAAAAGAAAAAAGGAAAAGAGCTAGGAATTTCAGAGTCTTTAATACCGGAGGCTTCTTAAATAAGACTAGGGTATTTTCTAGCCTCGGAAAGAATCTCCTCTCGGATATTAGTAGAAAGACTATACGGGGTACGACGAAAGTAATAGTTAAGACTCGAGGGAAGAATAGAGTATTTATACTCTTAGTAAGCTAGAAAGCCGCTATCTCCGAGAATCGCGATATAGTCCATCTTATTAGAAAGAGACGAGTTGATTTCCTATATAGGTTTCAGCCCTAGATAGAAAGGTTGATTTTCTAATAGATAATCTAGGAAGGAGGAAGAAAGGAGGTCGAGAGATATTAGAAGTAGGCGGTTCAGGCGGCTATATTAAGGTTCTCGCGGCTAACTAACCCTCCCGCGCGAGTAGAAGGCTAGCTGAGATATTCCTACGTCTAGCTCTTACCTTAATCTTATAATCCTAATATAATTTTTTCCTATAGAAATTCTATAGATATTTTAGCTCTAGGATATATTTAAGTCTTCGGAGAATCTAATTATATATATATATAGCTATATTTAGCGTAGATATCCTACTTATCCTACGTCTAAGGATAGTATACTAAGGAAGTACTAGAAGAATCTCTACTAGATAGTATTTACTTAATAACTTTCTTATATATTACCCGATATAGCTACTTCTTTTTTCTAATTTTTTCTAATTTTTTTCTCTATCTAATCTATATATAGTATCTAACTTAAATCTAGTAATCTTATATAGTATCTCTAGTAATTTAGATAATTATTAGTTTTTATTATAGAGATCTAAGCTAACTCTATCTATTCTAGCTAAAAATTAGCTCGCTAGATAGCTTAAGCTTAGCTCTATATCTCTATATACTTTTTATATATTTCACTTCTATATATAGCTAAAGGAACGAGCGAGAGAAAATAAGCTCGTACTAGTAGTAGATTACCCGTCGAGGCCGGAATATTAAGAAAATCCTAGTATTCCGAAAATTATATAAAGTCGAGACTAAGCCTAATAAGGTACGTAAGTAGGTTAGTTTATAGGGCTAAGTAAGGGCTTTCTAACGGTATACTTTTCCTAGAAATCAGTTAGGGTTCAAGCCGTATTTTATTTAGAAATAGAAAATTAAATGAAATACGATTAAATTTTTAGTACTATTTAAATAAAATGCGGTTACAGTTTATTTATCCTTATAAGATAGCTTTTACTATAACTATTAATAAATTATAAGATTAATTAATAAAGTATATAAGTATTAACTTATAAACTAGGTCTACTTTTAATTATAATTAATTATATATTACTCTATTATAAGTAATAAGATAGAGAAACTTTTATATTATTAGACTTAAAACTTCTAAATATATATCTAGTTAAATAATAAGAAATATTATATATAATTAGATACTATTAAATAATAGATAGACTACTTCTAATATATTAATTATAACTTATTATTAATACCTAGATTCTATTAATAGCTACTTAGTAGCTTATAAGAATATTAATTATAATATTAAAAGTATAGAAATAGCTTAATATTATACTTAGTTATATAGTTATATCTTTATATTAGATTATAATATTAGACTTTCTAATAATAAAAATAAGTTATTCTACTATTTAATTTATTAAATACTACTAGTTAAACTTTAAAGAGCTAGATAAATACTAGATTATATAAACTCTTATATTTAATAGATTCCTTTATATTAATATAATAAATCTAGTATAACTATTAATAGTTATTACAAGAGTATAAAAGATATATTATAATAGAAGGGGTATAATAATTTAAGAATTATATTAAATAGTTTAATAGTATAGAAGTTATTAATAGAATAGAATATTACTATACTAGATATCTTATAATTAATTAGATACTTAATAGATAGTATTAGTTTTTAAATACTTCTATTTTAATAATAATAATATCTTTTTCTAATAATAACTAATATAATAAGTTATTTAATAATAGTATACTTAGTTATACTTTATTAGTTTTAAATAGTAATACTATAATAGAGTTATAATATAAGTAAATCTAATAACTATTTATTAATACCCTAGTACTAAGTAACTATTATAAATAATTCCTTAAATTAAAAATTAATATTTTTAATAATATTTATCTTATATCTCTTATAATACTTAAAGGGAGCCTTAGTATTTATAAGAGTTTATATAAATATCTATTATATTTAAACTTAAATTTACTTTATAACTATTATTACTTATTAATAAATAAATAAATTATACTTTTAAGTATACTTTTTCTAAGTAAAAATCTTAAATTTTTATAAGTATTTTCTAGTATCTTATAATACTTTAAGATATCTATTAGATATATTAAAGGTAGTATTACTATTATAAAGTATATTATAATTATAATTATAATTATAACTAACTACTTTAATCTTATAAACGCGTAGAGAAAAGATCTTATATTTACTTCTCCCTTATAAACTTAGATTACTACTACTTACTACTTCTTTTAACTAGTACTTCTACTTAGAATAGAAGATAAGAAGGAATACTAGATTACTATTATAAAAGTATATTAAAATAGTTATAAGCTTATATTAAAAACTATTTATAAGTTTATCTAACTCTTATATTAGTAAATTAGAGAGCTTATAAAATATAAAAGTAGGTATATTTTATATATATAATAGGCGCGCTTATATACTAACTTTAAAGCTTAATATAATACTATAAGTTACTAAATATATATTTAATAACTTTTAGAAATACTAAGTAATAGAATTAATAGAAAATAAGTTCTATTAATTAGTTATAATATAACTATATAAGGCTAGTACTAACTAGGTAATTCTAATATAATACTAAGTCTTATTAATTAGTTAATAGTACTAGTACTTAGTAAGAGAATTAATAGTAGATATAATATAGATATAGAATCTAGAGCTAGGCTAGAAGGAAGTACTTTATATATATATAAATTATATAAATTATTAACTCTTAAAATCTATATTATACTAGTATTAATAATATAACTATTATAATTCTAGTAAGCTTCCTATTTCTTTCTAGTACTAGAGGAAAATTATAGATTTAAGACCTTAAATCTAGATTTTCTAGATTTAAGACTTTTAAGCTAGAATAAAAAAAACCTAAGATTTTCCTATTTATTACTAGTATTTTACTTAAAAAAAGTACTTTTAATAGATTTAATAGTTTAAATTTTTTATATAAGTTTCTAGTTTACTAATATAAAGTAGTTAGAATAGAAGTTATTACTTAACTTAAGTTAAGGAATATCTATCTACTAATAAAAAGTTAGAAGGTAGTAGAAACCCTAAAATTTATTAAGGAAAATAGAGATTAGGTAATATATTTTAAGAAAGAAGCTTTTATTCTAATATCTACTTTTAAGATAGTAATTTATAATATTTTAACTAGAGCCTATTAATTTCTAAGAGATACTACTATCCTTATTATAGTAATACTTATTTAGAAGGTATTATAATAAAGCCTAGTAATTAAAGTACTATAATAGAATTCTTCTTTAAAGACTTAAAGTAAGAAGTAATAATCTACTAGATAATTATCTAGCCTCTCTATTATATAATTTAAATTACTAATTATATTATCTAGATATTAGATTTAAAGGTAGTAAGTATTAATAATTTAGAGCTTAGAAAGTAGAAGGAAGTAGATATTATAATTAAAGTTAAAGTTAAATATATCTTTTAAATAGATATATTAGAAGTTAAAAGGACTATATTTATTATAAGAGAAGGTAATTTCTTCTCTTATATTAATATAATAGATTATATAAATAGTTTTACTCTTTATATTATTATTCTAACTATTATAAGTATTTAAAAGATAGTTATAATTAATAAGATAAATAGTAGAATAAATACTACTAATTATAAAGTTAGAATTATAAAGTAGATTAAAATAATATCTATAATAAATTTTATAAGGAGTATTAAAATATCTTATTTTAAAGTCTTAATCTTTATATTAAAAGTAAAGATATTAGTTAAAAGCCTTCTAAGAGATAAACTCTTAAGAGTTATTTAATATATATATTAAATTATAATAGAAGTAGCTAGTAGAAGGTATTTTATAACTAACTTCTTAGATTCTAGACTAGTCTCTTATATAGAGTTTAAGATAAGTAGAAGTCTACTTAAATAAGTTTTATAACTTTATAATATTTTATCTATTATAATTAAAGTTATAAGAGATATATACTACCTTATAACTTAGTTATAAATAGTATTAAGTATAGTATTCTATAATTCTAATATTTTAACTTTATTTATAAAGTAAAATAAATTAACTAGAAGAAGGCTTATATTAATAAGCTCTTTAAAATTACTTAATTTCTAAGAATATAGCTATTTCTTAAATACTATAAACTCTTTTATACTATCTTCTTCTAGATATATACTTCTAGTAGTTACTTCTTTAAAAGATATATTAAATACCTTTTTAAAGAATAAGGAGTACTAGTATAAATAGCCCTTATAAGAGTAGAATAGATATTACTTTAAGTTAATATATACTATTATAATAAAGTAGTAAAGATTACTATAATTTATTAGCCTTTTATAAAGTCCCTTTAAGATATTTAATAAACTAGAGAGACTATTCTTTATAAGTTATACTTAATTAAAAGGCTTCCTTTAATAGTCTCTTTATAAGTATTAACTTAGATAAAATAGATAGGCCTCTTATACTAGAATCTCTTATATATTATATTACTTCTAATATAACTAACTTATATTAATATATTATTCTTTCTCTAGTAGTAAAAGATTACCTTCTATATAAGGTAGTAAGGAGATACCTTATAAAGGTTATAAAGTATAAGATTCTTAAAGAGCTTTCTTATAATATTTAAAGGCCTACTTAAGTTAATAAAGAATATAAAGTAGAGTAAAAAAGGACTAGGTATAATTATAAGTTATATAAAGTATATATATATAAGGATAGAAGTTATTAGAAGGAGTATATTAAGGTAATAAATTAATTTAACTATTATTTTCAAGTTTTTTTTTAAGTAGAGATAAGTTATTTAATTATACTACTAAACCCTTTATAATAATATATATAAGTTATAAATACCTTTCTAAATATAATAGTAAATTACCTTTATTACTACCTCTACTACTACTAATATACTATTATCTAATATAGATATAAGAAATTATAAGTATTAGATTATTATTATCTATCTACTTATTCTTACTATTATTATACTAGAACTTACTTAGAAGAAGTATAGAAAGTAGTTATTATACTATTAACTTTTAATATTATATTTATATAGTAATTTTAATTTCTATAAATAGAATAATAAATACTTCTAATACTCTTTTTACTTTAATAAAGCTTAGATATTATACTTAGTATAAGTCTTTAAGATTTATACTATACTATAATACTATAAAATTTAACTAGATTTAAAGACTACTTTATACCTTATCTTATATTAACTTTCTTAGCCTTATAAGTACTTTAAACTTACTTAGATCTTTTATAAAAGTCTTATATAACTTTCTACTATCTTTAATAATATTTATATATACTTATAATAAGAATAGTATAAGCTAGTTATATAATATCTAATACTTAATAATTATAGAAGATTATATAAATATATAAAATTAATTATAAGAGTATTAGATAATAATAGACTTCTTACCTTTTAAGACTTTATAAATAGTATATTTTAATCTATCTATTAACCTTAAAATAAATAATATATATACTATTTAAATTATAAAAAAGCTTATAGTATTAAATACTAGGGAATTATTACTTCTAATAGAATTTTAACTTTATAAGGATCTTTTAAAGGTAAAATTAATAATTAGACTATATATTAAAAGTTAGGAATTAAAGTATATATTTAAAATCTATATTATCTTATATTTTTAGTATTTTAAGGCTTTTATTAATCTTTATTATTTATTATCCTCTAGATCTATTAAAAGAAGTCTATCTTATATCTTTATAGTAATCTTATATATAAAGTAATATATAAAGTTATTAGATTATAAAGGATAACTATTATACTTAAGCTAGAGTAGAAAGCCTTTAATATTATAATATTAAGAGTTTAAATTAGTATTAAATAAGGCTTTAGAATAATATAGAAATAATAGGCTTATATTAGATTTAAACTTATTATAAAGGCTAGCTATTAACTTATAATTATATACTACTTTACTAGTATTCTCTTTACTAACTATCTTACTTATATAAATAGTAATTAAGTTAGTAATTAGTTTAATATTACTCTACTTATATTAAGGTAGTATTTATAAGTTAAAGAGCCTTATATAAAGTTAAATAAACTTTAAAAAAGAGAGATATATATATATATATATATTATATAACTTTCTTATTTACTTTTTAAAGGATTCTACTCCTATATTTCCTATCTTTTATAATTAGATTACTTCTATTAACTCTTAAAACTTTAAATTAATTATACCTTTTATCTTATTTTATAACTTACTTCCTAGTTTATTAAACCTTATAATAATAATTAGATTACTATTACTTAGAAGTTAATAATTAATAGAATTTAATAAGTTAATAAGAGCTATTCTAGTATCTAGAAAATTATCTATTCTCCTATCTTAAGCCTTATCTTATAAACGCGCTCTTTTACCTTTTATAATTACTTTCTAAACCTATATACTTTAACTACTCGCTCTACTTATTACTCTATTTATTACTCTTAAAGTACTATTAATACTAGAGCTTCTAGCTTCTAAGACTTAGAGCTATATAATTTATAATTATAATACTTTATTATCTACCCCTTTTAAAATATAAGAGGTAAAATTAAACTCGCTATTACTCTTACTTAAAGTAGAAGAGTTATTCTTATTAACTCGTAGCCTCTTTAATAATACTTCTATTATTTAATTACACCTTACTTCTATATTTTTATCCTCCTATTTATACTCTTCTTTTAACTTTTTCTTAGCTTATATATTTATATTATATATATTAAGGAATATAATCTAATAATCTAATATCTTATTTAATATACTTTTATTATCCTCTCTACTAGTATCTAATAAAGTAAGAAAGTCTTTCCTCTTTTATATAAGATTTTCTACTTTATATTATATATTAGTAATCTTTTTTCCTCCTCTTAAGAAGCTATTAAATTATATTTTAACTAATTACTACTATTCTATTATTATTTTAAGTAGTTTATAAATAGTATAATTAGATAAGTAGAATTATATAAGTATCTCTTATTTATATTAATTTAAAGAGATACTTTTTATACCTTTTACTTTCTTTAAATAATTAAGGGCCTTACTATTATTAGATAGCTTAATAGAAGGTATAAGATTTAAAAAGAATTTATAAAAGTAACTTTATAAAGCTAGAGTACTTTATATAGTACTTATATATTATAAAGTAGTCTTTAAAGTACTTTTTAAAGCTAGTATAAGTATCTTTAACTATATCTCTAATTTAAATAGTATTATTAAATAATAAAGGCGTTTAAAGAGGATACTAATAGTATTAGTATATTATTCTATAATACTAGTAATAGTAGGATTATATATATTAAATATATATCTATATCTTACTATTATAAAGTAATATTATAAGAAGTAGATTAAAGTAGACTTTATAACTAATCTATATCTTTCTAAGCTTAAAGATAGAATAAAAATAATTATTATCTATTAAAAATTATTTTTAAATTAATTAATAGCTTTAATATAAATAAGATAAAGCTCTTAAAGCTATACTACTTTTAAGGATAAAAAAAACTTGAAAATAATAGCTAACTTAGTCTACTACTATAATTTAAGGGTAGATTTAAGATAAGCTACTAATTTACTAGATTATAAGATATATTATACCTTAACTAAAATATAATAGCTACTAATTAGGGTTACTAGTATAATTAGTAAAAAATAGTTATAATAGACTATTTATAATAGTAATTTACTATAAGCTTTTATATAAGCCCTTTATTATTTTAAATTATATATCTTAGGTATAGTTAAAAGTATATATATAAGTATCTATATTAATATAATATAGTTTAAGGGTACTAGATCTATAGTAGTAGAACTATTAATAGTACTCTACTAGACTTCAAGCCCTCTAAAAAAATTATTAGGCTTTATATCTCGTAGCCTTAAAGAATAAGTATTTAAGACTATTAATAATAGAAAGTTAGGTAAGGTAGAGGGATATATATAGGATAGGATACTTCGAAGGTATATAGTAGGTACGAGTTACAGATTAAGACTGTCTAAAGACCCCGCTCCGCTATCACCGCTTGTTTATTCCTAAAGACGGGTTCCGAAGTATAACGTGATTTCAATTCACTCCCTCGTGACATCTTGATCCATCGTGTCCTGAAACCTCAAGGACGCGCGTTGGGGTTGGCTGCAGAATGATCTAAAACTACCGGTGTTTCATGTGTCCGGTTTTCAAAACGCCCACGTGGTAATATTACCGTCACTATTGCATCATTAAATCACAGAGCTTCCTCCGAACTCTTGCGAATCAACCCTCATCTCATCTTTATCCCGAAATAACCATTAACACCTCCAACTCACCCATCAGCATCAGAATGTCTTCTAACTCAAAAGAACAATTCTCTGCCAAAGACATACCCGATCTTGATGGCTTCATTGCCATCGTCACTGGAGGTACAAAATCTCAAAAAACGATGGTCAGGTGATCTCTAACACTTTCTCTCGAGCGCAGGCAACAGTGGCATCGGCTACGAGGCCAGCCTCCAGCTAGCCCTCCACGGAGCACGAGTCTACATCATGTCTCGGTCCCCGGAAAAAGCAACAGAAGCAATCTCAACCATGAAGAAATCAACGCCTGACAAAAAGCTCGACTTGCATTTCGTGGAAGCGGACCTTCAAAGTCTAGCCAGTGTCAAAGAAGCAGCTCAGAAGTTCAAAGCAGCGGAGTCCCGACTTGACATCATGGTCAACAACGCCGGTGTGAGTCGTCATCTTTACCAAAGCACATTTTCATCAGTCTTCGTGGGACGTAAAAGCTAAGATCTTACTTTCGTGGGCTCTAGATCCAGGCAGCACCCTGGGCACTAACTAAAGACGGCTTCGAGACCCAATGGCAAACCAACTACCTCTCCCCCTTCTTCCTCACCAAGTTGCTCCTCCCAACTCTTACTCAGACGGCCGCAAAGTCCAGCTCTCAAGGCCATGTCAGAATCGTAAATGTATCAAACGAAGTCATATTCCTTGGCAAAACGCCCGACTTTGACTTTGAGAACCCAAACCTCGAGAACGTAACGGGTATAACGGCAAACTGGTACGTCTTTCGACTCTATCCCCTCCGCTGAGCAATTTGGTTGTCATCACGCCGCCAGACCATGATCCATCAACCCCTGCCCAATCAATGCTTGGAAATTCGAACGCTAAAATTTGACATCTAGGAAACGATACAGCTACTCGAAATCTGCCCTCTTGCTCCTGACGCAGCATCTCGACACCCTTTCCAAAACGCAGAACCTCGGCATAAAAACCTACGCCCTCCACCCAGGCGTGATCGAAACGAACCAACAAACCTCCGATCCAACCATGCTCGGTGCGGCTTTAAGGGCTTCTGTCAGTTGGGGCATAGCTCCTGGCAGTATGGGAAAGGAGGATGGAGCACGGACGACGCTCGCTTGTGCTACTAGTAGGGACAAGTGAGTTCATCTGCACTATTGTCTTTGGCCGAGGGAGAACTGCTAATGGATCATTTCAGGGAGATTGTAGATGGCAGTGGAGCTTTCTTTGGGCCGTTTGGGAAACGGGACAAGAGGGGCGATGAGCTTCTAAAGGAGTGGGAGGGGGAGAAGCTGGAGGAGAAGCTGTGGGAGGCGAGCGAGAGGATGGTGAGGGAGAAGGGATTCGAAATCTAGAGGTATGCTGAGATAGTTCGTAAGTTGGTTCAACCCAAGGACTTCAGCGATTGAGGCTGGTTACAAGGTGGGGTCGGAATGCAAGTAGCTGATTGCTTGATTGCTTAGTTGCTTGGTTGCTCTTGCTGAAGAGAGCGGCTATATCAATTAACGAGACATAAAATGAATCACGATAGCTAAAAGTGAAATTCATGCTTGAAACAGTAAGAGCAACGTCCACTCCCTTAACACAAGATCCGAGCAAGCGAAAACACCCAGACACTCTAGGCAAAATTTCACTGACACTCCAGATCCCTTCTCGCGCCTAGTCTATCCCCGCACCATCCACTTTCCCAACCCCCCCTCTACGCCATCCCATCAACCTCCGTCGTCATCCTCTCAGCACCCAGACCCCTAAGTATCTGCAAACTCCTCTCACTCCGGCCCTCCATATGCGCAGGCTTAAAGCTCTTCAGACTGTACTGCGCGCTCGTATCCGTATCCGAAGTTTTGTTCGAATGAGAAGTACGGTCCTTAGCCGTGTCGTCGCTTTGCTTGATGAAACCACGACTAGAACTCTTGGATCTGGAAGTGCGGCTGTCGAGGATGCGGGAGAGGAGGCCGCGGTTGGAGGTACCGGAGGAGCTGACTTTGCTGCCGCCGTCGAAGAAGCGGAAGAGGGTGCGCAGGGTGGGGATGCAGGAGGCCATGATTGCGAAGCCGAGTTCGAGGCTGCGTGGGGGTTAGATTGGAGAGGGGTAGGAACGGAGGCTGGGGGTTGTACTTACTTGCCCCAGATTGTGAAAGGGATTGCGGAGTCTTAGGTTCGTGTCAATTTGGGTAATCATCTGGGATTACTCTGTGGGGGGGTGTTTACAAGAAAAATTCCAGACTTGCGGTATAGCCTAGTAGTAGTACTAAGCGGACTATAAAGTAACACCCATCCCTATAAAGCTATTAGCTATAGTACTCTATATAATTACTATCTATACTCCTTACAAGACTCTAAGACTTATAAGCGAGTAGATTATAATCTTTATATATTAATTTAACTGTAAAAATTCTAAAGAATAATACGGGTAGGAAAGAAAGAATAAAAATAATAGATACTAAATAAGTTATCTTCCTTTAATAAGTATTCTCGATTTTATAGATATATAATAGTACGAATCTTCTTAAAAGTATATAGAATTAAAGCTACTTAATAAACTCTTATATATACCTAGAAGCTTTATATTCTAGCTCTTTTCAAGGGGTTTATATATAGTAATATTACTAACTATATTAATTATAATATAGATACTTATAAAGATATTTAGATTATAGAAGAAGTATCTCTAAATATTACCTGTAGTATTACCTAGGAGGTAGAGGAGTAGGAGGCTAATCGAGATCTTAGAGAGAGTACTACTAACTAAGATTAGAAATTTATTAATAGTTAGATTAAAGTAGAACTATTTAACTATTAAGGTTAGTTCTTAACTATAATATAATAGGCGGATTTAAAGGATTTAAAGTTAACTACTTAAGCTATTATATACTATAACCTTACCTTGTAATAGAGTAGGCTAACTCTATTATAGAATTCTTTAACTACTATTAACCTCTTTATTAGATTTATACTACTTCTAATATATTTCTATATTAACTAGTAGTAGTTAGATAAGTATATTATACTCTTAAAGTAACTCTTAAAACTCTAATATATCTATTATAATATAACCTACTTCTTTACTATTATAAGGGCTTATTTCCTTATATTATATTTCCTTTTAATATACTTTTAAGTTATTAATAATATATCTTTAATTTAAAGTAGAGTATAAAACCTACTCTTAATTATTATTATTACTATTATAACTATTAGCTCTAGAATAGAGATTATTATAATAGGCCGCTTATTACTATTTATAATAGTAGCTAGAGTTCTTTCTTCTATTAAAGTTAGACTACTTTTTACTCTTACTATTTAAACTAACTATTAAGTTAGATTTTAGTACTATAAATTAGTACTAACTTAAATACTTAGTACTACCTCCTAGTACTAACCTAAAAAGCCCTTAGTACCTTAGCGAGTTAGGTTAAACTAACTTAAATTACTAAGGTATCGCTAAGACGCTAAGCCCCTAATAAAATAGTAGGAGATACTAGATTTTTTCTAGAATTACCCTTATACTAAAAATAGAATTTTTTTCAATTAGAATTTTAATACCCCCTTTAATTCCCTAGGGATATATATTACTATTTTATATTACCTTAAAGAATTACCTAGGTTAGGCTAGGTAATAATAATAATAATACTTAGTAATATAGTAGTAAGTTATATATATAATAGTAAAACCTACTATAAATAGAAAATATTAGTAATATTATAGTTATTATCTCTATAGGAATAGCTAATTAGCTATTACCTTTTTATATTACCTTATTTACTATTAAGAATTACCTAGTTAGTAATAATTATAATACTTAGTAATCTATTAGTAAGTTATATATATAGTATAAAATACTATTATAAATAAAAAATATTCCTAGTATAATAGTCTTAGTAAAATAATATAAGTAGAACTAATATCTTAGTAAGTTAGGTTAATACTTTAATACTAATACTTAGTACTACCTTATAGTATTAACTTAAATACTTAGTACTAACTATTAGTACTAACTTAAATACTTAGGCTAGGAATTTAGTATTAACTTACTAAGAGTTAAGTTAGGTTTTTAACTTAAGTTTAAAGTATTAACTTAATATAATTAGTCTACCTAGGATCTAATATACCTTATATATTAATACCTTAATTTAAAGAGTATTAATTCTTTATTAGGCCTAGTCTTAACCCTTATTATATTCTACCTAGTAATCTACTAGTAGTTTATTATAAATCTAGTAAGGCTTTATCTACTTCTACTTATAATTAAGCTACTCTTTTTTAAATACCTTAAAGCTTTCTTTCTTTTATTAACTACTCTTTTTTAACTTTAATAGTAGTAATAAGTTTATTAAGTATAATAGTACTAGTAAGGGTTTTATTAGAAATTTTATTACTAGATATATTATTTATTATTTTAATATCTCTTATATTAGACTCTAGTATTATATTAATTTTATTATAATAGACTTCTAATATATTTTTATCTTATTTAATATTAGATATCCTTATATTATTATATTATTATAATCTAGACTATCTCCCTTTAAAGATAGAGAGATTAAAACTATTAAGAATTAAATTAAAAGGCTAGTTTCTAAGGGCTAGAATAGATAGTATAAACTACTAGTAAGTAGGTAGTATTATAATAGTAGACTTAATACTCTAGTAACTTTATAGTTATAAAAGAATAAATCTCTACCTTTTAAAGAGGTAGAGGAAGGACTATTTAAATACCTTTTAAAGAAGCTATCTAGAATCTTAAATATCTAGATAAAAGGATATCTATTAGAATAATAAGAAGCTAAACTAGTACTACTAGGATATTACTAGTAAGTTATAGTTATACTAGCTAGATATATTAAGATATCTTAATAGATATTAAGAATACCCTTAAAGATATTAGTAATATAACTAGTAATAATAGAATCTACTCTAACTAAGATAGTAGTAATAAAAGAAGTAGAGGTATAATAGAAGTAGTAGTAGTATTAATAAATAAGTATACTAAATATTTATTAAAACCTAGTAAGTTAAAAAAGATTAGAACTAACTTTAAAAGTAGTTATAATATTAGAAGCTTATAAGAGGTATAAATAGAAGTAGTAAGTAGAAGTAGAAATCTTCTATTTATATTTTATCTTAAAGTTCTTATAATAGTTATATTATATTAAGTTAGAAGAGGTATATATATAAAGTATACTATTAAAAAGGTAAGTAAAGCTTTAATTAAAAATATTAGACTTATAACTCTTTACTTTAATATATAGTACTAGAAAATACTTATAAAAATTTAAGATTTTTACTTAAGAAAAGTATACTTAAAAGTATAATTCTTTTATTTATTAGTAAGTATTAATAATTATAAGATAGATTTAAGTTTAAATATAATAGATATTTATATAAACTTTTATAGATACTAAGACCCCCCTTAAGTATTATAAGAGATATAAGGTAAATATTACTAAAAATATTAATTTTAAATCTAAGAGATTATTTATAATAGTTACTTAGTATTAAAGTATTAATAAATAGTTATTAAGTCTACTTATATTATAATTCTATTATAATATTACTATTTAAAACTAATAAGATATAACTAAGTATATTAAATTAAATAACTTATTATATTAGTTATTATTAGAAAAAGATATTATTATTATTAAGTTAGAAGTATTAAAAGACTAATACTATCTACTAAGTATCTAACTAATTATAAGATATCTAGTATAGTAATATTTTATATAACTAATAACTTTTATACTACTAGACTATTTAATGTAATTCTTAAATTATTATATCTCCTATATTATAATATATCTTTTATACTCTTATAATAACTATTAATAGTTATACTAGATTTATTATATTAATATAAAGGAATCTATTAGATATAAGAGTTTATATAACCTAGTATTTATCTAGCTCTTTAAAGTTTAACTAGTAGTATTTAATAAATTAAATAGTAGAATAGCTTATTTTTATTATTAGAAAGTCTAATATTATAATCTAATATAAAGATATAATTATATAACTAAGTATAGTATTAAGCTATTTTTATACTTCTAATATTATAATTAGTATTCTTATAAGCTATTAAGTAGCTATTAATAGGATCTAAGTATTAATAATAAGTTATAACTAATATATTAGAAGTAGTCTATCTACTATCTAATAGTACTTACTTATATATAATATTTCTTATTATTTAACTAGATATATATTTAAGAGTTTTAAGCCTAATAATAAAGAGGTTTCTCTATCTTATTACTTATAATAGAGTTATATATAACTAATTATAATTAAAAGTAAGCCTAGTATATAAGTTAATACTTATATACTTTATTAATTAGCTTTATAATTTATTAATAGTTATAATAACTACTAGTTAGATAGAGTACTACTTATAAATAAAAGGGGTAGGAATCTATCTATTATTTTCTTTAAATTATAATAGTATCTTAAATAGTATTACCTTCTTACTATTATAAGTACTACTTATAATCTCTTCTTTAAAGATATACTTATTATATCTTATTACTTATAATTAAGTCCTATTATATAGATATAATAGATTAAGATTTCTTAGTAGTATAACTAGTACGCCTAGCTTAATATATAGCTTATAAGATAGTAGGAAGGATTTATAAAACTTATAAAAGTACTTAAAAGGAAAGAGTTTATTATCTTCTTCTAATATAATATATTTAATACTCTAGTATAGTATTATATTACTAGAGATATATAATATTATCTTAATATTAATACTAGTAATATCTTTATTAATAATAGTAAGAATAACTTATTTTAATAAATAAACTCTTTAAGAGATATTTATCCTAATATTAATATAAATATTCTTAACTAAATTATTAATAGTATTTCTAGGGGTATAACTATATTTCTAATATAATATATCTTTATTAATAGTAGAGCTTTTCTAGATATTAATACTATTACTAATAGTAAGGAGATTACTTATAAATAGTTCTATTTTATAATATATAATATCTATTAAATTAGAATTATTAAGTTACTTATTAATAGTAAGAATTAAATATATAATCTTATTATAGAAATAGGTCTTTTAAAGATATACTTTAATAATCTAGCTACTAGATTCTTCTAGAATAACTAGAAGTATTTATTAGAAGTTACTATAAAAGTAGACTACCTTACTCTTAAAATAAGCCTAGTTATTATTATAAATATCTTAAAGGCTATAACTAATAACTTCTATATTATATTAACTTTATATAAGAGACTTATTTTAAAAGATAATATAAGCTTACTTAATTAGCTTAATAAGATTAATCTCCTTCTTAATCTTATATAAGGAGGTAGTATTAGAGTTTAAGAGTATCTTAAATTATAAGTAAGTAGTTTAACCTCCTTATAATAGTATTAATATAATACTAGAAGATACTATTATTAAAGTAATCTTTTACTAGAAATATAGCCTTTTTATAATAGTATTTTATACTATTATCTTACTAGTCCCCCTAGTACTATTAAAGAAGAATAGTATACTTAAAGTACTAAATTTATTATTAGTATCCGTATTAATAGTAGTAATAATCTAATTAATAGTATAGTATTAATTAGTATTTAACCTATTTTATAAGACCTTAGCTTTATTAAAGGTAATTTAATAAGATATTTCTTCTTGTAAAAGTCTATTTAAAATATTATTAAAACTATTAGATAGAATAGCTAGAATAGATAGATTATATTAGACTAGATCCTTAGTATATTTAAGAATTAATTAATATTCTAATTAGCTATTAATTAGATAAAGGGTATACTATTTAATAAATAAATATTACTTATAATAATTATCTAGGATTTAAAGTATTAAAAAATCCTATTATAAGAGATATAAATAGTTATTTAAGATATACTCCTTATACTTATTTTATAAGATAAGGGTATTAATAGATTAGAGTTTAACTAATACTAATATAAAAAGACTTCTTAACTTATAACCTCCTTAAAATTCCTTTTCTTTATTAAGGATCTTATTAGTATATCTATTATTTTTAGTTAATTTAAGCTTTATATAAGCCTCCTTTTATTCTATTAACTAGCTATCTACTATCTAGAAGTTATTAAATAATATAACTCTATTAATATAATAGAGGAGTAGTTAGTAATAAAAAAGATCCTTTATTATTAAACTAATAAAATTAATATATCTAAGAGTCTTCTCCTTTTTATAGATTTTCTATTATTTATTTCTTTTATTCTATATAAAGAACTTAGAAAAATCTATATATAAATAGTTAAGTAGATCTCTTATAATAGCTAGATATTTTCTATTCTATTTTATAAAAGATAATAGTTAATAATTATTACAAGCTTCCTTAATAAGATAGTTTATATTAAAAAACTCTATTAATATAATCTAATAAAGCTTATTACTATCTATTAACTTTTATTTAATAGCTTTATTAGTAGCCTAGTTATTAACTAGCTTAAAAAGAGTATACTATTAGTTTAAAAGGTAGATTTATAAATACTTTATATAATATTAGTAATCTAGGGGAGTAGAATACTATAGAAAAATACGCTTTTAGTAGATTATATAAGCTTTTAATAGAAATAGTACCTCTATTTAATTAATAGTACTAGCCCTAGTAGGGCTACGCTAGTAGGAATTTAACACGCTAGTATTTAGTATATAAGCTAGTAGATTTTAAAGTTTAAGCTAAAATAGACTAGTACTAGCCCCGCTTTTAATTATTAAAGTTCTAATCCTATCTTATTTTACTAATAATTAATAATAGGGCTAGTACTAGTCTATCTTAGCTTAAACTCTAGAGCCTACTAGCTTATATACTAAATACTAGCGTATTAAATTCCTACTAGCGTAGCCCTACTAGGGCTAGTACTATTAATTAAATAGAGGTACTATTTCTATTAAAAACTTATATAATCTACTAAAAGCGCATTTTTCTATACTATTCTATTCTCTAGATTACTAATAAAGACTTTATAATACTTATATTAAATAAGAGTATCTTCTAGATAGCTTTAATAGATCTAATCTAGTAAGTAGATTAGAACTCTATAATCTTATCTACTAACTCCCCTTACTATTATAACTAGCTATTAGGAGTAGGATTATTATTATTATATATATAATTCCTAGTAAAGGAGATATTAATCTAATTAGATCCCTTATAAATATATTTATATAAATAGAAAATAGACCTAATAAAGTTATAAATCTTAATATTAATATAAGTATTATATTTCTTTAATAGATATAAGTTATAAGAGATAACCTACCTATTATTAATAAAGGAATTAGGTTTAAAGAAGTTAACTAGATACTTATAAAGAGGATAACTCCTATTAGATATAAAAGATATCTCTTAGTAAAAATCCTTTAGAAAAGCCTTATTATAATAATTCTTCTTCTAATTAAAATATCTATTACTAGGAATACTAGTATAGTAATTATAAACTATATATTATAAGACTAACTCTTATAATATATTACTATCCTATTAAAGGGGGATAAATACTTAAATAAGGCTATTAATATTACTAACTATCTAGATCTAATACTCTTCTTATATAATAAAGAGAATATAAGTATATAAGAGACCTTACTTCTAAAACTTAATAATATAATAGTAGGCTATATAAATATTAAGGATATATTACTTAAAGAGATTCTTTATTAGCTTCTAGAACTTCTAATTAAAGATATAAGTAATTAGATTATAATAGTACTTTAATATCTAATTAGATTCTAGTAAGCTTTAAATATTAAGCTACTTAGAATTATATATAAAAGTAATAAAAAATTTAAGTTTACCCCTTTTTAAACTCTTATTATAGTATCTTATATTCTCGCTTTTATAGTATATAAGCTTCCTAGTATTATTAATAGAAGGATAGTTATCTTACTACTAATATCTTTAAGTAAGATATCTAGATTAGTACTAAGCCTATCTATTAAGCTAGAGTAGTAGTTAGCTTAAATAGTCTATTAATTCTAATAGTACTAATTTAAGTTATTAAACTCTATTAATATCTAGATATTAATAGCTTAATAGTTAAATAGATATCTACTATTAATAGTATAATTAAAGAAATTAAGCTAGATCTAGATATTAATTAATTAATTATTTAAATTATATTAACTATCTTCTAACTAATATCTAAATTATTTAGAACTATTTATAATTAAGTAGATTTAAGTCTAGAAAATAACTAGGGAAATATATTAAATAGTCTTACTTATATCTATTTTATATAAAATTATTATCTTATTACTTACTAAGACTTATTATAACTTTAAGGTATATACTTACTAGTAATATACTAGTCTAGTTCCTACTTAAAGTTATTACCCTCTTTCTACTCTAGTTTATTATTACTATTAATTAAGGTATACTAGATAAGTATACTAGTAATATAGTTCTATTATAATATATATAGTAGATAGTTACCTAGAAGCTAATAGCTAGCTAATAGAAGGTAGTTATATTATAACTATTTATTAAATAGAAATAGGAGTAAATATTAGAAGGTTATATAAGAAGGATACTAATTAGGAATTAATATAAGGCCCCCCTTAATAGTTTTAATATAGGTATCCTATTTAATCTAGCTTCTTATAATATTATTAGAAGTTATTATAATATAAGTAACTTCTATAAAGATAGAGTAATTATAAGTACCCTTATTCTATTATTTAAGATTTAGCTATTAGATATAAATACTTATAATATTAATAGAATATTATAATTTATTCTCTTTAAGATAGTTATAATAGGATTTAAACCTCTAGATATATAAGTTAATAGACTAGAAGATATACTAAGTAGAAGTAAAGGTATTTTAATTTAAATTATTAAAATATTAATAGTAAATATTTAGTTACTCCTATATACTATCTAGTATATAAATCTAAGTGAATTTTAACTTAAAGCTATTATTAGTAATAAGAGGACTTATTAAATAATAAATAGACCCTTAAATCTAGAAGGTAGTTTAATTAATATAAGTATTAGTATTAGTTATACCCTTACTAGTAAAGGAGAGATAATTATTATAATTAATAATATTATCTAAAAATTATTTATTATATATAATCCTCCTTCTTATAAACTATCTATTAATAATAATATTAATTATATTACTAAGTAATTTATTTATATAATCCTCCTTCTTATAAACTATCTATTAATAATAATATTAATTATATTACTAAGTAATTTATTAATAAATTATACCTTAAGTTCTACCTCCTTTTAAAGCCCTTTAAGTAATAAGTTAATATTAGCTAGCTTATATAACTAGTTAGAAGATAGCTAATTATTCTTCTTACTATTATAATATAACTATTAACTATCCTTTAAATTACTATATTTATTTTTCTAGAATAGTATATTATAATAGGAGTATATATTACTAGTAATATTAAATAAATTATTAACTTAATAAGGCTTTATATATCTTATTATATAGAGATCCTTATATACTTAATATATCTAGCCTAGTATCTACCCCTAATATATATTATTTTAATACTAGTATAAGCCTTATTAAATAAGGGTTAGTACTTAATATTATTATCTTTATTAACCTATTAGTAGGTATATTAATAATATATAAGAGGATAGTATTTTAGAAGTAATTAAGGAGTAATTTCTTAGAAGGCTTCTAGAAATATTAGGAGAGTAAGTTATTTAAGGTTTCTAGAAGGAATAACTACTTAAATAGTTATATTAATAAGGGTTATATACTACTAGGAAGTAATACCCTTATTAGAGTTATTATAAAAGTAAGTACCTAATAGTATTTCTTTAAGGCGAGGTTCTATTAATATAATATCTCTAAGGTTTACTAGTAGATTCCTAGATCTAATCTAGGTTCTTAAATTAGTCTTCTTTAAGCGTCTAATATACCTTATACTATTACTCTTATAAGATTTAACCCTTTTATTAATAGTATTAAGGTATAACTTAGAAAGAGCTACGCGCTTAAAAGGTATTAGTAGAGAGCTAGAGGAGTTATATTTAATATAAGAAGGATAATAATATATACTTTAAAGATAATTAGTATAACTTATAAGGTATAGATTATAAGGGGGAGGAATAATATTTATAATAAGATATTAAATAATAAAAATAAGGTAGAAAGAAAAAATTAGTTAGTTAGTAGGAATATACTAAGATATTAGATAGTTAGATTAATATTAATAGATAAATCTATTTATTCTAATATATCTTTTAAACTACTATATTAATTCTTATTATTTTTAAAGTATTAGATAGTTAAAAGTAAGTTATATAACTTTATTTAAATAGAAAATATTATAAAGTATTAGTATATAAGTAAGTAGATTATAAAGAAATATTAGACTTATAATATTCGCGCTAGTCTAGGAAAGGAATCTAGGGGACTTATTAACTAACTAATAAGTTATAATAAGCTTAAAGCTCTAATATTCCTATATTCTATTATAGTAAGAAGATACTAGAGATATATTATATAAGATAATATAAGAGTAAGTTATAAGTAACTTAGTAAAGGAGGTTAAGTACTATTATAAGTATTAGAAGAGATAGAAGAAGAACTCTTCTTTTAATTAGTAATAAGAGTAAGTTATTTATTAAGGTAATACTTATAAAGTAACTACTAGAATTATAAGAACTTATAATAAGATATAAGAAAGATAATAATATAAATAAGAATTTAAAAAAGGACTTAGTATAATTAATAAAAATAAAAATATTATAACTTAAAGAAAGGATATTAAAGTTACTTAAAGAAGATATATCTTAAGTACTTAGTAAATTCTTAATAATAATAATTTCCTATTTACTTTTAAATACTAAGACTTTTAAATAATATTATAATAAATTAATAAAGAATAATAAGAAGCTTAAAAGAAATATATTATAATATAAAGATTATATATAAAAGTATTATTTATAACTAGAAAATACCTATAAAAATTTAAGATTTTTACTTTAGAAAATTACTCCTACTACCTAGTATTTAATAAGTAATATAAATAGTAGAAAGTATATTAGATATATTAATAGGTAGCTTATATATATAATAGTATTAGTTAAATTATATATATATATTAATAGACTAATATAAATTATTCTAATAGTATTATATATCTAGTAATAAGATAGATATTTCCTTCTATTTAAACTAATATTAAATATATTAGTAGATAAGATAAATAGTAGAAAGTATATTAGATATATTAGTAAGTAGCTTATAAATATAATAGTATTAGCTTATAAACTTATATAGTAATATAAATAATTCTAATAGTATTATATACTTAGTAATAAGATAGATATTTCCTATTATTTAACTTAATAATAGATATATTAATAAGTATTATTATAAAATAAGTAAAATATAAATAATATTAGGATTTTTATTATTTATAATCTATATTCTAGCTATTAATATATAGAATTTAATAGATAAATCTATTTATTTAAATATATCTTTTAAACTATTATATTAATTCTTATAGTTTTTAAAGTATTAAATAGTTATAAGTTATATAACTTCTTTTAAGTAGAAAATATTATAAAGGGTAATTATATATATAAGTAGAATAGGAAGAAATATTAGAGTTTTAATATTTACTATAAATAGTACTAGTCTTAAAGTAGTAATTAAAGTACTTATAACTAATAGATAAGATATAATAAGCTTATAATTCTAATATTCTTATATTCTATTATAATAAGAAGATTATTATAGTTATATATAATTATATATTTCTTAAATATATTTAAAAGGACTTTAAAGTTAATTCTATTAATATACTTTTATTAAAGTAGTACTATTATATAAAGGAAGTACCTTTAATAGATTATAATCTTTTATACTTTTATAATCTAAGAGCCTAGATAAGAGGATAATTATAAGGACTAGCTAGAAATATAATATTATAACTAGTATAATACTTATCTTCTTATTATAATAGAAAATATATAATTTAAGACTTTAAGCTTATTATAACTTATTAGTTAATTAATAAGTACCTTAGATTCCTTTCCTAGACTAGTATAAATATTAAAAGTCTAATAATTCTTTATATACTATCTACTTATATACTAATACTTTATAATATTTTCTAATAAAATTAAGTTATATTACTTATTATTAGCTATCTAATACTTTAAAAATAATAAAAATTAGTATAGTAGTTTAAAAGATATTTTAGAATAAATAGATTTACCTATTAAATTCTATATACTAATAGCTAGAATATAGATTATAAATAATAAAAATCCTAGTATTATTTATATTTTACTTATTCTATAATAATACCTACTAATATATCTACTATTAGTTTAACTAGAAGGAAATATCTATCTTATTACTAGGTAGATAATACTATTTATATTTATATTTTATACTCTACTATCTAGCTACTTAAAGCTAATAAGGGCGGTTTATATCTAGCTTATTAAAGGAAACTATAATTTATAAAAGAAAACCTTACCCCCTTCCCTATTTACTATTATATTCCTAGATCTTTAAATATTATATACTACCTTATTTTATATCCTTTATACTATCTTATTCTCTTCTTCTATTAAAGTTACCTACTCTTTACCTTTTAATTAGAACCTACTAGTTCTTATATAATCTTAAAGAGTTATTTCCTTACTAGTATAAACTAGTTAAGTATATCTTATTAGATAACCTACTTAAATACTACCTTTAACCCCCTTAAAGTTAATACTATTTAATAGAAGTTACTTAATCCTACCCTTTAAAGTATTAGCCTCCTTCCTTTTATATAATTAAGGTAGAATATAAGTATATACTTAGTATTTTAATACCTCTATCTATACTTATAACTAGTACTATTAACTTCTAGTACCCTCCTCTTATATAGAAAGGCGTGTAATCCTATCTTCTTTATATATAATTAAATACTTATAAAGCTCTTAACCTTAAAAAGTCTTAAATAGAGACTAACTTTTATCTTCTAAATCCTATCCCTTTATACTACTATCCTAGTATAATTAGGGATACCTTCTTAATACCTTAGCTACCTTTCTTTCTACTTCTTCTTTACCTACCTCTTAATCTCTTTAAGGGTAGGGTTATCTCCCCTTATAACTCCCCTACTATTAGGGCTCTAGGCTACTACCCTATTATCCCCTCCTCCTACTACTACTTAGAGGGTTCCTCTTATCTAGGACTATTTTTTCTTAGCTAGAGTCTTTATAACCTACTTCTTCCTTCCCCTTTTCCCTTTTAACTTATAATAGATCCTTATATTCCCTTTCCTAGTTATTAGGTAGATCTCTTATATTATTAATACTTATAATATTAACTAATTAAAGCCTATCCTTATTAATAAGACCTTTAATTCTACCTTTAATACTTATATACTAATTACTTTAAAGGCCTTAAGTACTATCTTTAAGTACTTATTTTATATAGATTCTAGTACTATAATATTAGCCTTCTTTACCTTTAATATCCTCTTTAAGTTATATTATATCTCTATTATATAAGTTATTACTAGCTAGACTATTATATTATAAATCTATCTTATTCTATTAAGTATAATACCTTATATTAAGCTAGTAATAATTAATAAGATTAACTTTTATATCTCTATTTTTAATCTTACTCTATTAATATATAAGCCTTACTTTAACTTACTATTAATATAAAGTTTAAGGACCTTTATTAATACCTTTAAGTATACTACTACTACTCCTAGATCTATTATTACCTTTATATTAAACCTCTTTAAACTCCTTAATAAGTAGATTAACTTATACTTATAAGGGGTAAAGGTTATCTTATATATATTTACCTAATAAAAGTATATCTTATATACCTTTACTAGGATCTTATAATTCTTCTTAGTACTCTTATTATATACTATTATATAAATATTATTAATAAAGCTTCTAGTTTATACTTAAAATTTTATCTTTATATACTCTTTTATTAGTAGGGAGTTAAAAAAATAGAAATAAAATAAGTAATATTAGGGATCTCTAAGGGATCCTAGTTTCTATTATCTCTATTCTACTTATCTCCTAGCCTAGTATAATTATTATAGCCCTTTCCCTTAGAAAGCTTTATACCTATTATATAATAAGGGTTAGAACCCCTTTCTTCTTTAAATTATATAGTAATCTTTTATAAGAGATATTATTAAAAGCCCTTATAATATCTAGTAATAGTATACCTATTATATTAAACTTACTATAATTTTATATTATATATATTACCTCTATTATTATCTTAATAGATATTATTATTAACCTTCCCTTCTTTACCTCTATCTATTATAAGGGTAGTAGTTTATATTCCTTTATAAGGTTACCTAGCTTCTTTATAATAACTACTTCTAATACCTTCTCTAAGGTATTAAATAGGGTAATTAAATAATATAACTTTAGCTTTAAGTAGTCCTCTTTCTTTAACTTCTTTAAGATAATAGTATTAGCCTTTTTAAACTCTATTAAATAGTATCTAACCCTTAAATATACTTAGAATAAGTATATAAAGCTAGGTAGTAGCTCTCTCTCTACTATTCTTACTAGCTAGAAAGATATAGAATAGTATAAGATATTAGTCTTACTAGTTATACTATAATATAGTATAGAATTAGCTATTTTAATTCTATTCTATTCTAGAATAGTATAGGTTTTTATAAGATAATTCTATAAGATAGGATTTTTATAAGACTACTTTATAAGATAGGATATTTTTAGGATATCTTATAATTAGTAAGTATATAATATAGTATTTTCTAAAAATATATTCTAGAAATCTTTCTTATATAGAAAGCTATAGCTAGAAAGCTAACTAGAAAGATAAATATTAGCTTTCTACTTAACTTTCTAATTATAACTTTCTATTTAATAAAGATTTCTAGATATTTTTAAGAATAGTAGAATATCTTAAGAATATCTAGAATTCTTTATTATATAAATAGTTATAACTAGGAAGCTAATTAGAAAGTTAAGTAGAAAGCTAATATTTATCTTTCTAGTTAGCTTTCTAGCTATAGCTTTCTATATAAGAAAGATTTCTAGAATATATTTTTAGAAAATACTATATTATATACTTACTAATTATAAGATATTCTAAAAATATTCTATCTTATAAAGTAGTCCTATAAAAATCCTATCCTATTAAAAAATCCTATCCTATCCCTATCTTATACTATTATAAAGATATAGGATTAAGATCTAATTTACCTATCCTATCTTATAGTCTTATACTATTTTATATAGAATATCTTATAAGATATCTTATATCTTTCTAGCTAGTAACTATTCTTAAGAATCTATTTAGGATCCTATTTATCCCTAGTACTTTATCCTATTTTAACCTATTAATTACCTTATAAACTTCCTTCTTAATAACCTTTATATTTATTATTAGGGGTACTTTATATTAAAACCCCTAGATATTACTTAAATCTACCCTTAAGGGTAGAAGGAAGAAGGTCTTTTAAAGGACCTCTACCTTCTCTTAAAATAACTCCGCCCTAAGGCCTTCCCTACCCTTCTTAAAAGTAGGGAACTTTAGGAGTTCTTAAAGTAATATACTTCTCTTTTAATCCTATTTAACTAGTTTTTAAAGCCTATTAAATAACTAGAATACTATTATAAATATAGTATATTATTAGTATATACTATAAAAGGCTTTTATAATTACCTTATTATTCCTTAATAGAATCCTTAATAGAAAATTAACTATTCTACTTATAATTATTCTACTTATATTAATTAGTAGTAATACTATAAGTATTTATCTTTAAGGTACTAAATAATTACCTAGAAGTACTAACTACTATTTATAGTATTAATACTATCTTTATAATACTAATAATCCTCCTCTAAGTCCTCTAACCCCTCTAAGTCTTATATCTTTAGTAACTACTTCTATAACTAAAAGTATCCCTTATACTTTATAATAAGGGCCTTATTCTATACTAATCTAAAGATAAAGTAGTTTAAATTAGTAGCCTTTAGTAAATACCCTTATACTACGGCCCTCTAAGTTATATAACTTATCTACGCCCCTTCTAGTCCCTTCCTAAGAATAAAGCTCCTTCCCTTTTAAATTATCTAATAGTTATACGAGTTATTTACCTATTTTACTTTTCCTCTATTATAATCCCTATTCTAATCTTAATAGCTATTAATACTATTAACTTATAAGGTAGCTACTATTAAAGGCTTTAATAATATCCTATCTATCTTAAATATAACCGCCTTAATCCTATTAACTATCCTTATACTACTAGATATTATTACTTAAGCCTACTTAATATCTAATTTCTTTAATACTAGGTATTAGTATAACTAGATTATCTAGAAGGCTACTTATAAGGTTATCTTTTTTATTACCTCTAAGTATAAAAGACTATTACCTCTCCCTTATAAACCTACTCTATTATATAGTACTTAATTAGAATTCTAAGACTTAGATTAAGTTAAATATACCTAGCTAAGTAACTAGGCTATTAATCTACCCCTCTTTAAGATATTTATAAAAGCCTTTATTATTACTATAACCTAGTTATATAAGTTTACTAGGTCTCTATTAATAAGTATTATACCTACTTTAACCTCTCCTAGATATAGCCTATTAGAATAGTTAGGCCTATTAAAGTAGTTAGGCCTATTAGATTAATCTAGCCTAGGCTTCTACTTACTAATAATCTAAGGTATATTAATTAAAGGAGAGATATCTTATAATCTACTATAATCTTCCTTAAATATAACTACTCCGTTTTTATAAGTATAAGTTAATTAAATAGCTACTATTATTACTTAAGTAATAACCTTACTATAGAATTAGTAGTAAGTTAATAGTAATCTAGTAAATCTAATAAATCCTAATTAAGGACCTTATTCTACTTAGTTTTATACTTAAGATATAAGATACTTTAAACTAAAGTCTAATATACCTACTATTAAGGTTAAGAATAAGTATAATATCTATTATAATATCTATAACTTTACTACTAGGTTATAAGTAAAAGCTACTATAATAGATATAGCTATTTTATAATAGAATCTTAATACCTATCTACTTAGAGAAGCTAATAACTAGTTTACTAGTTAATTAATATATAACTTTAAATAAGAATTAAGATATAATTCTAATAGTATTAATAGCTAGTATAATATACTAGAGAAGAGATTTTATAATTTCCTAGGTAAGTCTTTAAGTATACTTAAGTCTATTTATTATACTATTTAAGATATTTACAATTAATATAATTCTACTAAATATATAATTAATATTATAATTAATAGTCTTAATACTAGTATTATAACTATTAAACTATTATAAATACTTCTTATATATAAATATATAGATAGTAAACTCTATAATAATTTAAGTAAGCTTATAACTACTTTAACTATTATAGGTCTAATTAAAGAATTATATCTATAAAAGAATATTTAATTTAATATTTATATAAATAATATATCCTTTATATTAAGGACTTTAATAGTTATAATAGAATAATAGTTATAAGATAATAATAATAGATTAAGTAGCTAATTTAGTTAGTATTAATTCTAAGTAGTTAACTAGTTATATAACTAATTAGCTAGTAATACTTACCTCTACTATTAGAATAACCTAGCTTATAATTCTAATTAGAATTAAAATTATTAAGGCTAGAATATACCTTAACTACTATAACTACTATAACTATTATAAGCCCTTTAAAGGCTTTAAATTATAGTAGGCCTTATAAATAGGTTAGGTTTTTAATTATAAGGGTAGAATAGTAATAATTATAATAGTAGTAGACCTTAAAAGGCCTATTAAGCTACTACTAAAGAATTTATAAAAGGCTTTAATAATAAATATAATTAATTAGCTAGTTAATATAAGTATAATAATAAACTATCTACTAAAGGCTTTTATAATAATAATTATAATAAGACCTAAGATATTAACTTCCTTATATAACTAAGGGATACTAATTATCCCTATTCTAATTATAAAGCTACCTTCTTATCTAGAAATAAGCTATTTAATTACCTTAGACTATAATACTATTTAAAAGCTCTTAAGCTAATAGAGATAGTAGTATTAAAGGCTTTACTAGATAACCCTTAAATTAATTTAAATAAAGTTATAAATAAGAACCTTAATAGTATCTCTTAAACTAACTTTATTTATATTAATTCTAATATAATTCTAGATTAGAGTAAGCTACTAGGTTATAACTTTTATAAATAGAAATATATTATAGTTAAGGTATTCTAGTTTAAATTAAGTTAGAAGTAAATTAATATCTACCTTAATAGTAGTTATACTATTATACTTATTAACTATACTTATCTTATAAAGTACCTCCCTAATATCTATCTTAAAAAGATATCTTTAATTATACTAGTTTATAATATAAGAAATAAAACTATTAAGACTTATAAGTATACCTCTATTAAAATATATATTTAAAGTAAGATTAGAGACTCTCTTAGATAGGTATTAATAATTATAAAGGTTTATATTATTAATAATCTTAAAGCTAATATACTTATTAGTAATAATATATTAGTTTCCTAAGGTATTATTATTAATTTTAGTAGGAAAGTAATCTCTATTAGATTATATAAAGGTTTAATAGCCTTAATTAAAGTTTATACTTATATATCTCTATATTTAAGGTATATAATTAAGGTAAAATTAACTATTATAATTCCTTTATACTTTATAATTAAAGTTCTAATAATATATAAGGATAATATACCTAATAATTATAACTATCTTTTTAAACTAGATTATTTCTAAGATCTTAGTCTTAATAGAGGTATCTATATATATATTATTAATTCTAATATATTATTTATATAAGTTTATAATACTTTACTAGTTATTATATAACTACCTTATAAGACTTAACTTAAATCTATTAATAAATATAAATAGAATAGAGTATATCTAGTTATCCTTATAAATACTTTATAAGCTATTAGAAATACCTAATTATAGAAGTTATAAGTTATTAAAGGCTTTATAATTATAGTTATAACTCTTATACTATATATTATAACTAATATAATTACTCTACTTTAAACTAATATAAATAAGGGCTTTAATTTATATAGAAGTCTATTATAATTATCTATTAACCTAGTATTAGAGTATATTATACTAAGTAATATAACTATTTATAATACCCCTAATATAGCCTCTTAGATTACTAAGGTTATTAATATATTTTCTAAGATATAAATAGATTAAGGTATTATAATCCTAGTTCTTAAGGTTAAATAGATACTAATTATATTAAAGTCTAATATAACCTCTAAGTTATTAAAGGTTTACCTAGTAAGTTATAAAGATAAGTAAATAATTAATAAAACTTTTAATAAGTTATATTCCTAAGGGAAAATATAGTAGTTAAATTAACCTACCCTATTTAATTATCTAGTCTTTATAATCTAGTAAGAAGTTAATAGTAAGAAGAAAGACTATATTATTATTAATATATAAGGCCTTAATATAATTATATAATTAGATAGTTACTTTATTCTATTATAAAGTAAAATTATCTTAGTTATAATAGAGTTACTCTTTATCTCTATTATAAATAGGATAGAGTATTTCTATTAATTTAGTATTAGAGAAGTTAATTACTATAAGCTTACTATTATTTCTTACTAAGGCTAAGAGTAATATAATATTATATTAATAGGTTATAAAGGATTACCCTTATATATATAATAATAGATAGATAAAATACTTTAATTATATAAAGACTTTATATATACCTATATAAATAATATAATAGACTTCTTTAAAAGTCTACTAGAATACTTAATTTATCTTTAAAGACTATTTATATTATTCTATAAGTATTATCTAAGTCTTAGCTCTAAGAAAACCTTCTTTAACTATCTATCTATTAACCTCCTTAGCTAGTATATTAACGCCCTAGGGCTCTCTATATTAGAAGAAAAGCTAAGAGCTATTACAACCTTATATTTCCTAGAAACTCTTAGAGATCTTAAAATCTTCTTAGGCTTTATAAGATAGCTAAGATTATTTATACTAAGATATATCTAATAAGCTAATCTCTTATAAAGATATAAGACTAATCTAATAGTACCTCTTATTATATTAAATATTAAGGGCTATATTAAGAAGACTAAGGCTATTAAAGCCTTCTATTACTCTATTAAAGAAGAGCTCTAAGCTTTTTATAACTTAAAGGAAGCCTTTAAGAAAGTCTACTTTCTAATATATTTTAATAAAATAAGATTCTTATTTATTAATCTAGATATCTCTAAGGCCTAGAGGTTTACTATAATAATATATTATATAAAGAGTAATCTAGATAGCTTAAAGCCTTTTATAAGAACTAGTATCTAGCTAATTATATTCCTTAATAAGATACTTAATCCTATTAAATAGAACTACTAGCTTATAAAGCTTAAGGTAGTAGGTATTATATAAGTTATTTAAAAGATTAGATATCTTATTAAATCCTCTTATAAGCCTCTAATAATTATCTATATAAACTACTTTATAATAGTACTAATATCTAAGTAAATAAGCCTTAGTTTATTATTAACTAATAAACTTAATCTCTATCTTATTAGGATATCTTAGTACCTAATATAATTTAACCTCCTTTAAAGTATAAGCTAGGTAAGAGTAATATTATTCTAGATATACTATTATACTTTAAAGGAGATATAATAACTACCTTACTAGTTATAATAGCTATATTAGTAATCTAGAGGAGTGGAATACTATAAAAAAATGCGCTTTTAATAGATTATATAAGCTTTTAATAGAAATAGTACCTCTATTTAATTAATAGCGCTAGCCCTAGTAGGGCTATACTAGTAGGAATTTGATACGCTAGTATTTAGTATATAAGCTAGTAGATTTTAAAGTTTAAGCTAAAATAGACTAGTACTAGCCCTGTTTTTAATTATTAAAGTTTTAATCCTATCTTATTTTACTAATAATTAATAACGGGGCTAGTACTAGTCCGTCTTAGCTTAAACTTTAGAACCTACTAGCTTATATACTAAATACTAGCGTGTTAAATTCCTACTAGCGTAGCCCTACTAGGGCTAGCGCTATTAATTAAATAAAGGTACTATTTCTATTAAAAGCTTATATAATCTACTAAAAGCGCATTTTTCTATATTATTCTATTTCCTAGATTACTAATATAGTACCTTAGATATATTATATACTAAAGCCTTTTATAATATAGACTACTACCTCCTAGATTAATCTAAGGTACTATTATACTATATTATACTAGTTAAGATATTATATATATTTAAAATATACTTATTATAAGTCTATTAAGATAATTAATAATAGAATAAGGTCTTTAATATACTAGGAATAACTAGGTAAGCTCTTAAAGCCTCTTATATATCTCTAAGATTTAAACTCTAAGATAATCTAATCTATTATACTAACTTTAATAATAGATAGAAGTAACTATATATTCTAAATATAATAGAAAAGAAGGTCTTCTATTTAACTTATAATAAATAATATTATAGTAGCTTTTATAAGACTTATAAATATATAACTAGCTCCCTTTACTTCTAGTATCTTACTTCTTATCTCTAAGTATATATTAAGTATTACCTTAATTATTAAATTAATTAAATAAAATATTATAAACCTTATAGTAATATATAGCCTATTAATAGGCCTAGTATCCTATTCTATATAATTATAATAGACTTTATCCTTACTTTACTATTAATATAGGAAAATAGCTTTAATAGTCTACTAACTATTATAGATAAGTTCTCTAAGTATATCCTTCTAATTATAAGTTAAATAATATAGGATATTACTTAATAGGTAGACTTAGTACTAGTAGGCCTTATAAGTTATAACTAAGGGATCCTATATACTATAATTAATAACTAAGACCTAAGAATTTATATTAAGTTTCTAGAGGGCCTTATTTTATAAGTTAAATTACTAACTACTAATATCTATATCTTATTACACTTAAACTAATAGATAATTAGAATAAACTAACTAAATAGTTAAAATTACTTTATACTTCTATACTTCCTAGTACCCTTATATTAATAGTATTAACTAGTCTCCTATTATTTCCTATTTATAAAGCTATCTTAATAACTCTATTAATACTTTAATAGGCCTAGTACTTAATAATATTATCTATAACTTTAAGGTATATAATACCCTTAGCCTACTATTATTAGTTATAGATATCTCTATTAAAGACTTTAATAGACTCTAATAGCTTTAAAGGAAATAGGTTAAAGAGTCTATTATATTTACTAGTATCTTCTTTAAGACTAGATATAATAATAAATATTAAGCTCTTAATATATCTAAGGATAATAAACTCTACTTATACCTAAATTATAATTACTCTATTCTAGGTCTTACTAATTCTAAGCTCTATTAATAATAAGTAGGACCTTTTAAAGTCTTTAATTATATTAGCCCCCTAGCTTATAAACTCTAACTATACCTTATAATATAAATATACCCTATTATATCTATTACTTAGCTTAAATTATACCTTAGTTTAGACTTATATAAGTAACTATAATATAATAACCCCCTTATTTATAATAATACTATAGAGGATAAGTATAAGTTAGAAGCTATAGTTAGTAGGTATATTATAAGTAGAAATAAGATTTAATACCTTATTAAATAGAAGGATTATAGCCCTTAATATAATATATAATATAATATTTTAGACTTTTATAATACTATATAACTTATTAAAGACTTTAATAATTATACTTATAATTAATTAAAGTTATTAAAAAGGAAGTAATAATATATAGTAAGGGCGCTACTTTATTTTCTTTTAATAGGTATTTATTATAAATATAGCGTATTATTAGTATATACTATAAAAGGCTTTTATAATTACCTTATTATTTCTTAATAGAATCCTTAATAGAAAATTAACTATTCTACTTATAATTATTCTACCTATATTAGATATCTTATATACTCCCTCTTTAAAATAAAGCGTCTTTACTTTCTTTAATATCCTCCCTTTAATCTTCTAGGCCTCTTACTACGCCTTTAAACTCCTCTAGCTTCTCTTTTAATTATACTCTATCTTAAGCTTTAATACTACCTCTATAACCTTTATATAATTAGAGTTCTAAAAGGACTTAGCTTTTAAGGAGAGTTTTACTTATAATACTACCTTTTTTATAATTCTTACTAGGTTATAAAGTATTTTAGTTAGATAGCTATCTATTTATCTTCTAATTATTAGCTCCTCCTTTAATAGTAAGTATTAGAGGGCGCCTATTTACCTCTTTATCTCTTTTAAGTCTACTATCTTTTATACTCTTTATAAGTATAAGGCTACTACCTTAACTTTAAGGCTAATCTTAATATATATTAAAATATAATTAAACTTATAATAGAGGTCTAGTCTAATATAATATTCTAATAATATTTACTTAATAGCCTCTATTATAAATATTAAATTAATAGTACTTTCTATCTTCTTAACCCTTTAAATTATTATATCCTTTAATAGAGTAAGACTTATCCCCTTTTCTTTTATAATATCTATTAGTATATCTACTACTTTATAATATATATACCTACCCCTATTATTTTAATTTAAGTAATAGAAGTTAAAATCTCCTATTAATATATATTCCCTAGGTTAACTTAGTTACTTCCTTACCCTTAATAGTATAAAAGGGCTATCTATTAAAGCTTTAAACTCTAAGCTAGAGTTATATATATTATATATCTAGAGATATATTAATACTCCTCTTTCCCCTCTTATAACTTATATTTCTAGGGAGTATAAATCCCTTAATATAAATTTAACTTCCTATTTATTAATATTCTAATATTTATTTATAAAGAAATATATCCTTATATCTCTCCCTATCTTATATATTAGATAGAATACTCCTCTATTTAAATTATATATTAAACCTATACTCTTTATATATAATAGTTCTTAGATAGCTAGGATATCTATCTATTATATCTCTTTATCTTTTAATAGTACTATTATTATTATAATCTACTCTCTTTATATATTATATTATAATAATTTTATTATCTTTTATACCCTTATAAGGATCTCTATTAGATATCCCTTATAACTTCTACCTCTTTAATAATTAAAGCTTCTTATACTAGTATATCTTTTAATATCTATTAGCTTATCTCCTTTACTTAAAGAGTAATTAGCCTTCCTAGCCTATTTTATAATATTACTACTAGTAGTAGTATAACTCCTCTATCTCTTATATCTCTCTAGGGGCTTATTTATATTATAACCTTATTTAAGTCTTTAAACTCTAATATAAGCTTTCTCTTCTTCTTTACTACTACTATTATCTACTCCCTTTAAGGCTACTTTTAAGTATCTTATTACTTATTTCCCTTTATAAAGCTTTTATATAACTTCTTCTTATTTTCTACTATCTTTTAATAGAGCTTATTAAGTTCCCTTACCTTAATTATATATCCTTACTTCTAGGTTATATAATTATTCTTCTTATAATTATTATATCTTTTAACCTCCTCTACTTTTACTTTATACTCCTTTAAGTTATACTTATTAATATAGATTTTATATTATACTAAGCTCTTATAATATCCTATTATATACTTATACTATTAATAGTTAAAGTATTATATTATAACCCTATTCCTCTCTTACTTCTTATACTTTAAGATATTATATCCCTTTATTAAGCCCTTCTTAATTACTTTATCTACTATCTCTAGTATAAGCAGCTTTAATAGTAGTAAGGCTCTCTCTTTTACTACTTCTCCCTCCCTCCTCTCTTATATAACTACCTACGGCTAGGCTACCTTTATAATCTTTAACTCTAAGAGGTTCTTTTTATTCTATTAAATAATTACCTCTTTAACCTCCTTTTATTTTAATATATCTACTACCTTCTTTAAGACCTTATATATTATAACTAGGAAGGTTTATCTTAATACCCTTACTAATTTATATACCTTTCTTACCTAGTTATTATTCTCCTTTAACTCCTCCCTTACTTCTATCTCTATTATAAATAGTATTAGATTATCTTTAACTAGATACTTTACTACTATAATCTCTTATATCCTTAGGAATATAATTATCCTAAATCTTTTAACTAGCTACTCCTTAATAAATACCCTTACTACTTCTCTCTTAGTCCTATTATTAATCTAGACTATTAAGGTCTTAGCCTTCCTATTATTTATTACTCTAGATCCCCTCCCTATAATATTACCTATTAGCGCCGTAGTATATATCCCTCTAAGGCTTATATTACCTATTCTTATACCTATTAGGCTCTAGCTAGCTATCTACGCCTAGCTCTTTCTACCCCCTTATATCTTCCCTCCCTAGGACTACTCTTCTACTACCTTCCTAAACTTATATATCTCTTTAAGCTACTAGTCTACCTTTATAATAAACTCCTTTATATACTTAAGTCCTACCCCTATTACCCTTCTTATCTTATATATTATTCTACCCTTTAATATATCTTATATAATTATAATAACTTTTAAGGCCTTTACTAATATCCTTCTAATATATATTCCCTTATCTTTAAGTTCCTTCTTTTCTACTAAGCTCCCTAACTTATATATAAGTATCTCTTCTCTACTCCCTAACCTACTACCTCTATTACTACTACTACTTATAATTCTTCCTCTAATACTATATCCTAATATTAGGACTTATCTTACTATATATCTAAGTAAGTAATTAATAAGAGGGTTTTTAATTAATTACTCTTAAAGAGTTTTAATATTTATTATATATTAGTAATACTATTAGAATAATTTAAATTAGTATATTAGTATATTAGCTAATATTTTTATATTTACAGGCTAAAAACCCTACTATTTATATTACCTACTTATATATCTAATATACTTCCTACTATTTACCTTACCTATTAATATATTTAATATTAGTTTAAATAGAAGGTAATATCTATCTTATTACTAGGTATATAATACTATTAGAATAATCTATATTAGTCTATTAATATATTAGCTAATACTATTATATTTATAAGTTAAAACTTCTACTATTTACCTTATCTACTAATATATCTAATATTAATTTAAATAGAAGGTAATATCTATCTTATTACTAGGTATATAATACTATTAGAATAATCTATATTAGTCTATTAGTATATTAGCTAATACTATTACATTTATAAGCTAAAACTCTTACTATTTACTATACCTACTAATATATCTAATATTAGTTTAAATAGAAGGAGATATCTATCTTATTACTAGGTATCTAATACTATTAGAATAATTTAAATTAGTATATTAGTATATATAATATAGCTATTACTATTATATCTATAAGCTAAAATATCTAATATACTCCCTACTATTTATCTAACCTACTAAATACTAGGTAGTAGAGGTAATTTTCTAATATAAAAATCTTGAATTTTTATAAGTATTTTCTAGTAATATATAATAGCTTAACTTAAGATAAGTAGGCTATTATACTTTACTACCTAGTAACCTAGGCTCTTTTAAGTAGTATCTACTAGGAGGATTTATTTTAAGTTAGAAGTAGTTAGAATAAGTTAATATTAGATTAAAAGGGACTAGCTAGAATTAGACCTTCTAGGAAATAAGTATAAGAGATCTTTTCTAGGAAGCTAGTAGTACTTTTAAATCCCTCTAGATAGTTAGTATAAAGAAGTAGATATAACTTATTATCTTATTATCTTTTATTATATTACCTATTTATTAATTAGAGACTAGTTAAGATTAAATATATATATAGGATTAAGTAAAATTATACTATATAAAAGACTAAGTAAGAGAGGTAATTAAAGAGATAGACTAGCCTATTAATATATACTTACCCGCTTAATTAAATTAAATTAACTCCTACTACTTTATATACTTAAACTATATCCTAATAGTAAATACCTTTTTAACTAGAAGTAGCTATTACCTTCTAAGGCGCAAAATCTTTATATCCTATTAGTACTTCCTTAAGTATTATAAAGGTAACTAGGTATAATTACCCTCTTATATTAATACACCTATCTTCTCTACTAAATACCTTAGCTAGCGTATTATATAGTATCTAGCTATAATTATACTTTATAATCCTTAGATCTTTACTAGTTTATATATAAAGCGTATATCTTTCCCTACTTTATAGTAGTTATATATCTCCTTTATATCCTAGTAGATAAATATATACTATAATCCTATATCTTATACTAGTTAATTAAGTAGCTTATACTAGAAGGAACTCTTACTTATAATATATAGGAAGGGAATCTCTTTAATATAGTATATAGTATAGATAAAAATACAGATACTTTTTAAATACTTAATATTAAGTTAACTAATTTATTTAAACTATTTAAGGATTTATTCTAGCTTAGTAACTAGGAATATATTTTTAGAGTAGAGGATTAGAGAAGCTTTATTATAGATCTATTTATATATTTAAAGTATAAATAAAGTAATAGATAGATTAGTTATAAGTCTATAATATAATATAACTTATAACTTATAAATAAGAATAAACTTATATATATAAAGGCGTAGCTCTAGTAGTAAAGAAAAGAAACTAACTTTTAACTTTAAAGGAGGTATAATATTTACGTGTAATTAGTATATACTATTAAAATTTACTACTAGATTATATTAATAAGATTTTAACTCGCCCTTATACCTTTAATAAAGGCCTTATACTTATAAGCTTAAGGCCGCTTTAAGCTCTAAGGATAAAGTTATATAACTACTAACTAAGTAATATTTTTAAAATTTATTAGTCTATAGATTTTAGGAAGTTATATAACTAATTACTAAGCGAGACTATATTATATAACTACTTACTAAGTAGAACTTTAAAAGTTTTAATATTCTATAATTAATAGGAGACTTAGGTAGTATACCCTAGAGCTACCCCTAATACTACCTTAAAAGCGACCCTAGAATTAATTAATTTAACTAATCTCTTTACGGGGGTAATATACTAGGGGGTCTTATAGTAGAAGTTAATAGTATAGTAGTTATATTAACTTAGGGTAGTTAATAATATAATAGTATTACTATTACAAGTACTTTAATACTATTACTTAGCGCCTAGAAGCCTAATTATAAGATACTATAATACTATTATATAGTACCTAGAAGCTTAATCTTAAAGCGGCCCTAGATACTAGGTAGATAGCCCTTATAACCCTAGGGCAAGCTTTCTTAAACTACGGCCCTAGGGGCCTAAGGCGGCCTAGGGCTAGCTCTAGGTATCTCTCTAGGTTTTTAGAAATTGCTAATACAAGAAAAATATTATTATAGTATTCTAGAAAAGGTAGGGGTTACTAAGGAGGAGGAAGGGTATTTACCTCCTTAAATATATAATTTTAACGCTAGTCTATTTACCCCTTATAATTTTACTAAGGCCGAACTCTAACCCCTTTAATACTAGGTCGGTTTAGTAGGGGGTATCTTAGCTCTATTAGCTTATAATAGGAATCCTAACTACTCCGTCTTCTTTAAGATATTTCTATATTAGTTCTATACGGCTTAGTTATTATATAGGTAATTATTTAATTTCTAATAACTTCCTTATTTTATAACTTATAGATTAGCTAGCGAGTGAATTTAATTAGGTGGTTCGCTTATTTTAGGATAGATAGATACTCCGGAGCCTACTAGTGCAGCTAACCGCGTCCCTAGAATACCTCAGCCCGCCGCTAGATTTGCATACCTGACACGGGCTAATAGTTGACCCAGCGGCCTCACAGAAACTCCCCGCCTGGCGCTAAGATCAGAGTCAAGAGACAAGAGCTCCCCAGAAATTCCTCAAAACGGGTCTTTGTCTTCACGATTCCCACCAGCTCCAGTCAAAAGGCTAATCATATCAACACACCAGACGTCAACATGGTAAGCCTCAAGCTTGTCCAGCAGTCCAACGATGCACTCTCTTCCACCACCTCAGGCCAGGTCTCGCTCTTTGTCGGGGCCACCAGTGGCCTGGCTTTAGCAACAATGACCGAGTACGCCAGACAATCTACCCGCCCTAAGATATATATCGTGGGGAGGAACCCGAGCAAGCTCTCAAGTGTCATCCTGGAACTGGAGAAGATTAATGCGCAAGGCACCTACATACCCATCCAGTCGGAAATCTCACTGTTCAAGAATGTGGACGCCGCTTGCGAGGAATTGAAAGCACGGGAAAAGAGCCTGGATCTACTGCTCATGTGTCCTGGCTATCTTAAGGCAGGAAGGGTACCAGGTTTGGTCGCCCCTTGTGGTTATCAGGCTAGCATACTGACCTGGTGGATTGCAGACAACGAAGATGGTATTGAAGACACGATCTCACTTCGCTACTACGTCCGAGCGCGTTTTATCCAGAACCTCCTCCCTCTCCTTACAACATCAGCTTCTTCCCGGATTGTGAGCATTCACGGGGCTGGAAAAGAGGGTCGCCTCAACGAAGACGACCTTGAGCTCAAACATACGTTCACGATGCAAAACGCAGCTATGCACACCTCCACCATGAACACTCTCGCTCTTAAAGAGATTGCTGCTACACATCCTACTATAAGCTGTGTCCACGTTTTCCCTGGTATCGTTGTTACACCCGCCTTCGACACGTTCTCGGAGGACTGGGCTCTGCCACTGCGGGTCTCCTTCCGTCGTGTGGCCCTGCCACTCATGAAGCTTGTCACCATTAGCCTACCCGAGAGCGGCCAGCGTCATCTCTTCCATGCAACCTCTGCTCGATACCCACCAGCGGGAGTGAAGGCTCCACCAGGTGCTGGAGTGGCTAGACCAACGGGGGTGGACATAGCAAGAGGCGCAGATTGGAAGGATGGGAGCGGGTGCTATCTGTTGGGCAACAATGGAGAGACCATTGGGGACAAGAAGTTGCTGGATGAATATGATCAGAGAGGCATGGGCAAGAAGATCTGGCAGCATACCCAGGAAGTGTTTGATCGAGCACTGGCGAAATCATGAGTGCCGCCGCACTTTAGAAGTGGCTCGGAGAGCCAAGCAAAAGTCAATTTATGATCAGAGGTTGCGGTTGCGATTGATCACGTACACTGAGTATAAGGAGCATACCACAACCGACTGTCTGGTCTCAAGACACGAACCCTACTCATTCCACCCAGAAGTGAGTTCGTTGGCCCAATACCTTCGGGAGAAGTCACCAGTCACTGAATCATGATCTAGTTTCCCTTGGCGATGGCTCAGGACGGCAAATTCTTAGCCTCCATGTTCATATAGTTACTACGAATATGTAAAACGTGGGGCTTCAACGAAAGAAACTCTGGATGGTGCGTTTGATGGTGCGACTTGTTATGTGAATTGAGACACCAAGGGACATCGAAGGACTTGAGCTTGCTTACAACCAAAATACCAGAGCCAACTAGGGGACAAGTCTCATGGTGCTAAAACTCCATCTACAGCTATATAGTTTTACACCGTATTGGTGGAGTGATACTGCGTATCGGTATACGGTTTAGATAATGCTAGCTCCATCTACTAGCTTGGCACGCCTTGGCTTTACTTTTAGATTCAGTTGTTTGACATCATGAACCCTCCAGGTAATCATCTTTGAATGTGTAATAGATTGCTACGATGCCTTCTTCTTCGCATGTGAACGAGGTGAAATCAGTCCTCATTGCGCCACTCCCTACCCCACACTGGGGTTCTCAATCGGGCGCCGCCTTCACCGTACGCGCGACAGTCACCGTCAAAGCCCCAGCTCAGCCAATCCTCGACGCTCTGCTCGACACCTCTACCTGGCCCCAATGGAACAATTTTGTACCTCGAGCCTCACTATCAAATTCACCTGAAGGGTCTAAAGGGTCTACGCGACTACAGCCTGGCACCATCTTCACCGAACATGTCGACATGGCCGGCCGCGGTCGTTCAACGATTGTCAAGATGAGGCTTCTGATGACCACCCTCGATGATCTCACCGAGCCAGGGCGTCGCGGGCATAAAGTTGTATGGCTTGGGAAGGGATACCCCGACTGGGCGCTGAGGTCTGAGAGGGTGCATGAGATATACCAGGGAGATGCGGAGGGCGAGACTGTGTATGATGTGTATGAGACATTCAGTGGACCCTTGGCATGGTTTGTGAAAGTGTTTGTGGGAAAGGCTCTGGTGAACAGATTTGGGCAATGGAATGGGGAGTTGAGAGATTTTGTTGAGGCAGGATCCAGGCAGCAAGCTGAAGTAAATTGACGAAAGGCTTCGGATTGTAGCCAGCGACTGTTCAATCCCGAGAGGACACCCGGCCACACGGACTTGGAGGTGTGCCCGCAAAACGTTGGTGAGGATAGCTTCCCTGATACCTTCGGCTCCGAGATTGACTACGACATACGAGTACAAAATCCTCTGTTGAGCTATATCAGCTAGCGGCTTGGTCATCCGCACACGTTTCAGGCCTCCTTTTGATTGTAATTACAAATCTTACTTTTGATCGGCGAGGACCGACTTTACAAACAGAACGCTCAAAATGCTGATGAGGCTACGCTAAGGCTACCGAGCAAGATCGTGAGGATCCAATCTCCCTTTGCAATCATCTGTCCAAATCGACGAATGGACAGTATGACGTCTTGTTCTCATCCAGTAGGTAATATTGATGTGCCTCGGTCGTACCCTCGGTTCCATACGCTGACAGATCCGGACTTGGCTCGATCTCATCAAATGCGGGCATCAGCTTCCTGACCGCTTCGACCGCGGCTCGACGTTTCTCTGGAGTTCGGAATAGGTTGTCAAAAACCCGCTTTGGTTGCATTGCAATAGTGAAATTGGGTGCGTGACGCGAAAGCCGCTGCTCATGTGCAGGGGTCATTGCAGCAGGAAACCACGGCACGCCATCAAAGCAGAAAGCCCACTTGGGCGAATTCGTTTCGGTGGGAATATCGGATGGCCACGCTTCCGAGTCACAGATACGCAAACCTCGGAGCGTATCCCAGAACTTCTTCCGGTAGGATTCAACGGAGAATTTCGCGTTTGGCGACGTCGGATGGATTATCACGAGGCTGGTATTCGGCCCCATAGAATGCGATTGCGGCAGATAGGCGCGCATTGCACTTGCAAGTCGGCGAATGTTCCGGGGCTCTGTCGAATCTTCGGAATGCATGAAGATATAGCGGTGTTCGTTGTGTCTATAGCCGGCGGTGGCGTAGATGCAGGGGAACTTCTTCGCACCAGGATGGCGGGCGAGAAGAATTGACTTGACCTCTTCATATGCTTGCCGCTGCCAACTGTTTTCTGCAAGTTCCTCACACTGGGCTCTGATATCGATATCAGCAGCGGGCCAAGTCTGGAGCTGGAGCATCACAATTACTTTGTCAAGAGCTCCACGTCATCGCGCGATACGAGCCATTCTTGTCCTTCGACTATCTTGTCCCCTAGAGGAGCTCGTGTTCCGACGACGTTGTTGAATAGGCAAAGTTTTCTTAGGAGCTGCTCCAAAATATGCCAGACATGCTTCGGCTTCGACTCTAAAATGAAAGCTATGGAAAAGCCAAGGAAGACTATGAGTACGTCGACTGAAAATTGCATCGCGACAGCAAGCGATGTGGTCCCCAGTAGATCAAGGCTATTCGTACCAAGCTGAGGGTCTCACAGCCGAAAGTGAATATATGAAAACGAAGGTATTGCCAGAAAACTTCGGAAATAGCAGGCATGACATCAGTATTGAATTTCTCGGCCAAACACTAATCTCAAAAGAGCGAGATGGAAGCGACATATCCCCTCCGTGCCGTACCTTACCTTCTCCCACGATATCGTGGGGCGAAGTAGGACAATGGCTTGATGGCGCAAAGTCTCGCACGCCGTACCAAACAGCAAGACTTGCACGCCATAGTGTACTGAAGTTGTTGTGATTTGGTAGGTACGGATGCCTTATATATGTGCCTCAACTTGCAACATCTCAATGTATGCTTTAGTCGTACCAACCAAATATGATACCCGAGGCTAAGACTTTAGCTTTGTGGACCTTTGCCAGAAGAGGGCAAAACTTGGTTGATCGATCGCTGGCTTCTCCCACGCGAACTTCTGGTTGGTACGAATATAGCAACGCATCTTTGCTACCTACTTACACAGTAGCCGTCAGATCTCAAATTGCACGCCCTTCCTGCTCAAGCCTCGACATCACGATATACACAGCAATTGTTACCCTATCTCTACCAGTACAATGACCAACTACAGCGGCACTCCTCAGATGGAATCTGCCCAGCCTGTCGAGATTCCTATTCGATCAGGCAAAGCCTTCACATTGAACAAGGGCCAACGATTGACCGTCATCGATCCACGTGGGGGACAAGTCTCTGATCTTCTTGCCTTTAACTCGCACGACCACGGAGAAGTCATATCTTCCGGGCGGACCCTCGACTATGCCAGCCGCATCTACCTGACTGTAGGCGATCCACTATACTCCAATCGGAGCAATATCATGCTCCGTATCATTGAAGACACCGTGGGCCGACACGACTTTCTTCTCACGCCTTGCAGCAAAGAGACCTTTCGCATCATCTACGGCGACAAGGATCCTCACCAAGGCTGCTTTGGTAACCTGTCGGCTGCGTTGGAACCTCACGGTATCACGCCCGACCAAATTCCCGTTGCATTCAATTGCTTCATGAACGTGCCAATCGATGGAGAGACGGGTGAATTCAGGGTTGAACCGCCATTGAGCAAAGCTGGAGATCACATCACGTTCGAAGCCGATATGGATCTGACGATTGGATTGACTGCCTGTTCGGCTTTGCAGTCGAATGGTGGAAGCTTCAAGCCTATACATTTCCGCATCGAATAATCGAGCCTTTCAAGAGTCATGCAAGGCAGATTGATTGATCTTCAAAACACGCCATCATGATCTCAAGATTTAAGGTACGGCCGGGTTCATCCATGAAAGGCGCTCCCGCCCAGCCAGCCACATCTATCACTTTGTATCTGTCACTTTGTCGAAAATGGTAGCTATATACACCACTTAGTTCCACCTACGTCTTCCATTGGCGTCCTCGCCGCAGTAATATCCTTTCATGGTTCCTCCTACACATATACTGTTTCCTACCGTTTTCGCTGCGCTCACTGGGACGCCATCTCCGAACGCCACAGCCCGTCTAGCCGTTCGCGGCGGACATCCATCTCGCATACTGTACAATCACTGAGAAGACATACCGCGACTGCTAAGCCGTGATCGACCGCAAGCACAGGGCGGTCTTCTTCTGACTCTACCAGAACTCATGATTGTGCTGTTCTCTTAACACGTTGTGATGTCGTCTGTCTCCTCCAGCCAAACAGAGCTGAATATCCGTAACAGACTATCTCAACATGACTTAGATATAGACAAAGAAGGCTTCGTCCAATGGACACCTGATGCGAAATTGCACCCGCGAAATTGGGGAGCCGGGAAGAAAACATATAATGTTGCTCTGCTCTGCTTTTTCGAATTTTGGATGACTGCAATAAGCTCCTCTGGGGTGCGTATTGTCTAGCACCCACGATCAACACACCTGACAAACTCATTTCGAACAGAGCGCCGCGTCTGATGAAGGCCGTATTGAGTACGGAATATCGAGGACGCTTGGTTACTTCGTGTTCACATCTTTGTAAGAGCACAAGCTTCCTTGGCAGACAAAGCTCACCAGAGCTTATACTCCAAGATATCTCATCGGCCAGGCTACAGGAAGCATTTTCTGTTCACCCATATCCGAGACATTCGGCAGACGCCCAATCTACATCGTATCAATTACAGTGTATTGTGTCTTCAACGCCATAATTGCATCGGTACCATCTCCGATTGCCGTCTGCTTTGGGCGATTTGTAACCGGTTTTGCTTCCGCAACCCCTGCCACTGTCGCATTCGGCAGCTTTGAAGACATGTACATGAGCGAAACGCGGATCTGGATTGTATACGTCTTTACTCTAATTGGGAACACAGGCTTGGTACTTGGACCGATCTACTCAGAGTACGTGACAACATATGCAGGCTGGCGATGGGTGTTCTACATCTCAACAATAGTGTCCGGTTTGGGGATCCTTGCATCATGTTTCCTCAATGAGAGCCGCACCGGCTACCTCTTGGAGTGCAAGATCAAAGCGATACAGAAGCAGACCAGCCACCAGTGCCTCCGGTCCCTTCGGTGTCCGGAGAAGAAGAGTTTTACAGTATGGCGATTTGTACAGGATAGCCTATTTCGCCCACTAAGATTTCTAGTCACCGAACCCATTGTAATCTGCTGCGCTGTTTTGATGGCCATCTCCTTCAGCCTGATCTACGGACTTACAGTGGGCCTCACTGTCGTATACACCAACTTTGGTTTCTTGGAATCACCGACATCTTCCCTTTCGTTCATACCCCTTCTCATCGGTCTACTAATCAACGTTCTTCCTCGAATCTATGACCAAAGGATATTCACGCGCTACCGTCAGGAGCATCGTCCCCTTCGTCCCGAGACAAAAGTTGGTTCGCTTGTCACAGCCTGCCCAGCTCTCGCCATCGGTCTCTGGCTCTTTGCATGGACGGTGCCACCTCGGATTCAGCATGTCCATTGGAGCGTCTCCATGATCGGCCTGGTCCTGGTCGGCTACGCTACGAACGACCTATCTTACATCCTATTCGGATACCTGACTGACTCGTACGGTCCGAATGCCGCATCCGCTTGTTCTGCGCTCAGTCTGGCAAGAACCCTTATGGCGGCTGCCTTTCCGCTCTTCACTCACACCATATACACACATTTGGGTGCGAACATCTCGACAAGTATCTTTGCTGCTGTTGCGACAATATTTTGCATCACGCCTATGATATTCATCAAGTATGGACGGCGTCTAAGAAGGAATAGTCATTTCGCGCTAGGGGATGAGAGCGGGGAGAAGGAAGATCAGGAGTCCCCTATAGGAGGACGAGAGATAAAGTCAAATGAGGGAAATAGTCAACAACGTAGATTCTCACTTGAGTGAACCAGTAGACTCTACAAGCATCAATGAACCCGAAATAATGACAAGACGATCCAAAACCATCTCCGCTTGACTCCTCACCAGCAGCCCCCTTGCCTACGCTACGCTAAGAGATATCGCCTTCCACCGATCTTTGAGAGATTTCATCACAAGCAGTAAATGTAAGCGCGCACGTCACTCTCCGTGACTTCTCCATCCCCATGCCTTATCAATCTCACTATCCATCCATTTCATGGGGAGAATCACCGAGCCCGAGGGTTGCGTTATGTAATAGGAAATTCCCCCGTTGGTATGCCTTGTATAGCATTGCATGGCAAATATCCAGGGTTGGTTTCAGTCTTGTAAACCATCATCGCAGATGATATGCTTGGATTCTCATCGAAGCGGTCTCATGCAAGGAAACCTCGTTCAGCTAGGTGTGGTACCATCGCAAAGGATCTGACTACCATACTTGAACGGGCCATCGATTCTTTCCAGACGGTCAGGTCATCCTTGCCACAACCCAAGCTCCTCCCTTGATGCAATTCCGCCCATGCTCCCGACTGGCTATGTAAAGAAATTCAGAACCCGGAGAAATTCCACACTTGCGAGCTTTCATCTATAAACGCTTTCTGGATCATGCTCTCATCACGCTCCACTACTGTTGTAGACCGCAGATTATCAGCCGCTTGTGAGAGTGTAGACAGTGGGTTCCTGTATGGGGGAGTGTGGATGCGTATATTATGACGAAGAGGTATATTTATATTAAGGGCAGATACTAACGTGTACGGATATGCAAAGCTGGCTGGAGGGCGAAGAAGATTCAAAGTCTCGTGTAAGGATGGGATAGGAGTCTGGTATGAATTGATGAGAGATTTGTATATCTCGGTAAGCTTGCTGCAGTCTTGGAAATGGTCAGTCGCTTCATTGAGGTAAATGATCCGCAAGAGCTGTAAGAACAGTGGTAGTGTATAGAGTCTGCTAATATTACTAAATACTACTTCCACATGACTAGACTCGCATCGAACCCATCAAGCCTTGTATCGTTCTCTTTCAAAAATTTAGGATGGAGTTTCGCAATCCGATCAAGGAGGTAATAGAAGGGATACGTCTTCATCGTAGTAAATAGATGTTTTTATACAATAAGGATACCAATTCCATATTATTCTCTATAAATCCGGTGACGTTCGCAATGAATTCTCGACGGCTGTACTACTAAGAGCCTGAATACGTAACAAGTTCTCACCCAACGACTGGACCAGTGGTGCGCACGCTTCTTTCGGGCCTCTGAAGATAGAATAGTGTTGAGGAGATGTTCAACGAAGAGGGTTATTTTCGTAGATTGTATGTTTACACTCCCGAGTTTCTCTTGTCTCAATGTGAAGTCGATGCGAGCAATGTGATTGATTACCCATTCGCTGAATGGTTATAGAATCCCAATAACCAAGTCTACGAATAATATGACAAGGGAGAGTTTTCAGTTACATCTCCACTCTCGCATCTGAAAGCTGCGTGCAATGAAGACAACACCTCATATACCTGAATCCCGGCACTGCCTGTCTCACGATCGCATGATTCATTCGCGGGTAGCCGACGTTGTTCGCTAAGTACTTGCGGTATCGCATGTCGCATGCGCAAGCAAATCACGATGTATCTCTTATACAAGCGAAGAAATCGATTTGGCCTCACCCGGAAACCCGGTAGATTGGATCATTCGCGATCCACGGTTTTGTACGTCCTGAAGCTGAAATAGAAGCTGTATCATCACCGACGGCCCTCCACTCGCTTGGTGCTTCCACGATGAATGGCATTCCTTTAGCTCCTACTCTCGCCTTCAACGATATCTCGTTCCTCTGCCTGATACGGCTGCCTTGGACTCACCATTTCTGAAGAGAAATAAGCCCAGCGACCACATTGTATTCGAATATATAGATGAAAATCTCCGTTGTAGTATCGAGAGAATGCGTACTTCCTGCAAAACCACTTCAATGACCCCGTTCGGCACAACCGCTGAACCTACAGCGACCCTTCCGATATCCAAAATACTGCTGTAGTCATTACAGACACCATGGTGGCGTTACTGCACTTGTTCGCTCCTTCAATGAGTTGGAGCGAGTCCATACTTCGAGAGGAGCAGGAGTCGTCGAGGTGAAGTTGTGCTTTGAATAATCTCTGGTAATAGCCAACATCGTCGTCACCTATTGTGATAGGGAGAGGTAGATATGATTTAATTTTCAAATGCGACACGGCTTCAAGTACCCACAGCGGACTCAGTATGTCCTCTCATCGCCGTATCCTAGGTACACTGGATGATGCCAATTCCGGGAATTCTATCGACTCCAGGATAGCTCGTGAGGCAGGGACAACCATTTTTTGTTTACCACCCCCAATGCCTTGTGTAGACCAAAGCGATATACAGGATCTAGAATCAACCGAAGCGAGTGCAGACTCAGCCTGGAAGTTTCACACGAAGAGCATATCGAGGCTCAGCTAGCCAGAAACATGGCTCGCTATATTCCGACCATCTGTGTAATCATCTTGGTGCCTAGTGCAGTAAGAACGGGCGCTTCTGACTTCTCGTTTGACACAATGTTATATTCGCGACCCGACATTTGAAACTGATTGGGTGTTTGATTCCATTTTTCTCACTACAAGCGGCATACCGTGCGCTACATTGGACCGCGCTTGTTGGACACGTTTCTGTGCATGCGTGTCATATTAGATCTGGGAGACTTCCATTCAAATAATTTTTCGAATCTGTTCCGAGACTCGACGAAAAATTCTGCTCATATCTTTTCCGTCGATCCGTCATACTCTTCATTTCTATCATGGCACCTCCAATTCCTTTCCTTGCAATTGCGGCCTTGTGTGCTAGTGTATTTGCCTTTCCCAGCCCTGCAAGCTCGCCCGAAAGTTCAGATGGGCTTGCACGACGAAACAACAAGTATAACCTAAAGTGCGGGAACGCACCCGACTACATCGGTGGAACGTGAGTCACGCCTTCGAAAAAGCTCATGTACAGCTATGGTACATGATGCCCAACGAGAGCTGATTTGCCCTCTAGCCCCTTGCCAGCAGACCAAGGGCTGGCATTGCCGGCTACGTATCCGACGACGGGATCCAACAAAGAAGCCTTTTGGTACATGTTTTGTACACCGGGTACCTCAACCTACATCTACTTCTGGCTGCCAAACATGGATCCGCCGCCAGTCCCGTACATGGGTATTGCGCAAGCTTTCAACATGACCAGAGACTCCTATTCAAAACAAGAAGACATGACGGTGCCAGGCGGGAGCTTTTTCGTGAACCCGGCGGGTACCAATGTACAGATCCATATGGAGAATGCCAACAAGGGTCAGTTGACCTGGGGTATTGTTGAATCCGCATTGTCTGGTCTCGCTATATTGAACACACGGTACAACAATGGCTGCAATGGAGGTTGCGCTCCGATGGTCTTCGAAGTCAACGACGGTCGATGGGGCGAAATTGCCATTGGGTATGCGGGATACTATGAGGCGACTGACAAGAAATGCGTTCTCGAGATCACAGGCGGGAACAAGCCTAAGTACACTTATTGCGAGGATCTCGGAAAGATGACTTCATGACCGGAACGATATGTATCGTAATGTACGCTTAAATCCTTAGTACCGAGGAAATGGTTGCCCATAAGCCTCGTCTACCATGACTCTTCCAGAGGTGATCAGATTTCCCCAAAGAAAGTAGAAGGCGAACACAAGGTATCCACCTAGATGTGGGTTATATTGCTTTGTATCCTCCACTGAGCAGCACTACCTGAGTTTATGATCCAGGCGGCTGCCACTTGTACCATCTTTCTGCACTGATAGTTCGGCTACCTGGTCAAGCGTTCATGAAGCTCACACAAGTCCCCTAATTCTCTGGGCCTCAAGCAGCATGTTTAAGATGGCACGATCTTTGCTTCTATCACTCTTGACGGCCCGCGTCAGCACAGTCTGTCCGCCGGGTGGCTTTGCATTAACGTCTGCTCCATACTTTAACAACAATCGGACCATCTCCGCATTGCATTTCTTTGTAGCATGCCACAATGCAGTAGTACCTCCGGGTGGTGTGACATCCACTTTCGCGCCACGTTGGAGAAGCATATCTGTAGTTGCCAGGTCTCCTCGGACAGCGGCGCGATGCATTGGCGATACGCCTCCCGGAGGCTTTGTATCTACTGTAGCCCCGGCCCTAAGGATTGCTCGGACAGCCTCCCCGTCTTCCTTCTCCGCCGCTTGATATAGTGTAGTAGAGCCGCCAGGAGGCGTCGCATCAACGTTTATATCTTCGCAATTGAGCAACATCCACAAGATCTCCCTACTCCCATTCGAGTACGCTTTGTATATGGCGGGCTGTCCTCCACTTGGCTGGAAATTGGGGCTGGCTCCGTACCGAAGCAGCAGTCGAACCAGATCTGCAGACCCATCTACGACCGCCGTGTAGAGTGCCGTCTTTCCACCTGAAGGGTGTGCTTCCAGGTTTGGGTTCCCTTCCTCCAATAGCATTCTCACGATCCCTGTGTCATGGTTCGAGACTGCCTTAGTCAGGGCAGGCTTAGACCCGGAAGGACAGTAATTGGTGTCAGCGTAATTTTGCAATAGGATTCCCACCGTCTCAGGGTCTCTCTGGTAGACGGCTTCGTAAAGCGGCTGGCCAAGACTGACGTTTATACTGGAGTTGTTCCTGTTGCTCTTGAGGCTGCAGCTTTCCCCTTGCAGCGGCTGATTGCGCGCAAATGCGGACATGCTTTCCTCGAGATAGGGTACTGGTGCACGAGAGCCAGCTTGGATCGAGAGCAGCGTAGGGAAAGGGGATCGGTGTGCATTGCGTGGATGCGGATCACGGGGTGAGTATGCCGGCGGAGGAGGAAGGCTGCCCATGACCAGATTGTGTCAGTGGCGGAGATCAGTACACCTCTTAGTCGCAGGGTGTGCTCGCAATGCCTGTAACCTGCTGGCGGTGAATCCGATCAGCTCGCATACAAAGCCTATGATGATTTCGGGTATTCTATCCAGATTGAGATCTCCTCGAGCTGTGCGGTTGGGAGAACAGTCAACCTATGTGCTTGAAATCATAGAAGAGAGTCAGGGATAGAGGGTAGGTATGTTGTAGACGAGAGGCAAAATGGAAGCCTAGAGCCTTATTCTACATATTCAGCGTGTCAGCGTCTTCGGCAAAGGACATGGTCATGGTCAAATATTAGTCCTACACATAAGCCTATTCTATGGGTAGTCACAGTGTCACAGTAGTTCAACAAGAATATGCCGTACAATGTTTTCGAAAATCTTCAAACAACTAGGAGATCCATTGGGAGGCTTGTGGTTTCCATCATCCATCAAATCATCTTGGTCTTCATCTGTACAGATACCGACATTTCAACACGAACAAATCGCTTCTTCGGGGAAATAACAGCGTTGTTGAAAAGATATCTGCGGGTATTGATTCCTTATTTATCTACAACAGATCCAAGCCACTTCTCTGCTATGAGCTTGTTCAACTATTACGACGTCCATGTTATGACCAGCTCCGTTTCCTCCTTCCACCTCCTTACGCTCCGAGCATCTATCTCCAGCGACCTCTCCAGGATTCCCTATTAGCGTGACAATTCGAGGAAATCGGACATCTCCGCTTGTCCAATTTCACAATATCCATCATGATGCTCAAAGTGAGTCAAAGAGACAGGGAAAAGTCTTCAGGGGGTGGTTCCCACGATAAGAAGGTGCACCGTTTATGATTCGGGTTCATATAGTACACATTGTCATGAGAGTGAAGAAAATGCTGAGGAGTGAAGATCGCTCTTAATCTTGGTGAGACGAAAAATTAATCTAGGAAATGCAAACGCCGCTCAGATGTAGTTGCATGAAGACATAACGCCTCGAGGCTGCAATGCTACACCTTGATCCCTCCAACGACACTCTCAAAACAGCACAATCGCCATAAACGCCATAAGCACCAACATAGACCCACTCGAGACCAAAGCCGATCCGGCGCCCATGAATTGTGAAGGACCCGCCAACGGCGCCATCACCGTCCCGTTCCCCGTTCCATTCACGGCACCAGACGCAACACCGTCCGCGGCACCCTTTGCCGCCCAATCTCCTGCCCCATTTGCCGTCCCATCAGCCACACCACTCGGGCTCACCATATAGTTCGTATGTGTATTCGACAACGTCGATGTGAATGGCGATGTAATGGACACATCAGCATTGGGACCACCAATGGTCATGGTCAACGTAGGCGTCACAGTCATGACGGAAACCACAGGGGTGCCGACGGAGTTCGTCGTAGAGGCTGTGGTGACATAGGGTGAAGGTGCAGAAGCCATCGCAATAGCCGAGTCCAATGGTGGGTTGATCGTGCTGACGATCGTGACTGGGGCACCAGCTGCGTTCGTAGTGGTCAATGTGCTTAAGATCGGTGCGCTGGCGGCAGCGTTCAGGGGAGCGCTCATGGTCATGACAGAACTGACGATGACCCCGGCCGCGTTGGTCGTAGTCAATGTACTCAAGATTGGTGCGCTGGCAGCCGCATTCATGGGAGCGCTCACAATTATGACCGAATTGACTGTGGCACCTGCCGCATCGGTGGTAGTTATCGTGCTCAAGATCGGTGCGTTGACACCCCCGTTCAAGGGTGCGTTCACGGTCGTGATTGAACTGATCGTGGCACCTGCAGCGTTGGTAGTAGTAACGGTACTCACTATTGGTGCGTTGGCAGCAGCATTCAATGGTGCGCTGATAATCGTGACCGATGTAACAACGGCGCCAGCCGCGTTAGTAGTAGTGACCGTACTTGTGGCAGGAGGGCTTGCCACAGCATTCCTTGGTGCACCAACGGGCGTAATGATAACGATTGGGACGCCGGCAGTATTGGTGGTGGTGATGGTGGTCATGGCTGGTGCGCTGGCGGCAGCATTTATCGGTGCGCTGATTGTGGTGATGGAAGTGACCAAAGCGCCCGCTGCATTCCTTGTCGATATGGTACTTATACTCGGTGCAGGTATTGGAGCACCGGGGTTGATATTCCTTAGCGCGCTGACAGGGCTTGGAGTGATAGTAGTGACAGAAGTGATGGTGGCGCCATGAGCATTAGTAGTGGAGATTGTACTGACAAAGGGTAGAGGCGTGGAAACGCCGGAAGCGGGAATCGTTATAACGGAAGTGGTCTTGATACCTTTTGCATTGATGGTGGAAACGGTGCTAACAATGGCAGAATGCATGCTCCCCATTGGTATGATCTTGAGATCCTCTGCTGCCGAGGACGGCTGGGGTGCGGCAGGAGCAGATGCAAATGGTGCCACACATTTAGTACAGATAGTAGAGATCGAGGTTCGGGTGATTGTCGAGATGGTAGTCGTTACATGCTTGGTCGGAGTTCCGAAGAAAGGGGTGATCATTGTAGTGAATGGGCTGGTAGATAGAGCCGTGAAAACACTAGTGTAGAGTAAGTACCCGCAAGATGCCATATGTTGAGACGAAAGCTTACACTGCCGTTGTCACAACATCTTGGGTGCTTTGAGCAGAAGCAGAATGAGATGCAAGTGGTGCAAGACATTTGGTACAGATGGTAGAAATCGAGGTACTGGTGATGGTCGAGATGGTAATTGTAACCTGCATAGTCGGAGTTCCATGAGGGGGAGTGACGGTTTTGGTGATTGGGCAAGTGGTTACAGTGGTGTGAATGCTAGATCAATGTCAATGGGGAAACATGACCATTATTGAGCCATGAGACTTACACTGCCGTCGTAACAATTTCTTGAGTGGTTCGAGATGGCGGCGGATGATTCCACTTTCCCTCTGCGACAGAAATAGCTTTCATCATTGGTATAGAAGAGGATGGAACCACTAAACTTGCCAGTGTGGTGGTCGAAGACGTGTTCTTCATGCTAGCTGGGGGAGCGATGGATGATGCAGATTGCATGATCGAATGAGCAGATGCTACTGGGGCGATGCATTGCGTGCATATTGTAGACGTCGATGTACTGAGTATCGTTGAATTCATTGTCGTCACCACAACCTTGGGCGGGCCTGTCAAAGGGGTTAAGGTGCTGGTGATCGTGTGCAAATTTGTTGTGGTGTGTACGCTGTTGACGATGTCAGAGCAGCTCAACTAGAGTAGACAAGGGTTAGAAACTCACATCTCTGTGGTAACAACAGCCTGGTTGGTCTGCCGTACGACTCCATGGACTGTTGAGTTCGATACTGGGGCAAGGCAGTTGGTGCATACCGTAGATGTTGAGGTGCTGAGTATCGTTGAGAGGACTGTCGTGACGTGAGTGGTAGGCTTTCTACCAGAAGCACTAATAGTACTGGTGACAGGGCAGCTTGTAATGGTGGTATGGACGCTGTATATGGAGTTAGCGTAGCCATATTCGCATGTCCGTGGATGTATGACTTACATTTCTGTAGTCACCACTGCTTGGGTTGTCCGAGGTGTAATTGAGATGGGTGCGACTGCCGTTGCATTGGAACTCGGTGCGATACATTTCGTACAGATCGTCGATGTCGAAGTACTTAGGACTGTTGACATGACTGTCGTGACCTGTGTAGTAGGCTTACCACCCGGGGGTGTAGTAATGCTAGTGATGGGGCAGGGCTTGGTCGTGGTGTGAACACTACGATCATGGTTAGCAGACTTTCGAACTTTAGTAGGATGGTGACTGACATTTCTGTGGTCACCACTGCTTGGGTCGTTGGAGATATATGCTCATCCGGAGGTGCCGTTGTACCTGAGATTGCTAGATTTGTGCTTGAGACAGATGTTCCAGCATGCATAGCTGTACCTGAGATTGCTACATGGGTAGTTGCGTTAGAGACTGGTGCAACACACTTCGTACAGATTGTTGACGTCGAAGTGCTGAGGACAGTTGAGCGCACTGTCGTAACCATCTGGGTCGGCTTGCCTCCCACAGGTGTGACGGTAGTGGTGACTGGGCAGGATGTGATAGTTGTATGCACACTGTTTTCCAGTCATGTTAGCTAAACTTGCAGTAAACTTGATTAACGAGGATCTAACATTTCCGTAGTGACGACTTCCTGGGTTGTCTGGGATACGGGGGCGATCCACGCAGCTGTCGCATTGGGCATCCTCGAGCTCGTCACTGAGTTGCCTGGCGCCATCTCATTCGTTGAAGAGACACGCGATATGCCAGATGATGATGTGGGCTTGCCGCTTGTAGTCGCGATAGCGGACGCTGATAAGGTCCTTTCCGTCAAAGCATTCGAAGATCCCGACGAAGACCCGGACGTAGTTGATACTGAAGCAGTAAGCGACATGGATGGTAACGGTATCTTCTCCTGAACTAACACCGATGATGTCTTAACCGACGAAAGACTCAACGAACTGGAAGGCATCTTGGATGTAGCTGATATGGACACGGATTGATCCATAGAACCACTAGACGACGTAGGTGGTAACGAGACATTCTCCATAGCGGACATTGACGAGGCCATATCAGTGGAAACACCCGACGAACTGAAAGTCATAAAGCTCTGCACGGTACTGGAGAGATGGCTAGAACTGGTGCTGGTTGGCGCAGAGGCGGCAAAGTATGTGCCAGAAAGTACAGCTGAAGTACCATGCTGTGTATCAGTGACCGAGTTCTTAGAACTAGACGATTTGGTGCAACTGGTGGTGCGTCCTGTGCTAAGAGGGGACAGAGATGACATAGGGCTAGTCAGACTGGCGGCAGTCGCTGTTGACAGGAGAGTAGGGGAGACTGCTTTGATAGCGCCACCACTAGACAACGAGGAATCTAGCTTGCTTGTAGGCGACGTGAATAGGCTTGACTGGGTACTGCTGCTACTGGACAGCATTAGAGTCGGCTTGCTGGTGGACGACATAGACAGGCTATACTTGACAGTGCCGCTACTAGACGCCATGAAAGCTGACTGGCTAGTGGACAAAGTGGGTAGGTCCGACTTTGCAGTACCGCTACTAGACAGCTGAGAAGCCGACTCACTAGTAGACGAAGTCGACCAGCTTGATTTGGCAGTGCTGATACTGGACGACATAAGGACTGGCTCGCTGGTGGACGACGAGGGTGGGCTAGGCTTAGTAGTCCCGCTGATAGATGGCGTAGAAGTCATCTGTTTTGTGGACGATGTGGATGAACTCGATTGGGCAATTCCAGTGCTTGACATAACTGAGATTGGTCTGCTGGTGGATGACACGGACGGGGTCGACTTGGAGGTTCCGCTGCTCGAAAACGTAGACGCTGCCTTGCTTGTGGATGTGAGGGATCTTGAAATGACGGTAGTTGAAGTCCTGCTGCTGGTCGTGCCGCTGTGAACTGAAATTCCAGTAGAAGGAATCGTCATCTTTGGTATGGTAGCAGTGCTGCTACCCTTGGAAACAGAGCTGAGACTAGAGCTGACGGTATCATTGAGAACCTTGATGCTCTGCCAACTTCCACTGTGATCCGAGTAATGGTACTGCTGGCCAGGGAACATATTGTGAACTCTCACACTCTTGACATACATGGTATAGGGCTCTGGTGGCGGAATGGGAGTTGTACCACCGGCCCAACCCTGAGTTCCTATGGGAGAACTTGGGTCGCCTCCATCCCAGAGACTGATGCTGACTTCCGAAGGAGTCTGGGGAAAATTGATGCCCGGACCGTTCTTCAGCGTACGGACAGTGACGCCATCGATAGACCAAATCAGAGTGGTAGGCGACCAGTCGAGCGCGTAGGTGTGGAACTGTGTAGCTGGACTATGCACCTTCACATATTGGGCAACGCTATAGTCCGCTATGCCTTTGCCATAGTAATTTGTCTCGATCTGGCTGTTATTTGACATGGTTCCTGTACATTCCCAATCGATCTCGTCCAGGTCATCGGAAAGGAGAACCACGCTGCTGACAAGACCTTTCCCCGGTGCTGCTTTCATGACGTATTCAATACGCCCAAAGAAGAATTTCCATTTCGAATGCATCGTGGGCGCGTCATATCTTTTCGCAAATGTGAATTCTGCTCCATTGGGACCGTAGTTGACGTATTCATAATCCGCAAGTTGCCAGTCGCTTGGTTGAGATTTCACTGTGGTGAAATCAATGTAATAGGAGCTGGTTGCGAGGCCCTCATCGTTAGGACAGGTCTCTGAGCAATATTAGCTTTATGATCACAAGATGCATGTACTTCGGCTCACCAGTCAGTGGCTGACAAACTGTGGATACTTGGGCAATAGCAACCTGAACCAGAGCAAGGGCATTGACGCCAACAGCAGAAATCCTAGAGAGGAACATCAGGGGTGATAGCGGTGGCGAGATGAATTAACACTACAGATAAACCCCGGATAGAATGCGCAGCTTGCAACAAGCGGGCTTGGTAGTGGAAGTCCGAAGCCCAAATCGAGAGAAGAGGGTTGAGACATGAAGATGAAGGCAGTGTATATCTATGCAATCCAGGATAGGTTTTGGTGGTTAGTGGCGGAACAAAGAAAGCACAGGACAAATTCGCCATAGATCCTGAAAGAATCGAAGCAAAATGTGGCGGTCTAGAACGGAAGGGGCGTAGTAGTTGGGTATCGAGGGACAAAGCAATATGATAAAGCCAAGCGCTGGGCAAGTGTATGGTTTTGGAAAAGCGGTGCTCGTCCGAACTCAATGAAGCATCGAACAGTGCTCGATGACTAGTTCTTTGTTCATCAAAAGTATGCCGTCTTGGGCATAGCTCTCAGTAGATCATCATCAGCAAGCAGAGGAGAGCAAGTCTTGGAGCGAGGTCGACTTAGATATACGCGGAATACATATGGAAATCTTAGATCCTTATTGCCAACTCATTGTATGCTCGGATAGGTCGAGGGTCTCGTTCGGGCTCAAGCCTAGAAAATTATAGAAACAGTAAGACATATCGTTTCCAATCAGGGCATAGCGCTAGGCCAACATGTTGTTCTCATCGCCGCGCGGAATCCTCATTTGTGCGTCGATATCGGATTATATGGAATTTGTCCTCTCGCGCAATACTGGAGGGGTCCCGTTCGGATCAGTTAGTGAATATTGCGAGGTTGATAGCATTGTATTTAGAGGTTTGGATTGGAGGACTCTGGATGATCTCTAGATGGACGGGAAACTTGTCATGATCTTGGTGTGAGTGTTGGCCAGCGTCGAGAATCCCGCTCGAATTAGCTATCTTCCCCACCAACATAAGATTCCTATGGCACCACCGCGAAGCTTTTCCACCACCTTCCCAGTATCTGTGTGTTCACAAGCTCGACATAATGGAAGATAAATTTCTGGAGTTTAGGAGACGCTCAAGCCAAGCCTATCAGACGCACCGGCAACTGAGGTCCCTCAAAGCCATGTCAGGCAACACAAGATGGTGATTGGTACATTCGAGAAGGAGGCCCCTGACAATGTGTCGTCACTAAGCAGAAGTATTATATACTTTCTGAGGTTTGATCAGCTGTCAATTGCCCAAATGGTCGTAGGTGCTTATAAGGCCTGCTAGCATTTGTATTTGTTGAGGAGGGCGCCGCGGATATGCCACTATATTGTCTTTATAAGGAAAGGTTCGAAGTCGTGAAGGTGAGCGCCTTTGGTGGAGTGGTCTTCGGAACTGTCTGCAACGATCTGTCTCATTTCGCTGCTTCCTTTTCAATATCGTTAGCCAAATTCAAAGACCGCAGTTTGCACAGTAGGCTAAGCATCACGACGACCCTTGCTCCTTCAATATTTCAAATGTGGGTGATCTAGGTATTCATTCAACAGCCTGGTACAGAGGTAGAACTTCGACTTCGCAATAGTACAGCACCATGTCCGCAGGCGCGTGTTCAGCTTGGTTCATTCCGTCCGCAGTATCCTATCCCTACTCAACACAGATTGCGTCAATCCTCGGAGATCACATTGGCGAAATTGTAGGCTTATCCTCCAACACGTTGGTTGCGCATCTCAGTGCCCAAAGGGCTCGAGTATATGTTCCTCATTCGCAGATTTCCAATGCGGTGTGGACTTTTCACACAATAAGTGTCATAGAAATCACAACGATGAGATCATCCAAAGGGAACTGAACGCAGGCCATGGCCATGCTCGACTAATCGGATTACCAGGAGAGGGGCTGGGTTCGTTCGGATGAGCGAAGCAGGGTGAGGAGAGACGGTGGTCGAGGAGAGGATGATCTACGGCGAGAACGATAAGGTCAGCATAGTCGTCTACAAGGTAGAATAGTCAGAGAATGATCATCTCAATAAACATAAAGTAGTGTAGGGTTCATACTGGGGCTAACATCATAAAGTAGGTAGGACCTACGAGCCTACGAACCAACCTTTCCAAGGATGGAGCTAGCTAGTTCTATATTCTATTCGGTTAGAGCTTTTTTATATCCGCAAGCGCGCTTGCCGCCACCCTTGTTTGCCTCTGGACTGTCCTTGATTCCATTCACGATGAAGTATTTCCTACGAGTACACCATGTAGAATTCTATGTCCTATCCTCTCCTTTTCACTGCACTAAGGTGCTATTGTATGACCAATCATGTTGTTGCACTGCCATGGCCTGCTCGCTCGGTGCTTCTCGTACTGACAGAGCATACCACTCCATTAGCAGTGAACCGGCATCACTGGTAGACATCATGTGTGACAAGTGCGAAGGCTGGTCTCATAATACTCCTGATTTCATCCTTCCCGAGCGGTATAAGCCATCTCCTCCCCTCTATCTACAGACCTGGTGTCACTCTTAGGCTGTATGCAAAGCATAGCTGGCCGGAAAGCAGCAATATGATGGCTGCATCATGCCTCTCCACTTGCTCATTAGCCACCATTGTCTAGTACCGCATGCTCAGACCGTACCGATAACATGAATCGTGTAAGGTGTGTCTGTCCGCTCGTTCCGTGTGGCCGCTGAAGCGCTCCCATGTTGCTGGCTCATCTACACTCATTATTACGCCCAGAGAGTGAGTCCATCAGGCTTGAGAGGTCTCGCATATGCAATGGATCTCTTCCAGCCAGTCAGGGGTTTGAATCTTGAAGAACCAGAATCACGTCTTCTACAGCGCTAAGCTCTTACCTATTGAAAGACTATCAGCCATACGAGTGGTCTTGTTACTTTATCTTACTTCATGATGGTCTTTGGAATGACAGAGTCGTGCCAAGACATGCTGTAGCTTAGCCCCCTACATCATTAGCAAACTTCTTCCTCCATCAAACATCATTCACTTTGACACCCTCCTCCACGCCTAGAGTACTTGGACTCTTCTTGTAGGTCAACGTGTCTTCATCTTTCCTGTTCGGCCCTGCTGAGAAGCTCGTCGGAATGCGCTGAGACCGATGGTGCTCACGAAGCTTTCTGGGAAGTGAGGGATCTCAATCAACACGTTCTTTCACAAAAGCCCCACCATCACCTGTCACACTCAGACATTCACGTTGACATCGACGACCCCATTGATTCAATTGTACCTCACGTTTTGCAAGTTCCTAACCATAATCGAGCCCGACGACTCCACCCAAATCCAAGGTTCTCAGATTCTGTCAGCAAAATCCCAAGATCGTCATGACCACCAACTGGAATGAACCAGCCGGGGAGCAGTCCTCGAATTGGGACGAGCCCGCCGGACGCCAGTCGTCCAATTGGGATGAGCCTGCAGGCGGACAGTCCACAGACTGGAATGCAGGAGGAGCTGCTGTGGATGAGGTTGCCACTGAAGAAGTGGTTGGCCGACAGTATGGTATTGTGAAGGTAATTTAGTCCATCCTCAGAGCTTCAGTCTTAACTTTGCCCCGGCCTGACATATAGGCAGCGCTGGACTGAAAAGGGCTTTGGCTTCATCGCGCGAGACAATAACCCCTCAGACAGGTGAACACCTCGCCCAATACTATCTGCTCTTAGTGCCACTAACCAGATCTGAAGCGTGTTTTGTCACAACCGCGACACGCCAGGGAGGACTGGCCTAGTCGCAGGATCAAGGATCTCGTTTGACTATGAGATGGGGCAGAAAGGCGCTAGCGCAAAGAACGTGCATGTGGAGGAGGCTGCCGTTGAGGCTGAGGAGACGCGAGAATATGGTACAATCAAGGTATCGTCCCTCCCCATCACCTTCCATGGAAATGAATCATACTCCTCGTTGTTGGATTGTGCTAAGATGCCTCTCTCATACAGCGCTGGAATGCCGACAAAGGTTTCGGGTTCATCGGTCGCGCTTTGGGTGGGGACGAGTGCGTAATTTCAGTTGCAGCGCAAGGAGAAGGTGAGCTAATAAGATTGCTATAGCGCTTTCGTTCATCGCAAAGACTGCGGAGATTCAGACCTACCAGTCGGCCAATACGTCTCATTTGTCTACGCAGAAGGTGCCAAGGGCGCAGCGGCTAAAAAGGTCCGCAAGGAGGAAGGTGGTGTAGAGCATGTTGAGGAAGCAGCACCTGAGGCAGAGGAGGGCGAGCGCGAGCTTGGTAAAGTCAAGGTATGCAACTCATCACGTGCGGTCGATAGTATGCACACGCTGTCGCAGGCCTTTACATGGACCAGCTGACACAGTCCAGCAATACAACGAAGAGAAAGGCTTCGCTTTTATAGCTCCATGCCAGGGAGGTGACGAGTACGATCGATCCTTGCACCCCGAACCTGTCAGCATGCTAACATAGACTCAACAGCCTCTTCAGCCACAAGAGAGAATTTGGAGGGATCGAGCCACGCGCAGGGCAACCCGTCTCCTTCATCCGCACAACCACCGACAAAGGCGATGCGGCTACCAAAGTTCGCGAGGAGGAGAGCGTCCCCGAGCCTGAGTTGACCGACGAGGGTCGTGATTTCGGCAAAGTCAAGGTATGCGATATCGTCCCTTGGTCAACACAATATGCGAGCGCAGGAGCACTGGCTTAGAAGGATATTTCCCTTTTCCTCACAATCACCAACACCCTGAAGAGCAAGAGCGCCGTCTTTTAATCGACAGTTTCCTTTGTATAGCTCTGTTCTCATGGAGTCATCCCACTCAAGTCAAGCATCATAGAGGGTGTATGCTAATGAATCTACAGAACTACATGGCTGAGAAAGGGTTCGGTTTCATCAATTGGAAAGGGGAGCAACCGTAAGTGGTACCTAACATAAGTTCTTTCCATGATCTGATGTAGGATAAAATAGTGCTATCGCTTTCGAGAAGCACTGCAATGGACTCACGCTGGTGAAAGATATGACTGTCTCCTTTGTGTTTGAGGAGGGCCCTAAAGGACCTCTGGCTAAAGACGTTCGTGAGGAAGATCCCGTGCGCGTCGCACGCGTGACGGCGAAGCGTCACTATGGCAAAGTTGAGCGCTATTCGGACCCTCCTAATGCGGAATCCACCAACGGCTACGGCTTCATTGAGCTTCTCGACCCACCAGGCTATGGACAACCCAAGAAGTACTACTTCCACATGTCCGAGATTGAGGACCCGGACGATAATGGCGGCATAGAGCCTGGCACTGGCGTGTCGTTCATCGTGCAGCCCGCCCGTAGTGGGAGAGGGTTCCAAGCCTGTATGGTCACCGTGGCTGACCCACCCAAGCCTGAGGAAGAAACATCCCTTGAGGCTGGACTTGGAAAGATGAATGTCAACGACGAAGGGAAAACCAAGACCGATGCCGGGGCAGATGAAGGCTGGGGTAGCTTTGGAGATGCTCCAGCTCAAGATAAACAGGCCACTGCTGAAGAGACTGGGTGGGGTAGCTTCGGGGATTGAGTGGGCTTCGTGTAAACACTCTACGGAACGCAAAGAATGAGGCAAGGAACGTTGCGTTGAGATGGTACCTATGCCTATAAGCTTGCGAAATCAAATTAAGAAATCACAGTGAATTAGCGTCATGTTCAATCTGGCGCAACAGCGGAGACGACATTGGCGAGTCCGAAGCAGCTGCATATTTAGACACATTTCTAGCATACAGCAGATTCGGCTTAGGATAGCAAATACATGCTTCGAGAAGCTCTTCAGCAGCTCATCCTGAGATCATCTGCTCCTTCCAATGTGCTGGATCCCGTCCTTTACATGTAGACACGTCCACAAGCTATACATTAAATCAAGCCGCGGTAGCTGACAAGGCGATGCGGCACATCGTGTTTGGGATGGGAGATGTTAGGATCAAGATCTAGGAGTCGGCGAACCGAGCGTCCCTCAATGGATATCAACATGTTTTCTTCTATTAATTCCCTGGAAGGTCGGCTACGTTAATCCATTGCGTACAGTAACAGATTTTGATATTGCCTGACCTCCCATGCGTATGTTGTAGAGTCTGTGCTATCCCAGATATGTTTTCTGTGACCAGTCTGCGAGCCCCAAGAGTCTGATTTGTTCCCCGAGGGGATCATAAGCATATACTGCGTTCACAAATCACCCGCTCTGTTTCAGGTGATACTACTGCCATGGAAATTGATGGCGAATGTTTGAAGCCTGCTCATGATACTTTGGACGAAGTGAATGCAAAACCCAAATTCTCTGTTGAGCAGCGGCCAAGGTCGAGGGCACACAAGGGTTGGGGTGGATCGATATCTCTTGACACCGCCTCTGTTGCCATCTTGAGGTGTTAGACAGCGCCACGTTCCATGTATGCTGACCAAGCATTGTGTTAGTTGAACAACAGCAGGCAGCTGTACTTGCGTAATGCAATGTTATTGGATCAAGACCTGTTAATCAGAGATCTGTCCCCAAGCCAGGCTTTTTGACATCTCGAATCTTCTCCGTGCCACACAGTCGACGATATCCCTTCCCACACCATCGCCCTTTGTGTCAAGTACAACGTCAGTACTGTGTAAAGTATTGGTATTGTCAGCGTCAGCTTCCAGTCCGTTCGATCTCCTTCTTTGTGCTTGGCGGGTCGGCCATTTGATGAGCCGGCACTAACCCCGGAGGGCTTAGCGTAGATCGCAATAAATCATCATTCTTTCTGGCCTGCTCTTCACAGCTTCAACAGATTCTGTTCCCTCATTTCATTTGACACCATCGTCTTCTTACTTGATCAAATCCTCTCTCTCTGCTACACTCTACTATACCCAACAATAACTCACAGGACTTGACATACATCAACCCCTGTCGTCCTGGAAAGTAGAGGACACCTTCAAGCCAAAGCTTTCTCATCAGACGCCCAACATGTCTGCAGCGCCGGAGCATGTCGAGTCCAAACCCAAAGTCAAGGCAAACCTCAAGTAAGATCATCCAAAGCCCCAGCTTCTATATACGCCGATACTGACCCGGCGACAGTGATGCCTCTGGTGCCGAAAAGAAAGAGGTAAGCTCGAACAGCTTGGATAATTACACGCCGAGATCCTCCGCTGACACCACTGGCCAGGTCGATGACACAGCGACTGCCATCCTAAAGAAAAAGAAGAAGCCAAATTCCCTAATGTATGTTTATCTTCCCAGTTCACTCTTCCATCTACTCCGTACTAATGTTGTGGCAACAGCGTCACAGATGCAGTCAATGACGATAACTCGATCATCGCTCTCTCGAATAATACCATGGAGACGCTGCAGCTTTTTCGAGGAGATACTGTGTTGGTGAAAGGCAAGAAGAGAAAGGACACAGTTCTGATCGTGCTGGCGGACGATGACCTTGATGATGGAAGCGCCCGGATGAACCGTGTGGTTCGGCACAATCTCCGAGTCAAGCACGGCGACATTGTCACTGTGCATGCATGCCCCGATATTAAATACGTAAGTCTCCTTTGAACGTGCCAATTCGCTGCAGCTGACAACTTCACAGGCCAAGCGTATTGCTGTGCTTCCTATTGCAGATACCGTCGAAGGTCTTACGGGCTCCCTGTTCGATGTCTTCCTCGCCCCATACTTCCGAGAAGCCTACCGACCCGTTCGACAGGGCGATCTCTTCACAGTGCGAGGAGGTATGAGGCAAGTCGAATTCAAGGTCGTAGAAGTCGACCCACCAGAGGTCGACTTTGGCATCGTTGCACAGGATACAGTTATCCATTGCGAAGGCGAACCTATCCAGCGGGAAGATGAGGAGGGCAACCTCAACGAGGTCGGCTACGATGATATTGGTGGATGTCGAAAACAAATGGCACAGATTCGAGAGTTGGTGGAATTGCCTCTGAGACATCCTCAGCTCTTCAAGTCGATCGGTATCAAGCCTCCCCGTGGTATACTCATGTTCGGGCCTCCAGGTACTGGGAAAACGTTGATGGCACGTGCCGTGGCCAATGAGACTGGTGCCTTCTTCTTTCTGATCAATGGTCCCGAGATCATGTCAAAGATGGCTGGAGAATCGGAGTCCAATCTCCGCAAAGCTTTCGAAGAGGCGGAGAAGAACTCGCCGGCAATCATCTTCATCGACGAGATTGACTCTATTGCTCCTAAGCGGGACAAGACCAACGGAGAGGTTGAGCGTCGTGTCGTCTCACAGCTCTTGACCCTCATGGACGGTATGAAGGCCCGCTCGAATGTTGTTGTCATGGCCGCAACGAATCGACCCAACTCGATCGACCCGGCTCTTCGTCGTTTCGGACGTTTCGACCGTGAAGTCGATATCGGTATCCCAGATCCTACCGGCCGCCTTGAGATCCTCCAGATTCATACAAAGAACATGAAGCTGGGCGAAGACGTCGACCTTGAGTCGATCGCTGCGGAGACACATGGATACGTTGGTTCTGATGTTGCCTCTCTTTGCTCTGAGGCAGCAATGCAGCAGATCCGTGAAAAGATGGACTTGATCGATTTGGACGAGGATACGATTGACGCTGAGGTTCTGGACTCGTTGGGAGTCACCATGGAAAATTTCCGCTTCGCTCTGGGTGTCTCGAACCCATCTGCTCTTCGCGAAGTTGCTGTTGTGGAGGTTCCCAACGTCCGCTGGGACGACATTGGTGGCCTCGAAAACGTCAAGCGGGAGCTCATCGAGAGCGTGCAATACCCAGTCGACCACCCCGAGAAGTTCCTCAAGTTCGGTCTATCGCCTTCCCGTGGTGTTCTCTTTTACGGTCCTCCTGGTACTGGTAAAACACTCCTCGCCAAGGCTGTTGCGAACGAGTGTGCCGCCAATTTCATCTCCATCAAGGGCCCCGAGCTGCTGAGCATGTGGTTCGGTGAGTCGGAGAGCAACATCCGAGATATTTTCGACAAGGCCCGAGCGGCTGCTCCTTGTGTTGTCTTCCTCGATGAATTGGACTCAATAGCCAAGTCACGAGGTGGATCAAACGGCGATGCTGGTGGAGCTTCCGATCGTGTTGTCAATCAACTTTTGACAGGTAAGCCGATATCCCAGGAACGATAATCAATCTTCAGGTTTACTGACATATATGTAGAAATGGACGGGATGACCTCTAAGAAGAATGTTTTCGTCATTGGAGCTACGAATCGTCCAGAGCAGCTTGACAACGCCCTTTGCCGTCCAGGTCGTCTCGATACCTTGGTCTACGTCCCACTTCCCGATGAGGCCTCACGGGCAGGCATCCTCAAGGCTCAACTACGGAAAACACCTATCGCGGACGATATCGACATTGATTATATTGCCAGCCGCACACACGGCTTCTCCGGTGCCGATCTTGGTTTCGTCACGCAGCGCGCGGTCAAGCTTGCCATCAAGCAGGCTATCTCTATCGACATCGACCGTACGAAGGAACGCGAGGCTGCTGGTGAGGATGTAAAGATGGAGGAAGATATCGATGCGGAAGACCCTGTACCGGAACTCACTAAGGCTCACTTTGAGGAAGCAATGCAGTCTGCTAGGAGATCGGTCAGCGATGTGGAGGTCCGGAGGTACGAGGCCTTTGCCCAGAGCATGAAGAACTCGAGTGGAAGCAATTTCTTCCGGTTCCCAGATGCCGACGCGGCAGCGGATGCTGCAGGTAATGCCAATGGCTTTGGCGAGGCAGGGAACGACGACAGCCTCTACGATTAGATGTTGGAATTGGTTTGACGTTGGCGGAGAGTGAGTTCGAAATGCATTATAATCGTGCATTTGAGGCGTTTGTGCTATCATCGGATAATTTGGCAGACAAATAATCAATAGAGGGTTCATTCCAGTTCATTCACATATACCCTAGAAACCGCAGGCGCACTACATATTCCATAACAAACCCGCTTCAACCAAAGGACTTTTTAAGAAGACAATGAAACACAAATGTACAATATCATCACCATCCATATCATCCAAACCTCCCATCCCATTTCTACTTGCCTACCTTGAATATCCTACCAATCTAGAACAGCCGAGTCTACTTCGGCTTTATGACAACTCTTTCCTACTCTCACTCTCACTCTTTCTCTTTCTCTTTTTCTTTCTTGTATGATTCGGTGATTTTTCTGCCATGGTTTCTCGATGGTATGTCTACCACTTGCATTGAGGGATGAGTGATAGAGAATGGGGGATAGGGGATGGGGATAGGTGATGGGGGATGGGGGATGAATGGGGATGGAGGACAGTGGATAGTGGATGGATATGGATATAGATGAAGGGCGTGGTCTGGAAGGATCGCTTTAGAAGGAAGGGTTATAGATGGAGGACATGGTCTGCAAAGATAGACTTGGAAGAGAAAGTTGTAGAAGCAGGACAAATATAGAGGAGGGTAGAAAGGGAATGAGGTTTAAAAGAAGAAGGAAGAAATCAGAGAAGAGTGGGGTTGGGAGGGAATGGAATTAGAGATGTGTGGATGTATTCTTGGATAGTGGGTTTGGAACAGACAACATAGGCAAGTAGGAGTAGGGGTAGGGGTAGACGAGTGTTGATTTGGGACTGCGTTGCTTTGGGGAGGGATATGTTTGGAAGTGTGGGGGTAGTTTTAGTATGCTATCTGAGGTTATTTGTGATGAAGATAGAAAGGGGGATGAGAATGGTGATTTAGGATAATAAGGATGTGGGGATGGGTGCGGAGGTGGGTGTAGGAGTACGAGTAGGAGTGAGGGAAGAGTAAGGAGGGGGATGGGGGAGGGGGACAGGGATCAGGATATAGATGTATATGAGTATTGCATGGGGTTTATAGTAGGGAGGAGAAAAGGCGGGTATACAATAAGTGGCGGTAGCTTGGCGAGGGGGCTTGGTGGTATGGGTATGGTTGGGTCGGTAGGAGGGTGGGAGAGGATAACGAATAGATGTATGACTGATGGATACATGGAAGAGGTTGGTTAGTTGCGTAGAGACTGTGTCTATATCCCATGTCTCCGGGCAAGGCAAGGTACTCGTTTCTGGGGTTGTTACCGGTGCAGAATACGGCTGAGACGGGTGCTAAATGGGATTGAGGGATGGGTATAGTCTGTTTAGTAGTATTGGGAGGATGGGGAGGAAAGGCGGATAGATCATATGGTGATTTGAGGGGCTTTGAGCGGCTGGGTTTGCGGATTTTCTGAGATATGTGCGTGGGATACCTAGTCTGATGACGGGTTTATTGTTCGTGAAGCGTCGAGTCTTTGTAAAAGGGTATTCAGCTTGCTATATCGTAGGTTGTGTTGGCGGTATATGGGTTAGATATGGCCAACGAGGAAATCATCCATAGCTCGTTGATATTTTCATTTTTGAAAGGAAGAGACCGAACGATTGTCAACTTTTCAAGCCATTGTCATAATCATTGAATCCCGACTTTCCCTCCCGAAAAGCGTCTCGATGAGATTCCGATACCCACAAACTGCTTCGATTACTCCGTAGCCCGGCCGGTAGCATTCGCCAACTCTGCAACCAGCTCTGTTCCATTCACCGCACCCCCCACCCTCGGCGTCTTCCCCATCGTAATCACCACCCCCGCAACCAAGGAACCTCCCGTATAGAGCATGCCAGCCGTGTTCAAATACCTCCCACATGCCACATTCATCGTAGAGGCCAACCCGAAAACAGCGGTCCATGAGCTCTGAAAGAGGACATCGGATTGGATATCGATCGTGACGGTACAGTCATCATATGTCGATGATTTGGGCAGGGAAAAGAGGTCATCTTTGCCATATCTGTGGAAGGTGCCGAGGTCGGAGTGGAAGGGGAATCCTCTGATCATGGCGTGCGCGCAGTTCCGGGCATCGGCAAGTCGGCCTTTGCTGTATATCATGGGACTTTCGGCGCAGACGAGATCCGTACGCATGGCGCTGACCAAACCAAAGACGATGGTCAGGCATAAGGCGAAAGCATAGGTACAGACTTTCATCGTGAGTTCTGGGTTGTCGTTTTTCTGGTGCTAAGGTTTGACGGGGGGTTTTGCACGGCGGTATCAGCGTCTTCGTTGATGGCTGTCGCTTCCATCGAGGTATCTGATCCGCAACACGTGGTAAGGCTCTGTGCCTTTACTGGAGGGATATAAGCGCGATGTTTCCAGCGCAAGAGGCATGATGTTGGCTGCCTGCCATTTTCTGGTCAGTGCATTATGCGGCCGATTGCCAAAGATCCTCGACTGGTGAGCCTGGGTAGATCTTGATGTGATCTCATTGGATTCATTGTACATACCAGGACAGAGAAGAATTGATAAACGACATTTTCGTAAAACGTGATGCGTCTGTTGTCTTGAACGAAGAGAAAAGAAGTAAAGGAAGGGCAGATCTGCAGGCAGCGGGCCGCGACTCAATGTGTAGTGGATCTCTGGGACATCCAAGAGCTGACTTGCTGTACGCATCTCTCTTATGGGAACTTTCTTTCCCGCCAACAAATCAGGAGAGCAAGTGCCAACGAAGAATGGGAAGAATGGAAGGATAGGCACTCCCGAATGGCCCGAAGAGCCCGCTATATGAGAAATTATGAGAGTTTAGCTTCCATCTTCACGATCTCTCAGCCTTGAGGAATAATCTATGTTCCTAGAAGCTCTAAGCCATAAGTAGGGCCACGAATGAACAGAGGCAAACGGCAGCGATCATTGATACTTATGGAGAATTTGTTTTAGTTGGTCTGAAGCGCCAAGAGTTATTCTAGAAGTAGTTCTAGCATAGCAGAACGCCAAGACAACCATCCTCTACCAAATGCGGCTTTGTTCAACAGCTCTCCTACTTCATAATGCAGTTTCACATAATCTGACGGCTGCCATACGGCTTCTCCCTAAGCACTGATAGCTCACCCGTTACTCTCCACCTCAGCTCTTGGACCATCCACCACCACCAGCCACCCTCCACACCAACCACACCAACCATGGCCCTCCCTTCCTCCGTCCCCGCCCCCAACCGCATCCAAATCCCCACACCTCTCCCCACGCCCCTTCCCCCCCATCTCCTCGCCCTCCTCCTAACCCACCTCGAAACCACATCCACCATTCCCAAAATCCTCACAACACTCGAATCCGCATGCGCAGATCACAACTGGGAAAACGCACTACGAGCACGTGTGATGGAGATACTACGAGAGGGGGAGGTGGGGAGTAGAGAGGAGCTTGTGGGGAGGATTGTTGGGGAGGTGAGGTGGGGGGAAAGTAAGGGGGTGGAGGGGAAAGGGGGAGAGAGGAGCAAAGGCTTAGAGGGGGCAAAGGGGATGGGTATTAGGCTACCAGAGGATGGGATAAGAGAGGGGACGTGGATCGTCAGGGAGGTTTTGGAGGGAGGGGTTGTTTTTGTGGATGAGAGGGAGAAGGGGAAAGGGAAGGGATTTTGGGAGTGATGAAAGCAAGGAGAATAAGCCATATTATTTACGAATGCTGAAAGAAGGGGTGTGCGACAGGACGGGGACTGTAGGGGGTTTTTAGAGGGTGCCGTGCTTTCTGTCGGTGACGGGAAAAAAGAGGCTAAGGCAAGAAGGGGTCTTGGGACGAGGGTACTAGGCAGTGTTCGGGATATATCCGAGCTAGCGGAGGGGAGGTAAAAGCTATGAGTTGTGGTTGAAGAAGAGCGGTTGAAGGAGAACGGATGGAGTATACACCGGCACTAGTACCAAACGACGCTCCATACTAAGCCCTACCCCCCTAAGAGGCCGGCGTCGATGGCGGATAACTGTTCGGATCTCGAAGCACAAGCTGGACATGAAGGCGAGTCCTTGTGTTCACGGAGGAAATGAGCATAAAGGCTAATTAAAACACAGAGAGCGAAATCGGCAGCAAATCCGTCAGTAATCTACCAGTAGGATCACTCCTGACAATCTTCGATCTACCACGATTAAGATTGAGATTAAGAAAATACCATACCATCTCACTCTATAACGCATTCCACGAAACCCTCATACGATCAGCTAAACATCTTCGACATGCACAGACTCCTTACCTTACCTTCACTCAACTCAACTCAACACCACAAGCCCCACATCCCCTCCCCACCCTCCCAACCCTCCCAACCCATCCCAAAGACTCACCCACCCATCTCAACCCCCCCCCCATACAATCCCATACACAATCCCATACACAAACCATCATACCACACCACACCTTCGCACTATCTTCGTTGTGCCTTCACACACCGCCGCCTAGCCCCATTCCTCCCTCCCTCGGCTTTTCCTTTGGGGTTCTAGAGGATAGTACTTGTTATGAGTTATGGTATAGATATGGTAGGGGTGGTTTTTGTTGTGGGGTTTATGTTGTGGAGTTTGCCTGTTGGATGTGTTATGGGTTATGGGTTATGGGGTATGGAAGGGGGAATAGGAGGGTAGGTTTTGATGAGATGAGGTGAGGGTGTGTGGATGGTGGGGGGTGAGGAGTGAGGGGGTTGATGGGTATGAGGTGGAGGAGGGTTGGATGAGTGGGAGGGGTGGAAATGGGTGGTGGGTTAGGGTGGAGGAGGGTCGGATGAGTGGGAGGGGGGTGGAAATGGATTTGGGAATGGATTCGAGGAATGGAGTATTGAAGCTCACTTCACTGGTGGAGATATATGCAGTATCTGTAAAAAGCAATGTCGAAGTCCCGGTCGTGGCTTGTAACACCGAGCAGACCAGAGGATGTAAGGACCACTGGGAAAGAGATATTATTATAGACTTCACTTCACCAATATTAAAACCGTCACGTACCTCGTGCCATACATTACCATACTTGGTGACCGGTCGCGGAGTATACCTACTAGCTAATCATCATGTACCTCGTACCATACATTGCCATAAGCAGTGACCGATTGCCAAGCATACCGACCTCCACGCACACGATCGGCGTCTATGGCATCACAAGCACAGCTCTGAACCTAACTTTCCCACTCATCATATGCTCGTAAGCATCCGCAGCCTTCTCGAGTGGAAACTTCTCGATCATGCAGTTGACGTCATGGAGCTGGGCGAAATCGACAGCCTCTTCGCAGTCGAGAGCGTGTCCGGAAGGCCAGCCGTGGACGGAGGCTCCTTTCGTGATCAAGGCGATGCTGTCGAGTTTGAATTCGCCCGCGGCTAGAAAACGTCAGTGTTCTTGTAAAAATAGAGATAGAAGGGGATGACGTACGAGACAGAACGACCAGCTTTCCCTGAGGAGCAAGTCCGTTGACGAGAGCGCCCATGATTTCTGGATTTGGAGCCGTCGTCACGATCATAGCAGCGCCACCCATCTTCTGCAGAGCCTCTGCATGGCTCTCCTTGCTACCATCAACGTATACATGTGCTCCGAGATCTTTCGCAAACTTCTCCTTAGAACCCGAGCTGGATAGTGCGACGACCTTGTAGCCCATCTTGTTCGCATATTGAAGGGCCAAGTGTCCGAGACCGCCGAGACCGTGGATGGCTACAGTCTCGCCGGATGTGATTTTCATCTGACGCATGCCGTTGAAGACGGTGACGCCGGCGCAGAGAATGGGAGCGAAGGCGGCGGGATCGACGTCTGAGGGAATGTGGACGACGGCCTCGGTGCGTAGAAGGCAGTATTCCGCGACTTTTCCAACCAGTGTCAGTATTGCCAAGCGGGCTGGAAAGCGAGGAAGTGGGTCATACAGCCGCCGTTACGAGTGATGCCATTGACCGCTCCATTCACACATGCCTGGTTAAACCCTCGTTTGCACTGCTTGCAAGTACCTGAACAGAATTCTCAGCTTGCTCGTCTGGCCGGCTCCTGGTGAGGACTCATACCGTCATGCCCTCCGTGCCATGGGCCGCCAACTCGGTCTCCAACCTTCCAATTCTTCTCCGTCGAAGGGACTGCGGCGACAGTACCGATAATCTCGTGCCCTGGAATGATGGGACTGCTGGGGGTCAGCATATCTTTGGCCAGTGGAGAGGTGAAGCTTTACAATGGGATCCCAAAGGCCGCCTCTTGGGCCATGACCTCGGAATGGCAGACACCGCAAGCCAGCACCTTAACCAGCACCTCCCCCTCCTCGGGCATCTTTGTCTCAATCTCTTCGAGGACGAGGGGTCCGCTTTTCTCCTTGAACATGGCCGCCTTGTGGGTCTTGGGGATTTGGGGCGCCATTCTGAATGCTGGTTCGATGAGGGTAAATTGGTGGCAGTTTGTGGGATGAACTTCAAAGAGGTGTCCAGTGTGAATGTCGTTGTTTCAGAGTGTGGACCAAGGATATATATTGATCGGATATGGTGGGCATTTAGTAATCATGGGTGGAAGTGGGGTTAATCCAGTCATTTGTGGCGCCTCTATAAGGTATGGGCCAATTACTCGGCCCATTCTGGAGACACTTGTCATCCTCTGGCCAGCAGGCTGCTCCTCGCCCAGTTTATGACGCAACGGTATGCTGGAGTGATGGACATACGCGTGGCTGTTGCCGACTTATGTGCGGCGAAGTCGGGAATAAAGGACGTAGCGGAGAGACGTCCTGCTAACACGCTAGCCCTAAACGAGGGCAGTAGTCAGCCTTATTCTACTAGCTCATCACGTGATACGATCGATGCAGCGCAGCAGTCACGTGATGCCTCCTTGAGGGTTGATGGTGACTCTAAGATAGTAGGTATGTTGATAGCGTGATTCCAACACTCCATCAAGAATCGCCGACAGAAGATGACGGCCGTGAGAGCTGAGGTAAACCCCTCCCTTGGACGTGCCATGCCTGTAAGACCGCTGGGGATGTGGTGGACTAGGAAGAATAGTCTACGTCTAATCAAGAGCCTCGTGTGCGTAGCTCAGGATAAAGTGCGGTTTAAAGAGATATCATCTAGTATATGGCAAAATGTAAGGGATCAAGTCAAGCGTAAAAATCAGTTTGAAACAACATCACCAATTTCCCAAAGTACCCATCGATCATCAAACCCCCTTCAGAACGTGATAAGCAAGATCATAAGCTGACGCGCATACCAATACCATCGCGAAGCTGATCGCTGCTCCGAGTAATAGAAAACCTACCGAGCCAAAGGAACTGACACCGGCAAGACAGATGGCAAAGGAGACATGGAACATTGCATACATGGTCAACAACATGACAAGAACTGGCCACCAATCCGGAGCCATTGCGGCCATTCCTTGTGCTTCGGTCAATCGATCCTTCCCATTCGCGGAACAGGCTTTGCTTAGTTGTATTGAGCTAGTCCGACCGGTTTGGGTAAACCTCAAACCATTTTCCGTGTCTGCCCTTCCAATTGGCGATAGAATGGTGTTCGCTGTTATGATACCACCGGCTATTGATTGATCATTCGAGCTCAAGCGATCCATTTGTAGATCATTAGTCATATCACAGGTATTATCTGAAATGTTGGACAGCGATAGATCCGTACTCAATGCGTTATTCGAGCATATTCCTACAGGCTCCTGTACTGGGCGAACGCGATCAGCAAGAACAAGAGAGACATTTTCATCAGTAATCGACGCTGTATGGTGCATTGGTGCTATTTGTGAAGCTGGCTTGTGGAGAGGTTCAGATGTGGCATGATCGTGTTGCTCTAGACATCGCAACTAGTTAGCAATTTGCCGTTGAGGGGCCTATCAAGAACCTTACCAAAGTATGCCTCGCTCGCTGCAAGTGCGGGCAAGACCATGAGTATGAGAGGCACGAGCTGGCCGAATCCCATTGTATTCTGGCTGCCTGAGAGCCCTGCAGTAGGCACACTGCGTCGATATACAATAGTTCGAGTGATCCCGAATGTGACTCCAAAGAGCAAAGTAAGAAGGTCGTTCAGGAAAGCGTTTGAAAGCTGTTGACTCAAGAACACGATATGAAAATATCTACCCCGCGTCTTCCTGAGTCTTGCTTGCTCGAGCCGTTGCCGCTGTCTTAGAATACGAAACATAGCGCTTTGTTCTGCTTTGGGTCTCTTCGAGCTTGCGATGATAATCCTTTCAAGATGGGGCAAGCGAGTTTTCTTCCTCGATTTCCACGGCATCTTCCAGACAAGGAACTTTACCACCCATTCCTGGAGGGACCAGTCTGGGTCCAAGGTATATAGGCGACCAATTCTGTTACTATAAGAATTGACCAGGAATGCGACAATCACCAAAACCAGTGCGAGCTGCGCCGGATCCCTTGAACCTAGCCAGGAAGACTCCAATATACACTGAACGGGTAAGCCATTGTTGCTTGTATCACATAGGCTGCCAAACTGGGCGAACACAAGTAGGCCCAGTATGCCAAGCATTGCAGCCACTCGCCAATTCCGCACCCCTTGATGATTGATCAAATATACGCGGAGGACTGCCAGTGTAGACAAGTGGGTGGTGGAAGAGAACCATGCCAGTGCCGTGACAATGTTGAAGTGATAGACGGACATGGTACATCGGTTGATATAGCCGGCGATCAGGACGGCCAGCCCAGTGACAAGTTGCTGGTCACTCAATGCTAGCACAAACCTTTCCAATGCTCTGCTGCGGCGCTCTCTGTCCCTTATTCTCTTCTTGTCCGCGCCACGAATTTGGTCATTGGAGACTATTGTAATCCCAGCCCAAGCGAGTATGCCCGTTGAGCACTGCACCATGACATTGAACAAGCCCTTCCTGGGCCATGGTCTCCATACAGTCTTCCAAATCTTTGTAAGGAATGCTCGGTCGAGCTCAGTGAGAGCTGCGTCCGGGAGCGAGTCTGATAGGTAGCCTCCCACTATTGTGATGAAGGTAAGGACCGCGCTGGTAAGAAACGACGCCAAAACCTACGCGTGGCCTTTGTTAGCGCCTACATTTGCTCTGCGCCTACTGTTGTAGAGGAACCAACCCCAATGCCAGCAACATCTGGGTCACTCGCTACGGGCGAGTCCGAGATCGTGCAATTCAGGCTGGAGCCGCAATTACCCATGGCTGTTCACGCCTGGGAGCAGCTGGATCTGCTACTTGGAGTCTCTTCATGTGATTAATCGACTTCAGATGCTGTGCGCCGTGCGGAACAGTACAAATTCTGATGCTGTATCGCCAGGCTGTAGCAACATAAGATTCTTGGAGTAATTGGGCATGATCCACGCTCACCACAATGCGTATTTGATATCATATTATGTTCCTGTTGGACTGAGCGCATCTACCACTATGTAACGAAGCGAAGAGGAAGGTTGGAGTATTTGGATTGGGGAGCCTTCGAAATAGGCAGAACTTGGCTATGGGGCGGCCTAACTCTGATTGAGATAGCTTAAAATACTCCAAAATAGTGGGATTCAGACTGTTCTGTAACTAGGAACAGATCAGTGATTCAGCTTAGGTAATTACTGTTTTACCACCTGAATTAACTTTTGATTCAGTGATCTGTTTCTAAAAATTGTTCCAGCTCGAAGAGCTGGAACTGGTCCAAAACTTATTATAGATTAGCTGACGTAAGCTAGTTTTGCGGGTAATTCCGGGGTTCCAGTCCTATTTGGGTCAGGTGTTCCAGATTATTAGGAATAGATCAGTGTCCTGCTTTTAGACTGAATCAGAAAGTGATCTGTTCCTAGTTACGGAACAGTCTGAAACCCCCTAATTACGACAATACGCAGCTTCTGTCGTGAGACATAACTACTTATGTACCTAAGTCACCGGAACAATTAATGAAACGACCGCGATACATAATCAATCCCCTCGACTTTTATATCGAGATTACTATGACTCCATACTCGTACATTCTCTACGTCTACAAGTATGGCCTCCCCCGCTTGGCTTCAAACTCGACCTGAAGATAATACGCTTCATAATCAAATCGTTGACAATTACATTAGACAGGTTTTATAGTAAGATTATTTAACGTTTATTTAATAATTTATACGGGTCTAGCTATACGCTAAGTCTAATCTAAATTTACCTAAATATAAACTATCGCTACTTAGCCCTACCTATCTAGGATTTACCTATAAAACCCCTTTTAGTAATTATCTATTTATCTATATTATTAATAATAATATACTATAAATATTAATCCTAATAAAGAACTATTATATATAGCTACTCTAGCCCTCCTTATCCTTAATTTATACTATATTAGCTAAGTCCTACGCTATACTTATATCCTACTAGTTAAGTATTAAAGTAAGGAGTAGAGTCTTAATAATTTCCTACTTAAGTAAATAAGGCGGATATTTAGATTTACTAAGGATAAGATATATTAATTACTTACTTATTTTAACCTTAAAAGTATTAACTAGTAATATAATTATTAGCCTAGCTTAAAACTTACTTTATATCTTATTCTAGTAAAATTCTTATACTTATATCCTTTATATAAGTTATTAATAATATTTAACTAGTCTCCCTCCTTTATTTCTATTATAATTAATAATATCTTTAAGTACTTATATAATTACTATAATCCTATCCTACGCTAGTATCCTATTCTTAAATATAATAAGATCTAGAGGTATATAAAGGTAATTAAATATATAAGTAAAATATATAAGAGGTTTATAATTTAAGGGTTTATTAATAGAATATTTTAGTACTTCTATTAATTAAAGGAAGACTAGAGGTTCTTCTACTTTATATATAAAAAGGTATATAGTATAGTATAATTAGGGGTAATATACCTAAATAGTCTAATTAGTATATTATATAGCCTATTTAAGGGAAAGGTAAATAACCTAATAATACTATAAACTTCTAGTATATAAGACTAGCTATATTAAGTATTCTAAGGGCGGCGAGTTCTAGATCTATTTAGTAATAAAGCTTATAAGTATATAGAATTTATTATATTACTATATATAGGCTACTTAGATATATAAAAGAGAAAGTTTAATAAAAGAATAGCTAGTATATAAATTACTATTAAGTATAGTTTTAAGATAATATAGATACTTTAAGTAATAAATACCTTTAAGTATAGAGTAAAATTAGGGCTAATACCTATTAATAATATCTATTAGGTAGTAGTACTATTAATAAACTATTTTACCTATTTATAAGGCTAAAATATAGTATCTAGTTAATTTAAAATAAGGCCTTTAATAATCTACTAATATTTATTAGTAAATAACTCTACCTAATAATTACTTAGGTATATTTCTTTATATTAAGCCTTATAATATAACTAAAGGGATTATAAGCTTATAATCTATATATAATTACCTAACTCTAATACTATAATACTATTAATTTATAGACTATATTATTAATTAAGAGCTTATTATTAAATTTAAGTTATAGAGAAGCTTATAGAGATAAGTTATAAATTAGCTTAAATCTATAATATATATAAGAAATATAGGAAACCCGCCCTTATTAAGTAATATAACCTATCTATATAATTACTATAAAATAGTAGGTATCTTATAAGGCCTTATTTCTTTATTCTCGCTTAAAGTTTCTACTTCTATATTCTATTTAGTTTTTCTACTTCTTATTCTAAAATATCCTAATTCTAAGTCACTTAAATATTAGGGGTCTATACTAATAGTTATTCTATTATTTTATATTATTTTATATATTAGAGTTATAAAATATACCTAAGTATTATATCTACTAGTCTTATAGTATTCCTACTACGTATTATTAACCCCGTCTTTACTAAGCTCTTTATTAACTTCTATATAAAAATCCTCTATAGTATTTCTCCTTTACTTACTTAGACTAACCGCGTCGAGTCGGTACTTTGAACTCGAGTCGGGTACCCGACTCGAGTCTTGGCGATTCGATACCAAAATCTGGTACCGAGTATTAGTACCGAAGTATTGACTCGAATCGCCAAGACATTTTTTCTAGTAATATTTTCTATTTTTAGTAGTATTTCTTACTATATTTTCCATTTTTTTTCTAATTATTATTATTATTATTACCTAGAGAATTCTTAATAGTAAATAAGGTAATATAAAAAGGTAATGCATATCCCTAGGAAAACTATAACTATAATATTACTAATATTTTCTTCTTATAATAATATTTACTATTATATAAAGGATTTATTACTATATTACTAAGTATTATTATTATTATTACCTAGGTAATTCTTAATAGTAAATAAGGTACTAAGAAAGATAATAGCTATTCCTATAGAAATAATAACTATAATATTAATAATATTTTCTATTTATAATAGTATTTACTATTTATAATAGTATTTACTATTATATCTATAATTTACTACTATATTACTAAGTATTATTATTATTATTACCTAGCCTAACCTAGGTAATTCTTTAAGGTAATGTAAAAAGGTAATACATATTACTAGGGAACTAAAGGGGGTATTAAAATTCTAATTAAAAAAAAATCTATTTTTAGTATAGGGGTAATTCTAGAAAAATTTCGGGGTTCCTTACTATTTTATTAGGGGCTTGGCGTCTTGGCGATACCTTGGCGATTTAAGTCGGGTCAACCTGATTCGCCAAGGTATCGAGGCCTTGGCGAGTCGGTACTAATAGCTAGTACCGAGTATTTCGGTCGGTACTAAGACCCTAACCTAAGTATTTAGTCGGTACCAAATCTTGGTACCGAATCCCGACTCGACGGTTAGTCTATACTTACTATTATTATTATTACTTTTAAAGTCTCTACTATTACTTACTTAATCTATATCCTTAATACTATTAAGCCTATTAATATATAATTATACTATACCTATAACCTTTTTATTAGATATCTAGGGACGGCTTAGTATATTATTATTTATAAGGATAGTAAGACTAATCTTACTAGTAATATTTTCTAGTATTTTTTATATTTATTCTATCTCTTTACTTAGGTACTATTAATATAAGACTTAGTTTATATAAAGTATTTAAATAAGGTCTTCTTAAGCTCCTATTTATTTTTATAATAGAGTTATAAAGGCTTATAACTCCTTATAAAGTATATTTAATATATTATAAGTCTATTATATTCCTTTAATTAAATATTTAAGTTCTATATTAATATTAAGTTACTATTTATAAATAAGTTCTAGCTTCTTAATTAAGGCTAGGTCCTAAGTACTAGTTATTATAAATATATTAATATTAGTAAGTAGAGGGGCCTAAGTACTACTTATTAATATAGGCCTACTAATACTTATAGGTATTATTACTAGAGTTATTATATTATAAGATTTAAAGAATTTTAAACTTTACTTTATAAAATTAACTAAAATAGTAGTTATATCCTAAGTTAAATAAGACCTTTATACTTATTTAGGTCTTTACCTATCCTTTTATAACCTTATCCCCCTATTCTTTTTTTTATTCTACTATTATAGTTATTATAATTAATAGAGAATACTATTAATAGAGTTAGCTTTATCCTTAAGATTACTCCTAATATTAATACTACTCTAGTAGCTAGTATTACTCTAGTAGTAAGGACTTAGGCTTTACTACTAATAGGGGGAACCTTTTAATATAATACTTATACTAGAGGGTAATAATAATATTATTATAAATAAGAGTAAGATATATAAGCCTTCTAAGGAGGAGTCTTATTTATTATTTTCTTTATAGGAAGGAATTTTATTAAAACTAGTATTCTTTATTTCCTTTATAACCTTTTTACCTTAGTAAGTAGAGAGTATATCTTATCTAGTATTATAATCTCATATTTTCTCCTTTTTATCTTTTATATCTTACTTCTTTTTATATTTTCTAGCCTAAACTTTATTAACTATTAATTACTATTAATCTAGTATTTATATAAGGTTATTATTAGTTATTATATACCTAGATCTCCTATTATATTCCTTCTTATACTTATATTATTTAAGTAGTACTACTACCTTTTATTAATAATTATTCTAAGAGTAGGAATAGTAGGTATATATCTTAAAGTCCTATTATATATCCTTCTATTATAAATTTATACTAGAAAGTCTATATATACCTACTTTAATAAGTATATAATTAATAAATATTATTATCTCCTTAGTATTAAGAAGTATTCTTTTATATATACTTTATCCCTTCTACCTACCTCTCTTATACTTATTATTATAACTATTTAATTATAAGATATCTAAACTCCTAGTCCCCCTTCTCTTATACCTCCTTAAATACTATAATAGCTTTATATTATATAGCCTAGCTTTCTTATAACCTTTCTCTTTATAAGGGGACTTCTACGGGGTAGGTTAGGAGGAATATAAGGGAAGGATATTATTATTATTAAGAGGTTCCTAGGATATAAGAGATATATTTATATAGAGGCCGGTAATAATATCTTCCTATTAATTATATAAATATATAGTAAATATATATTTATTATATTATATTAAGATCTTTACTTATAAGGATATAAAAGGAGGATCTAGTATACTAGTAATAATAATAGCGAAGGTACTAGTACCTAGGATATCCTTAGAAGACTTTAGAGTACGCCTAGAAGGTATATAATAACTATTAATAATAGTAGAAGAAGGTTATAAGAGGGATAGAATAGATATAAATATTATTAAGTAATAGATTAATTATAAGGGATATTAGAATAATAGCTTAATTAGACTATTATTTATATTAAATTAGTAATTTAATAATTAAATTACTAACTTAATAATCTATATAATTAGTAAATACTATAGCCTGATATAGCTATTAACTATTAAATAATATTGAATAATCGCTTAAAATCGGGATTATAAAACCTATCTATTACTCGAATGAAGTAGCGTCGAACCGCAGTGCAGCCGAAATTGCATTCCATGAAGAATTGAGAACGTTTCAAGAGCGGACACGGTCTCTACGAGCAGAGATAGCGACATAGTTAAAATCCTCCATTTCTCCTATCAAAGACCAGACTTGTTCTAGACGAGAAGTCCGAACAGTTGATCCACTATAAGGTATACTCCGCTCATTGAATATCAACAAAGTTGCATCTCGTTCTGCGTTTCATCCGATAGATACATCGTCAAGGATATGTTCTCATCTACCTCAAAGACAAATAAATGGAAAATTGACTAAGTGAACAAGCATTTCTCCTAACAGGGGGAACTATCAGGTCACTTGATTGTTGCCTAAATTCATTTTCAGAGGTCAATCCTGATGTGTACGTTGTCGTACCAGGCCATGAGATCATCTGAAAAGACCTCTATCGTAACATGCCATGTTACGACAGGAGGGTAATGATGGTGATGACCATGCCCATTCTGTCGCCACAAGCGTTTTTGCTTCAGTTTGGTCATAATCTACTACAGCGAAGTGTTGGCCGACAAGCTATGTGATATATGGCGCTTGCTCTCCGCTGTATGACTGCACTGCCGCACTATGTCTTGTTATCCCACCAATTTCAGTAATACGCAAGCAGCGTCATAGGAACACGGAAAGAAAGATACATGTATAGCTCTTTGATTACAAGAAGCTACATGGGAAATTACCAACTATCGAAATTCCCAAACCCTCCTCCACCCTTGACTTTCTTCTTCACAGGTTCTTCCCTCTCCCACTCCTCCATCACCTCCCCAGCATCCACCTTATCATCCTTGGACGCACTTAAATACTTCCCCACACCCGACATCGTACCATCCTCTCCCTCGCCACCGTCCGGCCGAATCCTCTTCCCAGTCCAAGTAGTCCGATCGTCCTCCCTCCCACCAGCCTTCCTAATCGCCTCTTCAAGCTTCTCCTTCTCGTCCATCTGTGCCTTACTCTTCAAGAACTCCTCAAACGGGTCCACAAAGATCAGCACCTCCTCCATCTTCACCTCTTCCAGCGGTCTCTTCCCCTCATCAACATCCACATCCTCAATGACTTTCAGCGTTTCCATTCCCCCCACCACTCGTGCAAATATCGTATGTTTCCTGTCCAGATTCTTGCAGGCACGATATGTGACGAAGAATTGGCTACTATTCGTTCCCTTGCCCTTATTGGCCATACTGATCATGCCTCTCGCGTCATGACTCAATGGTCCGTCGAATTCATCTTCGAAGTTTTTACCCCAGCAGCTCGTCCCTCCTCTGCCGGTACCCGTCGGGTCGCCACCTTGCAGCATGAAGTTTCTGATATTACGGTGGAAGATGACGTCTTTGTAGTATCCTTTCTTCGCCAGCTGGATGAAGTTCCATACGGCTTTGGGAGCAAATTCGGGGAGGAGTTCGAGATTGAGCGGGCCGTGGGTTGTGGTGATGCGTGCGTAGCCGGAGGTCTTGACACGCCGTGGCTTGAGCATGTATTCTTCGTCGGAGAGGAGGGCGAGGTCGCCGGATGTGTGTGGGGTTAGCCCTGTGGAGGTGAAGGAGGCGGCGGCCTGGCCTGTGGTGTGTTGGGCTGCGTTGTAGGGAGTAATTTTCGAGGTATGTGCAGACTTGGGGGTGCTCTTACTTGTGGCGGCATTACTGGTGTCGGTCGAAGGAGTGATGGAGGGAGCCTGGTAGAGGTATTTGCCGACTGGGGATTTTGCCGGCGTAGGAGACAATTCTTTCGGTGCGAGGACCGAAGCTGCATTGCCTAAGGCGGACGAGTTAACGCCCGCATTGCGCTTCTTCTGCTGCTCATCGGTAAGGGGATTGATGCCTTCTTGGAGATATTTGAACGAGCTCAGATTCCGCGACTGGACGTTCTGTGGATCCTGAAGTGTGATGATGTCTTTCCTGGTGAATTCATCGTCGCTCACCAGATCCCTCCACATTCTAGCCTTAACATTGAGCCTCTCCACGGTGTCATAGGCAAAGACGTTGCCCGTGTTCTTGAGCGCAACAATATGGGTGTTGTCGGTAAAGACCTTGTACGTGACCGGATCCACCAGCTCTCCCTCTTCATTTTTCGAGAAGTGCAACCGTATCAAATCCTCCGTCTTCAAAGGCTTTCCATCGACAGGATTGGTCCCATGTTTCAACAGCCATGACAGTATGTTGTCTATGTCAAATATCGTTCCATCGAAGTTGCAGACGGGCGTTTTGAAGGGTTGGAGGGAGACGGCACAGAAATTGAAAGGGAGGCGCTTGAATGTAGAGTCGGGTGCTTTTGATTTCGCGATTCCGGAGCCAGCGCTGGCGGAGTATGCATCTTCTGAGGCCCACTCGCTATGCGTAATCTGGACGTACGTGAGAAGGTCAACTCCTCAAGGATTCTTTGCAAGGACTTACGTAGAGTTTGTCAGTTCCTAGAAACGAGCAAAAGGTCAGCTCTATGCCGCTGATAGTATTGGGCAGAGCGCTGACCTTTGCCCATGGTTGATGTTTGCTGTAGAGTACAAAGGTGTCTCGCAGATTGAGATCCCCGGACCGTTGACGCTAGACCCCTTTAGTCAAACCATCACCAACACGACAGGGAGCGTTACATGCTGCCAAAGCAATGTGCACACCATGTAAGGTAATCAATGAACGTTTCTAGTACATATCCTCTCCAGTAAACAAAATTCATTGGCGAGTTCATTCAAATCATAAGAATATGTTCAGCTGTCTTTGATACTAAATCCAATGTCTCCAATCTCTGTTGAAAATTAGCAAATATCACATCTTAGGGCTCCATTGAATCATGTCATTCCCGGAGCTGAATCCAGCTGTTGGTAGGAATGCAGCATACTCTTCGTTCAGATATTCTACTCTACTGTCCAAAGCAGATCACTCGCTTCCATCTACTCCTTTTACTTTATGATCAAGACTGAAAGCGCTCTTTTCCTACGTTAAAGATAACCTAATCATGGAGGCTAAGAAGTCGTTGACTCCTACGGTGCATAAATTTTCTACATCAGTACCATGACCTCCCTCCACCAGACACACCGCCCTCGAAAAAGTCTTTGACGCTTTCCAGGGAAGCTTAGCATGTGTAGTGGATACTTGCTCCGTACGGCCAGGGGACCTCGATCGAGGTATCTGGATTTCATATACGTAGAAGAACTGACACAGAGCGCACACTGGATTAGTATGAGTGACGAGGGCCGAGTCGCAAAAGTATACGGCCCGAGGTAGGAGATGGCGCCTTTGTGATAACAGTGCGTTAATAGGGGCATTTGAAGCTGAGTGATCGCTTGTATGACGTTGCAGGGGTTGACAGCACAATAGTGGCAAGGGTGGGGGTTGTGATCAATCATTTTGTACGCTCTTGAGTTCGAAAGTCTGGCGCCCCTATTTTTGGAACAGGAGACCTAAAGGACTATAGCTGAGAGAAGAAGCATGCGGGGGTTGTTCAGTGAGGAATGTATATAATGAGATTGACTATTCGCGATAAGAGAGGCTAACTGAGAAACTCATTATTCTACCAATTTCAACAGCCTATCCAAAATCGTCATCGTGCACAAAAGGCTCTCGCATGCTGCGTCAAAGGAGCTGAAATCCTTCAATGTCCAGTCCTCAAACCCATCACCATTCCTTCAACTTCTAGATCGTCAGACGTACCACAGTCGTTCCACGTGCGATATGAAGCTTGTAACGGATCGAAAATTGGACATCCATCAAGCGAGACTGAAGACAAGTAATCATTCATGGAGTAACAGCCCAAGTGCCTCATGGTGCGGAGGGAATTTGAGAGCTGGTCGAGTAGTAGGATTCTGTACTGTCGGACGTAATCTCTTCGTCCGAGTAATCCTGCCCATTTACCCCCCCGGAATTGTTGGTTATCTCTCTCCAGATTTTGTTAATTTTGCGCGCATATCTCAGGCGCAAGTCAATGGATTGCATTCCATGATCATTGTAGACGGCAGCTACAAACCTGCTATGCTGAAGATCAGTCACTTCGTAGGATTGATGGGACCCATTCCCGTCGGGAAAACCAACGTAGGTATACCTCGACAATGAGTGAGCACCTTTAGATACACAAGCATTTTCGAGGGCTTTGAAGTCTGGTGTGTCACCCAGAAACTCTTTAAGGAAGTATAGTGTGCTCATTTCATGGATAGTGGAAAGGGATAAAGGAATTGAAGAGTCAAGGATTATAGTGTCCGAATAAGGATGTCCCTTCTGCAATGCGACGCTTTCTAGATCATACGTTCTTTCCGTATATATGATTTTGTGGACGTCGGCCCCATGGTGGAGAAAGACTTTAGGTATTGTTTCGAATGCTGACTTCATCTCAGGCCAGTAAAGTGTCATCGTGAAAAGAAGTGCTCCCCATACCGTTGTCGCGAACCCGTCAACGTAGATGTTCGGATTTGCACCGCGATTCAGACATTCGCGGATCATACACAGTGATCCTATTATCCGACTTGACGAAATGTTCAAGTCTCGAGTTTCGCCAAACTGGCGATCACAGCGCAATGCCCACATGGAGCAGCAGAGCAGATTGGTCATTCTATGGTGATGATCAAAATCCCGTCTCGAATTGAGGATGTGGCGCACGTAGTGAAACAAGCCGTAGGAACATGCTAGGCCCAGCATATTCACCGGCTTAGTTGACAACCATCCTAGACTATCGTGGTCCAGGTGTTCATTCATAGGTGAATGGTCTGATTGCGCCGAGATGGATAGAGAGCTCGGCCCAGTTATCCCATGTCCTGGCATGGCATCCGTCTCAAGGGTTTTTACCGAGGTACAGCCGAGACGGATGCCAGCCTTGCCAGGACATGGGATACTTGGAGGGTTGTCCTTCTGAAAGGAACACAGGCCCAACCGCGCACACCAGTGAACCTTTATAAGGTGGCCTGATCCCCGCTCATAGACGAACGTCAGAGTGCGATCTATGTCCTCGCATAACAAGACTTGCGCAGTACCAGTGTACATATCAACAATGGAAACTTTGTCCATAATTTCATACACGAATTTCCTATGAAGAACCTCTACAGCTGAGAATGTTCCGCAGTACTTAAAATGACCGACCATATCAGCGGGTATCTCCGGGAACCCAAGTAGGCTCACCTTTGCAAGGAGTGCTCTTATATATAAACCATAAGCAGTCCAGCTCGACGGAGAGTGTTCTTCCATGAAGCGTTTACCTTGCTCACATTCTCGCAAGAAATCGAAAAACGTGCGATGGATGAAATGAACATGATGAGACGATTCATACAGAGACATCTCAGCCAGCTCATCCGAAAGCCCGTATCGAATGGGTGGACATAAGTAAGAGGGATTTCCCTCCCAGTGTGCTTCAGACTGTTCCTTATCTATGTGAATCTCGAGAAGGCCTGCGCATATTGTCGGTATTCGTTTGTTAGTCAAGTCACAATGTTTGATCGCATCCTGAATTGACATCCTGGGTACCTGTTCGAAAGCTTTGTAAAGTACGAGAGAGACGTTCAGAAGAGATCCTGTCAGGTCAACAAGCGCCATTTGGAAGAGGTCGGCAGCTTCCTTTTGGTAAATCTTGTCAATGTTACCGAGCATGTGGGCATAGAAGCCTTCGATATCAGATGGCAATAGCCGAAGTCGTTCGTCTAGTTGACTTAGACTGTCTCCATTCTTAAGACCTTTGAGCACCTCTTTGACTACCAAGTCTACCCACAGGAAAACCCCCTCTGCCTTCCCCAAGATAGTATCGATAATCTCAGCGACATTCTCGCTGCGGATTGCTAACCGCGGAACCTGTAGCTTGTCTGAGACAAAGATCCGCATGTCTGCTTCTGTCAAGTCTTGAAGCTTTAGCTTTGCAAAGGAGCCAAAAGCATCGTTATATGATCGATGTGGCCTACTTGACAAGCAAAGCTTGAGTTCAGAACTCTGCAGCATCTTGAGCATTTCAATTAACGCCTCTCCATCTCCAATAAATTCGTCCAATCCATCTATGAAAATACAAATGCGGCACGACTGTTGTAACTGACCCATCACCTTATGTAGATCTTTCTGAAGACGACGTTCTGTCCAAGCTGCAATGGGCCCATATGTTTGTAGGTCGTATCCTGCCGAGGGAGACTTCGAGGTAATTTGATCGGGCATTGGTGTCAATTCAGGATGTTCTTGTAAGACTTGATGTAGCAATGATCGTAGTAATCCTCCGGAGCTTTTCTCCATGTCGCTACCAGCATTCCAAAAGAAAAAGCTAGGAGTGCAGAGCTCTTTTGTCCCTGCCCAAACCTTTAGCGAATTATGTGTTCGATTGTCCTGGTAGACATAGTTCATCAAAGTAGACTTCCCAGATCCCGCTTTGCCATTTATCCAGTACGTGTGATGGCCAATTTCGAGCCATCGAACAAAGTCATCCCATCGGCTAACTTCGACGCAGGTCTCCTTGGTCTCGAATATCCATTGAAAAGTCTTCTCGTGAGCCTCTTTGATGGTTTCTTGTCGCCGTTTGTAATCAGAAAACCACAAGCTGTCAAGAAACCTCTTCACGTAGTCATTGTACGCCAAGTTTCTTTGTTGTTGCTGGATTTCATTGCCTACATGGTCCTTGATTGACTGGCTTTCGCTGCGGACCACACTAGCTAGCTCGTCAAATTGACTTGGGCCGGCTGCGAGTAATGCGACCATAGTCTGGACTTTATGGTCTAAGTTTTCAAAACCCTCACTCTGCTGAACGGAGGAAAGATCGAAGCGCTTCCTGTACACTCATGATCAGCACCAGGGGTGGAGAATGCGTTCCGTTCAGGAGCGCCGGTATAGTACCGTATACGACGCAAAGTACTTGGAAAATGTATACAGACTCTTCAGATAACGGTAGAACCTTCAGAAGGCAGTATTCGGGTTACGTATGTGATTTTTAGAAGTCGAAAGTGATATCAGTCCTCGCTCACCTTAGATCAAGAAGCATATAAGTGTTCAGGATCTTCCTGTACTCGCACAGCCTATTCCATATTTCATCGATGGTTTCTTTCTTCCACAGAGTTTTGAATGCCTTGGGCGCCACTTCTCGCTTCCTCCGAGGTCCCTTAAGTTTGAGCTTCTGTAGTACTTTGATCAGATCCTCGGCGGTATCTGAGCATTTCTTGCCAAGCTCCAGAAGCTCATCAGGACTCCGCTGATCTGGTAGGTCCAGATGATCACGCAGACTTGCGAGATGTGTGGCCATTTCTTCAACATCATTGTTCTCAGATAGGGCACCAACCTTGTAGAGCTGTCGGCAATTGATTACAACTCTAGTGCTGAACTCGACGATCTGTATTATACCACAGGCAAGGCTCAACGCAGAGAGAGGCTCCATGCTAGTCCAAGAGATGACCCACTTGGATATCAAATGAAGGATTGACATAGACAATAGTCAGTCATCTCTGACCATGGACCATTGGCGACCCTGTCTCTTGACCCCACCATGCCGCATCATCTTAATATGAAGATTATCTAGCGTGTATGCATTCTGAGATCACAATACTCCCGACCTCTACAATCGCACCCATGCTTGACGAGGACTAGAGAAAATGAAAGCAATGTAAAGACAGCATAAGGGGGCACATGATATAAGGAAAAGTGTGCATTGGAGGGACCAAGACAGAAATAAACTCGCGAAAAAAGGGCTTGCGTGGAGGTTTTCAAAATATAGTAGACCCTTGCACGATAGCGATGGATACATCGAGCGTGAAAGAATAGACATCATTGTAAATTGAACGTAGGCTTCCTCAAAATGCATGAAGCAACTTCGATTACCGTCATTCCAACTGTAGCTTACCAAGAATTGAGACCATTTATGTGGATGCTTTCGATGACTGAAGCTCCGCTATATGCAACTTCCCGTCAGGCTTGTGATGAAGATTGGTAAAGCGTTGATACGTGGCATGTGGCATGCCGTGTGCTTTGACGGATTGCGGACTGCAGAACGCGATTGGAGTATCTCTGATGCTGCTTCGCGACTCCTTCAGTGGAATCCCTCACGTCGAAGAAAGGTAAACACCCATATCATGGCTGGAAGCAACATGAAGGATTGACTGATTCATCTAGGATGGCTCATCGCAAAGGCAGGATCCAGCCGGTTTCCAGCACAGAGCCGGGACATATTGGAGATTGGGAGGGTGATGGGTCCATTGAAATGAATCAGAAAAAAGACCAGAAGCTCTACCATTAGACCAGCGCCAATAGGAATCGAACCCATTATCTTATGGACTATTAACCGCGAACAGAATCCAGTACCTAGGTAATTTAGTAAAAAAATTGTTGATGGAAATATCTGCCAAGCCATCCATATTCTATCTCCGTAATTCCCGCCAGAATATCAATCACCATGCCTCGGCAATAAACAAGGTCAACAACGACAGCGACAACCACAATAACAACAACAACAACAAGAGTCCTTCATCCACGCCCCTCCCTCCAGCACCTCAATTCTACCCACAACCTAACACCGCCCAAAATGCCCCTCCCCTCCAAACCCACCCCCTCCACCCTCCTCAACCTCACAACCCACCACCTAACCCACCTAAACACCCACCTAACCAACACAGCAACCCTAGACACAACCCTCCTAACAACAACCCACACCCTCCACCTCCTCCACGCCCTCCTCACCCACTCCCCCCCCCTCCGCAGAACGCGTCTAAACACCACCCTCCCCCCCCTCACCGCCTTGCTAGACGAATACCGCCTCCTACTGCGCCTCACAGGCCTCTTACGTATCTATCTGTGGGCCGCTAGGACCTATGCCTGTCCGCCGAGGGGGAAGGTGGAGAGGGGGATTAGGTGGGCGCAGGTTTTGGCGTTGGCGGTGTTTCAGGCGGCGGAGAATGGGGCTGTTTTGGGGGGGAGGGGGGTGCTGGGGTTAAGGGGGGGAAGGGTGAGGGGGTTGTGGAGGTTGAGTGGGAGGGCTTGGATGGTTTTTGTTGGGTGTGAGTTTTTGAGGTTGGGGTTGGAGGGGATGGAGGGGGGGTTGGGGGTGGAGGGGGAGAAGGCTGAGATTGTTGATGGGGAGGTGGAAGTGAGTGGGGAGAAGGGGGAGAAGGGGGAGATGGAGGTGGTGGTGAGCGGAAAGGAGGATGAGGTTGCACAAGAGAGGAGGAAGAAGTGGATGAGGGAGCTGGGCGTCAATGCTGCCTGTGCGCCTATGACTCTTCATTATAGCCTGAAGAATGGGCCGTTGGGGGAGGGAAGTCTCGCGGCGTTGGGCATGGTTGTGGGGTGGTTGACTTTTGGGAAGGCTTGGAGGGAGAGTGCTTAGGGTGCTGAGAGTCGAGCTGTTGGGGTGGGATATGGAGATGATGACGATAACGATAAAGACGACGACGACGACGACGACGACGACGATGATGATGATGCCATGACGATTGGATTCTCCATAGAGGAACTTGGTTTGTTAGATTTCAAGCCACCTGCAGCTACGTACCACCGCCTTCCATTCATTCGAATCCCTTCTTTCAAGCAAGACCTAGCCTTGTGCAGCACTTGCTTGGCTAAAGTTCCTGGCTATCAGCCATCTGAACATCTTGTGCCTGGCAGTCTCAAATTCCAATCGTTCGGCAGGCTGTTTGGACTGATATCTGGACCTTAATCGAGCTTTGAGCACCTGGGTCGTTCCTTCCATTAGACAGACATGATAATATCCGCCGTATTCAGGTCCGCAGCTTCCTCTGTGATAACCACACCTCCAATGTCAGTCTCTTCGGCGTTATCGATATCGCCGCCAGCGAGCCCATCGATGCTGTCCCCCATGGGTAGTGGGACGCTTGAAGCATCGTCGAGTAGCTCATCATTCATCTCCTGCCACAGACCCATGTCAAACTCTGCCGCATCTTCATCGGAAGTGGTGCTCTCCCTCATCCTCCTCCTGCGGCCTGCCGAGCGTGTGCTGGATTGACGAGCGGCTAACATGCCTTTGAATGCACGCTTCATACTATCCCTGAAGCCCCTACTCTCAGGCTCAACAGTCACGTCTGCAACGTCGGATGATTGGACGGCAGCGTCAGAAGCAGGATGGTATGACCTTTCGTTGTTGGAGTCAATTGTACCACTCTCGTCAAGCTCGTACATGGCTCTGTTACCGAAGCCTCGCAACGGTGGCCTTCGTGGTTGACGCACAGGCTTACGCAAGCCAATATTGCGCATGACCAAGAGGCTTGCCATCGGTCGATTCTCATCTTTTAAGTCTGAAATCCCAACTGACACCGTCTTCTCGAAAGTTCCGTTGAAGCATTGCCACGTGCGGTCGCGGTAGGTGGGACGACAGAGCTGGCAGGCCCGGTATGTGCAGTGAGGGAACATCTGACGCCGTGGGAATTCGAATGATCTCTTGCGAGGGGAGCGATCCCCATTGGACGCCTCGCGGGCTTCGTGCGCCATTCGAAAGGTTGTATTAGGGCTTGCGTCTACAGATGGCGATGTGGCGCTTGGCTGAGGCGGCGAGAAGACCTCGTCCTGGCTTTGCTCGAACGCTTCGATGGCGGCGATGGCGATATCGAAGACTTTTTGCTTCTGGGCTCGAAGAATGGCAACCTGTTCATCGGTGTAGTGCCCTTCGGCAATGGCCTTCTCAATCCATGGACTGAGTTGAGTTGTCAGCATTGAGGACTCCTTTCCTGCATATTGAGGATTCTGATGAACATCGTCCAGTGGGCTGCCGTTGTCTTGGGTCTTCTCATTCTTCGCTTTGAATGCTTGGAGGGTGTCGGCCTCGTCGTCCTGTATACATGTATAAACCCAGCCCAGCTCAGAAGTACGATGGCACACATTGCATCTGAAGTCGCCATACAGCCTCTCCATCGTCAAATGCGTACATGCTGCCCGCCGAGTGGTGAGTGATGGCACTTTGGTTTGTGTTGGCTGGGGTTCAAGGCCTGGAGGATAACGAAGTGGTGGACTATGCTGCATGATGATGTCTCGAAATCTTCGAGCGCAAGGCTTGAGTCCGTTCCAAAGTGCTTCAATCAGCTGATCCAGATCTATGATCGAATTCGTTGCGCGATGTCTGGCTTGAGCCATCAAAGAATGAGGGGTATGATTGTGGAGTTGGTGTTGAGATTGATGTTGATGTTGATAAGTGAAGTAAGATGAGATGACACGTCAATTCCATCCTGAACTTGATGAGACCAAAATTGAAGTCACATACTGGTTTGACCATCTATGTGAATGGATACTATCTTTCATCAACGATTGAGGGAGTCTACAGTCACGTAGTGCCACACACAAGGCAAGAGGTCATGAAGCAGGGGTGGTCAGTGTGTGGGTCTCTAGAGGCGACGATGTTCGGCCATTCTTAAGTATGGAGGGTCTATGAAAAGACATATCATTACCGTAATATATCAATGCTGAGAGGATCCAATACTGTGGGTGTAAGAAGCCTTCGTGTAAGGGATGAGTAGCGCTACAGACCATGCGTGTGTCGTGGCAGGTGCTGTCATGATACTCTAGTATAGCAGTGGTCGGTAGCAGTAGCAGCTCCACACATGGCCCTGCTCGACTGGTAAAGAGCTTGAGGAGGAACAATGGATTGCTCAACTCCTGCATCACGGCTCTAGATTGGGCAGCTTCATCGTCGGTATCGAACCCGGATCGAATAGGACATTGACCTGCGTAAGTATGCACTCCATTTCGGAAAGGTTCAACCAACATGATGTCAGGTCGAAAGCTGGGAGAAGCAATGGGTTATATTAAGTATACAGACAGGTTAAGCACAGCGAAAGCAATTTAGCATAGAATATTCAAAACTCATGCGACTGCTTGGCACTGAACGTTCAGACTTCCCCCAACCATAATCTACAGAATTCACGATGTCTTGATGTATGAGCTCTATTAATTGAACCGGATAGAATGCCTTTGAACTATTTTAGGAAATCATACAGATAAACAAGCAGGATGGCAAAGAAGTTTCGGTATCCAGTGCCAAGTAATCCCAAGAGTTTTGAGTACGCTATTCTACATCAGCTAGCGCGAACATCTAAGTTGGCAGCCACGCAGCTTCACAGCGGAGACGCGAGGCGAATCTTGAATCATTCATTCACCTTCAACATAAGATGCATTCCTCGGAGCGTCTCGTAGTCGCTCAACAGTGTCATGCCCTACCGTGATAGATGACCTATAGCTATCAACCACGCTGGCTGCTTCCCTGATCCGGCTGGCTGTCGCGAAGTCGGGCTCTCCACAGTCGTCCCTACCCCTACACTTCTCACTCCCCGTCCGCACCTACCCTCAAAGACCTCCCCGTAGCCACACTTTCACGACATCAAACGCCCGTTCAAAGCCAGAAGCAATGCTTGGCAGAGCTATCCAAGACCACCATCCTGGTATTCCTGGGATCAAGAGCACTACCTTATCACAACATTATGCCAATGCTAAAGCCACTCCACTGAAGCCGGTCTCTGCTGCAGCTTTGAACACCACACCGCCCGTATGGTCCCAGACCAGCAATCCACTGAAGCGAACCGCGTCACAGGCAAACGGTGTTGACTCGGGCTACTACACTCAAGAGACAGCGACTGCGAAGAAGACAATGGTGGACTTGACGCAGCCATCCGCGAGAAGGATGGGAAAGCTACACGAAACCGTTCTTTTCGACGAGAACGACTTCGACGACGACGCTAACATCGACTTGGACGAGGATGGGGCCCCATCGGTGATTGAGAAGGCTCTCCCTATGCAATCTTCGAGTGCGCTTCTCTCCAATACTCTCGCGAGTAGTACACCGCTAGACTGGTCATCTTCACCACTGTCACATCATCACATGTCTCCCCCCCTTGTCCCAACGCCCAAAGCCTCGTCCAATTTTGTATCTGAGGAAGCACAGATATCACATATCACTAAGAGAAGGACTTTGCCATGGATTGAGGAAGCTAAGCACCGGGAACGCGATAGATTACGGGGAGCTAATCCTGAAATCGAGGATTTGACAGGTGGATCTTCGGCCCAACAGAAAACTCGAATTGAGAAGAATATGCAGAGAGGGAAGGGCGAAGGCAATCCCCTGTACGGGAAATCGGCAGGAGCAGATGCAATAGCTGCAGGACGATCGAGGAAGAGACACTCTGGAGAACGGGAGAGCGAGTTGGATGGGCAGGGTATGCCGGACTTCGTTCGGGAAAAGATCAAGAAGGCACGAGAAGAGAGGGCAGAGACCAAGACAGTACACACACCACTCCCAAAGTACAGAGAAAACTCCAAATACCCGTGGACCACCACTGCCAGTGCTTTCAAGCAGCAGCAGAAAGAATTGCGGCAGGTGCAACGGAAGGTCAAGAACCTTGACGGGGACGAAGTTGCGAAGTCGAGTCAAAAGAAGAAGAAGGAGGCAGTTGCCAAGGTCTTCTTGAGTGAGGAGCAGAGATCTGTTTTGGACTTGGTCTCTGAGAGGGGGAAAAGCGTGTTCTTTACAGGCTCTGCTGGTACTGGAAAGTCGGTACTGCTTCGCGAGATCATCAAAGTCGTTCGCGACAAACACAAGCACGAACCGGACCGAGTGGCTGTAACTGCGTCTACTGGTCTTGCTGCCTGCAACGTTGGCGGCGTCACGTTGCACAGCTTCGCTGGAATAGGACTAGGCAAGGAAGCCGTACCTGAACTTGTGAGGAAGATCAAGAGAAACCAGAAAGCAAAAAATCGATGGATGCGCACAAGGGTCTTGATCGTGGATGAAATCTCAATGGTAGATGGAGATCTATTTGATAAGCTCGAAAGCATAGCACGTTCAATACGAAACAACGGACGTCCGTTCGGAGGCATTCAACTGGTCATCACAGGAGATTTTTTTCAATTACCACCAGTGCCTGACTACGGCAAAGTTGCGAAGTTCTCCTTTGATGCGGCAACTTGGAACACGTCTATAGAGCATACCATTGGCTTAACCCAGGTTTTCCGTCAGAAGGATCCCGGTACGCTCCACCGCACATAATTGAAGGCAATGCTAATGATGCTAGTATTTGCGAACATGTTGAACGAAATGAGGCTGGGAAGGCTGACGCCGAAATCAATCGGTGCATTTCAAGCACTGAACAGGCCGCTGTCATTTGGTGATGATTTTGAGGCCACAGAACTGTAGGCTTTCTCACCGGGTTTTACTGCACGTGTGCTGACGCAAACAGATTCCCCACACGCAATGAGGTGGACAGCGCTAATAGTACCCGGATGAGGAATCTCGCTGGCAGGGAGTTCGAGTTCAAAGCAGAAGACGGAGGATCGATTCTGGACAAAGAGCAGCGGACCAAACTCCTGGCAAACTGCATGGCTCCGCCATCCATCTCTCTGAAGAAAGGAGCCCAGGTAATGTTGATCAAGAATATTGATGAAACTCTTGTCAACGGCTCCGTGGGCAAGGTGATTGCTTTCATGGATGAGAAGACGTTCGATATCTACCATGAAGACGAGGACGAATTTCAAGCCGTGGAGACAATGGATTTGGCTGACGAAGAAATGACCAAATCACGAATGAAGCTCAAGGCACTGATCAATAAGGACCTTGCTGGTGATACCAGCCACAAATGGCCTTTGGTCCGTTTTGCCATTGCAGATGGCAGCTCGAGGGACCTCCTATGTCAGAGAGAGTCTTGGAAGATTGAGCTTCCCAATGGCGAGGTTCAAGCTTCTCGGTCTCAGATACCACTGATCTTGGCCTGGGCACTATCAATACACAAAGCACAGGGACAAACCTTGGATCGTGTCAAGGTGGATCTAGGCAAAATATTCGAAAAGGGCCAGGCCTACGTGGCGTTGAGTCGTGCAACCTGCCAGGAGGGTTTGCAAATAACAAGGTTCGACCCGAAGAAGGTCATGGCCCATGATAGAGTTCGGACATTCTACGACAGTCTCTATTCAATTACCGAAGCATCGACTTCCAAAGGCGTCTATGACGGCGTTGAGCAGGACATACCCACCAAAGGCTACAGAAACAATTTTATCGATACAAGCTTCGCTGAAGACGATAATGATGCGATGCAGGCGATGTATGGACATTAAAGACGGATATGGAACATCGGCGTTAGCAATGCAGTTGTCGGGTTATATTGATATAGCGACCATCTTGGCATAAAGTCGCTAGACCGTGATGGAAGGAAACCTTTTGCTTTCAGTAGCAGTAGCGTACCCAGCTTATACCGAATTTTGAGTATAGCAAAGCGAGCATGCACACCGGTCATGGCTTTGTGATTAGTGAGCGCGGCCGCACAGCTGACGAGTCGAGCTTTAGCGACCAAGACAGTAAAATGGTTTGGAAGGATGGCAAGAAAGAAAAGACAAGGTCCGCATGAGCTAAAGCTGAAAGAAGATCCATTTCGCCGTATTGATGTCCCCTTTCAGTGATGGGAATTAGTCAGGTCATCGCCCGACGAACACCTTCAGTCCGAGCACTATACTCGACCAACAAAGTCAAAGCGAGCGCCCCACAACTAATACCTCCGCACCAATCAGTGATGACCTGGCTTCTCCAGCGTGCGCTGCTGATAGTTGGAGAGAGGGCAAGTCTTCATGCTTTGCTAATGGTAGCTATCGCCATTCACTCAGTGGATCAGTAGCCACTCCTTCGGCTTTGGTAGTTTCGTTACAGTCTTCAGGATTGCAGATTGGTACTTTCTCTCTGCCGATATCGGCAGCACCAACACCTATTGATACGGCCGATGGACAGGTTCACACGATTGGCCCTGACGGGGTTCGCTATTTGGTAGCTCAACCTCCACATCATCCATGCTGATAAACAATTTCCCGTTCTGGCACTGGGGTACCCCTCTCCGCTCTTCTCGACTGAATTACCTCCGTGGCACCTTCACAACCAACTTGGGGCAGACTTCATTGGTTGACCTTTGTTGACTTCGTAAGGGGCTGCGATGACTGCAGGTAAATGGTAGGACGAGTGAGTTCTACTAGCGCCTAAGAAGGGAAATTAAGTTGTACGATCGCGATTAGTATGTGGATGTCGGGGGCGACGGTAATGGCTATGGTAATTTTCTTTGATGTATACATGATGCAGAAACTTGTTGGTGAATATGGGGTTTAGACGATAGTGACCAGCTGGATCGCCCGGGCGTGGTGTATGTATTTTGAGTACTCGATACCAAATTAGAATAATTATAGTTTTAGCGGGTTTTTTAAAAATTACAAAGGGAGGTTGGCCGAGTGGTTATGGCGTGTGACTCAAGCATATGCTTCTGATAGAAACTATCATGAGCTTTCTCATAGGTTTATCCTGCGTGGGTCGTTTTGACTTTTTGGCTGTTAATCTAGCTGTCTGTGAGTGCATCTTGTGCCTATATGTTGTGGTAGCTCCCCACCTCCCTTCGAGGTACGGAGTCTTGGGAGTACAACATAGGTAGTTCTACGTAATGCGGGAGGGAAAGGCTTTAATGTCTTGGCATAGAATACCTACATTTGATTGCCAGGGCTAATAATCTTTTCTTTCTCTGCTAATTGTCTTTCACTCAATGGAAATAGGTCCGCCATCATGTCTGACAGCTTCATTGGTCTCTCTGTGCTCGCCACCCTCCAAGATCCACCGAATACCAAGGTACGAGGTCTCGTCACACATGTCGTTGCCGGTCAATTGACTCTCAGCAAAGGCATGCAGGACTCTGACGGCTGATAATTCGTTCATTGCTAATTGCTAAGAACAGTCACCTGGCTCTCCAATGGATCGCGGACTGCAAAATTACTCGTACCAGGATCAAATATACTGGAGATCGAAATCGAGCCGGACTTGATCCCTCCGCCTACACCACCAGTCGACGTTGGACCAGAGCCGAAGCGGCCATTTGTCGACCCGGCAATTGTCAGCTATGGCAAGAGAGGGGAAATGGGCGATGGACTCCCGGGTGATCCCCAGATTAGCCCACGGCCAGAGGAGCCAGATGCAGCGATTGGGGCAAAACCACCCCAAGCTCAGTCAGTGCTCTTGACGACCACCATGCCCGCGGAATCTATGTATAGGACGGCTTCGAACCCATCTGGAACAATTCACCCGATCACATCCCCTAAAGCCGTCAAAAATACTACAGCATTTGCGACGTTATCAGAGCCTTTCAATGACCTTTCACTTAATGGACCTGTATCCCAGGCATATGGTCCAGACCTTGACGATTATGATACTCACGTGACGACACAGAAGCAAGAGCCAACAGACGCAGTACCCACACCTGTGTCTAGAGCTACGAGGAAAAAGATCAAAAGGGAAGCGATGAGAGAAGAAATGATATCGACATCAACAACACCCCAGGAGTCCAAAGTCTCCTTGAGTCCACTCTCAGCTCAGCACCGTCGCAGCAATGACAACAAAAAGGGTTGGCGCCAAACGCCTCTCCTTGAAGAGCCCACATTGGCCAACATTCACCTCCCCCGTGCACATCAGACCTTGACTCCCCCAACCCCGGCGTTGGCGCTGGGAACACATAGTCAGACGAAGCCGAAACATGAATCTACAAACGGAAGACGGCAACGTATGCAAGAAGAGGAGGAACAGAATGGTTGGGCTACGGGCGAGGCTACAGATATTCAAGACTTGGGAGATTTCAACTTTGAAGAAAACCATAAGAAGTTCGACAAGCGGAAGGTGTTTGATCAGATCCGACGAGATGATACTACCGCTGATGAGGCAAGGTTGGTGAGCTTCAACCGGTTGCCGTCCATTAGACCCGGGACTGGAGGGGGAAAGAACCTCCACTACACGGAGAACGTGCTGAACTCGCCAGTCCAACAGCTCGTGGACCACAGCAGTGGAGACAGCGATGTGCAAATCAGTGAGGCACGTATCAGCAGCAGCCGCAGCATATCACGAGCGTCTGTTCGGCGTAGCGTTCCATCACGCAAGGGAAGCACCCTTGTCAATGCTTCAGGAGACCGAGTAGCAAGTCCAAAGCTCAGGCCTGAACCTACGATGTCATTCCGCAAATCATCTCAGAAACAACCAAAATATTCCCTGGTGATCACCTCTTCCAGGCGGCTATGTCCTTGCATTACGCCACTGCAGATGCTCGAGCTAGAGCAATTAGCCACTTCAGAATTAGAATTGACCGAAGATATGATGACCGAGAACGCGGCGCGAAGCATTGCGGAAAGTGCATATCATCTAACATCAGACCATGACCGCCAAAGTATCTCCGCCCCAATCGTCATCCTCGCAGGCAACAACAAGACTGGCTCCCGTGCTATAGCAGCAGCCCGGCATCTCCGCAACCACGGCACTCGTGTTGTCCTTTGCATACTCGGTCTGGAACGCGAGGATGACCTTCTGGACAGTGTCCGACGGCAATTAAGCATCTTTCGTCGTTGCGGGGCAAAAGCCATCAAACATGATGCTCTCATGGGAACCCTACGGAAATTGCAATTGCCGACAAGTCTGATCATCGACGCCTTGCTTGGAGTACATCTATCTTTCGACGATCTCCGTACGGATGATCAAGATGCCTACTTCCAGCTCGTATGCTGGGCAAACGATTGCGTTGCCGATACTTTAGCGTTGGATGTGCCCTCAGGTATTGATGCTTCGACAGGTAAGTTCCAATCCCATGCCGGCATCTTCTAACCACCCATCTAAAGTTTCCTGACAGGAGTATCGACTTTTCAAGATTCCACACCCTTGGTCATAAACGCACAACATGTCGTCTCCCTCGGAGCTCCCAAAACCGGACTTCTGACCAGCTTATCTACCATGGACAAAGAGACTAGACCGAACCTTGCAGTGGCAGACATAGGCATAAGTCCTGTGGCCTGGAAGAAATTCGGCGCGAGAAGAAGGCTCGGGGTTGATTTCGGGGACGTGTGGCTTGCGCCGTTGGAGGTATCAGATGGGACACAGCCGTGACCAAGGTACGGTTTGTCGCTCAGTATTGATATAATAGAAGGGTTTGGCTTGGCTGATATCCATTCGCATGCCCGGATTGGCTTCAGAGCTGGGATCGGAGCACGCATAGAATAAAAGCATAGAAGCGTAGAAGCATGGCTAGCGACGTTGTACTAAATACAAGACTCACTAGAAGATCATCCCTTTGGAACAAAATTATGCTTTTGCTTTCGCTTTCGCTTTTACTCTCACCTGTATCAACCTCCCTCTCACGAACGGAACGCTAAACATGTTGTAGATAGAGCGATCATGCCAATACACTCCCTAAATTTGTCTAGGATACCAAAATCACCGCAGATATAGCCATATCCTGGCAAATTTGGCACTCGTCTCGGCCGTACCTAGGTGAAACCCCTGAGACGAGTGCCTTGCCAGGATTTGGGATAACCCCAGACGCAAGCGTTACTAAGATCCGCTATGCTAAGCATATCCTCTATTCTTCTCTATAGGTTCATTGATTCCTAATCTTTTACTCCGTACAACCTAAATACTATATTCATCCCCCTATTCGCAACCACACGCTTATACTTTCTAAGAGGTAAGGTCATACAGTATAGAGTTTCGCTATAGTTCTTATATCTTAACATTCGGTAGGGTATTATAAGCGATGTGGATGTAGATGTAGATGTGAAAGGTACGCTTCTTTTCTACTCTTTACTATATCTAGAGGTTAGCATGGTAAGATTACTCGAGCATGTATTAAATATAATCCTACTATCTAAGAAGCTCCTACCGTCTACTTTTGGAGAATACTACATGTTAGGAAGTGCGGACTTGATTGGTCAAAATTCATCAATCCCTTCAAGTCCATCCATTCATTCATCCACATCTATTTAACCCCAACCTCAACAATACACAAGCAAAGTACGCAAGGAAGCAAAAGAGCGACCCATCTCCACACCCCTATCTCTATTCCGCAAATGAGAAACCTCTTATCCACAAACCCCAATCCCATCAGCAAGCGCTATCTCAGTCTCCTTTCTAACCTCCCCATCCAAATTCAGATTCAAGTTCAAGTTCCAATCGATCTGAGCTAGCCAGCGGTGCGGTGGTATATATCCAGAATCCGTCTAAAAACGTAGATAGATAACTCTATGTGATACGTCCAAGGGAATACAGCGCGCGAGAGTGGAGTGAGAGTGAGAGGGAGAGAGAGGGATGTCTTTCGGATAGGGGATGGACAAGAGATGATGTCAATACTCGCAGTAAAGTCGCTGTTGTGGATGTAGGGTGAGGTGTTGTATCGTAGAGCGATGTTTGAATTTTTGACAGAGACGGATGCTTTGAAGAGTAAAGGCTCCCAAGTCGTGAATGGTAAGGGAGGTTTCAATGTGTTTGATGGGATTGGAGATTGGAAGTATGTTAAGTTGTATGGGAGTCGCAGAATGACGCTTTGACGGTTCGCTTGGGGTTGATGGTGGGGTGTGGAAGAGTGCGAGAGTGTGCGATAGGGTGCTGGTAGGGGGTTTGTGATTTGTGATAGGGAGGTGGGATGTGATAGGGAGGTTTGGGGGTCAAAGATGCTCGGGGAATAGGGATGGATTTGGTGGAGATGGGATTTTGATTCTGTGCGGAGATGGAAGGGTGTAGGGGATGTTTTGGGATGCGGTAGAATATACAATGCTGGGATCTCGCATCGTGAAATCAGCGCTCCATCGTTTTTCCTGTCCTTTCTTTCTTCTGCCAACGTCAATAACGGGATAACGAGTAATGCACTGTCATCACCTGAACTGTTTGGCTGAATTGGTAGGGCCGCAGTCGTAATATCTTCATTTATTAGCAAGTTGCTCAGCAATCGTCATCGACGTTATCATGGCGGACCGCTCCTCTAAGACTTTTCAACCCTTGCCACGCGCACACCTTTACGCACGACATTTGGTAGGTATAGAATAGCCAACCAAGCACCAGATTCAATGCCGCAACACCGGTTTTCCATCAACATCTCCGAGGACCGAATTCATGAACAATAGTAAGCTACTGTGTGGACATCTGCCTATATGTCGGCCACGCGGATTCCACGAGTCTTCTGTGGAACAGTGTGGAATCGAACCACATATTCCAATATTCCTAGAGCCAATCTCTCTCTTTATGATTTTCTGTTTGACACCCTTGTGCTCTTTGTTGCTTGTTGTGTGTATGATTGATGCCTTTGGATGGGTGGTTTGGTGTCAGTCCATAACGGACAGGAGGTAAGCGCACTAGAAGAATTTGGTTGTGTTTCGTTGATTGTTGTTTACTTGCATAAACATGCAGTTTCTTTATGTCCTCTTTGAGAGCATAAAGGACATTCAGTAAGACTTCCTACGCAAGTCATTATACCGCAGAGATGCAAACATGTGATGTGAACAATCGACGAGAAGCAAACGCTTCGAGCAAGTACTCCAGCTTTTGGCATCCTACCATAGGATCCATCTTCCCAGCACATAAAGCCAGTACTGCAATTTGTTTCTTGCTGTAGACCCATACCACCCTCTGATAGTAAATTTCCACAAGTGAGCTCTCGACGAAAGGTAGCTCCAAACGAAAGCGAAAGCCAACACCAAACCACCGAGACGTTGAAGACCAACCGAGCAAGCTTAGCGGAGTGATGAGTGGACAACAAAACAATGCCGGGGATGCATTCAGTAGGCAATTAGACGAAGTTCAACACGCAAAAGACGAATTGCAGCGCAATCGATCCACCGTGTCTGGACCACCAGGGCCTTCTCGTCGTCCTGGCGGCCAAGGTCCAGGACGGATCGTAAGCGCAGCGCAACATACTCACAATAACGTGCTTCAGCAGCCAACGATGAGCCAGGGTGGTTCATCAACACGTAACATCTGGAATGAGCAGCGCACCCCTACCTCCGGCAGCTCCTTCGTGAATAATAATAGGGGTCAGCAGCAACCAGTCGCGAGTGAGAGGAGTGTACCAAGACATAACGTTTGGGGCCAGCAGGCCCCAATTCCTACTGGCACGGCTCTCGTGAAATACAACGGTGGGAGTCAACAGCCAGCCACAAATCCAAGCGGTTTTCCAGGTCATAGCATTCGGAATCAACAGAGTTTAGACCCCTCCGGTCTGCCGTCTAACAGTGCTGAGGGTCATCAGCCAGGTGTGAGTCCATTCAGCACGTCTCTCGTCAACAGCAGTAGCGGTTGGCAGCCAGCCACAAGCTCCAGCAGTCTATCAAGACATCACATCCGGGATCAACAGGGTGTGATTGCAACTGGCACATCCTTCCTCAACAGCAGTAGAAGTCAACAGCCTCGTACGTACAACCCTAGCGATCATACGCAACCTCTTGGGATACCGGACCGCGATACTCGGCCACCACCACTACCAGCGTCGACCGTGTTCCGACAGGCTTGCGATAACTGTATCCAGGAGAATATAGATTGTGACATAGGGAGACCGGAGTGCAACGTTTGCTTCAAGAAAGGTCTTGAGTGTCGCTACAACCCTTTGTAGAGGGGATATGTGAGGTGTAAACTAAGTGATCCATGATGAAGTATGCGAGTACATTATCACAGAGCGAAGCGGTTGGAGATGTAATTTTGAGGAGAAAAAGCATAAGGGGACACTCATCCTCTGTGCTGGTAATCGGCTAGACATTTTAGAAAACGTCTGATAGCTAGACACTTATATAATTAGTGACCTGTTGCAGTTAGAGAATCCCGAACTAATTTAGCGTCTTGCCCTTGAGTTTAATGAATATGCTCAAGTCACTGTCTCTAGTCATGTGAGAGATATACCCCTTCTCGCTAGTTGGAAAGTAGGGACTAAGTTAAAGAGGAAGGTTGACCCCTCGGCGTGAGCGCATTATAGGTCGATGGCGAGAATCTAGAGCCGCGAATCTGCCTTCAGGTTTAACAAGCAGGCTCCTGAAGTCGTTCAAGTTTCGCTGGTGCAACACGCCCTTGACGATTAATTCATTCAATCCTTGATCACCACGAAGCTTTGTCGCGAATCGTTTCACCTGCAGCGTGACCCTAGTCAGAATTGATGTGATTGGGGAAGCTGGTACTGATAACTCACATCTAGTTCTGATTCCTTTCCGTCGTCCAATTCCCAATCAATAAAATCCAAACAAAGGAGCTGTAGAGCGGGAAACGTCGTCTTAGAAGGATATGGCTCAAAGTGCCTGCGCCAGACCATCCAGAGTCTCTCACGATCAACAGGTTGTCCAGGTACTCGGAGATTAAGAGCATCCGCGAATCCGAAGGTCAACTTGACCTTGGATAGCATAGTAAGCCTGCCGTATTGACTAGGTTTCAAGCCAAAGCTGTGATCACGGGGTAATCCGCAGAAAGCGAAATCCTTAATTGCGTCTGGCGAATCAAAGCTAAAGTTGTTCTTCCAATAGAGCGTCGGAAGCGCTTCTCGGTAGATTTGGCGAGACGTACGGAGGATTGTTGCGTCCATGTCTTTAATCTGAGGACGATTTCCAACCATGACGGATCTCTCAGAACCAAGAAGTTTGTGCGCCCCAACAATGAATCCATTGTTCAGCATAAGGAGATCATATACCATGGCTCTGATCTCGGAAGGAATGATTAGAAAGTGGCAGCTGGGCGGAATCCGAGACACCGTAACCACGGTCTTGACAGGCTCAACCGCAGGTCCTATTTTGTACTGCGGAATTTCGAAAGTGGACCTACGTACTGCTGGCGTTCCGACCGATGGTCTCTCTTTTCCACACGTATCTCTCATGTTCTTCATGCGATCATTGAAAAGCCTTCGCATGTATTCCTCATGGCTACATGTATAAACTGGAGATCCAATGCGGAAGCTGAAGCAGAAATGTCGCCCAATGCCGAAAGTGAAGTGGACCATGTTTGCGATCTTAGCACTTGTTGGCTGGTTGTAGCTTGGTAAATGAATAAGGAATGATGGTCGAGAGGAATTGAACGAGGTGACCGCAGCCAGCTATGTCCTGATCTATGTTCAGCCCGTTGCTTCCTTATGGTGACTTCGCCCCCCTCCACGCGCCCTGCCAGGTCCTATGTCAGTACTTTCGAGCCATGAAGTACGATGCACCTGCAAGACCATCAGGTCTTCTCCAATCAAAGATTGTGAGGTATCCAGATCCTGCTGCCGTGCCGCAGCCATGCCTTGCACCTGCAGTATTGTCGTTAACAGTATTGCCATCAACAGCGATACGCCAACACACCCACTGATTGTGCCGCACCCGAGTGCCGTAAAACATGCAGGGTCTGGCGCGAAGGATCTCCGGCACACCCTCAACGCTCGGCTGTGAGCGCTTCGATCGGCGGGCGGTTTTAATGTATGTTGGTGGTGGTGCTTGGTTGCTTTACATCCTTGTAGTAGCGCTCATCCAAGATCTGACGGCGTGTTCAGACTAGGAACTAAGCCATGTGACATGTGGAAAGACGAAAGGACCCAAAATCTCATGCCGCACGTAGTTTATTGAGGCCGTATGGTGGTTTCAGTGAACGCTAGCAGGATACGGCGGCGAACGGCCATGTGGAGGGACTCCTAATGACTGCGTCGAGAATACATCCAAGCATATATAACCATGCATCGGCACGAGCGAATACGAAGTTCAGTAGCCACCGACAATGACAATGAGAGAGAGGCTATAACAAAAAGTAGTTGGCTCCTGACTGAATCTTTTGTCAGTCTGCTTGGGCTTGGCATAGATCTTGGCAAATGATGACTCAGCGATTCTCGGCGGAAAAGGAGAGATTTGTCTTGTCGTCTTCTAGATTCTCTAGCTATCGATGGGAGTTGCGAAGGAGCAGGAAGTATAAGGGTATTTGACTCCCTAATTTCTTGTATTTAACGCCAGTCTCTTCTTTCCTGGTCAATGGAAATCGTCGCAATGTGCCATTCTCCAAACCACGAGCACCATCTCCCCCCTACCTTACTTAACAATTTCCCCCAACAACCCCTCCGTGAAGGCCCACAAATCCCCAGAATCATGCTTATCAAACGCCGCCCCCGTCCAATACGTATTCCTCACCCCCTGCAGCGCGTTCAAATAACCATAGAAACCCGCCTCGATAGCTTGGGCCGAGACGCGGAGCTCGTAGGGCATGTGGCTGTTGTAGGCTACGAACTCTGGCTCGGAGGGGGAAGTGGAGGCGATGCCGTTTGCGGTTTTGAACTTGGCGATGTCGGCAATGATGGCGGCTTTTACGGCAGAGTCCGAGGGGAGGGCGGAGGAGGCGCCGTATTTTACGTCTTTGAGGCCGGTGAGGCCGGTTGGGGTTATGCCGTAGAGCGCTGGTACTGTTGGGAGCGGGGAAAAGGGGTTACGTTAGCTGTGTTCCTGCTTTGGTGGAGAGTATGAAAGAGGGAGGGTGGAGGAAAGTGGGAGTGCTTACATGTTGGAAGATTGTATACGGTGCCAGCACCAACGCCTACGACGTCTACGTTGTCAGGTATACCTGTATTGCGTAGGAGCGCTGTGTAGTAGGCTCCGTTCGACCACTGAGCGAAAAGATTGCGCTCGGTGGTGCTCAGGTCAAAGGCTGCGAGGTTTGATACCAAAGGTGGGATTGAGATGAGTAGTTTTTTGGCCAAAATGAGTTTCACACCCTGCGGGCTTTGGATCAGGACTTTCACGTTGCCGTCGCCGTTTCGATCTGTTGCTATCACTTTGCTGTTCAGAAAAACGTCCGCTAGGAAAGCCAAGGACTTAGCAATTCTTCTTCTTGAAGAGTGGTAGTCGTTGCGGTGAACATACCGCCTAATTCTGCACGCGCTTTCCGATACAGCTCACTGTTATCGTGCCGGGCAGTGGTTAAGAAGCCTGTCTGCGCTCCCGCCAAAACTGCCTGGCCAAAGTTTTTCAAGACGTACAATGTAGGGATGGAGAGTATGTCTCCAAAGCCTTGTGCATATTCGTTGATAGTGAATACGGCACCGTCAAGATTGTGTTTCTTTACAAAGTCTCCGAAAGGCATGAGTAACTCTGAAGGTGCAGGGTCGGGAAGGTGCCAGCCGGGAGTATTGAGGAAGGAATATTTGGCCAGTTGAGCGGCGTATGTGCCGAAGGCGGCCGTGGGATCTGTGGGAATATATTCGGTGACATTCTTGCCCGTGCGAAAATCGACATAGTATTCCTGTAAAGACGGGACAGTGGCGGTATTTGAAAGTGTAGTAAGTGGGATCTTGAATCTGCTAAAGTAGGACGTGACGATCGGAGAATTGTCATATTCGATTACGCCATAGTCAACAGTCGCGTTGGTGGTAGGGTCAGTGTAGGTGTTTGTGTGGCCGCCCAGGACGCTTTTTGCCTCGACCACCACTACACTCTTACCTCGATCGCGCAGACCGATGGCGGCGTATGTGCCTGACGAGCCTCCGCCAATCACGCAGACATCGCGTTTGATGATGGGAGAGGAGCTGTAGATGGATGCATCAATCGATGAAGAAGGGAGGGCTGTTGTGAGAGCAAGGAATAAGCTAGTGAGAAGGAGTTTACGTAGAGTCCCTTGAACAGCCATTTTCATGTACACTTTTTATATATTATTGTATAGAGAGAAAGGAGAGTAAGCGATTCGGTGCGTTAGAGCGGGATATTGAACGTCTCTCACTCTGGATTGTCTTTTGTGAACTCTCTCGATGAGAATGAAAATTTTCATGTGGCTTCACCCTCGGTCTTTTCCACATCTATTGTATTATACCACCTGACCTTTTCTTGCTAATCAGCCCCTTTGATTGGCACGGGATTGCTGCAGTGAGCGGCCTCGCGCAACGCTAGTAGAAGATGACTGTATCACAAGCTGGATATGGATCGGTGATGAGGCCCTTCAAAAACGGGGACACCGAGCTGTATTATTGGTGAATGATGGATAGGCCCGTTGTAGTAGAATGGGCCGAAGTAGATTACGACACTCCAGTGACTCTATCCTATTGTGCTTGTCGAAGCTGATGTAAGGTCAGCTTGCGCCTTGACTTAGGGTATTCGGGTCGGGCCATGTCCAAGATAGATGCAACCTCCATGATCGGGCCCCCCATTCTTGGGAGGAGCTTTAGCCATTGGGGTCCCCCGATTAACGCCTTGGTATGTTCAGTTGCGACCGAGTACGAGATCGCAAGAAGACCCTCGGGCCGAGTTGCCTGTTGGGTGTGCTCGATATTGCGATTGTTTAATCCGTCGCCACGCCATGGTTGCAATCCAATTTTCATGATCAAGGTAATAGTACTGTTCGCTAACCGTAGTGCACGGATCGCCTAGACGAGAGTGCAGGAGTGAATTGCATCTCAAAGACGCCAAGGCTCCCATACAGCTTGAAAACGGCGTTCGGTGAGCCTTGAAGGGTACGTTTATCATTAACGGCAACCAGAAAATCTTGCTCTTCTACCCACAAAGCTATCATGGTCGATATTCAGAGCATGCCCAATGATTAACTGTTTTTTTTCCCTTCTAATCGGGCTCGAAGGAAGGTGAAAAGGCGGAGATTGAAATTGAGGGGTTATTTCAACGTGGAAGGGGTCGCGTGAAGGACAAAGAGGTCTTAGAGGCGAACTATACAAGAAGAAAACATGGCTTGCCAGGCCAAGTAACACAGAAAAAACACAAAAAATGAACCCAAGGTGTTTCAACGAATGCTTAGATGCCGCTGTACAAGACGCAGGGACGCCATACCATGCGCCCATGCATATATGACCGCAGTCATTTCAATCCACTCTCTTATACTCCAGATCCACTGCCCAAGGCAGAGTCATAGTAGATATTCTTTTTCGTTCGCTGCCACTCAACCGTACCCTTCGCGTCCACAATGTCCCTTAATTTGCTTCCCAACTTGACAATCCCACACCGTACCATGCGCGGATCAATTGATATCGTCTTCTTAACGAGCTCCTGGGCGGTTGGAGACGCGTCGAAGCGCATGATGAAATGGTGGCCGCTGTCATGGCGGGCTTGATTCTTCTTGACGGGCTTGGTAAGAAGGAAGGGGCCCCAATTGGTTATGCCACGGACTACGCCACCTTGTGCGAGGACAAGGGCACCAGCTGTGCGGGCAATCCTGGACCGAAGGGTGTCAGTCTATGTTGAGGCCGCGTGTCTGCAGTAGTGACAAAGAGTAAGGGAGGTTAGATGATGAGGAGGCAGGAAGTACTCTTTGACTTCCTTCGTATTATGCGGTCTGCCCACGCGGACCTGAACGTGGTCAGCATCACGTTCTGAAGATCCTAGCAGAGCACTTACCACTGCTATCATCTCATACAGCATAGCGCTGTCGGTCCAGGTCCATCATTGATGAAAAGAAATGAAAGTACCCTCGCATCTAGAGGACTTTCCTCCGCCACACTTGCCTTGCCGGGCTGCTAGCGTGGTGCTTCAAGCTCCCCGCTTACATTGATTTTCGCAACGGCTTGCACCAACACAACGGCAGCCGTTACAGCCGTTACGAAGATGAGAGTACCTGCGAGGCTGCCCATCAATACCTCTGTATTCCGGTCATGCCAGCGCGCCAGGTTGGCCGCTCAATTGCAATCGCGGCTGCCAAGAAATTCACCGAGCTCCAGCACGAGGACTTTCCTGACTTCTTCAGCTTGTACGTGGGATTGCTGAGATAGATCGCGCTGCTACGGTGACTGATCATATGGGGGCAGTCCAAGAGAAAAAATACACCAAAGATCATGAATGGATTGAGCTCAGCGAGGACGGCAAAACTGGTAACACACCGCCCTTCCCCCTTCCCTCCGATGAGCCAATTGAGCCTCGACACTGACACCTCCATCCTCTGCGACAGGCACAATCGGCGTCTCAGTCTACGCAGCCAAAAACCTCGGCGACGTCGTCTTCGTCGATCTCCCCACCCCCGACCTCGAAGTAAGCGCCGGCGACTCCATCGGCGCAGTGGAGTCCGTGAAATCGGCCTCCGACATCATGACGCCCGTGACGGGGAAGATCATAGAAGCGAATGAAGTCCTGCAAGAGAAGCCGGGCACTATCAATAAAGGACCGGAGAGCGAGGGATGGATTGCGAGGATAGAGATTAAGGATGGAGAGGAGCTTAGGGAGTTGATGAGTGATGTTGAGTATGGGCAGTTCACGGCGGAGTGAGGGGGTGTGTAGGGGGGACTTCAACACCGTATTTAGATGTACAGGTCTGGGTTTCAACATGGGATCTTTTGGCGCAGGGTTATTGGTAAGTTTTCAGATGCCACTGGATGACGAGGGAGTGTAGAAACCTTGACGGTGGGCCCTCCCTGATTTTGGCTTCAATCCAGCTGAGTATTCCTCGACCATTACCCCCTTTGATCTTCTCGCTTTCGTTCAAAAAGAGGCCCATATTCTGTGAAAAACGAGCAACCCAGCTGTCCTTGTGTCCAATCTACCATCAATCCACCAACTTGAACTCACAACTTCTCCGCCTTGGCAGGAAGCAGGTTCCTATCGATTGCCCAAATACACATGTGTGAAAACCAAAAAACCAGCCAACGACGATACGTCTCCCCAATAAATATTCAGTGGTTATGAAGAAGTATGATGCATCGGAGTTGTCGTAAAGCATGTTGTAATATGCATTCGAGAAGAATGTTCTACCTCGGAAAAGATGAGAGACCTGATAGTATGACATGAGCCTCTTCCAGTATCTCGTTGCCCCATATTTGCTCCACCCATTCTTGCTCCTTGAAAGCCAGTCAGCTGTTGACGGAGAGAAACCGAACGAAGTCGCCTCGCTTGATTTATTCCTCTTTACATAGCTGTTAATATCTCTGCCACATGACCCAGTCAACAAATCGAAGGACATGCAGACATTATCAAATAATTCCCACCCTAGCAAAGTTTAGCTGTCACCACCTCCGCCATTCATCCAGCTGATAAGCAATATTCGATATTTTACCCTCGATAGTCTCTTCAAGACCATTATCCTTCTTCTCAGTCACCATTCCCTTCTCAAATGTCCTCCAATCGATCCCATTTCGCCACATCAGCTGTATTACGGCATCGATCTCAGCAACGTAACCATATCAATTCGGACGATGGAGCTGCCGAAGACACACCTTTCACAGACCCCGGTATCGAACGGAGCCGTCGGGGATGGGACCGAAGTCACGCAGCTGAGGCCGGAACAAAGGGCAGCAACAGCTCCACCGCTTGCAAGATATGGGTGGCGTCGATGGTGAACCGCGGCAAAGACACCTTCTGCGCCTATGACGCGGTCACAGTAAGGTGTCAGACATCCTGCTCGTAGTGCAGAAAGGCGCGTGCATTTCCATCGACGGCAGCTTGTGCGCGGCTGGATCTGGCGAAGGCGATGTGATTGCTTATGTCTTTGAAGAGGAGAGTTGAATGAGCAGGCAGAATTTGGTAATCTCATACGCGGCGTCTGGTGAGGATAATTTCTTCGATTTGGGAGAAGATTAACTCCAACAGTGGTAGGGGACGATTTGTTCGATAAGGCCATCAAGGGATAGAAGGTGGGATGGAAATTGCGGGGCGTCAGTGTTGAGGTGGTGAAGGGGTATGATGAAGGCCAAGTGGATCGAAGCGAGGCGACGAGTGAGGATAGCTTCACTCAAAAATCAAAAAAAAATTAAAAAAAAATTGCAAAAGAATGATCAGTTCAAGACCGGATACCGAGTAATGAACTGACTCTTTAAGGACATCAGTCCCACACTGGTGGTTACGGATAGTGAGGTCAATCGAATGAGCAATAATCCGCTTGTGCGCTTCCAGTGTGGAAGCTGACGACCCGGGTCGAACTGGATCATGGCTTTGTGGCAAGCGGGATTTGACCTGATGGCATTGCTGCCTAACGCCGTCCCCTATACGCCACTCGACCATGTCGTCTTGATTCTGGAAGAAACGGCGATATCTCAATATATCAGGGAATGGGATGGGATTTGCTATGACACCCACTTCACTCTTGATACGTCTTCCACCTATTTGTATCTCGATGACTGCGCATCTCGAGTTCAGTGGTTGGTGTTGGTCTTGAGTACTCGGCATAAGTGCACAGGAGTGGCCCTTGTGTTGATAACGGATCGACGCTAATGATGCCTAGCCAAAATTGTTCGGCATCAGCTTTTCAAAATTCATTCCATTACATTCCATCACGTCCATGCACTGGAAATCTCCGTGGCAACTAGTTCTTCTCACCTAGCGAAACCAACGCGACGAGGCATAAGGACCAGGCCATGACTACCAGCGCATCTCGCGAACTCAGTCCCAGTTACGGACGTTGGTGCTACCGCCCGGTCGTAGTACGGTGGTCCAAACAACAGCGTTTATCAGAAAAGAGCCACGGTGGAGATGGTAACTCCTAAGAGAATCTTATCAAACTTCTTCCCCAAAATCGAAAATAATAAGCGCTACAGTCACAAGGGCTGTTGCGAACCTTGGTATGATGGAGCATATGGCACAACACTACGATTTCTGTCTGCCAACCCTCGCTCGGGCTGTCCAGAACGATGTGAAATCTCAGTAGATCAGGACTAACTTTGACTTGTACGATAGGTTGACAGGCTCACCTTATACTCCCATCGCGGGTTGATTCTCCATGTAGGACTTTCGGTGACCGATCTTGGATTCGGCGTAAAAGCTAGCCCGCGAGAGTATGAGAGGATACTATGCAAAGCTGGAGCAGGTCCAAATCCCGTGATTTAGGTCTTCCCTTCCAGATATCGCATGCTCATCACTCTGTGATTTTACAGTGTCTTGAGTGCTGATGACAGCCAGTCGATTCAACAGAGACTTTACTCGCCCTGCTCCCGACTGGCGCAGATCCTGCTCAGACTTCACTAGGCATGGGAAATGATTACCTGGTCATTACCAAGAAACATTTGCTAAGCAGGACCCTGTGTGACTTTCAGGGTAAAGAGGGTGGCGGTCCTGTGTGGTGCACGACAGAAGTCCGGCATGCTCTGTGCCGTAAGCTGAGTTTGATGTAGCACTATGCTTTATGGAAAGCTGGCGGTACGCCACGTCCGACATCACGACAGTTTCGATTGCAGAGGCTTGGAGCTTGTTGCCCCTCTTTGAGGTATCCTTCCATATGAAGGTCAGCAACAGTCCACGCAGCTGGTACTTGAGCCATCGGCTCTATGAACCCGACACCCCATCGGTATAACTTTCCACGGGCTACAACGGACAAGGAACGATTGAACTCGCGCCTTGTATGGGCAACCTTCTCTCTCTTGATATCTTGTCTGTTGACTGCAAAGAAATGTGTATGGAGATTGACGTCTTTGGACGGCACCAAAGGCTCCGTATCAGGTTCTGCAGCAGGGTTCCCTCTTAACATTCATCTTGCAGAATGGACAGGTCATCGAGCAGTGGTCTTCTTGGACGAGTATGACGAGACCGCAACCGATGTTCGCAACTCCATGCTCCCACTCTTCGAATCTAAGGACTACAAAGACCAGCGTTCGCAAGCAAGTTGATGGTTGAAATCGAGATCATCACCGATTTTTGGACAGGCAACCTCAAGAGCCGCAACATGGAACAGCGGGAGAAGTTACCATTGAAGACACTTAAGGCCTATCTTCCCGGCAAGATAAGAGCGTCAGCGACAGGTTGCATATCCAAGACCGCCTTTCCCCTTTCACGAAGACGAGCAAGCCGTCTTGACCTATGAGTTCATGCGCGAGCTATGCAATACAGTGTGTACACTCATCGATAGAGGCATCCAGAGGTTCCCAGGCCACTCAATCATCAGCTATATTCATGAGGTGGAGTCGCTACATGCCTCGGAAAGAACGGCTACAGCATTGATCTTGGTGCACGCTCGCCGCAGAGTGCCGCCGTGCGACTTGTTCAAAGAGGATTGGCAGCTACACCTTAGGGAGAGGCTAGAAAGTTTAGCGGTACCACAAATGAGATGCCATTGACCAATCACGTTATCCGTGTGGTATCTGTCGGGGGCGACCTTGACGAATCGCAGGTCGAATGCAATATGACGACACGTATCGAAGAGCGTCCGGTGGAAATCGAGGTGGTTTTGCTTCCGATACTTGTCTCGCCAACTTCCAGCGCACCGAGGGAATTATCATGGTTCTTACCTTTTAGCTATTCTCAGTTTGCTATGTAATCCCGCGAAGCTCGACACCATATTGGATCCTCATCTACGGTATCCATTTGCATTGACTGACGCAGAATGCACCTCTCAGACAGCGATATGATCATTGATGAACGCATAAGTTGTACCTCTCTCCGAAAACCTACTCCGAAACCATCCATGTCCTTGGTTTTATAGTAGCCGCGTTCCGCAGATTTGTTCGGAACCGTCCGAAGTATTGACTATTGAACAGCCACACACCGAGAACGAGAACCTCAATCAAGCAAGAAGAAGCTAGTGTCCAGGTCTTGTTGAGTCGCCGCACGGTCAAGGAGTCTAAAATCCGTTGGCTATTGCGTGTCGAATGTTATCCGAACAGTGCCGGAGGATCTAAGTGGGCCAATGCTCAAATTAGCTAGGTAGATGAAGATCGTACTGTGTGCATAAGATTCGAGCTTACTACGTGTGATGTTCTTAATCAATACGCCCATCTTTTCTAACCCCTCGGAAAGTATGTTGTATAACGCAGGTTGCCAAAGAAAGCCAATAGTGCATGAACCGAAGGAGCGACCTTACCAAGAATCTGGACAAGGATTGTCTTCGAGCATCTGTATAGCGTAGCGCTCTACACCATGCTCATGACTTTGTGTCGCGTATAAGCGCTGTGTAGGATAGAGACACAGCATTCTCAAAAATCATGTAGCCTCCTGCAAGAGCATCACAAAATAACGCCAAGGCTAAGGTACACTAGACTGAAGATAAGCTAGTGCGTACAACGACCTCTGTTCTATTTCGGACTTGATAGAGGTCAGCAACCGGTTGAATCAGGCTTTCTGATCATCTCAGTTCTACTTCGTCCCACTGTCCCTCACTTGACTTTCTGCGTAGCGAGCCGACTTCGTGTAGTTCACTACAGCCTCACACAAGATCTACCCTCTCTAATGCAGCTTCAGTACTTCAATGCCCCGTGGGGCGATCTTATGGTTGTATATGTGACATGATAAGCCTTCAATCTGGGTCGTATGACAAGCTCGTAATTTCAGCAAGAGCATGTGACAATGGCGAAGTCAACCAACACAGAGCGACCTTCAGCTCCGGCACAGAGCCAGGACAGCCCTTCCGATAATAATGCCATAAGAGAGGAAAAGGCTCATGATGCATCAGCCGCGAAGGAAGCCTCGATGTTCTCGAGAGCTTGGGCGAGATCTGGTATCAATGCTGGAATGCTCATGATGATGGTCAAAGGTGCTCTGCCCCCAACGATCTCGCTTGCCATATACCAAAGTACGCCGGTGGCGAAGGTATACTCCACGCTTGGATATCTGGTTGCTATCATGTCAGTTCTGAGCTTTGCAATTCTTCCCAGAAGCAAGTATTTACAAACCATGCTTCTAAACATCATTGGAGTATGTATTGGGTCAGCAGTCGCGCTGCTCCAAATATATTGTAGCGTACAAGCAAGAATTCACACAGCCCCGGCGTCCTCGCCATCATCTAATGGGCCTAGTCCTGGAGCTGCGATTTCTGGATACAATTCCTCGGCTGCAACCGTCTGTGCAGTCTGGCTTTTCTTCAATATATACCTCGCCAATACGATCCGGGCATCGAGGCCGCAGTTACAATTTCCCGTCATCATGTACTCCATCTTTGCAGATGTAAGTTCGGTCTACGCACCGTCATTTCCGACCATGGCTGCCGGTATCGCCTTCGCCGAAGGATTACTGGAGGCATTCTTGACGGGCTTTGCTATTGCGACTGCAGTGTCGCTGTTCATTTTCCCTATGACAGTACGGATGGCATTTTTCACACAGTCCGGTAGCTTCATCCATCTGGTGCAAGGCACTCTGAAGGCTCAAACTGCCTATGTGCAAAGCTTGGAGAAGGCCGACATGTTCGCAACGCCAAAAGAGACGACGGACTTCGACAACGAGGGAGAAGTACGCGGTGACAAGAATTGCAAAGCGGCATGCAGCATTGAGCATCTCGAGAGTCTCAATTTGAAAGTCGCCATTGCGGGGCTCGGAGCACTTCACGGGAAAATGCATCCCGATATTGCCTTCGCGAAGCGAGAAATGGCTTGGGGCAAACTGGACGCATCTGACGTTTCCGAATTGTACAAGCTGATGCAAAATATCGTGCTGCCATTGACTGGAATGAGTAGTGTGGTGGATATCTTTCAGCGGATCGCCGCGAAATGGGGCTGGGCGGACGCAGATGATCCTACCGCCATTCTCCAATCTTCGAAGGAGCAGACTGGCAAGGAGATCAGAAGCCTGTGGAACGAGATTGTGAAGTCTCTGCATTATCCCTTCGAGGCCATGACAGAAGCAATGGATGCTGGCCTCCAACATTCTCTGTACACCCTTGAGCTTGCGAAACCTCCCAAAAAGCAAAAGCAGAAAGGCGAGGGCAAAGAAAAGGAGTCTCAAAAAGATATCGAAGCCGAGGCCGGAATAACAAAGCCAGGAGACACCGGTTACGCTAAGCACCTAGAAAACAAGATAGAAGCCTTTCACGAGCAGCGCAAATCGACTCTTGCCGCTTTTTGTCGGCATGTAGGAATCACATTGGATGCAAATTCTTACGAGAGCAACAAAGAAGTCACCACGAAGATTCACATTGACCATGGAATACTTGATAATGAGACTCGCCGGAGGAATAAGCGGCAGCTTTATCTTGTCCTCTATGTCAGTGCAATCTGTGTTTCTATTGATGTATCTGCAAGCCGTTGGCGCTTCACGGGGAGACAGCCCTAGGACAAGACCATGCTAATGGTGCTTAGATGGAGTTCCTGCTATGGTCAACTGGTAGAGCCGTCCTAGAACTTGTGAAATTCGCGGATCGCAAGGTTGAAGACGGCACAATGAAGAAGAGCAGACTCATTTTCCCGAAGAACCGGCGCCTCAAGAAGTGGTTTTTCAATCTTTTGAAAAGCGAAGATGGAGGTACAGAGCACACTCCAGATGTCGCGGAGAGTGGTGGATCTGGAATCTACTCTGGACAGTCCTTTGAGGCTGCTAAAGATCCCGAGCACCTCCCTCCAACTAATGCCTGGCAACGACTTGGTAACCGATTAAGAGGCGTGGGTGGTGTCCTAGGGAGTATTGAGTCGGCTTTTGGATTTCGGGTTGCCTGCGCTACCTTAAGCATTGGCATAGTCGCGTATTTGGCAGATACTCGTACATTTTTCTTGGAGCAAAGACTGGTTTGGGCAATGATAATGGTATCAATTGGGATGACTATCACAGCAGGGTCTGGCGTCTTTGGGTTTGTTGGCAGGATCGCCGGCACTTGTGAGTGGGCACGTCCTAAGTTTGGTGAAATCTGCTCACAACCTTTAGTCATTGCCATGTGCACTAGCCTGATAATATGGTACATTGTCAATGGTCATACCGCTGGCATAATTGTCTTTATCTTTATCTTCGTCTTCATTGAATTCTACTTCATCATGGCATACCCTCGATTTATTGTGATAGCCCTTCTATCAATTGTCACACAAGATAGATATCACAAACTCCAGTGTATTTAAGGGCGACTGATATCTGAGTAGTTATGATCATCGGATACGAACTTGAGGTGAAGAAAGTTGGAGTCAAAGTAAGTGAAATCGCATTATCAAAGGTTCTTGACCTAAAGCTAGATATCTACAGGTGGCAACAAGCAACGGGCAGCCTTGTTACCAGATTGAACTGCTCGCACCTTATCGACTTGCCTGTGTGTCTGGAGGCATGCTTACTGCCTTCATATGGACATTCTTCCCATACCCTCTGACAGCTCGATCCCAACTTCGGAGAGACCTTGGCGCTTCACTTTACCTTCTGGCAAACTTTTACTCTATCGTACATACTACTGTTGGTCTTCGCGTCCAGGGACGAGAAGGCGACCTATCGAAAAAGGAAAGCCCAGGCCGAAAGCTGGCGAAGGCACGATCTGAGGTCTACGTCAAACAACTGGGCCTTTTAGCAGGTTTGCGGCAGCACTCAGCATTTACTGCATGGGAGCCGTCTGTTGGTGGCAAGTTCCCAAGACAGCTATATGACAAAATCATTCAAGGAACGAACAAGTAAGGATGTAGTCCCCGTCCCCAATCTTTTCTACAAACAATATGTTGATCGATGATGCTAGCATTTTGGACTACCTCGCCCTGATATCTTACGCCTCGAAAAGCCTCGCTGATGAAAACTCCACATCAGATCGCTCCACTTGGTTTAAGGATCTGTCCCGTCTCATGGGCTCTCTTAGTGCTACATCCCAGGAGGTCACTTCTACTCTTGCACTTCTCTCGAATTCCGTGATGAACGGAAATCCGCTTCCGCCCTATATGATGGCTCCAAAACCGTACCAGCTCAGTGAAAAGCTTGAAAAACTCGACGGAGATATCTTAAGCTTCAGTCATATTGCTGAACCAGGGTATAGCGCGTTCTCTGTCATGCAGATCGCGAGCAGTCTGGTCGATGACGAACTGGGGAAACTGATTGAGTAAGTGAGAGCCTTTAGATGATATATGGTTTATGCTGATTTGGTATCACTAGGAACGTGAAAGCTCTGGTGGGCGAAGTTGACTTCTCTTTTCATATCATCTCTACCGCCGACTCAACCGAGCAGACGCTGCTCGACAAGGGAAAGACGGATTAGAGATGCGGGGACCCTTTGGGTTCGGGGCCGTGTCAGTTGACGATGAGGTGAGATTCGTACTTCAACTCAGCATCCCTGGTCTTCACTACCAGTATTCCAAATGCGAATCATTCTCTTTTGATTTTCTGGGACATATCGCAGCCATGTAACTCCCTCTTCTTTCCTAATCACAATATCAACCAGCCAGTCTCCTTCTACCCCTATCTACACTGTCATTCGATATATCTGTCTTGACTTCAACACTTCTGAACTCATGCCAATGTATCTGCGCACATACGTGGTACCCAACACCAAGATACACGAGGCGGATCTGGATATGCTACGATGATCAATAGGAAGAGTGATATATCCCTGTTGTACGGAACACACTTCATGAAAACCTGTATCCCGAAGCAGCTGATATCGCCCGTTTAGTATACCTTTCAACGTTTTACAGTAGACGTCACAGGCGAGGACGTGTCTCACCGCGTGCAGATTCGCCACTACCACCACGCTCCAACCCTGCTGTCGTCACAGTCAACATTAATAGCATCATCACCGCCGTCAACTAGATCTCGGCAAAAGCGCGTCTTTTCCTGTGCGATAAATAAATGTCCCGATGATCCCCAGATAGGCCCAGCAGACTTCATCTGGTATTCATTCTGTCTACACGGCCACTATCAAAGCCCCGCCGGTACTACAAGTGCACAAGCTTGGTATGCGGAGTGTGGCAGGAGAAACAATCCCGGGTACAACGTGCACGGAACGTGCAAGTCCAACGAGATCTGCGTCAATGGACCATCCCGCCTGGCTATGGGATCAGAGTACCGCGCCTGAAGTCCGCCCGCTGTCTCAGTCACCACTACTACGTGTCGCTGGTGCCGAAAGGCAAAGAGGGAGCCACACCGTCGGAGGTGTAGTTCGGCTTCTAAGCCGAGCCGGGCCAACGATACGGGTCCGAGGCTACGCCGACCACTGAAGATTCGAGCCACGTTGTCGAGCCTTGAGATCCAGCCCCTGAAGGCCGACGGGCCACCTACCGCTGGCGATCAGAAGTGCGCAGTGACTGCGCACAGATCGACATCAATCATGTTCCTGACGAGACCTTAAAGACTATAGTGCATGTCGGACTAAAAGGCGTGGTGGAAGTCGTGCGGCTGTATCTGACATCTATGCTCGTTTCTGGCGGATCGTAATCGTCCAGTCTTTCAAATCATAGTTTGACGTTGTAGGTTGTCTAAAGCCAAACGGAGCTCAGCGTTGATGATCAGGTGTTGCACATCCGCCGCCATACCTCATAACCCATGATATCCACAAACAATCCCATACATACACCAATCTCAAATTCCACACAAACATACAAAATATATTCCCAAAAAAACACTTGCCCTTTATCAGTGAAGCAACTGTAATACAGGAAGTCCATATCATCATCATCATCAATAGAACAGCCGACTCGGTTAGCGACTCATCACATCCACCCTGCTATGTTGTACATATCTCAAAAGCACCAGCCGATGAACCATAAAGCACATACTTCCACCGCATCTAAATACTAATGACGGATTGTGATCAAAGCCTTCATCCTCATCCTCATCCTCAAAAACGTAATCATCCCCCTCATCCTGTGAAGAAATAGGCGTAAAATAAATCATCACAACACCCTTCCGAAAATCCAATCCAGCCACACAAACAGCCACATCCAAACAATTCCCCTCCAAGCTAGCAACAATCTCCAGTCTCTAGAACTTAAGCAGTCTTTATGCTCCGGCGCAATTTGCCATCGTGGTTGAGATGCGATACACTGATCGACCCCTGAGCCTATACCGCTTCGAGCAGTCAATAGTCTCAATAAACATCCTCAAATTGCGCCGCAATATACAGAATAGCTGCACCATCAGCATTCGTCTTCGTGAACTCTACTCTCCACCGCGTTCCAACACTCCACAAAAGATTTCGTACATATTCTGCATCACAGCCATACATATGAACGGGTCCATCTCCCGCCCCATAAGCTCCATTGGCAATATTCATATCAGCGCCATGATCCAGCACATACCTACAGCGCACATGCAACATATCTATCAAAGCTCGCATTAGCAAACGTAGTTTCGCCATAACGGTCTCTAGCAACAATATCAACGCCGGCTTCTGCCAACCGGCGAAGGAGACTCCGAGAGCCAGAACCCCTGCACAGCGAACGGAATGGAGAGGGGGTGCGAGAGAAGCTACAGCGAGCGCTGACATTGACGGATGAGTTGACGAGTGGGTCGATGCGTGCGATATTTCTGGCATGGTGTAGAGGCGACAAGTACAAGCCTTGACCGTCAGGGAGGCTAGGATCGGCACCATACATACTTGAGAAGTTTTGGAAGGAACCGCTGTCCAGTAAACACAGCTTCGACCATTGGCGTCAACGGCGTTGAGGTCCTTGATTGAGAACTCGAGTTCTGACGCGAGCGTTTCTTGGGATAAGATAGAGTGGAGTATCGTGAAGACGCGATTTTTCTAGAAATCGGTGTCGCTAAAGACATCAGCCATCCTAGAAGCCTCACTATCTGTGAATCCCCGCGCCAGAGACTCCTCCCAACCAATCGCTGCTAGCCTGCTTTTGACAAAAAATGGTTTGTCTCGATCGAAGCATGTTGGTCTACCAGATATTTGCAGAGGTCCCAGTGCTCATGATCGGTAGCATGATGTAGAAGTGATATCCGCCAAGAGGGCTCACATCCCATGGCGAAGTGATGCGAGAAGAGTGGAGTAGAGCTTTTCAATACCAGCAACATCTCCGACTAACACCAAGCCCCAATGTTCAGATGTCCAACCCACAACTCAAGGCAGCTTGGAATCGAAATTAGGTCCTCGGATAAAGGTGTACAACAACAAGGTTGAGAGATAACCATTTCAAATCCATGAAGAAAAATTGAAAAGTCACAGCCAACAACGGGCACAGATCTGCGTCGACATAAATACTGATTGCAGTCCGCGGTAGAATGACCCAAAGTAGCCAGCTACAGGCCAGCGAGAAAGAGCCAATAATACCCGAACCTTTCATCCCCACCGCTTCCTTCATATGACAAGCGCAGCTATACCACCCTGTCCCCCAATACCAGACCTCTATATAAAGACCTATACCACTTATCTAATCCCCAAGGAAATATATAGCCTCCTATTTTCAGCAAAGCATCTTCGACCGCTCCAGCTAGCTTGGTCGACTCTGACAGAGCAACGCATTGTACAAGTGTGTATTACCGCCTTAAGAGGAAAGCTTTAATGGTGATGTAATCAAGAAGTGTTGCTCACGGGCTAAGAGGTTCATAAGGGATGCTAGAATTGTGAACTCGTATTCTTGCCTTGCTCAACAGCGACTCTTTCGATCGCAGTCTCGATATGTCCAAGGATGAAGCTTTAGGAAGACGGATGGAATGTAAGTATTAGTATAGATAGAGGGGCAAGAGGTCGAGTATGCCAATGCTCGTACTGAGGCTTGCTGCGAGCTTCAATCAAAGTACTCTCACTTGTTCTCTCAGCACATCAGCTTTCCGCCCCCGATACCACCCCCAACAACCTCGATCAATTCCGGAAGACTCGCTCCAAACGGCCTAGATTTCGCCAAAAGCCTCCAATCCGCCTAACGTCATCAACGTACGTGAAATTCACCCTTCCCGGCCCTCAGGCACCTTAATAGACATTAAACCCCCATCGCCATAAACTGGAAACCTCTTCGCCATTCGACATTTATTGATCCAAAAGTTCACTAGAATCTGCAACTTCATTCTACTGCGTAGCAACGACACAACTCGATCTGATCTCCTTGTGAGCCTGTCGAATAACTCGAAGCCTTTCCGCGCATTTATATAACTGCCTGTTGTTGAAGGGCGGCAACCACCGTAATTGCTGAAGCTGTGATCGACAGTGTATCTATTGATGTCCGTTGAAAGTAAGAAATATACCCCCTCGCCACTCGTTCAGTGAATATATGCCCATCCGACATATCAGCCTAGTCAATGGTTGCGGCGGTGTGAGAATGATCGGTGTGCCTCGTTTAGGTCCACTGGGTATGCGGTTAAGTCTCACTACAGACGCCCATAATGGCTGCGAGGTGCCTGGGTAAATACCATAATCAACCAGCTATATCAACCCCGTCCCGAAGTCCATACAACAACCCAACTTCCACGCGCAGCTTACGTCAAAACACACGCACATTCGATTCCTCAAGCGTCGATTAAGCCGGTGCTGACCAATTGCAGCCTCCACCTCGCGGATCACAGCTTATCTTTCGCCGCCTTTTTTCAACCCTACTTTACGTACATGTGCCCACCCCTCTCACTCTTCTCGGCCATCGAGCTCGGCAGATCTTTTGCTCTGTGACAGTAGCAGATCAGCCGCTGTTGGTTGATATGGATTTTGGACGTGCGGTCAGAACGTGTTGTATACTCCCATCCGACCTGAGATCATAGAGTCATTGCCATAACGCTTTTCTGGAACGAATAATTTTGAAGTTCTGTCATAGTTAGTCGTGAATAATGACTTGCTGAGATTCTGCTGGCGGGAAGGTAGCAAGGGGAGACTATGCGTTGTCGAGTCCGTTACGTCTTATTGGTAAGATAAACAAAGGATTTGGCCAAAAGCTTCAGCCTCGATCCACATCTTGCATCTCATTCGTTGAAATCTGTAGCTGACACGATCACAACACAGTTGAGGCCATAGGGAGAGGAATGATAGAGATGTTTCTAGTCCTTTAACCTGTATACTCGCTTAACGGAGTATAACTTACATCCTGCCCAATTACTGATCAATTTTAGTGACCTCGCGCAATATCCGTAAGGCTTAACCACGGATCAAACATCGCTCGAGAGTACCTTCATCGAGTCCGAGCACCATTTATGTGGTGCCGTACTCACTCTCATTACTTTCCCGCCTCCCTAAAAGCGGCCTCGTATCATCAATAGCTTCCTCTTCCGCACGAACATCTGGACTAGGGCTAGGCACCCACCCTCTCATCCACCCACTTACCCGTCGCCATCTACTTCTCCCTTCTCGATCATCGACCAAAACCATACTGTTCTTCAGAGGTTCTCCGTACATCAGAAATTGGAAACCTATCGTTGCATCCATCACCAGCACCCCTGCAGCTCCAATGAAGAACGGAGCCGCTAGCGCGACCCAATTCGTCCTCTCGCTACCCTCAGAATCGACCCAGCCATGATGACCGAATGGCGGGTAAGATTCCCAGGCCTGTGGATTCGCGAGGAGAGAAGTGCTGTAAAAGAAGTTTCCGCAAAAGGCAGCAAGGAAAAGAGTAGGCGACAATCCGGAGGTGGAGCGGCGAACAGCGTTCTTGTAGATCTGAGGAAGGCGGGAGCCGAGGTAGAGAAGGGCCGATGTCCAGGAGAGGATGCGGCCTGCAACTTCGGAGGACGAGACAGGCGGAGACGACTTTGTGGCTTGTGCATGTAGTGGTGAAGCCTTGGTTAGCACGACACAGAGCAAAGATACAGTTAAGAGGGCTTTTGGCGACCCGATAAGCAAAGGAGATTGTCTGACACTGGTGATAGACCGCTTGGACAACGGAGTGCCATCCTCTTTCGAGGATGATGGGCTGGACGTTTGCATCCCCTGCACATCCGGAACATTGGCAGGTATATTCGACACCTCGACGGCGTCACCCAGATTCCCAGCTTTCGTATTTTCAACGATACTGCTGCCGTTGGGGGGCGAAATACCGACGAGGATATCCCCGGATCCATCATCATCTCCATAATCGTTGCGCTTGTGTATTACGAGCCTCGTGTTCCTCCATGGCTTCACATGCGTGTACCAGAAGTATTGATAGCACAGCACAATATCCACGGTGACATAATACGATGCCACAACGACCTGCCATGTCGCTTGTTTCGTCAATAGTGCGCCCAGCAAGTTCGTCAGGTCTCCAAACAGCCACTCGGCCAGAAAGTATATAGACAGGCCTGATGCCGACTGCAGCTGGTAGTTCTTGCATATCTGCGGTACCTGTGCAAACAGCCATGATACGATGCTGAGACCGCCGAGCAGTGTGGAAAGGAAGGCGAATGAGGTAGGTATGCAGGAGTCGAATACGGAGGATAGTCGTATCAGAGGTACGCTTGTCGGCGTGCAATGGTCGGGTAGCTTGTAGGCAGCCATGAGTTTGGCTGCCACGAAGATCATGCGAGCCGTTGATATGCTTTACAGAGGGAGGAGCTCATAGAGCTAGCCACCCATGATTATGAGCCCCTTTCCTTGCAAGTGTAGGGTTGCGATCAAGCTGTGACTTCGGGATGGGAGGTCTAAGGTCTTTCGAGATTAGTGACTTTGATGCCGAATTGGCCGCAGTTGGAAGTCCTTCTGACTGGTTACCGCAGACAGGATGGCAGACTATGTGTGTTAGTAGTATAGCTCTCAGGTGAACTAACGTGCAACGACAGAATTCGCCAGAAAGGGCTGGTGCATGAGCGAAAGAGAGGCGCTTCAAAGCGAACAAGAACAGATGTGAATAAGTAACAGATACTTATTACCATGCAATGATGCCGCAAGGTGAACAGTCGTTGTACCAGAACAGAGTAGAAACGAGAGAAAGATGGGCATTGTAGAAGGAAGGTGGCTGTCCACGGGGACTTCCTTCCCAGCTGTCCATGTTGGTCAGCCGCGGTAGGAGCCTGATGGAGGGAACGGGGACCCCAGATATGGCTTCAGATCTGGTAAATAGCGTGGATCTCGACGACATAGTTAAGGTTACTGACGCGCATAGCTAGCCAATGCGATATCTGATAGGTAGTCTACTTGGTGTAGATGGCGCTGCATGACGGGTCAACGTGGGAGGAACAGTTGTCGTTTGTGGTGGAGAGTGTGGAGGGGAAGGAGACAAGGAGATAAGGTTGATAAGAGCATCTCCGAGCCCGCCCCGGGGGACTAGTCCTGTCCTGCTCTAGCGTTGATGACTTTCGCTTATTTCTTGAGTGCCGACAGGGACGCTGTGTGGCTGTGTTGATCACACAGAGGGACGATTTGGGCAGCAGATGAATGCGCCTTCATGGACTTTATTCTGGATGGTAAAATCCCCCCGTGATCTTATCGTGGACAACCAAAGATGCTTGGCATCAGAATCAACCAAAAGATACTGGATTGACCTAGGATGCTTCATGGAAGAACCAGAGCATTGGTATACCCTTCGGGTAATGTGATGCCACTTATGCATTGGCATGGAGCCATCCTCAACTTCAATGCCCTAATATCACGCCAATTTCAGAATGTGATGCTGATTCAACAGCGACAAGTCGGAGCCAATGAAAAAAAATCAAAGGAATAGAGAAGAACCACGAAACAATTGTCCATCGAATCAGGAACGCCGAAGATCTTAGTTCCTCTTTGGTTCGTCTCCATTCTGTGGATCACCTTACTAGTAGTCAGTATACTTAGCCACTATGGATCAGAATTGTATGCAATAATTCTACTCGTGACTTTCGGTGGTAGCTCGACTCGGAACCGAAGTGAGGTGAGTGAAGAATGGCCTTAGAATTGATTCCCTATACCATTTAAGTCTTCGCCATCTGCAAGTCTTCAGATATCTTCGACCTTACGGTACGAAGAGTCATACATATCTTAAGACCGTTTACTCAAAGTACTGAGTATCTCTACACAACATCTTTACTTGCCCAAAACTAGGATTGATAGACATTAGGCCCACACGGGACCCACAATCTATATATAATCCTTGTATTATTGGCTACCGGAACCCTGTTCGCTCAAAGTCCTTACTCCAGAGACTTCCGTACTCTGCATCCATGTTTATGTATATCAGCGACCAAAAGGCCTACGATCAGCGCGCTTAGATAAGTAGGCCGGCGCTTGATTAAAGTACTTACTGTTTTGCGCAATCGTTCCTGGCGATGGATCCTGCGCCGTTGCGGACAATGCAGAGGTCGTCCGAAACATTTCATAAGCGGTCAACATCATCTGAATGATACGAGCCTGGTTGTTCTCATCACCCGGGCAATGAAATCTACACCATCGCGGTCGAGCTAGCATGGGCATATCGTCAGCACTAAGATGCTTGGCATAGTAAGATCATAAAAACCCGACAGGAAACTCCACTGGATATCAACTTTCCATCATAAAAACAAGCATTTTACAACGAGAGAGAATCCCTTGTCTCAATATAAGAATGGGCCTGTCTTCATCACCAAAGTTTCCACATGACGACGACGATGACAGGACCATGTTACTTCCCAGTCGCGCAGCGCCTGGGATACGTGCTGCGTCCCCTGCACCGAGTGTGGAGTTGAATGATCTACAGCCCTTAGTGGAACACACGTCAGATCAGGTTACAGAAGATGGTGATCCACTTGGAGAAACGCAGAAGCTAGCTGAAGAATTCAGGGCAGCCTTATCTCAGCTGAAGAATGATCTTGAAGCCGAGAAAGAGCGGAAAAGGAAAGAAGACTTGGGAGCGGACGCTCGTGGCAGGAGACTGCGGTCTCGCTGGTTTCCGTAAGCGCCGATCGGTTTTGTTAGTGGCGTTTCTGACAGTAAGACTGCCAGATGGCTTGCGGTGGCTCTCATGACCAATCTGCTACTTTGGCTCACCATGATCTATCTGATCTTCAGAGTTCAAGAATACAGTATCCATAGAAGCCGCTACCTAGTCATAACATGGACCATCTTTATGATCCCCTTGCTGATTTTCTTGTTTCTCCTGTTGAGCCCATACCCACTAGAGTTACGTCGCAGAAGGATAGAGGTAGCTGCGAAAAAGCATAGTAAGTACATTGATTGGTGAAACGGGCTCTTAGCTGACGCTGAAACAAGCAACGAATTATTTATCTTCAGTTAATGTCGCCAACGCTTCCTGCTGCTTTACTCTCGTCATTATCTACCTTTACGCGAGCGCCCTTCCCCAGTACAACTCGCCAAAGTGGGAGGCTGGCGTTGACTTCGTGAAAGACCTCACTTTACCTGCGTTCTCGTTCGCCGTACCCTCTCTAACGTTCTCGCCAGTCGACATAGCTCAATTTGACGTCGACACCTTTGTCTGCAACGAACTGGTCCAGGGGACCGGCTACGAACGTTGCTCGGAAGCAGCATATTCAGGGACGCCAATCGAATTGAACATTGACGCCCGCCCAGGTTCCATGAGTATTGGCGCCGCTTATAATTTTAGCTCTTTGGCGTATATATACAACTCCACAATTCTTAACCCAAACACTACTACCCTGAACCTGGCAGAGGTGTTCCTCACAGCCACCGTGAATTGTAAAGACCTTGTCTCGCCTGGGAGTTCATCGCTGATCTACCTTCAGATAGCAATTACAACTTTGAGTTTGGCGAGATATTCTTGGAGGTAGCATTTTTTGACCCTCGGATTAACCTCACCGACGCGGTCGCCTGCGGTCTGGTGCAAATGGTGCAAATCCCGCACGCTGCAACAAATATCTTCTACATAACTGCCGAACGGATAACAGACACGTTAGGTATGATCGTCCCACCCGCGACCGAGAGGTGTACCGCACTGTACAAGGAGGCATTGTCTCAAGAGGCGTCGCCGTACATGTCCTTCGGATTCAGTCTCAGCTCGGAGTATGGAGGAGACTTCAGCGTCTGCAAGTCAAACGCCTGCGTGTCTACTGCTAAGTTCAGCTATGCATCTCACGTTGTCCACACGCTGGTTAGCAAGCATGGCATTGATCAGCTGACCATATGGCTCAACTGTTCTGCCATTGTCGGCGCTGTGCAATTCTTCGCCTGGTTCTTTGGGATCTTTAACTTGTAGTCTAGAGATTTGATCGAGTTGGGCTTTTTTTGGCATAATAGAACGATGCGTTGATATAGAGGTCGAACCGGAACAGCGTTATGTTTCCATGAAGAGTTGGAAACCTCAACTTCAGGATAGGTTCGATCTTACTGGCGCTGAAAATACGTATGGTAGACTGTTCCTGGGAGAACGATACAATGAGCTAGTGCTTGACAGACTTTGTAGAAATCAAAGCCGACTATTTGCTTCGTCGACATCATCCACAATATGGTCCATGTCTGTTTGCCAGAAGTGTACAATATAGTACAACATAGAGCGGTACTCAAGCAGAGGTATCAGAATCCGGTGTACGAATACGAATTCGAATTTCGGGATTGACAATTGCCCGCTCCGCCCCGCGCGATGGTGACGACACCATGCTAAGGTACTGTTTTCAGCTGCTGGAAGACCACACTTCATAAATATGTAGCCTCCCTCCCATTCTCTCCCACATTGACAAAATGACATCCAACAGCATGGGTCTCTCATACTCTACAGCCAAGTGGCTGGTAAGTCAATAGAGCTTCCCTTCTCCAAAGCCTATGCAGTGCTGACTTCTCTTCAAGGCCCCAGCATCCTTCATCTTCGACTTCGCACTACAGCAATATGGCATGCTCTCCACCCCCAACATGAAAGACATCAACGACCGCAACGTCTCCTTCTGGTCCCCGCAACCCTACTTCATCGGCGGCTTCTTCTTCCCCCAACAGCTCTTCCAGCTAGCATGGCTCTACCGCCTCTACAAGCTCGACCCCAAGAACCCCACCGAGCGCCCTGAGCTCGATCAGATTGTTGATTTCGTCCCATACTACACTATCGGCAACCTGTGCATCGGCACCTGGATGTTCTTCTGGAACGCCGAACAGCTCAAGGTCTCCAACATCTTCGTCATCATCAACAGTTTGACCCAGCTATACTATGTCTTCGCCAAGCTTCCGGCAATGGACATGCGCTCCACCTCCAATGTCCTCACGAACATCGTCTCCAGAACCTTCGCCGGCATCGGCGTCCTCGACCTCGTTCACAATGGCAGCGTCGCATACTTCAAAGATATGGCTCCATCCATGACCGTCAAGGTGGTGACAGCACTGGGTTTCGGTCTCGCCAGCGCGGCAGGGGACTGGATCTTTGGCGCGTGCATGGTGTATGATCTTGTGGCCTTGGCTGCCGGTCAGAGTGGTAGCTGGAGAAACATCTTGGGTGCGTATGCAGTAGGAGCTGCTGGCATTGTTGGGGCGAAGAATCTCGCCAGGTAGGTAAGTCGTTACTGAGTCAAATCGCTTGTACATGGGTACTGACCTACTGCACAGGCCACCATACAATACGGGGCAATCAGGATACAAGCAGACTGCTTCTGAGGAGATACAGGACCAGGTCTAGGCCTTCTTTTCTTCGCGTTATCTACGAGTAACGAGTTCAGAAGCACTGGGAATAACGACGTTCCGGAGTAAATCCTTTATAGCCACGAAATTCAAAGCCTTACTAAATCCCATACTTCCATGATATCGAACAACAAACCAATGCCTTCTACACTTTCAACCCTGCTTCTCGCATCATCCTCAGCATCAGATACTATCGAATCCACCAATCCACTTCACCTTTCTATATAAACTCCCTCCACACCATCCTATCGCGCCGGTAGCCCTCATCACCCAACCTCTATCTTCATCGATAAATTCTCCTCCAGGCACCCAACTACGCATAACCCCCACAACCATTACACAACCGTTACACAACCAACCACCAATCCACAACCCCAGCACATCACCCTAACACACCCTCACACCCCCTTCCCAACCCCAAACCCCCATACCCCCAAACCCCAAAATCCAATTTTCCCCATCCACACACCCTACCAAATAAAAAAAACAATCTCACCCACCCTCGCCCCATAATCCCACTATCAGAAAAACTCACTATATCCCCCACACTTCCCCTATACGCATTCCTGACCTTCTAGGTAGCTAACCCTTATATCACCCTTCATACCTCCACCTCTTCCCCTTTCCCCCCTTTCCCCCCTTTCCCCCCTATCACCCAACCCACAGCCCCTACACTCCCTTCCCTCCTTCGCCCAACCTCTATATACGTCTAACCACCTACAACCACCCACTTCCTCCCTCCTACCCCCCACAGCCCTAGTCCACAACACATAACACTCCTTACACCCCCTCCCAAACCACAACAACATCCCACCACAACATCCCACCACAACATCCCACCACAACATCCCACCACAACCCGACAAACGTAATCCTACCAGAAAAAGAACCCCCGATATCTACCCAAAGCATTGAAATCTCACATCTCCAAATAATCCATAGATTATCGATATCGCTATCGATATCGACGACCATTTCCCGTTCCAGATCCAGATCCAGATCCGAGTATGCAGACCCAGATCCCGTTCCAGATCCAGGTGCGAGAAGATATCAGATGCTAAACCAAGCCAAATACCCAATTGCTTGAAAGAATGATCCAAAAGCTACACTTCCTCGAAAATAAAGAATTATTGACCCCTTACCTACAAAATGAGCTAATCCACGGCAAAAACAAAGACAGCATACACACCCCATCAACCCAATAACAACATGATCTAACACGGGCATTCGTCGGCTATAAAAGAACATCCGTAGAGATACATAAAACCATGACTGTCTTATCCAATAAAAACCCTGTCCCCTCCCGTTCATACCTTAGATAACAATACGGCAAGCGACGTAAAACCCCAATATCAATTTTGAGACTAATTTTAATACCCTGCCTCCTTGAAAACTCACTTAGTCATTTACTCACTGATTTACTCGCTCGCTCGCTCGCTCGGTCCTCTTTACTCCGCCGCCCCGCCAACATATTTCTCACTGCCTGAATTGCAACCACGTCAGCACCCCTTACAAACTATTGGGACAGGCGGGGGTGAGAGTGGGAATAGAGGGGGAGGGGGAGGGCAAGGTGGTAGCGGAGTACTTTGCTTGGAGATGGAGGTAGAAGGGGATGTAGAGGTGAATATGGATATAGAGGGCTATACGATCACCAAGCGCTACTCTAGGCCATCATGATAGAGTCCGTAGTTTCCATAGACCGCAGCGAGGGTTGTGGTCCTCCCATACAACATACATTTCGGATGTTACTCCTTGCCGTCGTCGAGGTGTTGCGATATGCTGGATGTGGAGGGTTTGATAGATGTGGGGGGTTTGACAAATGCTGTTGGGGTCGCTTTGGTTGAGGAGATTACTTGGGTGGATTTGAGGAGTGAGGTGTGAGTGGGTTTGGTGTCGACTTCTTTTTGGATTTGGGGCCGTGCGTGGAGGGGCTGGGTGGAAGATGGGGTTTGGTGGCCGGGAGATAACGAGGGGGGGTGATGGGGGTAGGGTTTGTATGGGATGGAGCCGTGGATGGATGGGTATTGGTAAGGCGGGGGAAGGATGGCGATATGAGTGTCTGGTTGGGATGGGTTGGATTTGTTGGGTGGGTGGCGTTGTGTTCAGTTTGCCGTAGATGGCTATTGTTGCCTCGGGATGAGGGTTGTCGTGAGTCATCTTGACAGTAATGGGAGCATGATTAATGTATTTTTAGACGATTTTTGCTTCAACGTTCCGGCATTGCATACAACACTGACGATGGCTGCGTTAACGTTTCTAGAGCTAGCAACGAGTCTGGATGGTGGTTATAGTCAGAAGGGAGGGCATGAAGTGTAGTTGACTGATAATCAACTAGTCATGTTTTCATCGTGGTCACCACAGTGTAATCAATGGCGAATGGTGACTTGTACCAGCGTGAATAGCTGAGAGACTTGAAGTGGTAACGCAAAAAATTCGCATTCTTGTAGAGGTTAGTGAAGCGGAAGCGGACAGGATGACCAAAGTAGAACCGATCCTCCAACCAGGAGCTGTCCTTCGAATGGTTTGTAGCCGTGGAGGACCACCTTCAATGTTCTCCTCGGCTGCACACTGGTCTTGCATGGCAACAAGTGTGATGTTCAAAAGCCTTCCCTCGAATATTCGCACTGCCATTTGCTGTGCGGAATTACGCCCATGATTTTGCAGCAATTTAGCAAGCGGTGAGCACTTGATATGGTGGAATATGTCATCAGGCTGGCTGAATGCTGAGATGTAACCTTCTCATCAATATAGGGCCACGAAATGGGGATGATTGCCGTATTCAGACCAATCTATATAGTCAAAAAGGTCGAAGTGGGATTGCTGTTTGAGTTTCAGCCTGTAGAAGGTGCAGAATTACTGTTTGCGTTGGTGTTGAGTACTCAGTCGTGTGACGTGTTGTGATGTTGGAGTGACGCTATAAATAGTCGACGACATCGTCTCTAAGATGCGTTTGACGATCGCAAAGGATGCGGCGAGGACATTTACTCAAGGTGGGTCTCCAAGAATAGCCCCTGATGGCATGAATGAGGTTCCCTCGCCTTCAGTATTGATTATGCTTCTAACACGGCGTACGCAAAGTCTGAGAATGATCATTCCGATATCGTGGGATAATAGTACTTATGAGAAGTGAGCCGAGTCAGCCAGCGTTCGAGTCAACGTCGTCATCACCACGTCAGGATCGAATTTGCAGGATCCCGCATTTCCTCTCGGTGGAGGTCGCCTTCTAGAGTATGCACTTCTCGATAACCGGTAGGAAAATATTCTTTCATTAGAGCACTTGTCTTTTTCCGATCGATTTCATCCACCTCGATGATACAGGAAATCGACAACTGGGGGGCAATGTATTGCAGGACAATCCTTACCCACTCCATCCATTCTTGCATGTCCTTCTCCAATGAGCATGGCCAGCGGTATCTATTTGCTTGCAGAGGCTGCAGTGCGACGATCGATAACTTCTTCAATCCAGCAAGAATAGGAGACCATAGCGCGGAGTCCAGCATGCGGCTGTAACCATAACCGTCAGGTTGTAGCACTATCTGGACATTCCGTATTCTTTGTCTGTTGGCTTCAGAAAGGTATTTCAGAATGCAGTGTCCAGCTCCTCCTCCACTTCGGTCAAGTACTTTTTGAAAGACATTGTCACCATATAAGACATCCAAGGCCTCGCATCCGACCTGTTTCGAGCCAAGTAGGAGACCCTTTCTTGCGTCGGTATTGCACGACTTGCGAAATCTCCAGTTACAATTGAATAGCTTATGGAGTTTGATAGAGTCCTTACGCACAAGGCACTGGCAATAGATGTTGTGTCGAAGTTCGAAAGGGAGGTCGAGGAAGCCAATAGGCCGTCTCGAAGAGGGACATATTTCGAGACGCCTCGATGACACACTATCCATGGAATATGAATATTGTCGACCCCCTACGCCAATGCGCTGGAATTGGTGGAATGATGCAGCCTTTCTGCGGTTCAGAGCATATGTTGTATAAAAGCAAAATCGTGGTTTCCAGAAGCTTTTACTCTATGAGTGAGTCCGCTCGCTTAGTATGAGGAGAAGGTACTGATGAGGGGTAATTGGACTAGCGTTGGAAGGATGTATTTAGGGAGGGAAATACCCCTATTCTTCCTACTCTTTAGCAATCCCATGGTAGCAAGACAAAATCAGAAGACGACAAGACTATCCTACCTATTCTGCTACCAATCATGATCTGCTTTCTCTTAGCGAAAGGCCGAAATCTTCTTTTCCTAGCGGCTGAACGTTGGTGAAGAAGCCCTAGGCACAATGCAGCTCTTTGGAGATGGGGAATAGGCATATAGTGGCCCCCGAAAGTCAACACGCTAGAGGGTGATAATGTTTGACATTCGGTTCAAGATTCGATTCCCCTTGCTGTTTGGGTGGCATTGCCACTTTGCCCTCACTTTAGCCTTTATAGACGATACTCACAACGAACAATATCACCACCATGAGCCCAAGGATCACCCCAAACAGACCAAACCCAAACTTCCTCGGCATTGTCAATCGACCTTGCACGAAGTCCCCTGCCAGGTCTCTTCTGACTAACGGTATTGCCAACAAGAACCCTACGCCGGCAAGCCAGTAGCCTACCGGTATCATGACTGCCAATGCGATTTTCGTCCCATCAAGATATGCTTGGCTTGCACTATCATCATTCCTAAGGGCTAAGCCAATTATCTCAGGTCCCGATGCGTAGATGAGGACTTGGATAGCATCCCAGATTGAAAGTCCAAAAGTCTTGTAGTGGGGCGGAAGGAGCAGGACAATCAAGCTGTTGATTGCGCCAAGCCAGAGCTCAGCTGTCATGTATGCTGCGCTCATCGTACCATAGAGGACTCTCACCCCGCTGGTCTGGTTGCCACCAGAAATCTGACGAGAAAATAGCATTAGGAGCACGAAAATGGAGGAGATCATGCCACCAATGCCGACCAAATACAGCGGGAGCATCTTGGTTTTGTGCCAGTATGCGGATGTAAGCAAGCCGCCAAGGAGAACGGCCACAGAGCCCACAACACCAACGATGATACCATAGCGTGAAAGAAGTTCTGTCTTGGAAGGATATAGAGTCGACAGATAGGTCGGCATGTAATATCCGAAGACGTTTCCCGCGAGCTGGCGAAAAGATGCTGACAGGACTAGCAGCCAGAAGGAGCGCATTCGGAGGATGTAGCTGAACGTTGCGGCAGCATCCTTTCGAGCTAGAGAAATCTTCGATTTCATTGACGCAGTGGGCACATGCTCGCCTAGATGGTTCGAATACCCAAGATTTACTAGTGAGGTTTGTCGAAGAGGCTCACGCACCAACAGACGAATGAAGAGCGCAACCACAATACCTACAATCCCAATGGCAACGAGGGCGGTGTTCCAAGGCGTTTTCGTCTTCGCAAAGGCAACAGCGATCTGACCAGAGACTGCTTCGCCGATGTAGACGCCAACATAGAGTATGCTGACGATGGTATTAGCGATATCATGTTGTAGGACCGAGTCAATCCTACCTTTCACCGAAGAATACATATTCCTTTCCCATCAAGTCGCTGATTAAACTAACGCTCAAGGCTTCAACCGGAGCTTGTCCAATACCCATGCCTATCCGAGCAAGCAAGATCTGCCAGAAGTTGTGGCTCAAGCCTTGAAAAATTGCACACAAGCTCCACCAAAGAGCAGAAATCGATAGAACCCATACTCGTGCACTGGTGTAGTCTGCGATGTATGCAGTGGGCAGCGCAAGCAAAGCATAGACGATCCCAGTGGCATAGCCTGACAGAATACCATAAGAGGCCTGTGATAATTGGAGGGAAGTGATGACCTCGGCTTGAAAGTAGGAGAGGATGAACTTGTCATACTGCGCGAGGAAGTAGTTAAGGAAAAGAAGAAATAAAGATATGGCAATCCGCCATATGGGCAATTGAGGCCTTGTTGTAAGCTTTCCTGTATTAGGTTGATCCTCTTCACTGTTCCCCCTCATGTCAATCTGCTTTTCTCGAATGTCTTTCTCCATTGCCGAATATCACAATCTACTGAGGTCGTTAAGCAGGTAATCCACTATTGTGCCGTAATACGACAGGTACAAAATCCTGTAACTTCTTATGATCACCCAGTGGGGGTTTTAGATCCAGATCTGCAGTCTGTGGGCAAAGTCAAATCGGTTCGACGCGGGGTATCATTACCACGCTATTTGGATAGTGTCGTCGCTCGTACGTACTAGGTTATTCGTCGCACGACTGACTCAGAACGGGTACTGTCGCTCTGGTATAAAGAAATGTAGATTCGGACCTGGGCCATCCTCAACTCAATGCGGCATAGAACCACAGAGTCCTTTGGACGACCCCGATGCTGACAAGCCCAGCCATGAACCAACACCAAATATCGATATACTCCGGAAATAGTAGCATAGCTGTGAAGAGTACACCGCTTTCGGTGCCCTCAATGAGTGCATGCCGCATCATCACGCTTGTGAGCTCGACACTGTTCCGGTCTTCTTTTCCATGTCTCTTCTCCGCGATCGCAGCAAGGTAGAAGAGAACGAAGTTGTTGACATGGAATGTGGCTTCGAGGATGGCTACTGCTTTCCAGACCATCGAGCTACCATCTTGCCCGGCTGCAATGGAGATGGGCAATAGAGAATAGACGATGAAGTCGCCCAATAAGTCTAGGAAACCACCAAGGTCGGAAGCAGTCTTTCGGTGACGTGCCAGGGCACCATCTAAACAGTCAAGAGCCCGATTAATGAGCCAAAGCGCGACAGAAACAGAGACAAGAGAGTGGCTTGCAGCATAGCATGAGACCAATCCAGCAACAAATGCGGATACGGTGACTTGAAGAGGCGTGATGGAAGCGGGCACATAGCGGCAACATGGGTTAAAGAGCTGGTCCTTGAGGCCACGAAGGTAGATGTCGAACATGTTGTCGATGAACTGAATTCGGTTTCGGAAGTCTGTTCATGTTTTTGATCTTTCAATACGCACTAGCTCTAAGTATAATACACGATAGTAGAATACCTCAAATCATGACGTGGTGTTGGATTCCCTTGGCAGAACTTTGTTGCTAGTAATTCTTGGAGTGATAGAGGAGATGGCGACGACATATATGCTCCTGGAGCGGCAATGGTGTCGTGCAGGAACCCTCAGGGTCAGTATGCTGTTCTGCTCCCACGCCTTTTTCTAATGCTAGTCTTGGGAAGCGCCATCCTAGTTCCCAGCTTCTATCAACCTTCCCTCGATAGAATATACGCTTACCTGTACGGCTCCTCACTATACCGAGCATCCACGTTCGAAACATTCTGGACGGTGATCTGCTATGCTGTCACCGAGGTTGGCTACATCTTGCGGTTTGTCCACAACCCACACCTGCGACTTGCGGTTCAGAAAGACGCGGACACAACGAAGCCCATACCGAAGCTCACACGGCCAAAGCACCGCATCGTTGAGGGCCTCGCACACATGACGCCCCTGCTGCTGATGGATCTCACGATGATTAAGAAGTTCGGGGGTGTCCCTGTCCGTGATATGGCACTGTCTGGAAACTACAATCCCAACACGGTCTCGATGAGAGGGAACTTCTTAGCACCATCGTTACATAGGTTCACACTCGACTCTCCACTCCAGACTACAAGAGCCTTGCCTCCCCTACCGCCCACCAGTCGACAATTGATCGTTCAGCTCGCAGCTAGCATCATCATCTACGATACTCTGTTCTTTTTCTTCCACTTGGCTCTACATAAACTGCCCTTCCTTAACAGGATCCATTCGACGCACCACAAGCATGGCGAGATCAACCCTCAGATCACCAATCAACTGGACATAGTCGAAAGGCTGGGTCTGGTACTACTGGCGAACTTCTCGTTGAATATTATCGGTTCCCATGTCCTTACCAGAACGCTCTTCGTGCCTATGTTTGTTTGGCTTCTCGTGGATATACATTCGGGGATGGATCACGAGTGGGGATATGACAAACTCCTACCACGAGGCTGGGCTGCTGGTAGCAAGAGGCATAGCCAGCATCATCAATGCGGGACGATGTACTATGAGCCGTTCTTCAACTGGTGGGATGATGCCTTGCTGTGGGTTTCGCAGCGGTACTCGTCTATGGAACGATGAATACGTACGATTGCTCAGCCCGAGCGAGTGAAGCAGCTAGGTATGCTGCGATGGATATGACGACTTGTACTCTTCGACCAAATTCTTGAGGTCCGCTGACTTGCACGGGGCGAAAACGTTCTTCAACCACCCTTTCTGCCGATGACTGTTCAACCCCAGTTGCGCCAACAGCATGTCTGTGTAATCTATTACGTCGAAGTAGAACCAGCTTCCCAGCTGGCCTTTGTTGAGATATCTTTTTCGACACCAAGCTACCGTTTCGTTGATCTCCCGTTCGACATTCAACTTGTCAAGGTGCAAATTACCGTCAAGATATGCAACGGCCCACAGGGCCTGGACCTCCGCAGCGCGAAAGTTGTTACCAACTACCATCTTCCCAAGGAAAATGACATTGTGGGATTGGTGAGTCAAGTCAGGCACCATCGCTCTGTATAGACGGAAAGGCGTGTAAGAGGGCCTCGCTCCTTTGTATGTTGGGGGCTTATCAAGCACTGGAAATTTATCCAGAACGACTTGATCTTCCGCATCACTTCGACTTTGGGTCGCATGGTCCTGATCTTTCTCCTCATCCGGTGTGGCTATACCTACACGTCGGCTCAGCTTCACCGGAAGACCGAGTTCCTCGGCCAGCGGTGGGGCATACAGGGGCGAGATAGGGGCCCAGCCTGTGCAAAAGACAAGGATGTCAGCCGGTACGGTTTGTGGTTTTCCTCCTACTCTCCGACTAGCAGCAAGCGTGATAGAGTCCGCGGAGATGTGGTCAATATCTTGGCGGTAGACGTTGACTCTGGTTGCAATAACCGAATAAAAATCTGGTCGCTGGTTGACTCCGGAGCTATCATTTTGCCAAAAGATTCTCCACTCCAATCAGTCATCATTCTTTGTCTAGCTGAGATCGACTTACGGCGTGTCGGGTTCGAGATTTTCGAATCCCTTCTCCCTCCCCTCTACCCTCCGATAATCCACTTTCCTCCTCTGATCTTTGTCAATTCCCTCCCACATGCTTCTAACGAGCCAGCGGCCGACCCTAGTCCTGTGCAGAAGCATTGACAAATAGGACTCCTCCGTGAATGGATTAGGCAAAAAAGCAGCCACAAAGCGCGTATAAAAGCTCTCGTTGGAGTTTGCATACGGCCAGTTACCCTCGGCAGCCAGCAACGCAGCGGGTCCAGCGCCATTCTCTCTGATAATCCACGATACGCTCTTACCCGCCTTAACAGCAGAATAGGCAACATCTGCAGCAGACTTTCCGCCACCGAGAACGACTAAATTTTGCCCTTTGACAGTCCTCAAATCACCCAGCCGCCCAAAATCTTTATGATGCACCATCTTCCCCCGAAAGCCCTCTTCACCCCTCAGGTTCGGAATATTCGGCAACGTAGTCATACCCGTCGCATCAATCAGCTTCGACGCCTCTATCTCGCGTCCACCACGACAAGAGATTCGCCACCTGTCACCAGACATCCTCTCAATCTTCTCGACATGAACATTGCATTCTATACGATTACGCAGCGTCCGACCATCGTAGATATGATTGTCGACGTAGGCTTCGAGATAGGCCGTGACGTATCGTGCCGGGAAGAAACCGTAGTATTGATCTTCCAGCGGCGGTGGAAGCAGCGGGCGGTCTGAAAACTCGGCCATTCCGATGGGGGTTTGGGTCCAGAATGCGTCGTAGATTCTCTCTGGGGAGGCTGTAGTATCAGCAAATCATACCCTGTTCACTTCCAAACCCCATCCCTCAACGCCCCCTCCCACCATCGAAATAATGAAAAACCCACCAACTACTAACCTGCACTCCACACCCCCCCAACCCCACCTCCAGCCTCCAAAACACCCACTTTAGCCCTAGGATGGACATCGAGATAGTAGCGGGCGGCTTGGATGCCGTAGAGACCTGTAGCGTGGTTCGTGTATGATTAGTACGTTTAGTTTTATTCGATATTTGAGGAGTATGAGATAGAATAGAAGGATGGAGTGATAGAGTTGTAGATTTATAGGGTGATGGAATGATGGAGCGATAGAGTTGTAGTCTGATAGATTTTCAGGGTGAGAGAGTGTTAGGGAGATGGGTGATAGTGATGGGGTGATAGAATAATAGATTAGTAAATTCATAGAATTGTAGAGTCGTAGATTTATAGAGTGTAGGGAAAGGTACCGACCTGCTCCTATGATCATGATATCGAAATTATCGAGATTGTTTTGACTAGGGGAGGGTGGCGGGTCTTGGAGGGGCATTGTGGGAGAAGAGGTAGAGGGTGGAGGATAGAAGAGGGGAGGAATCTAAAGGGTGGGGGGAAGAGTTTGAGAGTGGAGGGATTGAGGGAGTAATGGGGTGGGATTTGGTGGGGGGGGGGGGGGTCAAGGCAGGGCGGAGAGGGAAGATGAGGGAAGTTGGGGAGGGAAGGGTGGAGGTGCGGGGCGGATGGAGGTGAGATGCGGAAGGAGGGGACGAGAGGTGTATGGGGTTTTACAGAGAGAGAATATATATATATTCTTGCAGAGTCAGGGGGACAGGGAGGTAGTCTGGCAGCGTGTGGTAGTCCAGTCGTATTGTCGTAGATTATCACGATCATGTGGTATCAAAGCCACAAATTAAGGGGTATTATAAACAATTGACTACCGATAAGATAAGGAGTATTCCATCATCATCAATCATTCCCTCCTTACAAATCCCTTCTCCTCTCGTCTAATCAAAACAAAACCTCTCTCATCTCCCCTATTCAAAGCAACTCCATCCGCCCCTCCCCTCAAAACCCCCACAAACCCCCAAAAATGCCACAACATCTCTACATCCTCTACAACGCCTCCGCCTCCATAATGGGCAAAATGAACTACACCTACCGCAAACTCACCACGCCTAAAGATAAGCCTGCGTGCGTCTCCCCATCCTTTCCCTCTATCCCTCATTTACAGACATCAGAAGATGCGTGCTAAATACAAGAGTTGAATATAGATGTGCGGCATGCGACATCACGCACGGCGGATTACATCTCGATGAGACGGGGGCGTGGAAGGAGGTCAAGGCGGAACTAGGGAGGGAGGGGGTGGTGGTTGAGCAGATGCATAGGGATGAGGTGGGGGGGGAGGTGAGTTTTGCGGGTTCCTGACTTGCGATGGGAATGAAGGGAGGGGAAAGGGAGGGTTTGCTGATTTATATTCAGGTCAAGGAATTTGTCCTCAAGGAGCGGTTGGAGTATCCGATGGTGTTGGTGAAGGATGGGAAAGGGGTGTTGAGGTGTTTGATGAACAGTGAGGAGTTGGCTTCTTTTGGGGGGAGTCCGGAGAAGTTTGTTGGGAGATTGAGGGAGAAGGCGGTATTTTCGTCAGAGTCTTCTTCTTCGTTGTAGGTTTGTATGAGTTTATGATATTGATGGTTCAGAGTCCAGATTGTGCACCAGCTTGACCATGACAGCTCGCAGGGGTCGCTGCGTTGGGAGTTGCTTCATGTCGCGCGCCCATTCTTCTGGTTTTACGTTCCGTTGCCAGCCTAGCCAACCTTGGACTCCTTTGGGTATATCGCTCGGGCTACCTTGGAGTCTGATCCTTCTATTCGGATCTAGCTTCTCTGATTGCAAGCCAAGGCATGTGGCTGCAACAGTCGTGACGATTTTCCTCATCAGACCCTCTCCGAGGCATGACTTAGGACCTGCGCCATAAGCAAAACCATGTCCGAGATCGTTAACATTTTCATTGGGGTTATAGTATCTACCTGGCCGAAACAAGTCTGCAGCCTCGCCAAAAGTTGCAGGATCTCGACCTGCGCCTACGAAATAGAGCCACACATCCCAATGCTTTGGAAGGAGCGTATCCTGAATATCATTCTGTCTGGACGAAAGAACTATATCCTGTGTAGTGCGCCGCATGATACCAACTACAGGTGGAGATAATCGCTCCGTTTCGAGGATCGTGCTTTGCAGCAGCTCGAACTGATCAGCTCTATCAGTGAGAGTGAGGATCCTCGATGCATGCGTATCGCCGTCACCACGGCCTGCTTCAAGATAGATGAAAAGGTTCAGAAGCACTGCGGTTAAAAGCGATGCCAAAGATTTGACAGCCAAGGAAGACGTGAAAAGCAGCAGATGGCTGGCTACATCTTCCACCTCCGTACTGCTCTTCGTGGCGAATGGACAAGTCTTGGCTCGATTCTCAATTCGTGCTTTAAGCAACACGTGCAACTTTTTCCGAGCAGCTTTCCCCTTTGCACGCGGCGAGCGCCATAACTTAGCGTTGATACTGACGGGAAAGAGTGAGAACTGCCCTCTCAGGAGGTCCTCTTGCAATGCTTCGATTTCCGCGGCATCCTCCTCTGATGCAGCTGTGAATATACCCAGGATAAGTCTCCACGATAGCTCCTTCATCGACTCGTAAAGATCAATTGTAGAGCCGGATATGAACCCTCGGAAGTATTCAACGACGACTTCCTGAACCATAGACCCTACCTCTGCATGTAAAGATCTCATCCTTGACTTCCAGACGTCTTTCATTGGCTGATGAGCTGGTGGATCCGCAAGCAGCAGATTCGGAGGCGGAAAGAACGGCTCCATCAGCTCTTCATACGCCTTCCCAGCGCTGACTTTCAGAGCTATGTCTTCATCACAGAGAATCTGCCGGACATGGTCGTAGGACGAGATGACAGCTACATTGCGGTTCAGAACTCTGGCACGGATTGGGGTTCTTGAATCTGCCAAGGTGGGATTGGAGGCTTGGAAAGCGAGGACACGAGACGTGATAAAGGACTCTGGCGACGAATGGAAAGAGAAGGTCTCAGATAAGCCAGACAGGGTACTAGGGTTGCCATGAGGGAGGATTGGAGGGCGTGGCAGAGAGCTCATGCTTGAGATACTCGCGGAAAGTCTAACGGCAACTTTGGCAGAAATTTACATGTCACGGTCCGCACAGAGGCGACATATCACATGGGATAAGAATCCAATGGCGCAAAAATCAGCTAAGATATCTGGGTTATATCGAAGCTGAAAGGGAAGAAGTTGTGAACGCCAAGACATTCATATGTTGAGGACCGTATCCTTATCGTATAATTATGATCCTTACCATAAAAGTGTCCGAATTATTTTGCTCACCGCGTGCTACCCAAGAAAGACAAATAGATACTCCCGCTCTCTCCTCTACTAAACAACAAGATCCAGAATCATTGGCAGACCTGTGAGTCTTAGCCTCCTCCAAAGCGCCACAATCTCTTTCCGTTCTTCTTGTCTTTACAATGAGAGTGGGTGATAAGGTATCGATATGTGTAAGCAGGTGGGCAATGCTGAACGAGCTGAACGAATTCTTAAGAACTGGCGACAGGATATAGTTCGTGCATAGATCCCAAACGCCAATAAGAACAATGTCATCTCAACCTAATACCCAATGAGATCCACCCTCCTGCCCGCCACTAGCCTCCACAAGCCCTCCTCAAGACTGCTCCTCCCTCCCATCCTGCCAGCTCGTACAATTGACACACCTCTGCGCCTATCCCCCCGGAACACGAATTAGCAAATCCTATCCCAATCCCAATCCCCCTCCACACACACATGAACAGAAATAGAAGGGTAAAAAGGACAAGACTCACCTTAGGACTAATCCTCTTCTTGCAAAACTTGCACTTGACGCTCTCCTTGATGATGGCATCGTTGCTCGCCCACGTATACACGTTCGCGATGATATACAAGCCCAAGCCCACGCCGATGAAGTTGAAGAGCTGGTTGATGAAAGCGCTGTGCATCAATTAGCTAGATCCACACACCCTTCCCTCCCATCATCCCCTCAAACATCCATTCTCTCCTTTTAAGGCCCCTAGAAGCAGCACCAGCACAACACAACCACCAAAAGCCCACCGGAACAACCAAACAAAGCGGAAAAAGAAAATGACAACATACCCATACGCCATAACCACCGCCCCATCATCCAACGCCTGCCTCAACGTATTATACCCCCTATGTTTCCCTTCCCCATACCCCCTCCCAGGACTAAGCACAGCGAACCACTCGTCGAAATTCCGCTTGATGAACGGCAACAGACTCAGTATCGGCAGCAGGATCTCGGAAACAAACGACGTGACGACAGCGGTGAATGCTTTGGCCAATCTACACAGAACATGTCAAAGCCGCTCTCTAATTCCAACAATAGTACAACCAAAGTATGCACACAGAGGAAAAGAAAACAGAGATAAGAACCAGAGACATAGGTACAATCCATGGACACGTAAACGCAGTGATAGGAAATAGGAGATACAACAAGAATATACGTGGAATGTGCACACATCAACCCCAAACAAACCCCCCGAACCTATACTATACCAATCTCAAAAACCCATCCATACTATACAAATCCACCAACCCCCCCGTCTCTTCCCTCCCTCCACCCTCCTTCCCCCTCACCCATCAACCCATCTCCCCTCTCCTTCTATCTTCCCAAAACAACAAATCGAAAAATAGAAAAAGAGAAAAAACCACAAATTCACTCCCCAAATAGAAATCCCCCCTTTCTCTGCCCCAATGAAAAACACATCCTCCTCCCCACTCTCTTTTCCCTCCCCCCTCTTTCCAAAAATGGAATGTCCCCTTAAACCCCCAAAACAAAGTACCCAAACCTACAAAACTACAAAAAAAAAACTCACATCAACCCAACCGCCACCTCCAAAACATTATCCTGCAGCGCGAAATCCCGAAATCCGTTCCAGAACCTCGCCGCTCGCGTCTTGACCTGCTGGCCCTCGTTGAGGAGATGCTGGGTCGTGGTGTCGAGTTGTGGCATTTTGAGGGTTTGGTTTTGTGTGGATGGGATGTGGGGGGGATAGAACAGGAGGGGCGATGGGGGATAAGGGAGGGTTGAGGGGGATGGGGGATGGGATGGGATGGGATGGGATGGGATGGGAAAAGTTGGCAATGACGTCTAACAAGGAGGCGGTGCTCGAGTGCTGCCTAGCAGGTGGAATTACTTAGGCTGGGAAGGATCGCCAGGATCGAGTGCGCGACGTTTGTTTCATGTTTGCGCTGGCGCTGGCGTTGGCGCTTAGGATTCGGTATGGGATGTACTGAGCGTGGGAGACGGGAGTAAATTCTTTAAAGGAGGTGATGGAGTGTTCAGAACTATGCTATAGTGTTGCATTTGATGCGTAGAATTGGGGAGAAATTGGATGTTGTATGGAATAGGGAAGAAACATCGTAAATCCCATGCATGATCCATAGATTTTCATCAGACTACCAGATCGCTATGCTTCAAATAGTACCTTATCTATGATAGATAGAGTGAACAAAAGGGAACATCTTCCGCTCTTGACCAAACCACAAGGTAGATGCCCAAATTCGTCAAATGCACCATCGGCAAACGCCATATCCTTCCTTCGTTATCAGAAGTCTACATGCCCGTGTCCCATTCCCCCTACCTCATAAATCCGAATCGAAAGTTATAGCATGCTGAGAACGCAGATCTTCAAGGCCCTCATATCACTCCGCCGGGCAACTGTATGCTGCTTTGATGGCCCCTCCCGTTACCCAACCCCCCAGTCGGATCATACTGGACATTCGCGCCTGATCCGGTCCCATCGCTGGGTCCACTGTGCCCTTCCATAGGCGCCGCATGCCGCCTGAGCATGAACATCGGCTTTCTCCCCTCCTTATCCAACTGCTTGAACAGTATCAATGGTTTTTCTCTCAAGCCAAGACAACGCTCTTGGTCACCGTAGACGATATAGAGCGCGTATTGCCTCCAATCGGCGTCGATGTTGTATTTCTTCAGCGCAGCCGGGAGAACCTTTTCACAGGGGTCCTCCATACTGACACGGAAGGACTTGAAGATCTCCACGCCGGGACCAGCTCCTGCCGTGGGTGCTTCCTCAGGTTGTTGCTGTTGGGCTTGTTGTAGTCGTTGATATTGATCGCGCGTAGGTCCTCGAGTCCGGGCTGTGCTCGGCGTAGGGGCAGCATTGGGTGGGCGGTCACGCTCGGAGGTGAATGTAGACGTGGAGGAGTAGCCTGTAGGTTCTTCGGAGTACATGTTTCGCGCCGTGCTCGGTGTTTGCTGGTCTCCCCGGTATGTTCGTTGATACAGAGTAGATTGGTTGGCGTAAGTGTTCGGCGATGTGGGTGAAGGAATGTTTGCTTGATTTGGAGATGTAGAAGGTTGGGATCCACCGCTTACGGTAGCGGTGAGGTGGTTCGAAGCGGCGACGGCAGCTGCTGAGGGATCGAGATTCGTATCAGCCATGGATCTTCCTTCGGGGATGGACTGGGTAATGTGGGTCGGGGAACTGCTCTTCGGCGCTGAGCCGAGGAACAGCCGTTTGGTGGAGAACTTGCGGGATAAGGTACTGCCCAGCTTTTCTGGTGGCAGCTGTGACACCATTGGCGACATCCCATCCTCAAGGTGGTTGGGGCTGTTGCTGCTGGGGTGGTATGGTAGAGGTTGTGATTCTTTGGCCATTCTGAACACGGGCAAAAGCTCGTCTCGCAGCTTTCGATATTCTTCAGAGATCTTTCGTAGCTCAGCTTCAGCAGCTTGTATGCGATGATCTCGGAGCTCGATCGATTTGATGATGCGCGATATGTCATCTTTGGTAGCTGTCTGGTCTTGAATCTCTGCATCGGCAGCTGAAACGATCAGTAAGGCAAAAGGTGGTAAAAAAGGAAGTAGAATTGGGCCTCACATGGTGCAATCCAATGATCCGAGTCTATCGGTATCTCTTGCTTGATCTTGACGTCGTAAACGCCCTTGAGGATCGTCAGCCGATGGCCGATACTGATAATGGCCATCTCTTTCAGCTCCTCATGTCGCAGTGCTATCAGAGCTTCCCCAACTATTTCGTTTTCTACATATATGAGAACTTGTCAGCTTGATCCTCCTTGGAATACGTGTGGTCGAATGTGTCCTTACCCAAGAACTTGTCACAGTACTGCGGTAGTCCAAGGCTGGAAATGTAGTCTGCACATTGCCCTGTCGTCCATCCAACAATGGTATTGCCCGGGGATAGCTTCCCTAGGTCTATATTATGACCGAAGGTGGTGGGCGTAGGTTCAGTGGAGGGAGGATCGGAATCAGTGGTTGAGGTATCGTCGTCGGCGAGGATAGGAGAGGTCATGACACTTCTTTCGTATTCATCATCGGCGTCCGAATCATGGTAGACCATCGTGAATGCCCTCAATCAGAGCCCTAGGTCATGGTAGACCTCAGATTGCACCTTAGATCTCATCCACTGTCAGGGGTGAATCGCAATCGAGGTCGTTTGTAGTTTCACAAGCTTCGTGTGATAGGTTGTTGGAGGCGCGCCAGTATATTCACTGTCATAAGTGTTGTATGCTTGTAGGAGCGCAGGCTTTGTTGAGAATGCAAGGGAGCTGAATGGGCGCCTAGGATGTGGTTTGGCTGAGATGTGGAAATAAGATGAGGGCGGCAAGCTACTCAGAAGTGGATGTCTCAGCCAGACCCAAGGACTCCTATTGATAAGATTGTTTGATAATCAGAGCAAGATATGCTATGTGAAGAGCAATGATGTCCAGTGTGAATAAGGAGACTAGATGTTGGAGTCTAGTCTCGGCGGCGAGCCAAGCCATCAGCCTCCCCCGAAAGCGTCGGCCCGCAACGTTACAGTGTTGCATTCGCGGCGCAAGGGTGTTCGAGATGTACGAGGGTTTCCTGAAGCATACTCGATGATCAACAATCTTACAAGCAAGCGAACGCTATGGAAATGATTGCTTGTTATTCATATTGGATTTGTACAGCAGCGAAGCGAAGGGTCTATGGACAAATCCTTAGCACACCAGAAACCATTCATGAGATTTCGCTGCTTCCCTCTCTACCACCCATTATCGATCACCATTTACAACACATAACAGTCGTGATTCCTTCACTTAGACAGGAGAACATCCATCAACGCCTCGCTTCGAATGGTATTTCCACGTGACCAAAGCATCGTCGCCGTCATATGCATCGTGTAGCAAAACATCAAGGATCAACCCCAGTATGCAATTCGTGCCTCCTCTGTTCTTCCCGTGGAACTCTTTCAAGGCCTTTCAAGGGACTCGGCCATCCTCAGAACAGCAGTGTTAGCCCAGTCGACCCCACCATCAAGCTGAGCACCCAGGCTTCTATCCTCGCGTTATGGCTGGCGGCAGAGGAACCAACGTCTAATGGGGAGCCTCCGGTACTTCCAACCCCACTAGATACGGTCTTGCTATCGTTCAACGCCGACGTAGCGGAAGTCGCTGTGTTACGGCTGTCGGTCGTGGAAGGTGACGGCTGGAATGAGGGCGACTGCGGTAGCACTGTGGTATTTACGACAGCAATTTGAGTTGTCGTGGCTTCGGCGCTCGCCGTGGTCGCAGTGCTGTGTGTTGACAACAAAGGTTGGCTAGGCGCAGCACTGAGGATTGGTAAAGTGTCAGACGTATAGCTTGGTTTGGTAACCGTCGAAGGTGATGGGTATGAGTTGGATGTGGATGCGCCAGCTTGTTCAACAACAGCCGTCGACGCATAGTTGGTTCCTCCACTCCCATCCAATACGTTCCGGCAAAGTGTGCTCGTCCCCTCGTTTTTGAAGAATGATCCTATCAAAGTATTCGGGTATGCACTTGTGCCCCCGCATTCCGAGTTCAAGACTTGCGTCAAAGCTTCGAGAAACGCTATACATGTTGTCGAGCAGGAGCCGCTCTCGAAATCTGACGGTGTGCACCCTGAGAGTGGTGTATTATAGGCACTGACGCACGCTTGGGAGAAGCCATTGATAGGCTGAAATTGGTTGAGAGTGATGGCGCTGATGGCACGTATATGGGAAGCGAAGAGTAGGCACACGGAGGAGAAAGCCGAGAGTGAGGCATGCATCTTCGCTGGAGGTGATGTTAAGAGGAGGGAGGTAAAGTGGTGATACGCCGAGTAAGGTTTCCCCACAATGGCGGGCGCGATCAACCCAAAGTTTCACGGCCTGAAACGTCGCGACTCGGCGCAGCAGAGTAGCTCGACGATCGCCTATAGTCGACCAGGTGAGCCGAATGGTATGGGTGCGGTCTGGATTGATGCGATTGATGCGCCTGCGAATTGTGCGAGCGAGGGGATCCGAGCCCAGATTTGCACAAATCGAGTGATATGAAACGTAGTGTTTGTGTTGCAAAGGAACGTAGAGGTCGTTGAGACGGTGTCAAGCAGAAAGCTGGGATGGAAAGAAGATCTGATTCTGATTGTGGGAGGTACGCCTGTTGTATGGACTGAAGGCTCGGTCGAGGTTGTCCATTCAAACCCTGAAGATCACGATGAGTCGACTGACGAATCTGCACATGGTGCAATATTAAAACAGACCTCAGAGAAGTGTTGTCCACCGATGTGAGCGAGGTTGAAGAGTTTCGAAACGACCCTAAAACTTAGCGGCGCTGTCCATTCTATTCTGGGTCTAATGCCCCGAGGCAGGAACACCACCTACATAATACATACAGCAAGATCCAATCCATTTCGGTATCCAATAAATTGCGCTGTCCTCTGCAGTACATTTCTTCCATGTGCGATGACGAACGTATGGCTATTCGTGTCAGTGGACTAGGTCCGTTCCAATGGCCCTGCCGACAGTGGTTGCGAAAGAATGAAATCAATACTTCCACGCGTTTGATTCTTACGAATGGATCAGGTGTTTCTTTCGCTTCAGTTTTGTCCACATCTCTTCATCGTCTAGAATTCCTTAGGGACCATAGGGGCCAGCGCACTCTCATGATAGTCGCATCGTCCTCATACTCGTCCTGCATGTCCTCAGGCTCCACAATGAAGCCAGTCGGCTCTAGCGTTCTTGATCGTGTCTGTATGATACGGTGACGAAGTGACTTTGTGCATAATAGTATCGCCGCAAGCTGCAGTCAAGGCCGTGAAATAAAAGAACCCATGATCGACATAGAGAGTGATGTCCCTGACCTACGTTTGAGGATCATGCATCTCTTGGGCTTGCATCAACATCCTTGACTGTATGCATTTGGCCAGTATGGATGTACAGACTTGGCCGCAAGATGTGACTCTGTAGAACGAGGTTCGCAATTCCCCAAAAAGAGAAGTCGTTTTCCACGGCGTGCTTCAATAGACGAACAAGTTCAGCGCTATGGCTTGATGTGTTTAATCGACAGCTTTTGGTCTCGCCTATGTCTGTTGTGACAGAAGGAAAGACAACCAGTGGCCACTCGACAGTACATTCGCTACTAGCCATATGGCACATATAGATATCAAATCCACAGACAGAACATTTCCGATCATGCTTTTTAGCGAGAAGTATTAGACATCAACAGAATTTGTAGCCATTTGCGAATCGCCACGAAAAGTCTTGATGATATTACACACAAATGTTTTGGATTATGCAGATCAGAATCACTGTTTGGGTCTACCCAGCATAAGGGCAAAAGCGGAGGTGCATATCAACTCAGACCGCATTCCTAGATCTATTCCTTTCTCCAAACCGTACATGCCAATTCGAAGCATGAAAACACGCGCAGCAAGCATCTACACGCAATTCACGACAGACAGCGCGTATAGAGAATACTAGCATTTCGAGGATTCAATAATGTCGGTTTCAAGCTGAGGCGTCCTGCTCCGCCTCCTCGGAAGTATGAACTTCAGCCACGGCGGCTGATGAACTCCGCCACCGCCCGTAAGCCGCGGGGAACTCAATAAATACAACGTCGAGTCCTTCTCTAGAAATCATCCTCCAACTACACATCACACATACCCTTGCAATCAAATTATCATAATACAGACTCCAGCCACTCATCATGTCGGGCCCGTACAACCAATATCCACCAAACTACGCTCAAGGCTATCAGCAGCAAGGCCCGCCTCAAGGATATGGGCAGCAAGGGTACCCGCCACCAGCACCTCAATATGGCGAAGCGCCTGAAGGCTATGGTCCACCGCAGCGAACACATTCATACGGCCCGCCCCAGCAAGGAGGCTTCCAGCATGGTCAGCAAGGCAGCCAATATGGACAATACGATGCTAGTAATCCCCAGGGACAGTCAGCATACTAGTAAGTTGAGCTTCGTCCCGCCTCAAAAGCTAAGGCTAAGATTCTTCTTAGCGGTTCCTCCGCATCGCCAGACCCTCGAGGCGGCTATGGTGCCCCTGCAGAGCAGTATGGTCAGGGTCAACAATACGGCCAACAACACCAAGGCTATGGCCAAGACCAGAATTATCCTGCCCAACATCAGGGAGGCTATGTAGACGCCACTGGCCAGATGCCAGCTCACGACCCCAACGCACCTTATGACCCCAATGCTCCAGAAGGCGAGCGAGGCATCATGGGTGCCATTGGAGGCGGCTTGGCCGGCCGTTATGCGGGGAAGCAGATGGGTGGTCATACGCTCTTGGGTATGCTAGGTGGTGCCATTGCAGGAAGTAAGCTAGAGGATGCTGCTAAGGATCGATATGGCAAGCATGGAAGCGGAGGCAAACATCACAGCAATCACGGAAGCCAGGGTGGTAGCAGCTGGGGTGGGAGCAACTATGGTGGCGGCCCACCAAGGTACTAGAGTGCATCTTGATGAGCTGAGATAACGATGGGAGGTTCTTTCGGTTTTTCGGCATGCAAATTTACGATTATTGCCATGATGATGGGTGTGGAATAGCATTTGGATGATTATTACAGGTGATAGATGTTGCGGTCTGTACAGCTTACTAGGGACGTTTACGAACAAGAAACTCGCAATACAAAGTTGACGGAGTGAATAGCTACCTTATATGATGGGCGTCTGGATTGAGACTAGCGTCGGCTCGAGCGCAGTAGCAACTTCCATTCTTTGGATCTGAATTCCACCTTGGAGCTCATGCAACACCACCGCTAACAGGAAGCAACAAAGTCCCATCCTGATACACGGTGTCGCTCTTTGACAATGGAGTAGGTTTCATGCCCCGACCGGACGAAGACACAGCCTACGTGATCTCAGAAGTTGAAGTATTCCAATACCTTACATTTCACGGCCGTGGAGGATAGTTGCCCATATCGCTATAGTATACGCCGTCTCTTCCTCAACATCTCATTTTACTTTGTGCTTGCAGGATTATAATCCTTTCTCCCAGGTTTGCGTTCATGCCACTGTCCTTCCGTTGCTATCGCATAGCCTCTCAAGATGGAGGTAATCGCTCGCAACCTCCATGAAGAGGCAACAGAGAAACAAGTTCAGGCGTTCTTTCGAGAGACACTGGGACGATTAGGAATTCATACCTTCCACTGTCACAAGCCTAAAGGTCGCCTTGCAATACTAACAATTCAAGACATATTAAAAGCCCGTCAATTCCTCTACTTGCACGGGCAGACACTTCCAGGTGCCGCAGGCTTTAGGACAGTGAAGCAGAAGCTCTACCGTCTGGGACGGCCGGTGAACTGCAGTGTGAGCAACAAGCAGCCTGATCCATTCCTCCTGTTGAGCTTGAAAAAGGAGGAGAGCAACAAGTATGCCGCCAACTCGAGGAAAGCGAAGATTGTTCCAGGGAGATTGGACGCAATTCCATCTAGACTCGCCGACAATCCGCGTGCTTTCGACATCAACTCAATCAAGTGCGGGCGATGGACCTACGTCGGTGCTGACCTTGCATTCGCCACGTACTTCCAGGAAGGGCGACATGGGCGCATTGTTTTCGGGCAGCGAGCCTTACTTATCAACCTCGATCCGCAGTCAACGACCTCGGTAGCACACCAGATTGAGATCCCATATAGCAGTATACAGTCCTTCACGATTGGCCCAAAATCTAATCCTACCATCACATTTTCCTTGTCTGTAGCGCCAAAGTTCTTCGAAAAGCTTGACCACCTAGGCAACCTGCCACCTGGTAACACACTTGTGCAAATGCTTCAATCTATGAAGATCAACCCACCAAACCAGATGGTTAATCGCAAGAGGATATCAGCAATCAGCCCATCTCATGGAGTGGTAGTGGCAAGTTGCCTTTGTTACCGCTTGATGCTGTCCAACGCGAACGACGTTTCTGGGATCCAGAATCTCAGTCGTAATCCGACGATACCAGCCATCATCTCGTGGCAAACATCGACTATCACCAGAACGCCTTTCCTGGACCAAATGAACGCTTTGACATCCGCGCTCACAGAAAAAAGGTATGGGAGCTTACCCTTTGAGTTGAAATTCCAAATGCAGAAGTTGGCTCAAAACGGGTACCTTGGTCCGCGCAAAGTCATCAGTTTATTAGGTGTGGTATCTCGACACATCGAGCACGTTGCGGTGGCCACGGTCGTTCAGTCTATTCGCAACCTGATGGTCCATCTTCCATTTCCTGGGCCGGAAACCGAAGCATCAGACCTCAGTATCGAGAAACTGAACGAACTTCTACTCCAGTCTCAAAGCTCCATCATGCAGGAAGAATCATATTCTGTAGCACTCGCAGATCAATACGACCACATTGCTTCCGTGTACAAGGCCACCGTGACCCCAGCTGGGACGTATTTCTATGGTCCAGAGCCTGAAATCAAGAACAGAGTGCTCCGTAAATATTCAGCTTTTCCGAACTACTTCCTCTCGGTATCATTCCTCGATGAAGACGGAGAGACTCTCCGATTCGACCGCCAAACTTCTACGGACGGCATCTATCAGGGCCGCTACAAGCGGATACTCCAGATGGGTATCAATATCATCAACCGCCAATATGAGGTATGGCCAACCATCGATACTGGAAATGAAAAAGTACAAGGACTAATGATATCCAGTTCTTGGGCTTCTCTCATTCTTCACTCCGTTCACAGACGTGTTGGTTTATGGCTCCTTTTGTGTTAAATGGATCTCTGGTCTTCGCTCAGAACGTTATCCAGGCTTTGGGGGATTTCAGTTTGATCCGATCGCCGGCCAAATGCGCGGCTCGGATCGGTCAAGCGTTCTCGCAGACGTTCAGCTCCGTCAGTATCCCAGAACAGGCTTTCAGTCGTATGCCGGACGTTGAGCGAAACAACCGAACATTTAGTGACGGAGTTGGGACCTGCTCATCGGATGTTCTCCAGCAAATATGGAAGAAATACACGCAAGCTCGAGGCATGAAACCAACAGTGCTGCAGATCCGCTTCCAAGGTGAGTCTTGAAAAGCATATTTGCTTTTCACGCATCGACGATGTCCAAGACAGAGGTACTGATAGCCAGCAGGCGCGAAAGGCGTGATATCCCTTGACACTAGGCTTGAAGGCGCCGCTCTCCGGTTACGTCCTTCAATGATCAAATTTGGAGGGACTGATGTTGCGGACATTGAGATATGTGGCTCCGCGCTCAAGCCTCTGCCTATGTACTTGAATAGACAATTGATCAAGATTCTCGAGGATCTTCACGTTCCAGACCAAGCCTTCCTGGCTTTGCAAGCAGACGCCGTGGAGACACTCAGGATGACTACGCAGTCTGCTATCAATGCAGCAAGCTTCCTGGAGCGGAATTTTGTTGGCAAAGCAGCGCGACTACCTTGGCTGGTCCGAAAGTTATGGGCAATGGGTTTCTCCTTCGCCGATGATGACTTTTTGCGCGATACCCTGGAATTAGCAGTTCTTATTCAGCTTCGTGAGATCAAGCATAGATCTCGTATCCGTGTTGAGAAAGGTGTGACATTATACGGTACGTCCACTATCTGTGCTTGTGCTTACTCGCTAAATGGTCCTAGGTATCATGGACGAGACCGCCCACCTACAGGAGGGCACAATCTACTGTTCTTTTCAGACGGAAAGAGGGGCTCAGATTGAGATTATCACAGGAAACGTGGTAATCACAAGGTCTCCTGCACTGCATCCTGGTGATGTGCAGTGCGTTACAGCCGTGGATGTACCCAAAAACAGCCCGTTGCGAGCTCTCCACAATATGATAGTCTTTAGCAGCCAGGGCCAACGAGACTTACCATCGCAACTTAGTGGAGGAGATCTAGACGGCGATTTGTACAACATAATATACGACAACTCGCTTTATCCAAAACGGCTTTCTCACCCAGCGGACTACCCCACACCAACTGCTGTCGACATAGGCCGCCCAGTGGAAAGATCAGATATGACGGACTTCTTCATCAATTTCATGGAGAATGATAAGGTGGCCCAGATCGCCACACTTCACCAGATACTGGCGGATCAGAGTGAATTAGGAACATTCGACCCCGTTTGCATTAATCTCGCGGAATTGCATTCAACAGCCGTTGACTTCTCCAAGACAGGAATCCCAGTGCGTATTCAGGCTACAGATTAGAGGATCTTTTAGCGTTCCATGCTGAAATTTACAGGTCATGTTCAATAAATTGCCGAAATTTCCGAAGATCCGTCCAGACTTCCAAGCACACGGTCCTCGTGCCCTGATCGAGAAAACAATCAACCTGAAAGAAGAAGATCAAGTAGAAGATCCCACGAACGAGGAGGATACAGAACTCGATGAGGTGGCAAGCTATGAGCCGCCCAGATACCGTTACTATGAGAGCCCCAAAATTCTTGGGAAACTTTACCGTCAGATCGACGAACAAAGATTCTTCGAGCAACTGCAGATGCAGTCCAAGATCCCCGGTCTGCAAGGCAAAAGCATAAGCAGCCTTACGGATGCTGTGTGGGTATACGTCCGCGATAGAACAGCTTTGATCCAATGGCATCATTATATCGACTTTGCAAAAGACATCAAGGACAAGTAAGTCGTGGAATTCGTGATCGGATGAGATAATGTGCATTATTGACCCATTCCAGTTACGAAGAGAACCTTGTGGACACAATGCTCTCTTACTCCACACATCCTCACCACTTCGTCTCGGAGATAGAAGTCTTCAGCGGCAATCTACTCGGCAAGAACGGCGCCCAGAGCAAGCGCCAACGTGAATTCTCCAAGACCATGAAAGAGAAACACGAGCGCGATACAGAATACACTGTGCACTCCATTACCCGCGGCGACGATGGGAAAAGTGGCGAGGAGGCGTTGGAGCGGTCCATTGCGTGTCTGTATGTGGCGTGCAATAACACGAGGGTCAGAAAGAAAGTAGGAGCTTTGGTGAGCTTTACGTGGATCGCGGCCGCGGTTTGTCTGAAGGAGGTGGAGAAGCTGACAGGATCGAATTTCTTGCGGTGATTTATACGCATGTTGCATGCTGCATGCTATTTGTCTACGATGATTGATGTCAGTATGGTATCTATGAGAGACGAAATTATGACGGGAGAATTTGTGGATGAGACCTTGACCTACTGAATAGCTGTGCAATAGTTGCTTCAAAAGATTACAGGGCAAGATCAGTAGGTCTTTGCCACAAATGCCGTCCCAATCTTGGTCGTCGAGAAGCAATAGTTTGACACGTCGTAGATCGCTCGAAGCATGAATATTCTACGGCTCCTTTTGCAGTCTCTTGCCTCACAACCAACGCGAAGTGTCCCTATCAGTGGCAGCGCTGCTGCGTCTTTCCCGGTCCGCAAAAAGATCATCACCTTCCCAATTCCATCAAACACAGCACAACCCTACCCACCCCTCCACAACCCCCTCACCAACTTCCCAACCCCAACCCCCCACCACCCCAAATTCACCCCCACCAACGCCCCCGTCCCAACCTGACACGGCACCCTCAAACCCCGCCAATACGTCTCCCAAGCCCCCATCCCATGCCACGCCCCATAATCCCTCAGCACCACCCCCACCAGCCCGATCCTCGCCACGAAAAACGCGATCGCGAACGATATGTCTGTGGCGAGGATGGCGCGTTTATGGGCTGGCGCAAAGGTGCGCAGGTACCAGCGTAGGTTGTAGAGGGGGGTGGAGGCGTTCATGAGGAGGAATTGGATGATTACGTGGATTCCGCTTTCGCGGTGGTGGGTTATGCGGTGGTGGAGGAGGAGGAGGAGGGGGGCGAGGGTTAGGTGGTGGGTTAGGAGGGGGATGTCGAGGGTTTGGGTGTAGCTGGATTTGGGTTTGGGGTTGGGTTTTGGCGTGTGGGGATGCTGGTGGTGGTGGGTGTGGGCATAGGTGTGTTGGATGTGGGCTTTTAGCAGGAGGGCGAGGGTGTCTTGGAGGAGGTAACCGGCTTCTAGGCCGGCGATTGCGTTGGCGAAGGGGGAGCGGGCGGTTATGGTTGGGTTGTTGGTGTCGTTTGGGTAGGATTTTTGGAGGGGTGGTTGTGAAGGGACTTGAGGGGGTGGTTTAGAGGGGTAGGTCTGGTTGAAGTTATGGAGGTAGATTAGGGAGAGGGTGGTGATGAGGAGGGAGTGGAGGGTTGAGATTGCTTTTAGAGCTGTTGTGTAGGTTAGCGGGGTGGGGTTGGGGCCGGTTAGGAGCCGTAGGAGGATGGGGTAGGTTAGGAGGGAGGTTGTGAGGGGGAGGTGGGTGGGGAATGGCATTTGTTGTTGCCATGGGGTGGGGGGAGTGGAGGGAAGATGGGAGGATGGTTATCGATATGGGAGGTTTGGGGATAGGACTGTCCTATTCTTATGATGATCTGAGATCCTTGGCTCGACGTCTTCTCCTCTAATCGGGGCCCCCCTAGTCGCAAGCTCCTATACGCAGTACTCCACACGGAAGCCCATCTTCTCGAGCTGGCGCTCAACGATATCCTCGCCAAATGCTGGCAGGGAGCGTGGTTACGGAAGACTGATTTTGATCATGGAGGATGAGTGAGACAATCGTCATGAGGATGAAATCTCAGACATGTCAGTGGAATGCAGACGAGATCACCTAAAAAAACATTACTCAAAATTCTCGTGATGCTGCCTCACGATTCGTTTTCATTTCGCAATTATCTTTCCCTTGCGTTTATTCGAAGCACTCCGATAAGCCTTTGCAATAAGTAGTCATGAAGTATGACTTTCTCATCCTTGTCTTAGAACTTTCGTTTCCTATCGTGGTCCTTACTCAGAGTACTGTCACCGTGCGCATAAACACAGGTACCTGTGCTGCGCCTTATATTACAGACAGCCCCAGTTTCAATGGCAGTGGGAGAGGTGGCTCTGGATATGGAGGAGTTTCTTCTGGATCACAAGGTTTGACAGTACTTACTTCGGCATCGAATGCCATAAATGCCACATCTTCTAGCCTGTCTTCGTCTTCCGCCATCCCAATCCTCTCGACATCTACCCAGAGCAGCATTACGACCAATACTACGTCCAGTGTTGTGACTCCAGGCTCCATAGCCGCTACGAGCTCTCCGTAAGTTCCTTGAACTGTTCCTGTGGTGCGGCGAGATCTAACGAAGGACTAGAGCATCACCCTCAGCTTCCGTCAATCTCTCAGGCTTCCTACTCAGATACGCAGAACACACCTCAGTAATCACGCAGCACATCCATCGCCGACAACAATCAACCATCTTCTCAGGCTACGTCTTAGCCAGCGGCCAAACAACAGTCGTCTGCGCAAACTCAATGGTATACTCATTGTCCGACAGCGGTACCCTGAGCGGTGGGGGCGGAACCGTCTTTTCCACGTCTCCAGGAACTGTCTATCAGCGTTTCAACGCGTCGAGCAATATCCAAAGCATCTACGCGACCTGGCAGGTCTCGAATCAGACGTCCATGTGGAGTAATCACCCCTACAAGACGCTGGTGTGGAATAACAACCTTTTCTCCAACAACACTGCCGCTTTCTGCGTCATTCACGGCGTCTTGAGGGTTTATTTCTTATTCCCGCCTTTGCCGGATTGTATGCCTGTCAACCTTGCAATATTGCCATGTATGGTCACTAACCCTGTCCACAACTTTACAATACTAACAGGTTCCAGTGTCAGCATGCAAAAATCGGCATATTCTGCCGATTCCATCCGCCACTGCGGTACCGTTCATGAGAGGGTCGAGCAACGACCCAATTATCTCCCCACCCGATCTCACTTAAGGAACACCACAGAAATATCACCTCGACTAATCTTAGATATGTGGATAAATAATCGATACTTAATGGAACCCTGCAACGTCACATACTCTCCGTTTCGTCACAGCCCAAGAAAACATCCGCTTCGTCAATTTAGGAAAATTCCCATTCGCAGTGAAGCAAGTTCTACCCTGATTTGACTCCGACGATTGCACATCATACTACACCACTACCACCATCACTCGTGCAACCGTCAATAACCCGCTGCCTCCCCCTCCCCTACTCATACTCATACTTTAAACAACCAGCCCAAATTCCAAACCATCAGTCACGAATGCCATCCCTATCCAGCACATCCAATAAGCCCCCTTTCTGATACATCGCCACACCCAACACATGCCCACTACCATACCCCTATCCTATCGTATCCTATCACCTCCACTTCATTTTATCCTCTTAAACCACACGTACATCCCTACCACCTCAACCCTACCCTACCACCCTCCCCACTCCCAATCCCAATCCCAAAATCCCAAACCCAACCCTACACCAAAACATCCAATCAAGAAGTTCTGAAGTCTAGATAAGAGAGAGCTGCCATAGGCATAAAGCCCACATAGGTTGTATGCTGCGACTGGATTGGATTGGATTGGATTGAAAATTGGTGGATACTGGTGTAATGAATTGGATTGGGAAATAGGGATGGAGGGATTTAGAATAGGGAGTGGGGAATAGGGAGTGGGGATTATGGTGAAGGGTGAAGGGTAGATGGGGGATGGGGGATAGGGAAATAGGAGGGTAGAGGGTAGAGGGTAGAGGGGATTTGGGATTTGGAATAGGGAGTGGGGACTAGGGAGGGGATTAGAGAGGGTAGAGGGGATTAGGGATTAGGGATTAGGGATTAAGGATTAAGGATTAGGGTGGTATCAGGGTAGAAGGGTAGAGGGTAGGTAGGAGATAGCAGATACTAGTAATTTCCTAAATAGAAGGGTTGAAATATATTCTACTCAACGCACGATATTTTGCCAATGTCTATTTTGATGGGGTGTAGCATAATATCTACAATGCAGGACTGCGCGCTATGGTATGATTCAGTCTACCCACCGGGAAATGATGGAAATGTCCTGACAACTTCACAATTTAGGAACACAGAACCTAAAATAGCACGGGTTCATCCCGTCATTTCCCCTAACCCGCTAAAAAAGAGCTGGGTATTACAATCAGAAGTACACAGCACAATCTCAGCCCACGTTCGCTCCTCACACCCCCCAACGCCAGACGCCTCGCCAGTGCAAATACCCATCAAGAGGATACACAACTCCCAAAGGACCACACTCACGACCCTAGAACAAACTCCACCCCTTCTCCCTCTCTTTCCTCGCACTCCCCCTCTGCACCACCCTCTCCTTCTCCCTCCTCACCTCCCTCGTCTCAATCTCCCTCAGCCCCTCCATCTTCCCCAACACCAGTTCCAACATCTCCTTCCGCCTCACAACATCCAAATGCCTCGCCACCCTCCCATCCTCCCTCGCGAACTTTTCGACATCCTCTTTGCTCAAACCCCTGCCCAACCGGCTATCCAGCTCCCGCGGGAAATTGTAGTAGAATTCGGACAGGAGTTCGACGTTCAGGAACAGGACGGCTGTGGAGGTGAGTTTGTCGGCGACGACGTCGAGGAAGATTTCCGGACAGGCGTATTTGGAGGCGTGGTGCGGGGAGAGCGAGGGCGGTTGGGAGCATTGGCGGGATTTGAGGGCGAGGAGGCGCATTTGCAAGATCGAAGCTCGGTCTCGGAGGAAGACTGCTTCCCGTCCTGTATGCAGATCTTGTCAGCATGTTTACTGGGAGGAAAAAGAGGTTGGAATGTTACCTTTTGCCAACAAAGCAGCACTGAATCCGCCTCCACCACCGACACCATCACCTTCGAGTACTACCTCCCCCTGCCTCACACGGTCAATGAAGCCCATGACGTCGTTCAACTTTCGCTTGCCTCCCACGGCACTTTCGGTGTTCTTCTGTGCCGCTTCACATGCATTGAGCTCCTTCCTGAGTACCGCCGACACGTTCTGGCGCCCTTTGGCCCATTCAGCATCGTCGACTTCGATCTCGTATTTGTACGGTTTGATACAATTCTCGACTTGGTCGCTGGTGCTGTAGAAGCGTTCATTCAGAATTCCAGACGATGCATCCACGATAGCCTGGCGAGCGAAGGGGTGAGTAGCAAAGGTGGAAGCATTGATCAGGCGGTCGACTTCGGATTGAAGCGCGTTCGCCACAACGGTCGTCGCGAGACGTCCAATACCAAGTTTGGTGAGGGTGGAGGATGATGCCTCGAGCTTACGATGCCAATATAGCGATTCGGGATCGGCCCGGGGTAAACTGCTGAGCGGGTCTGGCTCGATGGGCGCAGGAGAGAGATCGGTGATGGGTTTGTTCCAGTATCGTTGTGCTAAGAGGTCTAGGACACGCTGATCCAGTTCCTCTTTGAGCAGTTCGCGAACTTGGGGTCGGCCAAAGGACTCTGCGAATTCTTTGAACGAATGCTTGAATGCGTCAAGACTCTCGGCAAGGTAAGACTCGGCGCTCAAAGGTCGATCGTTGTATTGAACTTTGAACTCATACGTAGCCTCCTCGAGCTCCTGACGTATCGCCTCGCTAGTACCTTGAAGGCTTGCCGCCATTGTCTGCTCGAGAACGTGCATGAGCTTCTTCCGCAAAGTTGTAGTGCCAACCGCTAGCTCTGAATCTGGCCCAAACTCTGATGGGTGGGCAGAGAAGAACGCACTCTCATTCTTTGTGATAGCAGTGGTAATGTTACCGCTTCCTCTCGAGAACAACCCTGCCGTGGTCAGTGGCACACGACTCACGACACCGACATACCCAAGGCGTAGAGGATACTTTCGATCACTGAGGATGCTAGCTCCCCTAGCGGGCTCAACGAGATCCATCTTCGTCACCACACCGATGGTCCTCTCACCCCTCGGATCCACTCTTCTACTCGCCCTCAGCGCCGTGGAATTTGCCAGGTCTACATCTGCAGCAGAAATAGCCAGTATAACATTCGGTGGCTGAATATACTTATCACACAGATCCGCAATCTTCTGCTTCAACTCGAGCGGCTGATCCAGTCCCGACACCTGGATGTATCCTGGCAAATCTATGAGAGAAAGATCTGGCACATTGGGCGAGTATATGGAAAGTTGAATTGGGTCATCGCTTACACAATCCTCCGCCGGCACCGCCAGATTCAGATCGGTCAATGTCTTCTGAATACTCGCAAAGTCCGTAATCTTGCCTAGTCCTAGCGCTGGGAATTCTCCATACTCGGCATGTGCGTCGGGCGTGTTGACGAGCGTAAGCTCAATTGGCCGTCTGGTAATCATGTTCGATCCCTTCGGCAGAAACTCATGTCCTACAATAGCTTCCAAGACCGAACTCTTTCCCGAGGACTGAGATCCTATCACCACAATCGACGGCAAGACAAGAGCGTTCGATTGCCCCACTACCTGCAAAATACTTCGTATTTCAATCATCTTCTTCGTTAGCATCATCATTTGATCATCTCTTGCACCTTCCTCAGCACTTCTCTCGTCCTCTTCCGGACTAAGAGTATATCCAAATGCAGCTCCAGTACCAGCAATAGCTGCAGCTCCAGCTTTGCTCTGGTTTGGCTCTGGTCCACCACCGCCTGGGCCACCGCCTGTCTTTTCGCCTTCACCAAACACTCCCTTCATCCAACCCGGCAATTCGATCCCCTCTTTTGTTCTCTCCCACCCGGTCTGGGTCTGCCCTAGAATGCCCTTCGCGCCGTCAAATATGCCTCCGGCTGTAGTACTAGCAAGGTCCCCTCCTTTTCGTAAAGCGTCCAAAGCGTAGTTCCCAGCCTGCGTAGCTTGATATTGCAAGTATGCTAGTCCTCCGATCAAGGCAGCGCCAAACATGGCCGGTATTCGCACGAGCTTGAGTGCTAGGCTTGGCAATACTCTGGCGAAGGAAGCATTTCGTACTACCGTGAGTTCGTGGACTGAGGAAGTACCAAACGGCCATGCCCGTCTCCTACCGTACCTTAGAGCTGTGGAGCTGTGAGTAGGGAATAGTCCGCCGGCTGTAGAAGCTGGACGATGGTGTAGGTAGCGACGAGCGACAGGGGAGCGAAGGGCAGGGCGCCCGGCGCGCGATACGACTCGCTGAGCGCTCATGGTGAGGTTCTATTACGGGACGAAATGTGTCCGCTGGTGGATGCGTAGGCCGATCATAACGTCGTTGAATTGCGAGATCAATGATATTGTTGGATATGGAGCCTCTCGAGCGCCAATAAACAGATCTTGCTCAGCCTTACATGTCTTGGCAATATCACCGATCAAGTTTTGCGTGGAAGACGGTTTATTCTACAGAATGATACCCGACGATATCGATAGCTAAGAGACAGCTCAGGTCCATCAAGAGGGCAGCTAAGTTCAAGACCTCGGTCGTGTAACAACAGAAGTAACTACGCGGTGATCTACAAATTCCCAATCTTGGAGACTGAGACAGATAACTTGGCTGCGCAAACGACAATGATGTTAGTTATTACGTGAGGTGCTTTTCGAGAGGTTACAACGCATACCATCTCCTGCTTCCCTATATAAGAGACATTCTGAAATCATGCATCTGCAGAAGACTACTAAGGTACATTGGGGTATCGTGAGCGAATCTTGGCCCAACAGTTGGCACAGCATACGAAGGAGATTCGTCACTCATCCAAAGCTGCAGTACGCTGAAGTATGTCTGCTACAATGAAATGGAAGGCTCTTTTATGATGACAATGACACCAATCACAAGACACACCCAGATCAACTGAAGTGAAGGGAAGAAATTGTGAAAGTAATTAAAGCGCGCCATCAAGACCACCACCATCAAGCCAGTAGAGCTAGTGAATATTATTCAAGACCATTGAAATGTAATATCGTACCGCCGTGCCAATGCGAGATGTGTTTGGCCCTCACTCGAAACAATCTCAGAACCGTCGTCTAAGTGAAGATGTTGATTTGTTGTGAACCGTGGATATACGAATGCGCTGGTCGTGTCGTTAGAACCTTTGATCTAAATCATCCTTGGTAGCCGCCGTAGCTGCTAGTTTGATTCTGGTATCCACCAGCGCTGAGTGGCGGACCACCATAACCACCTTGGACATGATCTGGGCGGCCGTATCCACCGGCGCTACCTGGCACCGCTCCAGCACTGTGAGACATTTGACCATACCCTTGCGGAGCCATGCCAGGACCTCCTTGCCCACCATAACTTTGATATCCGCGACCAGCAGGGCTTGGAGCCGCCATTGGTGACTGTTGATGAGGATACCCCGACATTGGACCAGCCGAATGAGGTCCAGCTTGGGGAGCCATACCCTGAGGTCCGCCATATTGAGGGAAGGCATAGGCGGGCGATGGTTGAGTGTATGATGGAGTCTGAGGCTGCTGCGGTGAGTATTGGTCAAATTGCCCGGTTGGAGGACGATCTTTGCCCCACTGTGTCACGTTCACTAAGCGAGACTCGACATAGTAGGAAGCTGATACCACTTACGCTGCATTTAAGAGGACGGCCGTTGACGTTGTAGCCACTCAATTGACATATCGCCATCGCGGCGTTCTCGTGAGTGTCCATCTTGACGAATGCAAACCCACGATCAGACTGAAATCGTGTCTCTGCGACGAATCCAAAGTTCTGGAAGAGTGGAATCAGATCATTCTGAGTGGTATAAGGAGTCAGATTGCCGACATAGCAGGTTGTTTGCCATTGGGGCGTTTGCGCGACGACCATCTCGTAGCTCTGCATACCGTGAGTGGGAAAGTGATGATGGCCGTATGGTGTGGTCGGTGTCATTCCCATAGATGACATTGCAGTCTGCTGAGAGATGGACGGCTGACCCTTCTGGTTGGCCCAATTGCAGCGGATCGCACGAGACCCAAGCCATTCTCCGTCCATGGAGCTCAGTGCTTTCTCCGCCTCTCCACGATCACGGAACGCAACGAAACCGTAGCCACGGGAACGGCCAGTTTTCATGTCCCACATGACACGGGCTTCAGAGACAGAGCCAAAGGCCGAAAAAGCTTGAAGCAGGACCTCATCGTTGACCTCATTGCTAAGATCACCAACGAAAATATGAAAGTGGTTAGAGGTATCTTCCTTGTTGTTATTGTTCGACTGATAGGCCCAGTTCACACGGATCTCCTTTTGAAGCTGTTAGTTCGATGTCTGGTGAGATTTGCGCGTAAGATATCACTGACCGCATTGTGGACGCGACGTCCATTAAGAGTCGCCATGGCTCTGTCCGCCGACGCTGGATCGTCGTATTCGATGAATCCGTAATTAAACCCCTTGCTCTAATCGTGGTAAGCTGATGAGCAAAAGAAATGTAAGGAGCGAATAGAGTGGGTGAAACGAGAAAGATGTGGTGGGGAGGAGGAATATAATGTGTTGTGGGCGCGATGCAAGCAAATGTGACAGCGAAAATCAACCCCGATACCGGCTATTAGCGCGTTTGGCTCAGCGAAGAGGGAATACCGCGTCACCAATAAACAGCTCCGTTCAAGGTATTAGAAAGTCTCCCTACTTACGGCTCCAACGTTCTTATCCGGAATGATCTTGACGTTCTGTACATGTCCCGTAGTCTCAAATATCTGTCGCAAAACATCTTCCGTTACTCTTGGATCTAGCCCTCCCACATAGAGCGCACGTTTGTTGGGCTCCGGTGCTGCTCGGCGGACGAAGCTGCCCGTGGCTGATGAGGGCGACATCATGCCGTTTGAATCACCCCCTGGGGAGGTAATGGCAGTTGGTATCGGGTTGTTGTTCTGTGGAATGACCATAGGAGGCAGAGGCGGAGGCGGCATGTGGGCGGGGTTGCCTTGACCATTGGTCGTTCCGATATCATACTGCTGCTGGCCGGGAGCTCCTGCAAAGATCGGTGGGGGAGGGAGGGGCATCGAGGACGGTGTCGACATATTGTCCAGATAGGGCATGTGGCAGAGCCGAAGAACGGAGAAGTCCTAACGTAGTGCTAGGACGGCAAAAGAAGCTGTAGCTAGAGAGTGAAGATTGCCCTAAAGACGGGCTTGGGGCTACCTCCGAACACGGTCGTACAAGTTCAGGATCGATAAGGGGCGGTGGGCGGCTATGTTGGATGAAACCTGTGTCGTCGCGTGTGCTTGATTGGGTACAGGTAAGGCTGGGTAAGCTATTTGCAAGGAGAAAGCTGATGGGCAAGGACCGCAGAGTATTCGATTAGCGCCTGGCGAAGGATCGACGAGGAAGCAACGGCACAAGCAGAACGAGACCCAAGGAGACGAAGAAAAGACGAAGGAAAGAGAGAGGAATGGAAAACCACTCAAGTCCCTGGCGCCGAAAGTCGATGGTGGATGTATTCGATGGAGATGGGAGAGAGAGGGAAGCAGAGGTGGTGGGATTTCTCCAAGAGCTCCCACAAAACTAGAACTAGCTTGGCACGTTGGCTGCCGCTCTAGTCTGGGTGAGGGAAAGCGTGCACCCTGTGGCCTGACTAGAAGTTCATTGATCTGAAGAAACTGTGGTGTATGTATGAAGGGTCTACTTAACATTGTCAAGCTTCACTGCCAATATCCTTCTCTTTTCTACAAATATGAATTCCCCATTGTTCCTGTCACTTTGGGGGGAACCTCGGAAGGAGACCATTCGGGAGTGCTAGTCGGACAACGGTTTAGCCGCTTGGCGTTGCTGACTTCCACTGTTCGGCTGCAGCTTCACTCGACGACCGAGGGGGCTGGTTTCTACCGTATTCATATAAATAGTTCGGCTCTCTGGCAGAGTGGGACATGTTACTTCATTTCTATATAGACCGTCTCTATCTATGAGCATATCAAACACCTACCATACAATCTCCCTGCTTCTGATTCCCTTTGATCCTTGTTTGAGGCCGCTGAGTTCTCGCTCGAACCCAGAACAAGATGGCGGACATGCAAAGTCCCCAGCATCCTCTGGAGGTTCTACCTGCTATGCTCAATCTTGTTGTATGTTGAGACGAAGACCAGGATTTGAAAGGTTCAAAACTGACAAATTGCAGCTGTTGCAGGCTGCTAAGATACTGATGGATCCCGAATGTCATAATGCCAAGCAAACGGGACTCTCCAAGATGCGCATTACAAAGATCGTGACCGTCGCCAATCAGCGATTCCATGATGCTCTCGATGAGATTGAAGTCGACATTGTAAGCACTCGTTGATAGTCCTGCTCTCCTTCACGCCATACCTAGCCCGGTCCCCATGTTGCCATTTGGTCAGTCTGTTAAGTGGCCATAGCTGACACGCCCCTAGCTCCAAGCAAAGGCAATTATGGAGAGAGATCTGCGACTAATCCAACAGAGGCGTATTGAGAGGGACCATGCTAATGGCATTGCCATGGATGCTAGCCCACTCAATGGAGTCGGGGATATTGTCCAGCCAGAGACTGAGATCCACGCCAAGGAAACGCTTATAGACGACGCTGTCGATGGCACCGAGGCTCTCCAATTAATGACAGACATAGCCGTTGAGCAAACTCCAGTCCCAGGTGCAAATGCTGCCGCACCAGGAACAAGTCCCACCAATGAGCAGGCGCCCAGGAACGCCAATCAGGAAGAAGTCATCACTGAGCTACGCATGCCCCAGGACTCGGCAAACTCAATGGGTCTTGCGATAACGATGCCACCAGATGAAAGTACGCACTCACGAGAGGGAACGAATGGTGCCGAAAACAAGCTCACAGAGCCGGGAGCGGCGGCAGAGGCACCAGTCGACATGTCAGAAGCTGTGAATATTGACTTTGACTCCATGTTCAACGATACGGACATGGATGGCGCTGAGGATGCCTTGAACTTCGATTTCGGTGTCTCCACCGATCCTGCCATGGGTCAAAGCATCATGAACGACACTAGCTTCGAAAACAGCACCATGAGCAACGCAAACAATGCTGACTTGACCAACTTATCCCTCAACGCCAACGAAGATATCGAAGGTGTTCTTCCTGGACTGGAGAATTACCTCAATACGGACACAGACTTCTCCAACATAAGCATGTCCGCGGTAACCACACTAGCTGAAACGTCGCAAACCTCAGCCGTTCCTCCTGAGCGCGTTGCTACCACCACTAGGGGGGCCCCTGCTCAAGGTCCGAATAACACAGTGACGACGGAGACTTCCTTCGACAACTTCTTTGAGGATTTCGATATGGGTGGGACGGATGATTTAGGAGACGGTACCCTCGGTGATCTTGACGACTTCGATTGGAGCTGAGGGTAGGTGAGCCAGGGTACGGTGCACAAGCTAAAGCCCGCCGTTGTCTACCTTCTATGCCCGCCCACCGTCCTTCTCAATGCAATACTGTGGTAGGCAGGATTTCAAGGAGCCAAGGGGCGAACGATTGGGGTCCAGGAGATCAATCCCCAGCTCAGCAGAATATGAAACTGGAGCGGAGCCCAAAACCGTTCGAGCGAACAAGAATTCTTCCTCTCTTTTGAAATAGAGGTTACCATCAGACATTCCCAAGGATATTGATGGAAGCCCATCATGATCTGCCACTATTCAGCGAATGCTGTAAACAACAAACCCCTGACAAAGACTCAAGCGGCAACACCTACCACAACTGATCTAATAACATTCATACTCATTCAACACGACAAGCGAAGTCTTAGCGGAACCTCGGAGCCTAGATACTCCTCGCAACGTCGAGTCCACAACCATATCGACCACAAATATACCAAGATCCCCATCAGAACGTCAAAGCTTGCTACAACAGCAATCTCATCCATAACAAACATACAACATTTATCAGCACACCTTCTACCGCAATCCCTCAAGCACTGCCAACGCCACACGCTACATCATACGTTCGCAACGCTTGTAGCAGTCCAGAAATTTCAAGCGTTCATTCCATACTCAGTCCAAAAAAATACCAGCTCTCAAACAACGCTCCGAACACCGCCATAATCTCAATCTTCACCTAAAAAGGCTAATTAGTGAGAATCCTCATCATATCAATCTATCGATATGAATCACAACTGAATCGAAAAGCCAAGTGGAGGAGGCAATGGGGGCGAGCTGTCCGTCACGATAATGAGAATCAAGGTTCAAATATCATATTTAAAAGAATCTACACAATCCAATAACTATGTGATGTAGTAAGGAAATCTCAAGATCTCGCTTCATTCCAATATGCTGTGCATGCCCAAAAAGCGTCCTCTTCGTAAGATATCTCTGAAATCCGTCACATCGCAAGAATCGCCGTTCCAATGATCCAAATATATATCCGAAGCTCCATCCATATCCCCAAACCAATCTCCTCCAAAAAAGCCCACACCACACACACCCTACTTCCTCCCCCCCTTCCTCCCCACCTCATCCCCCCACTGCACCCGTCCCAAACTCACAGCCGGCGACTCCGCAAACCGGATCCCCCTCCTCGCCTCCACAGGCCCAGGCCCCGGCTCCGGAACCGGCACACGACCTCCCCTCGGCCTCCTCTCCCCCCCATCATCCTCGCTATCGCTACTCTCTACACCCGCCACATCATCATCGCCCTCGCCAAGAGCGGCAAGCCGTCGCCGCCGTTCGGCCGCCGTTTCCCCCTGCGGTTCTTCCGCCTGCTTGGAACCCAGCACGGACATGGGATTCCGCGACAGGCGGCCGGGGCCGAGACCCGCCGTCGTCTGGGGCGGGACACGCTCGGTGCCGTCGTCGTCGGAGTCTTTGCGGGAGAGCGCGAGGCGGCGGCGGCGTTGGGCGGCTGTTTCTTCCCCGCCGGCGCGGTTTTGGATGCTTTCGGGGATGTTGTGGAAGGGGATATCCTGCTCGTTGGAGTCGACCAGGGTCAAGCCTTCGTTGCCACGGGGTCGATCTTCGGCGGCGCTGAACTTTCGCACTATCGGCATCTCTTTGTTCGCAGGCTCCTGCTCGTCTACCGATGCTAGCGTGGATCCATGGACCTTAGTAGGGCGGGATTGACGGGACTCCTGCACCGCATCTACGCGAACCTCGTGCTTGACGGAGTCGGGGACATCGCTTCCATCGACGGCCTGGATGCGTGCCTTAGGGTCCATTGATTGGATTTGCTTGATGAAATCTTGCTTGCTCATCCGACGCCCACCAGTGCCGACAGTGAACCGAATGCGGTCATCGTCAGGGTCGATAGCAGGCTGCTTTCGCTTCCTCTGTTGACTACTGCCTTCACCTGCTGGACCATGCTCGGGTGTATCATCCTTGTGACCGATATGAGCCCACGTACCCATACGCTTCAGGCCTTGGCGCATCGGTCCTGTGTCGAAATGGCCATGTCCATCCTGCACGCCGCCACCTACTCCACCTCGCTCCGCTTTGTCCTTGTTAAGCTCGTACTTCTTGATGACCTCTCCATCCTCGTTTTCTACGATGACGGTATTGCCAAACTGGTAGGCATGTGCAGGGACGCGTTTGTGTTCTGGTGCTTCGGGCTTCTCTTCGGCTGGGCCCCCATGGTGCTTCCGCTTCCACCCATCCCAGTGACCATACTTCTTCAGCAATCGCCGTGAAGTCTGCTCCGGATGCTCCAATGCCTGTCCTGCTTTGTGTTCCAATTCTTCGCCCTCCGTCTTCTCATGGGGATGAAATTTGCCCTTGGCATGTTCACCGCTTGTTTCTTTGCGGAGAGCCGTCACATCATCACGGATATGCTGATCCTTCTGAGCGTTCGACTCGCCTCTAACATGATGAGTGGCTAGGACTTCCCCTTCCTCGTCCTCAACAACTAGATCATTACCTTCTTCGTAGGCTTCTACTTCAGGCTCTTCGATATACTTAGAGCCACTCCCTTCTCTTGCGGCATCGCGCTTCTCTTGGGCGATCTCCATCTCCAGTTGATCCGGAGGCTCGTCTGACTCCTGGCTACCAGATGGACTCTCTTTCTCCTTGAGCGTGTCAGACGACTCTTCTGATGTGCTCATAGGGTACGAGCGTCTTTGCGGGGTGATTGCAGATTGCTCAATCCGTCCGCCAGGGCCCATCCCTGACTCCCATTTGGATTTCCTTCGTGTTGCTTTTGGCTTCTCGAGAGGCGTATCCTCTTCTTTCTGTCGACGCAAGAAGTTCCCTGGCATTCCGATTGGAGGCAGCGTATCTGGTGGATACTCGGGTAGCTTTTCGTTTGAAGAATTCTCACTAACAAGCTCCTCTTTGGATTTTGACATCGTCTTCGCAGTGGACTGAATCCTTGGAAGCCGATTCATCCAAGTGGGCTCGTTAGCTTGTGTGTACGACATCGTAAGCGTGAAGGTGTTGATGCGCTTGCCAAGAGTGAAGACCGCGATAGATGATCCATGGACTAATATCGAGGTAATTACCAGAAACGTTGTAAGCGGCCATATTACTTGGACGATGGCATAATTGTGGCTGTTGGGGTCGTTAGGTATCACTGCTAATGGGGTTGTAGTATCCGTTTCCAATTCTGCTCTCGTCAGGATGGCTGCAAAGATAGCACCTACGCCAATGGGGCCAAAGTGCCCAGCGAACAAAGCTTCTCTCCAGGTCTTGATATCTGGAATGAGAGGCTTGAGCATTAACATGATAGGTATACGTCGGAAGAAAATGACGAAGATGGCAATGACCACAAGTCTCCAAGGCGTCAAGCCAATTGATGGGTTGTTGTACTGATCCCAAGGGATGATAGAGCCCAAATAGACGAAGTAAGTCAAATTAAGCAGTAGATCGATAACGTTAGAGACGTGCGATTCCTCGGTTTTCTCCGTGAACCATCCGTCATTACTGAATCCCACTCCGGCAGCAAAGCCCACTAAAAGGTCGTCTGTTCCAAGCGTAGCTCCGGTTCCAGCACAGAAAAGAGCAAGCACAAAATAAAATACCAAGAAGCTCTCTCTATCAATCAATCCTCGTCTGTCAGCCCACTTGATCATATGACGTCCGATGTAGCCGATGAGCACTCCATACGTAGCCCCAAATATGCACTCATATAAGATCGTATGGGTGATCCAGTAGTAGGTGACTTGGCTTGCATCAAGGTTGTAATGAAGCAGATAGAAAGAAAGATAAATGAATGGAAATGCCATGCCATCGTTGCAACCAGATTCAGCAGAGAGTAGATCCCGGAGATGCTTCGGCACCCGTTTGGCGAATTTCCCTTTTCCAACAACTGATGAGGCCAAGACAGGATCGGTCGCCGTGACGCATGCTGCACACACCAGACTTTCTAGCCAGCTCAATGGCGTTACCATCCACCAGATGACCAGACTGGTGATGAGCCATCCAAATGTCATGACCGGCACCAGCAAGAACAACACTGATCTCCAATGCCGCTCCATGTATGCCTTCGGCAATTCGACACCGACGGCAAAGCATTGCACCACAAGTACAACCCTAGAGCATTCTAATGTGATCTGATCTGTGTTCCCCCATGATAAGGGGTTGAAAAGATCGGCGGCATGAGGGCCGAAGATGATGCCACAAATGGTGGCTACCGTGGCTTCGCCAATGTACATCTTCTCCTTGACGAACAATGACACTAGCATGAACAGGCTGGTGAAGCCTCCAATGATAAGGTAGGCCCAATGGGGCCTGTTCACGGAGAGTTGGTCCCACGTCATTGTGAGAACCGGATCCTAATGTGGGTATATTTGATTCCAATTCACTATCGATCTCTTAAGGTCGTTTCCCTCTCTTTCTCTCTTGTATTCTGTATGCTGATATACCCCAATCACTTGTTTCCTTAGGCAATGAAACGGGTAGCCGATGTCGCAGCATACGGTTTCTGGTTGCGCCCAGTCGCCGCTCCCACCTATTTACAAGGTTTTGTAGTTGATGTGCGAGATGTTCAAGATCCCTCGAGCAAATGTACAGAGATTTCAGCGTCGGTGCAATGCAGATAAACCCGCGAATGTGGTAGGGATGCTGAAAGGAGGATTCGGTGACTTCTCTGGTGACATCCAAACACACTGCAGTCTCTCTTTTCTCCGGTGTTGCATGGACAATGAGCCTGGCAGTGTATGCATTGGTGTTCTATCGAGCTCGCATTTAAGCGGATCAATTGTGAAATATACCTCGGTAGGCGCCGCGTACCACGAGACTGAAGGAATCGATTAAGAGGTTGAAAATCTTATACTATGTAAGTCTTAGCGCCAAGAGGCTAAGATAGCGTTCACCTTGGCGAAGGGGAGTGTGACCGGGATGCGGTCTGCGCTGGCGATCATACGATTTGCTGGCCAAGATCCCAAGGCAGTCCGTTCTTCTCCTATCGCCTCGAATTCACATGTCATACAGCACGTGTATCTGGCCCAGCCAGCAAAACACTGGGCGAACGTAAACTATGACGAATTTACACTTGCACTAATCTGGGCAGAGGAGCCTCAGTGATAGACATCGTAGTCAATACAAAGTCTATACAAATCAAAATAACAGAACAGTCAGACACGCTAACGCAGGCAGAAGCGCTTCAAGATACAATGGTAGAAGACAAATGTAGTTATACTCGCAAGCAGTGTAGGGGTATCCTCGTCAAAAATTCAATTCCTCATCGCTCAGGCGCTCCGCTGTAGATTCGCTGGTATATGTTGTACAACCGGCCAATTCGAATCCAGACTCCGTTCCAATCATTCCAAAAGTCGTGTTGCGTTCATCATTTCTATAGCCATGTAATAGATCCCTCAAAGCTTCCAGCTTTCGCGTAGTTCCTCCAGCATCTCCTGGCAGCCGTGCAGCCAGCGACTCCTGAGGACTTGACCAATCGTCCAGCGATCCTCGCTCTGCATATCCAAGCATCGGCTCACGAATTCAACAACCTCATCCTCGTAACCTGCGCATCCAGCTGCCTTCTCGAGGGCGTCCAGATCCCATTGGCCAGCAAGGATCAACATCTGTACTCGCGGTTGAAAGGCATGTTGAAAAGGTAGCTTGCCGACGAGGAGTGCATAAATCACCACGCCGTAGGCCCACATATCTGCCACTGAGCTCAGAAAGCCTGCTGGACTCATGATGAGCTCTGGGGAGGCATACTGGAGGCTCCCTGCGATTGATGTACTCGTCTCCGATGGACCAATGTTCCTAAGCGGCCGCCGATCCGCCGCATCCTTATATGGGTCAGGCGAACTGGGCCTGGTCCGACTTGTGACAAACTCCGCCAAGCCAAAGTCACAAAGGAGCAGATTTCCTCCATCCTTGGCGATGTCAGGGTCAGAGATGTCAATCAAGCAATTTTCGAGCTTGATGTCCCGATGTACCACCCGAACATCCTCGTGTAGGTAGCGAATAGCAGATGCCAATTGATAAGCATAACGCCGTCCAAGGTCCCGACTGAGCCCGTGTCGATTCGCCCGTACCAAGTCAAAGAGTGTTCCTCCTGTATTGAGCTTCGTGAAACAGAAGGTGGCGTACTTGGTGACATAGACCTCGATGAGTGGGAGGATGTTGCGGTGACCCAGGCAGCGCCAGAGACTGACTTCATGTTCAAAATCCGTTTGGAATTGCTCGTTCTCCAGCTCACTCTTGCCGGATACTTGTTTGCGGACAATCTTCACAGCGCGACATATACGCTCGTCGCCTTCCAGGGTGTATGCCTCTTTGACTGTACTGAAACCTCCAAAGCCGACCTGCTTGCCGATAACGTACTCTCCAACCTCTTGTCCTTCGCTATCGGGGTCCGAAAGAGCTTCCTGTTGTTCTCTCGCGAATCTCGAGAGGAAAGCGGTAGCAGGCGATTTTGATGATGATGTTGAACGTCGCGATCCTGAACGCACGCCTTGCCGGATGCCCGAATATCTTTCGAATGTGTAGCTTGCCGATCTTGAAGCAGAAGGTAACCGATGACTTTTAGGCCATGCACTCGAATTTTCGAGGGAGGTTGGGTACGGAAAGGAGGGGAAGGGAGAGCAGGCAGACAGAGGAGAGAGTAAGAGATCCATGCCTTCGGGCGGTGTCCGCGGTCCTGAAGCTGCAGTAGATACCGTAGAATTTGATGTCAGGGAGGCACCTTGCTCTAGGGCTGCGTGCTGGTTCTCGCGTGCGAGACTGTCAACAGTTGACTGCAGCAATGGCCACCGGAGACGCTCGCCTGGTGAATCAACGCTTACGCTCTGCGATGGCTCTTGGGATTCTTGGTCCAGAAGCTTGCCCGTGCCCTTGTCGTACTCCCTACAGGCTGACTCGCTATGAGATCTCGGCGGCGGTGATCTTACGGGATGAAGCGGTCTTTCCTGTGGGGTAGGGCGGCCTCTAGGTTTTGTGTTGATTGAAAGCTTTGGCAATGGTTCCTGCAAAGGTCGATGGTGGCCAGTATCCAGCGTAACCTGCGGGTGAAAGCTTATGGATGGTCTTCTTTTTCTCATGAACTCTTGCAAAGATGAGGATTCATGATATCTATACTCAGCCTCGTCACTTTTATCTGGAGGCCGCTCCATGCCGTCCGCAGCCGAAGACATTGGCACGTTGATTGGCTGTGTAACTGCATATCCCCTGTCTTGAGTGGGCGCAAGCCCTTGTAGGTCTGTGTCTGACGCTCTATGAAAGAGCTGAGATATCCCCAGAGCATTCCTAGGCCCGGTGTCCTCCGAACAGATATCCTGTGGCCGTTTGCTGACTCCATCTAAAACGTTATCGCGGCTGAGTGGTGTTTCGCCTTCGCTCGGCGGTGTATGTGTGGGGGATAAGTCATCAGAAGTGTTCTTCGGCGTCTCGAATCTATGCTGCAGACTATAGGCCATACCCCGTGGGGGATGCAGCTATCTTTACTCACCCCGCGCAACTTGCGCGAGGCTAGGTGATTATGCAGCTGCAGCGTTCTCGCGCTCCTGTCGCAATCCGTTTTTGTGGGGAAACCGTGGAAGCGGGGCAACACGGGGAAACGATTATGTATGAGAACGCCCGTCGCCGGCCAAGATGATGACTGCCTGCAACTGCTCCTGGAGTCTCCGAGAATTGCGATGAGTACAGCAGTGGATTGCGCGAGGCAGGCAGTGTTGAAAGCCTTCCTGCTTGCCTGTCTGCCCCCGTGATGATAGACCTTGTCGATGGGTTGATGTTGACCTCAAGAGCTTTGAATTTTCGAATGCTGGAGGACGCTGGAAAAAAGAAAAGAGAAGCTTTGTTTCTTGTTGCAATTGGGAACTGGAAGCTCCCTGTGCTACTTATGTAAGATGAGGGCAAGTGACAGGTGCCTGCGCCTCGGGCGATGTCATGCAGCTCTAGTTTCAAACGTGTGGTCTTGGGTAGCAAAGAAGATAATAAGAAAGAGTAATGAAAATCAAAGGCTATTGTACAAATGCGCTTCCTCCATTGTCGTTGAGTCACGAAAGGTGATTCCGGCGGGCGAAAGTTTGGGGGTGCCGACGTCTACGGCGGACGATAATTGACACTAGGACAAAATCAAACCACCAAAGGATGATAGTAGGTAGGTATAACGCGTACAGGCCTCTCTATTAGGCTTAGCGGCGAACTAGCGGGGTAAAACTTCGGGGGTAACGTCAGGGTCACGCCCGGGAGGCTGCTTCCGGGGGACACCGTTGGGGGAGTGCCCAGGGGGCTGCTTCCGGGCTCGTCCTCGGCCTTCCAGGACTGTTTCAAAGTTCATGTCAAGCATTATCGGAGAATCTGGCGAGAAGTGTCTCCATGGATTAGCGGGTCAAGCAATGAAAAATGTACCCCCAGCTCAATGTACCGCTTTAGCAGGGAAGCTGGGTGAGCCAGGCCGACAGGCCACCCGACCCAGGTGGTATAACACCCCACACGGGTGATGAAGTCTTTTGGCTCACCACCTTCTCTGGCTCCTCGACTCTTGCCCTCACAACCAAGCCGGCAGTCTTGATCCTGCAGTCACACTGGACACTTCATTTCGTCCTACAAAAACATGGGTCGCACGAAGGAATCACATGAAGAGATTTGCAAGAGAGCTGAGGCGAACGGCTACAGCTATGGAGCCCACCACGAAGAGGATACCAAAGAGGACCACACCCAATACGTGCCGAAGACTATAAGAGATCAGAAATGTGTGCTGGATCGCGACGAGGTGTAAGTTTGGACGTCGACGCGGTTACTGAAGAGCTTTTAACTAACCATCCTACTTAGGTGGGTAGCTTATCTCAAGGAAAAAGCCAACGTTAAATCGACCATCGTGTGCTGATGATACGATATCAGTCGACGCCCCGTACACTACAGGATCACAGAGTCTTCGAGCAGGGCTCCCACCTCTCAATATTACTACTACAAAGGAATTCTTTCGCTTCTATGCCTCTACTGGTAAGGGCGTGCTCGACCCCTCCAGGCGGATGACCATGGAATCTCTAAACTCCTAGGCCGAGAGGTTCTTCGCTGGGCTTACCCGAATAACCGGTAGCACCGTTACAGAGCAAGACATATCACTTATATACAACGTACGTACACTCTAGCCTATCCCGCGGCTTTGATCTCGCTGATATAAATTCCGACAGTGGATAAGGAAGAGCTTATTCCAGCAAAACTGTTGCGACCCTAGGTATACTAGTGTCACGAGCATCTGGACGTCAGCTAGGTAGCTGGCAATGGCAACAGGGTCGGTAGGCTATGGAATAGCCTATCTGACTAAGGACTAGAAAACTAAGGAGGAAAACTACGATACATGCAGGTAACACACGAAGAGTACGCACATGCGGACGCTAAGCCGCATTGGGCAAACTATACCCGTGGCGCTAGGCCTTACATCCATGGTGTAGGTATGTCATCCATGACACTAAGTGGCGAGAAACCTACCGTACCGAGAAAAATCATAGGTACTCTAACTTTAAGTAACTTAAATTTAGTATATATATTAGTATCTCCTATATATTTATATAAGTTATGTTTAGTAGCTACTCTTAAATACTTTAAATGCCTCTTACTTAAAAAGTATGTTTATATCGTTCTCGCCTCTAATTTACGAAAAGTCTCCCTTTATCGCGTAATAGAGTTCTTTTATTATAAATCTACTATCGAACTCTTATTACTCCTAATATTTGTAAAAGGGTCGTATCCGAGCTTTAAGGCTTCGTATTATGCTAGGAAACCGTAATCTTACTTATGTAATCATTTGCCAAGGTGACAGACATCTGCCCCGGCCTCGCCCCGTACCGAGTCTCGGGTGAGGGCCACTTTTTTCTAGCGCGAGCCTAGGTGATTCTGGGTTGTCGCTTGAGCTCAAGCTTCCACGACAGCATTGTACCACATCTTCGGAGACGATTTGATCGGATGCGGAGACCAAACCCGCTCTGCTCCGATAGGTCCTCTGGATTTATGCAAGTGGACAACCAACAAGGCGAAGAGGCAAATTGGAGAGAATTGAGTGTGACGTAAATTGCTCAGTGCAGGTCATGCGGAGAACTTGAACAAAAGGGTATAGAACTAAGGCATTTTATCCAGATAGGTCTAATCCGGTACTTATACAGATCACATCACTGTCACGGGGCATTCGCTCCCGAGAGCCAAATTACATTTACTCAATACACTCGCCTTCCTCAAACCTCCCATATATCTCGATTGAGATTTCTGGACTGAGACCATCTGTTTGCATCGTCTCTCTTCCGCGACTTACGAACGCACAATGCCACAATCGGCGAACCCCTTGAAGCTCGAGACTCTGCAAGCCACAAGCATATCGAAAACAAATTCTCCGAACCATGGAACCCAAAGCACCCTACCAATCCTGCCCATAACGACATCTCAGCCAGACGTGCGACAAAGCCACGCTATCATTGTTATTCTGCAGTTGACCGCCGTCACCTTTCTAACAAGCATTACGACTGGCCTAATAACTGTCTCCATCCCACGTATTGCAGCTGATATAGCCATTCAACCACAATTGTACTTCTGGTAAGCATATCTACCCTAACCGAGGTGAGAATCCTTGTGGACACGATCTTGAAATGTCTCTACTACGAAATTCCTAGTGCTGATTCCATTAACAGGCCGTTGTCCGTCTACGGGTAGCTATTCCATTCTCTCTCGCTCGCACGCACTACTAGCTACCTCGGAGAATTAACATAATTACTCAGATTGACAAGTGGCTCATGCCTCCTAATTGCCGGGGCTGTCGCCGACGTTGTTGGCAGCCGCCCCGTCTTCCTTACCGGCTGCTTCCTCCTCTCCTGCTTCGTACTCGCATGTGGCCTCGCCCGTACCGGAATCGAGTTGATCATGTTCCGCGCCATGCAAGGAATAGCAGTAGCGCTCTGTCTGCCCACCTCGGTAGGCATACTCACCAATGCCGTTGCTAGCGGTAAGAGACGAAATGTGGGATTTGCCTGTATGGGACTCGGGCAGCCGCTTGGGTTTTCTTTGGGTCTCGTGCTCGGCGGGGTTTTCGTCGATACGATTGGCTGGAGGGCTGGATGGTACATGTGCGCTGGGGCGATCATGGTGTGCCTTCTTGTTGGAATATGGACTATACCGGCGGACTCGCTGATGCAGCCTCCGACTTTGAAAAGGCTAAAAGCAGACATAGATTGGATAGGAGCGATTTTTGCAACAGCGTGCTTGGCTTTACTTGCTTACGTGCTGGTGTGAGCTCTCTGAACCCACTTCCCCCATACTTTCAGGTCACTAACGATACTCTTATAGTATCATCTCAACCAGCGCTTCATATATCGGACATGCTAACGTCATCGCGCCATTGACCGTCAGCCTATTACTGATTCCGGCCTTCGTCTTATGGGTCGCCAGGCAAGAACGACTTCAGAAGCCAGCTTTGATACCCAACTCGTTATGGAGAAAATTACCCTTCACCAGTATGTGCCTCATAGTCCTCCTCTCATATGCAGTTATGCAGACCATGGAACTCTTCTGCGGTCTCTTGTAAGTCCACCACTTCAATCTTTCTGGAAGACTGCGGGGATCGCTGACGGCCAACGCAGTTGGCAAGAGGTGCAACTACTTTCCCCGCTTCAAGCATCTGTTCGCTTCCTGCCGAGCATGATTCTGGCTGCGATATTGAACCTTGTCACAGGTCTCATCGTTGAAAAGTTTCCAGTGATCTGGCTGGTCCTGATCTCGTCGGCTCTTGGTGCATTGGCCCCCTTACTAATGGCACTTAATTCTCCGCGCTGGCCATACTGGTACGCGGCATTTCCTGCGCAGTTGTTCGAACCGCTCAGTCCTGATGGTGCGTTCAGCTATGGTACGATACGCGAGAAGCATAGATCGCTAATGGCCACTTATCTAGTGATATTCACAGTAGGTATCCTTCTAGTTTCCGAAATGTTCCCAGACCGGACACAAGCGCTTGCAGGTGCGGTTTTCAATACCGTTGCTCAGTTCGGCCAAGCTGTTGGACTTGCTCTCATTGGAGTCGTGTCGGATTCAGTGACGCACAATTCGAAGTTTACCGACAAAGCCTCACCTGACGCGCTTTTGACTGGGTATCGGGCCGGGTTTTGGACATGCACCGGATGGATGATCCTGGCTTGCTTCGTCGGCGCGCTCGGTCTTCGGAAAAGCGGCAGAGTTGGCTTGAAGAGGGATTGAGCAATCTCCATCGCGGGAAGAGAGTAGATCAGAAGCTGGGGAGTATGAGATTGTAGCAACTGAAACCAAGAAAGAGAGTAGGGATTAAAATTCTATAGCTTAGAAGCTGCAAGACCGGGTGAGGTCGGAGAATTAGCTAGCGAAAGCCTTAATGTCGTATAGATCACTTCTCGACCTTGTCCCGTGTAAACATAGCTCTTTAGACAGATGCAGGTGCCGTCAAGGTTTCATAGGATCTCACACACAAGCCTTTACAGGCAAGTAACCCGACCAATCTCAAGAAGCAGTGCTGTCTCTACCATGAACCCCACCTTACTCAGCTTCTAAGGTTCAACTTCGAAGTAAAAACGAAGAGTCGCGTCGCTGTAACAGACGTGTTTCGCCAATGTAGAGCGGACAGTATAAGAACTCGTGATTGAGCTCTACATAACACTGACATAGATATTGACAGAGCTTCCGTTGACGGAGTGGATGTTCCACCTATTTCAAGCAGCTTTCATCCACCATCAACCTCTTAGGTACCACGCTGAACCATCGCCGCAGCTCGTAAATAAACGTGAAAACGGGTACCCTATTCTAACGGTACACTCATCTTTACATAGAAAAAAAAACCTCATCCAGAGTTTGACCAAATCGCAAAATACATGTCTGAGCTGTCTTGAACATTTCCCAGCCCTAAAGTGGGCCGTTGTTCTTTGCCTATTTCTACGTGAGATCATGCATGAGCCAAGCTCGGATCTTTCAAGCTAATCGGAGCGCAAGGATGCTACGCAAGCGGAAAGGCGTGCTCCGCTAAACCATACATCTGAGCACTTCCTTCCATGGCAATAGAAAGCTAACGATCTTCATGAAATGGGCTATATAAGTAATACCCCCATTCCGAGCGTCGAGCTACTGTGACGCCTGCGGGAAAAAAAACCCTTGAATTCTTCGAATTTGACCGAGCCTTATCCAGTATTGTTTCCCTCAAGAAAGTCTCTAAATAACATCAATTTTCCCCCCGTTTCAAGCATATTCAAACGTTGCGGACAAGCCTGGCAGTAACCCAGGGGTATAAATAGTTTAATTGCCACCAGTTGATACTTTCCATGTCAACAAACGTCATTGACAGCCCATGAGACCGGAGGACTTACAAGCTCTTTCGACCAGCAATACGAGGGTGTGTTGCCCAAGATCCCCCAAGCACAACGTTATGTTTGCCGTCCATGAAATCAGCTTGACAGACCGTGAGCAGTGGCATATATACTCAATTCCGAGAACGGGCATACCTGTGTACCCGGGATAGATATCCATGGGCTTGAACTTCTCGTACGGCTCCAGCAGAGAGCTAGTCCACTCCCAAGCGCCCCCCATGTCGCCCAGTCCAGACAGCCTGTTGCCGTTCTGCGTAATTGGCATTGGATGGAAATGTTGAAGTCCGACATTGCAGCCTGCTAGGTCGACGAAAATGTGCTCGGGATCAGGCCCCCCTGACGCCTGATTGGCTCTACTTACTCCGATCCTTATACCTTTCTGCTGCTCGACAAGGTCATGAATGCTGCGCACTTCGTTGAACGTTGGAATACGGCATCCGGCCCACTTCGCATACCCGGACAATTCGTTAAAGGAAGCCATCACTGGCCAATCTGCGGCCAGATGGAGAGAAACAGGGCCGTAGACTGTCTTGATGAAGGTGGTGTTGAAAAAGGAGCTTGATTTGGCATTGGCTTCGTCTTCGGTCTGCATCCCGACTGCCTTCGAAGTCCATGTGATTGGGATGTTACTGCCGGTCTGGACAAGGTATGTAGCATATTCGCCATTGCTGACCGGACGAGCCTGTGCCTCAAAAGCCGGCACATCCACTTCGTAAGGGGGCCTCTCATTGTCCCAGGCAAAAAAACGGTCAGGTCCTTCATTATTTTCCGGATCGGAGAACCCATGAGTAATTCGACTTGCCGGCACCTTGAGCCATTGATTCTCAACCCTCTCTTCCAAGGCCTTTCGGGCCAAACTCTGGAAATCAGGTGCGGGCTCTGGAGGCGCCATCACTCGATCACTCTGTAGGAGCAGGTAAAGGAATGTTTCCAAATGCAAGCCTGTTGATGCGTATTAGCCTTGATTCTGGTGAAAGGTTTTTCTTCCCAAGGAAAGGGTGGTCTGACGCACCCTCATGCTCAAATCCAATCCACAGAGCTCTCCCCACTTTACGATCCGACCACGACGTTCCGTTTTCGTATAGGGCAGTAATCCTTTTGCAAACCTGTGCTCGAAAAGCAAGGATCTCTGCGACCGCTGGCCATTCATCCGGGAGTTCACTGTGACTATGACAGTTCTCTGGGTTATCAACATCTGGATCAATTCCTCGCTCGAAGATGAGAGAGTAGTAGCTGGGTTCAATGGGCTGGCCATTCGTGGCTCGAGTGAGGTGTATGTCCTCGCTAACAAGTCTTTAGCTGTGCTCTTCTGCAGCTCGGAAATTTTATACAAGGTTGGGATATGGCCCAAGTAGAAAAGCAAAGGGTTGCGGAGTGGAATGGGCTTCTCCATCAACGCCTCCCTAGGGATCATCTTCGTGGTCACCATGTCCCAAGCTTCCCAAAGCTTTCGCCATTCCTCTAAGCTGGGAACAGGCTGCGGTGCGTACTGACGGGGATGTAAAGGAAAAGCAAAGCTACTAGTGAGAGCCATGGTATTGAGAAAAGCTATACCGTATGTTGATGCTGCGAATGTCAATTTTCTTCTAGTCTTTCACTGGCGGTGTTCCCTCAGCTCATGATGCACATCATGCACCATGAGGTGTAGAAATCGTAGCTGATGCTACCTTCCAATCCTTCCCACCCCGTGCTGACCCATCTCACTCTTACTTGACATAAAGCTACCTCTTCTGAGGCTTCCCCGAATGCAGTGCATGCGCTGCAGCGATGATTTGCGGAATCCTCGGCAACTGGTTGAGTCATGTCTGGTGAGGGGTTTAACCCGCGCCGACACTGCTATGACAATTCATGCAGCTTATTCTCGAGTGCAGGAAACATGTGATCATGTTTGGAGTCAGCTTATGCTCTCCGGCTGTGTCATGACTGAGAATACGATCTTCATCCGAACTCCTAACGGATCCAATTATCGTACTGCTTGTCATAATATCGCTTAAGTGAGGTTGCATAATGAAAGCCTTAGTAAGATAGAAAATCATATCTCGTGCAGAAATGCGGGGCTGTAGAATACACAATAGTTATTTCATAGGATAGTGTGGGACTTACCACCACGCTGCAGGGTGATGTGTTCGATACTTCGAAATGGCCGTCCGTCGAAGGGTAGCTCCTTGGTTGAGAATACGATCTTTATCCGAACTCCCAACGGATCCAGTCATCGTACTGCTTGACATAATACCGCTCAAGTGAGGTTGCATAATGAAAGCCTTAGTAAGATAGAAAATCATATCTCATGCAGAAATGCGGGGCTGTAGAATGCATTACGCTGCAGGGTGATGTGTTCGCTCCTTCGGAATGGTCGTCCGTCGAAGGGCAGCTCCTTAATACACATAAGGTCAAACAAAGCCCCAACTTTGGTATGGGCATTGTTTTCAGCTGTTTAGCAAGATTCTTCTCATAGTCCTAGCATTAAAAACTCCACTCAGACTTAGCTCCCCACCACTACCTTTCTCCACCACAATGGCAGCCGAGCCCGGCAAACAAAGCACAGCCAACAGCAAACAACCCCAAGACCTCTTACCAGCCTGGGTGAATCCGGACTGGGACCGCCTCCTCGAAGTCAAGACTTCCGGGGGCTCTTTCCGCTCTTGGGCAGCTTCAAAGGTCGACCTACCCCCAGGCGCCCTCTTCGCCCGCCTCTCAGGAATCCACCAGCAGATTCCCCAGAGCTACAGCACCACGCAAGCGGGGCGTGACCTCCACGTCGAGCTCAACAGCAACATCCACTTCACCAACCACTCCTGCGACCCTACGCTGGAATGGCACATGGACAAGTTTGAGATCCGCGTGAGAAGTGACCGCGCCTTGAAGAAGGGAGAGATGTTGAGTTTCTTCTATCCCAGCACCGATTGGACGTTAGCGCAGCCGTTTGATTGTTGGTGCGGAGCCGGAGATGGGAAGTGTTGCAAGCGAATTGAAGGGGCGGGGAAGATGGATGAGGCGGTCTTGAAGCGGTATTGGCTGAATGGGTATATCGAGAAACTACTCGCAGAGCGGAAGGAGGGCGAAAGTAAGAGTGGAGGGGAATGAGGGAGCGAGATTGCGGACCTGGCCCCGCCCAAGCACTTTCACATATACTTCTGGGCGCGAATTTTTATAACGTGAGCAATTGAACATTATTGCAGGCCGTGTTTTCCATAAAAACTTAACTCGTTCATGCCCTGGAGTATTATCGACTCAGGAACGGACAATTTGTTGAATGGCGCAACCAATGGGTCAAATTCCGGCGTAACGTGGCTACCCGTGGGCATCGAGGACTAGTAGCCTATATCGACCGATCATACGATCCCTTGTATATGTATCGAACACCTCTTTTAGCCAGGTTAGGCCTATTTCGTTATTTGTCCAGCCATTCTCGCTTACGCCGATTGACCAATCGTACGGTAGAAGGCCATCTTCGTACCAAGCCGCCTGGTGCATCACCGCTTCGAAAATGACGAGCGGTGGAATCGTAATAGCGCGCGCACCTACGGTCTCGATGCTCTCTGATGGCCGAGTAAATAGCGGTAAACCGCCGCTGGGAGGGTTTGCGACCGCCGCTGCTCCGTGCTGGTCTGTGCCAACCATCTGTCTATTAAGATACTGGGGTAGAGTAACGGCGGCTTCGTATTCTAATCCCTGACTGCCAAGTCTCACATCAAACGTCTCGTCGTGGAAGGTGAAGCCTCTGAACAGACGTGATCTGTCAGTGTTGAATCATCGAGGAAGGCTCTTGGAATCTCACCCAGCCGCCGAGCGCGCCACAGAAATCGGCGGAGTACTAAGCGAACCTCCGCTCTTATCACGATCCTCGGAGGTATAGTCGTCGCTGGTATCGATGTCGTCGTCCGGGACCATGAATAGATTATCTGTAACATGTCAGCCCACTGTCTCCTTTCTGCCGAAACGGACAATCCACACCTACCTTGGCTGCCCCCGGCTTCACCTGCATTGTACTTCGGTACCCAGGCCGGAGGAGGTCTGAATATGGGACGTTTGAATACGGGACATTCGAGGTCTGGCGGGGGTGTCTGATGTCTTAGTGAAGTGCCGAGTGCTTTGTGCTTCTTCGCTGGAGGAACGGCATCGTCATCGGTATCGCTGTCGTTATCGGCGTTATTATAGCTCACCGTAGGATTGCCTAGAATCATTAGGCCATGTTTGTTGTAAGGGAGGCATCCGCACTGACCTGAACGCAAGGCCTCTCTGCCCCGCATTGAGTCGCCTTTGCCTGAAGCAGGCAATACGGACGCTTGCGTGTCCAGTGGCTTAAAGCGCGTCTCCGTTGGCACAGTGTTTGGATCTTGACCGCCGTCAGGCTGGAAGACGCGTCCGGTGTTGGGTTCCCCCTCTTCTACTCCGTCGTCCGCTTCCGCGGCTTCATCATTCTACTGATCTCCTCTGCGCCCGCATGTCAAAGGATCAGGCGGGGAGTCTTTGCACTCGGGTTCGCAGTTTCGTTTGTCATGGGTCGACGTCGACAGGAGGGGGCCATCAGGGGTTAGAGGGGAGGTATCTGAGGTAGGGAACGCTTTCAGGGGTGCGAAATCGTCATCGAAGACGCTCGAGAACTCACCCGAGTGGTCCTTCTCGCTAGGCAGGTCTGCTATGCTTGGGGGCTGGCAAAATTGAGTGTAATCGAGGTCGGCAGAGTCTATTGTGGAGCGAATATGCAAAGAGAATTAATAGAGGGCACCGAGAGACGGAGAATTCTGACTGGCTTTTGAATTCGTATGCAGGATGAGCAGAGGGGGCGGAGGACCTTATATGTGTTTTCTGGGCCTCGCTCCTGCCGGACGCTGCCATTTTCTCCCCCACGCGAACAATGTGTTCTGCCGCCCAAAGTGGGCCCCTCTTTCACCTAACTCTGTCGATCGTCCTCCTCTGGCCACCACTGCTCGATCCCACCGCGCCGAGCTTGCGCGAACCTCAACCACTCATCCCACATGCGAGTGCACGCCCCGGTGTAGCTGCTGCCTCTCATCCAATCCTCCCTCTGCGCAGGCCCAGCGCCACGTCACCTCGGCGCTCTCCTGCACCTCATACACTCCATCCACGGCAAGCAACTCGCAAGCGTTGCTCAGCCTCTCACGGTTCCATTTCCCACCTTCCGCTCGCCCAATCCAGGCTCCACTCCCGGGGACGGAGCGCACTTCGCAGTACAAAGGCTAGCTGAGTTCTCACGACTTCGGTGCTGATCGTCCAAGCTCCGGCAATGGTCCACAGCAAGAATAAGTTCACAAGCCGGGGGCCTTTTGCTGGATCATGTGAGGGGTCGGCGTCCTCAAAAACGCCGCATAGCGAAGTGTCGCGCCTCCACCAGCCCAATCCCCGATTCAATCACTGCAAATCAGGTGCAATATCGCCAGAGGGCACAGTTGTATCAAGTCTTCTAGCTGGCATCTGAACGAAAATTCACCGGTGAAGACTCGGCGAAGTCTCGGCGAAGTGTGAATTTTAGTACTGAGCGCCGCGAGGCCATCTTGACTTCTCATCGGCTTTCAAACCCACTTTCCATTCCTGCCTGACACCACCGATCTTCGATCTCTCGTGGCACACCATAGCGACATCTCAAGAGCCGCGTGATGTGTCTGATTATCAGCCGTGTATGCAGCGTTCAAGATATTCAGCTATGACGGTCCTTCTCCAAGCTCTTTCATCCTCCAATCGGTAGCTGCAAGACTCTAAAGAAAGATGTATCACACCAGGATCTTGTCTCAGCAGCTGACACTTCCCAACCGCCTCATCCGGTAGTCTTTTGCTTGTAAACCACTACTTCCCGATCTAGACAGTGCTAAGGGCTGCGATCGCTGTCTCACCTGACGACCGCCGAAATCCAGGCGAGCCGAGCTCGATCGACGGGGCCGATTCATTCCAAGCTGAATTGATTCGAGGAAGCTCAGCAGACCACCCCGTATATCAATGCGCTAATTACATCGGCGGCGCCGTAAAAAAGAACCCTGCTCAGGTGTGTGAGGCATATTCGATTCGTCGTCGTCGCGAGCAGATTCCACTGGCCTGGCGCCCTCGCCAGGCCAGTGGAGAGCTCGTCGAATCTGTAGAAGGTGCTGGGTCAAGCGAAGCAGCATGGCAGCTAAAGCGCAGCAACACGCGTCGAAGAAATGTAGAGTGATGCTAAGGCAAACATGACGGATAGAATAGTCGACAGAGAAGGGTATCTTGGAAGAGTGGTCTGGATCGTAGCATCATGGCGATAATCAAGTCAGAAGCATAAGGGGTCGCGATCGTAGGAGAGAGCCTTGGACCAAGTTCGATGTCGTTGATGCGGGAAGCGATTGTCGCAGCTGAGGCACCCTAGAACGCAGGTCTTAGCGAGTTGTCACAAGAGGGGCATATGGGGGCCATCAGACATAAAAGCTATGCGAGCGAGAAGCACTGTCAAGGTGAGAGCAGAAGAAAGAACGGATTGAGAGTGTTGAGAATACGAGGGACGTATTGTGAGAGCTTGATGGATCGAGGTTGATGTTGATACCGCCGTATCGTCGCCGCTTTTCCAGTATTCTAGGTGCGCCTGAATCTCACTCAAGCGATCCGTGCGACCACAATGACCACGGCCGAGCGAATCACAAACGTACTTTAATGAGATCTGAAGCGACGTCAAGGCGGCGCTCACCCAGTCTCGTCTTGGCAACGCCGTTAAATCTCGGCCATGACGTGGGAGCAAGGTCTCTCGCTTGTGGATGAGCTCACAGGCCCTGAAAAGCTTTGGATAGACATCCATCAGCCATACGACTCGTGGCTGAGAGACGGTTACCAGGTGAACCCTCCTACTTCTATCAAGTCTCTAATCTCATTGCTACAGTACCAGATAGGCGCTAAGCGTCGTTCAAGTAAGTACGATACCACCGCTGATGGATGGTCACACTGCCTTGAGAGTCCTTATCCAAACTCCAGCAGAGGCAATATGACCCAGTCCATGAGGATTCAGAGTCGCGATATTCCCCACATCTCATGATTCCAGATCATCTATGCATACATACACCCCCCCAGGCATATAGAAAAGAAGCTCGTAGCGGTTTCTAACATCTTCTCCCTCATTGCTCGAGTCCCACATATCTTGGAGCATCACTTTTCCGTTTTCGAGTCCTCTTCCGGCAACTTCTATGACTTGAGATTGCCTGCCAGTTGGAAGTAACGAACCTAGTGATATAGCTGAGGTGCCCCCATCTCAACCGCATCCGCCCTTTAGCCTTGAGCTGCCTCTCTGGAGCACGATTGTATCACGCCTCAGCGCGCCTCGGGCAGGATTGACGCGTAACCCTCCTTGATCGGTTCACAATGAACTACGCCCCGCCTGCGAAAATCGGAGCTTAGCCTCTGTTAGAGGAATATCGCCATCCGCATAAGCTTCCGCGACGGCGACTGGGTCAGATCTGTGATATCCTTCGGTCGTTCCCCTTGATGCTTCCATTTTGTCCGGGCACAGATAAAACCGGCGTTTTACACTGTAGAAATCCCACACATGATCGAGTACTCGTTGACGCTCCCTATCAGGCCATCCCGAGAGTTCACCAGTTAGGAACATTGACGCCAAATTGCGCATGTTTGTGATATGCCACCACAGCTTGTTCTCCTCTGCGGTGAGGGCCTGGTGCCACTCCATCTTTGCTGGCGGTGACCACAATCCGCTGACATCTGCCTTGGTATGAATGTAAACTGTTTCTCGATTGCCTCGACAAGGTTGCCCATTCACACGGACCCTGAGACCTGGCCCAAGCTTCTTCTTCAATTTGTCACAGGTCATAGCAACGTGTATAATGCTATCACAAAGCTCTTCAGCTGCTTTGTAGGATCCGCGGATTTCAACAATAGCCGTACGCAATTGTTCCCAGCCAAGTAGCTGTCGAAGGCCGATGTTCGGATCGTCTTTGCTATTAGGATTGAGTATGGCACTACCAACCAGGATTGTAAGACGCGTGAATTGTGTTTTCGGATTCACGAGCGAAGATGTAGCAGGTGGGTACGGTACAGAAGCCATCAAGCTGGGAATGTCGGCGCACTTGACGATGAAATGGTTGTGCCTGTAATATGTCTCCAGGAGCTCGACGACCATGAGTGGAAGTGCATTGCAGAGGGTGAGTAGAATGCCACTTTGGAGAGATTCTGCGATTGGCATGAAGCCGTTGACTGAGTCGAAATAGATGGGTAGATCATGACTGACGAGAAGCAGATCGTAGATCTGATCGCGAAGCTCGCGCGGTAACGATAGGAAGCCGGTCCCTCTGGGAACGGTCGTCAAATTCCACATCTTGATGCGGTCGTGGGCAGAAGGAAAAATGGGGCTGCTGCTTTAAATTGCCGCCAATTCTATGGAATGTAGCGAGTTGTTTTCAATACATGCGAGGTAAACAGATCGTTCGGACCACCACCCGGACCACTGCTCCAGCAGTCATGCACCACGCTGTGTCTGAAGCTGGGGGCTCTAAATCCTTCAGCGCTGTCGTGAAGCCGTTTTGGAGTTGCTCGATCGAAGTGTTCGGACTTCAAGAACGGTCCTGAATAACAGCATCAAGGCTGTCCATTTGGCGTACGCCCTTTACGATTTCTGCAACACCCGAAATGATTTGTCGCTGTACAGAATGTTTCGTTGACTCTTGTTTCATTCACTCTTCTGCTACATTAGACAATGGAATCACCGACTTCACATGCTCGAGGATCTTCGCCGCCGCTACACCTGGTTGCAACTCGGTAACGTCTAGTTCCAGCTCTGCTTGAACTTGGAACCTGTATATCTCCCCGCGCTTTCGAAACCCATTGAGTACTTTGGTATCAAGCAGCAGGCCCTTTCCCCCATCGACCAGACTGAGCCTCTCTGGAGATTGGATCCTATGTTCGTTCTCCGCGGGTTGACATGTAAGGATGATGGGAATGAATGGACAACGTCGTTGCTCTGCTGCTTTTTTGTATTCTTCAGCTACGGATATACCGGACTCATTACTGGTCTGGAAGTCGGTGAAGATGTAGCTTGGATTTCTGAGCGTTAGCTACTCCGTGTTCTTTGGATGGGCTTTTGCAGAACACCACGCACGTTTGTCTGAAAGTGTCTGGAACTGTAGCCAGAGTATTGAAGAGCGCAGATCGTAGTTGCCGACGAAGTGTTAGGTAGTATGAGCTCGAGCGCTCGAGAATCGAGCCAGCAAGGTCGATGTGAAGGTGATTGTGAACCTACGAAGGCTTTCAGCAGGTATCACTAGCATTGTCGTACACACATCGCAGTTGCTTGCTTTTAATGGCAACAAGGCGGGTATTAAAGGACTTACCACACGTGCCCTCCCATCCATCTGCTTCTCCAATTCCTTGGCGATTGTGTGCTTTCCGACCCCAGGCCAGCTGTTGATATAGATGATTGGATGAGGCATTCTACAATTTCCCCCACACACACGTCATTCAGGTATGTTGAAAGATACCAATGTTTAGTGTTGGATCTGGCTGATGGTATATATGTTCTCTTGATAGAGGAACTTTCGCATTGTTTTGGTGAAGAAGGTGGGAGGTTGGGATGATTCACAGGTCGATGACTCAAGACATAAGTGCCGCACGATAACTGAGCACGCTCAAATTATCGAATAAAATACCTGCCTTTCATCTCAAAGTGCAGGTTCATGAATCCAATCGAATAGTGTTCGAAGCCGTATGGAGGTCAATATGACAGGATCTAGGCGGAAGATACGCTCAACTCTTTGTGGCGCAGAGCCCTTTGCTTCGACAGCACTAGAATAATGGTTCCATTACGTACGATGGACTGTTGAATACAGCCTCATTCTCATGCATGCTCACTCAGCATTTACATGACCAGATGCGCAGAGGAAACTCTTGGATCGGATATTCGGGTCCCGGATACCCAGTACTCCCGGTCCAAAGTTGCGATGTAACGCGTTTTACAATAGATTATAAAGTAAGGTTTTCTACGATGGAAGCACCCGAGCACAAGCGTCAATGTAATATTGTATGACAGTCTTCATTGGTCACCGTATGAAATCGAGCTTGCCATTTCCAGATGTGATTATCAAGCTTAAATAACCTCGGTGCTAGAAGCAGATCCCGGAGGCCGAATGGGGTTCAAGCGGCCGAGAGATGACAGTTGCGGGGGGCTCCACCAAAGGTGATGACATATTAAACTTATCATCATCAAACAACATGATGTTCATATATGTAGTTCAATGTTCCGCTCAGTGCAACGAGCAGCTCAACTGTCCTCCCACCTCAGAGCCAGAACACCAATTGACAAGATTAGCAAGCTCAGCATCCTCAGCAGTCCAGCAAAGATGTCGCACCTGTTCGAAGATGCGACGCCATCAGAGGTGAAGAATGCAAAGGTGAGAACATGCGCATTTGAAATGATCATGATAAAAGGCTCATAACAGTCGCAACAGGGTCTTCATCTCATTACCATGAATACGCCCAACGGCCAGAAGATACAGATCATGCTTGAAGAACTCCACGAAGTCTACGGAACGGAATGGACTACAACCCTCATGTGATTGGCTCTCCCAGCTCCTATACTTCTACCCTCAACTCTCTGACAACGTCCAGCAACATCATGACCAACGAGCAGAAGAAGGATTGGTTCCTTCGCCTAGACCCGAATGGGCGTATCCCCGTCCTCCTCGATCATACGCAATCTCCGCCCTTCCCCGTTATGGAGACCTCCGCCGAGCTGCTATACCTCCTCAAGTTCGCGGACAAGGACGATGTTTTCGGTTTCAAAGACGAGCTCGAGAGGAGCCAGGCATTGCAATGGCTATTCTTCTGGGTATGAGTGCCACAGTCCTTGTTCCAAATTCATGCCCGACCATAAGGCATGATGCAGGAACATCATCCCCCTTATGATTCTGTCTAAGCCGCTACACAAATCCTACCGACCGGACATGCAGTTTATGGATGGCAATGCTGACTGCGACACGCAACCTACAGCATGGGAGTGGTGCACCCTACCAAGGGCAAGTCAATCACTTTGCGAAATTTGCAAAGGAGAAGATCCCTTGTATGTCTACGTCCACACCCCCATTACATATACGTAAGGAAGAATGGCTGATAAACTGCTACCAAAGACGCCATCGAACGCTTCCGCAACGAGACCCTCCGCGTCTATGGCGTGCTGGAAATCCAACTGAGTGGCAAGTACACCGGCACACCGCGCGAGTATCTGGCCGGAGATGGGAAGGGCAAATACTCCGTCGCGGACATTGGGACTTGGCCGTGGATTAAATCCTGGGAGTTCTCTGGCTTCACGCAGGAGGACATGAAGCCTTTCCCACATTTGTTGCAGTGGGTTGAACGGATTAGCAAAAGGTCTGCGGTTCAGAGAGGGATTGGTGAGAAGTACAAGCCGAAGTAGATCGTTAGATGTAGGACGAGAGGTCAGCAGTGATAGCCATCTGAAGGATAAGCACGAAAGCATTTTCCAACGCTCTGTATCACTGTTTTTTACACAATAGTCCTAACAATCATCCAAACGGGTCCTTCAGCCTTCGATAAACTCATAGAACCGGAGGTTGCTGCTCTCTAGGCACTACCTGGTGTTGTTGGCAGCGTCGTGCATTAAACAAGTGGGGGTCCTGCTCTTCAGGAATCAGCCCTATATTGTAATGATCGGCAGGGTCCAAGTTCGAGCTAATCTCGCTTATCTACAGGTAAGATCTGGTGACGTTTCGCGCTAAGCCCATCTATACCTACCTTAATATTGTAGAGATATCCAGACTGCCCCAGCTAACCACTGTAATGGCGCAAGATCCAGATGAGCGGTCGCCGCTGCTCCGAAATAGTGATGCAAATGGACTCGAGGACGGATCTCAAGAGGTACCGTATTAGATGTATTTATGAAGGCTTGTACCTAATGACTACGCAGATTATCGTTGATTTCTCCAAACAAGACGCCGAGAATCCCCGAAATTGGTCCAAGGCACGCAAAATGGTCAATGTGGCCATAATAGCCTTAATGGCAAGTGAGCGACATCTGGGCAATCACTGTGCATGTCATGCGAATACTACTGAATGATCATCCAGTTCTCTCGCCACTGGCATCGAGTATGTTCACTCCTGGCATCGAAGAAATTGCAGCAGACCTTGGCACCTCCAGCGAAGTCGTTGTCGGCGCTACCACCGGTTTCGTCGTCTTCCTTGGCCTGGGTCCTCTCATTCTTGCACCGCTATCAGAGACCTTTGGAAGGAGAAAGCTGTACTTGATTTGCTTTTCTATCTTTGCACTTCTACAGATTCCCACAGCGCTCAGCCCGAACGTGGAGAGTCTGATAGCGGTGAGAGCGATCAGCGGGTTCTTTGGCAGTACGCTCCGTTTCATCCATCTTCGTCACGTTTGTATGCCAGATCAGACGTTGACAATGCAATCTAGGCGTTGGTATCGCAAACGGAGGAGGGACCATCAGTGACATGTTCCATCCAAGTGAAAGAGCGTAAGTTGAAGTGTTGTGTAGCGTTCATCATCTTCAGTTTCATTCTCTCGAACCTGACCATTGTTCAGCGGCGTATTCGGATGGTACCTTCTCGGACCACTTCTCGGACCCACATTAGGTCCCCTGTTCGGCGGCATAATAGTGCAATACATAGGCTGGCGCTGGATCTTCTGGATCCTCACCATCGTCTGTACCTTCAACACAATAACCGGCTTCCTTTTCCTTAAAGAAACCTACGCCCCCATCATCCTCGAAGCCCGCAAAACCCACCTCCAGAGTTCCTCTTCCCCCTCATCCACAAAGAAATACCGCATACCCAACCAAGACGACCGTCCCTTCTCCACAAAACTCGCAGCCAGCATGGAACGCCCCCTCAAAATCCTCTTCACCCAACCCATCGTCCTTACAATGGCCATCTACCAAGCTATCCTCTTTGCCACAACCTACAGCCTTTACACAAACTTCCAATCCATCTACGGCGACCGCTATGGCTTCACCACCACCCAAGTCGGTCTCACCTACCTCGGTCCCGGCCTCGGTTTCCTGCTCGCCGTCTGCTTCCTCGTTCCCAAAATCGACACCGTCTACAACACCCTCGGACGCAGAAACAACGGCGAAGCCAAACCCGAATACCGCCTCCCTCTCGCCAATATCGGCGCCGTCTTCATCCCTCTCAGTCTCTTCTGGTTTGCGTGGACGGTAGAGTATCGTGTGCATTGGACGGTGCCCCTGCTCTCCACGGTGTTTTTTGGATTGGGACAGATTACGATCTTGAATACCGTGCAGAATTACTATATCGATTCCTTTTCAAAGTATGCCGCTTCGGCTATTGCGGCCGGAGCGGTTTTCAGAAGTATCGTCGGAGGCATAGCGCCGCTTGGTGCGTCGGCATTGTTCGAGAAGGTTGGGTTTGGGTGGGGGATCAGCGTGTTTGCGTTTATGAGCTTGGCGTTAAGTCCTGCCCCATTGTTGTTCATGCGCTTTGGGGAGCATTTGAGGGAAGCATTTGCGATTGATTTGGATACATAGATTAGAGCATTTGATCATTCGCCTTTTTCACGGTTCGGCAACCTTGTTTGAGCATTTCCGATGCAGAAAGTGACGGAGAGATGGATAAGATTGTTATATTCGTTGGATTGTACTGATACATAGGTGGTCATGCTGACTTTTGCAAGGATGAATAGGAGTGGGTCTCATTCGGCAAAAGTCACAAACACTAGAAAATCTTCGCTGACTTTCAAGGGACAGCAGATTGAAACCTGATCATTGGGAAAGCCGGTCGCTGGAATTCAATATGAGTAAATTCAATGTGAGTACAAGAGTCCTCAAGCTTCTTGAAAACCAGATTTTGCCAGATAATTACAGTCCACGTCCCTTCTCATCGACTTCAGAAGATCCCTGGCAACTTAGACGCCTACTTATTGGGGGATCATGTAATACATTCAGTAGCCAAAGCAGCTACTGGGAAATGGTAGGATTTGATTTTCAGACAGAAGTTGGACTTAGAATACTTAGCTCTCACTTGATATGCCTACAAGTGGCACGCCAAACCTCGATAGAGAGTGGTGCAGCCGCCGATACAGGTAAGTCTGGAGCTGGGAATTCACCAACGGCCTTTCACCAAGGACTTTGAATCGATGAGATTGCTACTCTAAATCCGGCATCTAAGGGTTTCTGCACATACCTAATGACTTCGTTCGCAATTCGACGCCGGCATTGCAATACGGTCAGTCGAAAGTACACTACGATCATGTCGAGACTTTATAACTTATAACACTCGAGTTTCGGAGAGGCCTATGGCATCTACACCATAATAACCCAGTCGGGCTCAATCAAGTCCCTGCAAAGCGGCCATCTGGCAATGTCAGCAAGCCCAAGTCTGTTGGAATTGATCGCTTGCAAGTGAGTCAAGCTTGAAAGAAAGGTCACACTTGTATGCATGAATGGAAGAGCGTGCAATGTCGCCACCTCCAACAAAAGCCCGAACTGTCCTGATAGACTACAGCACTCCAGAACACCCGGATCTAGCGTTCCACAGCTCCAACCTGAGTGCTTTTGTCCTCAGCTCCGTTATCATAGGGCTCCAGCCTGTCGAATGTTCTGATTCCACCGAAGGCCCTGATCTTCGGCTCTGACAGAGGGTGATCTCTAGGTTCTGAGGATATTTACCTCCAGCTTCCACCAAGTGCGAGATCCGGACTGAGGGAGAACGAAGCATTTCACTGGCCGGTTTAACCTTTTCTATTTTGGCTGTGGTCCCGTTATGGGTTTTCGCCATAGAAGTGTACCAACAGTTTGCGCGTAAAGCTGAAACCAACACTCAGTATGTCGTCGCTGAGAGGACACACCTTCTACGCGCAAGCGCAGAACTTCCAGCACTTCTCATCCGGAATCATCTTTAATCCTTCCTCCCCTTGGCTTTTCGTCCGTTTTTACGCAGTGCCATTGGACTCAAAGAGATGTTTCTAACCAGAGTCCCTCTCGGTTTAGCCTTTCTCACCCACACCCTCGCGCTTCTCCTGCCTCCACCAAATCCTGCTATCAACCTCGCGGCTGGGAGTAGCGCACCATCACTCAACATACTCAACGCCAGCTCTAAGCCCGTTTGTGACTCCATACGCTACGGCTGGGACCTCAACAGGAGGAGTTGCGTAGAGGCCATTGAACGTCTGGTCCCAAGTGTTCGCTGGGTTGATAAAAGTATGCTATACGTTCATCGTGACAAAGACATGGGCGGAGACCGAATTATACTACCATGGAGGGAGCTCAGCTGTACGTCGAATTCATGTCACCTGTTCATCCGCAGCTCCGTCGCAGGCTTTAGATTTTCACTATCAGAGCTTGTGCGCTTGAGTAGACTGGTAATATCGAAATTGACCAAAAATAGCGGACGGAACATGCGCTGTCGATATCATGCTCCGGCCTGGTGTAGCGCAGGATCACTCGAACAAACAGCCACTATATGACGCTGCAACGAAGATCTTGGACGATTGTGTCGCCGCAGAAGGCAATATAGGCGGTAGCGTGGAAAACTTAGGTATGTGCTCCTTCTTCGAAAAACTCTTCCCGGTAGAAATCCACTTCTACAACATCCGCCAAAATCTCATGACTTTTCGAATCCAGATCTCGATATGATAGCTTTGTTGTAGAGAAACCTTCACAACTAACATCTCCCTCCGCACCGCACAGGCCTGAATGGAGACCTAATCGTATCCATCAAACACTACGAAGGCCCCCCCGTCTACTGCCAGGACCCCGCACATGCCGGCAGCGGCAGCAGTGGCATATCCTCGAAGGCCTGCATCGCCGTCCTCTCCTTCATGCCCGTAGACTACGGTTTCAAATTCTTCGGCGATGCAGGCGACAGCACCATCGACGTCGTCATCCCCAAGACATTTGGATCAAGTAAATCCCCCCTCCTCTTCCCATATCCACATCCAACTCATCAATATCATATCATAAACAAATGCTTACCTGACGTCACGTAGTCTACGGCACAACCTGCGGCGTCACCCTCTCCGCCACATCCTCGCTCCGAATCCGCCGCGACCAAGCTGTCAACTGGGATATCTGGGCTGCGGCGGTGAAGGTAAATGCGATTTGTGCGCGGAGAGGATTGGGAGGTGTGGCTACGGGAATTGGTACGTTATCCCTTTCTTTTGTACACAGGGAGGCAGGTGATGGTAGTGGATGCGGGCAGCATAGCTAACAGGGAGGGTTTTTACTGTAGGGTCTAGGAAATCGTTGAGGGTGGCGCTTGCGAAGACGGTCACGTTGGGGAGGAACTTGACTGGGGTGGGGTTGGGAGGGGGGAGGTTTGGGGCTGATGGTGTTTTGACAGAATAGAATAGAATAATGGTGACTTATCTTCTGGTTAACTATCTCCTTACCTCATCGTGCTTTCACAAAGGACCTTTGAACCCTTTCATTCCTGAATCCACAAATCTACAACATAACCATACCACCTTGTCCATCCATAACTCCATCGACGTTTCTTTCCCCCATCCTCCCCCATCTCATATTGCAACAGGGCTTCTGCAAGTATCTTTGCTGTGACATCTATATTCTACCTATTCTACCTAGGACGGTCGTACACTCGCTTATAAACTACCTAACGTAATGATCACCTATACAGGAAAGCCTTAGATAGAAGGATAGTTCTTTATAGTGAAACCTACCCACCGTTTTGATATCTATCTACATGACGATTTGAAATCGGATGTGCAAGGGCGCGTGGGCGGGGGTAAGTACCTTATTAGGAATAATTCTAGCGCGCATGACGAGGGGGGTTTTTTCTGGTCGGTGAATGATAGGGATTTATTGGAAGGGGGTGTTGTGATGTATGTATTTATTGTAGGTAGGTGGATAGAGTTGAAAGGGGGTGGTGGGGAGTTGATTATCTGGAGTTGATGATGGGGTTTTTTTCTGGGAGGGATTTTTGTGTTGCGGGGGTGGGTGATGGATGATGGATGTTGGTTTTAGGTGGTGGTTGGGTGGGATTGGGGGGAGGTTGGATTAGGGTGGGGGTGGATTATGGTGGGGAACGATGATGGGTAGGTGCTGGGTAGGTGCTGGGTGGGTGGTTTATGTTGGATATTTTGGATGTGGAAGTTGTACGGAATGAGAAAGGGACGGTTGGATAGAGTTCTTTGGCTATGTTGGAATTCTGTATTAGTTGCACACAGTGGAAAAATAACTCGATTAACGAGATTGTTTGATAACATGTATGGAACAGTGATATTATATACTATGCTGCTGTGACGTCGAAGTTGTGTTGTGAGTGGAGTCTGAAGCTGAGGTAGGATGTTAAGGCTAGTGTTTGTACTGGGGGATGTAGCTGCATGATATGACATACACGGAAGAAATGGTCGTAATCCCGAAAACTAGAACGAAATGAACAAGAACAGAAGACATTGACAATGATGTTGACAGACTAGGAGCGCGCATCGTATTCGTGGGCCCGGATCTGCTGGTGGGAACCCTTCACTGTTCTGTTTGCCCATTGCTTGATCGTTGTACAGGACGCGAGACCAGCTTGCGTGCAACTTCTGACAAGATCAAACAACCCCCATGCTAGATGTGAGGCACAAACGTCGACCATTGGATCGAATCGTAAGCGCTATGAGGCAGCGCACGCAGACTGATCAAGACCTCCACCCCCATGCATAACCTGACCATGGTATAGAGCGCTATCGTGCCAACCGTGAGGTATCTTGACAGCTTCAACGCTGCTTTGGGAGATTTGTCAAGCGGCCTGTCTATTGCGAATAACAGCCCGACAGAGAGCCCAAAGGCCATGCAGTAGAGGCCACTTCCTCGCCACAGCCACAACTCGACTTTCGAGGGAAGGGTGATGTTCCAAGATGCGACATAGAACGCTCCGTATGCCGTGGGTAGAAGGGTCAACAGCGCTATGTGCCATGGGGGGATATCCTTGTCCACCGGTTCGAACCAATCGATTCCGCCCCATAAGAACTCCCTCCAGGTACCTTGAACTCTCGAATATGAGGTCATACGCTCTGGGGCCGCTGTCTTCTCGGTAGAGCTGATGATGAGGGGAATCTGAGAGCCTTGAGGCTTTTTGCACCATGCCAAATACGCAGCGAGGGCATAAAACACGTATGCTGAGGTACTGACCTCCAGCAGAGTGACCGCTCGATGTTGAACGAGTCGAGATACAACTTGAGTGCCAAACCAAGAAACTTGCCCCACTGTGATGAGCTTTGTCAATGCGTCCGAGTTGGCTGTCTCGTTGATCTGGTCTTTTGACACTTTCCCCAGCTCCTCGGCCCATTGCATTTGTGTGTCTCTTGCTATAGATTCCATATTATCATGAGTGTTCTTTCGCCTTGTCAATCGGCTTTCGACTCGTTCCTTCCTTTCTATCAATTGTGGGCTTATGCCAAGTAAATCGGCAATGTCATCAACCTCGATCTGGCGGTATTTATCTCCTTCGAACTTGAAGCAGAAGCCACCCATCTCGAGGAAGAATCCATGGACAAGAGATATGTTTTCGTTGGGAAGGAGACTCTTGAGCGCTTCAGTAGTCTTCCAAGCGCTTAGGAACTCGACGATTGCAGTGTAGGTTAACATTTCTGGCGCTATGATGAAGATCAATGCAGGTACGATCTTACTCCTGACAATCTCCTTTCGCATCGAAAGGGGCCAGTCCAACTCGTAATGTGGCACTGGAAGATGGATTGCCGTCCAGACGCAAAGAATGGTGGTGACAAGGCAGCTCCAAAGTATGTCGATGGTACCGCGTCCACAAACAGCTGAGACCCATCCGTGAACAAGGCCGGTCGGATTCGACATTGCAGGTAACGCGACCTTATGATTGAGGTATGATGTGAAGAGTTTCAGTGTAAAGACTTGATGAAACTTCGTTTCGGGGCGGGATTGAATGTTCGATCGTGTAAAGTTCAATTCTTTCAGCGTATATTTCCGCTTTTCGCTGAATTGCAGTTCGCTCTTTGTATGGTAGTAGCTTCTGGAAGTATAATATTTGGAAGCAAAAGAGCAGGCCAGTGACAATAAGCCAAAATGGCTACAACGCGACCTCGGAGGAGATGTATCAGTCAGAGCTCCGTGCAGTGTGTATGATCCTGACTATCAATGAAAAAGCACGGGATGTAGGTTTGGGGAATAATGAGAAAGGTCAAGAAAGCCTGTAGCTGCAATATGAGAGGGGATATACTAACGAATGTGACGAGTTCGTAGCTCACGAGGCTGTACTTTGACCTGCGAGCTACCAGGTCCTCCAATAGTCTTTCTTCGTAGAGAGGAGCGAAACTCCCATCAGTGTGTCCGACCCGAAAGCTTCGCCTGCATATCAGACCCCTATGCACAAAATGCGGAGGATAAATCTATGTACGTTGCAGCATATGTGTTCGCCGCGACTTGGGGTTAATAATAGACGAAGAAGCATAGTTGTTCCCATATCACACAAAATCCTGCTCATAGGTAAATGCTATGATGATCAATGACTTGATGGATACCCAACATTTAATTGAGCGCAATTTGCGATTTGTCAGGCTGACTGTCTTGAGACCTTGTGCCAGCGACTCTGCTGTGGATTTGAGATTGTCCAGTGAGAATATTTTGGCTCCGGCTAAGGACTCCGACACTGTGACAGGATTCGAAGTATTCAGGAGCGTCGGAACTCCGTTCCCATGGATTCATGCAGAAACATCATGCGGTGCACAGCCGAAACCATAGCCATTGTCTTTCCGTATTCCAAAGCATGCAGCCACTGATACATCGACTGCATCGCCCCAATTAGCAGGAGGTCCTACACTCGATGAAGTGAGGACTAAGGGCTAAAGGTTAGGAGAAAGGCTGCTAGTCACAACACAACCTGTCCAGCTCTCGATCCCATGTGATTCCTTACGTTTACACTTCCTTCGCAAAATGCTGGAAGAGGAGTCGCTCATGCAGAAACTCCGGAATACGTGGTTCCTGAAGACCATCATGCAGCTATCCGAGAAGAATTGTGGATATTTTCGAGACGTTGCTGCTTGCAAGTACCCTGCGGAAGACAGCGGGATACGGGAAAAGCTCACATGACAGCACCGTTGTATGTGCGAGCTCGTTCAAGATGCGACGAAGTCGGAAGTTGTTTGAATCTTGATTCGACTCTCACCACCGCTAATGTAGCCCGGCTAGGAGCATATCCCACGTTAATGCTATCCCTAGCAGTGGAACAAGGCAAATGAAATGGGAGGATCGTTTGTTTAGATGCTCGTTCGAGTAGAATAGAGGTTGTCCGGATAAATGTGGTGTGGAGAGTTGGCAGAACTTATGAAAGAGGGAGCACGCGACACAGCGACGAGGTGTCAATTGACTTTGTAAGGCCAGTTGGCCCTCTGAGCTTAACCAAGAATCGAATGGTATATGCTTTTCGTAGACATGCAGCGCACAAGTGTTAGCTCTCTCTGGCTTATACACGATGTTCCTAGGGACTCCAAAACCTGCTCTTTGTGCTTTTGATGCCGAGACTCTCGGACTTCCACCATGTTTTCGGGCACCATCCAATTCATCGCGATGATTTTGGACTCCTTGCAGAACGTAAATCTACTGGCGCTGCTGCCACGACAACATACTGGACATAATGGCCGTCCTCCTCACGTATATCTTGGACATAATGTAAGCTAAGGTAAGATTGATAGATCAGATTAGCGAGACTGACGCTAGAGTATTCTAGTACTAGTTACTGCAGATCGCTTGGCGTAATATCAGTATTCAAATATGTTCACGTGCGCTGTCATTTGAGACCCTGTATTCTGCGTGGAGACCATGAACAATGATAGACCTGCATCGTGGATGATGGGCGGTACAACATATGGTATAACGGGTTCCTGTGTCCGCAGACATAAAGTCGAGCTGTTGGAGAATGGGTTTATACGTCACCAATTGATCGACGCGCCAAAATTGAAAGATGTCATCACTCAACCTATTAATATTGTTGATCTGTTTTCAGTTGTCTCAGAACTTCCATTGCCGTTTCATTCAATTGATACATGGCATTCAGATTCACTAGATTCACTCGAGCACTACCAGCATCAACTCAACCATCACTTGCAACGCACTCTAAAATCACAGTCTCCCGACCTCTTTCCCGCCTGAATCAAATTTACTTCCATACGAACTCTAAAGTCATGGGTGAAGAAGCGTCTACCTACAGAGCCAATGGTGACAATGGCGACGAGGGAAGCACCGAGGGAGAGTTGAATCAATGGAAGCACCGAGCACCATACAAGGTCCATGGCAACGACCCCGACTTCAAAGCTCGCTACACTGGAAGCTGTCATTGCGGCAAAGTGACATACCAACTGAGCAGAGAAAAGCCACTGGATTCCAAGTACTGCCATTGTACAACATGCCAGAAGATTCACGGTCCGTTGTTGCTCTAGCAGGCACTACCGTCACTATAGGGCCTTACTAATTCGGCGTACAGGAGCACCTTTCCAGTGGGCTGCCATTTTCCACAAAGAGGACATAAATTTCACCAAGGGCGTTCACGACCTCGGCTGGTACGAGAGCTCCGAGAAGACTACAGTGCATAAACTGCCCTGCAAAGTCAGCTGTGCATACTGTCGTACACCTATCATGGATGAAGGGAGAAACATGATCTTGTTGTTCCCAACTTTGATCGATTTCAAGTCTCCAGAGGAACGCAAGAACTTCGAAACCAAGTATGTCAGATATCATACCAAAACAGGACTATGCTAAACGCTATAGCTGCCATATGTTCTATCCACGGCGAGTCCTTGACATCAACGACGGCAAGCCAAAGTGGTCAGGGATCAACGGCCAAAGTGAACTGGTGGGTGACACACCTGAAGAGTACAAGGAAGAGCACAAGAAGCGAAAGCGAGAGGATGAGGAGAAGTCCAAGAAGGAGGAATAAGAGGCTGATGGCGATAGCCATAAAAGTCAAGACTCGATGCGAAAGCAGCCGAGTCCATTGGCCTCAGGAAAGACTAGTCGATGAAGCCTCACCCAAGCATGCCATGGGCAATGACAATAGCGGTGTTGCTTGTCCTTGTCCAACCTTGGCGCTCTACGCCTTTTCCAATATAGCTGGAGGAGCAAAAAAGTTCGCTGTCTCGACATCAAAAGGCATCGAAATTCTACATTCTACAAGAATTGATGGAACACAGCCAGGAAACATTGACCTCCATCCCCACCACCTAACGTTTCCCATTTTAACACCCAGTGACATACGTGAACCAGCGTCTTCCCTACCCCTTCGGCCACAGCACGGAAAAACATCGTCATCAAAATCATGCACCTCAAATCCGCCGCCGACATCAGCCCCGAAAACCTCCACATGAACCAACGCTCCACGCCTCCCTACATTATATAAAAGGAACCTACCTAGTATCATCTATCCGCATCCTATCCCACTTTGTCCTAATCCCACACCCCAACCCAGCCCTTCCTATCCCACCTCCCCCTTCAAAATCCCATCGCTCCAAACCACGCCTCATCCTGCGCCAAAGCACATATATCCAACCATCCCATTTCCCCCCCTCCCTCTTCCCAACAAAACGCAGCATTAAGCCACACCCCCCCGAACATAAATATCGAATTTTCACTCTATTCTTCTCCTTCCCAATCCCCCCTTCTACCCCATCCTCCAAGAGTGTAGTATAAAACCCTATACTCCCAGAAAAAAACATCTAATATGTATTTGAATTCCCCCCCCCCCCTCAATCCCA
>JAABUM010000078.1_pt1 | contig 217065 bp, 166 predicted proteins | sample 5559161 | NCBI WGS metagenome assembly JAABUM01 (sample SAMN10711868, study PRJNA513369) | rock metagenome | isolation source: Antarctica rocks | place: Antarctica: Victoria Land, Siegfried Peak nord | reverse complement strand
TGGGCGGGGGGTTGGGGGGTTGGTTTTGTTGGTGGTGGTGGTGCGGGTGGGTTGGGGTGGGATTGGTGGGTGGAGGTGGTTGTTGGGGGGCGGTGGAGAGGGAGGGGTACCAGAGGGTGTGGGGCTGGGAGGGTGGTTAAGCGGGGTGGGGTGGGGAGGGGAGGGGGAACGTACGTCGTGGGGGAAGAGGGTGGGAAGGGAGAACATGGTGGGTAGATGTCGATGGATTCTGTTCTTAGCTAGTATGGCTCCTGGATCCTCCAAACTGTATGAGCGATTGACAGCGGAAGATGTTTACATTTTGGTGTTCGAGGCTTGGCAGACGTGGTCTATGCACGTGACACCTTTATCGGATAAGGTTAGCGCGACAAGGACTCTTTTAGTGTGTCCTCACCCAAAGAGTCCCTGTCGCGCTGATAATGGTGTCAAACATGACGTGATGACGTACCAATGTGCCAATTTTGCTAGAGTACAACACACGATACACTAGCCTACAGATCCAAATCTATGTCTAAAATTCACGTGACGAATATCAAGGAAGATAAAGCAGTAATGACCAGAAGAGCAGGTTCAAACCCTACATTCTACACAGCTCACATCGAATCCCCCACAAAACCCAGAAAGCGCACTACACCTGACGAACCTCTCGAGCACAGATCTTATGGAGTCGAACATAAGTAAAGCTTCAGTTCGCTAAAAGATTTCGATAATCACCTATAACACGAAAGTAATGCCCACTGTCGATATCGCAAAACCTGTTGCCTATACTACTGGGACCTCGAACACTCGCAGTCCAAGCAAGTATTGACGTATCAGCCGTATGCGTATGGATAATAAGGTAGTAACACCACCTACAGCAATTTCATGCCACTAGGATGAAAAAAAAACAAAGGCAGTATCAACATCAGGATAGCAGATAGAAAGCACGGCGATAGGATGTGCTACTCCTTTTCTATACTGCTCTAGACTTACTCACGTGACAGTCTTATTAAGAAACGTGCTAGGACTATGGCATTTCTTCTCCATTATAGTTCATGCATCAACTATCATCCTCATGCAGCCCTGCTTCCCTCTTTATAATCTGGATGAATGGAGTGAGAGTACGTCTATCACTCGAAAACAGAAAAGGCCCTGGTCACCCTATTCAACCGCTTTCGATACGAAAGATCATCCTAGATCCCAATGATAAACCTTCCAATCCCCATCTCCCAAGTCAATAAACTACCCAGCTTCCCCCCACACCCCCTCTATACTTTCTAATCTCCCCTACCCCACCCCAACCCCCAAATTTCCAGTTCGGCCGGCCTATTCCCACGGAATATCCAAAAACAATCGATTAAGGATCTTGGAAACGATTTGCCATGCGCTCCAATGTCTCGATATGTTTCACAGTAGGGATGTACTGATTTACTTTTCCATGGCTCGTCTCATGGACGAAGAGCTTTACAAACCATTCCTTTTCGATCTTGACAATGATATTCCTCATCTGGATCTCTTCGCCCGGCCGTCCGCGGAAAACAACTCCCAAAGCTCGTTTATCTTCGACGATCGCATCCGCGAGCTCTCGAAACCTCGCCTCCTCGATCATTTCGCCGATGCCTGAATGGCTCTTATCATTATTTTTACGTGCAGCGTATTGAAGGATCTGGTATCGGACCAGTCTTGGGTCGCAGCCTAGCTTCTCCGCTGCTTTTATGACGTCGTCCGCAAAGGGTGTGGGCGACAGTGGCTTGGACCAACGGCCTTCCTCTTCTTCGCGCCTGGCTTCTTCTTCTAGGATCCTTTCGGCAGTGGCTTGCCAGTTGAGCTTGTCTACTTTCCATTTCATGGTAGCCATGTCTTCTGTCTTCAATGCCTTACAGGCGTACCCGAGATAATCACCATATTGAACTTTCATTCTCAGCTCCGCCATTGCGTTAAACGTGTCTACAAGCACATCGACTGCACCGCCTTCACTGTGCAAGCGGTTCCATCGTGATTGCATCTCTCCATCCAAGATGCCCATCTCCTTCTCCATCTTCTTTCGAGAGCTCCCGCCAACATGCAGCATTGCCTGCGCTCTGTCTTTCCACCATTGCATGAATTGCATCGTTCGTGGGCTAATGTTTCTTATTTCTTGTATCTTTTTCCCAAAAGCTACACGCTTCTTTAGCCCTAAGGCGTCCATGGCCCCAGAAGGGGGACGTTCGTAGGGGGGTTTGAAATTTTCGAAGGATAGGCGGTTGAGGGGTGATGTGTGTCAATGTGTTGTTCCCCTGGGTGATCTGGAAGTATAAAAATCTTCGATGTCTTAGTCCAATAGGACGTATTGGATGGCAGGAGGAGTAGATGATACAAACATACATAATATATATACGAATCGAGAAATGTATATATATATGGTGATTGTTAGTTATCACCAACAGTCGATGCAGAGAGCTAGACTTGAATGCGCAGATCAAGATATAAGAATGAAGAGGAAGTCATGAATAAATCTAATATTTTATTCTCAATTATTCTGAGTCACAAATGTGGGGCGACCGTTGGGTAGCTCCTGCATTGCTCAACAATTTTATCGTTGAGAACATTCAGACATGGATGAGAAAGATAGTCGAAATATCTTAGAAGGAAGGAGGAACCCAACCAGGGACAAATAAGGAAATCCTTACTACGATCAACATGATGGCAATCATTGTCTGGGAGTGACTGAGGACCAAGCAAGTGGCGCAAAGTAACCTCAGACCTGGCGTAAAAAATGAGTCAGTAGAGCAACTCATTATGCTAGCCAATTTATCGAGAGTCTTGGACCAAGCCTCAAGAAGCGAGTTATCTTGTAGTAAGGTTATTTATCTGGTATCTGAAGACGCTACCAAGGGACGCGAAGGCCATTGATGATACAAAGGCGTCAGTGAAGGGCTGTTGGACTGTGAAGTCATTTGAGACCACGAGTGATGAGGTGGTGAAACACGTGCATGGAAATAGAACGTGCAGCCATAAGGTAGGTATATCGATCATCCAAGCTGAGAAGTTATCAAAGTGAGGAGAATGATTTGATTTGTTCACATGGGACCAGGCTATCTTCCCAAGCATCCGCGTATGCACTGCGCGCCTCCCGTGCAAGACTCTGAACGAAGCATATGGCGAGTGTCCTTGAGTTCAGCCTCTATGCTTCCTTTCTGAGTATCCGGCGGCAACACAATTTGATGCACGTTTCCTAAATGCCTGTTACCGTACGATGAATGATGCTATACCTGTGTATTACGCTCAGGTATTACTCTCCGGCTCGCTTGGAGTATCACTAGCGTACGATTCGCTGGTGAGGCCAGGATGATCGGCACCGTCAGGTTGATTCGTGAGATTGGAGACTGATCCTCGAGCTGAAGGAGAGGTTGCTGGTGTAGACGGTTGAGTGTCAGTTGGGGCAAGGTAAGCGCCCGGAGGTGTAGGATGGTTCATAAGATGATCGGAGATGTGGAGTTCTGCCACACTCTTGGAGGACATGGACGATCAAAGCCCTTGCTGACAGCTGAGACTGTTTTTATTGGAGGCAATTGAACCGAAGTTCGATGAGCAGTTATTGCGGAAACTAAAGTTTGAATCCCCCATTGAATCTTGGAGTGTTTGAGCTTTGACAAGTACGTCTTCAGTCTCATCAGCTTCACTATAAAACTGATAGATATCAGCCAGGAGTAGTAGGTCCTTCGTAGCATCCAAGTCGCCTAGGCCGGTCCTTTGTTTTAGTCTTTGAGTACGGAGCATCTTATTATCTATAGACGATGAACTCAGCTTGTTGAGAGTGCTGATTGGCTGCATTGCTGACCACAGTGGGTTCGGGTGATTTATCTCTTCGTTGAAAGCTCCGGCAGTAGCATAAGAGCTATCACACCACGGTAGGACAGCGTCCAACGTGTTCTTCGGGCCAAGGACGTCAGTCTGGCCCCTTGACATTGGTTGATTTGTATGGGATATTGCTGCGTCTTGACATGCGAAGGCGTGTGAGGGATTATCCATGCTCTGCTGAGACCAGCTTTGATTTATTTCATTGGAGCCAAGTGCCGCAGCCTTCGCTTTGTAAGCCAAGGAGAGGTACTCCAATGGATCTGGTCGGCTGGTGATATCCGTCTGACTGGCACGCTTATAGTATCCTGTGTCATTCCACGATCCGGTATTTGAGATGGTGTTTTCCCTATCAAGATGTCCGGAATCGACGGTAACGTCATCGAGGTACTCCTTTTCAGAAGACATGACGCGATGGATCCCATCGCCAGAGATCATACTCACGGTAGCGATCGCGTAAGGTGGAAGCGAGAGAGTTTGGTAAGGGCTGGAGTGGTGGTTAGGCGTGTGAGGAGAAAAAGCGCCGTGGTTGGCGTCGGATGGTCGTATGCAGTCAATTTGTCTATTTATGATGTTAGCAACTAGACAGTTATATGACATTCTGACTCTTCAGGCTCGCGGCGTTGTGAACATATGATGTTCGCTGCATTCCGCCATGGCCTTCGATATGCAAGGGAATCGGTGCGCAGGAATCCCTACCACTATCCACTGGTTCAATGACGATGGCACGTTTCTTCTAAGATGTGCTAGAGCTTCCAGTAGTTCGCACTATTCAAAGCTGAGAGGAAATGATCCTATACTGGATATCCGAAGAACCCGATTAAGTGTTGGGCCGTGGGTCCGGAGGAAAGAAAATAGTCAGGAAGAAGGTTGCAATTCGGGTGCAGTAGGATTGCCGGCTATCAGATCTTGCTTTGCAGTCATAAGATCTTGATGCAGGACTCGTAGTCGCGTCGTGCTTGTTGGCCGTACGGCCTATTCGTGAAAAGCATTTGAATTTATGCATGCTCTGGCAAAGGTTCAGCGGCATGTAATTACTCGAAAATTCGCTTCACTGTAGAAGGGTGTGACTCTGCGCCTTCTTATGCTGTAGACAAAGATCGATTAGGTATTGCCAGCATCTGCACCCCTGCCTAAGAACCAGGTGATCATTAGCTAGAGCCTTAGCTTGTGATAAAGAGCCGATAGAGTGCGTTACTAGTCCAGCAAAGTCAGTACCACCGTATACTACGTATAGTCTATGCTAATAGATGATTGGCTATCGGTGTAGATTTAAAATGCGGAGATATCTGTCAAAGGGGCTAGATGCATATAGAGAACCTGGTACCCGAATCGAACGATGATGCACGGTCTCCGTCTACAAGCAGCCAATGCATCATAACACGTAGAGAGCCGGCCGAGTCGTTGGGTCAAAGTCGTCACATTATGCTGGGACAGCAAAGACATCGCATCGGACAGCCTGCCAAAGGCTACCTGGAAAGGATCTTCGGAAGACAGAGCGGCCAAACCGTGCAGTCGCGTGAACTGTCAACCATGTAGAGTTGTGACTTTCCAAGTGCTCAAAGTCGTTAGAGAATCGATTAGCCTCTTTCAGCGTGAACCAGTAGCTTTCCATCAATAGTTGAAAGCTTAGTCAAAGACAGGCTCGCGGGGCTTTCCTTGGAGTCAAGCCTGTGGGTAGAACCTGTCAGCCAATCGTCACTGAGTGATTTTGCTCGCTTAAAAAAACGAGGGTAGATTTCCCCGTGCATAGACGGTGAGCTGGACCTTGACGCACACGCATCGAACCGGAGCGGAATGTGAGTTCCAAGATTGTGATCATAACAGCTGTATGCAGCCAAGTGACCATCTTCCAAAAGCAATAGAGAGACAGAGTAAAATCATGACTTCGATTGGTGGCCATGTGTTACGACCTCGGTCGCCTGTAGTAAGCCGATGTCATAACGCGTCTAGGCAGTCTGGGGTGGCTGAGCGTCCCCACTTTACAGTCATTCGCAGGTCTCAGCGACGGTTGAACACAAATCTTCTCCGCTGTTTTATTCGAGGAGATGCAGCTGTTCGTTAGTCGAAGCCTCGTTCGGGAGGCGCAGGAAAGTGGACTCGCTCAGCGTCATGCAGCTGCCCACACTGCCACCGCCAGACGAAGAGGCTAGAACTTGACCACTCGGAGCTTTTCCTCCTTCAGTTTACAACGGTTCGTCCTAATTGTGGTAAACAGCGCACATGGCAGTCAATCTACCGCGCGGGTCCACACACGCGATAGCTTGCTGAAGCGAAGATGGGCTGTGATCAAGGCCACGCTACCTTTTGCTTCCATTGGTCTTGTATCCTGGTAGGCCTTGCAAGCATGTCAGTTTATCGTCATGAGGATTTGATCCTAAAAGGCTATCGACTTGAGTTTCATACCAAGTTAAACTGCAATTTAGGTCCTGAGGCTGCACACCTTGTTTTAAGTAGATCTAGTTAGCCATGATGACTTGATGAGGAAAGTGTCGAGGTCAGGTTGACAACAAAGATTACAGGAGGATGAAGTGACCCAATGATGTCTTTGTGAGCCAAGTAAGCCGATCATTAGGTTCCGCGCTAAGTCCATCTACGTCCATTCGACTGGCGAAAAGGAGGAGCAAAAGAGGCATGGGTAATTGCGGTAGGAGCACCGTGGCGAAGCAACTAGCTCAGCACAAAGCAACATTGACTCATCGCCCTGCGCTCTTATCGACCGCGCCGCATATATCAGAGCAATTACACGGTCTGGGATCTTAGGCATCCTGAGTCGTGACATCCTGAAAACACTGCGACTCCCATTGCGCCACATTCAGGCGGGCATATCGTACTCAGCAGCCATTCTACTTAGAGACAAACCATTATATTGATGCTGCGAAGCTGAGACGAAGTCGTGGTGTTCGTAGCCTAGTAAAGCTAGTATGTTTTGCAATGATTTCGAAAGCCGCTCAGTAGGGTACGCATCTATCCTACCGATACCCAAAAATGGAATAAATTGACGTTACTTCCGTGTACGATCTTGAGCGAAGAGATAAGGTAGATTCTGTGTGATAACCATTGGCACACCCAAAGGTTGGGCCCGCCATTGGCCTGGGTCCCTCTTAGTCAGGCTATCGTCATAAGCTCGAGAATTACAATCTTGGCAACAGCGTGGAGGCGATGGCGCGGGTGCTGACCAAGTGAGCCATTGTGAGGATGGAAGGAGAATGTAGATTCTCATGGATCCAATTGTGCGAAGAGAGGAGCACAGGATGGTTAGAATGTTGGTATTCCTATGAACCAATAGGCCAACATCTTGGGAATAGGATCCTGACTGACATAAGGTACGCACTTGAACTTCTTTTGCTCTTTCAGAATCCTTGGTATCAAGATGAACTGGTTCCCCTATGTAACCGCATGATCGGCTCGAGAGAAACGTTGCCCGATTGGACGCTAGCGCGGTCATCTCGCATTCATTGGTGGCTCAACAAGGGCGTCGGTAAGCTAGTCACTCCCTTTGAAAGGCTCTAACGATCCCATGGACCGCTACTGTCACCAGGTGGCCGTGATGGCGTGCAGTAGCGCTTGTAGATGTCTGTAGTACTGGGGTACCCCGGAGAGTGCCCCAGGCGGAGCAGTCAGCCTACTGCACGAGGCTATCAGTGGTATTCTGACTGTTCTGTAGTCGCGAGTCAAGAGCGAAATCCATCGGAAGAGGGCGGAGCGTGCACTAATTAGCTAGATCACCTCGGGTCGTTAGCTGAGCGAAAAGTGTTCTGATTCACTGGTCCTAGGAACAGAACGGTCTGAGACCCCCTGATTGAAACCACCGAGACCACCGAGCCGGTAAATCAAGGCGACCAATTGAACTGTCCCGTATGTCCCAGGCAGCATTTAATCGATCAATCTAAAGTCGTGCATGAGCTTGAGTTATTCCCTCACTCAAACCTGGTTAGAATACCGACGCAAGTGAGAATCCAGGGTCGAGAGGGATCCTGACGCCACCAGGGCAGGCCAAGGGCCAAATTTGAACTCGCAGAGCTGCGTGATGCGGCCAGAAGTCCTCCGAAAGCAGAAGTTGGTAACGCAAGGGACAAGCACTTTCAAGATAGTCTGGCACGGAACTTGCAAACTCTGCCTCCTCCCTCTGTCAATCCCACACGCCTCTCCGGTAGCATCAGGCGAGCTACAGTAGACTAGAGAACAGAGATCTTGCAACGTATCTACGCTGTATATACTATGAAGATTAGCGTACTTTGACATATCGTACTTACTACTCCTAGATAAACGGATACCTGATAGAACGAGATCCAAGAATCGCTCACGATACCAGATAACGCGATGCGAGATGGAAAATCCTAGCGTGATATCGCCCCAGTACTACTAGTAATCGAATGCATGCTAGCCTACCAGTAGGGCCATTCTGTATCAGGGTGTCTACCCAATCAAATGTTCCATCCTGGAGGACGCTAGCAGAATACTTTACAGTGGGTATTTTACAAGTGTCTTCACCTATGTGGCTCATTACTGTAATTTTAGCCTACTTGCAATTACATTCTACTATAAAATCCATTCAGACTAGACTAGACGTGTAGATCACCCTCGCCTTTCCACTTCTACACTTCTACGGCGCTTCTGGTCGAACTTCAATGAATGTCCCTTAATTAAGTTCTGTTGGCCATTATTCCAATTTGCTATACGATCGATCATCTTTTCGTCCAAAAGGAATTCACTCATGTATACCTCCTGTCTCGCAAGAGTGGACGAACCGCAGGTTCAGCTCAGCCGGTCTTTGAGAGTGGTGGTCTTCACCTTGAAAGTCGACAATATGTCCTCCGCTAACAATGGAGTCCATCGCAGTGCGGTAAAATGTCCAGGAGTATTAGAGAACAATCATTGGTGGCGTTGAGGAGTGGGTTACAGTGAGCATGTGCGGGGATGCGAGCATTAATTGTTCTATCTGCAGTAAATAGTGAATACTTGAAGGGTAATAGAGGAAAACGACATAATGTAAAGGAATAGTGTCATCCGTGACAACAATCTTTGTTCAGACCCTGCAGACCTTTTCAACCAAGAGCAGTAGCACTATGTACCACTCCAAGTCACTACACCTGGCGCCACCTACTCATTTCCATCATCCACGCCCCATAGACCAGCACCATCAACATTGAATTGCCTACGCGTTTGATTTCCTGTCTTTGGCGTTTGTCTTGACCATAATGCCCCATTTGAAGAACGTTCGACGTGTTCCTTGCGCGTTTCAGCCCCCAAAGTTGGAATCGATCGTGCAGAAGCTACTGCCAACATAGATCATGTCGCGCGTCGCCTCCTGTGAGCCGTACGCGAGTTGGGTGAAGATGCCCATCCATGTACTACTTCCATATGTCTATTGAGGTTGTCGTGACGCCCGGGAGCGAAATCGGTGGTACATCCTGGTACGAGACATTGTAGCCTCGGATTATGACTATGCGCTTGCAACCAATGCCTTCGTAAACTCCTTCTCTGGCTCGATGGGGTGCCATGGTAAAAATGATCACAGCTAGCGCATTGCATGGAACTAGCAGCTGTTGGCGAGGACTCCGATATCGCTTGGCTGGAGGATGGGGAACCAAGCGACTGGAAATCTGATAAGGTGACCGGATGAGAGATTGGAGTCACGGGCGTTGAGTCTTGTCGGGCCCATGACACTATCGGCAAGCCTGCGCTAGGATAATTGTAGTTTGGCGAAGCTTCGAATCTTATCAGAGGTATGGGAGATACAGCAGCCGAGGCATCACGATTACCCAAGTCTGGGATCGTGAACCCGAAATGACCATCCTCAGCCCCCTGGGGACGTTGCAGTGACGGTGCACTGATCGCTTGCGCCAACACGAAGGGATCAGGAGCACCATCTCGCTGCTGAGTATGATGGGCAAACAACTTGATGATCTGACTGACTTCGTCAACGTAATACATATTGCGCCAGGTAGATGTTGGCTCTTTGGCAGCTAGATTGCATTGGGTAGCCACATGGTCTAGATATTTTCCGTGGACCTGGCAAGGTATCTCAGACCACTGTCACGATTAGTATTGACATGGACCAACGTGTAATTATATACGCACCACGTCTGATGACGTCAACGTAACCTCAAGCTCTCGCAAATCATGCAGTACACCGTCGTTAAGTTTCTTGAGAGTACTTGTAATGTGTTGTTCCGGAAGTATGTCCGCCACACCACACTCCTTCAACGGCCCGATAACAGAACTGATGAGGTAAGCTTGATCACTAAGGGGCGATTTGACCGGGCCGGTTGCGTTCCTTTTTGATATGGTAGCGTACTTGAAAGCTAAGATATTGTTAGATCAAATAAGCCTCGAATTTCTGGAGTATCTGCCTGGGGTCTTGCCATCAAGAAACCTTGAACACCTCTCCAACACCATTACCCCCATGAGTTGATTCTGGCTATGTTCATGATATTGCCTCACGACAAGTTGACTGTTCGGGTAATCGGACCATACCCTGTGCCAGACTCCAACAAATATTCTGACTTGATCGGCGTCCTCGATGGTGTTTTGCCAATCATAGACATCCTGCGAGAGATTGTGTAAATCATTTGAGCCATCCATGTTGGCTGCAACACTTGAGAATGCGAAGATGACGTGCATCAAGGCAAAACTTTCACTGAATCTGTTTGGAAAGACGCCGTGGTAGCAATCCCGTAGAATTTCCAAACCTACTTCGAAGAGCGACTGGGATGGAATTTGGGTACAGGATTTATGCAGGTCCGGTGTCGCTTCCAGTCTAGACATCCATTGTGAGTTCAGAGTGTTCGAGATGTTGTAAGCTTGCTGTATGAGGGTCATTGACGTTGTCGTGTCGGCTTGGACTGGCGCGCGGAGATCTGACCCCACTGGTCTAGTACAGTCAGAGACGACTATGCCTGGCAGTGAGTGGTCAAGTATGGGAGGTCTCGTCGCCTCACGGAACCCTGATTGGCTCTGCCAGGGCTGATTCCCTTGGTAGTCTGCGCTATTAGAGATTCGACCATGGCGCAGTGACGTATGCCAGTTGTCATGATGCCCAGGATCAGCTACAGAGGCAGTGGCCCCTGAAAGGATTGAAAGATCACCTTCAATAGATTGTGAGTGACTATCAGGAAGAAGATCGTTGGTCGGAGGTGTGGAAGCGAACAAGTTTTGCTGATCTGTATGTCCGTTGTTGTGTGATGTATTGGTGTCAAATTGGGAGCCGCAGTATGAGAGTACATTGGCAGTGGGTTCGCTCCATGGTAGGGATGCCTCTTCTCGCCCGTTGTTGTCGTCCAGTCCTTGCCCGGAGGCTGCATTGGTATGTAGGCCTCTTGTGATCTCGTCCTTTTGAATAAGACCAGAAGCAAGCTCGTAGCCTGCCCGGTGGATTCCATCTATGTTGTACGACGTTTCATTGCTTGTAGGCCAACCGGGCAAAGAAGCGCCCACTGTAGCCACTGTACCGTACCCACCTAGGTATGTTCGATTATGTTGTAAAGCAGGGGTGTTCTGAGAGCCAAGCGCCTCCAGGCCTTTAAGGTCTTGAGGTAGTTGTGACGTGTGTGAGCGACGACTAGGATCGATTGTGGGCCCGTGATGTAGCTGATGGTTGCCATGGTGTGATGATCTTTTCATACGTCAGCAGACAAATCATACCGTACAATCGAAGACTTACGAGCCCAATCCGAAAGTCGACCCAGCTATGTTTCCTCTTCGAGACATGCCAAAGGGTAATGCAATGTTGTATGACGGCAGAGCTTTGGATGAAGTCTGGTGGATTGGCTGTGCGGATGTAACACGGATCTCAGATGCTTCGCAAGAACAGCAGAATCGATGGGGATTGGAAAACTAAATATTAGACAGAAAGCTGATGTTACTTTAGTCATGTGTTGGTCGGATGAGGTGTAGGACTAATTGCAATTCGGGATTGCTGTATGATGCTGGATGTGCGAGGACCATTTTCTGTAGAACAAAGCCAGAATGCAAAGAGTCTGGAGATGCCTTGTTGGAAAGGACTGGGTCCGATACCAACATGGGGTGTATTGCACAATAGGACATCTACCATGTTTGTAGCTGCAAGGAATTCATATTGGTTGGTGTAGGTAATCCCAGCATCTCTTAAGGCCGCTGTATATTGAATTATTGATCCGCCTCTGGCGCTGATGGTACTGGCGGGGTGTGGATGATGCATCTTGCATGAGACCAGCAGGCCACCGAGATCCCTAGCGAGTCCCTAGTGGCATTGCAGCCAATAGGGGAATTCGGGAGGCCTGGGGCACTGCTATGCGCAGGCCAGCAATTGGCCAAAAGTCAGCGATGAGACACTCCCGACTGTTTCCAAGGAGTTGAGATAGCTAGATTACCTTTGACAAGAACAAAGAAAATCCCAGAGTGACCAGGCCGATGATCTGACTATACTCCTAAGTAGGCACACGCTAGAGTAGGAGATAGTAGACCCGATGCAATGAGGTATGTGAGCCGATTTTGGCCAATAGCGGCCTCTGGCCAGTACTGAGTTGTGTCCTTGGAACGGGAGTGTCCTCACCGGAATATAGCTCTAGGGTAGCAGCATGTGCGTTGATTCCAGGGTATCACGCTCGCCGCAATGCTCAGCCTTGGACTTGGTGGTAGCGATGGCGACCTAGTCCAGACTCCGCAAGTGGTAAGCACCGGTATCCACTTGAAATCTAGGACGAATTGTGTCAACATCTTTCGTTGATGCGATGATCCAAATATGAGCGTCCAAGGAGCTAAGTCGTATTTGTAAGACGGAGGGTGTAATAACAATGCCAGGTCCATGGTAAGAGAAGACACGAGGGTCCCTTCATTAGGCGCAACAGCTTCCGATGCAGTTTCGGCCCTCGATGGCTGCAAGGCCAATTCAGCGGTCAGAAACCCTTTGCCAAACGTAGACGTGTGATTCATGGCATAGAATGAAAGACGTGTAATTCCATAATGCCTTGAGGGAAGTTTCAAAATTGTCATATGTGGGTAGAGCTTAACCCTCTTATTAGTATTTACGATTCTCGGCTGGGAGTGGCATTTGTTTAATTGATGCGCATCCCTCCCTTAATCTCCTTCCTCAGACGTAGCAGCTGCAGCGATAAACTAACCTTCCGACCCCAAATGTAACGCCATTGCAAAGATGCGGCAAAACGCAGCTCCTTCTGGGAGGTTTGTAGCCAGGTTGCATTAGCGCTGCAGTAATTCGAACGAGGGGGGCCGCCACCAAACCTGTGCCCCCACGCCCCTGATAACGAGTCGTGCCACTCTTACATTTATCGAAAGGATGGGATCTGTGTCTGCAAACCCCGAGTAGTACTGTGTCGTGACAAAAGCACATTCTTAGGTGAAAGGAGAAGAGTATCGAAGCTGACGCATCAGAAACCAAGAAAATTGCGATGAGATCGGAATTCCAATGCTTACAATCTTCGAAGTAGGCGCTCTTTGACTTGTGGATGTGCCAGACTGAACTGTGCTTGACGCATATTTAATGCAAAACTCAGCTCATACCGTTTTAAGCCTACGCTGTAGGAGGGTGCATGGTATGTGCAACATATCGCGGGTGCTGGCGCGCGTACTCATTGCTATTCATCCACAGGTATTGACTTATCGTTATCCTCGAAGACTGTGTTCTTGCACTGAAGCGGCTGGTTGACTCTGACAGAGTTTCAAGGCAACGACCTTCCCATTGCTGGGAGATCCACCATGCACCAAAGACCAAGAACAATGTCATGACCGGTGGAAAGTCTTTCTGCCGCTGCATTGGTTGTTCCCCTACCCGCGGTGTCAGGCTATCAGTGTACACTGACTTGATGGACATACAATATTGGCGTTTGTAGGCGAAGGAAGGATCAAGAGGGACTGGAACAAGGAGACAGCTTCATGATCGAACAAGCAGAAGACAAAGGAGGCAGGTCGGTGGTCGAGGGACAAAGACACAACATCGATGATGCCGAAGTTCGGTCCATTGCCAACAGGAGGTGTCGAGATTCGGTCGCCTTTTGTTGAATACAGAAGTGCCACGTGGTGGTAAAAGAAGGATCCGAAGGCACGAAAAGGATGGCCTATCGTTAGCGTGGCTTACATGGCGGTGACCGTATGCGCATCGTGGGGTTTTAAGAGTTGAAGGATCAACTCGTTGACAGCAACGTCTCCATAACCCGCTTGAGGCTCTCTGAGAAAATTCACCCACAGACCCATGGGAGCGTCAGTAAGATACCTACCAACCGCCGACTGAAGGTCAGAAAATGAATGCGTCGAGATAAGGTTGACGCTCGGCACGCGTGCCAGCGTCTCGCGGAGGTTCACAAGGGAGCAATAAAAGAAGTAAGATAGTCTTTCTGGCCTATTGTGGAAGCTTGTTTACGATAGTCCAAGTCCTAAGGGGCTAGGGGTGGCGAGAGTGGCGAGTACGGGTACATCATTGGCTTTGCTACCTTGGATGACCCTCTGCTAATGAGACTAGCCACCGTACTGTGCTGTGTGCTCGTATCGGCCGAACTGCTCACCCGCAGATTGAGTCCATCAATTGGGTCGCCTCCCGTGGCATCGACAACAGCAGGGCTCAATCACATATGCTGCTCGATATTGTCGCCAAGGGACTCAAAGTGCCTGTTGTAGTCACGAGCAAGGGCAGTGGTATCTAGGCCTCGCCGTCAAGCCTTGTTGTCGACTTACACAGGCATACATCACCTTCAAAACCACAGTCACTCCATAATCCTGGTAGCCACGAGATGTGTCGAGAGAGTGTCTTGAAGATCGGAGCATTGCGCTACTATGCTGCAACTGCTCCTCCACCGCAGTGCCATTATCGAAAGGACGTGAGCAAAGCTTGTAGTTGAATTGGAGACACTATAGAGAGGAAGATTTTGGTAGAGTTTGACATCTTGGGACTAGCAGATTTTAGCGGCTTGGCGTGCATGGACTCAAGACACAAATATGATCAATCGCTGATCTAAACAATTGTGTCCAACTACGCAATACATCGCTCCCTCACCCCCATCCTTGCTGAACCTACATGGAAACCGATAAACACCACCAAAATTCTACTTCTTCCCCTCGGCATGTCCCCCATCCTTCCCCACCTGCTCCCTCAACTCCTTCGTCGGCCTCACCACCTTCTCCCCAACAGCAACCTGCTCATGACTCTCTTTCCGCTTCCGCCACTCCTCCAATTGCGACTTTGAAGGCACCGAAGGGGTTTGCGGAGACTGTGCCGTCTCGCGACGACTAGTCACATCGGCATTAGTATCCCACAAAAATCCCATTGAACGAAGGATAGGTTACGAACGGCATGATAGTTCGAGTAATGATGCGGAGGTTGTGGGAAAGTAGTTTGTTTGTCGTTCGTCCGAAGCTGGCCGCAGCTGCGTCTTTGATTTTTGGGGTTCAAGACACACCAGAGTATTGACAGACTTGCGTATGTAAACTCTTCTGTGATCTTTCTTCGAGTAAACAGTCCTGCATCGTGGAATAACATAGCTACTTATAGTGAGAACCCGTCAATCTATGCACGCCCTCACTAGTCCTCTGAACATGCCCAATCCTCCCAAGATTCCTCCAGGAGAAGGCAGGAACCTTAAAACGAACCCGGAATTCCTATTCCTTGATGATGGCCCTGATGGAAGATTATTAATTCGGAAAGACCCAAAAGGATTCCTATAGCGCGATCTCATCCTGTTGGATCTTAGTGAGAGAAATATGCTCCCATCCTTGTCAGTATAATATGGGAAGCACACTTCCTCCATGCATCATTCATTCCTTTGCCTAAGGCAAGTCCTAGTATTCCCCTCTCAGATAGGCAGTCTTAGCCGTAATGCGAAAGGGTGAGTTTCATTAACGGTGGAATATATGGACGAACACAGTCATCTGAAAGTTATTCTTATTACCAGACTTCCTTCTAGTCCTTCATGTTTGCAACCACAGAGGTGGGCGGTATGTTGGGTATTTAAAGTTTGATGGAGAACCGGGTACATGGTATTAACTGCGTGGGTTCATGCCGCCCTACGCTGGAGCGTGTTCCTGCATTAGCTGATTACAGGGCGCTTCCGATTTCCTGCGATGACTCCTGTGATTCAATTGATCATTACAGTTTGTCCTACGTATTCTAGCGTGGTACCTTGATCCACACCGTGACCAATAGTGCCAGCTATGTGAATTCAATTTTCCGACGCAGGGCTCACTTAGGACGCAAGATTGATACTGTGTGCTTGTACTTGACTATAGTTGGATGGTTGTTCCAAGATATTATACCGTCAATGTAATCAATACTTCCTAGATAACTGATAGAGATAAGAGTGAAATATGCAAAGGAGGCGACCAGCGACAAAATTCACGTACAGCTGAACGAACGATATTTAACAGCAATGAAAATGACGACCTGTCGCCATATAATCGAGATTGGCACGCGGGTTTCCTTATATATACCCTGCGTCAACCATCATAGCATCGTGCCCACCTTCAACCTCGACCTCTCTTCTCCGCTTCGTATCTCCACGCATCCGTGATGGCATGGCAGTGGATGATGGGTGCGCAAGTCGAAAGTGCTGATTACGATTATCGGAGCGACCAAATTTCTTGTTGCACCCTGCCTCGAAGCACTCAAAACTTGGGATCTCATTGTGAGGCTTGTCGAATTTCAGGTGGCGCTGCAGATTTGTGGCACCGGAAGAACCTTTGAAACTTCTGTCACAAGTCTCGCAGCGTGTGTTGTTGCTATGGAGAATTGAAGACGAAGGGGACGATATGAGGGAGGTGGAGTCAGTACGGACAGTGGTAGGCGAGGTGTATGTACTGTGTCGAGAGCTCGTCTGAGGAGACTGCAAAGAATCAACTGATGCTATAGAAATTGGAGAGACGACAGCGCAGCTTTCTTCTCTGTTAGAGGGAACCGACGTTTTTGAGACGCTAATTTCCTGATTTGGCCCGACGACCTCCAGTACTTTAACGTTTGGCCGATACGTAAGGAATGAGGAGCCGGGAGCTTGGCGTTTGTCCATCTCCAGAGATATGGCTAAGCATCGCTCCATTGTGTGAGCGTAACAGCGTTGTCGCCATGACGAATCATGTCCCATCGCGTCGTCACAAAAAACAAAGACAGCTTCTTGGAATCTTTGGTACATGTGGGGCGAACGCGAGTACACCTGGTTTCCGTTAATAGAGGCATGGGAACAAGCCTTTGCACTTACTCGACCTGAAACCAAGAGCGCCACCTTAACTTCCCAGGGATTCCGTAATAGCCCATTGCGCAATCGAGACTCGATTTTGACGACGATATCCCGAAACACTTCAATGCCGTCTTTTCGCTGGAGTGGTTGAATAACCTTTTCTACCATTTCCTCGATAATCCATTTTCTCATAGCATATGAAGCAAGTTTTTCGGGCAGCAGTTGCTTATTTTGTTGATGTATTCTATCATGCTCAAGATCTGTTGAACCCTATCAGTTAGACACATTGCTAACACCAGTAGAAAGTAGGGGTTCTGGGTGGATGCCCTGAGGACGTTCTCATGTTTGAATGAAAATACAGCATAGCGTTGTGCGAAAGTGTAACCTTCGTATGGACATTCAAGGCCCAGATAGCAGCTGAAACTCGAAATTGCGTCATAATGACAGCCAGCAGAGGTTGCCGTTCCTCTCATGCTTCTCTGCAAAAAATGCGAACAAATGTCTGAAGTTACACGAAGATTGGCTATAGATTAGAGTAGATAATGGTTTAAGAATTAGCTTACCAACAACCATGGCGGAGCAGTCTTTTATCATTCGTCCGTTCCTGAGAAGTTCCAATAGTGTGCTACTAGAATGCTCATTGTAGGAGTAGGATGCTTTAACCGGAACTGTAGAGATGCCCTGTGGAGTCGACAACTCGTCCATGACTCTCACAAAGGAACGCTTCTCGCTCTCGTCGACTATTGCATACTGCCATATGAGCATGTCTTGCCAGTAGTCGTCCCAACAATAAGAATCATCATCCTTATGCACCACGTAGGCTGATGCAAGAGCAACGTGTATCAAGGCGAAGACGTTAACGAAATTGGTGACAATTATTCCGTTGAAGCACTCTATTAGCGCATTAATACCAAGGTTACACAAATCCCGAATTGAGGACGAGGAACACAAGACTGAAAGATCCTCATAGGGAGCCAGCCTCTGTAGCCACTCATGGTTCACAATGAAGACATACTCGCGAAGCTCTTCAACGAGAGGTTGCATACTCGTGAACTCCTCCATTGGAGAAAACGTCTCATCGCGGATAGCATAACGGAACGGATCATGCCCAGAAAGATCTGCTTCAGCACAGCTCGGACCATTTGCTATACTCGTGTCAGGAGTTGAGGACACCATCTTTGTCCAAAGTCGATGACGATGTTGCGAAAGATAACATATCGGTTCTGGGCGGCTGGCAGCCGAATCTACAGGTCTTGGACTTCGGCGTAACAGCTTCAAGGACGAAAGGTCTCGATCCGCGGGCGACAAGGTGGCATTCCTGGTGCTTGAAGAGGGAAACCGAGAGGGGAAGGAATCATGGTCCGATGAAAAGGTGTGTCCCCACTCTATTGATTCTGATGAGTGTACATTAGGGAGCTCATGACTGACATCCTCTGCCGTACCTCCGACTGATTCGTGCTGAAATTGAGGTAATTCACCTCGGATAGTAAGGGTGCGACTTGCGGACAGCTCAGGCCGAGGTCTTGATGCTTTCAAGGCTTGTTCGTGGTCAGTTTGAGGCAGCTCATGTTGTACATCGTGGCTGAGACGTGAGGGCATTTCCGCAATCATCGTTGGTGGGCCGCACATTTCGTACAATGGCTGCATTTGTTGTGAGCCTGTGGGTTCAGTCCATGGTGATGAGGCTCCGAATGCATATTTGTATTCCATTTGTGACAACTGGTGCTGGACTGTGTGGTTAAGGCGTGAAGACATTTCGGCTAGAGGTAGCAGGTACTTCGCAGTACTGGATAGCATCTCATAACTTTTGAAACCGCAATCCATCTCTATAGGGTCATTCTGGTCCCTCGTATTTACATTCACGTATGCGTAGCGTGAAGTATCAGCTTGCTCACTGGCTTCTATTGATGATGTCCATGGAATCTTCCCTCTGATCGATATCGTGCGGCCAAAAAGCTTGAAGAAGGTCATCGCTCTCTGCGTTCTGGACACTGTACTCGGTAGCGGGACCTGCCCGGCCGTGCCTCTGTGGTTCATGAATGTGCTTGGCGGCTGCAACTCGGGCGCCAGCAGTGACAGAGTAGTTCTCCAGTGTTGAGGATAATAACGAGAGACCGGTGCGGAAGCGAGGTCCACCCAAGGAACTCCAAAGGAATGCAACGCAATAGACCATACAGCCGGTGTGTCAAGCCATCAGGACTTCCAATCCTAGAAGCCAAGGAACTCCCGTAGGCTTGGCACTTCCACACTCCGAGTACAGCATGAGGTATATGATCCAGGGACGCCACAAGGACGCATTTAGCAAACGGTAGGCGATCCGATCTCAAATGAGCCCCGGCCAACGCAGGAGGACTGATCACGTAGAGCCAGCCACCCCATGACTCCAGTAGTTGACGGAGGCCTATATGTACCCCACAGTAGTACAGTCACTTCCTTTGCACCCATAGAACACGTAGATCATGAAATTCGATAGGAGCGCACGGACGGACTGAAGTCTAGACGGCTTTCGATAGTTGTGTTTGAGACGCGGTAGCTGATGGCAATACCACAATGCCCGGAGCCGGGCATGCGATACTTCCATGGTATCCACGTCGTTCTGGGTTCTCTATTGGGCACTAGTGCAAGGAACGTGATGCCGTTCATGCAGCCTTTCGAGGCCTTGTCCGGACCGGCGAATACGCCTATCACAGATGTCAGCGAAGGCTTATGATCTGATCTGTGTCGCGGAATGACGTAGTCCAGGTGCAAACTTCGCCACCTAAGCTCTCGGATTACTTACATATAAGTGGGATCTTCGTGGGGCGTATAAGCAGTCTCTGCGCCCGTTATTCCATCCATCGTGTCGTTGGGGAAACATCAGAACTTCCATATACGAAAAGACATAACAAGAGCAGGAAACATGAATATATAGGTACAAAGATAGTGCACAGCCGACAGTTCAGCTCCGTGTTAGCCAGAAGCTGAAAGTACACAGCTCGAACCAAGCTAAATCAGTTAGTATTCCAGCCCAAGCCAGGTCCAGTACTGGAAAGCACTGCAGGATCGACATGTCACACTAAAGTCAATCATCCGAAGGACGTAACTTGAAGATCCTACAGTAACTGAGGATTCGCGGGCCTCGAAGTGGCGCTCTCGAAGTAAAATGAGGTAGTGCAGTCTTTGAGGGTGATTCGGTTTACACGGAGGAATGAGCGGGGATATGGTTGTCGCTAGCGATATCGATCCAATCGCGCCATGGTCTAATGCAAACCCCTACAAATTGACGCCCGTTTTTGCTGTGACCGGTAGACAACGCTGCCTTACCGAATGCAAGACCTTCGCTCAATGCTTGTATTTACCGACGACGAGGCTTACCATTGCTGCCACGTAAGCAGATAGCCTTGTTGATCCATCGAAGTCCTGATAAGGGCTGATAAGGAGAAAAGTTAAGTTTCGGATAGGTCCTCTGAAAGGCGCATTCTAACAAGTTCAGGACAAGCTGTGATGAGTTGGACTGTTCAAGAAGCGGCGTAAGGGATCAATATCCGTTATAATTCTAGCGCAACATCAACCTCAGGCTTGGCAGTTCTGCCTTAGGCGGAGCTTGTGTGACAGAACGCCCCTCATGAGTTTCAACTTGCTTGATAGCCAGTACCTAATGTTCCTTCCCTTACCTTAGCTTACCTTACTGTAATAGTACGTAGTATGTAGGATGTACTCCGTACGTTACCTATCACCCTTTCTGATGCAATCTGTACAATCCGAGTGCCAAGACTTTGGGGGGACTATTTTAGCGGCGCAGGATTCTCCTGTTGATGAGGAGGAAATTACTTGGCGTCCCCGTCATGGTTATATAATAAGGCCTTGGCTAGTAGTATTACCTATTATATTTATTTGGATTATTTATAGCAGTATATATATATAGATTTAGTACCTTATTAATATTATTTATTATTATTTCTAGGTATACGAGTTTACTTTTAGAATAGTATATTTAGTATTAATTAACTAATCCCCTTTTCTAATAACTATAATATAATTAATAAGTTATAGTCTTTTAGTATTTAAAGTAAGTCTTCTTCCCTCTAGGAAGGCTATATTATTATAGAAGTTTCTACCTATTAGGTATACTAATAATAGCTATATTTTATATCTCTTTTATTTATATACTTAGTATAGAAATATTAGTATTATTCTTATAAGTTAAAAGGACTATTTATATACTTAAGTTAAATTATCGGTATTAATAATATAGAGAAAAATTATTATTATTTATACTATTTTATTATATAGAAAAACTATTCCTTAACCTTAAAAAGGGGCGATCTACTAGTCGTTTAAAATTAAAAAAGACTTAGGGATAATCTAAATACCTATAAATTAGGGAGTTATTACTACTATTAAATTATAAGAAGTTATTATCTAGATATTAAATTAACTATTATATAAATTATTTCTATTATTAGCTAATTACTATTTACTTTTCTTAGTACTTAATAGCGTAGATATATATAGCGGAACCCCTCTTCTTAGCCTAATTTACCCCTATTAGAGAAGTATTTAGAGATAATACTCTATTAATAGTAACTATTAAGGGATTATATAGTAAAATATATCCCTATATTCTTTTATATACTTATTATAAATTTAGAAAAATAGTTTTAATATTAATAATAAAGTCTATTAAGTTAGTTTTAAAGTACTTAAAAGGCGCTTTCTTTATTTAAAGAAATAAGAAATTATAGCTCTTAAATAGTTACTAGAATTTTAAATAGCTAGCCTAGTATTATTATTAGGATTAGAGGTAGTAATACTTATATTAGCTAATATAATAATACTATCTAGGATAAAGATACTATTTAATAGTATAGGTAGTATAATTAAATAGCTCTATATATTAGAGGAGGAGCTCCCTAGTACCCTTAATATTCCTATATAGCTTAAGAGGTTTAATATAAAGCTTTAAGGGAAGGCTATTAACTAGTTAGCTCGTATATTAAAGGTAGCTAAGATCCTTAGGGAAGAAGGAATTAATTATAAAAATAAGGAAGATAAGGAGACTATTATTACCTTATTTAAGGAAGAATTCCCTAGGGAAACTTAAAGTATTAGGTTTAATATTAATATAGTAGACTAAATTAAAGTACTTTATTAGAGTTATAATAAGAGCTTAGAGGCTTATTTTAAGCGTATAGAATAATTCCTAAAGATAATAGGAGGTAGAGATTAAGTAAAAGAGACGGGCTCTAATATATTAAGTATACTAGAAAAGTGTTAGCTTACTAATATAATCTATAAATAGATCTCTAGCCTTATAAATTAAAATTTATAACTTAGAATATTAAAATATAAGTTAGAAATAAATAGATTATTATATAAAGTATTTAAGAAAGCTTAGGTATATATAAAAATCCTATTCGCGCTTAAGGATTTTATTATAAAGAACTATTAGTAGTAGGAGTTAGAGGAATTTAAGGTATTTTATATAGCGGTAATAGTAAATAATAGTAATATAATCTAAGTATTTATGTTTATAATAACTAGGCCTTAATATTAGAACTAAAATAGAAATTTACAGGATATAGTATTTTACCCCTAGAATAATAACTACTTAGGCTAATTAATAGTAAACTTAAATATATACTTTAGATAAGATAAAGCTAATTATAGGCCGGCGACGAGATCTACCTATACGTGGTACCGGCTACGAACCTTCTAGTATCTCGGTACTAGGAGAGCTAAGAGATCTCACGGTGTTTTAGAAGTACCGTCTAAGGTTACCTAGTTATTACGGAATCGACACGTAGGTAGAGTATAGTAATAACGAGAATAGGAACGCTAACGCGATAGAAAAACAGAGAAGATAGAAGGAGAACTCTTAAAAGATTACGGTAAAAGATATAACGCGATAGAATATACAGATATAGACGAAAAATATATACTATATAAATACCCTTCTACCTCTCCCTAATATAGCCTCCGCTTCCCTACGCGTATTATAAACGCGATATACTAGTAATACTAGTAATACTAGTATAAGACGATAGAAATACTACTGATATAAAACCTCTATAATATTATAGAATATATATAGTACTTCTATACCTATACCCGCTACAGGGTCTCTTATAAGGCCACGTCCTTATACTCCAGCCGATTCCGCTCCGCGCGGTCTAGGTAGCCTGAGTCTGCCTACCTTAAGGCAGTTATAATACATATAGATAATAATAGTATAATAAAAAGATAGTAATATTATAGAGCTAGCCCTTCCTTCCTCTTAATAATCGAGCGCAAGCCAGATAGCATACTAGGTATATACTGCCGCTATTACTACCGTACGGCGGCGAGGATACTCTAGTCCCCTTCCTAGGTAGTCCTTGCGGTACGGCTGCAGGTAGTAGGTACCTAACCTGAAATAGGACGTAGGTATTAGACTCCTCACCTAATAGCCTGTAAGCGCGATAGGGCCGCTGGTCTAGTTAGCTAACGGTGCCTATTATCTTTTATACGCATATACCTTAATAGTAGCGGCCGATATAACCGCGGTAAATATACTAGGTATCCGCTACCTTACTATTATACGGCGGGGGGATGCTTAGCCGTACCTAGGTAGTCCCTACGGTATAGTAGTAGGTAGTAGAGGCCTAACCCGTATAGAGATACGTAGATATTAGCCTTCCTACCTAATAGTCTATAAGTACGCTAGGGCCGCTGGCCTCCTTACTTAGTAGTGCCTAGCACCGATAGACTAGTAGGTAAGTACTAGTTCTATCACCTCCCTTTACATATATACCCTCCCCGTCACGGATATTATAACCGGGATTATAAGGAATTATCTATTATAAGGATTCATCCGTTACGCTAAACGGATTAGATTAAGAATAGCCGGTAGAGATAGAAAAGAGAAAGGGGCTAGGCCCTAGATAAGGAAAAGAAGTTTTACCTGTAGACGAAACTTTAGTATAATAGGTAGTAAACCCGACCCCTCTACTACCTCCCTAGTAGTAGGCCTGCTAGGGGGGGGAGGGAAGGAGCTATAAATAGTTAAGAGAACCGTAATTATTAGGTGGAGTTTTTATCCTTATAGTAGGGTTTCTCCCCGAATAATATATACGTGATATATACCCCTAAATAGCCTACCCTTATTAGCTTTTTAGCTAGTATAGGAGTATAATTAATTAATTAATTAATTAATTAAAGCTAATTATAATATAGCGAGAGTTCCTCCTAAAGTATATAATAACCCGTAGCTAATAGTAGCCCCCTTAAGATAGATAGTAGCGCTACTAGTAGTAGGTACTAGAAATAGCCTTATACTAAATTCTTAGTTTAATTCCTAGTTATTATTAGGGTAGTAACCCCTATAAAACTATAAGACTAGGAGCGGATATAGCTTATAAGATTTATATAAAAAAAACCGGATAATAGGATAGAAACTAAAGGCTACTTATAGGGCTAAGAAATAATTTTTAGTAAGGTAGTAGGCTAATATAAGTAAGGGATATCTACCTAGAGTTTATTCCCGATAAATTATATAACTAAAAGATATTAGTAAACTTATAAGTAAATAGCTTAAATTATAGGAACTTTAAAAGTATAATAGTAAAAAGCTATACTTAAAATATAGTAAACTTAGATATACTAGTCTAGAGTATATAAATACCCCCCTATTAAGGGAGGAATAGTACTAGATTATAAAGGAACTAGAGGACTATTAAGCGAAGTAAAGGGCCTATAAAGAAATAAAGGAGGTAGAGGCTAATCTATTCTATCTCCCTACTTAATACCCTATATAGTAAAATATATAGTAAAGCTATAATATTAATAATAGATCTTATTAGGCGGTTATAATATAGATACTATTACTATAAAATAATATTATTTTATACCTTATCTTATTAGAAAAAGGACTAGAAATTCTAGACCTAAGGATTAAAGAGTTAGAGGAAGAGGGGAATTCTTAGATACTCTATTATAATTTAGTATTTAAAGAGACTAAGCTAATAGGTTACTTAGTAAATTTAAATATTCTAATATTTAAGGAGTTTAATAATAATACTCTTAGAGTATATAATACTTAGTTAGGCGTAAAGAGAAGAAAGAATAATAAGCTTAAAGAGAAAGGGTTACTACTATAATAATTAAGGGGAAAACTTAGAGAAAGAGAACTCCTATTAAAAAGATAAGAGTTAAGAAAGAATTATTAATAGTCTATAAGCTAATTAGAAAACCCTAATTAAATATTAACTAGATATTAATAAATATAATAATATTACTACTAATAATTTATATATTATAGATCTTACTATTCTTTAAAAAAGAATTATAAAGACTTAGTTAGGCCCCTAAGAAAAAAGGGAAGAAGAAAATATTTAAAGACCTAGATATTAATATTTAGGTAATAAAAACCTCTATAATAGGGTATATTAATAAAAAGAGTAGGTCTATACTCTTATAGAATAAAAGCGTGGGTTTATACTACGTACTATTAAAGACCCCGTAATAATAGTTTTATAAGATTAAATATAAGGAGATAATAATATAGGCGGTAGATATAATTATTTAAAAAACTAGTAGAAAGAGGATACTTATTCTTATATAACGCGCTAAGGTAGACTAAGGATCTAATATAATTATTATAAACCTATTATTAGTATTAGTTATAGATTTACCTATCTATTCCGTCTTAGAGTTTAGAAGTAAAAGGGTTATTATACTAGTAGTAAATAGTAAAGATAGTAAACTTAGATATTAGATATATTTCTAGCTTAGTATAATTAGAATAGAGAGGGAGTAATAGGTATTTATCTCCCTAATAGATAATCCTAGTATTACTATATTACTTAGGCTTCCTTAGCTTTAATTAGTAGATACTAAAATAAGTATTATAAAGGGTAAGCTAAATCTAGGTAATATAAAGAAGTATAAGATAGTAAAGAGGATCTATCTTATTAAAATTAAGACTATCTTAATAGTAATAGAAATTACCCTAGAAAAGTATTAGCCTTTAAAGCTAATAGTAGAAGATATTATTAAAGGTAATAAGATTATTAATTTATATACCTCTAGTAATAATTTAAAGAGTCTCTTAAAAGAGTCTAGTAATAAGAGTAGTAATAAAGATTTTAAATTAGGATCTAAAGATAGAGATAAAAAGTTAAAAAACTAGAGCGTCTCTAGAATAATATTAAAAACCTAAGGAATAAGAAGGGTAATAGATCTACTTACGCCCCCCCTTAAATATAAAAACCTTAGGAGGAATACTTTAATAAGTATATAAAAATAGGTAGAGTAAGTAAGGGCTTTTAAGTCTATTATATAAATATTAAAATATAGATAGTATTTTAAGAAATACTAAAATATAGATATATCTCCTAGGATACGGAGTAAATATATTTACTCTATTAGGATAAGGATAAGTATATAAAAAGGTATAGAGTTACCCTTATAACTTATAATAATATAGTTTTATATAATAATAAAGGGAATTTAAGGTTCCTTATAAGTTAATAGGTAATCTATTAACCTATTAATTATATAGAAAGTTTTAAATTACTTCTTAAATAGATAAGAGGTAAAGGAATTACGCTTAAAGAAGTAATCCCTAATAATAATACTAAATTATAGCTTTTATAGCTAATCTAAATATATAGGGATATTAGAGCTAAAGAGGTTAAGGAAATCCTAGTAACTAATTTAATAGTATATAAGATTATATCCTATAATAGATTAAAGCTATATGAAGCTCTCTAAAAATATTTTATAAATAATAAAGAATAGTAGCTATAAAAGATAGTAAAGTAAGGTATAGAAGTAGGTTATTATAAGAGGTATATAATAGTAAATAGAAGGGTATCTTAATAGAATACTAGAGCTATCCTAATTAATAAAGAGGGAAAGGCTAAACTACGCCTAATATTTAATTATTACTTTATATATAAGGATCTAGCGGGATCCTATATAGAACTAATAGTAAAAGTATATAATTTACTAGGATTACCTATATATATAATATTCTTTTAAGTAGATAGAAAGTATAGATACTAAGTGATATCTATATACCTAGAAGATAGATATTTCCTTATATTTAGTATCCTAGGGATTAACTAATAATAGCTAATAAGGATACCTTAAGGGATAAGAACTTTATTATTTATATTTATAGAATTAATAAATATTACCCTTAGGCCTATCCTACTACCTAGTCTAGAGCTATTACTACTATAAAGTAATAGGCTATATAAGTAACTAAAGGTAGTATTTTATATTAATAATATCTTTAGCGCTTATAACTTATAAGAGAGATAATATAGGTTTCTTTATAATTACTTCTTCCTAAGAATATTATAATCTTAATTAAAGCTTTTATTTTCTAAGCTTCTATTAGGAATAACTAAGGTTAAGGCCTTAGGTAAGATATAAAAGATTAGTAGATATATATAAATTAAGCCGGCGACTACTAAGAAGATAAAGAATTAGCTAAGACCTTAGGAGGTTAGTAAAGTTTATAGATTCCTAGGGATATATTAGTCTACTAGGAAGTAGACTAAGGGATATGCTAAGATAGTAAGGCCTCTCTTAAGGCTAATAGGTAATATTAAATAGATATAGAAGGAGTTAGAAGAGCTCTTATTTTAATTAATAAGGAGATTATATATAATTACTAGAGTATTATTCTTATAGGATTTAATATTTAAGATCTATATATTTAGTAATATATTAGGTTTTAATAGAGGTTATTATATAAGATAATTATAAAATAGTAAATAAAGGCTAATAGTATATAATTTATTTACTTTTAATAAATTAAAAAGGAATTATAATATATACTAAAGAGAGTTAAGAGCTATTATCTACTTTAAATAGAAATTCTCTTATATAATAAGGGCTAATAACCCCTTAATAATTTAAATAGATTATAAACTATTAATAGGCTTTATAAATATTAAGTTTTATAAGGATATCTTTACTAGGTAGGCTATAAAGCTTAAATAACTATATATATAGCTTAAATATATTTAAGGAAAGGAGAATATAGTTACTAATAGCCTTTCTTAAGTAATTTTTAATAATATAGATTATAAGATAAATAATCTTATAAGAAATTTATTAAAGGAAGTAGAGAAGTATTAAGATAATAAGGTATAGTTCTAGAAATCTAGAAAGGGCGGCTATACTTATATATTAAAGTAACTTAGTAAGGAGGATTATATAAAGAGAATTTAGAGGTAAAGAGAAGAGGTAGTTATTTAGACTATTAGATAGATAATAGTTACTATTATTAATATAGAGGTAGGGCTATCTATCCCTATTATACTAGTTATAGTTAATAGGGAAATACTAGATACTCTACCTTAAGGATTTATTATTCTATTCCTAAAGGACTATCTTAAGCTATATAAGGTAGATTATAAGAATAGTAACTAGTATATAAATATATATTACTTTTATACTTAGTAGGAGAAACTAAAAAATCTAAATAAATAAGAGATAAGTGCCTTTAAAAAGAAGGCCTTTTAATTTATATTTAATAGTTATATAAATTAATTAATATATAAGTTTAAAGATTAAAGAATTATATATATTATAAGGGGAGAGGTTAATACCCTATTATAAGACATTTATAATAGGAGTAGATATTTCTCTATAAAAATAATTATAAATAAAATTTATAATATTATTTATTAGCTTAGTATAGTAAAGGATATTATATAGTATATTAAAGGGTATCTACTATATATAAAATAGGTAAATATAACTAGAATAGTACTACTATTACTAATCTAAACTATAGAGCTATTCTAGCTATTAGGAATAGATTATATTAGACTATTTATTACCCTAGAGGGGGAATAGAAATATATCTTAAATATTATAAATTACTTCTTAAGAGTAATATTTCTAGAGGTAATAGATTTTACTAATATAGTTACTATTATAAAAGTAATTACTAGATATCTTATAAGGGTACTAGCTCTTAATACTATTTATTTTAATAATAGGACTTACTTCCTTAATAAGGAAATATCTAGATTCCTTAGGTCTTAAGGGATTATTATACTAGAAGCTTTAAGTAGAGTAAAATACTTAGTTAGTATAATTAAAAAGTCTAATAATATCTTAATAAAATATTTTAAGAAAAGGAGAGAAGATATTTCTAGAGAACCTTAGGATATATCTATTTAAATATTAATAATTAATATTAATTAATTAATTAATTAATTATACTCCTATACTAGCTAAAGCTAATAAGGGTAGACTTTTCAGGGGGTACGCCTAGCGTACCTGTCGTTCGGGGAGAAACCTAGCTAAGGGATAAAAACTCTACCTACTATCCGTAGGCTATACTATTATTCGGCTCCTTCCCTCCCCCCCCTAATAGGCCTGCTATCGGGGCGGTATATCGAGGGGTCGGGTCTACTATTTATAACACTAAGGTTTCGTTAACTATATTCTCTTCTCCTTAGTTAGGGCGGAGCCCGTCCTCTCTATTAGTTCTCGCTAATATCTCTTTTACTAGTATAAACTAGTAGAGGGTGCCTGACCTAGTTAACTACCTCGCCGCCGCCCTTATCCCTATTAGTAATAAGAGAATAGTATTATAGTCTTCCGACCTAGCCTCTAATAATATCTAACTCCTACTAGTATAATAGTTAGGATAGAATAGTAGGACGTATTTACCGGTCTACCTCGCCGTACCGCACGGGTAGCTAGGACTTAGGATCCTAGGAACCTTCCTAATAAATAAGAAGTAGTTAAACCTAATCTTATCCGTGCGTAACTAGACCGTTATAGAGCTCTCCGGCTTCTTTAGGCCTTTATAGAGGTCCTATCTCCCCCCTACTAGGTCACCCTTCTGTGCTAGGCTCGTGTTTCGGCCCTCTAATCCCCGCTGGTAGTGGCGCCACCGGCCCTACTACCGGCCTTCCTGCTAGGTTAGCATCCTTTTCTATAGTATTAGGTTATCGAGTACCCCGTTTAGCGACTACTTCGCCTAAGACTCCTTCTTAGCTGACGGGGGTAGCGGAGGGCGTAGCCTCCTACCCCTTTTTAATTATAACCGAGACTTGATCTTCGCGTTCCCTCTCAGGACTATCTTATATATCCCTTAGAGGATCTTACTCCGTAGTAGGGCCTTATTAAGGAAGTCTCTTACCGACGGGATTCCCGCCTCTACTTCGAGGACCGGAATTAAGGTAATTAATATTAATTTAAGAACTATTAACTACTTAGGCTATTTACCCCTTAAAATTTTATATAGTATCTAAGTAATAGGAGTATTTAAATAAGGTATATAAATTAATAAGTACCGTAAAAAGTTTGTAATATTTAATCTTAAGGAAATACTATTAATTATTTAGGAGTTTATAATAAAAAGATTAGATATTAAAGAGTTAATTCTCTATTAATCTATTTATATAAAGGACCTAATAAAAATAAGATATAATAAAGAGGTAACTCCTACTAAGTTATTATAATATAGCTAATAAATTATAAAAAATAATACTTAAATTAATAGACTAAAGTTATCTCTAAAATAGACGGAGCTATTTATAGTAGCTAGCTATATTAATAAATAGGGAACTTTATATAAATTAATTTTAAAGAATAGGAAGGTTATAACTTATATATATTATAATAATTATCTAAAGCTTTATAAGCCTTATAAAGGATATTTAAGATAGTTAAAGGAGAAACCCCTAATTATTCCCTCTATAATTTAACCTCTAAATATAAGAAGGTAGAGAAAGATACGCGTCTAATAGCTATAATTAATCTTACTAATAAGAGGATAGATAATTATTTACTTATAAATATAAGAGGGAGTATATAAGTAAGCCTATTATATTAGGGCTATTTAATATATAATAGATATAAAAATAATTAAAGACCTAGTTATTAAAAATTTATAAAACTTCTCCTATAAGTAAAATTATTAGGAAATTAAGGTAGGAAGGTCTCTAGAAAGGAATATTTAATTCTATTAACTTATAAATATAATAAAAGAAAAAAAAAGAAATATATAAAGCTCTTAAAGGAATAAGGCTATTAATATTAACCTTAAGGCCTCTAATCTATCTCTAATTTAATAAGCCTAAGATAAATTAATTATAAATTTATAAAAGGTAATTAATATATTTATTAGGAGCTAGAATTAAGAAAAGTAGGGGAGTATAGGCTAGTTAATATATATATTAATAGGTTAATAGCTACCTACCTAGAAGGAGGAGGAGGAGGAGGAGAAGGAGGTAGAGAGGGCGAAGGAGGTAGAGAAGAAGGGGGGGGAGGGATATCTCCCCCTTCCTAGTCTTTTACCTAGGAAGGGAAAGATACTAAGGGGTCCTTTACCCTAGGTAAAAAAGGAGGAGGTAAGGATATAAGAGGGGGGCCTAATATAGGATTAAAAGGATTTATAATTAGGGATTTAAGTTTATTAGAGGGACCGCGTATAAAGGGAGATAAAAGAGGAGGAGTAGGTTAATAAGAGTAAGGGGCCCTATCTATTAGATAGGAGTATATAATATTATCTAGAAGTAATACCCCCTTTTAGCGGGTATAAGTATAAGTACCCTCCCTTCTATTAAAGGGGGGATTTAGGATTTTATAAGCTAGGTTAAGGGGTTAAATAAGTATTTTATAAGCTTATACTATTATAAGTAGTTCTTATAACTACTATTATAAGAACTAATTATATAGTTAATATAAGCTTTAGTATAACCCCCCGCCGCTACCTCTAAATATTAAAAGTATAGAGGAGCCCTCTTCCTATCTATTAATTAATAGAAGAATTTAATAAAAGTAATAAAAATAATATAAAAATATATACTTAGGCTACCTACCCTAACTCTTCTTAAAAGTAGAGTTAGTTTATAGGCCCTAGGGTAAGGTAATAGTTTATATTTAATTAAATACGTGTACTTAATTAACTAGTTAGGCGGCTAAGGCGCTTATAAATAATATAATTAAAGAACTTCTTATTAGTAGCTATTATTAATTAATAGTAGAGAAATTCCTTAGAGGTAAATATAGAGAAGGGAAACTTCTCTAAATAATATAAGAAAGGTTACCTATAAAGTCTATATTTATATAAAGTATATAATTTATAATATTAATTATAAGAGTATTAATAGTATATAAGTATATATAAGATAAAGGAATACCTACTAACTCTAAATAATATAGTAGTAGTTAAGGAAAGAAGAAAAAGAAGAGGAAAGAAAGTAGGAATCTCTAAGGTTATACTTACTAAGCGGAGTTTAATTCCTAGTATTACTACTAGAGTAATAAATATAAATATAAAAATAATAGTAAATTAATTAATAATATCCTAATAAAAGGCTTTAAAGCTTATAAGACTATACTAGTTATAAGGAAATATATAGAGTAATAGTAACTATAATCTTTATAATATATAGTATCTTAATAATACCCTAGTAGTATAATAGAAGGATCTTATAAATATATCCCCTTAATAATAAGATAAAAGTCTTAGTCTTTAAAAAATATAGAAGTAAATTAATTTTAATAATATATTTATCCTAGGATTTTATTAGCTATTTTAAAGACCCTATATAAGGTAAATTAATATAAGACTTAATAAGAATATAGAATAAAGAGGACTTTAAAGGAGTCTAATAAAAAGGGTATAAAGGCCCTTATAAAGTATAGAAAGTTATATTAAAATAGTTATAATAATATTAATAAATATCCTTTATAAATAGTAGAGAAAATCCGCTAAGGATATAAAGAAAAAGGCGGAGAAAGCTTAAATAAGTTAAAATTATAAAAGGCTAAGAAGGTTAAAGTATAGTTATACTACCTAGCTTACTATCCTAGTAAGTAATTAGGCTAGTATAGCTAGTATATAAAATATATTTAATAGCTTAAGGAGGCTAAAATATAAATATAATTAAATAGTAGAGTCTTCTAAATAATCTTAAATAAATAATATTAAGGATCCCTAAGTATAAGTAGTTAAGAAAGATATATTAAGGAAGGAATATTAATTTAAAAGCTAATAAATAGTATAGGATATTTTAATATTTAATAAAGTAGATATATATCTACTAGAAGTATTTTATAAAAATAGTAAAGTTATTACTCCCTATTTAATAGGATTATAAAGGGTCTAGATAGTAAGAATTAATATATATTAACTTAATATTTAATAGAGTAGACGTATATTTATAATAGAATAGTTAAAAATAAGTTATAAAATTAGAAGCTTAATAAAAGGATTAAGTATATAAATTAGTATAGTTAAAATAGTATTTAAAGAAGTACCTTTTTTACTAGGTCTTATCTAAGGGTCTTTTTAAGTTAATAGATATTTTAGTATATTACTAAGTTAGTAAATTTTATTAGGGGTTAATTTGATTATAATATATTATTAAGATATCCCTACTATATAACCTCTATAAAAGGTTATTAATAATAGGATATTTAGTCCTAATATTAAGGGCTATAATTAGGAAGTCCTTTTAAGTATATAATTATAGATAGTAAGATAGAGAAAGTATACTACTTTATAAGGGCGCTGCGTATATATTCTCTAGAGCTAATAAAGAGGAAATTACTTAGCGTCTCTATTATAGTTATATAATAAGGCCTTAGTTAGTAGTATTACCTATTATATTTATTTAGATTATTTATAGTAGTAGTATATATATATAGATTTAGTGCCTTATTAATATTATTTATTATTATTTCTAGGTATACGAGTTTACTTTCAGAACGGTGCATCCAGTATTAGTTAACTGATCCCCTTTTCTCCTCCGTTCCCGCCGTTCTATACAAACGAGATCTTGCGATGTATGTTCTCCCGAACGCGAGGGAGACACACTGACAAGACAATCTTGTGGACTAATATGACTGCATAACTGCCTACTGTATGGATTTGCATACCGGAAGATGGGGGAGGGGGATTTCGATGTGCAGTGCCAAGATTTCACATCGATCCTGCACGCGCCATACATTGCCGCACACTTGCATACAGCTTGAAGATTCCCTCATGAGAGCGTGTGTCTTGCATGGGCTGATCAGAAATTCTACAACTAGCGAATCTTAAGGTTGCATCCACGTTTCAGCTATGATCTCACCGTTCGAACCGGTTTCTGTGGTAGGATTGTTCCTAGCCATCGGAGAATATCCTCAAATATCAGCTGCTATCTCCTTCATTCGACGCGTGACTATGACTTACAACAGCATTACCTCCGAGCCTCCAGTTTATAATCTCAGAAAACGAAATTCAGAGTCATCATGTCGACGCATTCTCTGTCACATGTTTCCTACGCAACGCCCAATGCAATTCTTGCTGTTGGTGCGATCTTTCCGATATTATCCGTCTCCGCGGTCATCCTACGCTTCTATACGAGGTACGCGCAGAAGGCAGCTCTGTTAACGGACGATTGGTTGACATTACCGGCAATGGTGGGTGTGATTATGAAAGGTCACCAATCCTTGCGCTGATTCCATCTTTGCGCCAACTTAGCTGTCTAATATTGGGATGGGTGCTGCACTCATCGTCGGTAGGCATCTGCCGAGCGATCAGTGAGAGCTCTGCTAAAGTTAACAATCAGGCGTCTGCGGGCATGGCCTCGGGTATCCGACCCCGTTTCCAAAGACAAAGGATGTACAGGTCATCCTGGATTACAAGTCTGCGCAAAGTACTATCACTCAGCAAGTCAGTGCAGGATTGAGGCTGCGAGGCGATAAGTGATGTAGCTCACTTACCGTAGGTTGAGTTCTCGATTCAGCTTCTCCAGATCCTTGCACTGGGATGTATCAAGTTGAGCGTTCTGTATTTCTACCGCCGCATATTCTGTACTGGGAAGGCGGGCCTCTTCGACTACGTCAGCAAGGTCATGATTGGTCTGACAATAGCATGGACCATATCATTCTTCTTCGCCTTACTTTTCAGATGCGGTACAAGCTTCTATGCTGCATGGGGCAGTATCAACGAGTTCAGGACTAAATGCCTGTTCATGGAGATTCAAGATGGGCTTGGAATATCGGATTTTCTCTTCGATTGCATCATTCTTGCTCTACCGATTCCAAAGGTGTGCAACAGGGTTGATGGAACCGCCTGAAGCCGCTTGATACTAAGTTCATTAGATCTGGACCCTCCAAATATCAGTTGGACGTAAGTTAGCTGTTATTGGCGCCTTCCTGATGGGAATCTTGTACGTGATCTGCTACCAGAAACCCTTAACATATCATGCTGAATCCATCAGGGCAGTAGCTGCTTCTATCATGAGGATGGTGATATTCATCATGGCTGTCAGAGGTATGCCAACCTTTGCAATGCACAGGAATAATTGACGCAATATAACGAGTATCAGTTGGTTTGAGACCCACTGTCGACCCCGATGGTAAGGCCTCCTCGAACCTCTAAATAAGCACGGGACTGATTCTTGACTAGTGCAAGTTGCAGAGATACTATATTGGAGCGTGATTGAATCAGGACTCGCGTTGGTTGCTGCTTGCCTACCGACAATGAACTTCTTGTTCCGGAAAATATCCCCAGACACGCTTTTCCAGAGCATCCGAAGTATCATCACCCTACAACCCCTACGGTCGGAGCGATCCCTAAGCTCTCAACACATACAGCTTGATGAACGCCACAGCAAATCTACTTCGTCACACGCTCACCGTTCGAACTTTGGAGGGACAAGGAATACGGCGACTTGCGCTATGAGTGATCTTGAGGGCCAGAATGATCCATGGTCTCACTACACAATTTCCAATGGGGAGATAATGGTCCGAAGAGATATATCGCATTCTGTCACACCTGCCTAATTCGTGCCAGATGTGGCGGGAGCTATATTTCTTGTTGGCTGGGAAATATCACAAAGGTCTTGTCAGGGTCGAGGGGAGGTTTTGTTGAAGTCTCATTCGTCGGCCTTGTAAATGAATATATGTCTGTAAGGATTCGAGGGTTTCTGGGAACGAGTAATCGGAATCAAATTCGCAAGTGCAAGTACTGGGGCCATATCAGGAGTACAATACTTGGTACAGCTTACGAGAATCGACTGTCGACGGGCAGGCGGTTTGTAACTTTTTAGGCATATCCCTGAAGGTTCTGTGCATACGTTGTACTTATGCCAAACCTAGGGAGGGGCTCATACAGAAACCTTTTCTTCATGGATGTTAGATAGGAGACAACTAGGTCTGAACAATATCAAGGGCACCAGAAGGAGAGTGATCCAATGCATTGGATCAATTATACGGTCAGGTATTTCATCGCCAAGCCTCTAGCCCAAGACTCCGGGAGGACTAGTTCTAGTCCAATCCTAGCGGCGCCGTTTTGCCAAGGATTCTCCTGGCTGTCTCGCTTCTCCATAACAAGCAATGTCAATGCTTCCCGGCGAAGCTTTACTCTCCTTGACCGACGCGATACCCTGCAGGGAGCTTCAGATCAGACAGCTTTCGGCTCTTCTCGGCGATCATCTACCTTCCACTCTCATCGTTCATGGCGTGAAAGCAACGGGAAAGAGCCTGACTATCAGAGCCTTGTTGGACGCGGTGGACACTCCATCTACCGTGGTATTGTCACAAGAATGCATTACCACCCGGTATCTATTGGAGCGAGCAATCACTTCGATCCAAAATGTTCTCTCGAATGTTGGCATGGCTGAGGGCGAGTCAATTGGTAATAGAAGATGTGAGAGTATCAGCGCCTTCGTAGTGGAGCTACAGCAATTACTTGAGGGAAGAGGACGATTCATAGTTGTATTCGATGGAATAGATCGTCAGCGAGAAGCAGCAACTACACTACTCCCAGCCCTGGCACGCCTTGGAGAGACAGTTAGCCTCCGTTCCATACTCCTGAAGTGCCTAGTCTAATAGATCCCAGATTCCCAACCTTACCACAATACTCGTGACCACAGCTCCCAATCCACACCTCCTTTACCACGCCTTCCTCCCCCACATCCATTTCTCACCCTACACTCGCGCGGAGAGCCTCACGATCTTGTCCAAGCAGCCTGGCTCCATCGCAGACCTCCCTGTAGCTGGACAAAACGGCGATGAGAGTATCCAAATAGTCACCAAGGATGAAGACTTGAGATGGCTCTGGACTCGATTCACTGCCGCAGTGTGGGACTCCCTTGGTCAAAGCGCGGCACGAGATATCGTGAGCTTTCGCGAGGTATGCTTACGGCTATGGATACCATTCACCCAACCAATCATAGAAGGCCATTATGGAGTGAAAGACTTCTCGAAGTTGATGGTCAGGAATAGGACATTGTTTCAAAATGAGGCAGCTCTTGTTGACAGCATTGTGCCTATCACGCCGGCGGCGTCTGATGTCAAACCCACAAAACGTGAGCTTTTCCGTCTGTCGCGGACGAACTGGCTGATCTTGAAGCAGCGACTACACATACTCTCCCCTTCTATCCAAGCTATCTTCTCATATCCGCCTACCTCGCCTCCCATAATCCGCCGCGCCATGACATAACCGCCTTCTCCAAGACCTCCCTTGCCAAGCGGCGCAAGAAGGGCGGCGGTACAGCACTCGCGTCTCATCGCGCCAATAGACATCGGAAGATATCTCGCAGACTCCTTGGTCCCCAAGCTTTCCCTCTTGAGCGACTCTTTGCCATATTCCGTTCTGTCTTGCCGCAAGAGCTGAAGGGAGGGGGAGCAAACATAATGTGTATGGTCGCTACCTTGGTGGGATTGAGACTCGTCATAGGAGCAGGAGTAGGGGGAGATGTGTTGGATGGAAGTGGAAAATGGAGATGTATTGTGGGTTGGGACTTTGTGAACAAGGTAGCAAGGGGGGTGAAGTTTGACCTTGAGAGCTACCTTCTTGAGTGACGAATGGGGTCTGGTCACAGAGGCATCAAAGCATTGATCCAACCACCACCGACGCCGACTTACGGACGATACCAGTTATCCAATATCCAGACTCAGATGATTTTATGTTTCCAATCTTTGTGACTTTGACGCTTCTCATGTACTGAACGTTCTACAGAGTCCTCTCAAACCTGGTAAATTAGCGTCCATCGGCACAACTACTGCAGCTTGAGTGTAAAGCAGCTCGAAAAGCCATATATCAATATACTGAGATTTTACCTGCTCCGATCAACGGAGAGGATATCTCGTTGCTGAGGCGCCTCGAACTCGACCTTATAGCCGCGCACAGTCCTAGAGGATCATTGTTAGCTCTGGAAAGCATATTGGCACTCCTTTTCTTCCAGAGAATTGGAAAACAAACCTTGCGGCAAGTGAATTATACACTAGCTTTCGCAATTGCTTCCCACGGTGTATTCCTCGGCCTGGTAGACTTCAAGTGCCTAGTAGGGCTTTCTGGTAGTATCCCGGGTAGATGTTCGCTCCTAGCAGACGAGCTTGACCGGGACTCTTTGGTTTGTTCGAGCCTCCACGTCGCCCAGAATCAGCACCTCGCTGTTGGTCCCAACCTCCATTCCCGACCTGGACCCAGTCATACTCGTCTCTAAAAGACTTCTCTGGAATGAGCAGATTAAATACCGAGAGAAAGATAGGATTCATCAGCATTGGCTCTCGCACGATCTTCAGCCTCTGTGTCTCATTGCTTGAGTCGTGGTTGCCACGAACGGCCTCTGTTTGGATCTAGCCTTGGTCCTTTCTTGGGCCGGGCTGGAGTCGACCGTGGGTAGGTTCCCACTTTCGTTCTTTGCCTCTCGCCTCTGAGTTGACATGATATTCCAATTAGCAATCCTCGTCCAATGTCTCGCCCCAGTCATGACCCTTTACACCTGCTCTGAGCGACCCAAAAAGGCCCAAGACTATACATGATGTCTCAGGGAAGGCTGCACTGTACGCCGGCGATAGTCACTGCGTCCCACTTACCATTCGGGTGCTAGACTAAACTTTTTACATTGGCAGCGAAAATGAGCGTCGCATGCGAAAAACACAGCGGCGTTGACTGGAAAATTATACTTCCCCCGGATAGCGTCTTCGAGTACGGCGCATCGCCTGATCTTGAGAGCAATGGTAAGCATTATGAAGGACGGAACCTCAGCTGAGTCGTTGCTGCGATTCGCTCTCATAACGTGTCAGGCAACTAAATCTCGTGGGGTATCATCGAGGAGAGAGGTGGATATCAAGTAGGTTGATCATTGATAATATTCCTCCAATACTTGCTGAACCCTCCATGAGCTAGTGTACAGCCCAGCCAGTTTCCGCTGTCAACCCTGTTTCAGAGCAAGCTATTAGATACCGCCATTGTGATGTGTTGGGCAAATCAGATTGCCTATCTGCAATTAGTACATCAACGTCGATTTTAGCAGCCTCCATGATTTTATTAGCTGACCGTTTTCTTGCTTCGTGTTTCAAAGTTGCGACTCCTGACGCGAAGGATTGCTGATATGCATTAGTACGCTTTGCTCAGCCCACTCAGCCCCAGAAGCTGCAATTTTACTCAAGTTAATTACCGATTCATATCGTTCCCCCACGTTTTGACCTCATGCAGTGGAAAGTACCTGCGCCACTTAACGCTCTCGCGTGAGCAAGTGAAACATCGCGGGTACCTGCATTTCAACCTTTAGCGACGTGTAACCACACCATGTTCACATCGAATGGTAAAGCCCCCCATTAACCAAAATTTCTAATAGCATAAGACACAATATTCAAGACCAGTACAAGCTCGGTCTCAGCGCACCCTCACCATCGACTCCGCCTATCATGAGCCTCCTACCACATCCCATGTTTCTATTGTTCCTCGAATTTACAATCACAGCCTCCACCATTGGCTTCACAGATCCACATTCGCCACTGCGGCTCGCCTGCTTGCCTTCAATAGTCGCCTTGACATGGATCATTGTCACGACAAGTATCCAGTACATGCGAAGTCCGTGGGCAGCGTTAACGGGTGGATACGCCTCAACTTATCTACTTCACTACATCACTATTGCCTTGCTATGCAAACGAAGCTATCGAGATCGTTCTACAGCACCATCCGATCGCAACAACGAATTCTTTGTGAAAAGAAATATTCGAAACCGCCAACGACAGCCAAGACCCACGAATTCCACGTGGGCACGTCTCAAATTCGGCTTCCAAGCCGCCTCCTCCTTCCGCTGGAACGATGATGAGAAGACGAAGCCTACCCGCCTTCATCCCTCCACCACCACCAATCCCAAAACCCCCCTCACAACACGATTTTTCATCCTCAACTCAGCATCAACCATCGCCCTCTGCTACCTAACCCTTGATCTCCTCTCCCTAAACACAGACACCGAAACCAACGCTAAGCTTTTCTCTCCCTCGAAGATCCCACTACTTACACGCCTCCATGAAGTAACCTGCACCGAATTGGTCATCCGAGTGTTTTCAACACTAATATCAGGCATCGGCATCTACGCTCTGCAGCAAAGTCTCGAGTCCTTCATTGCTATCTTCAGCGTCGTTGTTGGCATAAGCGAAGTTGATTCATGGTCGCCTCGCTTCGGTCCAATATCTCAGGCATATTCCTTACGTCGGTTTTGGGGGTATGTCTCCCTGTACCCATCGCTCCCTCCCGCCCAAACACCATCCGCCCCCCACCCCCATAAACCCCACTAACCCCCCTCCCCCTTCCCCACAGAAAAACATGGCAGCAACGCAACCGCCAACTCCTCTCCGTCCCCACCCACCACCTAACCCTCTCCATCCACCGCCTCCTCCCTCCCCTCACCCCAAACCCCCTCCTCACCCTTTTCCTAACATTCCTCCTCTCCGGCCTCCTCCACTGCACAATCGACATAGCTGCCGGTATCCCCCGCCCCCAAAGCGGCGCTATACGTTTCTTCTTGATGCAGGCTGTTGGTATCTTATTCGAAGACTATGTCCTCTCCTATTTGCGTTCAAGGTGGCGTAGAAGTCAAGGACGTAATGGAACGGTAAAGGGGATAAGATGGGAGAGGGGGGTGGGATATTTATGGGTACTCCTCTGGCTCTCATGGACGGTTCCGGGGTGGTTGTTTCCGATGCTGGCGCGGACGAAGGGGGGGGAGGGGGAGGCGGTGGTGGGATTTAGTTTTCTCTCGCTGCTTATGCGATAATAGAATATCAGTGACCTAAAAAGAATCAACTAAAAGTCAGAAATGGGAGATAGCATCATATACCACGGAAGAGTCCCGGGAGGAGGGGGAAGAATTCACACAGCACATTCCACCATCCAATATTAGAAATCGCAAGGAAATTTCCATTTCGATTCCTCTATCCCTTTTCCAACATACGACTTGAGAAGTCCTCCTAGTCCTTACTCACAGCCACCCAATCCTTCCTCCTCATCCCATTCGAACATACAAGGTGGTGAGTTTATACCGTACTCCGTACTCACCACTTTATCCAAGATCTGTATACCCAAGTCCCCAATGCCCATAACATTTCCCTCAACATTTTCCTAATCCCTCCCATCCTCCACCTCCCTCCCATCCTTCACTTTCTTATCATCCCTCTTCTCCTTCCCCCCTTAACATTTCCTCTCCTTCCCCCTCCCCTCCCCCTCCTCTCCCCCCTTTTCGCCTCTCCTCGCTTCTAGAAATATACATACATACATAATAGTACTTCCACTCCTCCTATACCGCCCACACCTTCCACATCTCCCTCCTACTCCTAAAATCGCACAGGTAACCTTCCATTCCATCCCATAACCCCATCCCATCCGTATTCCACCCAATCCAAAATCTATCCCCCGTCGCCTTCTCTCTCATACTCACCCTCAAATGATCACCCAACTCAACCCCACCCTTCGTCCCCTCCCATGCCCCTCTTCCAACCATCTCCTTTCCATCCCCTACCTCCCACCCCCCTCCTTCACCTTTCACCCCCCCACAGAAGCTCAATCCTACCCTTAATCCCCTCCCCTCACCTTACCATTACCATTACCAACCCCCCATCACGCCGACAACATAACTCCCATCACCCTTAAAACCAAAACTCCCATGATCTAAAATAAATATACAAGGTAAGCCAATCTAAGCTAAACCATACATATCCACACTACAACAAGAGATACTAAATCACCAAAACCACCAAGTTACTAGACGCTTAAACCACTAACCACACCAAACCCCCAACCTACCAAACCGCCAAAAAACCCAGATCACCAGGCCACCAACCCACCAGATCTCTTCACCTCCAACCAGTCAGCCCCTAAATCTCAAACCCCTCAAAACTCATACCAAACCGAATACCATTGTATACACGGTTTGAAAAACACTCTTGTCGCACAACGCCGAGTCTAGTACAGATGGATGTAGTAAAAGTCTTTTTGGGCCTTAGGGATATAACAAAAGTTTCGTATTTTATTAGCGGATAGCGTATCTGTATGGGATATGTGTAAGTTTACGGAATTGGTGTATAGAATAGAAGGACGATATTGGATAGATACAAGTTACAGCGCCTTACTATATATACGTTTGGGGCACACAGATACTGGCGTTCACTTTAGATATCTTCGATAGCTATTTGTAGCTATATGTATATATCTCTCTCTCTCTCTTAGAAACTTCAGGGTTTGACGATCCATACTACGATAACAACGCGCAATAGAGATAGATAGACGCGCATCAAGGCTCTGGCAAGTCGTGGCTTGGGTGAGTGAGATGGGTGGGTAGTAGCTAGTATTCCCAAGTATATGACGAAAGCGAATCTCTCTTTAGACCCGGACATGATGTTGAAGTCTTCAATGAATTGCATATCTAGATACAAATGTTCTACCAAACCCCGTCTGTACACATCTCCCATCCAAAATACAACATAGGAACTCTTGGAACCGTAGAAGACGCAGACGCAGACGCAGAATCAGGATATCGCTAGCATGCAACACACAGCGCACGACGCAATGCAGAACAGAAAACGAATGGAGGTATCTCATATCCGACGCTTATCAATAAATTGCCGTCCTCGTCATCGTTCCTCATCGTACACATGCACAGATCCACCTACTCTCGCGTCGTCATCATTTATCCTTCGCCGAGTTGAGTCATATCCTCTCTTTCTATCGGATCGTCAGATGTTTCATGGCTCAAGCACCCAAAGCCTAAGCCTTCATCTGCTCTGGTTTTCCGATGATTTCGTACGGAGCTCGCTGCACGATACCTCCGGTTCTGGGTAGCGTGGTACCGACGCCCATGAGATATTCGTCGACGTCGCGAGCTGCTTGGCGACCTTCGTTGATACCCCTGACGATGATTAGTAAATTCATCTCAAAAAGTGAATGGTGATGGAAGCCTACCAAACAATAAGCGATTGGCCGCGACGACAGTCACCAGCCGCGAACACTCCACCGAGGTTGGTTTTGTACTGCCCTGGTGGCGTCTTGACGTTCTTCCTGGGATCAAGCTCAACGTCGGTAAGGACACGGTCTTCTGGGCCGAGGAAACCCATCGAAAGCAGGACAAGCTGTGCTGGGAAGAACTGCTCACTTCCCTCCACAGTCTTCATGTCCCAGCCGCCGCTGACGCTCTTGGTCCACTCCACGCGGTGGATATTGATGCCCGAGACACGGCCCTCGTCATCGCCAACAAACTCCTTCGACATAACGCAGTACTCGCGAGGATCCTTGCCCATGTGCGTCTTGACTTCGGTGTGACCATAGTCGACGCGATAGATTCGCGGCCATTGCGGCCATGGGTTGTCGCGTGCACGCTCTGCTGGTGGCTGGGGTAATAGCTCGAAGTTGGTGACAGACTTTGCGCCGTGACGCACGGAGGTACCGATGCAGTCGTTCCCGGTATCACCACCACCGATAACGATGACATCTTTGCCCTTAGCAGAGATGTATGCACCGTCTGCAAGTTCAGAGTCCAGCAAGGATTTGGTGTTGCGATGGAGGAATTGCATAGCGAAATGGATACCGTCAAGCTCACGGTTGGGGATCTTCAAATCACGGGCAACAGTCGCGCCGGTAGCTATAACAACAGCGTCATTCTCTTCACGCAGAGAGTGGAGGCTAATTTCAGTGTCAGGCCCTACGGAGCAGCTGGTGATGAATTTGATCCCCTCTTCGGCCATGAAGTCAACGCGGCGTTGAACGATTGTCTTGTCGAGCTTCATGTTCGGAATACCATACATTAGCAGACCACCGATACGATCAGAACGCTCGTATACTTTGACAGTGTGGCCGGCTCGGTTGAGCTGGTCTGCTGCAGCGAGTCCTGAAGGACCAGAGCCGATGATAGCCACCGTCTTTCCAGTGCGATTCTGTGGAGGATTGGGTACCATCCAGCCCATGTCGAATCCACGATCGATGATGGCGCATTCGATGGACTTGATGCCAACAGGGTCTTCGTTGATGCCGAGTACGCATGCACCTTCGCAAGGGGCTGGACATACGCGTCCAGTGAATTCGGGGAAATTGTTGGTCATGAGCAAGCGATTCAGAGCATCTTGCCACTGGTTCTGGAAGACAAACTCATTCCACTTGGGGATGATGTTTGAGATCGGGCAACCGGTGTCAGACTGGCAGAAAGGGACACCACAGTCCATGCAGCGGGCCGCTTGGTACTTCAGCCCGTCCTCGTCCAGACGAGAAGACAATTCTTTCCAGTCACGGGTTCTCGTCTCTGGTTTGCGGTACTTCTCGGCGCGACGCTGGTATTTCATAAAGCCCTTGGTCTTGTCAAGGACGAGGGCTGATCTCTTCTTTTCGGCGTTTGCGTCGCCGAAGCTCTCCTCGATGTCGAGCATGTCTTTCTTTTTCTGATGTGCTTCTTTCTCGTGCATCTTGTTCCTCGATTCTTCGTGGGATGAGCGCATCGGGTTCCCTGGTAGGATAGGTAGTGGGTACTCGGCCTTCTTTGCAGCCTCCGCCTTGGCAGCCTCCTCGGCCATGACCCGCTTGTAGTCAGTGGGCAGCACTTTGACGATTCTTTCCAAGGCGCGATTGAAGTCCAGCAGGACACGAGCAGCCAGCTCAGAGCCAGTGTAGTGGTGATGGTCTTCGACCAACCCGCGCACGAAGGCAATCTCGGCTGGATCTTCGATCCCCGAGATCTCCACCATCTCCGTATTGACCTTCGATTCAAAGTCCCGATTCATGTCAAGAACGTAGGCAATGCCACCAGACATACCAGCAGCGAAATTTCGACCGGTTCCACCTAGAACCAGGATACGTCCGCCTGTCATGTACTCACATCCATGGTCACCGACACCTTCCACGACCGCTGTAGCTCCAGAGTTACGAACAGCGAATCGCTCGGCAGCCACGCCGCGGAAGTAGCATGTACCGCCAGTCGCACCGTACAGGCAGACATTGCCAATGAGAACGTTTTCTTCGGCCTTGAAGACTGCAGACCTTGGAGGATAGACAATCAGACGACCTCCCGAAAGACCCTTTCCAACGTAATCATTGCAGTCTCCTTCAAGCTCCAGGGTGACACCACTGGCGAGGAAGGCGCCGAAAGACTGGCCAGCCGAACCCTTGATGTTCGCATGAATAGTATCCTGTGGAAGTCCTGCTTCTCCATATCGTCTACTGATCTGGTATGACAAGGTTGCTCCTAATGCGCGGTCGGTGTTGACAATGTCACACTCAATCCGACACGGCCGGCCTTTTTCAAGCGCAAGTTCGGACTCTGCGATAAGCTTATTGTCAAGTCTAACATGAAGCTTGTGATCTTGCTTTCGCACATTGTAAGTCGCAACGCCAGGGCGAAGCTGGTGGGCAGGCGTGAGGATGAGACCAAAGTCCAAGTTCTGGGTCTTCGGTGTACGTAGGTCGTCACGCATCTTGAGCATTTCGACATGGCCTACCATCTCGTTTACATTGCGGAAACCAAGCTTGGCCATGATAGCGCGAAGCTCGTTAGAGACATAGTAGAAGAAGTTGATGACATGCTCGGGGGTGCCTTGGAATTTTGCGCGAAGAGCTTTGTCCTGAGATGCGATACCAACTGGGCAGGTGTTTACTAGCAGAGAATCATCAGCATCTATTCGAGCAAAAGTGGGATGATACTCACAGTGACATTTCCTCATCATAATGCAGCCCATTGCGATCAGAGGAGCTGTAGCAAAGCCGAACTCTTCCGCACCCAGCAAACATGCGAGAGCTACGTCCCTACCAGTGCGTAGCTGTCCATCAGTCTGGACAATAATGCGTCCCCTCAGATCATTGAGCACCAGGGTCTGATGAGTCTCGGCAAGACCCAGCTCCCATGGCAGACCAGCGTACTTGATGCCAGTCCACCTAGAAGCGCCAGTTCCTCCATCATGTCCAGAGATAAGGAGATGATCTGCTTTGGCTTTGGCGACTCCGGAAGCGACAATGCCAACACCGGTCTCAGAGACTAGCTTCACAGAAACTCGTGCTCGGGGATTAGAGCATTTGAGATCATATATCAGCTGTTTCAAATCTTCGATGGAGTAGATATCGTGATGCGGAGGAGGCGAGATCAGACCAACACCAGCGGTCGAGTGTCTAGTGCGAGCGATAGGTCCGGAGACTTTGTGTCCCGGCAACTCACCACCCTCTCCAGGTTTGGCACCCTGTGCCATCTTGATTTGGAGCTCGTCAGAATCGGCCAGGTAGTTCGACGTGACGCCAAAGCGCCCAGAGGCAACTTGCTTGATGGCAGATCGCATGGTATCCCCGTTCTCCAGGATCTGGCTTCTTTCAGGGTCTTCGCCGCCTTCACCGGTATTTGATTTGCCGCCGAGCCTGTTCATGGCAACAGCCAACGTGGAGTGTGATTCCATGGAGATGGATCCGTAAGACATGGCACCAGTGACGAAGCGGCGCACAATCTCAGTCCATGGTTCTACCTGATCGACTGGTATTTCTGGTCTCTGGTCAAAATCAAAGTCCAGCATCCCACGCAGTGTGCAATTCTTGATTTGTTCATACTCGGTTCTGGAGTATGCTTCGTAGGACTTGTCATTCTTTGTACGGACAGCATCCTGGATGTTGGCTATGGCTATTGGATCGTTGACGTGAGGCTCGCCTCCATCTCTCCAGTGGTATTCACCAGATTCCGCCAGACCAGGGATGTTGTGAATGTCGCGAGTCGGGAAGCCTTTCTCATGGAAGGCGAAAGCATCCTGAGCGATGAGCTCGAAAGTCATACCGCTGATGCGGGTAGCTGTTCCGGTGAAGCAGCGATCCACGACACTGCTATCAATCCCAAGAGCTTCGAAGATCTGTGCTCCTTTGTAGCTTTGCAGAGTAGAGATACCCATCTTACTCATGACTTTGAGGATACCACCATCGCACGAGTACTTGTAATTCTGAATGATTTGCTCGTTGGACAGTTTCTTCCTGATGAGACCTTCACGATTCATCTTGAGCATGCATTCCATTGCCAAATAAGGGCAAATAGCATCCACTCCATAGCCGAGCAGCACACACATATGGTGGACCTCACGAGCTTCTGCAGTCTCGGCCACCAGTGCAGCCTGTGATCGCCACTTGTTGCGAACCATATGGTGATGGACCATACCTGTGGCTAAGAGGGAAGATACGGGGATACGCTCGGCGCTCGTATTTCGATCGGTCAATATCAGTATCTTGTCCTGGTTCTCGATACCTTCCGTTACGGAGTCGCAGATCCGATCAAGAGCAGCCATATAACCCTGGATGCCTTCCTTCTTCGGGAAAGTGATATCAATAGTCTTGACGGTCCAGTCACGATGTAAGGTGGTAATGTTCTTCAATGCATTGAAATCTTCGATAGAGAGGACGGGTGAAGGTAGCATCAGACGATGGCATTGAGACGAGTCCATCTCGAGCAAATTACCTTGGGGACCAACATAGCACTCCAACGACATGACGATGGCCTCTCGAATGGGGTCAATGGGAGGATTGGTGACTTGAGCGAAGAGCTGCCGAAAGTACTCGTAAAGAAGTCGAGGCTGCTGTGCGAGGCAGGCAAGGGGAGCATCGTTACCCATTGAACCCAATGCTTCCTTCGAATCGGCAGCCATAGGTCCCAGTAGCAGACTAATTTGCTCATAGGAGTAGCCGAAGGCTTTGAGCTTGGGATCAGCCTGTACATTAGTATCATCCAACTTGAATGCAAGATCCATTTGTTGTTCGTCTAATTGCTGGCATACTGTGGGGAGTTCGATCAATTCTTTCTGCAGCCAAGATCTGAAGTCTTGACGACTAGAGACATTGTGCTTTAGCTCTGCATCATCTACGATACGACCCGCTACTGTATCAACCAATAACATCTTTCCAGGCTGCAGACGACCCTTCTGCACAATTTTCTCAGGTTCAATAGCGATCGTGCCAACCTCTGACGCACAAACAATGCGATCATCGTCTGTGATGTAGTATCTGCAAGGACGAAGCCCATTTCGATCAAGATTTGCGCCGCAGTATCTCCCATCAGCGAAGGTGAACAGAGCCGGGCCGTCCCAGGGCTCCATCAAACATGCTGCCCACTCGTAGAATGCCGCCTTCTCGGGGTCCATTGCCGTATTATCTTGCCAAGCCTCGGGAATCATGAGCATAATGGCTTCGGGAAGCGAGAGAACGCCGTTGATGGTCAAAAGTTCAAGGACGTTGTCGAAAGCGGCGGAATCAGAGCCACCATCTTCGACGATCGGGTACAGCTGGTCCAACTCTTCACCAAAGAAGTTGGACTTCATGACGCCCTCGCGAGCTCGCATCCAATTTTTATTTCCTCGAAGTGTATTGATCTCACCTGGGATTGGTCAGTGCAGTTCGAAGATAAGAAGATTTTCATCGATCGGCTTACCATTGTGGGCTGCCCACCGAAGCGGCTGCGCGCGATCCCAGCTGGGAAATGTGTTTGTAGAGAACCGCGAGTGTACCAGTGCAAAGTGACCTTCATAGTCGACTGAAACCAAATCGTGATAGTATTGGTATACCTGAACCGGCGACAGTTGACCCTTGTAGACGATGTTTTTATTGCTTAACGAGCATAAGTAAAACCAATTGTGCAGACCAATGGTGTGGGTGGCACGCTTCCGTAGTACGTAGAGTTGGCGCTCGAACTTGAGCTCGTCGAAGTGTGCAGCGTCTGTGATATCAGGTTTGTTGCCCGTACCGTACGCAGACTTCAATACCACGAAAGGCTGTAGGATCAATGGTTCTCGCGAAAGTGCCGCCGGGCCCAACAAGCTTGTGTCTCTGGGCACCTCTCGCCACCCAAGTACTCTCAAGCCCAGATCTTCAGCAATGTCTTCGAATTTGGTCGTAGACTCCTTGAGTATCTCGGTGTCAGGTTTGAAGAAGAGATTCCCGGCAGCGTACTGACCCTGCGGGGGCAGATCGAAGCCTGTCTCCCGTGCGAAATTTTTGACAAAGAACTTGTGGGGCATCGAAGTCATCACACCCGCGCCATCTCCGTCTCGTGCATCGGAACCCACAGCCCCTCTATGGGTCATATTGCAAAGTAGATTTTGTGCTATCGCCCATGGTCAGTCCGGTATATAGTAAAGCGGGGCCAAAGTAGCATCTCACCATCGCTGATGATCTTGTGGCTTGCCTTGCCCTTGATATGGCTGTCGAACAGTCAGTGCGAAGATCTTACAGTCAGAATTACTACTGACGCTGCGAAGCCGACACCGCAGGCATCCTTCTCGTACTCAGGGTCGTAGAGACCCTGCTTCACCGGCAGAGCCCCGGCCCATGACCGGTTCTCTGGGGTGTTTTGGTACTCGTATACGTTGGCAGTCGATTGTTCCTCGTCTATGTGTTGTCGGTCAATTCCTTCCTCGAGACCCATCCTACGGATGGCGATTGCTGGTAATCTTTCCGGGCAGGCGGGCTACGGGGAGTATTTGCGGGATCTGCTGCAGTTCCTTTTTGGAAGTAGGTAAATGGATTTCACTACAATAAGTGTGCAAGGTAGATGTGAGTGGGACAAGGTGAGTGGAGGTTGAATGGGGAATTTGGGCGAAGGAAGAAATTAGACGTGGCCAGGCAAGTCTGAACCCCACACCACAATTCAGCCGTGGCAAAGGGAAGGAAAGTCGAATGATGATGGCCCGCTGGGAGTGCCGCACAAGCGCTACCTCGGACTTCAGAGTCCTCTATTCCCCAGTGCAGACTAACGAACGCTGCGAAAATGTTGTGCAGTGGTTTTCGCAGGAGTTTCCCTCGATGTGCGATTTACAAACATATTCGATTGAGATAAGCTCAATTGGACCAATGACAGACCTTACATTTGCAGATTGGAGATTTAGCGTATATAATGGTAAATAGACTTCATGCACTCCACCTCCTTAGCGTCCTATAAAGCTTTCTCCCCTTCTTGGTGTGTTCCTTGGGTGGTACAGGATGTTGTCTGTCCCTTATGTTGCGAGATGCGATACCTGCAAGAATTCTACATAGAACTGATATGACCCAGTAATCCTCCGGGAACGATACCCACAGCATGGTCTCGTCTCTATGCATCGATATCGCAAACCGGTTGTAGCCCATTATACATGCGCCTTTCCCCAAAGCGAAGACTGCTGCAATGTTGGAGCGCCTACGTGTCAACCTGCTCCCTCACGATGAACCCCCCCTCCCATATGAATCCCTCGTACTTCTTTGCGGTCCCCAGATGCCTTCGTGTTGCTGCCTGTGGTATATAGGAAACGGAAGTGGTCCTCAACCGCCCGCGTGGCTCAGACTCGTAACGGCTGCGCCCGAAACAACATTCCTGGTGTTGGAGTCTCACCCCCACACTGAGCAGCGTTTGAATTTTTGACCGATTAGAGTGGTGCTAGCGTTGGTTAGATCTCATGCACGCTTCAGAGCCGGCTCAAGGCCGTTTGATCGAAGCCGATGTCGGCCGTTGATCTCGGAATGATATCGAGACCCTTGGACCGTTTGATTGGTTCGCTTAGAGTCTCAAAAATGCACAATGACATGCAAAGAATTCGACGGGTTTTGAATGAGGAGTCTACATAAAAGGGTGAGTGTTGAAGCTGTCATAAGTGAATCGACTGATCCGTGTTCGCTCGGAATCCGGGCTTTGGGTGTGTACCGTAGTCACTTCCCTTTTCTGATCCTCGTCTCCTCAATCCACCCAGCTGTCCGGCCCTTGAGCAGGACGTTGATCCTGACCATACCATCCACCACTTCCACTCCGCCACTGCCAAGCACCTTCCCTAAAGTCACATTCTTGCCCACCTTGATCAATCCTCCGCTCCCTGTCTCCATGTAGAACTCTACCCCTTCACTGGTATACTCTTGCTTGTCATCCCATGGCAATGGAAATATGTAGGCCAAGTGCTGTGGTACCGTGTCCGTCTCAGGAAAGGCTTTGATGAAGTCGGAATGTGCGTGTAACGGATAGAGAAGTACCACAGGAAAGTGAACCGTGCTGGTGGGGGATAAAGGATCGGGCGCAAGGTGGATCGTGGCGTCCTCCATGTCCGGCGGTTGTGTGCTGTTCCTGATGCGAATGTTGCGGGCTCGGAGGGCTGTCGCTAGCATGGTCTTCGTCCTCTGAGCACGCTCCGCCTCTTGCTGCTTCTTTCGCTGAGCCGCAACGAGGATATCTTCTCTGGTCTTGATCTTGGTCTGAAGTATCTTCAGAGCGGTATTTCTGGGATCGACAGTGAGACCTCGTATACAAGCATCTGAGGCTTCTGCAACTTTATCCAGTGCGAGCAGAGCGGAAGAAGAGCGGTAATAGGCCTTGACACTTTTGGGGTTGAGTCGTAAAGCAGATGCGCAATCGATGGTTGTTGATCTATAATTCTCTGTGCGAATCCGAAATCAGCCCAGCTTCAGCCCGGAGACTCTTTCACGCGTACTCAGCTCTAGATTGCAGAGTGCTCGATTGACAAAGCACGCTTCTTCCAGCTCTTGTTCCTTCCTTAGCTCGTTTTCCGCATCTGCTTGGGACTGCACGGCTAGAGGTTCATGTGCTTCTTCGGGTTCGCCCTTATGTTTCTGACACAGTACTGCAATACCCTTGGTATAGAACTCCTTCCCATCCATCCACCTCTTTGCCTTAGCCATCTCATTCCCTTGCTCTTTGAAACCTTGGGCTATCTCTGCAGGTGTGCCCTCATACTGTAGTGCTCGCATGGCTTCGAGTTCGACGTTTTCACCATCTACCCTGCAACTCAGATGAGATCACGATAATACAAAGTTCTTCTCATCACACACCTTTTCCAGCATTATCGAGCGAAGTCATGAACAGGGGAGTCTGGTTCATCATTTGCAATATCTCGTCTGCGGTGTGAGACCGCACCGAGGCCATTTGAGGTGGCAATGATGGAGTATTGTCATCGCGACCCAACGCACTCTTACTGACTGGGAAGGGAGTAGACTGTGAAGCGGTTGCTGGGACTATGGAGGTCCACGGCGGAGGTTCGATAATATTAGAAGAGCTAATCTGGGGGGACTCGTCGAGATCACTATGGTGTTCCTTCCTCCGAGACATCATCTATGAAAGAGAATGACCTGATCACTGTACGGTAATCGGAAACGCACCGAGTGACTGGAAGTTGTAACCTCGTTGCTCTGGTAACCAAGCACTAAGCTTCTTACAGCAATGTCTTGGCTCATGTCCTACTAGTACTCACACGTCACTCTCTCTTCAAAGGAATTGCGTCAATCACTTTGCTGATCATCCAATTCCTGAGTGATTCACCGCGCATGTGAATTCGTCGTGAAGCTGTTAGGTATAAATGGGTACAAATTTCTCGTTCAACATGATCTATTGCCTCCACCATATTCTCATCGTTTCCCAATGCATGTCTGCAAGATAACCCCTGTTCTGCCTGCAACGGCGGGACCAAAAGGCTTTAGATTGCCACTTTGTATGGCACGCATTCCGTCTTGGGAGCACGCTCGTCGATAATATATATATCACAGCCCCTTTCCCGGGTTTCTCCAGAATTCTCATGCAGCACACATTTTCGACGGTACGATCTATTGTCCATAGCCCAAGGAACGTTTCTCAATATTCTTTTAATCTCGCTCTCATTTCGGCGTAGTCTGCTGACGTTAAGCCTTGTGATAACCATGGTGAATGCGTGGAATAAATAACCGGCGTTCAACTCGTACCTTACCAAGCCATAGGGCTGCGCCAGCTCGACAGTTCATGGAATGTGATTGATTCCAGTGGCGCGATACGATCATAAGATGTCTTAGAAGTGGAAGAAGTCCACTCACACCGCTGCACACTACGAAGAGGCCCCAAACCACAGGGTCGCACCTTCGATATATCTCTGAGCCACACTGCATGTTGGTCGCTTGTAGGACACATCTCTTCAAGCTTTGATACCCCAGCACATAGCGTGAAAGCCGCAACATAGTCAACAAAGATATATGGGTCTTCTGACCTCCGCGTGTGTGGAGTGGAGAACATATACACATCACAGGCCTTCAAGTGGTAAGCAACGAGCGTTGCACACAAGTCTTGAGGACTGCCTTGGCTATGGATCACTATGCCTTCTGAATGGGCCTATCCTTGAACGAGTCGTGAGTACGGGGGCTCCAAGCGAGTCTCATTCGATTCAGATTGACGCACATCGTTTCCATATCAAAACAAAGATGGTTTTCTGTCCTTTTTGTTCAAGCCGTGTCGTTCCTCACTTCTATGGCGTCAGAGGGGATTCCCACTCCAGGGATGGAGCCGTTCCAAATCGAACACTTCAAATTAAGTGCACGAATCCCATATACTCCATCAACCAACTTTTCTTTCGCAAAGTACACGTATCCACTTGCTGTCGGTGGATCTGGATCACTTCCACTTGCACTGAGTTGCTCAGCTGGTATACAGCACTAGAAGGAGTGTCTCGTTGGATGGGAAAAGTCTTGCTCCCCTACATTTTCTATCACGACTTCTCGGTGACTAACTCTTTGCTAACGAAGCGTCTCTACTATATAAATATATTTCTAGTCATTTCATGCGTCTATGCTGTGATGTCAAGTAAGCTAAGAAGCTCTTGCCTCCATTTCTGTCGTTTGGGAGGTTGAGGGGGAGCATATCCCTAGCTGAAACTTTAAACCACGCAACTGGCGGTTTGCAGCCATAATGGCTGTAGCAATGGCACTGGAACTTCCTTCTTTCTTTTCCCCGTCAAGAATGGCTACGCCGTACGTCTTCAATTTCAACTGCGTAAGTACTGAATAGATTTCTTATTGATGAGCACATACTGTTTCACATATCCACTGTCTCATTCTCAGATGATGGGATTACACTGAAGATGTGGTGCTGGTGCTTCAGAATCGTGAAGCAAAGTGCGTATGCAACGACGCACATTGGAACGCTTGCAGAGACCTATTTGAGGTTCTTCTGCTCTAGACTCTTCATCTTCTTCATGAAATGCTGATGCCATCTCCAATGTACCTGCAGTCTCTACGAGCACCAAGATTTGTATTTGTCCTGCTTCTCTATCGTGCTTACCTGCACTTGATGGTTTTTTCACTACATGCTTCTAGCATCTCGAAAGTACCTGCCATCACCACAGACATCAAGTGTTGCTTTCGTCCTACATCTCGATCGTTCTTACCGTTACTATTGCTCTTTCCATCACATGATTCTGGGATTTCCAACGTACCTGTCGTTTCAATATGTACCATCATTTGCTCGTGTCCTTCTTCTCTGGTTGTGCTTGCTATCACTCATTGCCATCACTGTGTCAATGTTACGGAAAGAGTTAAGTGGCTAACGGATGTAATAGGGACCCCACGGCTTACAATTCCCAAACGCTTCCACCACCACCACCACCGCCACCACCCCCTACACCGGCCCCACCCCTCGCCGCCCCCGGGGCCCCCCCAGCTCTCGCGCCGTGCAAAAAAACGGGCAGCTCGAGCAAAAAAAGAGGAGGTTGCCAAGAAAGCAGCCGAGAAGAAGGAGAAAGAGGAGGAGAAAGAGGAGGAGAAGAGGGCGGCGGGGGCGGAGGAGGAGAAGACGGAGTCTCCTTTGGTTAATGATCCTGCGATACTTTCCATTCATTGAACATGAATTGTACGTCGATTCGATTGATAATATACTGATACGCAACAGTCAGCAGCAGCAGCAGCAGCACGCTTGGGGCCCACTGGGCATATGCTCGGACGCCACGTCGTGACACGAGATCCTGCCTTTGAAAATCCGGTACTACAGTCACTTCCTCCTCACATTGATCTACTCACTACTGTACTACGGTATGCTGACTGCAGGCAGTGGAAGGAGAAGGAATGTCCTCCATGCATTGAAAATTAAGCAAACTTGACGGTCATGGAAGCAGAAGTATAGTAGCATGAAGTTATATTCTGACTGAGCTGGTCATGGGATGGAATATTACTGCATGGGATGTATGCTTGTGTTGGTACGATATGAAGATTGTAACAGCCATGTTAGCAGAATGGGAAAGAGGACGAATGAAGAGAATACCAATGTGAAGAACTTGTAGATGTGAGAGGATGAGTGAATTGCACAGGGCGATTGCCGAGAAAGTGAGGATGGTAGAGAAGTGAGTTTCACACCAAGGATTGGTGCCATTTGCGTCAGCTCCCAGCACCAGAAGAAGTACCACCGTAATAAATTCACGATCTCATCTTCAAGTATTATAAGCACTGCAAGAAGTCCTATGAAGTTGTATTGAAGCTATTGAGCATCTGATCTGATGTGAGCTCGCTAAACTGATCACAATGTCTAATTACACCCCGAAAACACCATCCAGCTTTTCATAGCAAGCAGTTCATCTAGAGGGCAAGGGAATTCGTGCGACATAATGTTTGCAATGTAGACCATTCTAAATCTATCGCCTGCTATAGCAATGATTGATGTGCAAAACATTTAGTCGACCTCCTGCGAAGGCTGTCAGTATATATTTCAAGGGTGGTGATGTAGGAATCGAACTCACCTCTACAGTTGGTCCGTCATCATGACCAGCGGCGCCACCAGGAGCGCCGCCAGGGAATCCACCGCCAGGCATACCGCCGCCAGGCATTCCACCCATACCGCCCGGCATTCCACCCATGCCGCCAGCACCACCTTCACCGCCATACATCTTGACCATGATGGGATTGGCGACACCTTCAAGCTGCTTTTGTGTAGACTCATATTCTTCTACCGTAGCAGTCTGGTTGTCGTCGAGCCATGCGACGGTCTTGTCGATTTCTGACTTGAGTGATTCTTTCTCAGAAGCGTCAAGCTTCTCTTCCACCTTGGGATCCGAGATGGTGTTGCGGAGTGAGTATGCATATGATTCGAGAGCGTTCTTGGCGGAGATGCGAGCTGACTCGGCCGCATCCTCTTCCTTGTACTTCTCGGCTTCAGCCAACATACGCTCGATCTCCTCCTTGGAGAGACGGCCTTTGTCGTTGGTGATGACGATCTTGTTCGTCTTGCCAGTACCCTTCTCAAGCGCGGAGACGTTCATGATACCATTGGCATCAACGTCGAAGGTGACCTCGATCTGGGGAACACCACGAGGCGCAGGTGGGATGCCGGAGAGCTCGAACTTTCCGAGCAAGTTGTTGTCCTTGGTTCGAGCACGCTCTCCCTCGAAGACTTGAATGAGCACACCCGGCTGGTTGTCGGAGAAGGTTGAGAAGACTTCGGATTTCTTGGTAGGGATTGTAGTATTTCGCTTGATGAGAGCAGTCATGACACCACCAGCAGTCTCGATACCGGACGACAATGGCGCCACGTCGAGAAGAAGGATTTCACTGGTGGATTTCGAGGAGGTATCGCCAGAGAGGATGGCCGCCTGGACTGCAGCACCGTAGGCAACAGCCTCGTCAGGATTGATCGACCTATTTGGCTCTTTGCCGTTGAAGAAGTCGGAAACAAGCTTCTGGACCTTGGGGATACGAGTGGAACCACCAACCAAGACAATCTCATGGACTGAAGACTTGTCAATCTTGGCGTCACGGAGAACACGCTCGACTGGCTCCATGGTGGAGCGGAAAAGGTCTTGGCAGAGCTCTTCAAAACGAGCACGGGTGATGGAGGTATAGAAGTCAATGCCCTCAAACAAAGAGTCGATCTCAATGGATGTTTGGGCAGAAGAAGAAAGGGTTCGCTTGGCTCTCTCGCAGGCGGTTCGAAGACGGCGCAGAGCACGGTTGTTGGTGGACAGATCTGTGACAAAAAGTTAGTACATTTCCAGATATGAACGTGGACAGCACCTTCCTTTCTTATATTTCCGTTTGAACTCCGTAACAAAGTGATTGACCAAACGGTTGTCGAAGTCCTCACCACCCAAGTGGGTGTCTCCGGCGGTTGACTTGACCTCGAAGATACCCTCCTCGATGGTCAGAAGCGAGACGTCGAATGTGCCACCTCCCAGATCGAAGATGAGCACGTTTCGCTCACCCTCTGCTTTCTTATCGAGACCGTAGGCGATGGCTGCGGCCGTGGGTTCGTTGATGATTCGGAGAACGTTCAGACCCGCGATCAAACCAGCGTCTTTCGTGGCTTGACGCTGGGAATCGTTGAAGTATGCCGGCACCGTTACCACGGCGTTGTTGATGGTTTCCCCAAGGTATGATTCCGCAGTCTCCCTCATCTTGGTCAACACCATTGCCGAGATCTCTTCTGGTGTAAATGTCTTGTCCTCGCCTTTGAATTCCACAACGATCACTGGCTTGCCATTCTTGTCCACAACCCTGAACGGGAAGTGTTTCATGTCGGCCTGTACCTCGGCGTCTGCGAACTTCCGTCCGATCAAACGCTTTGCATCGAATACCGTGTTGTTGGGGTTCATGGCAACTTGGTTCTTCGCAGAATCGCCGATCAGACGCTCGGTATCCGTGAACGCAACGAAGGAGGGTGTCGTTCGGTTACCTGTATACCCTGTGTGTTAGCTTTGTTCTTTCGTTTTGGCAAAATTCCAAAATTCTCAAAACTTCTCCAAAACACCATCTAAAACATCCAGGATGTCGACGACAACGCAGGGAACGTATAACTCGCCTTGGTCGTTGGCAATGAGGTCAATGCGGTCATCTCTAAAGACGCCTGTAGACAGTTAGCAATGGTTGTGGGTTGATGGAGGAGGATTGTACGAACCGACACAGGAATAGGTGGTGCCCAAATCAATTCCGATCGCTGGCGCCATCTCGGATGGTTGAGTCTGGAGTATTGTACCGAGTATTAGGATGGGTCTGAGAAGAGGGAAGTGTCAGTGTATGTGATGGACGAGCGTGGTTGTGGAAGTAAATGATTGCAAAGTGCAGTATTTTAAAGTTGAGTTTTGCGGATCCAGAAGGCAACAGAATCTTCGCGAAGCTTCGGCTGAACATTGATCCACTAAGCCACGCACGCCACGCTACTATCCGGATCTTATATTGGGGCCGTCCTTGGCGGGAAAACCCCCGGAATCTCTATCATTTTCTCCACTTATAGTTGGAAAAGACTAGTAATATGTAACTGTAGGCTGTGCGTAATGCCACCAATGACCGAAGAACACCGCCAAAACTTCTACTTTTCCGCTACACCACAATTCTTAAGCGTCGTCACCATCGAGCTGTGAGTATCTACGAGCCAATACCAGCTGATTATGAAGTGGCAACAACGCTCTTTTCACCAGCTCACACCTCGAAATGTTATAGATGACGGCAGCAACGAGGTACAAGGTGCCCGAAGGGAGTAAATGCAAAGCGCGCAGTTTGCGCTGTAACCTAAACCTCAAGCTGCTAATATGGATTCTAGTACTTTGCAACTGGAAGCTCGTAAGCCGATTTATCGGAGCTACTAAGTATAAGTGACACATTTACCATTGATAGAGAGCAATAAATGCCGCGGAATAAGATAATGTATAATATATATGGAAGGGTACGCTGCTTACGCTTAGATTATTTGGGCCTGTAATTCTTATCTAGGTTAAACGGAATGGCAAGTCTATATACGAGCACTAGCATCTAGATCTTCGGTACAGTCCTCGAGTAGTAACCATATTGTCGAGGTATAAACCCTAATACATCGCTTTCCCCGCAGCAGAAATCTGACAGGACGGCTACTCTTACAGGGTAAAACGGTTTCATCTATATTAACATGAAAGCAGAGAAGAATGGTAACCATATGTACAAATATCAGTCATTCTTACAGTTGCGACGATAAAAATTACGAGATCTGCACCTTTAGCACGGTTCACAAATTGTGACCCAGCCAAATCCCACATCGTTGAAAACTAGAAGCCAACATAACACTCTCCCCGCTGCAAGATTGTGAGAACACAGCTACTCTCACATGTGAAGATGGTATCATTCGCTTTATCATGGCAGCAGAGACCTGGACAAAGTGTAACGTGTGGGGAGGGATCAAGAGCTCATTCAGCGATGAAAGAGACAAACCAACCGTGGGTCAGTACCCTTTTGGCGTTGATATGACGAACAAGCAGCAATGGAATTTGAACAGCCTAGACTTCGATCTTGCCTTTCAACGCTGCACTATCTCACTACCTACTTCAATAACCACATCATCAAATCCCTAGCAAAGAGAACCGTGCTTTCAGTTTTTTAGATTCAGGTCGTTTGCGTTGCTTGTTGAGTGCGTACGGTGCGAAGAGAAGTCAATTTTCGCCGGATATTCTTCCCCTACAACTGAGTAAAGCACTGTGATCTCATATCATGGCTGTCTGCAAGCTAGGCACCGCAGTAAGTGCCAATTTTTCCAGTCCAATTTGTTCTCATAGAAGGCGGGTTACGATGCGATAATGCTTGTTACGAGGGACGATGCGTGAGATGCCAAGACTCCTACTCGAAGGGCGCGCGTATAATACGCGGCTATTCTGACCAATTGCCGTTGGTACTCACAAATTTGTCCGCTAGTATCGATCTGCATACTAGATACTAAGTACGCAAAAAATCCAGCGTGCAAGTTGTTCAGTCATTCCACATAAAAATCCTGATTTTTACAGGCATTCTCTAGTACCTAGCAATCATTATGCGAATGAAAGAGACATCTACATTCAAAGACCGTATCAACGAAGCTCTATCTCGCATCACAGCAGTGGTATCATCCCCCCAATTGCAACCGTTCGCACCCTCGCTGCATATGAATCGTAGTACTCATAATCATCAATGCCCGTACAACACCGGGACCAAACGACTCATCCCCTCCGTCTTCGCTTCCTCGGCCTCTGATCCACCAACTCACCCTCATTCCCATCCTCTGCCTCCATCGTATTCACCGTATTAGCCGGGCTAGTAGCCTCACTACTGTCCATTTCCTTGACTCTGCCATCATCCGGAACTTCCAGTCCAGCGCCATTATGCACGGAACGATCATTCGCAATCTCGGTGTTGGCCCCAAAGTCAAAATCCGGAAGGTCTGCACCAGTCGCGAAGTTGTAATTGTTAGGGTCGGTGCCGTCATTGAAGTAGTCTTCACTCTTAAACATGGAGTCAAAGTCGAAATCATGAGCCCCATTTTGCCCGCTATATGCCTGGTCATTGACTCCTGGTATTGAGCCAGATGGACTCAGTGGTGCGATGGCGGCCTGCATCATAGCCATCCGCTGGTCTTGCTCACGGAGGGATTGCTCAATCTGGCTCAGCTGTTCGGCATTCATAGAGATCTGAGCTAGATTTGCGTTCGGGTTAGGCGGACTGTATGAAGCAAGAGCGTTGTTTTCGTCGTTGATGTTGCTCTGGTAGCCGTTTTGTGGAGACTTTGCCTGTTCGTCAGACATCAGCTGCAGCATGTTTTGCCGCTGGCTAGGTGTGAGCGGCGTTTGACCGTTGGCGGTCTGGAGGTGAGAGAGAGCTTCTGAGAAATCCATTGTCGGGCCGATAACTTTACTATTGTTAAGGGCGCTCGTGGAATTCAGTATCGAAAGAACGTCTTGCTGGGGCGGATTGGCGTCTGAGTTCGAGGGTGGACTGTTTGAGGACCGTGCGGAAGGCGTATCGCCGTTGATCTCATGAACAGCTGGCGAGAGCAGGGGTGTCTTTTCCTTGGTAGGATAGGCAAAGGTGCCCTCAGGCCATTGGTTTGATTTCCATCCCTTTGAACTGGTCGAGACAGGTGAGGCTTTATCTTTGAGGAGTAAAGGCTGTCTTTTCCGAAAGCGGGACTGATCTGGAGTCGCAAGCCGACTTCGCGCCTTGTCATCCCCAACATCGACAATATTGCCACGACCGTGCTCCAACCCGGCCCCACCTTGTAGATTCTGGCTATAGAAGGTAGCTAGAAAGTTCAAGATGGCAGTGATTGAATTGTCGTGCTTTTGATGCATCTCGTGGTAGGTTTTGGCCTGACCATAAAGCCGGGCATTCTCTCTTCTCGATTGATTCAGCATTTCGGTAATCTTGCGCTGGTTGCTTCGGATCTCTGCCATTTCCTGCCGCAAGTTCTCGAGCTGATCCGGTGGGAGTCTGTTGTCTGTTGAGCCGATCATAAGAGGTTGTCGTCCGTTCCAGCTGTGCCCATCTTCGAATGACTCAGGGCCTAAAGGTGCAGGACTATCGCGAGGGAAGACGTCAATATCCTCGTCCACATCTTCCTGCTTTGCTCTACTGTTGCCCTTCCCAGCCCCTTTTGATAAGGCATTCTTGGGCTTGTGTATTAACCAGAGCAAGTCTGGCTTGCCACGCTTGAAGTATGGGTTCGAGTATTCGCTGGGGTTCTTGTTCTTCCTCTCACTCGCTCGCATGGAGTTATCTGATAGGCCGACCTTCTTGTGGAAGCCGTACATATTCAATTGGCGTACAAATGAAGCGTAATTGTTGTGCTTGAAAAGCTCTGGTATCAGAGTCTTTGCAAATTCGTCTTCATCTACAACGATGAATGAGTCCCCGCTATCCGACCACCGTATCAAGTCGGTATTTTGAGTGTTCTCGTTGAGAAAGCTGCTGAGTTTCTGCACAAAGGGCGGAATTTGCTTTCGCTTTACTTGTGCATCCCTCTGAGCTAGGTGAGCTCTCTGACCGAGATCATCGTAGCGGCCTTCTCCACGACTTGGTCCTTGCCATTGCTCCTCTGCAGGTTGCGATAAGCCGCTATATTCTGCGCCAGCCTCTGGGTACCCGTAGTTGACTGATAACACTTGATTGCCTGATTGCGTTCTCACCAGGTCGGTGCTCGTATTCTCTGTTTGGTTCTGAGGTTGCATGTCCTGATTGTTGTGATAGGGTATGCCATTCATACCTATGTAGGTCCCCGTAGGATCGGCGTAATTGCTCGTAAAGTTGGTGTCGTAAGGGGGACTATGGGGCAATTTCTGCATCTGAACATTTGCGTTCTGCATCATGGCTGAAGGATTGCTGTTATGATTGGGCCTTTTGACGTTTTGAACGCGATCCTGGTCTGATCGGGACAACGCAGACGCTGGTCGCTTCCGAGCCGTACCTTGCCTCATTGTAGCCACTTCCGTCCACCCCTGGGTTCGGGAATCCTGATACGGACACCTTCTGCAGTAAGGACCAGTGCGTTATTGATTGCGTGGCCCTCCGAGTCCTCCGCTGCAGCTACCGTGCCTCAGTATGGAATACTCGAATGGGCCCAAAGTCACTCAGGTGAGCACGCCAATGATGATATCACAGAAGATTAGGTAGGTCCTTGAATACAGCCGCTGGTTATATGGCGCAAGGGCGATTGAAGTACTTATGTTGAATGGCAGCCTGATTGCAAGGCTTTTGCGTCACTGCATTGAGCTGCTGTTGCTGTCTCAAAGGTGGCGCTATCCCGAGGTTTGCAATCTTCCCCGTTGAGTAGAAAAGGTGGAGGGGGTGGTATACTCTGAAGATCGTGGCATACACGAACTGATCGATGGACTCGGATAAGCTCCGGAAGACGTGGGATGTATGTAATGCGCCGTGTCCGATAGGATTACTGATGATAGGTGCCACGAGATTATGAACAAGAAGCCAAAGATTCCCTAGACGTAGGAAGAAAGCCGTTGAGTTCCGGCGACGCAATCGTGGAAACAATGTTTGACATTTGTCTCTTGGGACGAACTTGATATCAGTCCCAGCCAAATCGCTTATACCTTGCTATGATTGGTCAGATGAGCGGGTACGATTAGCCGCGAGTGGGCCTCGAGCTTGAGCCCTCGATATCTGATGAATTGCTTTTCAAACATAATATGGATGCAAGTCATGGCAACGCATGCTTGAATTACGTAAAAGCTGTGGAGTATGTTTACTGCCAGATTACGTCTTCTCTCCAGCTCGTCTATCAGGGGCTCTTCCCCGATCCCTGTCAACATCCCAAGCTTTACTTGTCGGTCCACCCATCCTTGCCAGCTTCCTTGCTTTGGCCTCTTCCCTAATAGTCTTCTCCTTTTCTCTAGGATCAATGACCATAAGCTCGTCTTCACCCTTTTGCTTCCAGGTCAAATCCTTGCCCAGTCGGTCCTTTTCGAAACTCAATGCGTGAGACATCCATCCCTCATCGTCATCGTCTTGTGCTTCAGCATCGCCGCCGTTGTGCTGATCCCATGCTTGACATGACTGACAATGTGCTATAAAATGGAGATCGCATAACATGGCTTCTTCATCGTCATTGCTGTTTGCTGGGTCTTTGTCATGGCCGTTGACTTGATCTGGCTTGCTTGGGTCGTCACCCACGGGGCCTTGCGATGGCTCAACCTCCTTAGGCGCCCTTTCTAGCTTAGCTTTGAAAGCATTCAGCACGGCCAGTGCATCCTTGTCCACAGGCGCGTCACCGTTAGCACCATGCTTACGTTTGCGGCCACGCATGGCATTCTCTGGAATCATCTGTTCGAGTGCGGACTTCTTGCGTGGTTCTGGTGCTGGCGTACTATGAATGTTGCGCTTCATGGAGGCCTTGAGGTCCGCGATCTGCGCGTTCGTCCTGTCCAAGAGTGATGTTACTTTGCCTACTTGCTCGGGCTCAGGAGACGAAGACGGCGACCGTGATGCCACCTCATCATTTGGTAGAGGAAGCTGCAATTGCGGATTTGGCTTGGTCATATGTGCAGGTGATATAGAACGTGATGATCGCCTTCGTATCACCTTCTCCACCGGTTTTCCCAATTTGGAGCTATCATCCGCCCTGACCATCTTGGAATTGAACTTTTCTTTCAGAGTCGGCTCCTCCACCCTTTCATCACCCTCATCACCAAAACTTAACAGTAACTTGCCACCCTTCTTCTTACCCCTCTTCTTTCCCTCCCATTTTTCCTCAACTACCGCTCTAGCCTTGACCTCCCTCCTGACCATATCCTCGAATGGGTTCACCAGCACCTCGGTCCCCACCACTCTCGTAGGATATACGGGCCTCTCACTCCCCTCCACAGCTTCCAGATCCGCCTCTCCCATCTTCATCAAATTATAGATCGTATCGCCTTCGATGCGCCCAAACATTGTGTGCCGATCCTGCAACTCTCTTGTCTCCCCCAACGTCAGAAAGAACTGACTTCCGTTATCGTCCTTTCCACCACCATTCGCCATACCCAGCAACCCTCTCCTATTGAACTTAAGTCGGCTGTGGAATTCATCCTCAAACGTGCCACCAGGGTAGATGGCTTCACCGCCATGACCGCTGCCTGTGGGGTCGCCACCCTGAATTATGAAGCCAGGTACAAGACGATGGAAAATGGTGTTGTTATAGTAGCCATCGAGGCAGTGCTGGAGGAAATTCCTTGAGGCGATTGGAGTTTGTTTTGCGAATATTTCAAGGAGAAGGTCGCCGGTAGTGGTTGTCAAAAGGACTTTCGCCGTGGGTTGAGGCTCGAGATTGTAAAGTGCGGACATGGTGACCGAAGTCTGCAATGGTGAATACACAACCCTACCCAGTGGATAATACTAGCTTCAGCATCTGCTGTAGAATCGCGTAGGAGCAAAGTCACAAAGCCTCTTCAGGTTAGCAGACGTGCCAATTCGGGCAAAGCCGCAGCTAAGCCCAATCAGTAGTTAGAGCCCCTTAGCCCAACAATAGCTCACGCCTCAATCTTCCAAAGAGGAATTCATGGACCACCCGACTTCTGGATAGAACTAAGGTAAAACCGCGGCGCCCACCTTAATGAGGACAACACCGGTATGAACTATTGAAGCCTAATTTCTCAAAGAAGAGTTTACGGAATGTGTTAGCCTCTAGCATTATTGATGTCGAGTTAGACAAAGTCCAATTAATCCTCTTATCCAAGCTTCTGATATCATGGGCTGCGATATCGGAAAAAATCCACTGATTGAGGAAGACTGGCGTGATATTCCTCTATCTAGCCAGCCAAGTGAGCAAAGACGCTTGCCACACCATGTTTTAACCTCGATGCATGCTAGAGGTGGTTGGCTATCCCTAGCAACGTGTGAGGAACCGCACTGAATGATATGGCAACCCCCTGTTGCCAAACTCGGATTCATCGGCATCGTGAAAATGTGAAAATATGTAATGTGGGTATACAACTGTAAAGTCCAGCGCCTCGAATGTTTCTAAAATTCCATACACGTTATCTGGTGCCCCCATGCTCCATTAGATCACATCCCCCCCTCACTACACCCACCAAGCCCCCCGTCTGCACCATCTCTCCACCTCCTCCACTCAATCGATACTCGACCTCCGCCAGCCCCTGCATCCAAGCAACCCTGGTCTGCGGTGGCACTTCTAAATTTACCAACTCCTCAGCAAGTGCAGTCAGTATGTCAGCTAGTGCAAGACCTCTATTCGCTTTCAGTAGATTGACGGTGTTAAGACATGACGTGACGTCGGAGGTTTCGAGGAGAGTGTCACGGATAAGTCGGATGTCAGAAGGATGAGGGGCGGCAATGCAGTTGTAGATGGTGGAATCGGTTATAAGTTCACGTAGGGGGTTCTTGGGTGGTGGTTGCCCTTTAATCTGCAATGGCGTGCCTGGAGGCCATTAGTGATGTACTGGTTCGAAGTGATGGCTGTAGCGATTGACGTACTACTTGCATGACATGCCTGGAGCACATTCAAAGCTCGTCTCATGTCCCCCTTACTTAGCCGGACCAGACTTCTCACCGCATCTGGTGCAATCTTGACATCCTCTTTCTCAATGACAAGATCGACTAGCTGCCTAATGTCCGGCTCTTTGAGTGGGCTGAACCTAAATCTGGTACATCTTGACAACAATGCTGGGGAAAGCTTGTGCGTATAATTGGCAATGATGCAGAACCTGGTGTTTGCCGTGTACTTCTCCATTATTCGCCGTAAAGCCATCTGAGCTACCGACGTCATAGCGTCGGCTTCGTCCAGGATAATGAGCTTATAGCTACCTAGTGAGGGTGTGTCGCTAGGCTTGGGTGCTGCGGAAAATATCTGTTTCGTACCTAGCCGTTCGTTCAACTCTATTGCACTTTTCGAACATGACTACCTTCCTACGTACTAGCGAACGTCTTGATCTGTTCACGAACAACATCAATGCCTCTATCGTCACTAGCGTTGAGCTCGAGCACCATCTGCCGCATATTCCTATTGCCATATATACGCCGCGCTAAAGCTAGGATTGTAGACGTCTTTCCTGTCCCTGGTGGCCAATATAATGAGTTACCGCAACAGACGACCGGGGACCTAGGAGATCCGACGCGGCCTGCGAGGAGCGCTTACCTGGTGGCCCATACAAAAGAAGATGTGGTAACCGCTATATCTCAGTCAGCCTGAGGAGCTTAGTACATGGAGGGCGACTGCGAACATTTGTGTCGACGAACTTGTTTATTGTGGTCAAAATATCTTGATGCCCGGAGACATCGTCTAGAGTATCTGGTCTGTACTTTTCTACCCTACAGCCATTAGCGTTGTGTTTGGGACTGAATGCAAGATTCTACCATGGAAGATTGTCTTCTGCCTCTACCGGCAGGTTTGCTGCGCTTCTCTTCCCCTTTGCATTGGTGTTGTTGGAGCTGAAGAGAATTGAGTCCTTGGGAGGTGCAGCATCCACATCCATCTCATCTTCGTAGTCAGACATGATTGGAGTACCTAACGACGATGAGGGCGAAGTCAATGGGCTGCACTGCTTTATTTACATACAAGAGATCGATTGTCGTTGACGCGAAGCGCGTAAAGTGGATTACTTCAGCCCTACAGATCTTGGCGTGTCAACTGCAACTGCCTCTGACCGGATTGAAATATATCACAATCATTCGGTACAACTTCCGCAATGCCTGTAGGTCTGGTGCTCGTCAGATCGCCGTCTTGTTCTGATGTTTCCGTAGGCCTACCACTCCATCTTTCTCCAGGACCAAGACGTCCGGGTCATAGGCAAGCCCCCGCCGTTCGGCCCTATTGCAGAGCATTGTCCGCTCCTGTACGTGGCTGATCAAATTCAGGCAACTTCGCTCTCCTTCCTCTCCGTACACGCACAAGAGGCCCAGCTTATAGCTTACCCGCCCTTCCCCCAAATACATCTGATCTCGACATTGATCCGGATAGCGAATCGTACGACCCACTAGATGAAGTGCTCTCCCTTTTCCGTGCCAACACATTCTTTCGGAACTTTGAGATCAAAGGGCCGGCAGATCGGCTGCTGATATATGGCATACTCTTTGTGAGCGAATGTTTGGGGAAGGTCAAGCCTTCCATGGGGAAAAGGGAAGCGGAAAAAGTATGTATTAGCCTACAATCTATTTGGGGGATAAGCATGTGGCTGGATAGGTGGGCGAAGGAGTCATATTGCTGACATGAGTTTCGCGAAACAGGCGCTTTTGAACGCAGCGTTGGACCAATTTGCTATACCGGGAGATGCTAGCTTCCCACTGAATCAAGCTTTTGAGGCGCCTAGAGACAGACAAGATGCAGAGACCATGCGGCAGTAAGCTTCTATAGAATATCTACAGATATGGTATATCGACTCACAGTGAGATAGGTATTTATCCCAAGTCAGACAAGAGTTGGCGATGAGGTTATTAGCGCGAATATATGCGAACGGAGCAACTCCATCAAAAGTGAGTATCTTTCATTCTGTGAACGTATCAACATTTGTTAACGATCAAGTAGTGGTGGTTAAGCTTTACGAAGCGCAAATTCATGGGCAAATCTTTGTGATTCAATAGTAAAGAATTATGATAATGGATGATATACGATGTTGACATTTCCAAGACACCAAGGTTTCTAGCTTAAGACAAATATCTCACCATAGATCTGTCCAGTAAAGAAAAGGCCATTACATCCGTGCGCCGCAACTTCCCGGGTCATTGTTACATCTCTGATCTCCTGCAGTGAGCAGTATCAATAAGATCATCACCATTGCCTTCTATTTGACAGCACGTCGAGCTAAGCTACAAAATCCAGACAACGAAAAATCTCAAACACAACGTATCAAATCAGACACATTGAACCTCTTTGAAAATGGAGCTCCAAGAACTTCTAGCACGTACCGCCAATACTCCACACTATATATCGACGTGACCAATAAGCAGTCAGCTTGAGTATTGATACCATCCATTCATTGCTTTACAGGTTTACTGCTGTGTTTTTTTAGCCTGTGGTCTCTCCTCACCCAAACATAGCCAGCCATCAGCGCCACGCACTGTCGCATAATTTGCGTGCGGTCGATGTCAGATGTAAGGCTAGACTTTACTTCTGCCTCCAGTCGGTGCAGTTAAATCAGGAACGATGAAGTCCTTGGGCCTTGCCTGCTCAATGTTACGGTTTGATCGCGGAATAGAGCAAGAGAAAAGGATATGATGTCGCAATATGACGATTGCCTACAGCTCTCCCATCATGTATCATGACGTGGGATAAGGATGACGTGCAGATACTTCAGTCCTCGATATATGCTCCAGCTGCAACCTCGAATTTTCTGAAGCGGTCTATGGGCTCACGGTTCCGATTGCTTCGCGGTGATATTCATAGTGGATGATAGTCCTGGTATCGAGCCACTCAAGAGCTTCCAAATAACCATTGTGGATTACTAGTGACAGCGCTCAATCTGCAAACAGGCTCAGTTGTATCGTCAGTGCTAGCCTCTCTCCTCAAGCAGGATCTGGAAATGTTCGTGTCGACATAGGGCTTTTCTTTAGCATCCGAGCCCGTCAAGACCCGATCGAGGATTTCTGGCTCATATCAACTGATGATCACAGCGTTTCAGCTTATGTGGTGACTCAGAATGTGTTACCGAGTACGAACCAGTGGATTGCCACAACGACGCAAGCAATGGTCCTGTTGCGGTCGATCCCCACTATTTTCCGTCTAGGAGGATACGCATTCATTCCCGCTGAAACTCTTCAGGGATTAGCACTCGCAGTCCATATATTACAACAATTGCCTAGATCATTTTGCAGCCTAGGAAGCCATACCCACCTTGAGCCGGCCAGCACTTGAAAAGAGGACCCGTGAGAGCTGGGTATTGGCGGGATACAATACGCTGAGCTTATGACATAAATCGATGCTAAATCTGGAGTATGATCTGAAGCGACTCTTGCGATTTCCGAGCTTCATTTGCTACAAATCAAAGATCTCATCTTTCCACTGATTTCGGTTGGGGGAGGAACGGTGTCCACTTTCATAGTACAGCAGGGGGGCTTGATTATTTGCTTGGGTGAATACCACCTTTTTGAAAACCGCAACGCTGGAGCTTGAGGCACACAGTTGATCAGATGTTGGCGATCAGGTCACAGCGCTCTCGCATCTTTCACAAAATGTAAAGAGCATTCACGCCCGTGTTGCCTAACATTATTGGAATGAAAATCGGAGAGCAGGTTCCCGATCCTATCTAATGACCAGCATGAACAAGTTAAATGATCAGCTCTGCTCGTTGAATACGTTGACTAGGTGACTCTTACATACTGATTAACGCTAACGATCTACCGATCCACCTTCGAGTCTCCAAAGCTGCATTTCACGGCAAGGCTGGACGACCAAGTCCATGTTCTATTGTCAACGAAGATACTCCGAAAAACCACAAGCTGGGCTTATTGAGTTGAGATAGCTTTCCATAATCTACAAAGTCATTTACAAGCCATGAGACAAAGCGCTGCTGTGTAGCAGGAAATAATGAGGATAGACATCCATTCTCCACTTGGTAACTCGATGCTCATAAGCATTATCACTCAAGCGCCTGGATTGCACAAATCGTTTGATGATATTAGCGTAAGGAAAGAATGCAACGAGGGGCCAACAGAAGCAGCTGCGCAGCTACTCCAAGCATACACCGCATGAACGACATGAATTTCCTCAACAGGTGCTACGTCTCGTCTAATGATCGATCTAAAACAGCTGTCAGCAATCACTTCCGGTTCGACGGTTTTCTTCATGTGTCTTAAAGGAGCTCTCGTCATAGCATAAACTTCCACCTCTGTCATTCAAGTTTGCCCATCGCCAGTCCTTTCACTCAAGAACTGATTAATCGCGTATTTCGCGTCAAGATATTGGCAGTACTCAAATTTATATATGCTCTACTATTTCAGTACACATAGCTTTTTCTCACCTACTCCCACAAAATCCCATTCCCTCTGGTGTTTCCTGACCTGAAACATATGCGACGTAATCTTGCCGTTATGGAATGGGTGTTCTCTAATTCCAATGACAGCTGGTGAAGACTAGATTGAATTTATGAGTGGTTGGATCATAGCTTTTCTGGTTCAAGCATAGTTGATGTTGGTCATTGGTCACGGATCCCCCCTCAAACGCAGGTTGAGCCCGATAATTCCATTGTAAGAAGAGGCCTGTTGTGCGCATAAATCCCTTCCAAACGTTGTGCATTGTGCAATCGATCTTTGTGCCCTAGATAGAATCGTATGTACGTTGTAAAAGGAAGATTTGCAAAAGTTCACTTGCTACTACGTTCGTTGGTGCTTGGCTTATCGCAGCCAACGGTGTCGTGGACCAGTTGATCTTCATTGAATATGATTTGGGAGATGCTTTAGTAATTTCTGCACCATACTGATTTTCACGTGGGATCTATCTCAACTGTGGAACCCGCACCATTTGTTGCACATTATGCGGTTGATATGTAATTACTTTCATTATCTTCGAGTAACCCTAGTTTTCTACATACATATTCCCAAGCCCAGACAAAAGACTGCACTCGGATCACAATTGACGCTCTGTCAGATGGACTCGTGTCTCTGGATATCTTTGATTCGTGGAGGCTTTTTCAACTTAGATCTATGCAGCCCTGATCATACGACCACCTCCACTCCCACATCTTCACCATCTACCACCACAGGCGTAGCCACCCGTGCTGAGCCAGCTACCAGCGTGCCAGAGTCTACCTTCCGTCGCTTGAACTTCCCCCTCGCTTCAACCTTACCCTCAGCCGGCAGCACTCTCGTTGCGGTAAACACATACCCTTCCGACCCACCTCGACCCGTCATTAGCGGATGCGTCCGTCCAGGTAGGACCTGCCAACTTCTACATCGCGCTGTTTGTATCGTTGGTGCAAGCAGAAGCGTAGGATTGACTGGGAAATCTTCTGTAGGGATGGTGTCTGTGTCTGGCGGGTCAGTGACGAATGCTGTGCGACGGGCTGAGGAGTAGACGTCGGCGAGTTCGACGAGAGACTCAATTGTGGGTGAATATACGACCACTTGTGCTGCACCACGTAGTAAAGGAACACAGTTTCGTAGAATACTTGTTGGATTCATGACCGATGCGACAATCAGTCCATCGAAACCACCTGCTCGGGTCTCGTCGACTACAAACTTGATGCGCTCCCATCGGCGTCGTTTGCGATAATAATTACTCCGCTTGCCGGTTTTCCAGCTTTGCAGCTCTTCTCCCGATACTATTGCAGGCTCGGTATAGCCTGCGTCGTCTTCAGGCGTGAGGAGTTGCAGCCAGGATAGCGTTTTTAGGCGGTCTGAGAGTGGGTGGGCTGGGGTAGGGTTGTTGAACGTATCAAAGTGAAAATACTTCAGGAGTGACAGATTTGGTTGAGCATTGGCGTGGATAAGGGTAATTGTGTTTGTAGTTACTGGAAGCGCGGTCTTGTGTGGGCGGGGTTGGTGCTGTTGGGGTGCTGTTGGTGCGTCTTCGTTCTCCACTCCGGTGTGATTAGCTGCTCCCTCCGTAGCGCTGGCATCCAGCCATGACTGTGCTGCTATTTCAGAAACTTCATCGTTCTGTTCGGGTGGATGCAGGATGCCCATCTTCTCTGCCATGTATGCTACCAACAGTCCTGCTGTTTCATCTATCACAAGCCATCTCCCTGCTCTAGACGCTGTAACCCGCTCTGTTATTGAAGGCGTAGGGTCCGAAAGCGTGCAGTGCACGTTTGACCAGCTCCCAATCAGGGCCAGTATTTCTTCCCTCAATTCCATTATCTTCAGAGGTTCCTTCTCAGTGATCATCCACTTCGCCAATGTTGGCACATCCAAAGGTAAGACGGTGAAACGCTTCAAATATTTCTTCGTCTTCCGAAGCGTATATTTGGCAAGTGCAAAGGCTGTCTTTTGATCCAGCGCCGAATGCGATTCCAGTATCTTAGCAATGACTTCCTTCCCCGACCCTGTACTTTCGGCCTTCAAAGCTTCAATCTCATCCATGGTAAGTACTTGTCTGGTGGTATCGTCGACAGTGTTGCGATTTGTGCGCATGACGACTTCGCCATTTTCGCCTACTATATCGTACTCCACGCCACCATCGCTGACACCTATGCTGCCAATCCCACTTTCTGATGGCGTACCAACATCGTCATCTTTAATGTCTACATAGAGCTCTGCCGCTGGTACCAGCCGAAGGCCGGTCCTACTGGCTCCATCAGGCTTAGACTTGTTGAGGACCTCAAAGGTCAAATGGTAGGGTCGACCGATGATGTGGTTTGCTTGGAAAGCTCCATACTTACCAAGCGAAATGGTACTTTCTCCGGCGTTAGCGACACACGATGGATGGGAACGTGAGACTGCTCACTCCCTCTAGCTCACGTACGCATTGGGCTGGACTTGAGTTACTACGACGGCGTCTGAAGGCAGTCGTAATGCGACATAGGCGTTTGGAACGATCATCTCCGGCTTCATCATGTATAGAGATTCAGTCTGACATGCTCTAGAAATACCATTCTACTTGACTCTCTTCGTTTGGCCTCGTTGAGTCCACACATGTTGGGTGCAGCAAGAAAAGAGGCCTCAGATAGAATATCTTTAGCGACGGCAAGATATCGATAGCACTAAGTGGACCCTTGTTTGAGTGCTGTGTTTTCAGTGTACCTCATCCCACCCGACCTTTACCTCGCCCTCACCGACAAACACTTTCTCTTTCATTTGGCCTTTCGAGCATTATCGACTACCAGATAGCACTGCTATACTCTCAATTATCTTCGTTTACACCTTCAAATGCTGCCTCGAAAACATTCTATTTCCTTTCAATGTGCACTGCCTCCTCATGCTTGTTTGCCTGTCGACGAACCTTGAGCTGCATTGGATCTTTTGAGTACCTAGCACAGTCGATAGAATTTGACGTCTTGCTACTGGAATACTGAAAGACTTCTCTCAATCAGCTACCGATTCTGAAACGAATCCCGGAACTCATGATGACGGTGCGCAAACCAGTCAATCAAGCCAGGAGCCAGCCAGCCGCGCAATCTGTGCCTAATCATATTACGCCTATATCGCTAAATACAGAAACTGCAGAGTCTACGGAACTGGCCAATGGAGGCATACTTGAAAACGGCAAGGATACCAATAATCCTTGGCAAAGCAGCGGTGCCAACCCATGGGATGGCAGTCATGTGGAAATGAATGAAAATGAACTACCTCCTGTGCCAATATCCGATATAGACAGGCATTTCGGTGGCCGTAGCAGAAAAGAGGGTTTACCGCATGTGCTACAAGCTGGGCCTATGGAGGAGACCCCGAGGTCTTCATGGGAAAGTCAAAGACCAACAGAATGGACCAACAATGCTCCAGGAACTTCGAGCTTACCACCAATCCGAGCCGCACCTGCGCCACCTCAACCTATCACATCCACAAATCCGTACCACCGCCCGCATACCGGCGTTGAAAAAGCCGTAGGGGAGGCCAGTCTCGGCAGCGAAAACATTGCTGACATTTGGGGCAATGGCCCACCTGCTTCTCCGCCGCTGCACGAGCCTGCACGTCTTAGGCACCCGTTCGCCGAGCCATGGGCGAAATTCGATACACCACCTGCGGAGCAAGGGTCACCTGGACTCGGTGCAGTGACAATAGACTCAAGCAATCCGTGGTCCGTTGACCCTCCTGCTAATGTAAACACGAATAATATAGATGGTCAAGCCGCCGAGGCTCTCACGTCGAATACAAGGTCGTTACAAGATCATCATATACCAAGTCAGCCATTCGAAAATATCGGTCACGATGCCACAGATTTTTCGAGCGTTTCTCTCCAAGAGCGCCCACATCTGGGCGGTCCTGTCAGCGATGGCCAGCTGGGTTTACCTCAAACCTCGGAACCGCCTCCACCGAGATCTTCACTGGAAGGTGATGTTGGACCACCTCTACCACCAAGGTTATCGCAAGAGAAACAAGACGAACCGTCGCCGCTGCCACCAAGACCACCAAAGGCTCACGAAACTGTGACCGACGAAGCCATAGACGCGCAAGTACAGTGGGAAGAATCAGCGAAACCAAGACGAGTGGGGGAGACCTACCAAATCAGACATGTCAATTGGTTTGACGCTTCATCGCCGACGAACCCTAGACGATCGCCAATCATGGTACAAAACGCAAATGGTCCATGTCCACTGCTCGCTCTGGTAAATGCTCTTGTGCTGTCAACCCCGGCCGATTACGCCACTGCGCTCGTAGAGACCCTACGGCTCCGTGAGCAGGTCAGCCTAGGTCTCTTACTTGACGCTGTCATTGATGAGCTCATTGGGCGGAATGGTGATTTACCTGATGTCAGTGATATGTATGCATTTCTACTAGCCTTACATACCGGCATGAATGCCAATCCGCAATTTGTCCCATCAGAGAGCCCACTAAATCTGATGGATGCTCCAATCGAAGGTGTCCTGTCCAGTGAAGCATACGAGTCTCGGAAACCTGGCGGTTTCGAGGAGACTAGCGAAATGAAGCTATACAGCACATTTGCGATTCCTCTGGTCCACGGATGGGTACCACCAAGGAACCATCCAGCATTCGCCGCGCTCAAGCGCACTGCTAGGACCTATGAAGATGCCCAAAATCTCATGTTTAGAGAGGAAGAGCTCGAGGAGAAGCTCCAACAGCAAGGGCTAAGCTCGGAGGAGCAGATCACGCTCGAGGATATTGCCAGTGTCAAGTACTACCTTTCGTCAACCGCGACCCAATTGACCGGGTATGGTCTTGATTGTATCACTGCAACCATGGCACCAGGCTCTGTTGCGATCCTGTTCCGCAATAACCACTTCAGCACCTTATACAAACACCCTAAATCTGGCCAGCTGCTGACTTTAGTGACGGACATGGGTTATGCTGGACATGACGAAGTGGTTTGGGAAAGCTTGGTCGACGTAAATGGCGAAGGCTGCGAATTCTTCTCAGGCGACTTCAGACCTGTAGGCAACAACGCCGGCGATACCCAGCAACAACCTCACCCCCAGGGCGAAGAAGGATGGACAACCGTAAATAGTCGATCTCGTCGAGGCCCTGCTTCAAATCAGCAATCCAGCCACTCCGATCCTCCAGCCCTATCAGCGCTCAATATCAATAGTGATGCCAATCCATCATCTCCCAACACCGAACAAGAAGACCACGACCTAGCCCTCGCGATGCAACTCCAAGAAGAAGAGGACGAGCGCGACCGCCAAGAGGCCGCCGCCCGTGACCGCGAAGTCGAACTCTCCCAGGCCTACCTCAACAACTCCGACGCATCAGGTCGGCGCACATTCCCCGGTTTCAGCACCGGAGCCACGGGCGCACAAGGCGGCCCCAACCCTCCACCCCGGGGTCGAGGGAGCGGGAGAGGCCGGGGCGCGCCATCGAGTCGACCTACACCGCCGAGGAAACCAGTTGATACAGATGATGCTCCCCCACCTACTTATGAACAAGCTGCGAAGGGACCGGCATATCATCCGCCCACACATCCTCCATACGCATCGCCCAATCCGGGTGGCATGACGTCAAGGCCGCAAGCACGCCCAAAGCCGTCGAGTGCGTATGGTGAGCACGCCGCTTCCTATGGTGCTGGGTCGCCGTCGCCGTATGCTTCTTCGAGGAGGGGACATGGGCCGCGAGGGTCAAGCTCAGGTGCTGCATTTAGGGGTGGTGGTGTGGAGGGCGGGTTGGCGAGGAGGAAGACGGGGGGTTTGGTGGCGGATGGGGATGGGGACGAGGAGAGGAAGGAGAAGGAAAAGGATAGGGATTGTATCATTATGTAGGATATCTGGATGGATCTTGCGAGCATTTTAGCGTTGGGAATTTGGCGTGATGGCGAGCTAGGGATAGAGAGGGGTACTGGCTTGATCAATCTTCAAGACTGATATGGTACACTGATGTTTACTTGCACACGAGACATATGCTCAGTGCAATGAATGAAGTTTATGTGCTGAATGCATTGGGTCTAGAACTAAATACAGCCATGCTGAAGTATGGCTTAGAAACACCAACCTGCTTTCTTTCCCTGTGATCATTTCCCACCGTTGAACATTGCAAAACGTCATGTTGAAACGAAATGGGTGGATGAATATGTTCGTTTATTGATATATCTAAACCTAAAGGTCCTCGGAGAACCGAGTGTGTGCGGAGGAATATGTAAGAGGATAGGTGCGATTCCTACTCGTGCTGATCCAATGGTGGTGCTTGTGTCTTTTTCGCGAGCTCCTGTCGATTGAGAAGCGTGGGTGTACAAGAGCGACTTGTGATTATTTCCCACGTTTATAGACAGGAGTAACGTTGCTAAGATGGCGGAGTCGCAGTCGTAAGTTTGGTCCTGGTTGAGCAAGCGTTCGATACCGATCTTTATACGGAGTACGACTCATGAGACATTTCGTGGAGGTGGCAAAGCCATTGGCACCCACTGTTTGAGAAGTACTCCACGACTCATTCTGGTCGATGCAAGCTGATATGACGACCTTCCTTTGTCAACATTAAGTCGGCTTGGCATGCAGGCTTCGGTCACATGACCAGATTGTACCCAGCATCAGGGTTCGCGCTTGGGAGAAGCCGCATTGGCTCGCAGCCTTCATTTCCTCCTGACCAGTCATATTGTAGGGAGCTCTTCTTCCTACCAAGACCATGGCCCCACCCATCCATCAGAGCCACGCGACGAGAGTTGGGGGCGATGACCTCCTTTTCCTCTTTGGGCTTTGTTAGAGGCCAACCCAGTCCTGCTTTCGAATAGTATGTTATATGTTATATGGAGAAAAGACAAGCGCACGAGCGAAACGCTTGAGCATCGAGCGTCGTCAGTCGTATGATCCTGATGAGTGTGATCCTTGCTCGCTGCGTTTGCTCCCTGCCGGCCCCATGACGGCCAGAAGAGGGGTTCGCAGGAACGCTATGGGTAGTCTCATATGCATCTCGCCACGATAGGCGCTGGGAATGGCCTCCGTGAGCAGCTCCTCAGAGGGTATCAGAGACAGCCGCAATCCTATCGGCCTTGTTCTCCCCCCCATCCGTCAGCCAGGATCTAGGATGTCATATGGTATGCTATCCTCGGCGATGAGCATCACCAACAGATCAGACCGGAAACGTGGGATATTTGTCAAGTCGGCCCCTAGAGGCAGCTCCCGCCGTAGTAGCAAGACGGTCAGGGTTAGCCATGGAAGTCTTCTCAACTAGTGGTACTCTAGAAGCTTGCCTGAAGAGCCACTCATTTCGTATACAGCTGAGAACGAGCATGGGACATCCGGCGGAGAATTGCAGGCGTACGTAGTAGACCACTCAGAGTGCTGGAGATGCTTCTCAAAGCTCCGTATGGTTGAGAATTTAGCTCGCGCCCGCGCGGCCCATATCAGATCCTCAAGGGAATATCAGATTCGCCCACGATGGAAGTCCAGGCGTAAAGTCAGATGCTGTAGAGCCAAACATTGCACGAGATCGTAAGGAGTGTGATGATGACCTCGTATACATCAGAATTGTGGAAGCCCCTATTCTCTTCTCTTGATTGCGTTGCAAGGATACTCGATGTTTCGGGGGGCCGTCCTGTGCCTAAGCGAGGTCGCTAGCGTGCAACCATAACCCTGCCATGATGAGCTCTGATCCTTCTTTTGGTCTCTCACCTTCCTCCAACAACCACCATCTCTTCATCCATCTCCCTCAGCGCGCATATTTCGCGACATCCTTCTCGCATACTTGTCGCCAAGGAGACAGCATCAAGGGCTCCCGACTGTAGCAATATACTCGGTCGCGACACCCGCATATGCGTGTACCTACAGGCGTTCGTGCTCCGACTAAAGCTCAGCTTGCATGGGGAGCTCCTGTGAGCTACTAAGCAATCATCACGACAGAGATACGACTATTGCGACCATACTGGAGTCCTCGTAGCTCCTGACATTCTTTGATCTGCTCCTGTTACGACTCCCATGACGATACGCAAGCTCTGAAGAAACGATCTACGATTCCTCAAGACCTTCGATAGATCTATACCCACAAAACTCTAACTAATAATACCCTCACGGTCATCAATCCAAATAACCTGCCCAGCAGCATTGCCGTCTATCGACTGCTACTATCAAATTCCTACGTATCTGATCAGGTCAGCGTCTTGACAAATTTTCAGATCTGAATTCTCTCGACCTTTCATCTGACTTTATATACCTGCACCATTGGACAGCACTGTCAGCATGAACAACCATCTCCAGCATAACGATATGTATTACGAACAGCCCGCCTCACGATCCCCCGGCTCTCATCGACACCAGCAGCAAATGCTCCATCGTCAACCTTCGCGCCACTTTGATGCTTATGGCACAATGCCAAATAATGTATATACACCCGACGATCAATCTTTGCGATACGAGACGAACAGATTTGACAGGATGAATGGACCTCCCGTCCAGAACGGAGGCTATGGCTACGATCTTTCCCAGTCTCAGACATGGAACCCCAGCGCTTTCAGCAGCAACAATAACTTCTCGCCTTTCCCTGCCGCGACTGGAAGGATGAAGTCTCAAACACGAGGAGGGAGAAGTGCTCTTCCCAGCGTACGTTCAGCACCCGCAAGAAGGTCTGCAATTGCGCTAACTAATATGATACGGCAGACTTGGATGGATCAACAGCAAATGTCGGCCTCCAACGGCTATGGTGGCATCGGGCCTTCACCATTGGGATTGTCACATTTACGCTCCGAGCAATACCCATCCGACCCGGATGACGAGCTTATACCGACCGCCATCGTCATCAAGAATATCCCCTTTGCCGTCAAGAAGGAACAGCTGGTGGATCTCATGACTCAGATGAACCTCCCTCTACCCTACGCCTTCAACTATCACTTCGACAATGGGGTCTTCCGCGGCCTTGCTTTTGCCAATTTCACCTCGGCGGATGAGACGGCCCAAGTGATCGATCATCTCAATCACTACGAGCTGCAAGGACGAAAGTTGCGCGTGGAATACAAGAAGATGCTGCCTCTGCAGGAAAGAGAGCGCATCGAGCGAGAGAAGAGGGAGCGCCGGGGGCAGTTGGAGGAACAACATAGGCCCATTGGTGGTCAGCTCCACAGTCAACCGTCCATGTCGTCCCTGTCGTCCCATCGACAAGCGCATACACCATCACCAATCAATCCTGGGAATGTAATGCCAGGTATGAGCACTTCCCATGCCTACATCATGAAGCTAATCATATGACCACCCGTAGATCTCAACGATCCTCAGACATTAGGATTCTATACTCAGCTCATCCTCTTCAGAGACGACGCTTCGCGAGAGTCCTTGATCTTTCCTTCACAGCTGACACCCCTGCAGCGACGCATAGTCCATACACTGGCACACCATATGCAGCTCGCACATGTCTCCCGTGGTGGAGGGGACCAGCGCCAGGTTCATGTGTACCGAGCGAATCTAGCACCGCAAGGCATCAGCCCACCAATACCACAGGTGTCTGCCCTTCAGAATGGAGACGCCTCTCGACGAGGTCTCAATCGCGCAGCTACGATTGACTTCAACGAGGCCAGAGAACCCGGAATGTACAATACTCTTCGAGGCCAACAGTCCTCGGGCTTCCTAGGCATCCCCGACTCGCCTAGTGGTTTTGGCACTCAACAAAACCTCCGCTCGGCCAAGTCTGTTGCCGATCTGCGTTCTTATACACCATCACCTGTACCTTCCACGGCCAGTTTTCCTCCGAATTTGCAATCGAACATTGCCCGTTTCCAGGATTATGGGCCAGGCAGTGGTGCTTCAGCGACGCCCACATTGACACCTACCGCCTCCGCATCAGCTCTTAGCGGCGGTTATCGCGACGACGGTCTTGTCAACGGGTTTGGTAGTATGTCTCTCGCCGGCCCCAACGGAGGAAGTCCTCGTCGTCTTCGAGGTGCTTTCTCATGGGATCAAGACAGCCAGCAAAATGCTTCGGGGCCTTCCAATGCCGGAGCTATCGGCAGCAATAGAAACTTCAGCATGAACTACGACAATTCCTCACAGGGTAGTGGCTTGGGAAATCCTTTGAGACAACCTCGTGGTCCTTCGGAACGTGGGCCTCCAGCGTTCTCACGAGGACGTCAAAACGGTCACCAAACGCGCGGCAGCGATGAGCTGCGACAACAAGCCAGCCAGGTGGAGATTATTGTAGAGTAAAGAAAGGGTCGAAGCAGTTCGGCATGAATTACGACGGACGATGATACGACATCTAGAGAACAAAACAGGGGCCACCCTATGTTTCCTTTTGGTGGTTTACTTTGACCACAAGATTTGGTCCATGATTTTCGATCTCCTACGGATCTCTAATTACTACTACTCGCCATTTCCCACCTTGTTTTTACCACACTCGCTTAATCGATCTGTCGTTCTTTCCGGTCCTTGCTATCATAGCCGCCGAGAACAAGTTTCGAGATGGCGATACAGATCTTCGCATCACCAACCTCTCGGCAGGCAGCAAAAATCACAGATACACATCACATCTTCGTCAAAGTACAGTTTTAGTTCTTCGGTGGGTGGGAGGCCTTTACGAGCCTGCAGGATCAGGATGCTATCATGTTTGAAGGGGGCGGTATACGTTATCAATAGGGCACGACACATTAATTCTACTTGTGTATTTTTCTCCGTTCTCCTCTCATATTTGACATTGGCTTGTAATCCTGCATCCAGGTCATGATAGAGTTTAATATCAGTTTTCCCCCTCCAGTCATCCCGAGAAGTTGGATACCCATCATCGTTCCCTTACTCTACCAAAGGCGTGTGTGCCCTCTGCCATTCCTAAGACGTCAAAAGCTCCAGCAAATTCGGAATATGCCACCCTAAAAGGGTAAAATCTCTCAGGCCCTCATATCTCCAAAACCCCTTTTAATACCATCTTCGCAAGACCCTACCCCCGCCAACAACGCTCTTCAACCATAAAACGTTTCTTCCGAACCCCCTTTTCCATATCATATCATTATATAACAAAAGCTTACATTCCCGCCAACAACGCTCTTCCATTCTACCAAACCACCATTTCCATCATTCATGCCAAATCACCCTTCTCGCGCCTATCTATCTCTACAAGATGTTCTTAGAGATAGAGAAGTATTTCTAACCAGCTGTTTCTGATTTCGTACTTTTTGATTGATTGATGAGCTGGGGTGGATGTACAATAGGGGGTCTGTGAGGGGCTGCCGCGTCTGATGAGCTGAGTACGAAAAGTTTACGGTGTTGTGTTTTTGATGTGGGGGATTGGTGTATATGGGATATGGGATATGGGATATGGGATATGGGGATTGGGGATTGGGGATTGGCGTATGGGAGTGGATCTTTTGGTGTTCTCTTTCGTGTCTTCTTTCTTCTCTTTTCTGTCTTCTCCGGGGCAAGCTTGGGTTAGGTACGGTTGGGAATGAGGAAGGATTAGGGGGCGATGAGATGGTTGGTTGTGCGAGGAAGGGTGGATGTGGGATGGGATGGGATGAGGTGGTTGGAAGTGGGTTTATGAGGGGTTTAGGAGAATGAGTGAGAGGGTGGATACTAAGGGTGTTGAGTGGATATGATTTTAAGGGTAGGGTAATAGACGGTGGAGGTGGAGGTGGAGGTTTGGGATATGGGATATGGAGGATAGATGGTATGGTATGGTATAACTAGTGGTCTATTGCGATTTGTTTAAGGGGAGTATGATTTTGGAGGTAGATGGTGGAAATTACCTCGAGGTGTAAAATAGTCAGTCATATATCTCTTAATCACCGATGTAGAACCAACTCCCAATCCATGTCATGGCCACGCTATGCTACCGTTCCTCAAATGCCGTCTGTGTATGCAATGCTGGTAGATGTTGGATATCCATCGACTCTACAACATAGGTTTGTCACTTCGGAATATCTCTCAACGTCCGCCCCCCACACCACCAGCAGTCGTATCCTTCTTCTCCGTCTCCTTCGCTTTCTCCTTCTCCTTCCCATCTTCGCCATCCGCACCCTTTCGCTTTGTCCCTCCCCGGAGCGTCTGCCCCGATCCTAGAAACTTCGGCTTCTTCGTCTCATCCTCTACCCTCTGCTCTCCGGATTTCCGGACCGGTTTGACTTCGTAGCCGAAGAAGAGCTTTCCGGGGGGTAAACGCAGCGGTTGGGGCCCGTTTGTCTTTCGCACGGCTGTTTTTGGAGGGTTGGTGGATATGGGCGTGGATGTGGATGGGGGGGGCGCTTTGGAACCTTTGCGGGCGTTGAGTTTTTGGCCACCGAGGAGGAAGTTTGAGGATACTGCTTTTGCGCCTGCGGCTGCGGAGGTTGCGTTTGGGGCGATGGAGGAGTAGTTGATTGCTTGGGCCATGGTGCCTTGGTTGTGTAGCATTCCTCCGGCCGGCACGCCTCCTCTCATGCTATTTGGCGTGCTCGTTCCACTGACCCGCTTCGGTTCTTCGTATCCGACGGGTGCTGCAAAGTCCACTTCCAGATCTGTCTCCAGAACGCCGATGGCGCCTTTCATCGCCTTGTCTGGTTTCGTTTCGAGTACTGCCATTTCGTAGACAGTGTCGTTGTAGGCGAATGTGAAGATGTCTCCGCGGGTTAGGCAGGCGAAGTTCCGGAATGCGTTTTCGAGCACGGCTTTGGGGTCTGATATGTCGAGGAAGGTGGTAGATTGGGCTTGGAGTTTTATGAATTGGCCTGATGGGAGGTCGGTGGATTTGATTTGGAGAAGGTCGCCAGGCTCCAGTGCGAGGGTTTGGAGCATCTGCCATGTATTTTGTAATGAGTTTGTGGCTCGGATTGTAAGGAATAGTCATGGTTCGTGATGTCTTGCACGATGGTCCACTCACCCAAAAAGGTAGATATATCTTCCCCTCCTCCGCTATGAATTCCAAGACACCAGCATGCGTCATGGTCTCCTTCGCTCCATTTATCAACTCAAAGAGCATAGGGTATGTGATGTGTAACCGAGTCAGCTTGTCGAGAGCTGAGGGTGGCATGATGACTTTTCCGCCGTGGTTGACGTTCTCACGCTCTGGACCGGGCAGCATGGCGACAGGGTAACAGCGGTAGTACTCATCGAAGCGTTGGGCAGGGCCAGCGGTTCTACCCATCATGCCGGGATACATAGCTGCCATCATTGGATCATCGAAGAAGCCTGGGTATGCCTAGAGGGGTAAGCTTGAATCATGCATGCCTTCAGATTAACCCGGAGAGTCTTACCATTTTCACTAGACTGAGGTACTGTGAGGGGTAGAAAGAGGAGATAGATAAGGATGAAGGGTGTATTAGAGTAGGCAAAGTGATGAATGGTTTTCTTGGGGAGTTGTTGAAACTTACAAATGTGATCTAGTGGGATGATGCTCGGAGCTTCGAAGCTGCGAATCAACAACCCCTCTATCGTTCTATTCAACACACTTGCATAGTGCTGAATGTTGCAATATCGATGATATCCTACATTCCGCCACACGTATACTCATACATAATATAGCATATTATCGACTCTACACCATGTCCTCCAACCGCCGTCCAGCACCCCGCCCCAAACGCGGAGGAGAAGAATTTGCCCGCTCCCACCACGACAACTCAAGTATCAACAACAAGAAACCACGCTTCGACGTACGAAATCCATCAGCCCTTGCCGCCGACGCGCCCGAAGAAGATGCCATACTGGAAGCGGATGAGATTGGAAAGCGAGGGCAGCAAACTAAGCGGAATGCTGTGAACATTGACGGCTACGAATCAGACAGCTCGAACGAGGGATTCGACGCACGGGCTGAAGCGAAGGCGAAAAAGCTGAAGCGCAATGGGGACGGGCGGAAAAGCAAGCAGGAGGAGGAAAATGATATGTTTGCGGATCTGGAGGAGAAGAACGAGGATGGAGACGATGACGAGGAGATTGTAGGGGAGGGAAAGAAGAAGAGGAAAGAAGTCAAGTTTCTAGATGCAGATCAGATTGAAGGACAAGTTGGGTCGAGTAGAAGTGGTGGCCATGTGTCCGCGGATCTACTGATGAATATGAATGGAAAGGGTAAAGGGAGGGAAAAAGACGTTGAGAGCAGCAGTGAAAGTGATGTCGGAGATGAGGAGAGGGCAGATGTTGGGGAAGTCGATGATGAGATTGGTGCTGGAGGGAAGAAGGAACATGCGCCAAAGTTGGATGCATTCAACATGAAGAACGAGCAGGAAGAGGGGAAATTTGATGCCCAAGGTAACTTCGTCAGGAAAGCAGCAGATCCGGATGCTGTGCACGATTCATGGCTAGAGGGGGTATCGAAGAAGGATATGAAGAAGGCGAAAGAAGCTGCAGACAAACGAGATGAAGAGATTCGGCAGAAGAGGATCGAAGACGACTCGGTACTTACAAGTGATGTCCTGAAGACCTTGATACCATATCTTGAGCGTGGTGAGACAGTACTGGAAGCTCTGGCGCGGCTGGGGAGAGGAAAGGAGAAAAAGAAGCCCAAGTGGCAGCTAAACAAGAACAAGCGGAAAGGACAAGATGCTATGGACGTCGACACGGTGAAAATCTCAGAAGACCCGGCTGAGTTCCGGCGGCGGGAAGCTGTCGAAGCCATTACTGGTGCAGCAGATCAGCTCCTTACACGCGGTCAAGCAGAGATCTACGAAGCCGAGCGGGAATTGCTAATGAGGCAGTATTCTCGAGAAACGGGCGAGGATTGGGTGGATGCCCGAAAGGACGAAGAAGCAGAAGATGACGCAGATGGCTCGAAGCAGTGGGAGTATCGATGGACAGATGCTCGGGATGGAGGGCAGGCCAACGGGCCCTATGACGGTCCCATGATGCTTAGTTGGAACAACGCAGGCTACTTCGGCGATGGCGTCGAATTCAGACAAGCTGGCAAGCAAGGCTGGAATCGAATTGTAGAATTTGTCTGAGTACATGGCTGCGAAATCAGGACAATATACGATTACATTCCGTGGTGGCTCTATCCCGACTCTCATGCTGGAGTAATCGAATGCTCACTTGTTGGGTATCAGTACACAACATTAGACCTTCCCACGAACGCCAGCGCTGCCGGTGGAGGATTCTATCTACGACATTACCACGTCGCCATTTGTTATAGCGAGACTGACGGCTCCCTCATCACCAATGAACCGTTTTTCGAACTCGCTCACGAACTTCACGCTCCTAGCAGGATCATAGAAAAGTTGGTAACTTCTCTCCACATCCTGCTGGTCGATCTTTTCCACTCTTCGCTTTTGGGCGAGCAAAGTGGAAGTTGTGATCAGATTGCTGGCATACCTCAGCCCGCACTCTTTGCCGATCTTCGTTAGCAATTCCAAAGCATTCGGCGTAACCTCCACTTCCTCTTCTTGCGCCCTTATCGCAAGGATCTGCCGTATATCTTCTTCACCGTATGGCTGCGTGCTCACGATAACGACGCGATCTAAGAAGTCGAGCGGAAGGCCGTGAGGGGAGCGATAGTTGGTGCCGCGTATCCTTGTATTGCCCCGGTTGCTCGCCATAATGACAATAGGAGCGAGCTCATCCTCGAGAGCGCGGTTAATATAGGAGAAGCATTCGATGTCAAGCATGTGGACTTCGTCGATGAAGAGAACACCAGGTACTATCACGGCTTTACCTTCCTCCTTCCACTCGCCGACTTTGGTGTTTATCTGATCTCGGACTTCGCTTCTGATCTCTCCAGTGTCGCCTGAGAAGAGCGCAAGGAAGCCTTGGGTTCGGGAGTTGATCACATCTATCTCGTGAAGGCTGACCGTATGTTCCACCTCTTTCCGCTTCTGCAATTCACCGTCTGGACATTGCACAAATTTGGTGTCTGCGCCCATTGCATCGTAGTCGCGTGATCGAGTATAGGAACGGCCGAGCTTTGTGATCTTGCCGGATGATTTGTCTATCGAGATGACATCGCCGGCCATAACACGCTCTTTGGACATCGAGTCAATCATCTTCGTGCCCATATCGTAGATCGTTTCCATATCCGTGGTTTTGATGGTTAGTTTGCCTTGCTTGTTACCCTGTAGTCAAGCTTGCTGTGAGCTCCCAAGTTCATGTTCTTCTAAGACATTCTCTTACCCCAGTGACACTCCGATCTATCTGTATTTCAACAACCTCCCCTTCAATCAGCTCGCTCTCTTCTTTTATCTTCACTCCTATTGATTTTCTGAATGCCTGTGTCAAAGCCTCTGTCTTCGACATTTCCAACGAAAATATCTCTGAAGAGGTCTGCATGGTGAACGGCGTGTCTGGCCCTAGTGACTGAGCCATTCCCATCGCTATTGCTGTTTTCCCTGTACTTGGGGGACCTGCGATCAAGACCGCCCTCCCAGCGATCTTACCCTCTTTGACCATTTGTAGTATGATCGCGGCTGACTTTCTGGCTCGTTCTTGTCCGACCAACCCTTGCGAGGACGGCCTCGGAATAAGAGAATCCTCATCGACTCCAAGGCCTCGAATGTGTGAATGGGCTGCGATGAGATTGAGGCCACGAAGGTCGCGGCTCTCTGAGACCGTTGAGATAGCCTGTAGGAGATGTTAGCAGCCGTACCGTAGTGGAGTTTCTCGACTGACAGCCGCCATTGTGGAATGTATTGCGTAGAGAACTGGAAAAATTAGATTTATTTCCTACACCTGTAGCTCAGAGAGTATTCGGGTCTATTGATTACGGCACTAAGCTAGCGCGGATCCTCTTTTGGTACCATCTATTTGGTCCAATACTACCAACTTTCGCTTCCCGATGAGCAAAATCGTTCAATATCGACTCAATGCTTCTTCAACGACGGTTCTTCCCTTGCCCTGTTTCACCTTTCTCAGCTTCCCGAGCATTGCGATTATGCTGGATGCGAGGACTACGGGCCATGTCTGGCCTCTTGGAGGTTTCCCTATATCCCAATGCCGAGCTACGACCATGCTCAGTCTCTACTTGCGTCGCATCGGAAGTTAAGTGGTCTCCTCAACTCGTATTTCATTTCTCTTCTACTCTCTTCTATCGTCTTTGCCGCCGCTACATCCGTTGGGGCATTCACACCCCCAATACCTGAGGAAATCGCATCAAAAGAACGATCGACCGCTAGGCCCAAAACTGCCTACGGCAATCCTTAACAAAACAGAGAATAACGTCGCGCCTCGCCGACTTCCCGACCTTCACACTATCAACATCGATCCCACATCTCCACCACCAGTCAACAACGCCAACACAGCCCTGCGAAGACTCCATCGCAGTCGCGTAATCACACTCAACATCATCTGACTTACCGATAGACATCACACGCGAAATGGCTGGCGGAAAGGGAAAATCAACTGGTGGGAAGGCAGGGCCGAAGGAGGCAGCAGGAAAGACTCAGAAGTCGCACTCTGCCAAAGCTGGTCTTCAGGTCAGTGTCATACCCTGTATCACCTTACTCTCCTGCCAAAACCACACTGATCGCGTGCCCTTCGTAAGATTGGGAAACGCGTCTTGTTCATCTGCATGATTATTTGAGTCGCATTTATCACACAGTCTTGCTGACTGAAAACATTCAACGTCTAGTTTCCTTGCGGCCGTGTCAAGCGTTTCTTAAAGAACAATACTCAAAATAAAATGAGAGTTGGCGCCAAAGGTATGCTTGATCCTTGATCTACCTCCGCCCAAACCGGATCCAATACGTACTCATCTTCCACAAACATTTGAACTAACCCTCTTTACCCGCCAGCCGCCGTCTACGTCACAGCCGTCCTCGAATACCTCACCGCCGAAGTCCTCGAGCTCGCCGGTAACGCCGCCAAAGATCTCAAAGTCAAGCGAATCACACCCCGCCACTTACAGCTCGCCATCCGCGGCGACGAAGAGCTGGATACCCTGATCCGCGCGACGATCGCCTTCGGTGGCGTCCTCCCCCACATCAACCGCGCGCTGTTGCTGAAGGTGGAGCAAAAGAAGAAGGGTGGGAAAGCGGATGCTTGAGCTATAGAAAGGGTATCGGTCATGACGATGTGAAGGTTCTGCGATAAGCGGTGCAAGAGCAATATGAGGCAGTTATGTATTGTTATACGGATGGAGGGTGGGTGGTGCCCGGCTTTCCTTAGGTACCAAGTGCTGTTCAAGGCAGCAGTTAGCTTTTCCTCGGGATTTCGTGTACTCTTGGCACGCTGAGCAATAGAAAGGTCGTCAAAACTCCGTGCATGATCCGATTGCGAACCTTGGACTGGTTCCTACAATCAATTTGGATCTGAATACCGTACGCCGAAAGCGACTTTTTGACGTGATGGAGCTTTGTATACATCACTTGTTGCTGCTTATATATCAGGCAACCGCTTTGAAACCATAACACATCATGGCGACTATATTCAGCCTTCTAAGTCTCATCAATTGTGGCTCTGCTCCTGATTATCCATTGTAATCGGGGCTCCCCTAGTCGCAAGCTCTAGGGGGGCCCCGATTACCGCCTCTCATACGATGTTAATCCGTTTGGTGCGCTACTAGCATTCATACGACGAGCAGGTTTTCTCAAAGAGTAGAAGGCTGTGAGGACGTGAGTCTTTATGTATTATGATTATTCTATTCGATAGCCCAATTTTTATGATTGGTGAAATCGCCTTGACCGGCCGACAAATCTCGGACATCTTTTTGAACATGGCACACTTTGAGATAGAATCGTAGAATGACAGCGCCGACGCAATGCTCCAATCCACCTGTATACCCAATAGCTTTACAGCTCAATAGTACTAACGTGCCGCGAATCGCATCTCGCTCGCGCCGACGTCGAAGACGGCCAGCACGTTCTTCAGGAAGGGCTCTCCTAGGAGAGGAACACCACCATTCCCCGTGAGCGTAACACCTGAGATGCATTCGCCAGTGTTCAGCGGGATGATCATGTCCAATGGGTTGATGTAGAACGTCTCCATGCCGATCTTCACGCCGAACCTGGGGGCCTTGGCGTTGCAGGGCACGGTGTAATATCCGAGACTCTTGCGGTAGACGGCGGGGGGATCGAAGAGCGCATTGACGGCGCTGGCGATTGTCGGGGGTAAGTAATTCACGGGGGTTCCGCTGTCGATTACGACTTGGACCTTGGTGGGGTCGTTGGGGTTGCCGAAGTAGGTGAGCCAGGAGCCGGTGTTCCAGTTGCTTTGCGCGCTTTGGTATTGGAAGCCGTTGGTGGTGATGACGTAGAAGGTGTAGAAGGTTTTGGCGAGGGCGACGCCGTAGGTGGTGAGGAGCTGGAAGGGGGAGCTGGCGAAGGTGGGATCAAATGGGATATCCGGTGTACCGCCGATCGCGAGGTGCCCGGTTCCATCGCGGTCGAGAGCGATGCTGAAAATCTGAGGGACGGATCCTTCGACATACATGGAGGTGAAGAGTGGGTTGTAGGGTATCTGGTTGTCTACCGGGTCTGCGGCGTAGTTCGTTCCTGAGAACGCTCGAGTGTTGGCTGGGAAGCCAAGGCCAAGGACACCACTGGATACTCCATCGCCTGCCCACCTTGCAACTTCCACAAGGGCAACCTGCGCATCGTTCACTGTTATACCAGCAAGAGTAACCTTTTCTTTCCCAAAGACCCCGTTCAAGGACCGCTCATCTGAATACGCAATTTCGAAGTTTTCGTTGTCGATTGGAATGAAGGTAGATGATCTAGTATAGGTAGCTCCAAGCATGCAATCGCTCTGTGCACCCTTGAGGCAAGTGAAGTTGCTTTCCGCAAGCCAGGTATCCGAACTCCCGGTGTCGACGATAACAGTAAAGTCCTGATCGCCAAATTGTATCGAAGTCGTGTAGGCGAGACCTTTCAATGATGTTAGTAGTTGCTCGTAGATGTGCGTTCGGACTGCCATACCCGTTTCATCAGCTTTCAAGGTGCTGGTGCCGTACGTGCCCTCGACTTCCGGCGCGCCGTTACCCTGAGCAAGTGCTTTTGAATAGCGTGTCTTTGAAGAGCTGCCGGTGCTCTTCTGTAATTTCATGACGTTCCCCGGAGCTGCTTTCGAGTTTGAGCTGGGCGAGCCAGTAGCCTTTGGTGTATGGGTTGCGACTGAGAAGGAGGAGCCGGCCGCTTGAGTGAGTGGAAGATGCAGACCCCATATCGCGGTGAGTACTAAGCAGTTAAGACTATTGATATGATACATAGCGAATGTGTAGGTTAACGACAGTGGTGTAGAAAGGAAGCAACGCGTCAAGAATTCATCAAGGAGTGATTATAGACAGGGTAAAGTAAGTGGTACAGGATATTGGAGGAGGAGGAAGTACGACATACTCTAGCAGGAGACATGGTCAGGGGAAGTCCACCCCACATGATTCGTACCTTACACAGTCGAAACTCAAACACAAACAGGCGTCAAACAGGAACAGGGACAGGAACAGGGGAAGAAGAGAAGTCGATCGCCGAGACGACCAATCGCCAGCACCAAAGCGGTAATGAAGCTAAGAATAGGCTAAATCCAATTTGGCCTGGCGGTTCCTGGCGGGAAGGAAAAGGGGTCGCCGAATGAGAGGCCAGCATATTCTATGTCCAGATCGACCGACGACATGAGTTGATATCATCCACCAATAAAAAGGGCATGGTGATCTGAGACAATTGTTCCGCCAATTGCGAACACTTCACCCGCAACCTTCTGCGCGAGACGCCGTTTCAGGCCTGAAATGAGCCAAGCGTGCCAGGGACCAGATGTCTTGGCACGATGGATGCTCCCGCACTTCTCCCTTCCTCCGTATAACCTACCACCACCACAACCGTTGTCTTCAACCCTCCCCTACTCGAAGAAGTGTCTGGCCGACAGTTAACCCAATTGACTACAAACCGTCATGACCATTCAACTATCATGCTGTTTCGCAGTGTGTATCTACGGTCTAACGACGGATCAACATCCCGTGTGTCAGGCCGCAGCTGAGGCCCCCAACCGACCATGAGTCCAACAATGAATGGAAAGCGGGACATTGGGAACACTATAGCCAATCCGCTGCCTTGGCTTCGCTGAATCGAGTCCTACGGATACCAACGCCGAGTGTTGGATCGCCTTCACTCCGTCAATGCTACAACAGTACGTTTGAGGGATCACCGCATAACAGACGTGCACTGCTGTCCAACGGTAGAGGATATGGGGAATGAACTCCGTTGGCAAAGTCTGTCATGCAACTGGGCAGAGCTGCCATCTTCGGCACTCCATCTCCATCCACGTGAAATGTCCTCCTACTAGCCACGGCGTACATGATTGTCCAACTGTGTGTGAAGTTCTGCGCTTGCAACAGGGTCTTCTCGTGGAGACGTTAGCACGGGAATGCCGAGGAATGGCCCGTGACCTTCAAGTCATCCCTGCCCTGGTTCATCTGTCATTACATTGAAGCGGTCTTCGCTGGTAGACCCACCAACAGGCTTAGGACCCGGTTGCGCCGTGTTTCTGGACTTGATCTTACATCGAATGGCATTCGAATTCCTCGGAACATATCAGCTCAATACGGCGCTCATTTGATGACTAAGTCTTTCTTTGTTTCGAAAAGTTATCCGCAATTCACTCGTACCAAAAAGGTTTCGCCTACTTTTCGGTTTGCAGAATATTGCGATCTTATGGTGTATCTCAACAGTCTATCCGAGGGACCTCTCTTCGCCTTTGTCGGATCCTAAATCTACTTCTGTGGCCTCGGGGCTGTTCACTGGCCAAATTAAGTATGATGCCTCTGGGCTGCTTTTCCTTAATTGAAATTTTCCTTCCAAGCCACTAAAACATGTCATAGCATTACGAACATCGATAGTGAGTGATCTAACCTATACATATCTTGGCAACAGTCGTTCTTCTTGAGCTTTCTATCGTTGCTGGTAGGTCAGCGCTGTTAGCAAAGGACGGCACAACGACAGGTAATCGCAAGAGATTGGCACATGACAAACACGTGTGTGCACTAGGTACGTTCAGGGAGGTGCTTATGTCGATCGACTACTGGTGTACAGATCGTCTTTAGATAACAGTAGTTAGGTTTAGTAGGTAGACTGACCCATTATTCGTCTTCAGGATTTCAGTTTCTCGTGGATCTGCCCTCTAGAAGGTGCCTATATATTATGTACAGACTTTTTTACGGCAACTCATTTACTTGATTGGATCTCATGTGAGAACGATCATTATTTGCACTAGGACGCAGCAATAAGTCGCCACATATATGTCATACCAGGATCTCATATCGTATCTCAATGGCTACTCCCCAGGCCTCTCTCGGGACCTTTTCCTTTGTGAGTGTTGTCACAATTGTGTTGTCCGCGATTACAATGAAGGCTTTGTTATACACGATCCTTTGTGCAACACAATTCTCTTTGTGGCCTCTCCCCTCATAGCCCGCGGGACGACGAGTCATTTTGAACACCCTCCCATATACCTTGACCTTCATCTTCGACCTACGGAAACTCTATCCGGTAAACTGCTGGCTCCTAATATATATACACAAATATACATCCGTCAGACTTGCACGATGATCTGGGAGACAGATATCTCACGAGGTTCTCAAGCCATGGATTTCTCCAGAGGGGAGGAGGGCTATGGGGCCCACCAACTGCAACTTCCTGGATCCACCTCGGCGGTCTCAGCGACTCAAAATCAATTGAGATTGAACCAGGAGGATCGCAATCACCCAAATCAATCCCCATCGCCCAGTAAGTCCCCTAACATATTGTGGGGATCTGGATCCGAACTAATTCCTGTACGTCAACAAAAATCGCGCAGCTGGAAAGCACCATTGCCTTCGATGCCGTTCTGCCAGAAAGTTAGTAGTATGACGAGGTCCCGTTTCGGTGAAGCTTATAGTTACAGAGACCTCGGTCAAATCGGCTCAGGGGGATTTGGAAATTGCTTTCTACTCGAACGTAGCACGGATAAGGCTTTGCGGGTCTGCAAAGTTCAACAACGAGCTTATTGTTACAAGACCGAAGCCTATGAAGATAGGCCTATCGAAGCCAGCATACTTCATGACATCCTCCCTCAACACGACCGTATCCTCCGCCTTCATGAGGTAGTTTTCCAGACCCACACAGTCCAGCTTTACTACGACTTCTATAATAGAGGGGATCTCCACGATTTGATCGAGAATTATCGAGACCAATGGCAACAAATCCCAGAAGAGTTCCTGTGGCATGCGTACCGACAGATATCTGAGGGGCTGGCATTCATACATCATGGATATGACAAACGAGCGCTTTGTCCACCACCAGCGGAATGGAATCCCATAATTCACGGCGATGTTAAACCCAAGAACATTTTTCTCGGTCCTCCAGACTCATTCTCCAATGACCCTCTCGCTAGAGAATATCCCTCAATCGTTCTCGGCGACTTCGGGCTGGCGGACCTCCATCCTTCACGTCGTTGGGGAACTCCTATCTGGCAACCTCCAGAGCTACCAATGCTCTCCAAGAAATCCGATGTATGGGGTGCCGGTGCTGTGATACATGCGCTGGCTCACGAAGGCAAGCCACCAATACTTGACTTACCCAGTTTTACCTCGAATATGACATGGGAGGCGTGGTGCGAGAATCCTGACGCTAGACAGCCAATTCCATTTGTTCCAACATACAGCCCCGAGTTGCAAGATTGCGTCCTAAGCGCTCTCGACTTCGATCCCTTGAGGCGGCTTACCAGCTATCAACTCTATTCGAAAGTGACGGCCGTATGGAACGTCCAGATGGCCCCATATTTGAACGACGTGTCTCCTCTAATATCACCCGCGTCCTACAAGGAATATGGTGAGAACGGCGTCACTTTGAACGCCAAAGACTGCGATATGGTCTCGGAACAGGACCGAACAGCAAAGGATGCTATTGAAGCTCACAAGGCCTTCTGATGTGGGACAACCCCGCCTGGCTGGTTCTGGCCGTTTCTCTAGGCCAGACATCTCGTTTCCGTCCTTCTTCAATGCGATAGCGGTGAAGAAGCAGGAGATCAGAGGAAAGCTATTGAAGAGATGATGTGGCCATGGTGATTGTAGAGCAAGGCTCAATGACAGCACGTCAGTGTGGAGATTATCATGGCGAAGGGAAGTTGTTACTGACTGGAGAATGTTGTGCTTTATGATATCGTATCGCTGACACTACCACCGTAGGAGTATGAGGCCCTTGAAGACGGTGGCATCACCTGGAACGTAACTCGCAACAAGTAGTTTGCATAGCTTCGGGGGTTACCGCTAGTGAGAGCGCAGAAATCCGTGAGTGTTCGATCGGGCGGTCCATTGAAGCCGAAGAAGGTATGTATGTTTTTTGGGAGTGAAACACTCACGTGTTCCTAACAGGATAAGATTGAAGCTATCGGTAACACCTTGTAAGTGAGTTCGACAGGTCAGTACATCAGGCCTAGAGTCGGACTGTTTAGCGATGATGCTTCTATGGTGGATCTAGGTTTTCTTACACAATTGAAAAGTGGTGGGTGGATATATTTGATCTGGCTTTGCATGTGATTCCTCTGTCTCAATACGTTGATTGTAATTTCCTTCGATCTATGGAATTTCCTCTAAAATTGCTCCTGTTGAATTACTGGTGAATCTCCCTGTTGTTTGTCTCATGCGAAAGGTCCTGGGTAATGGAGGGGGACGACCAATGTAGGTAGTCAAACCCCTTTGTCCTAATCAAGCCGAGTGCTGTTCATCCCCATTGAGATCCACTTCTCTACCATTGCATTCCTTGAGGGTCACGGTAATGAACTAGTCTTAGCTTCTGGCACTACCGAACAAACCTGTCTCAAGGAACAATATCATGTTAATCTCACGAGCCTGCCCAAAATTTTACTTCTAAGAACCGTCAATGAAAGCGGATGGATCAGCGAGAAGGCCCAAGCAGGTACAGCCCGTGCAACCAAAGGGCTAGATGATAACGGCAAGCCATAACCGGTTCTGGGATTGCTATATATGAACTCCATTGAGTAACAATAAGGACATACTCGAGCAATGATGCATATTCCCTACATGTATATCCAGCCAGGGGCAGGTATTTGAGCAACGAGATCTGTGTCTCGTATACAAAATCGTTGCTAGCTGCCACAGCTTCTTACCCCTACAATTCGTTGCCCAATCTCACTTCACATCAACCACATAGCGCCAAAACACCAGCCGACGACTAAGACGATCACCCGGCACCCCCTCTAATCTCCTCTCTCTTCCTCCTCCCAACCTCCCACAGTCCTCACCAACAAGCCCCATATCCTCGACTCTCCATCATCCCTTAAACCTCCCCCACTCCCTCGTTTACACAAACCATACAATCCATCAAACAACAGTCAACATGCAGTGGGGTCCAAAGTCCGACGCAAAGGTATGTCAATCAGTCAACTCACTTCTTTCAAAGCTTGCACCGTGCGTTCCAGTCCTCGCACCCTACAATATAGGCGGCGAATGACAAACAACTCTTTGAGTGAATGCTTTGCTGATATTTAAGTATAGCTCTTTATGCATGTCATTTCCGTCGGCAAGGTAAAGCTTGATTACGAGACTCTCGCTGTCGCTATGGGTGAGGGTAAGTTTTTCATTTCCTAGTTTCTGAGATGTGATCTTGGGGTTTTTACGCTGGTATCACCCCATCTACCAGCGTCTATTGAAGGCCATGCCATCTCTAGCCTCTTGTTGGCGCCTGGCGAGTCTGCATCACGGCTATGCATGAGTCAAAACTTTCATTACTGAAGCAGTACACATCAACACACATCTACCCCACCTTCACCTCTATCCATGATTTCGACATAAGTTTCCACAATCTCCAGAAATACTCAACAACGAGCTAACACTCCCCCCTTCCAGCCTGCACCGCCAGAGCAATCAGGCACCGCATCGCCAAGCTCCGCGCCCAGGCAGCCGAGCAGAACACTCCAACCCCAGCGCCCGCATCCAGCTCCCCCTCATCCCCCAAGCGCGGCCCAAATAAGCGTCCTCGTACCCCCGTCACCCCAGATCTCAGCACAGCAACTTCTTCACCCGCTACCCTAATCAGCGACACCAAGGACGCCGCAACTGCCACGGTTTCTAAAGCCGGTGATGACGAAATCACGCCGGCAAAGAATGGTATTGTCCGCGGTGTAAGTGTAAGGAGCAAGCGCACCGCCGCGGGCAAAGCGAAGGGAAGTCCGTTGAAGGTGGAGATTAAGGCGGATGAGTGGGAAGAAGATGTAGAAGTTGAGGTTGAGACGCCTAGTAAGGTAATTTAAGTTTCTTCCTTTGAAAATATAACATATCCATTGCGCATCGTGCAGAATAGGATAGAGGAGGCTGATTTTCTATACAGAAACCTAGACTTAGTGGTTCTGGTGCTTGAGATGGCGTTGGGACTTAGGACGTAATGGGGGCTTTAGCGTTCGGTAGGATGGATGGGCGGGATGGAATGAATGGGGGGAGGTATGTTGTGTTTAGGATAGGGAGTATTCGTTCCTATCGTTCAGGAGATGTAAGAGCGCGAGATCTTTTAAGTGTCGGGATCTTTTATTCTACGCCTGAGGTGCGTTGATGGGGGGTTTCGTAAAGGGATCTTCGGATTTCCGTTGGTGGATGGAGGGTGTGATGGTGTATACATCACACTATAATATATACCTGTAAGCATATTCTCGATACGTGATCTGCTCCTAGTACTAATCTGATAGGGAGTACGTGTTGTATACTAAAGTATGCCACTGATAATAATACACGTAGCTACTTTAGAGCCATAGCCTACTATCAAGGTAGATGTCAGATCTACTAGGTAGTCCCTTGGCTATCCTCTTCCATCCGCTTTCCAACCACTACCTCCCTCAATCCCCCTCTCCTGCCCTCACTCATCCTCCTCTAAGCAAAATTGCCGTACTCCAACTCCTCAACCCCAAAAGGCGCCGCGTCATGCACATACCCAGCATCAGAAGAGCCATTCGCACCCTGCTGCACATCCTCAACCTTGATACGTCGCAGATACTTAGCCTTCTGCTTGCTAGGCGATTCATCACAGTCGTCGGAGGCGTTCGTGTCGTTGTCTTCGGATGCGAAGCCTTCGGCGTCGTCGCTTGGGTCGCTAGATATGATGGACGGTTTAGCCGTTTTGGTTTATGTTTGTTATATGTATGTAGAAGACGAAGAGACAAGGGGGGTGACATACTCATCGCTCATACGCTTGCGCTTCCCACCCGAAGTTCCAGTGACAGCTTTCCCATGCTTGCTAGGGGTCCCCCCTTTCGTGCCTCCGTTCGTTTTGGCCGGCGTGCGGGGTTTGCGGGGCATGGTGGCTGGGCTTGAGGTCCCGTTGCCGCGGGCATTGGAGACGCTGAAGTGGGTGGCGGCGCCGCTGGCTTTGGACGAGGCGCGGATCTTGACGAGACGCTCGGTGATGGCGCGGGGGGTGGGCTTTTCGAAGTTGTCGGCTGGGTGGGTGGTGGGTGTTAGTGTTGAGGGTGGGATAGGGGGGGAGAGGGAGTTTACGCCAGGCTGCGGATATGGCTTTGGCGTCGGCGTTGACTTGGGAGGTTTCTAGGATTTTGAGGAGGAGCTGTAAGGTGGGGTGGGGTTTAGCTTTTGTGGTGCTGGAGGTTAAGAGATGTGAGTGAGGCTGGAAACTGGTGTCTAGGTGCCGAGAGGGGCAGCCGGGTGACAGTGTTTGGTAGATGAAGTGATGAGTGGAATAGGTGTGACGTAGCAGAGACTTACGATTTGGTCAACCTCAGGGGTCCACTTGATAGGCATTTTCGTGCTGGCCCGATGGAGCGAATATTAAGACTTGGCGTTGATGCTGTGAGTGTGGAGTTAAGGACTGAAGTGAGGATGCGAGAGCGCTTTAGATGATAGAGAGGAAGCTTGGATAGAGTTATGATAAGGTGAAAGTGCGTAGCTCAAATGAGGGAGAGAATACTTTGGTGAAGTAAATGAAGAGAGTGGAGCTGTAAGATTACAGGATGGAAAGAGGAGGGGTTGAAAGGTATCGACACCAGCGAAGTGAATGAGAGGTAACCTTCCAAGGCCGGATCATGGTCGGAGATTACCTAAATGCGAAGGATATGCTTGCTGGGAGTAAAAGCAAAGCCGTACATTACTACATGTAAAGAAGTATCAAGACTGAGAGATGCTAGAATCCTAGCAACGGTCCTTACATCGACCTCCTAGCTTAAGTCGAGCGATGGGCCTAATCATGGGCATCCTCAAAACCTTGTACGATCAGGCAACCACTTTACGCGTGTCTGGACCTGAGCGGCAGCAAATGTTACACTCTGTGATCTGTCATAACGCGTGTTCTTGCATAGTGGACGCGATGAGATGTCGTCGGTAGCGCCAAGATCACGGCGTCGACGATCTTCTCCGCTAAAAGAGTTAGAACTTAGAACTTCTAATAGGATGAATCCCCTGCATTAGCGCGGAGAAGATGTGGAGCTAGCCATGCGCTACAGTGTGCTGGAAACTTTGCTTCGACTTCATGCCTCTGCTCTCCAGACCTCTGTGTCTTTGATGCAGATATGAGTCACAGCCACTTGCTGCAAAGGCTGGCATGGGAGATTGCAGGATGGGGGCTTGAAATAAGCGGTGTGATATATCGGAGTTGGATGCTTGAAGAGTGTGTCGCTGTGATTTCTGGCCTGGAGATACTCTAAGTGTACACGAAGCTAGGATGGAGAACGGGGCCGGCTTGATATCCACTTGCTTTGTCGCTGGCAACCTCGAGAACCTAAGATTATGACTCGGGGGTTTGTTTTGTGATACAACATACATGTTGCCCTTTCCTGAAGTGGGAATAATGAAGACCAGCCAACGAGGCTTCTATGCTTGGCCCAATATCGCACAGGCTGGACATTCGGATAACATCATAAGTGTTGCTAGCCAAAAGACCCCAACAAAGATGTTCATACCAGTCTTTGCCAATTTTGTCGGTACTTCGTTACCAGAAAAGTGAAGCGTTATCGAACGTCGACCTGCATTCAATATAAGCCGATCGGCCGATCTTCTTCCACTTTACAACTTCAATCTTGAAACATCAACGCACATTGCCACCTTTGCTGAGCTGATATAAAACTTTTCAACTATCTGTTGACTTGCTTACAATCAACCACACTTCATTACACAGCTCATCGAGTTCAGTCCGTGAGTTCCACCCCTCTGTTATACTTGGAGCAACGGCTTATTACTACTACCAAGATCGCAAAGCTCCTGCAGTCACGTTGCGAAGTACCTACAACGATCTCACGTCTTCAAGCTTCTCTTCCATCTGCAGGAATATACGCTGTCCTCTCAAACTGTGTATCATTCTAAAGTAAGATTTGACCTCACTCCCATTGCGGTCTGACTGACCAGTATCTTCTCACAGCATCGACAAAATGGTTCAAGGTATGGCAGCCGTCAAGTGGACCCCCGAGAACAACGCCAAGCTTCTCGCTGCTATTGTGTGTCTTCATCCGGGAGCGCTGGACCTCAAGAAACTCGCGTCTGTCTTTGGTTTGTTCACCTAGATCCAGAACCTTTCCTTCTTCAAGATGTTACTCATGTTCGATCGTCCTTTTTGCGACATGTTTCGTGCCTAATTCCTTCAATTAGGTCCCAACGTTCCCAACTCTGCGATCGCATATCGCATGGGCGTACTTCGCAAGGAGGGTGCGGCCTTAGGCCTTGCTTCCAACGGTGGCGCTCATGTTCCAGCAAAGTCAGCAAAGCGTGTTGTAGTCGCGGCCAATAACCAAGGAAAGTCTCGTAAGAGTCTGGGAGGAATGCATAACACTGCGAGGTAAGAAAATAAGATTCTGACCCACTTTCGTCTCATGATGGGGCCTACTGACCTGCCAGCGATGATGACTCCATAGGTTTCAAGGATGAAACCGAGGCCGACCAGGAGGCTACCCCACCCGACACCGATACCTGCGACAATGCCCCGAAGACTCTGGGCGGCTCCGCCAAGCGCCAGAAGACGCTCAGCGGCCGCGTCACCAAGCCTCGCTTCTCCCCTCGCAAGTCCGCCAAGAAGGACTACAAAGCCCTCGAGGATCCTTTCCTGGCAATGGACGGCACAATCGATGGGGATGGGAACAAACTTTTTGACACCGACAAGTCCGACAGCGAGGACACGTTGGCCAGTGATTCCGAATTCACGCACGGCGGGACGCAGGAGACGAACATCAAGATGGAAGAAGCAGTCTAAGACAGTCGCTCACGATTTCGGGCTTCTACCGACAGCTAGCTATCATTATCGTCCTGTTGCATAGCTATTGGAGCGCCTTTATAGCGATCATTGGTTGAAGCGTTAGCAGATGGAATGGCACAGCGTTTATTCATACGTACCTGGAAACTCTAGGTCATCATGCATCTACGTGTACAATAAATATGCAGCTTTGTGCAATGCACAAGCCCAACATCAATCACCGTCACAGCCCACTCGTATCTCCGTGCTTTGACCTTCTCTCTGACCATCTCTCACAATCCCTCTGACCGCTCAATGCAATTCGCTTCTTTCCCAGCAGGGATCAACGTGTATAGTGCGTGCAGACGTAGCTTCCCGGATACGCGGTTTCACGCGGTCAAAAATCCCTGTCGAGCTTGATCTGCACGACGCCAACTTCGAGAAATCGAACTTGAATTCGAAAGCACATTTCTGATTGTGGAAATTCGTTGATCGATCAGTTGCAAAGTACAAGTACTCGATTGCTTATGCCTTGAGAACATCCACCGAGTCCGCATGACAAGATCACTCTTGAAGAACCTGCCATCGTCATCGACTGCGCGATTACACCTGTCTTCGATTCGATCCTCGAAGATCGCTGTTCAATTCTCAAAACCGTGTGGCGTCCAATCGACGGCTCCAGCCATGGCTCGTTCATATGCTAGTACCCGGCTGATGTTTGCTTTGGGGGAAGCTTGGGGGGATGCACGGCACCTATTGCCCTTGCAGTAGCGCGACGCCCATGTAGTCCAATTGGGACGGCGAACGTTGAATTTTCGAATGTGACTGATAACGTTGCTCCTGGATACGGTATCGCACACCCGGTAACAGTTGGGAGCAGTGATGCTTCGGGGTGCAGAAGGGGACTGCAGGGAGGGTGTGAGTCATAGCGTGCACGTCTGTGCTGTGCTGTGTGGGCCAGGCATGTCGGCAGCTGGATGAGAGTGAAGAAGGGGGTTGGTGGGCCAAGGACGTGTGGGTCTGTCAGGCTCGAGAGTGGGTATAAAAAGCACTTCACATCTTCGAGACGAACTCTTTGCTGGTCATACCTGTCAACAATTCAGTCTTGGCATAATTCCAATCCTCCCCTACCTTTACACTGAGATCAATAATATACCTTACGGCACATTATTGCGTAGGTCCAGCCTCTGATAGCTCTCCCAAATTTCCTGCCCTTTAGACCGCCAAGCTAATTTGTCCAGTACAACTCTCTACGTCTACGATCACTCATCCAAACCCCAACTTTTCATCCTCTTGAAAGGCACCCTCGAGATCCACTGTACACCATCGGAATCACGCAAAGATCTTCTCGAAACCTGTCCAGCTTTCATCTTCGCATAATCTGACAACTCAGTGCTTACTACGCAATGCCAATTCCGTGGGGGACCGTCGAGGCTAAGGACCAACTTTTCCTCGCCACCGTGGCTGCTTGTGATCCTAAGGTAGGTTGCAACGTCGTCTGCTTAAGCAGGTCTCGCGAATACACTCATGTTACATGTACAGCTACTTTCAATCATGTCTTTAGCTTTTTTGGTTCAATCCCTCTCTCTCAAAACCAATGCCGCCCAAACAACACAATCTTCATCAGGTCTCTTGCTGATTATCGTGATGCGACCTGTTACCTCTAAAATCTGTTGTGATTGTTGTGAAGCCAGTCTGGCAAGAAAATAGTCACGGAATGATCTGACCAACGTATTGCTCCACAGTTGGACTACCGCAGAATTGCAACTTTCTACGGCCAAGGTATGTCTCCCAAATGTGAACACCAATATATATCACCAATATACATTCCTTCCATTCTGACCACACAACAGGTGCAACATACGACGCCATCGAAGGCCAATTCCGCAAAATCCGCAAAGGCGCCAAAGAACTCAAAGCCAGGGTCGAATCCGGCGAAATCCCCTCCGCACCACCCCGTGGCGCCAAATCTCACCCGACCACCCCTCGCAAACTCCTCGCAACGCCCAAAGATAGGACAGCTACCGGCCGCGTAAGCAAGTCCAGCAACGCTACCCCCACCAAGAAAAACGGCAGCTTTGCCCGGCCGATCAAGGAGGAGAACGAGAGCAGCGCGAGCAGTATCTATGATTCGCAGAGCCAGTTGGAGAGTGCGTCTGAGGAGGTGGCGGACTGGACTGTGGGTTTGGATGCGGCGTTTGGACGTGGTGGTGCTGGGGGGACCAGGGGGGGTGTAGAGGGGGGTGAGTTTGATTTTGGGTATGGTCAGCTTGAGATGGAGGAGGGGGTGTGAGATTGTGGGGTCTAGTTGGGACGCGTTATGGTAGGAATGTGATGGATCGTCTCGATGTAGAAAGATTAGTATGTTTCCAAACTAGTCTGCATGCATGCATCTCTTTAAGAACAGGCCAAGGTATCTTGCCTCTCTTCTACTATATGAATCTTCGATAGTACAGGTAAGTGCAACATACACACCCACGAAAGTATGCCATCACCCGCGGTGTTATAAATTATAACCATACCCAGAATCCCCTAGCTCATTCGCGTATCCATCAACAACTCCGATACGCCGAAAACCCTTCACTTCCACCCACCCACACAACCACTTACCTCAGTGATCTTCCCTCTTCCAACTCCTTCCAGCATCCTTCCATCCATAACTCCACAACACTCAACCATACCCATCTATTACAACTCAACCCACCCAACCTGACCCAACAGTAAGTCCTACCCTCTTCTCCCACGCACATACACTTCCGTCCTCTATTCTGAAATCCCTTTCATCACCTCAAAACTTTCACCGAAAAACGAATCTGCGCATTTACCTCACTTCACCTTACACAGCTCACACACCTCACACACCTTACCTCCCCTCATACACCTCAACACAAAACGCTCACATTGCTTCACAGTACAAACCCCCATACGACACGAATACCCGTCCTAAAACGCTTTCTAAAAGTCAAATTCAAGATTCGGCAAAAATGCCCAACGTCCTCATCAACTGGAAGGCCGAGAATGCCTATCCGCGTCTCATCGCCGCGCTGGTGGCTAGCCTTGAGGGAAATGCGAAGGTATGTGAGGTTTTTTGAATTTATTTGGAACTATGGGCGTACTCTTATCTTATGCTAAGGTTTTGATTTCCGGAATCCATAGGTCTCGTTCCTCTCAATCCTTTTAATATTTACCTATTTCCTTGAGAACCCACTTTTCTTTTCCGCGTCTACGTTCTCTATGTTGTACTTATCCTACTCTCCGGCCTTCTCTCCTCTTCCCCTTTCCCAATCTCCTCGTGTCTTTCGAAGAAATCTCCTATGGATCCTGTGAACTCCCTTGGAAGATGTCTACTAACACCCATTCCTCCCTACACAGATCGATTACAATAAAATCGCTGCTCTTTACGGTCAAGGTCAGTCCAATCTTCGCTCTCTCCTTTTACCATCCCCCTCCCTCTTTCCCCCCTTCACTCCCCTTCCTATCCTTCCCTCTGTCCCCGCCCTCACACCCTCATCCCCTTCCCCCTTCCCCAATCCCAATACCTCTCTCTTACTAACCCGCCCCCCTCTTCCAGGCGCAACATACAACAGCATCGAAGGCCGCTTCCGCATCATTAAAAAAGACGCTTTGGAACTAAAAGCCTTGCTCAAGAATGGCTCTACGGAATCTACTCCTGCTGTAGAGAAGGCGGAGAAGAAGAAAGGGCCCAAGGGGAAGAAAGAGGGCGATAAGGTTATCGGCGGGAGAGTTGGGAAGGGGGAGGGGAAGGTGGGGGGCAAGGGTAGGGCGAATGGCAAGGGAGGGAAGAAAGATAAAGGGGTGGAGAGTGTAAATGGGGATGAGGGATTGGAGGAGGAAGAAGATGTGGAGGATGTGATTGAGGAGGCATATTAAGAGGATGCGTTTGTGGATATGGGTGTAGAGGGGATTAGTTGGTGGATGGGTGGATAAGGATTTCAGCGTCCTCGTTATTGGTGATTGGATGGAGCGATGGACGGATGGATGGAAACTCAAGCAAGTCTAGCGCTTGTGATTATCATTGTGATTGCAACCATCATTACAACAATCGTACGCCGTCGTTTGCGTAAATCAGCGCACGCGACCCATAGATAGCTGCAAACAATAATAAACCGCTTTACTATCCCTCCCATATCCCCTCCATATCCCATATCCCATATCCCATCTCCTATAATCTAAAATCCTCCCCTCCCCTCCCTCCTCCCCTCCCTCCTCCCCTTTCCCTAAAAGAGTGCGCTTCATCAAGCTCCATCAAGCCCCGCCTCAATATACAACACCACAAGCCTTCCATTCCATCTGAAAACGCAGAACATCAAAAACCAGCCATACAGAGACAACCAAAGTGTAGGAATGGAATTACAAGACGTTAATTGGTTTTGCTTTGATTTGATTTATGTACGAGCTATATTAGGTATCTTATCATCTAACCCACGGAAAAGCGTTTGACCATGGCTTATGCTAGTATGGCAGCCGCTAATGATGCTTAGATCTGATGAAGTTGATGTCTTGCGCTTTGAAGCTTCTAAAGCTTCCTTCCAAACCTTTCAAGTCTTCCAACCCGTTCTGAAAGTTTCATTCGCAGGTCTCAATCACACCCTTTCCTTTCCTTTCCTTTCCTTTCCAGATCCCAGATCCCAGATCCCAAAGCCGACTAAGCGAAGTAGAAGAACGGTACATCCGATCGATGGAAAGGAAGGAAAGGAAGCGAAGGGCTATACTTCGTTGATACTATAATATTGCGGGGATAAGTATTTGTATTTTTGTGACTGTAGAGGGTAGAGGGTGGATGATAGGGAGTAGGGGGTAGATGATAGGGAGTAGGGGGTAGATGATAGGGAGTGGGGAATATGAAGGAGTAGCATACATCTCATCACCGAACCCTCCACCTCCAGCTTCATCTTCAACCTCAGTCTTGATACCAACACAACTCCCCCCCTCCACTATCAACCCATCCTTTTCGGCTTTGAGTTTGCGGATCTTAGTTGCGTTAGGATTGGAAAAATCTTCTTCGTCATCTATAGTTGGGGAGGCGGCTTTGCGCTTTTTGGTAGATGCGGATGGGGTTGATTTTGTGGTGGCGGTGGATGGGGAAGGTTTGTTTTTGTCCTTGGTGAGGGCGGATTTGCCGTCCAAAGCTTCGGAGTCTCGTTTTAGGTTTTGGTATTTTTGCCTGTGTATGTTTGATGTTAGTGGAATGGTAGGGGGGAAGCGGAGGTGTGGAGATGTGTGAGATGTACAGTTGAGAGTTGCGTTTGGGAGGGATTTGGATTCTGCGAGCTTGATAGGCGACAGGTGTGGGATATTGATGACATTGACAGGGGATGGGAGGGAGGCGTACCGTACAGCTTCGTATGTGTACCCTTTACCCATCGCGCTGGCGATTTCCTCCCAGGTGGTACGGGAGATCTTGGGGTTGTTCGTTTTGATGACGGTGAGGAGGAGTTTCACTTCGTTTTCGGCGGTCCAGGATGGCATTTTGGCTGTGTGTGTTGTGGATGGAGTTGAGAGTACTGTACTGTAGTGGTGAGATGAAGCTTGTGAGTAAGATGGGAAAATGGTGTGGGGGGAATTGATGTTGTAAGTAGAGGGTCTTTGGTGGTTGGAGGTGGAGTGAACTGAAGATCTGAAAGGATGAGAGGATGATGATTATAGTAAGTGAAGGAGCGGGTTTTATAGGGCCGAAGATTATGCTGGTGAAGTTCGGATCGGATGTTACCTTGGTTTCACTTGATTTACGGTCCAGCTGGTAGTTTACGATCCTTGTGATATGGTTACAAATGATGGGATATAGAATTCTAGACGATTTAGTACCCTGACCCGTTCGCTTGGCCATGCCGATTCTTTAGGCCTACCGTCCATGGATTTGATTAACATTCGAAAGACTCGAGACACTTAGTACCAACTCCGATAATTCGCAAAGTTCTCTGAAATAGTAGCGGTTAAGGAGGCTTACGGCTCAATATAGAGGTACCTCTTTCCGAGCACCCTTACAGGAATGCGGCATACGTGACTTAACGATGGCATATAGATAAGGGAGCCCAATACTGTGTACCTGTGAAAGGATATCATTGCTTAGGATATACTCACCAAAGAAGTCCATTTGCCCGTACGAATGTATCCAAGCTATTCCAATTATCAAAAGAGTCGTTGCTACTCATGAACCATCCCTGATCAGATAACTTCCGAAAGATGCCCGGAGCGTGACTGGTCAATGTCTTATCTGGAAGCAATCGGTCAAAACATCTCAATGGTCTTCATACGGAGAGCCAAAATTCTTTCGATACGGTTTCTGGCTGTGAAGGGTTTAGCTCCCACTGTCTAGGCGAGGGAAACTTCTTCAACAGTTTCGTCATCAAGTCACAGCTGACTTTTTCGAAGGCGATAACGGTGACTGATTCACATCAAGACCCAAGCCAGGCCGTCACTGCTTTCGAGATTCAATCTTCCCTTTTGGCCAGAAATACATATCGGGTGCCGAGCAGTAAGTATTAGGTTCCATTACGACAAGTATCGATCGCTCACCGACCTTTGGGTCCTCCTTTTAAGCCTCTCATAATCGGCAGAAAGAGTCTTTGTAGAACAACGAGCCTGCGAGAGACACGCACCATGCCCACAAATAGAGCTTTATCATGGGTTTCTCCAACCATCTTGAGGTAGCTGCATCCTAAATCAACCAAATCAGGCATATTCCCAGTATACCCAGCATTAAGCATACTTACTGACTAGCCTCATAGATCGATTGCCATTGGTCCGCGGACCAACTGGTCATCGCTAACAGACACGCTACTCCTGAGGACTCTTCTATTGTGGCATCGCATATGGATGGCATTCATTCCATACCTTGGTAGTCTAGGTCCGTAATTCGAGGACGAAAGGAGGTCAAAGCACCGTACAAGAAGCACCCAGCCTAAGCACAGAAGTCTGTGGGGAAAGGATGAATATTCGTCAAGGAAGAATTCGTGGTCTGAAAGTGGCTCGAAGACAGTATGGAGCGGATGCAAAGATTTTAGAAGGTCGTGAAGGCAAATATGTGGGTCAAGCACAACCCTATGACCAAGGCTGAGCTAGGAGTGGAGGAGCGAGGAGTTTAGCCGGCCGTGAAGGAGGTAGACGCTGGGGATGTCGATCAAATGTCTCCAGAACACTCGATTACTAAGGGGGGAGGTCGAAGTAGCAAAGGAGCTCAGCTGTCGTACCTAGAGCGGTTTATGGCGAAGAATGAGACTGCTGTAAAGTCGGAGCTTGTTTGAGCACGATAAGGGATGCTGTCTTAGCCTTGAATGATGTGTGTGCATCCAATAGAACAACAAGCAAGGAAATTCATTCCTCAGATATGATGACGCTCAAACCAGACAGTATCAGCGCAAGAATTGGGGACAGTATCATGCCATCTCTCCTGGCATATTCCACGTTACCAGCGGCTTAATGCTCGCACGAATTGACTATACCAACACCCATTTCCAGGGTCATCCGCAAAGTGACGGTTTCACGCACTCGTCTTCATAGCCCTTAGCTGACTTACCATACATCTCTCATGTAGCACGCTCCCTCATTGTCGCGAATGGACTGTGGTACTCTACCATGTTCCTAACGTGGGACGCTATTGACGAAGACTGAGCTCCTCAAGGCAGCTTCAGACGTGGGGTTGATCTGAACAGCTCAGGCTCTATATAAGCAGAGCCGCTGGCCAATATCACAGGATCACTTGGGAGCGAAGCAACGATAGCAGATCCTCGCATTTTCCAGTATCGAACCGCAGTCGAATGTATTTGACGACGCCTTTGTCGTAGAGTGAGTTCTTTTCGTAACGATATATCAGAATCGCAGTTGTGTCTTCAAGATCTGGTCTTATAAAACGATCTACAGCAACAGGCTATTGATATAGTCCGCCATACTTTGTGATCTTTGGAAGGGAGCATAGCCATGACATCCATAAGTTCACATACTATTAGTCTTAGCATTCAAAATGGCATCCAACTCGAAGAGTCATTCACGCCAAGATCTTAGTAGCCACGGACCCGGTGCGATGGATTAACGTTCGTACTACAATTGATACTGACTTTTATATGCTGAGTCGAAGGACACGAATGCCAAGCCGGGCAGACACGTAGCTAAGCCTCTTTCGGTCGTCTTTAAGCACTAGCTTCATGGAGCTAACCGTATGGGTACTAGCTATCAATCTCGCCTTTTCCCCTGTATTCGATCCTGGAGACCATGCGCCAATGAGCGGTTTCGGAGGTGTTGGTGGAAAGGAAGGGAAGAATTGGAGAGGCTACGTTATATGGAGGGAAAGCAAGGGCACGAAGCTGCAAGATGAGTGCATCTATCAGACATCTCTCCAATGAAAAACACTCAAAAATAGAGTACTCTAGTGATTATGAAATCAAGCTCCTTCTCGACATCAACCTAACCGAGACTGAATGGCGGGAATTCGCATACATCCGATAATTTACGCTAGCACCAAGCCATTCGTCGAAATCATTGTCAAGCCGATTCCTTTGAGGCAAAACTTTAAGGCAAAGAACGGCGATTGTTCTCTTCTTTCTATGACACTTTCTTTGTAGAGGCTATAGCTCAGGTACGAGCTGAGTGCTGAGATTGATGTCTTTGTGGAGTTCAGTTTTGATGTTCCAATACTCTTTGGTTCCTGCAAAGCAGCAAACAGGCCATGCAAGATGCCGATTGATATCAGTGTCCATCAGAATCTCCATGCAGGGAATCTGCAAAGATGTTTGTACGCCTGCACGTCGCACTGTCTCATACTTATTACCTACCTTTGTCCCACCCAAGTTTGCTCACAACAACAATACATGTTTTCCCACTCATTCCATCAACAGCAATATTGGCGAGGTGATACGCTCTGCACTGTGTGTTGTCCGCCCAGTATAACACATGGGAGACACCGAGCTGCATCAATGGCTAGTACGAGCTTGCTCATGATTGATACTTTGCACTGAAAAGATCACTACAAATATATACTCCATACTACAACCTTTTATTCCCTAAATATACTCTCTCAAAACTGGTGATCGACCGGGAAAACAACCTCAGGCAGAAGAAAATGGCTCTAACAAGTAGCGACGAGCACTACAGATATTTGATTAGCTGTATCCGTCACAGCAGCAACGGCAAGGTAAGCTTCTGGTTCTTCCTCAGTACTATTGATCCGAAGGCTAATCTTGATTAGGTCGACTTCGAAGAGGTCCGAAAAGAATTCTGTATTGTCAGCAAGGGTGCTGCGTAAGTCTCCCCTCCCCTGTTGAAGATTGCAAGCTAACCACATTCGCAGTGCGAAGTTGTACGAGCGAATGATGAAAGCTCACGATACTCACCCTGGCCAAAACTCCACGATAGTTTCCGACCGAAACACGGCCTTCCAATCTCGTCGCGAGGCTTTTCAAAACATTGTGGGTCCGTCCAAGAAACGCAAACGAGAGCGGTACGTCGACAGGCCAGTGAACCAAAACGATGATGGAGAATGTCCAAACCACAGAACAGAAGGGTCAAACAAGAAATCCAGGAAGGATATGGGCCAGACCAAAGAAGACGAGTCGGTCCAGTAAAGACCATGTAGAATAAGAGGGAACTATTCTGTCAGCGCAGGAATGGCTGGACTTGTGGAGGCCAATTCAACATCAACTTATATAGTTAGAAATTTCCAGTATTGTCGCTATGCAATATCTTTCCGAGAGGAGAATATTTCGATGTTCCATACTTGACAATACAAAGTTCCAGAGTATGTACTGCCTACTCCACGCCTGACTTCAATCTATTCTAACGATGACGATAATATTACCTTATTAATACGCGAACAATCCAGATCGAACCATTTGTCATACTATGACCAACGCAAACCTATCAATGGACGTTCTCGCATTCCGAGCTCATGCTAATCGCGCAAAACCATCTCAAGCTGTTTTTAATCTCGAATGTAAAGCAAAACCTTACGTTACATTGAGAAGAGATCTTCATTCGAAGGAATTGCAACATGGAGAACCAGGAGAGTATCTCGATCACGGATTGCCTGATAGATCTATGTGGTATAGCAGCCTTATTCATAGATGTGTAAATATAAATTGCAGCATAGTATCTTCGATATCTCGCAGTGAGATCCAGATCTTTCAATGGACTATCCTAATGCTAGATAGACAGGAAGGTGGATTTGGTGTTGAAACCACAGTATGGAGCTGTGAACGAGTTCTTTCGACAGAGGATAGTCGATGCAGCAACGACAAGCCAGGCAATATACCTCAGATCGCTCTTTGACATTGTTCCTCCATCTTCAAAGAATGGGAAAAGCACAAGTATTTCGGTAGCAAACAGTGAACAAATCATGTTAACCATAGCTCTGTCTAGAAAAAAGAAGCAAGCACAAATACATTGTAAAGCTTTCGCTACCATAGAGAAAATATCCCTGATAGAAACAGTTAAGCCCAACACATCAAACCACAAGCACCGTCCTCGCTTCTAGCCAAACCGTAACAGCAAACACAAACCAAAACATCTCATTCTGTTCAGCAAGCAAACATTACGAGCTGCATTCCACATGCGTCAACCGAGGCAAACAGCTCGATCATCTATAGTCCCGTTCCCACACGAAACTAGCCTTTGCAAGAACCTGCATCCAGTGAATCAAAGGAAGTACCATATCAGATCGCAAACTTACCTTATTTCCTCACGCTCAACCCCCGGACACCGGAGTGAAAGTACAACCCCAATCCTTCTCTACCTCTTTCCAAAACACAAACCTCCCTCCCCCCTACAAACCCCTCTTCTACATCCTCCCCACCATCCTCCCAACCTTCCTCTTCCTCCAACCCTCTCACAAACCCCAAATCACACTCACCATCTCCATCTTCACAGCAGCTCTCATCCATCGGCAAGCTGCGACATTCCATACCTCGATAAGATCTCTCACCTTGTCGTATGCAAGAAACCTAGAAGATTGAAAATACTGATACTGATACCGAAGTAACAAGTATAGTATAGCGTAAGTGATAAGTACACTTCCACTTCCTACTTACATATTCTAAACCCCATCGCGTACGTGAGACTCGACTGCCTCCCTGTCGTCAAGCTCATCTGCACCATCGAAGTTCTCACCCAGAAATACCTCAACACAAGCGATAAAAGGCACAACTGAGCGCAAAACTCAGCTACCTTCACAAATCATCTTTACCGCAACGCCACAACCCCCCCAAACACCACCATCACCCCTCACCCCCCCGATCCCCCCTCCCACCCCAATGTCCACAACCACCCGCCCCGATCGACTTCACTCAGCGCCAAGCACCGCCAACCACATCGGCGGCTTCGATGCTAATCCGATCGAGCAGCTTCACGCCCGCACCGTACAACGCATCCTCACACAATACCCAGAATACACTTCTCGCACTCACCCAGCCAAAAGGTCAAAATCTGTCACCATGTCCTCTGCAAGGAAGCAAACTATGAGCTGGGATGGTAAGTCTGATTCTCTCTCCCTTGATGTTCACATTCTTTGTGGGCAATGACCTCACTTGCAATCAACACAAACGATCACAAGAATGTTATCCACAATCCACATTTGCAGCCACGCTGCTTTCATCCTCACCTTCGCTATACCCCTTCATCTCACTAAAGATCCGCTCACCATGTGTTCCAAAACGTCGCAAACTTCATCATCAACCTCTCTCAAACCATCACTTCCCCTCCACGCCTCCCACAGCTCCAAGCTAACGCATCCACACCGCAGCCCCCACCGACCAACGACTCCTCCTCGCCGTCCTCGCCCACTACGGCGAAATGAAAATCGACTACGAATCCCTCGCAGAAATGGTAAGCGCCTCACCCTCTCCCCCACTCAAATCGCATCACACACACCAACCCCAACACAGATGGGCGAGCACTGCACCCCACGCGCCGTCCAGGAACGCATCAAAAAGCTCCGCAAGGACGCCAAAGCCGGCTTCGATCCCAGCTCTCCCGCCATGGCAGCGCCGGGTACAGCGTCCCCTGCCAAAGCCGCTCCGTCTAAAGTCACCAAACCCAGGAAAGCCCCCGCGGTTGCGAAAGGCTCGAAAGGCAAGAGGGGCGCCAAGGCGAAAGCCGAGCAGGCTGATGCCGACGACGAGGAGCATGAAGAGGGTGATGGTGTGGAGGAAGAGGAGACCAAGGCGCCCGCACGTAAGGTTCGTTGTCTGCCGTTCATACTCCACTCTGTTTGTAAGGGTTCTAAATTTGACACAGAAGCGCCAAAGTGCTCCTGCACCCGAAGCCATTGGTCGTGAACTTGCCGAAGAGATGGAAACAGCTGACGACGAAACCGTCTAAGCTCCCTACCCACCGTCGAGCTTCTCCATGACAAGCAGTATGGGTCGAAATGATCGAAGGGAACAATTAGATCATGATAGTGGCGTTTCTTGATGATAATTTGTATAGCATGCGCGTTATCGTCCGAAAGATGAAAGGATGAAATCGAGGCCAATGTAGCCCCTATCGATATCTTTCACCGCAGCAGGGCATCAAACCCAGTCTTTTGCCTCAATTTGGTCGCCTTGTTCTGCCATGATGTTCCTGTTCGTGATCCGTGAAGGAGGTGCTCTGACATATGACATATGCTACCACCTCCAAGCAAACGCACGTAAATGTCTTCAACACATCCTTCATACATTTTCTAGTCAGCACCACGTTCCAGCGCTCCGGTAAAGCCACGTGGTTTTAGCGGCCCGTCTTCCTTGCCCCATATATACAATGAAGCTAGTCCAGACCGCATGCGCCAAGTGACTACTCGGACGTCTAGGTCCATATGAGTGACACATTTCCACTTCATCATTTCGTCCCAGTTGGAACACAATCGTCCGGCAATTGGCAAGGCATAGTCCTCACCGCTTATTGGTCCGGACTAGGTGCCGCGAACTTTCGGACATGGGATGAGAGCCTTGAGTCACCAAAAGCGTAGACCAAACCGGAATATATGCCAACACATACCACCTGTGTGTTGCGGCTTTCCCTTCACTTGGCGTTCTCACAACGGATAAATGCCCATCCGATCCAAATACCCCAGACCCACCCCAAGATCACCTTCACTTACTGTCCTCGAGGCTCCCCCTTTTTGCCCCACTCATTCGTGAAACACCTCCTCGCCGGTATCGGATCGCAGCAAGAAGTGACCGTTTGGTAACCTCACGTGGGCGGGGGAGGGTCCACTTATCTGTATCATTCACTCCGGACGAGAACGAAATCCATCGGTCTTGGCGAACAAGGAAACACCTCGTAGTATATAATGCTGTCCTTATTCGACCTTGGAACACCTTTCAACATCCTCACAACACACTCAATTGCATACCTGAACATCCGTTCTACGTTCCCAACCTACTTGGACACCATTGACCTATCAGCGACAGCACGACCGTTGCATCAAGCGCCAAGAAGGCCTTCCACATCGCTATAGGTACGTACTTGCAGACGAAAGCAGTACCATATTTCTCGCTTGGAGTGATTATCATTCAAAATTTGCATCCACGGCGAGTGTGGTTGACGATTGGCACGTTTGGCACTTATCGATGGAAGTGGGTCGCTAGCGCCGTTTTTGTTGATGTTCACCTCTCCCTAGCCCTTCCCTTCTTCCCTTCCAGCACAATTCCTATCTTTTCACTACCAACGGTCGCATCAAGCATTGCGACGAGCGTTCTGTTCACGAACATTGCCCCCTCCTGACCAACAGGGGAGGCTTCTCAATGCACGCCCTTGTTATGCAAGTCCTCGGTCCATCCCATGTCGACTTTGAAGCCGAGATCTTTACTGATTCTGTGCCCATTTCCCCAGTAGCAGAGGAGATACTCTCGCCGACACCACCGGCAGTATCAGCTTGTAAGCTGTCACCGAAGACGTTGGCGCCCTTCTCCGTGCTTTTCGCCATTTGCGCCGAATTCCAGTCACAGGACAAGAGCATTAGCCATCGAAGCGAGCTATCGGAAGCCGTTTGGTGACCGAAGCGAAAAATTCCGCATTGTTCGTGTGGCCCCTTTCACAGGCTAGGCTAGAAAGACTTACTTACGCCAGACTCCAGCCTAACGTGCAAGCTGCAAACCCGCAGCTGGGACGCCACCGTCAGTGACCATGAGGTCCATATCTCCAAGGACGAAGACATCGGGGAAAGCGCGCGCTCCACGTGCCAAGAAGCGTCATTTGGTTCGCTGGACTGGTAAGGATCCACCTATTTTGGCTTGGAAGACTCACCCCTTCCCACCGTTGCACTCTTTCATCCTTTGTCGCAGAACTTTCATCGTTCGCTAACGACATCGACAGACGACATGGACAAGAAGCTTCTTCTGACCATTCAGCAAGAGTGCAACAGGCAGAATATCCCACTACCTTGGACAGAGATCGGAGAGACTATGGGGCCCTTGATCTCTGGTGGCGCCGTCGTCCAGCATTTGTCCAAGCTCCGTATTCGCATGGTAGCACAAGACCTACCAGTTCCTCCTCCTCTCAAGCGCGGTGGTGGAACCAGGATATCCACTGGCCCTAGTCTTCCTCGTCGTCCTGCGCAGGCCTCTCTTCCGACCACCGCTCCCAGCGCAACGATCAAGAAGTCTGGCAAGCCTGTGACTAAGAAGCGTGCCTTGGCCGATTTGGTCAGCGACGACTCTGAGGATGAAAATTCCAGGTCCGATGCGGAACCAGATGCAGATTATGGCAAAACATTGGTGAAACGTGCTCGACCCGCTGTCGCTCAAAGGCATCAGTCGCCTCCTAGAAAATCTGATAGCGCAGACTCTAGCGAGGATGGTTCGGAAGATGAGGCTGAGTCCGGGGGCGATGGCAACGCTAATCGTGTCGTTGCTGCCGGTGCAGACTTCCTAACCCTCGAGGATGATGTGCCGACCAAGAAAAGCAAAATTGTCACGCTGAAGACCGTCATCAAGCAAGAACCTTATCCGGAGCAGGAGAGCGATATTAACGAGAGTGAACAAAGCGAAGACCAGGCAGCTAGTGCTAGTGAAGACCAAGCCAATGCGGCTGCCGAAGCATTAGAAGCGATCTCCCATATCAACACTCAAGCTGCAAATTACGCTGGGAACAACTCCAGTCACGGCAATGCCGGCCAACTGTCTGGCTCTCACTCGTACTTCACCAGCGCCGATACGATGACCGGTCCCGAATACGTTCAACCTATCAGTACTGGCCATGCAGCGTTTGGTGGCTTGCCAATTCTAGTTGGCCCGAATACCCCATCATTCCAGAATACGTTTGACAGCATTGACTACCGCGGCGGCCAAGTCAACCCTGAAGGGCAATCATACCCTGAAACATGGCAAAACAGCGATCAGTACATAACCCACGATGAGGGCTACAATGGCCCCAATAACCAGACTTTCGACCTCGCACCGATATTGACAAACACAGTATTTCCTAGTAGTCTTTGTTTCCACGGCAGCAGCGGCATGGCACTGTCCACTTACAATGCTCATTCAAGTCCGGGTCTTCATAGGTCCTACCAGCGTCAAGGCCACCAAGTAAGCCTCTCGGGTGGAACCGTTTCCTCAAGTTCTGCCGGGCCATCACTTGTGACCCCTGTGGATGGCAGTGCAGACAATTATTTTAGCTCGGCGTATGACCATAACCATCAGGATCTTGACTTATATGCCAACGAGGATCTCGATGATCTTAGCTATGGCAGCTACCGTAATGGAGCGCTACCACAGCAACCTTCATCATAGATGAGTATCTTCTCTGCTCGGATGTGTACATCACCACCAAACCTTACATATCCCACACGAAGATATTCTCGCCTGAGGCTCGTTGTCGAGAGACGCTGTCGACGTTTCCCTACTGCCACAACAGATTTCAGCGATTTTCCACCCTTGAATTGGCAGCGATTTGTGACGCGCCCCTTTTTTAGGAGTCGGCTTCACGCCCCCATCAAATTATTCTCTTCAGTGGCTGGTCCTTGCAGTGGCTGCTGATACTTATTAAAGTTGGTGTCTTCTGTCCCAGCTCCACCATCTTCTAGCAATCCATCATCTGCATATATCCATTCAGTATCCTCAGTATTCGCCTTGGTCTTTAGGTTGAAGGTGCGTTCGACATCGGTCAATCATGACCAAGGGTGGCTCGCCATATGACATGGCCGCCCATTGGACTCTCGACTCGGATTGTCGTCAGATAGGATATTGAAAGGTTCACTTCCCCTTGTGTAACATAATATTCCATCAGCGAGATCTCATAAAATATCTTGATATATGCCACTGACCTGCCTTTGTTGCCGCGCTGTCAGAGCTTCTCCACAAGAAGCTCATGTGGCAGTGTTATTGACTCATCTTGTTGCCATGTCTCCCTGTCCATAGTGCTTTTAGACAGGTCATTCCCGAGTGTAATGGCTTTAAATCTGTTGTCCGTAAGAAAAAGTGCCACTTCTCGAAGTATGATAACATATGCCCTGTTGTAATTGACTCTTGAGAACAACTTCTGTTGATATCCCCTTCCTCATCTTGCAATGATGAGTGGAGAGTTCGGACAGATATTAGGTCGGTAAATGCGATACCAGTTGATGATAATATCGATACAGAAGCAACGAACGCATCACTATGAACGATCACACCATCGATTTCGTTGCGATATGAGCAACAGTCTACATAGCAGACACCTCAAGCAGTGTTTCTGAAAGAGAGTTCTGCTTTCACCCATATCAATCACTGTGTCTACATCACGTTCGGTGCTCGCAGTTCCCTCTATCGAAGCTCAATCTTTACTACGTGCTTTCCTATCAATGTTATTGATACTCCCTGGACTGCTGGAAGATCTCTGGTATAGCTGCAGGTCATGAGGACTACCTATTGAGTGAGCAAAGCAATGGATATGAAAGGATTACCATAACACATAATGATCGGGCATGAAAGTGCGCGAAGCTATGGTCCATAGGTGTTCTGCTTGATCCTCATAGCCTTCTCCAACCACTCGGAACTGGTGTCTGAGACATTAAGATCGAGTCCCAATTTGGGGAGATGTGTACATCTGGCTTCCTCCTGGTATGATTGTCTCTGGTTGGAGGCTCTAAGTCGGCTCGTCCCACGAGCTAAAAGGAATCAATTGATGGCCTTCCGGATGAACATCGATTAGCTATGATGCCTTGTAGAAGATGTCATCTTGTCTGTAGGAAGGGACAAGAAGATACCTAGGATGATGCTGATAGATACAGCGAAATACATCGAGATAATTATTGAGGTGTCATCGAGACATTCGTGCTTATATTGGATCCTATTGTGGTCTTTCCAACGATGTGCATACAAAGCTGAGGCTTTCTTCGATAGTAGGTATTCCTTTGAACGGAGTGTTGGTTTGCAAGCTGCGTTAAGAGAAACTTCCCAAATCAGGGTTCTTCAATACCGTGACGGATTTTGCTCAGGTAGAGTTGCTCAGATAGAATTAGGAAGGTCTTGGTATTGCAGGCGACCGAATCAATTAAACTAATCTCGTATCTTCGTACAAGTTGCGAGACATGTTGGTCAATAAAAGGAAGAGATATGGAGGCGTTGGCTCGGCATGCCTTTCGATGGAGACCGAGGGAACGATATGATGTTCCGAATAACACTCGCAAGATCGTGACCTTCTTCGAGCTAGAAGGTCTGTCACTACTCGCACACTCGCGCCTATCGATAGATGGCCATTTTCTGGAGTTAGCATTGCCTGCTGCAATATCGTAATCAATTCATTGTGTGACAATGTTCAATTAGCTTGATTCGAACTGAATGACAGACGACAGTTTGGACCGTAGTTGCGACGTCTTGTAGACACAGATTTTGGACTGGCTCGCGGCACGAAAGGATTTCCTCAGTGGGTCTCGATGCAATGCCAAAGCCTGTCTCTTCTAGCTTAGAATAGATCAGAAGTTGCATATACTTTGCAATGCACAAGACGTAAGCCAGAATGGCCCAATGCATGTGGCGAGCCATACGGTTTCGAGAATGTAATATTGCTCCAGTTCGCATGCCGGAGCCACTCTATGCTTCTGGCTTCGCTGATCCCCGACGATCCAGGTCTACGTTCTCTTGCGACTTCATGGATTGGATCAAGGCAGCTCTACGACTTCTAGATTGATCTTCAGCATTTCTGATAAAGACACAGCTCCCCATGACAACGTCATGAGTTACATCAGAAGGGTGTCATGCCCAAGCTCTTCCCTACCCCTGTCAGATGCTAGCAGACCGTGGTAGCGAACGTGGTATCAAACATAAGGGAAGTTTTCCTCGTTGTACCCACTGAATGCTTAAGCTCTATTGAAGGGCACCTCAGTGAACATAGGGTGTGGTCAACGGAGAAAGCCAGATGTTAGCCGGATAATGCCAAGCCGGACGCTATTCTAAAGCTTCATTGACGGGCGCTAAGCTTCATTGGATGAGTATCTCGAAAATTCTATGAGCTCTGACTTTCAAGTTGGTCTATTCGGTCTATTGTCCCTATATCTTCCTTTTTCCTCTCCTTCCATTTTACACATATCGTTTCTCACAAAGATGCAGAGAGCTCTTGCATCAAAGTCGCGAGCCTCGCTCCTGTCGTCCTCCGCCTCATCATATTCAAGCCCACTGTCAAGGGCGCGGCAAGGAGCAACAACAGTTAACAGTCTGCAGCAGCAGCGGTTTGCTCATAAGGTATGCTACTGCATGAGTTGACCTTGATCCCTCTATGATTTCGCGGCTTGTTATGCCAATGGGCACGGGCAGTACATTATCAAGCACTCTACTAATTTTCTCAATCAGGATCTTAAATTTGGTGTCGACGCCCGAGCCTCATTACTCAAGGGCGTAGAAACATTATCAAAAGCTGTTGCAACGACGCTTGGACCCAAGGGACGGAATGTGCTCATCGAATCGAGCTATGGTTCGCCGAAGATCACTAAAGGTACGTTTAAACTAGCTTCTATGAGGTAGCTTCGTTACTGACTGTGGTGCTAGACGGTGTTACTGTGGCTAAGGCCATCACACTACAAGACAAGTTCGAAAATTTGGGCGCTCGTCTCCTCCAGGATGTTGCCTCGAAAACCAATGAAGTTGCTGGCGATGGAACAACAACGGCTACAGTCCTTGCTCGTGCAATCTTCTCAGAAACCGTCAAGAATGTAGCTGCTGGATGTAACCCTATGGACTTAAGGAGAGGCACACAAGCTGCAGTCGAGGCCGTTGTCGAGTATCTTAGAGAGAACAAGAGGGATATTACTACAGGTGCTGAGATCGCTCAGGTTGCGACCATCTCTGCAAATGGCGACACACACGTTGGCAAGCTGATTTCAAATGCCATGGAAAAGGTCGGCAAGGAAGGTGTCATAACTGTCAAGGAGGGGAAGACAATTGAGGATGAGCTAGAAGTTACTGAAGGAATGCGATTTGATCGGGGTTTCACCTCTGCCTACTTCATTACCGACACCAAATCGCAGAAAGTGGAGTTCGAAAAGCCATTGATTCTTCTGTCGGAGAAGAAGATCTCGGCCGTGCAAGATATTATACCTGCGCTGGAAGCCTCTACACAGCAGCGTCGTCCACTCGTCATCGTTGCCGAAGACATTGATGGAGAAGCTCTCGCAGTATGCATCCTCAACAAATTGCGTGGCCAGCTTCAAGTTGCTGCAGTCAAGGCTCCGGGCTTTGGTGATAACCGCAAATCTATTCTCGGCGATCTCGCTATTCTCACAGGCGGTACGGTCTTCACTGATGAGCTTGACATCAAGCTTGACAAAGCTACACCAGACCAACTGGGCTCGACTGGATCAATCACAATCACTAAAGAAGATACCATTATACTCAATGGTGAAGGTAGCAAAGACGCCATAGCGCAGAGATGCGAACAGATCCGTGGTGTCATGAATGACCCGTCGACATCAGATTATGAGAAGGAGAAGCTACAAGAGCGTCTTGCTAAGCTCTCGGGAGGTGTAGCCGTGATCAAGGTGGGGGGTGCATCAGAGATCGAAGTCAGTGAGAAGAAGGACCGGGTCGTCGATGCATTGAATGCTACACGCGCCGCCGTTGAGGAGGGTATCCTCCCGGGCGGTGGAACGGCTTTACTGAAAGCGGCTGCGAACTCATTAGCTGCCGTCAAGCCCGCCAACTTTGACCAGCAGCTTGGTGTCAGCATTATCAAAAACGCCATCACCCGTCCAGCACGCACGATAGTTGAGAATGCTGGTACCGAGGGTAGCGTCGTTGTTGGCAAGCTCATGGATGAGTTCGGATCAGATTTCAACAAGGGATACGACAGCGCCAAGAACGAATACGTTGATATGATCGCTTCCGGCATTGTCGATCCGTTCAAGGTCGTCCGTACTGCACTCGTTGACGCTAGCGGAGTCGCATCGCTGCTTGGTACCACTGAGGTTGCCGTCACCGAGGCACCTGAAGAGAAGGGACCGCCAGGAGGTGGTATGGGTGGTGGAGGGATGGGAGGGATGGGAGGGATGGGGGGTATGATGTAAGCTCTCTTGCCTACCTGTTCTCTCATTCTCGATACCTAAAGTAAGCCCGGCGTATTGGATGTCTCTTCATTTATGAGCAGGTGTCATCAGTCACTACCCACACTCTCCCCACTCAGGCTACTTCGCATCTTATGTATTAGCATTTGCAAAAAGCGGTGGTGGACATGTAAATTAGGATTGTACAAAGCGTCTATAGCTCTATCATAATTTGTAAAAACATTGGGCATCACCGTCCTCAGCGGCTGTACGACATACTCACCTCTACATCGTTTCCGACCTCGACCGTTGGTATGTTAGACATTGCCAATTAGTAGAGAGCGAAGACAGGCGCTCGAATGACACTTGGGTAAAGTAGTACAACCGCACCGCCAAGCGACGACCGTTACCACCCCACTACTTTACACAACAATCCTCAGTCCTATATCTATAGGCCAAGCTATCTACTCACCAATTATCCGGTGTGCCTACAGCAAGGCTAGAGTACGATCGAGATCGGTATGAGCATTCGTTTCTCCTTCCTCGGCATCACCTTGCCCAATTGTCCGCCATAAGCGTTCTCGCCAGGCTGCAAGCTTATGCTGATAGTCCCTCGATCGAAGAGCTCCCTAATTATTGTCTTCACGCTTGCTCTCCTCACCTTCCAAACCACTCGCAATTATGGTAGCTATAATCCGTTCCCGTCGAGCAGGCTTCAGGCAGGCACGTGCTGACTCTCTTGATCCAGAGCAAATCAGGGTACGCTGTATCACCGCCCATTTCCACAATATAAGGGACCACTGCAGGCCATGCAGGTCTAAGTGACCATCTTGACACCATCGGCTGACTCCTGTGTCTCGCCCAGTGTCACAGTCTCGCCCGAGTGCATCTCCAAATTCAACGAGCTCAAGCTCGGCAAGTCTATCAAATACATCATCTATAAGCTGTCCGACGACTACAAGGAGATCGTGGTTGAACACTCATCCTCCGACCCGGAATGGGAAACTTTCCAAAACAAGCTCATGAACGCGAAGGCCGGCCATAAGGGTAAAGAGGGAAAAGGGCCAAGATATGCGGTATATGACTTTCAGTACGAGCTCGAGGGTGGAGAAGGCACAAGGTATGCGAATAGATGTTGTGTCGGGGACAAGGGACGAGATTGATAGAATCCGCAGGAACAAAATCGTGTTTATCTCGTGGAGCCCCGATGAAGGAACCTTGGTATTCGTAGGTGGTATCACCTAGATCCTTCGGAATCTGCTAATGGACGCCTGTCCCTAGCCAAGAATGACATACGCATCATCAAAGGAATCCCTGAAAAACGCACTCAATGGTCTCGCGGCCGAGGTACAAGCCAACAGAGACGATGAGATCGAATACGCGACGATCCTTAAGGATATTAGCAAAGGGAAGCGCTAGATTGGTTTACGAAGCGATGAAGGACGTATCACTGCTACGGGATTTGATGACTGTTGATGGGTGGATAGGATAGCTTAGAGAGTGTCACGATAGACTCCTTGCTCAGCATAACCAGATACCATGACCTCGCACACGATTGAATGGGACTGAAACGAGCTGGGCTTCGAGCGTCACACAAAGGCCTCCATATTAACCCGTTACGCCAACATCTGGGGACTTGAAGGTTGATGATCATGTTACGCTACGGGTTCTTTTCCTTCAACATAACGGGGATCTATACGGGGCATCTTTCATCATTGTACTCCTACTTCCAATACTCATGTGCAACCAACGCCGTCGCTATGAACGACTCATGCAATTCCCTACTCCTTCCAGCTCCCCCTAAACGCATCAAACACTTCCCCAGCCTTGCCTTCATCCCGTATCCTCTGCAACAGCCACCCCTTGAGATCGTCCCAGAACTTCTCACTGACCAGCACCTCATCTCCACTCAGCCCTTGCGCAACCGGCGCATCCACATCCTTCATAGTCTCATCCTCATCCTTTCCTGTATCCTCCTTATACCCCATCACCATAACCCCCAGCTCAACCTCGCCACCCACATCCTCCTCTCCCACCAGCTCCTTAACAGTCTTGATATCGCCCACTGGCTTCTTCTTATAAAGCACCCTAACCTTGTCCGTCCCTTCCATCCTCAGCTCCTTTGCAACCTTCTCTTTCAATTGCAGTACGCTAGTACCCAAGTCCGTCCTTGGCAAGCTGAGACTCATCACGGGATTCCTACTCGACTTGAGCGTACAATTGATTGTAGACGACTTTTGACCGTCGGCATCTTCTTTGGAAGCTCCTGTTCGTTTCTTGAATTGTGTAGGCATGCGGGGAAGGGTGTACGACGCTGTAATCTCGAGTTTTTGAGGGTTGGAGACATGGTCTGGTTGGAGTTTGACGGGGCGGGAGTCCAGGGTTGAGAGAAAGTTTTTCGCAAACGATAATTCGGTCATTATGTTCGTGGTGTTGTTGGGGTAGGCTTTGGTATATTTGCTGAATAGGGTCTCGGTGGTCATGCTTTCATTACGGAAGAAATTGGGTGTGCTTGTCGCATGGCAACAAGGTGGTAGACTGGTCGTAAACTTGGCGTGGAGTGATTATGCCAAGACACGCTAAGATTACAGCCTTACCTTATCAATGATCACCGAGCTTTTCGTCAAATTGAACGTGACATCCAATCTGTGAGGGATTGAGTGTTGTGACGTCTAGAGCAGTCGGCTCAATGGCTCCAAGTCGTCGCATGCAAAAGCAAGGTCCACCTCCCGACCTTGGCAAAGTAATAGCGCAGAAGAATCGGAATTCCTCGGCATTCAACGACTCCAAACGTGGGACCAAACGAAAAGCATCTGGCGAGATCAAAGCACCCGCACCAGCTCAAAAAGAATATAACGGCACTACAAACACTGGTCTAAAGCACTCCATTAAAGGCAATTCCGTCAAGGGCAAAGTCACACAAGTGCAGAAGGGAGGGAAAAGGTTGAAAAAACCAGTCCCTGCGTTGTCTGGCGCTTTACTGGAAGAGGATTTAAGCTCGGACGATGATGCTGCCGATCTGTTAGGCGGTGGGAGCGACGACGATGAAATATCGCTGGGTGGGCTGGACGACTTGGGAGACAGCATCGATGAGGATGCTCCAGATGAAGTGGACGATTTTGTTGAGTCTGGCTCCTCGGTCTATGATTCAGATCAGCAGGAAAAGGCAAGATTCTCAGACGACGGCAATGAATCCGATGCTGAGGAGACACTTACTGCTGCGAACATCGTGGGGTTATCCAGGAAACTCGACGAAGAGCAAGGAAAAGATGCTGCCAAAGCACAATTAGAACTGGAAGAGGCGGCGCTGCAGACGAATATCGATGGAGACAAGCCCAATGTACTAGATGAGGACGATGATCGACCAGCTGCCAGACTAGCTCCGGATTTGCAATTGCTACGGTCGCGGATCACTGATACTATACGAATCCTCGACGACTTTTCGAAATTGTCTGAAGAGGGAAGATCGAGAGCAGAGTACACAGGCCAGCTTCTAAAGGATATATGTCTATACTTTGGCTATTCGCCCTACCTTGCCAAAAAGCTCCTCAACCTTTTCCCTCCTCGAGAAGCATTTCAATTCTTCGAAGCCAACGAGACTGCTCGACCAGTGGTTATACGAACGAATACCCTGCGGACCCATCGGCGAGAGCTCGCACAATCCCTAATAAACCGAGGTGTAACACTTGAACCCGTCGGCAAGTGGTCCAAGGTCGGCCTCCAGGTATTCGAAAGCCAGGTACCCTTGGGAGCCACGCCAGAATACCTAGCCGGCCACTACATTCTACAAGCTGCATCTTCATTCCTCCCCGTCATGGCTCTAGCACCACAGGAACATGAGCGAATACTTGATATGGCCTCAGCCCCAGGTGGCAAGGCTACCTACATTGCAGCTTTGATGAAAAATACCGGCAGCATCTTCGCCAACGACAGTAACAAAAATAGAACTAAAGGCCTCATAGGTAACATTCACCGCCTTGGCGTTAGGAACACCATCGTTTGTAATTACGATGCCAGAGAGTTCCCGAAAGTGATCGGTGGTTTTGACCGGGTGCTCCTCGACGCACCCTGCTCCGGCACTGGCGTCATAGCTAAAGATCCTAGCGTGAAGACCAACAAGACCGAGAGAGACTTCATGCTGCTACCCCATTTGCAGAAGCAACTTCTACTCTCAGCCATTGACTCTGTCGATCATGCCAGCAAGACCGGAGGATACGTTGTCTACTCCACCTGCAGTGTCACAGTCGAGGAGAACGAACAAGTCGTCCAATACGCACTCAGCAAGCGACCGAATGTAAAGCTCGTCGAGACTGGTTTGGTCTTTGGCATTGACGGCTTCGTGAATTATATGGGAAAGCAATTCGATGCCAAGATGAAAATGACGAAACGATTCTACCCACATTCTTACAACGTTGATGGCTTTTTTGTTAGCAAGTTCAAGAAAATCGCACCTTCGCCAGGCACCACGGCGAAAGACGTAGTATCCGACGGAGCGGGCAATGGCAATAGGGTAGAAGTAGACAAAAGACCAATCGCCACAGGAGATGACGATGAAGAAGATAACTTCGGTGGCTTTGACGATTCGGAAGACGAGAAGTTTATGATGAAAGCCAGAAGAAATCGTTTACGCAGGAAAGGGTTGGACCCAAAAGCGGTAAATGGAAGGAAGCAGTCGAGTGGGACGGGGAAGCCGGCAGAGGTGAAGAGTAACGAAATAGGTACCACGTCCACGGAGATATTGTCTACAGAGCCTGTGTCGATCAGCCTTCATGCTGGTAAGTCACAGGTATCGAAAGGATTGCATTCGAAAGCAAAAGCACCTACGATGCGGGGCAAATAGCAGTAGATAAACCCAATAATCATACGCAGTGAAGGATGACTATCAAGAGTGATACTCCATATATTACGAAATTGCAGAGTCTGTTATGCCTTTAATGCCTCTTAGGCTCTTAGCCCCTAGAATAGGCTCCTGGACACCGAGCGGGACCGGCCACGCGGCTAAGCCTCACCAAGACCGCCCATCCCGCCCCTAAAGCATCAACCTTCAGCGCCTTCCCTATATTGGGTCGTTGAAGCCTTGCCCTTGAAAGCTGCCTGCGCTTTTACTAGTACTAGTAGTCATTTATTCTCATTCTTTCTCTGGTTCTAAACAGCTCTGACCCATCTACCGTACCACTCGAAGCTGCAGCCTCATTTTCCCTCGTCACGCCGCCCAACATCTTCTTCCACATGGACATCGCTACAGAGCCTGTCTGATAGAACTGGATCAGTGATACGAGTCGTCTCTTCTCCGCAATCGGTATCATCGTGACAAACCTCAGATCAAGACCTTGCCGTTTTGTTCACTCCGGACGGTATTCATTTCTCCGCCTCTCATCATCTAATATATGGCTACCACGTCCATGGAGAGTAGTACCAGTCTCGCTCCTGAAGAGGTGATGGCTCAATCACTCCCGTCTGCTTCACACCACCACCGACACATTCGTTATGCAACACCTGAAACCTCAGCACCCCCACACTTTATCCTAGAAGCAGCATCGAATAACCACAGATCAGCCTCCAGTAACCATCGTGCCTCCAGCCGGGCCTCCAGGACAATGAGTGCTTCACCACCTCCTGCCATAGCCTCAGCTAGTCAGCTACAACATCCAAGCATCCCAGTCCCAGACCCTGAAGTTGACGGTCAAGACCACGATAGAATGGAAGCGGATGAAGGCGAAGAGGGAAGCGATGGATCGGATTCAGAAGTAGAGGACGATCCTCTGGCGCCTGCATCTGGAGAGCACGAAGTTGAATCAGGCCCGCCTCCCGATATTGCAGATGAAGTCATGGATACCTCTCCAGATAATCCTATATCCCTGGAAACTCACCCGCAAGCACCTGCTCAATCCCAAGTAACTCCCCTTCAGGCCAGTGTGGGGGTAATAATCAACCCTGCTATGGGGGAGTCAAGTCCACGTCGCCTTGTGCATGTCCATATCCCCTCCAACGATGCCCAAGCTACGGAAGTTGTGCAGCCACTCGCTGTGTCAGATTCGGAGCCGAGCGAAGCTCGTGAAGCTCGTGAAGAAAGACTAAGAACGGCGGAGGAAGAGCTTGCAGCAACGGAAATGATGCGGACTCCGGAACGGTCGCGAACAGAGAGAGATAGGCGTGAAGGTGGTGGAGAAGACGGTGAAGGGGACGACGATAGCGATGAGTCAACAGATGAGGAAGAACATCCCTATTGGGTAAAATTGAATGAAGATACATCTAGCCCGGATGAGCGAGAACTCAAGATGATCGAAGAGAACGGCAACGAAACCAGTGCAATGGATCATGACTATTGGGAAAAGCTTTTCTATGAGCCACTAGAGGATCCTGAATACATTCCCCTCGAGACAGGACGCATAACGTGGACTGTGAATGGGGTACATGGTACGGCAGAGAAGCCCAATAGGGAGAGAATCATGAGATCTCCATCTGTCCTGATCGGAGAATACTATTGGAACATAAAATATTATCCTCATGGCAATGACGGCACGGAACAACTAAGCATCTATATTGAATGTTCGCCCACGCCGTATGAGGAGGCTGACACTGAACCGACAAAACCTGCAGCATCAGGCCCAAATCGAGACACGACAGAAGTGGAAGGTAGAAGTCAGGATGCTGCAAGTGGTTCAATTAACGGCGAAATTCCTGCTCCATCAGATAGCGTCAATGAAACAAGTGCTCCCTCCGCGCCGGAAGAGGACATGGAAGCTACTCCAACTCCGTCTAGCAAAGGCGAGCCAAAGGTCCAGCCACCATGGGGCATCGCCGCTCAGATTAGTTGCGTTTTATACAATCCCGAAGAACCTCGCGTCCATGCCTATCAGAAAGGCTGCCATCGATATTACAATGACAATCCGGACTGGGGCTGGACTCGCTTCCACGGGCCGTGGGATGAGATCCACAAGCGGCAGCGCTTTCAACGGCAGGCTCTCCTCCGCAACGACACACTCGCCTTCACGGCGTACATACGAACGGTCAGAGACGACACCAAGGCTTTGTGGTGGCACCCTCCGAAGGATAAGTCTGAATGGAACAGCGGGGCGATGACTGGTGTTAGAGCGTTTGAATGTCAAGAATATCAATCGAGTGCTATGATAGCTGCTCTCTCTTCCTGGATGCATCTATCTACAATTGAGAGACTCATCCGTACCATGGACAATCCAGATCCAGTATGGGAAGCCCATAGGCGCATGAGACCAGCTTTCGAAGAGCTTCAAGATCTATATGACGAAGGTTCGAGCTCTTCATCCTCAGACGAGCATGATTTGAATTTGAGAGGCTTGGTGAGCATCCTAAATTTCTATGGTGCGAAGGTAGATTCCAAGATGGACGTCGTAAAAATTTGGGAATCTCTACGAAGAATATTGAATTTTGAATCATCTGGTCTCGACAGCATCGAAGAAGGCAATGGTGTTGAGCAAGATCAATTCAGCGAGGTGCTGCTACTAAAGCAGCCAGATCTGCTCAACAACGCGGATCCAAAGTCTAAGTACCTCGGGTTACCACCAGAAGGAAACCAGATTTCGTCGACCCTCGTGCCACATAGTGTACAAGAAACTCTTGATCAGGCTACTCAAAATGAGGTCGCTGCTTTTCGAACGTGGCAAAGTTTTGAGGGGCAGCGTCAGAATCCTCCATCTGCTCCTTTGATTTTGCAGATAGAATTGCACAGGCAAGACTATGACAAGGACGACCGGAAATGGAAGAAGCTTACTCATCGGATCACTATCGACGAGACCATTGTTTTCAACGGCTGTGGATACACGTTGTATGGCATAATCGTTCACTCTGGCGATCTGGAGTCCAAGGAGTATTGCTCGGTGATACGACCCGAGGGACCTGGAACAAGATGGATCAAGTATGCTGGTGATAGCCACGAAAGAAAGGTCGCTATTCTGACGTCTAAACAAGCTGTCGAAGCTCACGAGGGCACTGGCGATAAGGCAGATGGGATTGCGGCAATTGCCCACATTGTCATGTACGTCCGTACCAGCGGCCTTCCTGAGGCTCTGTGTACGCCCTTCAAAAACGATTTAGCGGAGACAACGTCTAATCATGACATGCAAGCTTTGTCAGCTCCGCAAGAGGACGAAATGATGGATGTCAAGGATAATGAGGCAGAGATACCGGTGTATATTTACGGAGCCGAAGCCTTTGTAGGACATGCAGGTCGAGGAATCTGTGATCCCTGGGTTTACCAAAGAGAAAACCAGTATGTAAAGGAGCTCACAATCCCTACTTCCACAACAGTTGCCAAGGTCAAAGATCACGTCGCCCATGCCCTGTTCCCAGAGATGGCCGAAACATCGGAGGTTAGACTCTGGCCTATGAACACGTTCGCAAGTGATTCAGGCGCGGGTACATTCCCCGGCCTTTTGTCTCACACTGCTCATCTCGAAGAATCGCTCGAGGAAATGGGCCAGAATAGTGGAGGCTGCCGTTTTTGGATGACTATCGCAGACAAAGCTCCTGCTCCTCCACCACCTGAAACGACAACTCCGGAGCCAACGTCCGAGATGGACCTAGCTCGTGAGCAACAGGAACGTGATGCTGCTTTGCAGGCAGTCATACTTTCGATTCAGGCTGATGACGAGGAGACTGCCCCTCCACAAGTCGATACTGAAATGACGGGCGACGGGCAAGCTCCACAGGAAACCGAAAGACAACGTCAAGAGACCGACCGGCAACGTCGACGACGACAACAACAGCTTCTTCGACAGATGCAGCAAGCGCAGGAGCAACAACGGCAACAGGCAGCTCAGCAAGCTCAAGAACGGCGGCTACAGATTGAGCATACCGCTCAAATGCTCAAGGAGACATACTTTTTCGTCAAAGTGTATGATGCCAAAACACAAAGCTTGCGCGGTACGGGCAGCGCCATTGTGAAAAGCGAATCCAAGATCGTGGAAGAAACCAAAAAGCTACTGAAGGTCCAAAGCTCCGAGGCTTGGGATTGCTATCATGAGCGGAGTACCGAACTCAGGTCCAGAGATCTTGTGAAGGCTAACGAGACCTTCCAGAGTAGGTGTGGCGGCGCGGATGGAACCATCATCATCGTCCAGCGCCGTCCTACTTCTGCGGAGTACGTTGCCATAGTTACTAGTACCCCCTTACGTACATAGCTAATACCGTTCACCAGGGTCAAGTCGCTCAAGGTCAAAGGTCAATGCACGAACCCAGTCGGATACTTCGTTCACCTACACGGCCACGACAACCCTTCGTATTTGCGCGATCACTTCACCAGCTCTTACTTCGGCAGCGACTATAGGTCGTATTCGCAAAAGAATGGTGTGCCTCACGGCCAAGGTACTGTGATCACGCTCGCGGGCGATGCTTATGACGGCGCCTTCGTTGCCGGGAGTAAATCAGGCCAAGGGACCATGAACTACGCAAACGGCGACACCTACACGGGTGAATGGGAATCTAGCGAACCCAACGGCCAGGGTCAAATGGTCTATGCCAAAACCGGCAACGTCTACACAGGCGGCTTCAAGAAGCGAAAACGACACGGCGAGGGAACGATGATTTTCAAAGTCGCGGACGAGCAGATGCAACTGTGCAACATTTGCTACGAAGGTGAGATCAATGCATTGTTCTACGACTGTGGACATGTGACGGCGTGTGAAGATTGTGCGAGGCAGGTGGACGTGTGTCCGGTGTGCAGGAAGAATGTTAGAGCTGTGGTGAGGATCTGGAAGACGTGAGACGAACGTTACGACCGGGAATGAGTCAGCCATGATGGGAATTACAGTCACAATCCTTTATTGATCTGCACAGCTGAGCGGGGGGGATCATATGGGAGCTCTCAGCTGGTCCGTGACCACAGGATTCGAGGGAATAGAGTGGGTGTGTAAGTATGATATTGGGATCATGAAAGCTCAATCTCCCCTTAGATGTGTTTTGGCTCGTGAATCAATGACTGTGACTCGGGCTTGTTTGACTATATATCCACTCGCCTTCGAATAGAGCGCCCCTCCTCTGCTCAACAGCCTTCTCAACGCCGTGCCATTATATCCAGAATCGCAGTGCTTCCAAACCTATATGAGAAAAACATAAAGTGATGATTCACATACCAGAAGCCTCTTTCTTTCCATCCAAACGTTATAAGCGTACACAGCGATAAATTTATCATACCTCCCTCAAAGAAAAAAAATTGTACGAACAGTATAGATCCTATACCAACATGATACTATGCTATTTCCCATCTCTCATCTCCTATCCCCCTACACCCCATACCATACCATACGTCCATACTATACTAAACCCAATCTCTCATAGGCCCCTGTCCGCAATCCTTTGAATCAGCTAGAACTAGGAACTTTTCAGGTCCCAAAATTGGAATTTGAGGTTTTGGAATCTTGGGTGCGTCACGAATGGGAAATCAGAATCCCGGGCCCCTGGATTTAAGGCTCACACGGTAACACGCACCGCTCGGTTTGGGTGTTCTTCATTCGTCTGTCGAAGAGTAATCCTCTCTATGGGGCAAAGAAAAGTAGATCATTTCATGATGCTGGTTGGCCCGAATGGCCCTATCCTGTTGTTGAGGTCTTGAACTTCTCGATCGAACCTAGTTCCAGAACGTGAGAGGTATGTGTACCACTTTTGTCACAATAACGAACAAGTGACTGAAAAGCTGGACCAGGACTGCTAGATGGCATTTGGGACCTGAAGTTCATGGGAGTAGGATTGGATTGCTCTGGGACGTCAAGTGGCGAACGACCCATCTGGGTCTTCAAAAGAATGTATCCGGTAAAGACTGAGAGACTTTGCCAGGTTTCTGGAGATTGTATCACTCGAATATTCCCTTGCAGCTGAATGAAGGGTCGTACAAGCTCACTTACGGCCCTCTATATATTCTTCAGAAGAAGTTGTGGCAATCACATCGTCAAGCCCTTCACGGTCTCATGGCTTCTTTGGTCATGCCGAATTGGTGCGCGATCTATTGCGCTTCTTCCATCGCGACGGTGCGTGCTAGAGCAACTCGTGACCTTGTATAATCTTCATCCTCAGACGGACGAATCCTTGAAAGATTGCTCCTCGCGTTATCTTCCATGGCTGGGGCCAATTATCTGGACAAATTGTTCAAAAGTCACCTCCAGGAACTTTCAGGAGCCATGTTTGGACAACGAGGTGGGGACAACCCCACACGCGGACAGACAAGGCTATAACGGGCCTTCGCCGACGCAGGCCCATCAGGAATGGATACAGGACTTTGTAAGTGAAACCATGCAGCGCCATGCACTGCTTTCCCAGACATGCTATCCTCATGATCCTTTACTAGAGACAGGGCCGTGACAAGCACTTCTACCTCGGGAATCGCAGGGAGCCCGCGCAACTGATCTGACAAATACTATTATGCGGAGATGAAATTAGGCAAATTTTCATACCTTATGAGAAAGAAGAAGAGGCTTTTCGGAGCAATTGCTTCTAGACGCTCGAACATTTCAAAAAGAAGCGACGGAAGAACAATTTAAGGCTTGTAAGCACGGTGGAGGGGGATCTATCGACTCTTTCCCAACCCTGGAAGCTGAAGGGAGAATAGATGGGCCAAGCATATCGAGATCAGCAGTCGAATTGGAAGAGCTGGCTTGCATGAGGTACTGGGTAGGCTAGGCGCGTGTTAGTCCGTTTCATTTCAGCATTTAGCATTCTCCGAACGCCAGCAACCCAATCATGAGAGTTGACTCGCTCACAGAGACTTGGGAGCAGCTGCAGGTCCAGCTACATACCCTATTCAATTTACTCCGATGACTTCTGTCTTCTTGCACAATACCGGAAACGAGTAGTCGTGCTTAAAGTCCATAATTGCTGGATCGAAGCTGCACACTCTGATATTAACAGAGGAGCAGGCAGGTGCAGAATTAAGTGCGTTTGACGGGGGTTGATCACTAGCACACAGCACTTCGCCCACAAGATAGTTCTAGATTGGTTAGCTTTTGTCCGACTCGGAGATATTCGGAAATCTTCATATATAGAATCTTCGGACCTGGGCGATTTTCGCTTGGCACGGATGGATATACCTAGTAGGGGAGCTATTGAACTGATATAGAAAGCTTCAATGGTGTTTCATGATGAGTCGGAATTAACGGAAGGTACGCGGACTTTAGGCAATAGGGGGGCTTGTGCTCGACTGAGTGTTTGACGAATATTAAACATCAGCAGCTGTAGCCGGGGATGAGGCAGCCACTTCAGGCAGTATTGCCTATAAGTAGCTCAGCCTCCTGCTACCTGCCTCGAAAAGCGGTCCCCTTGCGCTAGCTGTTTGCAACAGCGGCCGTCCACATTGGGTACCCTTCGACTAGTTCTAGTTCTACAAGAGAATGGGATGAGGAGTACTGAAGGAGTAGTTATCCGATAGGATATTGAAATCCTTTTGTTTGATGGAGTTGGAAACTTGGCACGATCCCCGGTATTTCCCTGCTCTTATCGAACTGCATTCCTTCCACAATTGACCATTCACCCCCAGAGTTCTCGAAACGTACCTTCACTAGCTTCTCTCATTAACCCCCCTCATCTACCCCAGAAATGGCTTCTCCTTCCCTTCCGCCTACAATGCACGCCTGGCTCCGCCAGCGGCGCGGCCCCGCCCGTACCTCCCTGGAATTGGCAACATCCTACCCAACGCCCTCGCTCCCCAGCGCCTCCTCCGGCGAGGTTTTAATCCGCGTGTCGCACGTGGCTTTGCAATTCAGCAGCGAGACACTATTCAAAACCCTTCCCGTGCTGCCTTTCACGGGGCCACCCATCCCCGAGCTAGAGTTCACCGGCACCGTGGTAGCCGCAGGCTCCGCGGCCTCGTCCGACGTACGAGAGGTCGGGACGCGCGTGGTGGCGTACCAGAATATACCGGATATGGTGGTGTTTGGCCGGGGCGCGCTGGCGGAGTATGTGCGGATTTCGAGCAGCCAGGCGGCGCGTCTGTCAGAGGGATCGGATATGGTGGCTATGGGAGGCGTGAATGGCAGTGGATCGACGGCACTGAAGATGGCGCGCGTGGGTGGAGTGAGAGAGGCGCATCGCGTGCTTGTTAATGGAGCTAGCGGGTCTGTGGGCAAGGTGCTCGTGCAAGTTTGCAAGATGAGGGGGGCGACAGTCGTGGGTGTTGCGAGTGGGAGGAATGAGGAGATGGTGCGCGGGTTGGGTGCTGATGGGGTACGTTTTCCTGCTGCTTGCTGCATTGATAGTTGATGTTCTGGAAGAGGGTGGAGAACTAACTTTTGTTAACAGTTCATTGACTACTGTAAGCACGACCCGCTGCCGGCCTTCCTGGCGTCTCAGTACGCGACGGAGCCTTTCGACTTTGTGCTCGACTGCGTCGGTTCGCAAGCCCTATACGTCAACTCGCCGGCGTATCTGAAACCGGAGGGTGTGGTGATTAACATCGGCTCCATGGAGGGCTCGGGCGCGATGCTCAAGAACTGGTTCTTCAACACCTGGCGGCCCACTTGGCTGGGCGGCGTGCCGCGCCGCTACGTCATGTTCAACACGCCACCTTCCAAGGACGATGCCCTCGTGCTGGTGAAGCTAGTGGAAGAGGGCAAGCTCAAGATCTCTGTCGACTCGGTGTTTAATATGGAGGACGCCATAAGAGCCTACGAGCGCCTAGCCACCATGAGGGCGCGTGGGAGGGTCATAGTTAAGGTTGAGAGAGACTGAATATGTATGCACCGGTTAGGGATGGTTATGATGCTCGAAGGGGGGCTGATGATGTGGGATTTAGTTGCAAACAGTCCCCATTGTATAATCAAGGGTTCCCAACGGTTGGAACGGTTTGAATTCGAAGCACCCTTCTCTTAGACCTTCTCAGATACAATCACGAAGCCGCTGGCTGCACGAGAATCCTCAACAATCTCCACGGGGATGTTGGTGGCAGTGCTTTGCCAGCCAGAGATACATTTAGCCAATGCCTTCTCTGGTGTTGATCGAGCTGGTGCAGCTCATATACGTGCAGGAACATATAAATAGCTCAACGTCGGGCTTAGGACTCGCTCGTCAAAAGGGGAGAAATAGTAAGCGTTATTAGGGTTTCGCCGCTGTGGTAGCTGTGGCCGTAGACATTGATTCCGCTGCTCGGCACTCTCGCCGCTGTGGTCGCTGGTCGTTCGCTACTGGCCAATCTCGCCGCAGATAATCATTCCGCCGCTCGCCGCTGACAGTGAGCTACCGCATGGCATAATATTGCCGCATTATATAGCGGCGGCACCGTCTTGCAGCGTTCACATGCCCGACATACTTCTTGCAGACTATATGGTGGTTTCCCATCAAATGGGACTTTCAGATGACCCGCTGATGTTGCCTCGACGGAAGGCTTGCCGCATGATACAGTTGCGGCTTTATACTGACTGCAAAGACTGTTTCTCACCTCACTGTGAATTGAACGAGATGCAAAACTGCGCATGGGAATCAAGCGGTCGCCGGAATGCTCTGTCTCTTTCTTATTGTTTTGGGGGACGGGTTGGAGGTATAACAAGTCGAAGACTGCCAGAATTCCACAATTTCCAGCTTCCTTCACATATGCCGCGATTGACAGCGGTACTTCATCTGTTCTGGATCATAGGAAGTAGCAGGTATGAGTCACAGCTCAGAAGATGAACGCAACATAGGCCATCAATTACTCATTTCACTGCAGTCCACAAACCGACCACCCCCGCCGTCAATGGCGCCAGACTCCTCAACCCATTGATCCAAGCCCACCTCTCCAACAAGTCCCTCACGGATCCCTCGTCTAGTCCGTCACCTTCTCCTTCCTGCCTCTCACTCGCCTTCACCAATTGGCCATTGATCCCAAGTAGAGTAGCCGCAGTAAAAGGTATAACAGCTATGCCAATCGCAGCCGCGGTTGCAAAACCTCTCCAGGCATTGGTGTCGCCTCTACTAGATGCGCTGTAGGCAAGATAGATGAAGTTGGCGCAGGAGAGGAGGGCAAGTGGGGGCCCAAAGTAGATGCCTTGGTTGTAGATGGAGCGCCATTGCTGGGCTTGGAGGGTTTTGTTGGGAGATCTAAGGATGGCGGGGATGGCAAGTCTCGTAGTCGCAATTCCTATACCTAGAGAGGATGTCAGGAAGTTTTCAGATTGTGAGACCACGATGTGGGCGCCGTCAGTGATAGATACCTGCTTGGAATGCTGAGATGGTGATAGCGGCAGTCATAGAGACGCGAATTGCGAGGGATGATGTCTCCATCGTTGTATCCATCGTTGTAGGGGACTTCAGAGACCTGCGGCTTGACAGGTTAGCCGAGTGGTGCTCGCTCGCCCGTGGTAAGATGTACTATGGTATCCGGCAGGTTAAATACTAGCGCGACAGGGGTTTGATTGGTCAGAACTTAAAATCACCACCAAAAAATGCCAAGACGCTAGTATTTAACCCCCCTGAGACGTAGTAGAATGCCAACGATAGAGGACGTGGAGGGAGTCCCAGGAAGGTTTGCCGAGACGGACCAAGCACCGGTCTTGGCACTTGAGGCTCGCCCGCCGCTTTAGCGAGCGCGCCAGGTGAGCAGCGGTGGGCACCCGACTCAGGTGATGCATCGCCCAAGCTAGGTGTTTGATGAGGAGGAAATTACTTGGCGTCCCCGTTATAGTTATATAATAAGGCCTTGGCTAGTAGTATTACCTATTATATTTATTTAAATTATTTATAGTAGTATATATATATAGATTTAGAGTCTAATTAATATTAATCATTATTATTTCTAGGTATATAAGTTTACTTTTAGAATAGTATATTTAGTATTAGTTAACTAATCCCCTTTTCTAGTAACTATAGTATAATTAGTAAGTTATAGTCTTTTAAGTATTTAAAGTAAGTCTTCTTCCCTCTAAGAAGATTATATTATTATAGAAGTTTCTACCTATTTAATATATTAATAATAGTTATATTTCACGTCTCTTTTATTTATATACTTTATATAGATATATTAGTATTATTCTTATAAGTTAAAAGAACTACTTATATACTTAAGTTAAATTATCTATATTAGTAATATAAAGAAAAATTATTATTATTTATACTATTTTATTATATAAAAAAATTATTTTTAAACTCTAAAATAGGGCGATCTACTAGTCGTTTAAAATTAAAAAAGACTTAGGGATACCTTAAATACCTATAAATTAGGGAGTTATTACTACTATTAAATTATAAGAAGTTATTATTTAGATATTAAATTAACTATTATATAAATTATTCCTATTATTAACTAATTACTATCTACTTTTCTTAGTACTTAGTAGTATAGATATATATAGTAGAACCCCTCTTTTTAGCCTAATTTACCTCTATTAGAGAAGTATTTAAAGATAATACTCTATTAATAATAACTATTAAGAGATTATATAGTTAAATATATCCTTATATTATTTTATATACTTATTATAAGTTTAAAAAAATAGTTTTTAGTATTAATAGTAAAGTCTATTAATTAGTTTTTAAAGTACTTAGAAAGTACTTTCTCTAACTAGAGAAATAAAAAGTCGTAGCTCTTATAAAGTTACTAGAATTTTAAATAGCTAGCCTAGTATTATTATTAGGATTAGAGGTAGTAATACCCATATTAGCTAATATAATAATATTATTTAGAACGAGGACGCCGTTTAATAGTATAGGTAGTATAATTAGGTAGCTTTATATACTAGAAGAGGAGCTCCCTAGAGACCTTAATATCCCTATATAGCTTAAGAGATTTAATATAAGGCTTTAAGAGAGGGCTATTAACTAGTTAGCTTATATATTAAAGATAGCTAAGATCCTTAGTAAGGAAGGAATTAATTATAGAAATAAGGAAGATAAAGAGATAGTTATTACCTTACTTAAAGAAGAATTCTTTAGAGAGGCTTAAAATATTAAGTTTAATATTAATATAATAGACTAAATTAAGGCGCTTTATTAATATATACCTTAATTCCCTAGGTAAATTCTAATACTTAATCTAAATTTACTTTAATATATAGTAAGACGAGTCCTAATATTAGGATATAGTATAAGGGGAGGAATTATAAGTAGTAGTAGTAGTAGAGGTAGTAGGCTAGGGAGTAGAGGAGGAATACTTATATAAGGGCTAGGGAGCTTAATAGGGGGGAAGGAACTTAAAGATAAGGGAATACGCGTTAAGAGAATATTAATAAAGGCCTTAAAAGTTATAATAGCTATATAAGACGCGTTAAAAGGAGGAATAATATATAAGGTAGGATAGATAATAGGGGTAGGGTTTAAATATATAAAAGAGTTTATTATAAAGGTAGACTAATAACTTAAAGAGGTATATAAGTTTAAGAAAATAGTAGAAGAGTAATCCTAGAGAAGGAAGATATAAGGGGGTAAAAGGAGCTAGGTATAAATAGCTAGTTCCAGCCTAATAAATATGAAAATAAGTAATATAAGCTTTAAGAGGATATTTATTATAATAATAATAGGTAATATTATAAAGAAGGGATTTAGAGTAATAAGTAATAAGAAGGCTAGGGCCTTAATAGTCTAGATTAAAGATAGGATTAAGAGAAAAATAATAAGGGCGCTTATTAGGGAGTAGCTAATAGAGAGGTTTAAGATAATTATATTCTTAAGGATATAAGAGATTATAGTAGTAAAGTACTTAATTAAAGGTAACTTAATACTATTTATAATAGAGATAGAGGTAAGGGAGGAGTTAAAAGAGAATAATAATTAGGTAAGGAAGGTATATAAGTTAATAAGGGTATTAAGATAAACCTTCTTAATTATAATATATAAAGTATTAAAGAAGGTAGTAGATATATTAAAATAAAAGGAGGTAAAGGAAGTAATTATTTAATAAAATAAAAAGATCCTCTTAGGGCTAAAGATTATAAAGGTAGCCTAGTTATAAGTAGTTATATAAGAGAGGAGAGAGGGAGAGGTAAAGAAAGAGAGAGCCTTACTACTATTAAAGCTCCCTATACTAGAGATAGTAAATAAAGTAATTAAGAAGGGCTTAATAAAGAGGTATAACCTCTTAAAGTATAAGAGGTAAGAGAGGAATAAGGTTATAATATAATACTTTAACTACTAATAGTATAAGTATATAATAAGATATTATAAGAGCCTAGTATAATATAAAATTTATATTAATAAGTATAACTTAAGGGAATATAAAATAAAGGAAGGGGAGATTAAGAGATATAATAATTATAGGAAGAATAGTTATATAATCTAGAAGTAAGAGTATATAATTAAAGTAAGGGAGTTAAATAAGCTCTATTAGAAGATAGTAGAAAATAAGAAGAAGTTATATAAGGGCTTTATAAAAGGAAATAGGTAATAAAATACTTAGAAGTAGCCCTAAGGGGAGTAGATAATAGTAGTAGTAAGGAAGAAGAGGAAGCTTATATTAAGGTTTAAAGACCTTAGTAAGGTTATAATATAAATAGATTCTTAAGGGGATATAAGGGAAAGGGGAATTATATTACTACTAGTAGTAATATTATAAAATAGGCTAGGAAGGCTAATTACTCTCTAAATAATAGAGATAAGCTAATAGATATTAAAAGAAATACTAGTATAAGAGGCCTTAATTATTAAGGGAGTAAAGGTTATAAGGGATATTTAATAAAGATCTTTATAAAGGTATAAAAAATAATAAAACTATTATAATATAATATATAAAGGGAGTAGACTATAATAATAATAATACTACTAGAAGATAAAGAGATATAATAAATAAATATCCTAGCTATTTAAGAGCTATTATATATAAAGAGGACGGGTTTACCTAAGTAGAGGAATATTCTACCTAGTATATAAGGTAGGAAGGGATATAAGAATATATTTCTTTATAAATAAATATTAAAATATTAATAAATAGGGAGTTAGATTTATATTAGGGGACTTATACTCCCTAGAGATATAAGTTATAAAGAAGGAAGGGGGAGTATTAATATACCTCTAGATATATAATATATATAACCCTAGCTTAAAGTCTAGGACTTTAATAGATAGCCCCTTTATACTATTAAGGGTAAAGGAGTAGCTAAGTTAGCCTAGAGAATATATATTAATAAGAGACTTTAACTTCTACTATTTAAACTAGAATAATAGGGGTAGATATATATATTAATAAATATTATAAAAGAAAGGGGAATAAAGCTTATCCTATTAAAGGATATAATAACTTAGAGGATAAGGAAAGTAGAAAGTACTATTAATCTAATATTTATAATAAAGGCTATTAAGTAAATATTATTAGAATATTATATTAGGTTAAACCTTTATTATAAATTTAATTATATCTTAATATATATTAAAGTTAGCTCTAAGGTAGAGGTAGTAGTCTTATAACTATAAAAGGTATAAAAGTTAATAGATTTAAAGGAGATAAAGAGGTAAATAGGCGCTCTTTAATACTTATTATTAAAAGGGGAGCTAATAATTAGGGGGTAAATAAATAGCTACCTAGCTAAAATACTTTAAAGCCTAGTAGAAATTATAAAAAAGGAGGTATTATAAGTAAAGCCCTCTTTAAAGGTAAAGTCCTTTTAAAACTTAAATTATATAAAGGTTATAAAGATAGTATTAAAGCTTAGGGTAGAGTATAATTATAAAAGAAGCTAAAGGAGTTTAAAGGTATAATAAGAGGCTTAGAAGATTAAAGGGAGGATATTAAAGAAAGTAAAAGTATTTTATTTTAAAGAGGTAGTATATAAGGTATCTTAAATACTTAATAGATTCTAGAAGCTAGTTAAATAAGGCTAAGAGAGAAGTATACTACCTTAAGAACTCCTAAAGTTCCCTATCCTTAAAAATAATAGGGAGGGTCTTAAGGTAAAGTTATTTTAAAAGAAGGTAGAGGTCCTTTAAAGGACCTTCTTCCCCCTACCCTTAAGGGTAGATCTAAGTAATATCTAAGGGTTTTAATATAAGATACCTTTAATAATAAATATAAGAGTCATTAAGGAGGAGGTTTATAAGGTAATTAATAGGCTAAAATAAAATAAAGTATTAAGGATAGATAGGATCTTAAATAAGTTTTTAAAGATAGTAGAAAGGGAGTTATTACCTAGCTTTATATATTTATTTTAAGTATATTTAAGGGTTAAATATTACTTAATAGAGTTTAAAAAAGCTAATATAATTATTTTAAAAAAGTTAAAGAAAGAGGACTATTTAAAGTTAAAGTTATACTATCTAATTACCCTACTTAATACCTTAGGGAAGGCATTAGAGGTAATTATTATAAAGAAGCTAAATAACTTTATAAAGGAATATAAGCTACTACCTTTATAATAAATAGGGGTAAAGAAGGGAAGGTTAATAATAATATCCCTTAAGATAATAATAAAGGTAGTATATATAATATAAAATTATAATAAATCTAATATAATAAGTATATTATTATTAAATATTATAAGGGCCTTTAATAATATCTCTTATAAAAGGTTATTTTATAACTTAAAGAAGAAAGGGGTCTTAACCCTTATTATAAGGTAGGTATAAAGCTTTTTAAAGGAAAGAGCTATAATAATTATACTAAGCTAGGAGATAAATAAAATAGAGATAATAGAGACTAGGATTCCTTAAAGATTTTTAATATTATTAATATTATTTTTATTTTTTAACTCCCTACTTATAAAAGAATATATAAGGATAAAACTCTAAGTATAAACTAAGGGCTTTATTAATAATATTTACTTAATAATATATAATAAAAGTATTAAAGAAAATTATAAGATCTTAATAAAGGTATATAAGATATATCTTTATTAAGTAAATATATATAAGTTAACCTTTACCCCTTATAAATATAAGCTAGTCTACTTATTAAAGAGTTTAAAGAGGTTTAATATAAAAGTAATAATAGATCTTAAGGTAATAATAGTATATCTAAAGGTATTAATATAAGTCCTTAGACTTTATATTAATAGTAAATTAAGGTAGAGCTTATATATTAATAAAATAAGGTTAAAGATAAAGATATAAAAACTAGTCTTATTAATTATTATTAACTTAATATAAGGTATTATACTTAATAAGGTAAGATAAGTATATAATATTATAATCTAGCTAGTAATAACTTATATAATAGAGATATAATATAATTTAAAGGGGATATTAAAGGTAAAGAAGGTAAATATTATAATATTAAAAATTATATAAAATAAGTATTTAAGGATAATATTTAAGGCCTTTAAGGTAATTAATATATAAATATTAAAAGTAGAGTTAGGGGTCCTATTAATAAAGATAGGCTTTAACTAGTTAATTTTATAAGTACTAATAATATAAGGGATCTACCTATTAATTAAGGAAGGGAATATAAGGATCTATTATAAGTTAAAAGGGAAAAGGGGAAGAGAAAAAAGGGTTATAAAGACTTTAATAAAAGAGAAGTAGTCTTAAGTAAAGGGAGCCCTCTAGGTAGTAATAAAGAGAGGGGATACTAGAATAGTAGATTAGAGCCCTAGAGGTAGGGAAATAATAAAGAGGGATAACCCTACCCTTAAAGAAATTAAGAGGTAGGTAAAAGAGAAGTAGAAGGAGAGGTAGCTAGGATACTAAGAGGGTATCCCTAGTTATATAAAGATAGTAGTATAAAAAGGGGAGATTTAAGAGATAAAAGTTAGCTTTTATATAAGGCTTTTTAAAGCTAAGAGCTTTATAAGTATTTAATTATATATAAAGAAGATAGGACTACGCGCCTTCTTATATAAGAGGAGAGTACTTAAGGTTAATAATACTAATTATAAATATAAATAAAGGTATTAAGATATTAAATATATACTTATATTCTACCTTAATTATATAAAGGGGAGGAGGTAGATACTTTAAAAAGTAGGGTTAAATAACTTTTATTAAATAATATTAACTTTAAAAGGGTTAAAGGTAGTAATTAAGTAAGTAATCTAGTAAAGTATACTTAGCTAGTTTATATTAATAAGGGAATAACTCTTTAAGGTAGTATAAGAGTAGATAGGCTTTAACTAAAGGATAAAGGGATAGGTAACCCTAATAAAAGAAGGGAATAAGATAGTATAAAATATATAAGAAAGGGTAGTATATAATATCTAAAGATCTAGAAATATAATAGTAAGTAAAGTAGGGGATAAGGTTTTCTTTTATAAATTATAGTTTCCTCTAGTAAGTTAAATATAAACTGCCCTTATTAGCTCTAAGTAGCTAGATAGTAGAGTATAAAATATAAATATAAATATAAATATAAGGCGCTTTATTAGACTTATAATAAGAGCTTAAAGGCTTATTTTAAGTATATAGAATAACTCCTAAAGATAATAGGAGGTAGAGATTAAGTAGAAGAGATAGCCTCTAATATATTAAGTATACTAGAAAAGTATTAGCTTATTAATATAATTTATAAATAGATCTCTAGCCTTATAAACTAGGATTTATAACTTAGAATATTAGAATATAAGTTAAAAATAAATAGATTACTATATAAAGTATTTAAGAAAGCTTAGGTATATATAGAAATCCTATTTATACTAAAGGATTTTATAGAAAAGAACTATTAGTAGTATAAGCTAGAGAAATTTAAAGTATTCTATATAGTAGTAGTAGTAAATAATAGTAATATAGTTTAAGAATTTATATTTATAATAACTAGGCCTTAATATTAGAACTAAAATAGAATTTTATAAGATATAGTATTTTACCCCTAGAATAATAATTACTTAGGCTAATTAATAATAAACTTAAATATATACTCTAAATAAGATAAAGGTAATTATAATATAGCTAAAGTTCCTCTTAAAGTATACAATAACTTATAGCTAATAGTAGCCCCCTTAAGGTAGATAATAGTACTACTAGTAGTAGGTACTAGAAATAGCCTTAGGCTAAATTCTTAGTTTAATTCCTAGTTATTATTAGGGTAGTAACCCCTATAAAACTATAAGACTAGGAGCGGATATAACTTATAAGATTTATATAGAAACCCTAGATAATAGAATAGAAATTAAAGGCTACTTATGAGGCTAAGAAATAATTTTCTATAAGGTAGTAGGCTAATATAAATAAGGGATATCTACCTAGAGTTTATTCCTAATAGATTATATAATTAAAAGATATTAATAAACCTATAAGTAAATAATTTAAAGTTATAAGAACCCTAGAAGTATAATAGTAAAAAGCTATATTTAAAATATAGTAAACTTAGATATACTAGTCTAGAGTATATAAATCCCCCTCTATTAAGGGAGGAATAGTACTAGATTAGAAAGGAATTAAAGGACTATTAAGTAAAGTAAAAAGCTTATAAGGAAATAAAGGAGGTATAAGCTAATCTATTCTATCTCTCTACTTAATATCCTATATAATAAAATATATAATAAAGCCGTAATATTAATAATATGTCTTATTAGGAAGTTATAAGGTAGATATTATTACCTTAAAATAATATTATTTTATACCTTATCTTATTAGGAAAAGTACTAGAAGTTCTAGACCTAAAGATTAAAGAACTAGAAGAAGAGGGGAGTTCTTAGATACCCTACTATAATTTAATATTTAAAGATATTAAGCTAATAGGTTACTTAGTAAATTTAAATATTTTAATACTTAAATAGTTTAATAATAATACTCTTAGAGTGTATAATACCTAGTTAGGTATAAAGAGAAGAAAGAATAATAAGCCTAAGGAGGAAGGGTTACTACTACTAGTAATTAAAGGGAAAACTTAGAGAAAGAGAACTCCTATTAAAAAGATAGGAGTTAAGAAAGAATTATTAATAGTTTATAAGTTAATTAAAAAAACCCTAACTAAATATTAATTAGATATTAGTAAATATAATAATATTATTACTAATAATTTATATATTATAAATCTTACTATTCTTTAGAAAAGAATTATAAAGACTTAGTTAAGCCCCTAAGAAAAAGGGGAAGAAGAAAATATTTAAAGACCTAGATATTAATATTAGGGTAATAAAGATATCTATAATATAATATATTAATAAGAAGAGTAGGTTTATACTCTTAGAGAATAAAAGCGTAGGTTTATACTACGCGCTATTAAAGACTTTATAATAATAATTTTATAAGATTATATATAAGGAGATAATAATATAAGCTATAAATATAATTATTTAAAAGATAGGTAGAAAAAGGATATTTATTTTTATATAATATATTAAAGTAGACTAAGAATCTAATATAATTATTATAAACCTATTATTAATATTAGTTATAAATTTACCTATCTATTCTATCTTAGAGTTTAGAAGTAAAAGGGTTATTATATTAATAGTAAGTAATAAAGATAGTAAACTTAGATATTAAATACTTTTCTAGCTTAATATAACTAGAATTAAGAGGGAGTAATAGGTATTTATCTCTTTTATAAATAATCTTAATATTACTATCTTACTTAAGCTCTCTTAACTCTAGTTAATAGATACTAAGATAGGTATTATAAAGGATAAGTTAGATCTAAGTAATATAAAGAAATATAAGATAGTAAAAAGGATTTATCCTATTAAAATTAAGACTATCTTAATAATAATAAAAATTACCCTAGAAAAGTATTAGCCTCTAAAGTTAATAGTAGAAGATATTATTAAAAGTAATAAGATTATTAATCTATATACTTCTAATAATAATTTAAAGAGTCTCTTAGAGGAGTCTAGTAATAAGAGTAGTAATAAAGATTTTAAATTAAAATCTAATAATAGAGTTAAAAAGTTAGGAAATTAGAGTATCTCTAAAATAATATTAAAACCCTAAGGAATAAGAAAAGAAGTAGATCTACTTATACCTCCCCTTAGATATTAAAGCCTTAGGAGGAATACTTTAATAAGTATATAAATAAAGGTAGAGTAAGTAATAGCTTTTAAGTCTATTATATAAATATTAAAACGTAGATAGTATTTTAAAAAATATTAAAATATAAATATATCTCCTAGGATATAGAATATATATATTTACTCTATTAAGATAAGGATAAGTATATAAAGAGGTATAGAGTTACCCTTATAACTTATAATAATATAGTTTTATATAATAATAAAGGGAATTTAAGGTTCTTTATAAGTTAATAAATAATCTATTAACTTATTAATTATTAAAAAAGTTTTAAATTACTCCTTAAATAGATAAGAGATAAAGGAATTATACTTAGGGAAGTAATCCCTAATAAATAATACTAAGTTATAACTATTATAATTAATCTAGATATATAAAGATATTAGAGTTAAGGAGGCTAAGGAGATCCTAGTAACTAATTTAATAGTATATAAGATTATATCTTATAATAGATTAAAGTTATATAAGGCTCTCTAAAAATATTTTATAAATAATAAAGAATAGTAGTTATAAAAGATAGTAGAGTAAAGTATAGAAGTAGGTTATTATAAGAGGTATATAATAGTAAATAAAAGGGTATCTTAATAGAATACTAAAGCTATCCTAATTAATAAAGAGGGAAAGGCTAAATTATACCTAATATTAAATTATTATTTTATATATAAAGATCTAGTAGGATCTTATATAAAACTAGTAGTAAAAGTTTATAATTTACTAGGACTACCTATATATATTATATTCTTTTAAGTAGATATTAAGTATAAATACTAGGTAATATTTATATACCTAGAAGATAGATATTTTTTAATATTTAATATCCTAGGGATTAGCTAGCTATAACTAATAAGGATACCTTAGGGGATAAGAACTTTATTATTTATATTTATAGAATTAATAAATATTACCCTTAAGCCTATCCTATTACCTAGTTTAGAGCTATTACTATCTTAAAGTAATAGGCTATATAAGTAATTAAAGGTAGTATTTTATATTAATAATATCTTTAATACCTATAACTTATAAGAGAGGTAGTTTAGGTTTCTTTAGAATTACTTCTTTCTAAGAATATTATAGTCTTAACTAAAGCTCTTATTTTCTAAACTTTTATTAGGAATAACTAAGGTTAAGGCCTTAGGTAAGATATATAAGATTAATAAATATATATAAATTAAGTTAGTAACTACTAAGAAGATAAAGAACTAGCTAAGACTTTAAGAGGTTAGTAAAGTTTATAAATTTCTAGGGATATATTAGTCTACTAGGAAATAGACTAAGGGATATACTAAGATAATAAGGCCTCTTTTAAGGCTAATAAGTAATATTAAATAGATATAAAAGGAGTTAAAAGAGCTCTTATTCTAATTAATAAAGAAATTATATACTATTACTAGAGTATTATTCTTATAAGATCTAATATTTAAAATCTATATATTTAGTAATATATTAGGTTTTAATAGAGGTTACTATATAAGGTAATTATAGAATAGTAAATAAAGATTAATAGTATATAATTTATTTACCTTTAATAAATTAGAAAGGAATTATAATATATACCAAAGAGAGCTAAGAGCTATTATCTACTTTAAATAGAAATTCTCTTATATAATAAGGGTAGATAAACCCTTAATAATTTAGATAGATTATAAACTATTAGTAGGCTTTATAAATACCAAGTTTTATAAGGATATCTTTATTAAATAGGTTATAAAGCTTAGATAGCTATATATATAACTTAAATATATTTAAGGGAAGGAGAATATAATTATTAATAGCCTTTCTTAAGTAATTTTTAATAATATAGATTATAAGATAGATAATCTTATAAGAAATTTATTAAAGGAAGTAGAGAAGTATTAAGATAATAAGGTATAATTCTAGAAATCTAAAAAGAGCGGCTATACTTATATATTAAAGTAACTTAGTAAGAAGGGTTATATAAAGAGAATTTAAAAGTAAGGAGAGGAGGTAGTTATTTAGACTATTAGATAGATAATAGTTACTATTACTAATATAGAGGTAGGGCTATCTATCCCTATAATATTAGTTATAGTTAATAAGGAAATACTAGATACTCTACCTTAAGGATTTATTATTTTATTTTTAAAGGATCATCTTAAGTTATATAAGGTAGATTATAAGAATAATAACTAGTATATAAATATATATTACTTTTATACTTAGTAGGAGAAACTAAAAAATCTAAATAAGTAAGAGATAAGTACCTTTAAAAAGAAGGCTTTCTAATTTATATTTAATAGTTATATAAATTAATTAATATATAAGTTTAAAGATTAAAGAACTATATATATTATAAAGGGAGAGGTAAGTACCCTGTTATAAGATATTTATAATAGGAGTAGATATTTCTCTATAAAAATTATTATAAATAAAATCTATAATATTATTTATTAGCCTAATATAATAAAGGATATTATATAGTATATTAAAGGGTATCTACTATATATAAAATAGGTAAATACGGCTAGAATAGTACTATTATTATTAATCTAGATTATAGAGCTATTCTAGTTATTAAGAATAGATTATATTAGACTATTTATTACCTTAGAGGGTAAATAAAAATATATCTTAAATATTATAAATTACTTCTTAAGAGTAATATTTCTAGAGGTAATAGATTTTATTAATATAATTATTATTATAAGAGTAATTACTAGATACCTTATAAGGGTACTAGTCCCTAATATTATTTATTTTAATAATAGGACCTACTTCCTTAATAAGGAAATATCTAGATTCCTTAGGTCTTAGGGAATTATTATATTAGAAGCTTTAAGTAGAGTAAAATACTTAGTTAGTATAATAAAAAAGTCTAATAATATCTTAATAAAGTATTTTAAGAAAAGGAGAGAAGATATTCTTAAAGAACCTTAAGATATATTTATTTAAATATTAATAATTAATATTAACTTAAGAATTATTAGCTACCTAGGCTATTTACCCCTTAAAATCTTATATAGAATTTAAGTAATAAGAGTATTTAAATAAGATATATAAATTAGTAAGTACCTTAAAAAGTTAGTAATACTTAATCTTAAGGAAATACTATTAGTTATTTAGGAGTTTATAGTAAAAAGGTTAGATATTAAAGAATTAATTCTCTATTAATCTATTTATATAAAGGACCTAATAAAAATAAGATATAATAAAGGGGTAACTCCTATTAAGTTATTATAATATAATTAATAGGTTATAAAAAATAATACTTAAACTAATAGACTAAAATTATCCCTAAGATAGATAGGGCTATTTATAATAATAGGCTATATTAGTAAGTAGGGAACTTTATATAAATTAATCTTAAAGAATAGGAAGGTTATAATCTATATATATTATAATAATTATTTAAAGCTTTATAAGTTATATTAAGGATATTTAAGATAGCTAGGGGAAAAACCCCTAATTATTCCCTCTATAATTTAACTTCTAAATATAAGAAGGTAGAGAAAGATACGCGTTTAATAATTATAATTAATCTTACTAATAAGGGGTTAGATAATCCCTTACTTATAAATATAAAGGGGAGTATATAAGTAGGCCTATTATATTAAGGCTATTTAATATATAATAGATATATAAGTAATTAAAGACCTAGTTATTAGAAATTTATAAAACTTCCCTTATAAGTAAAATTATTAGGAAGTTAAATGTTACAAGCATGGACCAGCGGTCCTTATACTACGCCTAGCGAAGGCACTTCTCGTCACCGTCAGGTGGATTAGTCTAAGGAGAGACTTGACCCACGGGTAGATCAGATGGATCAGTTCACTGAACCATAGGAGCCACGTGTGGATCGAATGGAGCGGTCCACCGAACCACACCTCTTAGCAGGATCTCGTATGTCTATATAGAAAGCGTGCATTCCTGCTAGATAGGAGCTTCGTGCTCAACTTATGTTATTAACCTAGATATCTCCTAGACACTGAATATAATACTCCACCTATATCAGACCAGTTTAGTACGAAGCCTGTTTACCTTAGTCCTTAACACTCCTCTCTACGAGATCCACCTAGACTCCGGAGCCTTCTAGTTAGAAGACGACGGGTCGTAACATTAAAGTAGGAAGATCTTTAAAGGGGAATAGTTAATTTTATTAGCTTATAAATATAATAAAAGAAAAAAAAGAAATATATAAAGCTCTTAAAAAAGTAAGGCTATTAATATTAGCTCTAAGGCCCCTAATCTATCTCTAATCTAGTAAGCCTAAAAATAATTAATTAAGAATTTATAAAAGGTAACTAAGATACTTACTAGATATTAGGAGTAGGAGAAGAGGGGGAGTATAAGCTAGTTAGTATATATACTAGTAGGTTAATAGCCGCTTATGTAAGAGGAGAAAAGGGAGGTAGTAGTAGTAATAAAGAGGGTAAAGGAGGTAGAGAAGAAGGGGAGGGATATCCCCCCCTTCCTAGTCTTTTACCTAGGAAGGAGGAGACGCTAGGGGGTCCTCTATCCTAGATAAAGAAGGAGGAGGTAAAGATATAAGAGGGGGGCCTAGCGTAGGGTTAAAAGGATTTATAATTAGGGATTTAACCCTATAAAAGGGGCTACTTATAAAGGGAGATAAAGGAGGGGGAGTAGGTTAATAAGAATAAAGAGCCCTACTTATAAGGTAGGAATATATAATATTATTAGGAAGAGTTACCCCCCTCTAGTAGGTATAAGTATAAGTACCCTCCCTTTTATTAAAGGGGGGATTTAGGATATTATAAGGGGGAGAAGGGGTTATAAGCTAGGCTAAGGGGTTAAATAAGTAATTTATAAGCTTATACTATTATAAGTAGTTCTTATAACTATTATTATAAGAATTAATTATATAATTAATATAAGCCCTAATATAGCCCCCTACTACTACCTCTAAGTACCTAGAGTATAGAGGAGCCTTCCTCCTACTAGATAGCTAATAGGAGAATTTAGTAGGAATAATAAAAATAATATAAAACCGCGTACCTAGATAGTTTAGCTTAATTCCTCCTAAAAATATAACTTATTTATAGGCCTTAAAAGGAGATAATAGTTTATATTTAATTAAATATATATACTTAAATAGCTAATAAGGCGGCTAAGGCGCTTATAAATTATATAATTAAAGAACTATTTATTATTAGCTATTATTAATTAATAGTAGAGAAAATTACTTAGAGTTAAATAAGGGGAAGAGAAACTTCTTCAAAGGATATAAAAAGGATTACTTATAAAATTAAAATTAATATAGATTATATAATTTATTATATTAATTATAAGAGTATTAATAGTATATAAGTATATATAAAATAAGGGGATACCTACTATCTCTAAATAATATAATAGTAGTTAAGGAAAGAAAAAAAAAAGAGGAAAGAAAGTAAGAATCTCTAAGATTATACTTACTAAGCGGAGTTTAACTCCTAGTATTACTACTAAAGTAATAAATATAAATATAAATATTATAATAAATCTATTAATAATATTCTAATAAAAGGCCTTAAAACTTATAAGGTTATATTAGTTATAAGGAATTATATAGAGTTATAATAATTATAATCTCTATTATAATTAATTAATAATTATAAAATATAGTATCTTAATAATATCTTAATAATATAATAAAAGGACCTTATAAGTATATCCCTTTAATAATAAGATAAAAGTCTTAGTCTTTAAAAAATATAAAAGTAAATTAATTTTAATAATATATTTATCCTAGGATTTTATTAGCTACTTTAAAGACCTTATATAAGGTAAATTAAAGTAAGACTTAATAAGAATATAGAATAAAGAGGACTTTAAAAGAGTCTAATAAAAAGGGTATAAAGGCCCTTATAAAGTATAGAAAGTTATATTAAAATAGTTAAGATAATATTAATAAGTATTCTTAATAAATAGTAGAGAAGATCTATTAAGGATATAAAGAAAATAGTAGAGAAAGCTTAAATAAGCTAAAGTTATAAAAGGCTAAGAAGGTTAAAGTATAGTTATACTACCTAGCTTACTATCCTAGTAAGTAATTAGGCTAGTATAACTAGTATATAAAGTATACCTAATAACTTAAATAGGCTAAGATAAGAATATAATTAAATAGTAAAGTCCTTTAAGTAATCTTAGATAAATAATATTAAGAATCCCTAAGTATAAGTAGCTAAGGGAGATATATTAAAGAAAGGATATTAATCTAGAAGTTAATAAATAATATAAGATAACTAAATATTTAATAGAGTAGATATATATTAGTTAGAAGTATTTTATAAAGGTAGCTAAGTTATTACTCTCTATTTATTATAATTATAAAGGGCTTAGATAGTAAGAATTAATATATATTAACTTAATATTTAATAGAGTAGATATATATTTATAATAGAATAGCTAGAAGTAAGCTACTAAATTAAGAGCTTAAGAAAAGGATTAAGTATATAAATTAATATATTTAAAAAGATATTTAAAAGAGCGCTTTTCTTATTAAGTTTTATTTAAAGGTCTTTTTAAGTTAATAGATATCTTAGTATATTACTAAGTTAATAAATTTTATTAGGGGTTAGTTTTATTATAATATATTATTAAGATATCCCTATTATATAACCTTTATAAGAGGCTATTAATAATAGGATATTTAATCTTACTACTTAAGGAAGTAATTAAGAAACCCTTCTTAGTATATAATTATAAATAGTAAGATAGTAATAATATACTACTTTATAAGGGCGTTATATATATATTCTCTAAAGCTAATAAGGAGGAAATTGCTTAGTATCCCTATTATAATTATATAATAAGGCCTCAACTGGTAGTATTACCTATTATATTAATTTAGATTATTTATAATAGTATATATATATAGATTTAGAGTCTAATTAATATTAATTATTATTATTTCTAGGTATACGAGTTTACTTTCAGAACGGTACATCTAGCATTAGTTGACTGATCCCCTTTTCTGTGTTGCACACTCTACTCTCACTCTCCCTCACCTAACCCCCCACGTTTCGAACGATCAGATGTGCGCGGACCTTGACCGAGGTAGACCTCCAGAGATGGCTGCCGAGGTGGGGGATAAAGGGGAGCGGTGCCCCTCGTCTTCCCTCCGTTTTTGCTCTCTTCCAAGAACGATCGCAATTCCCGTCTCCATTTACCACGCTCATCCCTAACCATTCTGTCTGCTACCTTGCGACTATGGGCGGGCAAGATGTGCCGCTAGAATAGCTATGGAAGAAAGCCGCCGGCAAAGGCTACAAGCTTGCAGGGCACTGAGCCGAGGATAGCCAGAGGAAGTGCACGACGTACGTAGCTCTAGATAAAACCCTGAAGGACTAGAACGGTGCTTTGAAACGCTATGAAATATGAGTGTAAAGGTCGGCCCAAGCCCTCTCCATTTGCCTTTGCTAACTACGTTAGGTAGATAGGTGGTTCCTACCAAGTACCACGATGTAGAAGAGGTAACCGCTAATAAGCAGGCTACTAGCGGTATCTCTTATACTATAGAAGTCTAGAGACTCTAGGAAGAGTTACTTCCTCTTGATCCTACTACTATTAAAAACTTTATTCGGTTTATAACCTCTATTAGTAATAGGATACTTGATAAAAAAAACAATCTCGTTACTATAGATTTATTAAATACTTTTATAGAGTTTTTTTTTACTAAATTTACTCGTGTCAGATGAAGACTTGAGCGATCCCCGAAGAGACAGTACAGCAAAGAGCTCGATATTTCAAACATGGAAGATTCCCTTCGATCATATATCAACAAATGAGCCACGCGCCAGCGAGCTTCTTGCATTCATGGCTACGCTTGACCGACAGGACATTCCAAAAGCACTTCTACAACATGATGACGAGCAACCATTAAACCTCTACAAAGCTTTAGGGACCCTGCAAGCGTTCGCATTGATAATAAAACAGCAAGGAAAGCAGAGCTACAGCATGCATAGACTAGTGCAACTGGCTACACGCCGGTGGTTACTCGCAAAGGGGAAACAGAGGCCATATCAGATCAAAGCTTTGACGTGCCTGGCACAGAGATTTCCGAGAGCACAGTACGAAATCTCGCGAATTCTGTGTCGCACTGGCCCCACAAGCACGCTTCCGATTGTCATATGATGGCCTGTCGGACTCGACCTAGCTCGATTTCGCGATGCTGCTGCAGAACCTAGCATCATTTGATATTATGCACGGAAAGCTCCACGAAGCTCGAGACTGCCAGAAAAGGTGCATTGATATGAGGCAAACGCAGCTCGGATTGTACTATATGAGTACATTGGAATGTATCCGAGAACCTTGCATGCAATTTGAGAGACCTTGCGGAGTTTGAAGAAGTCGAGCAACTTCACCGGAAAAGTCTAGACATATTGGAATCTTCCGATCCAACGCTCCGTCCCGCAATGTTTGCTACGAAGAGCGATCTTGCGGACCTTTTTTGGAGCTTGGGGAAGTATGAAGAGGCCGAGACTTTAGCTCGACAGGCTGTCTGTGGGCAAAGCGATTTGCTCGGGACGAGCCATGTGGACACAATCACGAGTATGGGTGTGCTGTCACTGGTTCTATGTGCACTTGCAGAAAGAGAGGAGGTGACCGGAGACTTAGAGGCCGACAAGCTTAGTCACTCTCGTGGCACAAGATACGGAAAGGCCGCTGGCTTAGCAAGAGAGGTATTCGAAAGCAGAAAGGAGATTCTAGGTCTCAATCATCCGCAATCATTAATGAGCATGAAAAATCTCTCCTGGATCCTAAGGAACAAAGGCAATTTTGTAGAATCAGAGCTGCTTAATCGTGAAGCTTTGGCAAGAAAAGAGAAGGAATTGGGAAAGGATCATCATGACACATTGAATTGCAAATATTGTCTTGCTGTCGTCCTTGGGTGCCAAGGTCGGTACGAGGAGGCGGAACAAGTCCATAGAGAGCATCTCAAAGCAGTTGTCAAAGTCCTTGGTAAGGAACATCCGAACACAATGAGGAGCATGAGAGGTCTTGGAAAAGTGTTGGAAGCTCAGGGTAAGGTTGAACAGGCGCTTGAAATGTACCGCAAGGCATACGAAGGCCTTCTGAACTCATTCGGATCAGATCATGTTGTTACCTTGGAAAGTAAAGCACCCTTGGAATCGCTATCGGATTGTATAGCACGAGAAAACAGGTACAGCTACATTCCAGTAAACTCCGAAATATGAAGCTGACAAGGAACAGAAATGTCGACAAGATGACTGCCCTCATGCAGACCAGAGTCCCAACACATTCTCCCTCGGCCAATCCAGTATCTACTGCTCTACAGTCTCATGAGCTTGAAACAATATCCATCTAATGCCCTCAGCGATGAGATGCGGCTCTGTCAGATGTATATTGTGTCCACTATTTTCTGCTTCAATATAGCGCGATTTTGTCGACAGCAGCAATATCTCCGATTGTAGTGACCGATCTTTCTCGTCCCAAGTGCTAAGTATTTCTTGAAACGAAGCTTCTTTAGCGTCTTGGCGATTACCTCGAGCCAGACCTGCATTTAGGAGCTTTTCAAAATCCGCTCTGTTGTCACCTTTAATGACGCAGATTGGGTAGTCGCCGAGAAACGGTATCTCCTTGTGAAGCTGAGATTTCGATTGCAGGACAGGAAAGCTGTTGGAGTATTCGGTGATTTCTAGATCTGTCTGTCTCCGATGCTGCTCTGTGCTCTCAGTATCTCGGTAAATGCGCCATTCATCGCTAGTGAGCTTATGACTGCGCGATATACCCGTGACATCAACATGGTTGACACCAATCAGCAGATCTGACTGAGCTAATTGCCGCCAGTCCAACACTTTTAGCGTACGTTCTTGATTTGCATCAACGAATAACATCCCGACAACGTCTTTGGGACGCAGGGCCAAAAATTCTCTGCTCAGAATGCCGCCCCACGAATGAGTGACGATAACATATGGTGGAAGTAAATTTGCATTTCTGAGAAGTAAATCAAGCTCTTTAGCGATTGTTGATGCCGTTGGCTTCTCAGCGGAACAGTCGCTTCTTCCGTACCCCGATCTCTCGTATTGCAGAACTCGGGTGAGAGAAGTCAATCCACGTTTAACTGCAGCCCAGCCTGTCGTGCTACTTGCCAAACCTGGGATGATGATTATGACCGGTTCGCCGGATTTGCGATCTGGACCGTGAACGCTTAGCCACAATTTGTGACTGCCGATACTGACTCGTCCCGATTTCTCGCCTATATTCCAATCATCAAGTGGACCTGCAAACATACTGGAAGACGTCGATGAACACTCCATAGAGCGACAAGTGAGATAGGCCCGACGAAGCGCTCAGCAGGAGTATTATGTGACCAGAGGTCAGTCGAAGAGATTAGACCCACCTTATATTGGAAATCAGCTCGGGTGAACCTCGGTGCTTATAAATCACGTCTTAGTAGATACTAGAAGAGATTTTCCTTCCGTGTCTCCTTTTCTATATAGCTATTATCTATCTATTAGTTATTAAATACTATTATACTATACCTAAAATTATATATAAATAACTTATTAATTATTATACTATTTAATAGGTTATAAGCCTAGATTTAATATAATCTAGGAACCGCGTAATTTATATAATAAGCTTTTTAATAAGTCTTAGGATAGTCTTAGAAGTATTATTCCCTAGACTATTTATTATTAATAGTATAATAGCTAACTATTATAAAATTTAAAAGCTTAAAGGTAAGGAGAATTATAAGTAATAGGAAGTAGTAGTTTAAAACTATCTTATTATTAATAACCTAGATCTTATTATTAACTTTAAATACCTACCTCTAACTTAGATTAAGCCTATTAAAGGAGGTGTACTACTTATTAATAAATTATAAAATAAATATATTAAAAAGGAAAAGATAGCCTTTACTACTATTTAAATTACTTATATACTAGCTATCTATATTATAATTAAGAAGATTATAATAGCTAAGGATATATAAGTAAAATTAAAGTTATTATATAAGATAGAGTCTTATATAATAAAACGAGTAATCTTTTTTACCTTAATAACCCTTTAATTTAATTAGTTTAAAGACCTCTACGCCTACTTTATTAAGTTTAATAAATATAAGAACTAGTTAAAGTAAATAAAGACTCCTTTATATTAAGATTTTCTAGCCTTAACCTTTAAGAAAGGCCTATTAAAGTATATAAAATAAATAGTTTATACCCTTATTAAGATCTCTTATTCTAGGAAGGAAGATATTAACTTTAAATATATTATTATATTACTTACTAATAGAGATCTAGCTAATAAGGCTAAGGATATTAAGGCTTTTATTAATAATTTTAATAAATAACTAAAATTAGGCTAATATTAAAATAATAGATATTAAGGTAGTAATAGTAAAATATATATTTTTTATAATAATAATTATAATATTAATACCTATTTTTATACTTATTTAGACCTTGTACTAGTAGGATTTACCTTTAAAATAAAGAAGGAGTTAGAAGTATAAAATAACTATTAATAAAATAAGAAAGGTCTTAGTTATTAGTAAAGTAAATAAAATCTTTTAAATAAATAAAAATAAGATAAATTTTATACTACTTACTTTAAGTATAACTTATAATAAAATAAGTCCTATAAAATTATTATTAACTCCGAGGATTAAGAGTATACCTTTTAAGACTACTTTAAGTTTATTAACTATTTACTAGTTTAGAATTATATAGTATTAGGGCCTATTAAGGGTAGACTAATAAAAGTTAAGGGTATTAAGATAATATTAATTCTAGTAGTTATTAATAATAGGTACTAGCCGGAAAAATATAGGATATCCTACGGGATATCCCACGTGGGATAGTATAGGACCGTGGGATAGGATAGATAAATTAGGTCCTAATCCCATATCTTTATAAAGGTATAGGACGGGGATGAGATGGGATTTTTTAGTAGGATAGGATTTTCGTAGGACCTCTTTATAGGATGGGATATTTATAGGATATCTTATAATTACTAAGTAGAGCTTAGTATCTATAAAGAGGAGTATAGAAGGTTATATTAAGTAAATATAATAACTAGAATAATAACTATAAACTTTTTCTAAAGTTAATATTTTATTCTAGCTTATAAGAACTTCTACTATTAATTAAATAAACCTAGTCTATTCTTAGACCTTATAATTCCTTACTACTATTACTTATCCCTCCTATTCTACTTTATAATAATTATAGAGAGTAATAATAGGCTAGTTCTACTAGATAGTATTACTTAAACCCTTATAAATAGTAACTATTAGTCCTACCTCCACTTTTTTAATATACCTATATTATTATTAGTAGACTCTCGCTAACTATAAACTCGCCCTCTTAGCTATAAGAGTAAGTATTAATACTATTTTCTAAGATATATAAAAAGGGCTTATAACCTACTTACTAGATTACCCTTATTATCCTTATCTCTATTACTAATATAACTACTATTAAGATAACCTTCTTTTACTTATATATTACGTAGAATACTATTAGCCCTTTTTACTTAATTAGATATATTAAAGTTAGCTTCTAGATTAAGTCCTACCTATTTAGACTAATTCTACTAATTTTTAGTATAAAGGACTATTATTAAGGTATAGAAAGTAGGAGGTATATAATATATATAGCTTATATAATACCTCTTCGCTATAAAGAAGTATTATTTATATATAATAGCTCCTATTATAGCGGTAAGGATATTACGCGTTATATAGGTAACTAATAGGTATTAGGGCTCTAAAGCCTTCTACTACTTAAGAATAGACCCTTATTTTAGATAAGTAAAAGGGGTTATAAGAATATTAAAAAATTAGTAATAATAATAATAATAATTAGAAACCTTACTATAAGCCTTATACTATTATAGCTAGTCCTTTATATTATTATTTAAATCCTCTATTAGAGCTTCTAAGACGTTATTAAGGTTAAAACTAGTATAACCCTTTACTAGTATAGCCCTCTAATCTTAGCTATTTACTTTATAATTTTAGTAGTTCTAAAATATTCTTCTAAGTACTTACTAGTAGACTTCTATCTATAGCTATTAACTAGTTTTAATAACCTAATTCCTACCTTTAAATATTATATCCCTATAGCTTAGATAAAGAAGTACTACTTAGTTATAAAGAAATCCTAAACCTAACTATATTTAGTTATAATATATAGAAAGCTTTTAGTAAGCTACTTTAAGGGCCCTAAGAAGCTTAACTTTCTATAAAACCCGCTTATACCTTAGTTACCTTAATTCTATTTCTATATAATTAAAGAGCCTATTATAGATAGTAAAAATATTATATATTATAGCCTCCTTCCCTCTACTTATTAATAATATAAATATATAAAAAGGCCTAATAAGTTAAATTAAATATCTAACTTATAACTATTTATTATTAATAAGCTTAAGGAAGCCTTCTAGTTTCTTATTAAAGTAGTATTCTAAATCTTTATAAAGTAGATATACTTATTTTAGTATATAAAAAGTTAAGTCCTAGCGCGTTTTAATATCCTAAAAAAGCTTAAGAGGGCGTTTCTACTTATACCTCTCTTTAGTAGTAGGTATATTATTATTTAGGACTACTATTATACTATCCTTCTATAACTACTCTTTTTATATATTAAAAAAGGGCTCCTTTTATTAACTACTTATATTAATAAATACTATAGTCTTTTATACCTTTAATTAATTAGTTAGAAGATAACTAAAATAATAACTATAAATATCTTACCTTAACTAGAGTTATTAGTAGGTCCTTCTTTACTACTTATTATTATTAACCTAGTTCCTTTAAAATTCTTTATTAGTTAGATTAATATAAACTTTTCTAAGTAGCTCTTTTAATACTAATTAAATAATATATACTATATATAGAAGGTATATTAAAGAATACTTAGGATTATCTTCTCCTTTATTAATAAAATTATTAAAAGGGCTTATAGGAAGGGAGTTAATAAGTCTATTATATAGTAAAGTATTATTACTTATATTATTAGTAGTAAGGATAAGAAGTTAATCTTTGATTTTATACTACCTAATAATTAGATTTATAACTATTATAAGTTATAAGCTATTATACTAACCTTTAAGATACTTAAAGCCTATAAGTTTCTTATATTATATCTAATTATTATTAATAAAGAAAGTTATAATTATTATATATAACTAGTAATTTAAGGCTAACTAATAATTAAGTAATAGGGAGACTTTAGTACTATTAATAGGTAAGTTTAATAGAAGACCCTATTTAATCTCCTTAACCTTTATTATTAAGTAGTTCTTAATTATAAATACTAAGTCTATTTAGAGAGTAGGATTAAGGTAGTAAAAGAGTTATAATATCTTAGGGTTATTAGTAATACTAAATAGTATACTTATAACTATAATTTAATATTAAAATTACTTAGGGAAGTCTCTATATATAAGTTTCTACCTACCTAATACTAATCTTATATCCTTACTTTTATTCCTCTAGGGTAGATAATAGTATATTAGTTCTAGTTATTATTCTACCTATTAAAGCCTAGGGAAATATAATACTAATATACCTTATCTTAGTAACTATTAATAATTAATATTTATTATAAAGTACTAAGGCCTAATTTCTTAATATATCCTTTAGATAATAGGTAGATACCTATACTATTAGTACTATAGCTTATAGAAGGGTAAATAATAACCTTATAATAATAGTAGTATATAAGCTATAGAGCTCTACTAGAGATAAGGGTATATTTATAAAAATATTCCTATCTCTTAGACTTCTTTATTAAACCCTAATAGATATTATAGTAATTATAACTAGATTTTATTTTATTTTTAATAGCTTATACTATCTTTACCTACTAATCTAGCTACTTATCCTTCTACTTATATTAAAAGATATAGTAGGGTTTATTTTTACCCTTAGCTACTAGATTAGTAGTTAAAGTATTTATAGAAGTTCTAATTATAGAAGAGGATAGAGTATTACTACTTAGAGAGAAGGATAATATAATAAAGCTAATATTTTTAGTATATTATTAGGTTTAAGAATTTAGGTTAGGATTTATAAGCTCTTATTATACTATAGTATCTATATCTACCTTTTTACTACTAGTCTTAATAATAGTAAAGTATAATTTAATTAGAGGCTTAAAAGGAGTATAATTAGCTACGCTTTAACCTTTTTAGTTATTATTCTAGTTACTACCTTAGCTAGTTAAATACTATAATCCCTACTCCTAGATTAGTAGGTAGATTAAGGTTTTAGTATATTTTATAGCTAATATTAATCTCCTAAAATCCCTTATACTCTTTCTCACTTTTATATTTAATATATAATATTTTCCCTATATTTTCTATTAATAGCCGTGCTACTATTTTTAATCAAGTATCTACTAGTAGTATATCTATAGACTTTAATAGTATAGTCTCTAATATTAAATATCTACTAAATAATTTACTTAATCTACTATTAGATAGGCGAACCCTATTAAAACGTTAGCGACCTTAAAAGATAGTAGGTAGTAAGAAAGCTATTAGAAGAAGGATAAGAGGGAATTAAAGGAGATAACTAATTATAATATAGTAATAGAAACCTAGATATATATTAGGAATATAGATAGGGTTAATTATAACTAACGTAGTATTATAGTATAGGTATTACTAGAAATTCGTCGTTTATAAAAAATAATAGACCTAGTAATACCGCGTTTATTATTTAGTCGTCTAGTAAGAGAAGTTATTATAAACCTTTTATAGAAGGCTATATATTTAATATAAATATAAGCCTCCGTTTTAAGTATACTTTAGGAAGCTATAGAGGCTAAGGTTATTAATAATCTTAGTAGTATTTTATATTATATTATAGACTCTTAATATAATAGATACTAATAAATTATTAGTAGCCTAATTATATATATTCTATATAAAGAGAGTTATTATATAGGTAAAGGATATAAACTTATTTAAAAAGTTATAGAATTATATAAGTCTTTAAATAGTATAAAGTTTAACTTCCTTAAATAGTACTTATATTATATTATAATTACCTTTTACTATTTTAAGTACTATTAATAACTAGAATAATAACTAGTAATGTAAAAACTATAAGCGCGGAACTTATTTATAATTATTAATAATAATAATAAGAAGACTAATTATAAAGACCCTAAAGAATATATTAAAGAGAAGAAGATAGACCTTAGAGAATATATTATAGAGAAGAAGATAGACCTTAGAGAATATATTATAGAGAAAAAGAATAAAGGGGTATAAGAGTATAACTAGATTTAATAGTTAGAGGTCTATTATTAGTATAAAGACTAACCTAGATAAGGTTAAAGATAAATCCTATTACTAGATTATAGTAATAAACTATTAATTAAAAGTATAATATAAGGAGAATCTTTAATTTATTATATTTATAAATCATAGCTATTTATATAGGGAAATAGGTTATATCTTATAGTAGGAGGTATAATTTATTAATAAAAGGCGCGAGGTAGCTAAACTCCTAAGGTATCTATTTAAAACCCTAAATAATTAGAAGATATACCTATATAGTATTAGCTATATCTATATTAGGCTTAAAACTATTAGCTACTAGATTATAATTATTAGGCTACTATAAAGTAGGTCTAGGGAGATTAACTAAGCGCGTATTATTTATAATATTAAAATACTAGTCTTAAAGATAGCTAGCTATATTATATTAAATAGCCTTTTCTCTATAACTAAAGTATATATATAGTAGAGGGAGGGGCTTATTATAAATCTAATTATTCTACCTAGGTTAATAATATATATAATAATAACTAGAATAATAACTAGAATTATAGAATTAATATACCTTAATAAGTAGTAGATATAAGCTACTAGTATAATAGTTAGGGTAATATCCTAGGTTTAAGTATTAATTTAAGTAGTCTAACTTATATAATAAGCTATATATTAACTTATACTAAACTAGTTAAGTATAAATAAATAAACTTATTTTAAAGTTTATTATATATTCCTATTATAATTAGCTAGACTTTTATAAGATCTATTAATTTATAGGCTAATACTAGGTAATACTATATTTCCTCTAATTATAAAGCGCGTCCCGCTTACGCGTAGCTTAGGAAATTAGATTTATATAAATAGTATATAGTTTAAAGAGGGAATTAGCTTTATATAAATTACCTAACTTAGCCTCTTTATTATTAATATCTTCTTATACTAAGTCCCTACTATTATTATTAATATGAATAATAGTATATATAATAAGCTATATATTATAATACTTTATTACTACTTTAATATAAATTCTTATAGTAATCCTTTAAGAATATTAAATAACTAGAATAATAATTATAATTAAGAGAATCTTACCTCTAATCTATAATAAATTATTAAAGATAAGTAAGCTATCCTTCCTTTTCTTATATAAACTTATTAAGATAAAGTAGGGACTTCTTATACTTCCTAATAGTATAACTAATAGTTATAATAAACCGGAGGGTAAAGGGGTAGGTGACCCTAGTAAAAGAAGGGAATAAGATAGCATGGAGGATACGGGATAGGACAGCATGTAGTATCTAGAGATCTAGAAACGTGATGGTAAATGGGGTAGGGGAGGAGGTTTTCTTCCGTGGATCACGGTTTCCTCTAGTAAGCTAGATATAGACCGCCCTTATTAGCTCTAAGTAGCTAGATAGTAGAGTATGAAATACAAATATAAATACAAATAGTTATAATATTAGCCTTCTTTACTAATTCTACTACCTTTTTACTTAATATAAAAGACTTTATATATATTTATAAACGCTTTATATATATATTCTTACTTAATTCTTTAACTACCTTATACTTTACTTAAAGACCTAGGCGGTAACCCCTTATACTATATATTAAGCCTTATATAGCACTAATATTATTACTATTATAGGTATAAAGGCGCCGGAGGAGGGTTTTATTAAAGTCTTCTTCTTTATTTTTAATATTTATAATAGTTAGTAGGATATTATATAAGTTTTAAAAGAGCCTTTATATTATAATCTACTAAATTAAACTCTACTACCTACTCTACTTTTACCGCCTTATATTTACCTTCCTATATTATTAATTCTAGCTATTATTATAGTTATTAATAATAAGATATATATACCGCGTACTATTATATTATAAATTATTAATACTTAAATAGATTTTAATAATATATAAAGGAAGTATTAGGTAGAGATAGGAATTAAGGGATTTATTTTAATTATTAAATATACTAGTCCTAATTAGGTTATAATAGTCCTACTACTTCTTCTTAGTATTAGTACTTAATACTAGTAGTAAATATTATAAATATTAATTCTTTAAGTAATTATAATTATTATTAACTATAGATTTTCCTAATAATATATTATATACTACTATTAATAGAGGCGTATCTCTATAAGCTTAAATAGTATTAAAGGGAGGGGTATTATATATAATAGTAGAATTTAAGTTCCTAGCCCTATATTTACTAGTAGAGGCCTCCTGCTACTAGTAGTAAATCTTTATAAATATTAATTCTATAGATATTATAACTATAATAATAACTATATTATATTATAGGATTCTATAATAATATAATATATAATAATATAAATTTATAAATTAATTATAATCTTCTCTAGTATTAATTAGATAAGTATAGTAAATAATAGAGTAGTTTTAAGTAGAGAATAGTAAGAAATTTAAGTATTTACTTAAAATAATAATAGCTATAAATATCTTATTTAAAAGACTTAACTATCTAACTTATAACCTCCTCTAATATTATATATATATAACTCTAGAACTCTAGGAGTATATTACGTCGGCAAGATCTTAACTCGCCCCTAGGCCCTTGGCAAAGGCCTTATGCCCGCAGGCTCGGAGCCGGCCCCGGGGGCCCCAGGCCAGCCCCGGGCCTGTCGCAGCGTGTCGCAAGGTGTTACGACCCGTTCGCCTTCTGTCTAGATAGCTCTGGGTCTGGGTGGATCTCGTAGAGAGGAGTGTTAAGGACTAAGGTGAATAGGCTTCGTATTAAACTAGTCTAGTATAGGTATAGTATTATATTTAGTATCTAGGAGATAGTCTAGTTAATAATATAAGTTAAGCACGAAGCTCCTATCTAGATAAGAAAGCACGCTCTTTATATAGATATAAGAAACCCTACTAAGAGGTGTGGTTTATATAGATCTATCTCTATACCTATCTAATCTATAAGTAGATCTAGTAGTTCTTTTATCTAATCTATATATTTATAACGAGAAGTACTCCCGCTAAGCGTAATATAAGAACTACGTAGTTCGCTTATAATATTAGGTTCCCCTCCATTAGTTTTTATCTTAAAAGCTTTTAATTCTAATTATACCGCCTGATAGATATTATCTTCCTTTATTATATTATTATTATTAGTTAGTCGATTCTATTAAAGCTCTTATACCCGCGATACGTGTTTATAAGAACTATTTAAAAGTTAATTATCCCGAGAAGTATAAGGTTAGTAGTTCTTCGGACCGCTATATTAAGTACGCCCGTCTTAGGTATACCTATAACCTTACTCCTTTTTCTCCTGTAAAGTAGGCTCGTATTAAATAGTAGCGTATATTAAAAGCTATAGAGGCTAAAGAGGCTCTAGCTCGCTTTACTCGTCTTTAAGCTGAGGTGGAGGTACTAGAAAGAAAGAAATTAGAAATAGTAGAAGGGGAGCTCAGGAATATTAAGGAGTTAGAGTAGGAGGAGCGGATAGTCGCTCTTAATCCTAACGACTTCCTCTTTAACGTTTCTTCTAAGCAGGTTAAAATCCCGGCGGATTTTAACTAGGGTGGTCTTGTCGATGCTAGTGGAATTATTATAGTAGGCTCTAGTAGTTTATAAGGTTCTTAATAGGTTCCCAGGTATTTTCTAAGTCTTTATACCCTTTCCACTTTACTAAGTAGTCCTAACCTTTCTATACTAGTACCTTTTTAACTTTAAACTCGTTTTCTTCTTCTATTTTATAATAGAAGGTTTCTTATAAGGGTATATTAGGGTCTACTAGTTCTAATATAAAGATAGAGAATACTAGATATACTTTAGCGTCTAGTAGAAGCTATAGTTTATAATTAATAGGTCCTCTCTCCTAGATAACTAAAAATAGTCCGACCTTAACGTGGTCTAGTTTCTTACTTAGTCTTATACCTTTTAGATTTTTTATAAGGAGGTATACTTTATCCCCCTTTTTTAACTAAGGTCCATTTTTTCTTTTCTTATTAACTAACTTCTTTATAGAAGTGTTAACCTAGCTAATTTTTTACTATATATCCTTATATAGGCTTTTTATATTAGATATTAGTACTAAGGCCTTCTTAGCGTCTAGCCCTTATCTAGGGTCTAAGAATAAGTTTACATATCTTCCATAGTTTATAAAGAATGGTAATAGCCTTATAGTATCTAATCTTTTATTATTATATACTAATTATACTATTAGGAGTAACGCGACCTAATTATTTTATCTTTTATTAACGTAGTATCTAAGGTATACTTCTATTATTTAGTTAGTCCGTTCTATTTATCCGTCCGTCTATAAATAATATACTATTAATATTTATAGTTTAATTCTAATTAACGCGATTAAAGTCTTCTAATAGTTTAAGGTAAAGAGCTTATCTCTATCTAAAGTAATTAATTCCGGTATATTATAATCTCTAATAAGTCTATCTAATAAGATAAAACTAAGCTAACTAGCGTTATAGGTTTCTTTATATAGTATTATAATTATATACTTAGTGAGTTTATTTATAATAACTATTATTAAGTTATACTTATTATTAGTTACTAGGTTAACTAACGGTAGTAATTTAATAATAAAGTCTATTATAACATCCTTTTATAATATATCTAGAACTTTAGTAAACTAAATTTATCCGTACTTAGTATATCTTATAGACTTGTTCTACTAGTAATATATATATTCCTTAATATACTATTTAATTAACGCTCGTAAGTTTAATATAGTATATAGTCTTTAAATAAGTTCTAAAGTTTTAAATACTCCTAGGTGTCCTAGTAAAGGATTATTATAGTAATCTCTAATTACCCCTTTAACCGCCTTTAGTAGTAAGTATAACTTCTATTTATATAATAATAGGTCTTAGTTAGGCTACTATCTCCTTAGCTTACTAGCTAGGTTATTATTAATATATACTTCCTTTAGGTTTAGAACTGCATGTATTATAATATATATAGTCGTTACTAGACTTCTTATTAGTACTAATAATCCATCTTTCTCTTATTTAAGAATAGGTTAATTTATAATATCTTTTATTTATATATAGTTAGACTATCTACTTAAAGCGTCTACTCGTCTATTATCTTTACCTAGGGTATACTAAATTTTAAACTTATATTATCCGAGGAGCTTAGACTATTAAACTTATCATTAATTTAACTCTTTAATTATTATAAAACTAACTAGGTTCTTATAATTAGTAAAGATAGTAAGTTTAAAATAACTTTTAGTATAAACTCTCTAATATTATAAAGAATAGATAATAGCTAAAAGCTCTTTATTATATATATTATAATTCTGTTCTACTACCGTTATTTTACGTAAGTAGTATACTACTAGGTACTATTTACTATCCTTTTACTAATATAGGTAAGCCCCTATTATAAGGTCCGAAGCATCTATCTTAATATATACTAGTTCTCCGTTATAAAATATATAGAGTATAAGTAGATCTATATAGGCTTACTTAAGCTTAGTAAATACTTTTTTCTAGTTAGTATCCCATTAGAATCCCGTTTCTTTCTTAGTGATTTCTATAAGCGGTAAAGCCTTCTTAGAGTAGCCTTCTATAAAACGTCTATTAAAGTTAGCGAATCCTAAGAATTCTTATACTAATTTAATATTATATAGTATAGGCTAGTCTTATATAGCCTGAATCTTTTTAGGGCTTATATAAACTCCTTTAATTATTATTATAAACCCTAAGAACTTAACTAAGGTCTTATAAAACTTACACTTTTCTGGTTTAAGGAGGAGCCTAGCCCTAGATAGATATATTAATATATTCTATATATAAGGGACGTGTTCCTCTATTAACTTAGAGTAGATTAATATATTATTAAGGTACGTAATAGCTAAATAGTCTAATTATACCCGTATAATATTATTAACTAGCGCCTAGCAGGTTACTAGTACGTTAGTAAGGCTAAACGGTATAACTAGGTACTTGTAATATCTATATCGAGTCTTAAATACTATCTTCTATTTATTACCTTCCTTTATTTAAATAAGATTATACGCTCCTCGTAAGTCTAACTTTATAAAGACTTTTACTTTAGCTAGCCGATCCTATAACTTACTAATATTAGGTAGCGGGTAATAATTCTTAATTATTATATTATTTAACTTTCGATAGTCGATATATAGTTATAAGGATCCGTCCTTCTTCTTTATAAAGAGTATTAGATATCCTGCTAGTAATTTAGATTCTTAAATAAATCCCTTTTTTAGGTTCTTATCTAAGTACCCGCGTAGTACTAAGAGTTCCTTTTTAGATAACGTATAAATAGGTTTAAATATTAGTACCTTCCCTAATTTAAGTTTAATCTTATAATCCTAAGGTTAGTGTTTAAGTAGAGCTTTCGCTATTATCTCTTTTATAAAGAGGCGTTTCTATCTTTAATACTCTTATAAGATATTAGGAGTACTATTAATTACTCTAAGAACTCTAATTTTTTAGCCCTACTAACCTTCGCTAGTACCTATTAAGTCGGATCCTTTTCTTTTAAGGCTATCCTTATTTAAAATAGAGGTAATATATACCTTAACCTCTTAGTTCGATTTCTTATCTACCGTTATCTACTATCAGCGTGTAGGGTAGAATCTAGCGATATTACTAGTTCACTTAAACTTAAGTACTTTTCTTCTCTAGTTAATTACTAGGTTATACTTCTTTAACTAAGGCATGCCTAAAATAATATAATAAGTAGCTATCCTAATAATATTAAAGGATATTTCCTTATAGTAGCGCTGAATTATAAATAGTAGCGAGGTTATTTCCTTATTTATACTTCCTATTAATAGTTTTAACCCGTCGGCTATTTATAGATTATATAGTAACTTCTTCCTTCACGTTAGTAGGCCTACTAACCGTACTAGTACTTTAGAGATAAAGTTTCTAGATACTCTAGAATCTATTATTATTATAGTTCTTTAACTATTTATTCTAGCCGGTATATTTATATATATTATATACTCCGTTAAGTATAACTAACGTATTTTAGGGGTTAGGATATTAATCTCCTTATACTTCCCCTTAGTATAAGGGATTACTCTTTTCCTAAGATAGGTAGAAATCCGGTAGTTCTCTTTATATATATATATTTTCTATAATTATCGTAGAAATAAGTATACTAATCTATTAAATAGTACTCTGATATATACTCGCTATACTTAAGGTATTTATAAAGACTATTATACTATCTCTAGTTATAGTTTAGAAACTATTTCCTTAATCTCTTAGTTACTAAGTACTAGTAATAACCTATATTATAATAACTTAACTAAATCTTTCTACACGTGCGTACTCTAATTACTTTACCTAAGTTTATCTTTACTTAGTAATAAATTATATATATTTTATTAGTATAGGCTAACTAATATATTACTCTATACTATAAATACGCTAAGTTATTTCTAAACTCCTTCTAAAGAAGTCCTCCTAATACTTTTTCTTAATAGAACTCCACTTATTCCTCGAGTTTTATCTATAGATCTTTTAATATAGAAGCTCGAGATACTACGCTATTTTCCTTCCCCTTTTATATATTTTTACACCTCCTAGAAGTATAGCTAAGGTTTTCCCAGTCGGAATTATCCTCGCTTTCTCGGCTTTATTCAGGTTTTCCCTTCTAAACCTAATTATTATTACTATTATTATTAGAACCTAGCTCCTTAAGTTATTTATAAATATCCGCGAGCCTTTATTTAATCTTTACGATATTTTATTATTTCTTAGCTATTTCTTCGCGTAATTCTTCTTCTCTAGTCTAAAGTTCTTTACTAATAGGCGGATTAATAAAGGCTAGTAAATTATCTATAATTACGTCTAGCTCGGTATTATTATACTCCGCTTCTTATTAATCCGTTAGAGGTTTAGTCTTCCTAACTAGAACTCTCTCTAATATATTTAACTAAGGTCATTTTACTATATTTTTTAACCTATAGTCCTTAGTAATATAGCCCGGTTTACTATAGCTATAGTAACTTATTACTTTCTTTCCCTTATACTATTTCTTACCTCCGAACGTTTTCTTCTTCTACGTGAAGTCTAATTCTATTAGCATTAGTCTATAAGGATCGCGTAGGGCTCGTTTCTTCCCGTGACTTCCTCCCGAATAGAATCTATTATAACTAAGTCTAGAAACTCTACCATTATAGCGTAGTTCTATTATTAACTTATAGATTTAATTATCGATTCTTATCGAGTTCCTAATAAGCGAATTAAGATTATCACTCTAGGCTTTATCTTATATAAGCTCCTTCTTTACTTAGGGTTTTAATCTATATTAATATATTACTATTAGTACGTTATTATCCTAGTTAGTTCTTATAAAGTACTATTAAAACTATGTTATATACTTAGATACTAACTTCTTCTATATTAAATACTAGATAACTCTCGTTATTATACTTACTTTATTAGAAGGTCTAAATATTTATCTTATCTCTTCTTAGAAAAGCGCTAAGCTTTCTATCTATAACTTAATAGAGATATTATTATTATTATCGGGATCTTCTATATATTATTTAAGAAATAGGGCGGACTACCGCTAGGCCCGTCCTCTTATATAAGTTATTATAAATAGCGGTTATTTCTTTAGTCTAATAGCGTCCTTATTAAAAGAGAAGTATAGCTATATTTATACTAACCACTCTTTAAGCTTATCTCGGTCGCTATAATATAAGTCTAGTTTAGTAATCTTAATACCTTCTTTAACTTCTACTATTATTAACTATCGTAGACCACGTTTACTTAGGGTAAGGTCCCTTTATCCTAAGGTACTTATCTTGAGGGTACTTAAAGTATTACGACCCGTTCGCCTTCTATCTAGATAGCTCTAGGTCTAGGTAGATCTCGTAGAGAGGAGTATTAAGGACTAAGGTGAATAGGCTTTATACTAAACTAGTCTAGTATAGGTATAGTATTATATTTAGTATCTAGGAGATAGTCTAGTTAATAATATAAGTTAAGCACGAAGCTCCTATCTAGATAGGAAAGTACGCTCTCTATATAGATATAGGAAACCCTACTAAGAGGTATAGTTTATATAGATCTATCTCTATACCTATCTAATCTATAAGTGGATCCAGTAGTTCTTTTATCTAATCCACATGTCTATGACGAGAAGTGCTCCCGCCAAGCGTAACATAAGAACTGCTTAGTTCGCTTGTAACACAAGGCCTCGGGGCCTCTCCGGGCTCCAAGGGTAGCGTCACGTGACTGCTGACTAAGCAATTTTTCCAAAATCTACTAGTTCGTAAGTTCTAGGAAGTCACGTGACTGCTTACTAAGCGAAACCATGTCACGTGATTGTCTACTAAGTAGAACTTCAAAAGTTTTGATGTTCCATGATCGACGGGGGACTCGGGTAGCGTACCCCGGAGCCACCCCCAACGCCACCCTAAAAGCGACCCTGGAATCAATCGATTCAGCCGATTTCTACACGAGGGTAATGCGCCAGGGTAGGCCTCAATCGGGGGCGACAGCGTGGTAGCCATGTCAACTCTGGGTGTTGATGATAATGCGACAGCGTTGGTTGTGGGAACCGTGACGCTATTACCTAGTGCTTGGAAGCCTAGCCGTGGGGTGGCGCGACGCCATTGCCTAGCGCCCGGAAGCCTAATCTTGGGGTAGCGCGACGCTATTACCTAGTACCCGGTAGCCTAATCTTGGGGCGGCCCCGGGCGGACTCGTGTCTACCCCTGCGGCCCTAGGGCAAGCTTTCTCAAACCACGGCCCTTGGGGCCCGGGGCGGCCCGGGGCCGGCCCTGGGTACCCCTCCGGGTTTTTAGAAATTGCCGACGTAGTCTTATATTATATATACTATATCCTTATTATATAGTTATTTATTTTATTTTATAGTAATTTAAGTATATCTACCCTTTTATAATTAATAGTATAGCTTAAACTAATAAGATAGTATTTATATATTTCTAACCTTATTAGATATAATTAATTACTTCTAATAAAGGTATTTAATCTATAATAGCTAATATAGTAGTATAGAAAGCTTGTAAGACTATAGGTAGTAAAGGTAGTAAGAAGGCTATAAGTCCTAAGTCTAGTACTACTAAAGGTCTTCTAGGTTTAAGTACTTAGAAGAAGCCTAGATAGAAGCCTAGTAGTATATCTTTATAGCTATTATTCTACTTATTACTCCTAGCTAATAAAGTATATAAGCTATCGCTCTTTATAAGATCTACCGCTACTAGAAAACTTCTAATCTCTTTATTTTAAAACTCCCTTTTTATAGACTTATTCGCGAGATTACCCTTAATTTATATATAGGTACTAGATTCTAGACTAAGGTACTAGAGGGCTTATAAGAAGCTTTAAAAGTATTCTTAGTAAATATATTAGAAAGTAAGTTATCTATTTATTTTTAATATAGTTAATATTAATAATTATAGTAGTATTAAACCTATATACTATATACGTGAAGTATATTATATTAATAATAAAGGATATTTAGCTATATATATAGATTATAAACCCTTATAATTATAGAGTATACGCTCTAATATAGAGTATAAGGCCTAAACTCCCTAATAATTAATAAACTTTAAAATTATAATAATAGGCTTTATTCTCTATTTATAATAGCTTAATAATAAATATATTATTTATAATATATTATTTCTAGTTATTATTCTAGTTATTATATTTACTTAATATAACCTTTTATACTCCTCTCTCTAGATATTAAGCTCCTCTTAGTAATTATAAGATATCCTATAAATATCCTATCCTAAAAGAAGGTCTTATAAATAACCTATCCTATAGGATTATCCTATAAAAACCTATACTATCTTATAACGGGATAGGACTAATATCGTTAATCTTATACTATACTACAGGATAGCTAGGGAGACTAATATCCTATACTATCCTATATCTTTCTAGCTAGTAATAATAGGGTTAATAATCTTTTATTAACTAATATTTATCATATCTCTATTTATTACAGTCCTACTACTTTACTACTTGTAGGAGCCTTCCGCGGCCTAGCTATACTAGGCCTAGCGCTTTAGCTTTCTCTTTTCTATCTCTACCGGCTGTTCTTAATCTAATCCGTTTAGCGTAACGAATGAATCCTTATAACGGATGATTTCTTATAGTCCCGGTTATAGCGTCCGTGACGGAGAGGGTATATATATAAAGGGAGGTGATAGAACTAGTACTTACCTACTAGTCTATTAGTACTAGGTACTACTAGGTAAGGAGGCTAGCGGCCTTAGCGTACTTATAAACTATTAGGTAGGAAGGCTAATATCCATTCCTAGACCTTACTATACCCCTAGATATTACTAAGAAGTTAGGCATATTAGTTAGTAATTAAGAAAATCTATATTAAGTTAAATAAGATATTATCTAGTATATAATAGCCCTACCTAAGGTTAGTATACTTAATTTTAATAGTTAAGCCTAGGAAGCGGCGTTTAACCTAAACTAAGAGGAAATAAGGGTAGAAGTAAAAAAGTAATTATAAATTCTCTAAGAGTTTAAAATTTATAAATTAAAGAAGGTAAATTTATAAATAAGATTATAAGATAGTTATAAAGATTTTACCTTTTATAATCCTCTTAATTATCTTAAAATAAATTATAAGGTACCTCTACTTAAGGTACTAAGAGAGGACTAAGACCTAAGATATTCCTAAGAATATATTATATCTAATTTAAACTAGTAGATAGGTATAAATTACACTAGCCTTTTAAGCCTTTTTAAGATAGTCTATAAAATAGCGGATAATATCCGCTATAACTTAGAATATAGACCTAGGTAACTACTAGATATAGATTAGGATACTTATCTTAAGGAGAACTTATAGCCTATATTACTAATAATATTAGAGGTATTATTAGCTCCTCTATTAGATTAGGAAATCCTAGTAGCGGACCCTAAGAATAGGCCTAATAGTATATCCTTACCTTATATAATTAAATAACCCTATTTAGTAGCTTCTAAGAGAGCCCTTAAGCCTATTAGTAAGGTTACTTTTAAAGATATTAATATTAGCTACTATATAGCTAGGACCCTTTATATAGGGGAGAATAGGAGGGTAAATTTTTTAGGGAAACTAGGTAAAAGAGTTATTCCTTCTAAGTATCTAGACTAGCTACTAGTTAATAAATTCCTTATACTAGTTTTTTTAAACATAGACTACGTCGTCTTAAAGGAGGAGTTTATAGGCTATTATAGAAGCTTTACTATTCTACCTAATTATTAGGTATTCTAGGTAATCTATTCTAACTTATTTGAATAGAGAGACTTCTACTAACTAAGCCTTAATTCTAATAGATATCTACCTATTAACTTTATCCTTATAAGGGCCCTAGTAATAGCCCTAGATAATAAGGAGGTAAGACGTTTCCGTATATTTTAAGGTCGCTAACTATATAGTAATATAAGGGAAAGACTAGGCCTAACTAATAAATATTTACTACATAACTAAACTTAGATAGTTAATAAATAATACCCTAATTACGTAGCTAGTAGTAATAAAATATTACCGTAGTACCTTAGGGATAATTGTCCTAAAATCATCTATCTACTAGAGGATTAGAATATCCTAGGGAAACTACTACCTAGCGATATAAAGGAGAAAAATAGTTAGATACTAAAGTCCTTTATAACTATAAAATCCGTGATTATAAAGAAGTCTAAAAAGCTAGTAAGATCTAGGAGAGCTACTCTACTACTAGTAGCTACTCTAATACCCCCGCTATAAAATAGTACTCCTCTAGGAGTTATAGGATAGCCTAGCCCCGCTTCCTTATAATAACTAATTCTAACCTAGCTAGCCTAGAAAGGTCTTAAGAACCTAAGGTTAGGATTACTATTAATAATACTAATAACTAAAGTAGAAGAATTAAGGGAATCTAATAAGAAATAATAATAGTAGAATATATAGCTACTAATAAATAGAAACGCTATAGTAGTAGAGCTAATAAGGTATTTAAGTGTATATAACTAATCTATTATAGATATAGTAATAATAATTAATAGTACTAGGGATATTAGGTTAATAAAAAACGTTAATAAGATACTTAATATCTCTAATAACGCGTTATAGCGCCTTATATTATACTACTTATATCTAGAGGATATTATTATAAAGTATAATAATAGTTAGTTAATAAAGTAGTTAGCTAATCCTAAAAAAAATTATAGAGGCTAACTTAGTTAATTTAATAACTTAATATACTTAGGACGAGCTTATTTTCTATAAGGGGTAGATATTATAGCTATAGTAATATCAGGTAAGTATAACCGACCTAGATAGCTATATTTAGCCTTAGACCTAAGGATATAAGGAATATAAGCCTTTAAAACCTACTTATTTACATAGGCTCTAGCTAGTAATATAATAGATAGGGATATTTTATAAATATACCCTTATCTTTAGTAGAGCTTTATAGCTTATATACTACTATTATTATAAGGTTATTATTTACCCTTTTATAAGTTATAATATTAATAGTATAAGTATCTACCTATTATTTCAAGGATATATTAAGAAATTAGGTCTTAATACTTTATAATAAATATTAATTATTAATAGTTATTAAGATAAGGTATATTAATATTATATTTTCTTAAGCTTTAATAGGTAGAATAATAATTAAAACTAATATACTACTATCTATTCTAAAGGATTAAGGGTAAGGATATAAGATTAGTATTAAGTAGGTAGAAACTTATATATAAAGACTTCCTTAAGTAATTCTAATATTAGATTATAGTTATAAGTATATTATTTAGTATTATTAATAACTTTAAGATATTATAACTCTTTTACTACCTTAACCCTACTCTTTAAATAGACTTAGTATTTATAATTAAGAACTACTTAATAATAAAGGTTAAAGAGATTAAATAAAGTCTTCTATTAAACTTACCTACTAATAGTATTAAAGTCTCCTTATTACTTAATTATTAGTTAACTTTAAATTATTAATTATATATAATAATTATAGCTTTTTTATTAATAAGAATTAGATATAGTATAAGAAATTTATAAGCTTTAAGTATCTTAAAGGTTAATATAATAGCTTATAACTTATAATAGTTATAAATCTAATTATTAAATAGTATAAAATCAAAGATTAAGTTCTTACCTTTATTATTAATAATATAAGTAATAATACTTTATTATATAATAGACTTATTAACTCTCTTTTTATAAGCCCTTTTAATAATTTTATTAATTAAGGAGAAGATAATCTTAAGTATACTCTAATATACCTTCTATATATAGTATATATTATCTAATTAGTATTAAAAGAGCTACTTAGAAAAGTTTATATTAATCTAACTAATAAAGAATTTTAGAGGAACTAGGTTAATAATAATAAGTAGTAAGAAGTTTAAGTAGTAAAGAAGGGCCTATTAATAACCTTAATTAAGGTAAGACCTTTATAATTATTATTCTAGTTATCTTTAATTATTTAATTAAAGGTATAAAAGATTATAATATTTATTAAAATAAGTAATTAGTAAAAGGAGCCCTTTTTTAAAATATAAAAAGAGTAGTTATAAAAGGATAGTATAATAGTAGTCCTAGATAATAATATACCTACTATTAAAGAGAGGTATAAGTAGAGGTACCCTCTTAAGCTTTTTTAAGATATTAAAATATACTAGGACTTAACTTTTTATATACTAAAATAAGTATATCTACTTTATAAAGATTTAGAATATTACTTTAATAAGAAATTAAGAAGCTTTCTTAAGCTTACTAATAATAAGTAGTTATAATTTAGATACCTAATTTAACTTACTAAACCTTTTTATATATTTATATTATTAATAAGTAGAGGGAAGGAGGTTATAATATATAATATTTTTACTATTTATAATAGGTTCTTTAATTATATAAAAATAGAATTTAAGTAACTAAGGTATAAGCGGATTTTATAGAAAGTTAAATATTTTAAAGCCCTTAAAGCGGCTTATTAGAAGCTTTCTATATATTATAACTAGATATAATTAGGTTTAAGATTTCTTTATAATTAAGTAGTACTTCTTTATCTAAGTTATAGGGATATAATATTTAAGGGTAGGAATTAGGTTATTTATATTTATATCTTATACTCTACTATCTAGCTACTTAGATTTAATAAGGGCGATTTATATCTAGCTTACTAAAGGAAACTATAATCTATAAAAGAAAACCTTATCTCCTACCTTATTTACTATTATACTTCTAGAACTCTAGATATTATATACTACCTTATCTTATACTCTTTATACTATCTTATCTCTTCTTTTATTAAAGTTACTTACCCTTCTACCTTCTAATTAGAGCTTATCTACCCTTATATAGCCCCCCTAAGTTATTCCCTTATTAATATAAACTAGCTAAGTATACCTTATTAAATAACTTACTTAGTTACTACCTTTAACCCCTTTAAGGTTAATACTATTTAGTAGAAGTTATTTAACCCCGCCCTTTAAAGTATCTACCTCCTCCTTTTTATATAATTAGGGTAGAATATAAGTATATACTTAATATCTTAATACCTCTATTTATATTTATAATTAGTACTATTAACCCTTAGTACCCTTCTTTTATATAAGAAGGCGCGTAGTCCTATCTTCTCTATATATAATTAGATATCTACGGAGCTCTTAGCCTTAAAAAGCCCTATATAAAAATTAACTCTTATCTCTTAAATCTTACCCCTTTATACCGCTATCCTAGTATAATTAAGGATACCCTCTTAATATCCTTACTACTTCTTTTTTTACTTCTCCTTTACCTACCTCATAATTTCTTTAAGGGTAAGCTAGGCTACTATCCTAGTATCCCCTTCCCCTACTATTATTTAGAGGGCTCCCCTTACTTAAGACTACTTCTCCTCTACTAAAGTCTTTATAACCCTTTTCTCCCTTCCCCTTTTCCCTTTTAACTTATAGCGGATCCTCGCGTTCCCTTCCTTAATTAGTAGGTAGATCCCTTATACTACTAGTATATATAATATTAATTAGTTAAAGCCTATCCTTATTAATAAGACCTCTAATTCTACCTCTAATACTTATATACTAATTACCTTAAAGGCCCTAAGTACTATCCTTAAATACCCGTTTTATATAATTTTTAATATTATAATATTAACCTTCCTTACCTCTAATATCCCCTTTAAGCTATATTATATCTCTATTATATAGGTTATTATTAACTAAATAATAGTATTATAAACCTATCTTACCCTATTAAGTATAGCGCCTTATATTAAGTTAGTAATAATTAATAGGACTAGCTTTTATATCTCTATTCATAATCTTACCTTATTAATATACGGGCCCTACTTTAATTTATTATTAATATAAAGTCTAAGGACTCTTATTAATATCTCTAAGTATACTATTACTACTTTAAGGTCTATTATTACCTTTATATTAAACCTCTTTAAGCTCCTTAATAGGTAGACTAACTTATACTTATAAGGGGTAAAAATCGCTTTATATATATTTACCTAGTAAAGGTATACTTTATATACTTTTACTAAGATTTTATAATTCTCCTTAATACTTTTATTATATATTATTAGGTAGATATTATTAATAAAGCCTTTAGTTTATACTTAGAGTTTTATCTTTATATACTCTTTTATAAGCGGGGAGTTAAAAAATAGAAATAAAATAGGTAATATTAAAGATCCCTAAGGGATCCTAGTTTCTACTATCTCTATCTTACTTATCTTCTAGCCTAGTATAATCATTATAGCCCTTTTTATTAGGAAGCTTTATACCTATTATATAATAAGGGTTAAGACCCCTTTCTTCTTTAGATTATATAATAACCTCTTATAAGAGATATTATTAAAGGCCTTTATAATATCTAGTAATAGTATACTTATTATATTAAACTTACTATAGTTCTATATTATATATACTACCTCTACTATTATCTTAAGGGATATTATTATTAATCTTCCCTTTTTTACCCCTATTTATTATTAAAGTAGTAGTTTATATTCCTTTATAAAGTTACCTAGCTTCTTTATTATAACTACTTCTAGTACCTTCCCTAAGGTATTAAGAAGGGTAATTAGATAGTATAACTTTAGTTTAAAGTAATCCTCTTTCTTTAATTTCTTTAAGATAATTATATTAGCCTTCTTAAACTCTATTAAGTAGTATCTAACCTTTAAATAAGCCTAAAATAAGTATATAAAACTAGGTAGTAGCTCCCTCTCTACTATTCTTAAGAACTTATTTAAGATCCTATTTATCCTTAATACTTTATTCTACTTTAGCCTATTAATTACTTTATAGACTTTCTCCTTAATAACCCTTATATTTATTATTAGGGGTATCTTATATTAAAACCCTTAAATATTATCTAAATCTACCCTTAAAGGTAGAGGGAAGAAGGTCCCTTAAAGGACCTTTATTTTCTCTTAAAATAACTCTACTTTAAGGCCTCCTTTATCCTTTTTAAGGGTAGGGAACTTTAGGAGTTCTTAAGGTAGTATATTTCTCTCTTAGCCTTATTTAGTTAATTTCTAGAGTTTATTAAGTAATTAGGATACCTTATATACTCCCTCTTTAAAATAAAGCGCCTTTACCTTCTTTAATACCCTCCCTTTAATCTTCTAAGCCTCTTATTATACCTTTAGACTCCTCTAGCTTCTCTTATAATTATACTTTACCCTAAGCTTTAACGCCGTCTTTATAGCCTTTATATAATTTAAATTTTAAAAGGACTTTACCTCTAAAGAGGGCTTTACTTATAATACTACCTTTTTTATAATTTCTACTAAGCCTTAGAGTATATTAGCTAAGTAGCTATCTATCTACCCCTTAATTATTAGCTCCCTATCTAGTAGTAAGTATTAAAGGGTGCCTACTTACCTCTTTATCTCTACTAAGTCTACTATCTTTTATACCCTTTATAGGTATAAAATTACTTCCTCTACCTTAAGGCTAACTTTAGTATATATTAAAATATAATTAGACTTATAATAGAGGTCTAGCTTAATATAATATTCTAATAGTATTTACTTAATAACCTCTATTATAAATATTAGATTAATAGTACTTTTTACTTTCCTTATCCTCTAGGTTATTATATCCTTTAATAGGGTAAGCTCTATTCCCCTTTCTTTTATAATATTTATAAGTATATCCGCCGCTTTATAATATATATATCTATCCCTATTATTTTAATTTAAGTAATAGAGGTTAAAGTCTCTTATTAATATATATTCCTTAAGCTAACTTAGCCGCTCTTTTACCCCTAGTAGTATAAAGGGGCTATCTATTAAAGTCCTAGACTCTAAGCTAGGGTTATATATATTATATATCTAGAGATATATTAATACTCCCCCTTCTTTTCTTATAACTTATATCTCTAGGGAGTATAAGTCCTTTAATATAGATTTAACTTCTTATTTATTAATATTCTAGCGCTTATTTATAAAGAAATATATCTTTATATCCCTCCCTGTTTTATATATTAAGTAGAATACTCCTCTATTTAAGTTATATATTAAACCCGTCCTCTCTATAAATAATAGTTCCTAGATAGCTAGGATATCTATTTATTATACCTCCTTATCTTTTAATAGTACTATTATTATTATAGTCTACTCCCTTTATATATTATATTATAATAGTTTTATTATTTTTTATACCCTTATAAGGATATTTATTAAATATCCCTTATAACCTCTACTTCCTTAGTACTTAAGGCCTCTTATATTAATATTTCCTTTAATATCTATTAGCTTATCTCTATTACTTAGAGAGTAATTAGCCTTCCTAGCCTATTCTATAATATTACTACTAATAGTAGTATAGTTCCCCTTTCCTTTATATCCCCTTAGGGACTTATTTATATTATAACCTTATTAAGGTTTTTAAATCCTAATATAAGCTTCCTCTTCTTCTTTACTACTATTATTATCTACTCCCTTTAAGGCTACTTCTAGGTATCTTATTACCTATTTCCTTTTATAAAGCTTTTATATAGCTTCTTCTTATTTTCTACTATCTTTTAATAGAGCTTATTTAGTTCCCTTACCTTAATTATATATCTTTACTCCTAGGCTATATAACTATTCTTTTTATAGTTATTATACCTCTTAACCTCCCCTTCTTTTACTTTATACTCCCTTAAGTTATACCCGCTAGTATAGATCTTATATTATACTAGGCTCTTATAACGTCCTATTATATACTTATACTATTAATAGTTAAAGTATTATATTATAACCTTATTCCTCTCCTACCTCTTATACTTTAAGAGGTTATATCTCTTTATCAAGCCCTTTTTAATTACTTTATCTACTATCTCTAATATAGGGAGCTTTAATAGTAATAAGGCCCTCTCTTTTACTACCTCTCCCTCTCTCCTCTCTTATATAACTACTTATAACTAGGCTACCCTTATAATCTTTAGCCCTAGGAGGTTCTTTTTATTCTATTAAATAATTATCTCTTTAACCTCTTTTTATTTTAATATATCTACTGCCTTCTTTAATACCTTATATATTATAACTAAGAAAGTCTATCTTAATACCCTTATTAACTTATATACCTTCTTTACTTAATTATTATTCTCCTCTAACTCCTCCCTTACCTCTATCTCTATTATAAATAGTATTAGGTTACCTTTAATTAGGTACCTTACTATTATAATCTCCTATATCCTTAGGAATATAATTATCTTAAATCTCCTAACTAGCTACTCCTTGATTAGTACCCTTACTACCTCCCTCTTAGTTCTATTATTAATCTAAACTATTAAGGTCCTAGCCTTCCTATTATTTATTACTCTAAATCCCTTCTTTATAATATTACTTATTAGCGCTATAATAAACATCCCCCTAGGGCTTATATTACCTATTCTTATACCTATTAGGCTCTAGCTAGCTATCTACGCCTAGCTCCCTCTACCCTCTTATATCTTCCCCTCCTAGGACTATTCTTCTACTACCCTCTTAAACTTATATACCTCTTTAATGTTACGACTATAGATAATCTGGGGGATTATCACGTGGTAGGATCGCAGGATCGCTCGTCCCGGATAGAGCGATCCCGGGGAGCGCTCGGTTAGCTTAGGAGGCTTAATATCGAGCGAGCCCAGCGAGCTAGTCGAGCGAGGGGTTTCCTTCTACTATATAGTCACGGTCCTTACCTATAGTTAGGAACTTCGTACTTAACTTAAAATAGTTATTCTCTTAACTAAGTTATACCTATCCCTAGGGGATACTAAATAGTAATTAGGTTCTTATATTATTACTACCGCTAGCTCTCCTCACCCTACTTCTCCCTTATCGTTAGACGGGGTCGTAGTATTTAAGCTATTAATCTACCTCTATAATAAACTCCTTTATATATTTAAGCCTTACCCCTATTATCCTTCTTATTTTATATATTATTCCGCCTTTTAACGCGTCTTATATAGCTATAATAGCTTCTAGGGCCTTTACTAATATCCTCCTAACGCGTATTCCCTTATCTTCTAATTCTTTCCCCCCTACTAAGCTCCCTAGCCCTTATAAGGGTATCTCCCCTCTACTCCCTAGTCTACTACCTCTACTACTACTACTACTACTTATAACTCCTCCCCTAATACTATATCCTAATAGTAGGACTTATCTTACTATATATCTAAGTAAATTTATTAAGGCTTATTTTTTAATCTTTTATTAATTATAAAATAGGTGGAATTAGATTATTAAAACTAGTTAGTAGTTATAAATAAAAGTCTACTAATAAATACTTAGAAGAACCTTTTAAACCTATTAAAATTATAAAGTAAATAGCTAAGATTAAAGGGCTATATTAATAAGGGGTTATACTAGTCTTAACCTTAATAATACCTTAAAAGCTCTATTAGAGGATTTAAATAATATTATAAAAGACTAGTTATAATAGTATAAGGGTTATAATAAGGTTTCTAGTTATTATTATTATTATTACTAATTTTTTAATATTCTTATAACCCTTTTTACTTATCTAAAATAAGGGTCTATTTTTAAGTAGTAGAAGGCTTTAGAGCCCTAATACCTATTAATTACTTATATAGCCCGTAATATCCTTACTACTATAATAGAGGCTATTATATATAAGTAATACTTCTTTATATTAAAGAGGTATTATATAAGTTATATATATTATATACCTCCTACTTTTTATACCTTAATAATAGTTCTTTATACTAAAAATTAGTAGAATCTATCTAAATAAGTAGGACTTAATCTAGAAGCTAACTTTAGTATATCTAATTAGGTAAAAAGGGCTAATAATATTCTATATAATATATAAGTAGAAGATAGTTATCTTAATAGTAGTTATATTAATAATAGAGATAAGGATAATAATAATAATCTAGTAAGTAGGTTATAAGCTATTTTTATATATCTTAGAAAATAGTATTAATACTTACTCTTATAATTAAGAGGGTAAGTTTATAATTAGTAAGAGTCTACTAGTAATAATATAAATATATTAAAGAGGTAGAGGTAGGACTAATAGTTACTATCTACTAGGATTTAAGTAATACTATCTAGTAGAACTAGCCTATTATTACTCTCTATAATTACTATAAAGTAGAATAGGAGGAATAAGTAATAGTAGTAAGTAATAATAAGGTCTAAGAATATACTAGGTTTATTTAATTAATAGTAGAAGTTCTTATAAACTAGATTATAAAAATATAGAATATAAAATATTACTATTTATATAAAAGTAAACTTTAGAGAAAGTTTATAATTATTATTCTAGTTATTATATTTACTTAATATAACCTTTTATACTCCTCTTTATAAATACTAAGCTCCTCTTAGTAATTATAAGATATCCTATAAATATCCTATCTTATAAAGAGGTCCTATTAAAATCCTATCCTATTAAAAAATCCTATCCTATTCCTATCTAATATCTTTATAAAGATATAGGATTAGGGCCTAATTTACCTATCCTATCCTATAGTCCTATACTATCCCACATAGGATATCCTGTAGGATATCCTATATCTTTCCGGCTAGTAGTTTAAACTTACTTCTAGTTTAACTCTAAGGGGCTAGCGGCCCGGAGCTTTTAAGACTCCGTACTCCTAGCTCTAGCTCTATGGTACTCTTAGGCTAAATAGTATTCGTATCTATAGATCCTTAATTAAGCTAATTCTAAATATAAATTTACTATAAGAGGTATTTAGTATAAGATTTCCTGTAATACTTATAGTAAAAAGAAGTTAATAAAGTCTATTATTATAAAAAGCAAGGGCGTAGACTAGAAGTAGATATAAACTAGAAGGGGGTAAATCCTTCTAGTAAAGCGATAGCGTTCTTTATAAGGCGGTAGACTCTTAGAGTTTACTAGGTAACTATTTATACTTAGTAACTATCTAGCCTTATAAGGCTAGTCCCTTATAAGTCTATCCTATTATAGTCTTAAATATCTATTTATTACTATAAATCTATAAAATAACTATTTAAAGCTATTTATATTATCCTTTACAAGGTTTTCTTATCTATATACCTTATTCTAATTAGCTAATTCCTCTAGTTACCTGTCCTTCCTATCCTTCCTAGCTATATCTTTATAGCCGTTCTAACTCTATTATAGTTACCCTTATTAGTAACTTAATAACAAGTCTTTTTAATTGCTTAGTCGTTATCTAAACAATTATATAACCTACCTTACTTAGTATTACTTCTTATATCGCTGCGGTTTAGGGTACTCCTATCCTATCTAGTATTACTATCGCGGACGTAGTTATAAGCGACCTGAAAGGGGTAAGTATTACTAGTCTAATAGTAAGAAGGTAATAGCTTCTTCTCTAGGACTATATTACTATTAGCCTTTATAAGTAGTAGGAACTATTATACTCCCCTTAGTTCTATTAGTAATTATACTCTTTAATATACTATATTACTTAGCTACTTTAGTAATTAATAGGATTCTATTACCTAGTCCCCTATTATAGTTCTAGTACTATATTAGCCTAATTAGGACTAGTATAGCCTTAGCGCGTAGTATATTAGTCGTGTTATAGATATATTATAATACTATAGCTTTTATTCTTATTATACTAGAATACTATCTACGTCGTTAAACTAATATTATTTCTAGTCCCTAATTAGACTAACCGTCGAGTCGGGTTTCGGTACTATAGATTGGTACCGACCGGAATACTCGGTACCTGTTTAGGTACCGACCCGAATACTTGGTACCAGTTTCCGGTATTAACCCGAAAAGCCCTCGGTACCTTGGCGAGTCGGGTTAACCCGACCCGACTCGCCAAGGTATCGCCAAGACGCCAAGCCCCTAATAAAATAGTAAGGAGCCCCGAAAATTTTCCATAATTACCCTCATACTAAAAATAGATTTTTTTTTAATTAGAATTTTACTACCCCCTTTAGTTCCCTAGGGATATGCATTACCTTTCTACATTACCTTAAAGAATTACCTAGGTTAGGCTAGGTAATAATAATAATAATGCTTAGTAATATAGTAGTAAATTATAGATATAATAATAAATACTATTATAGATAAAAAATATTAGTAATATTATAGTTATTATATCTATAGGAATAGCTAATTAGCTATTACCTTTCTATATCACCTTATTTATTAAGAATTACCTAGTTAGTAATAATAACAACGCTTAGTAATCTATTAGTAGATTATATATATAGTACGAAATACTATTATAAATAAAAAATATTCCTGATATAATAGTCTTGGCAAAATAATATAGTGGAACTAATATCTTAGCGAGTCGGGTTAATACTTTAATACTAATACTTAGTACTACCCTATAGTATTAACTCGAATACTCGGTACTAACTATTAGTACTAACCCGAATACTCAGGCTAGGAATATAGTATTAACTCGCTAAGAGTCGAGTCGGGTACCTGACTCGAGTTTAAAGTACCGACCCGACGCGGTTAGTCTATCCCTAATATAATAAAAGCTATCCTTCTAGACTACAGTTAGCTATCTACTACCCTAGTCGTATTTAAAACAGCCCTATTATTATTATTATTATCGGAATACTATTACTATTAGCCTATTACTACGGAGTTCTAACTACCTTACCTATCTACCTAAAATACTTTAACCTCTTTACTAAGTAAGTTAATAAGTAAGCCTACTTTAAGATAGATAAGTTAGAAAGTAAGCCTATTATAAGGTAGCTAATTTAAACTAATATATTATAATAAAGATATAGTTTATATAGATGTAATAATAATAAATAATTATTAAACTATCTAGGAAGAATATAGGTAGGATATATATATGTTAAGCCTTTATTATATAACTATTTATATAACCTTAGGTTAGACTGTAATATAATACCTTCTTACCTACGCCTTATTATTCCTACCTATATACCTACCTACCTACTTATAAGTCCCTAAGACATATACCTTATAGTACGTATAAGTGTAGTAATAGATATTCGCTAGACGAGTAATAGGGTAGGCTAATTAATAGATTAATAGATCTATAAGGTATTATAGATATAAGGGAATAGGAATAGCCTAGATAATAGTAACGGGTAGAACGAATAGTATTATATAACTAGGGTAGTAGGTATAACACGCGGTATTATATAATATATATTATTAAATAAGAAAATATTAGATACTAATAATTTAGAAGGAGAATAGTTACTAGAGCTTCTAATAGTAAAAGAGAGGGTATTATTATAGTTCTAGTACTATATTAGACTAATTAGGACTAGTATAGCCTTAGCGCGTACTATATTAGTTATACTATAGATATATTATAATACTATAACTTTTATTCTTATTATACTAGAATACTATCTATATTATTAAACTAATATTATTCCTAGTCCCTAATATCTCCTAGCCTCGATCTAAGCCGTATAGGCTAATTCTATATAGTTAAAAGCGTATTTTCCAGGGTAAATACTAGTAATAAATAGGAAAATTTTAGGTTTTTTTTATTCTAGCCTAAAAGTCCTATATATAGAAAATCCGGATTTAAGGCCTTAAATCCGTGATTTTCCTCTAGCGCCAGGAAGAAACGGGAAGCTCGCTAGAGTTATAGCGGCTACGTCGTTAACGCTAGTGTAATATAAGTTTTAAATATAGTTAATTCACGTAATTTATATACGCGAAGTGTACCCCCCCCCTAGCGTAGCCCCGTTTCCTTTACCTATATTACGCCTGCGATTATTCTCCTACTAAGTATTAGTACTATTAGTTATTAATAAGACTTAGTACCTTATTATAATTACCTAGTTAGTACTAGCCTAATATAGTTATATTATAGCTAATTAGTAGGACTTATCCCCTAATAGTCCCATTACCTAGTATTTTCTAAAAGTTGCTAAATGCGCTAAATGCGTATTTAGCAACTCACGGTGTTATTCCCAGCCCCAGGGCTGACACATGAGCGCGCCTGTCATGTACGGAAAATGCGCATTTTTCTATAATATACAGGCTTCCCAGTTTGCCGATGTAGGGATATATTTAACATGTTAAATAGATTAATAGATAGCGTTATTATAAAATTTAGGTAATAAAGAGTTATAATTTACAAAGTCTAATACTCTAGGGTAGCCTTATAAGGTACTAGCCCTATAAGGCTGGACGGTTACTAAGTGTAGAAGGTTACCTAGTAAACCCTTCTAGCGCCAAGACACCTTACCTTTGTGATGAGGGGTAAATGGACTAGCGTTGGAATTATGTATTTAGGGAGGCGAATACCCCTATTCTTCCTACTCCTTAGCAACCCCCATAGTAGCAAATCAATATCAGACAACGACAGACAAATCCCACCTTTTCTCTTTGTAAGCCCTTCTGCCAAGACAATAAGCGAGTGGCCACGTCTACAAAGTCTTGTTGTCTCGTTGTCTTGTTCCTAGACACCTTTTCAGACATCTAGAATAGTCAATGACAGCTAAATCATCCATCATACCCATGATATCGTTCAACAACCTTGGCTACAGCAAAGACGACAGCCGTGAACGCCCAGCTGGCGCCAAGTAATGTTCAACCATCAGTCGCAAGCGTGCCTGCACAGAGGAACAGATCTTCCCTCTGGCTGTTCAGAGGATGATGAAGTAGCAGTGGCCGATCTAGCGGCAGATGAAGCAGCAAAGACACAGATCAAGTTAATGCAACTCAACCAGTCGACCATCGGTGACTTGGAACAATTCGTCAAAGATAATCCGACGGCCGACCTCTGGCTATGTCTCCGAGAAGCGAGCCGTACATATAGGGCCGAACGCGCAAAACACACCGACAAACCTGCCATCGCATCCAAGGGTGGGTACGTGATTTCGAAATATACAATGGGACCACCTTTCTAATGCTTTCTGCTAGCGTCGACCCCCGAATCGGAGGATCGCTTTAATCACGTCGTCCATCCTGAAGCTGACATTTCTGTTCTCTGGCCCCTGGCACCTAGTCTTGCCAATTTACTTCACAAACCCCCCTTAAGCACGGGAGTACCTGTTCAGGGTAACCAACAAACAGCGGTCTCACGTTCTGCTCTTTCGGACCTACTGAAAAATGGCGAATTACTCTTCCATCTACTGCAGAGGGCTGTCGTACGAATAGCATCAGATATCGTCGTCAAAATCGGCCGCAGTCATGACGTGACCGAAGTATCAATTCTACAGCATATCCGCATAGCCACTTATACAATCCCAGTCCCTATACCTCTCGGGATGCTTTCAATAGCGCGAAATACCTACGTTTTCACCAGCTTTGTCCCAGGTATCCCTCTCGATCGTATCTGGGCAAACCTTACAATTCTCCAAAAAAGGAACGTTCAGCAGCAGCTAAACGCGATTTTCACGGAGCTCAGAACTCTTCCCATCCCATCGAAAGATGGGTATCTCGGAGGAGGAAATCCACCGTTTTGCAAAGATTTCAGACGCTGGCTTCGGGAAAGCTCTGGCCCCATTATCAACGAAGCCCAATTCAATGATTTCCTCCTTAGCGAAGCTCATTGCAGTTCGAGCCGTGTTAAATTTATACAGGCGTGTCTTCGTGACGACCATCCGATCGTGATGACGCACAGCGATTTGCATCCGCGGAATCTTATTGTTGATAATGAACAGGATGTCAGAATTACGGGAATTATTGATTGGGAGGCTGGAGGCGGGTATCCGGAGTATTGGGAATATGTCAAAGCTCTCCATACGGCGTTCATGGAAGAAGAAGATGATTGGCATCTCTTCCTACCGGATGCCGGTATTGGCACGTTTATTGATGAATATGTCAGAGACAGAATCATTGGTAGAATGGTGAGCTAAATACAGTGAGATGATGAGCTAACGCCCCCAACTATGTCAAAGTTATTGAAAGCTGTTAAGAATACCTGGAGTTACATCTGCTTAATTGCGGAGTACAGTTCTGGTTGCGACAATATCACCTAGACTCGATACAATGTTTGGGATTCTCTGCATTTCTCGGCACCCCAAGCACGGGGGCACCGCTAGCCACGGCACTCTTGAATTTTGCGTGCCATATCACCGAGCCGCTGGATACATCATCCTATTTAACATCCTTCCACTTCTTTTGATACTTCGACTCGATACGAGACATACCCCCCTCATTCCTTTCTAAATAACCCTTTTTTTCCAGGGCAGCAATTGCCTCCATGACCCAATTCTGGCAGTTCCACCCTTGCTTCTTGCTTATCGGCACCGCCTTGAGCAGGTCCGGCACCTCTGGCCATACGTCAGCCTCGATACGTCCGATCTCCACATTCTCGGAATGAGTAGCGGACTTGGCGATGTTGACGTCCCGGGTGTGATATCTAAATTTATGACCGGTGCTGCCGAGTGCTTCGAATACTCTGCCATCACCGTCGTCATCGACTGTGTATAGACACCAGTGCGGCACGTCTTCCTCTTCACAACTGTAGATGGCGACGTTTAACTCAGCCATGGTAGGGGATGCAAGTAGAAGGCAGGATGAATATGAGCTGTGTGGTAAGGTACAACGCTGAGTAACATCAGCATTGAATAAAGTTTAATGCGTAAGATTTCCTACCTTTTGACTTGTTGGAGAAATATGTCAGGTTATTGTACAGTTAAGTCGATGACGGGAGGCCAGCATGAAGAGCGTCCTAAGACCCTTTATATCTGTCGGACTGTCCTCTATATGAGACGCCAGCTATTAAAAATATCGGCTTGGGGGAAATCCTATCAATTGGTTAGCATTGTAACGAGGAAATCTCTCCAGTGATCCCAGCGGCTACAGCTACGCCTAGGCACTGGAAGGAAGACTAGCTTCGCACTTCTGGCGTACAACGCTGTACAATCAATAATTAGGCGCCAGCAATCCTACGCGATCGAGGCTGACTTCGTTTGGAAAGGATGTGATAGGATTGCATCCGCCAAACGCTGTCGAGACAACAACCGCTGAGCCGTCAAACCACAGACCCAAAGATACATGCAAACGCTCGTCCTTAGCTCCTGCCTTCTCCTATCCTGGTCCGATTGGTTGTTACTTACAGAGTTACCATATCACACAGAGCGCTTGCGCTTCAGTCCGCCTCGTTAGCGTCCATGCCATACATCGGCCATTGGCCGCAAGACTCCCACAACAAGCTCCGTTTCCTTCCAAATTCATTTCCGCACAGCCATGAGCTAGAATAGCCCAGATGACCTTCTATCCGCAGCTCCATTCTGGTAAACCCCATCCCAGCGTCGTGAAAACACCCTGCGTGATGAAAATTCGGCCAAGGCACTTCGGGTTTCAAGGGCTCTACCTTCTCTACCTATAACATCGATTGACAGGTCGGACCATAACTTAGTGACCTAGAGCCCTACGTTCGGGGTGTATATAATATATATATCGAATTTCCCCGAACCTGTCCTAGAACGTAACCCGTCGCTGACCAAGGTGCCGCCGCTTTGCTCCCCCACTGAAGCCCATTTCGTCGATGTGCTCCCCCATGCTCCCTCTCTGCTCCCTTATGCTCTCCCTCTGCTCCTCCGTGCTCCCTTGTCCTCCCTTGCTTCTTTGCTGCCATCACATGTTACAAGGGACCGAATTAGACGAAATGGATATTGGTGATCTACCAAAAGGTATCGACGCAATGCATATCGTATCGTTCCTATAGACGGACTACCTATATCTGATAGGGTTTTTATTCTTCGTAAATCTTAAATCAGTCCTCCAGTCCTAGTTATAGCGTTTCCACGATCTCCTCCTCCTCTCCAGCCGACTCTATCTAAGATGATGAGAGATAGGATATATAGATCTTTAAATATACTTCTCTAGTAAAATTTCTAATTTCCTTATCTTACTACTTAGCGGCCTTAGTAGGTATTACAGTTAGAGAGTATTTTATAGAGATTTATTCTAGAGTAGTAATAATAAGATTAAAGATAGTTTTACTACCCTCTAAATTTATAATATTATAAGGTATAGATAATCTAACTTCTTTAGTAGTATTAATAGTTATAAAGTAGTATTAGTATATATTAATATAAAATCCTCGTATAATTATATCTATCTTTCTAACTCTTATATATAACTTTTATAGTATTACAAGATATATAATAAGTTATTATTTAATAGTTAAAAGGAAATTATATTACTTTATCTCTATTACTATAAGGAATATATTATAAGTAGTACTATTCTACCTATTATAACTAAAGCTCTAATCTATATATTATTAAGATTAAGGCTAATAGATCTTATATAATACCTAGTTAAGGTATCTTCTATTATAATTAGATAGGTTACTAAGTAATTAGTTAAACTATATTAATTAATATATTAGTAGGTAATTAGTTAAACTATATTAATTAATAGATTATTAAGTTATCTATTAAATTATACTTCTTAATAGGATTTCTAATATCTATATAAATAGTAATATTTCCTACTTAGATAAAAGCTTTATACTTAACTTATATTACCTTCTAAATATATCTCCTAGATACTAAATATAATATATTATACTAGACTATTTTAGTATAAAGCCTACTTATACTATCTTTAATACTTCTCTTTAGAAGATTTATAGACCTATATTAGTAAACTAGGGAGCCTGTAAAATGTAAAAATATGCGTATTATACAGGTATTATATATAGATAACTGGCGCGCTTATATGCTAGCCCTAGAGCTTGAAATAATACCGTAAGTTAAAAAATACCTATTTAATAACTTTTAGAAATACTAGGTAATAGGACTAATAGGGGATAAGTCCTACTAATTAGCTATAATATAACTATATTAGGCTAGTACTAACTAGGTAATTATAATAAGGTACTAAGTCTTATTAGTAGTTAATAGTACTAATACTTAGTAGGAGAAATAATCGCAGGCGTAATATAGGTATAAAAAACGGGGCTAGGCTAGGGGGGAGTACTTTATATATATATAAATTACGTGAATCGACTATATTTAAAACCTATATTACGCTAGCGTTGACGACGTAGCTATAATAGCTCTAGCGAGCTTCCTATTTCTTCCTAGCGCTAGAGGAAAATCACGGATTTAAGGCCTTAAATCCAGATTTTCTATATTTAGGACTTTTAGGCTAGAATAAAAAAAACCCTGAAATTTTCCTATTTTTTGATAGTTTTTTACCTGAAAAAAGCGCTTTTATATTATGACTGAGTGTAAGTGTACTCACGAGTACTATCACCTACGAACCTTTAGGACCAGGGTAGTAGTAATTAGTGCCAAGACGAACTGATTATAAGCGATCAGGGTAATCGGTTATTAATCAGGGTGAACACGTCTCTTAGTAGGGTTTCCTTCTACTATATAACTACGGTCTTTACCTATAGTTTAGGAGCTTCGTGCTTAACTTAAAACAGTTATTCTCTTAACTAAGTTATACCTATCCTAAGGGGATGCCGAATAGTAATTAGGTTCTTGTGTTATTACTACCGCTAGCTCTCCTTACCCTACTTCTCCCTTGCCGTTGGACGGGATCGTAACATTTTAGCGGATTTAGTAGTTTAGATTTTCTATATAAGTTCCCAGTTTACCGATGTATTAACCCTAGAGATAACTAGGTTATAATATATATCTAGTAATATAGACTTTCTTATTTCTATTTAAGTTAATAATTTTAATAGCTAGCTCTATTTCTAGATAGATCTAGACTATCTCTTAAACTTTATAATTTAAAAATATACCTAGGTAAGATATAACCTTTTATTTCTTTAGTAAAAACTATATAGAGTAGAGTTCTATAATATATAATTTATAGGCTATTAGTATTATATTAATAGTAATATAGCTTATAGCTATAAATAGAAGGAGTAGCTAATAGCTCTAACTACTTATATTAGCCCTAATATATATATCTTAGTCTATAAGAATTAATAATAATATAACCTGATATAATATACCCTAGGCGAGCTAATAATATAGAACTATTATATTAATTCTTCCTAATAGGAGCCTAGCTTATAATCTTATTAATTAGGGCCTAAGGACCTGTAATACCTAAGATATAATATAATATAAACCTACTTAAGAAATAGCTAGTATAGTATCTTTATTACTTATATACTAAGGAGATTATAACTTTAGGGGTTTAGATACTATTAGCCCTAAGACGGCTTAATAACTATTTAATTAAATAGCTATCTTTAAGGCTAAAGTAGTAGAGTCCCGACGCGATACTATTAGTATAGTCTTATAAAGGGGAAGAGGCCTAATAAATCTATTAGGGCTTGTTATAAGGCGTAGCGTAGCCCCTTCTATATATATACCTCTAATAGGAGCTATAATAGCGGCGATAATAATAAATTAGGACTATAATAGAGTAAAATATAATAAACCCCTAATATTTACCGGCCCTCTAATAGATATTTATTTATAAATTATTAATTATAATAACTTCTTTAACTTATAGATTATTAAGGGCTTTAATACTTAAGTATTTATAGTATATACCTACCTTAAACTTAAAATTAAAATAAGGACGTAACTTATAAGACTATTAGGCCTCTAAGAAACCTTTAAGGACTAAGATAAGTTATAAGTATAGCTATTAGAGAATTACTTTATTAAGGATATTAGATTAAATATAAAGTTAAAAATAGACTATATATATATAGGAAATAGAGAGTTAATATAAAATTTTATTAATAGATTTAAGACCCTAGTAATAGATCTATTATAGAATAATTTAGTAATTTATTATACCTTTAGGAAAAAGCTATTAGCTAAAATCCTAGATTATATCTACTAGTTATAATAGTAACTACTAGATATATTTATAGGATTTAAGATTATAGTATAATAAGCTAAAAATTATATTAGAGTTAGGAAGTAGACCCTAGAAGATTATAAGGAGGTAGAATAGGGTTAATAAAAAAGGGTATAATTTACTAATAATTATCTTAATAAGAAAGGTAGAGGATACTCTCCCTTATATAATAAATTAAATAATATAAACTTTAAATTATTAAGGTTAAATAGTAAGAACAGGGCTAATATCTATAATAACTATTAGAAGGCTTAAAGGGATTAAGGGGTATATATATATATTATAAGTAGAAGAAATATTAGGTTAAAGACTATACTAATAGACCTATTAATTACCCCTATCTAAAAAATAATTACCTATAATACCTAAGATAGCGTCGCAGGTTATACTAGTCTTAAAGGAAGGCTTTATAACCTAGGAATTAGCCCCTTTAAGGTAGGTAAGGTATAACTTAGAGTATTAGTTATAAAAGCTATAATATACCCTTAAAAAGGAGTTCCTACGCCTTACTTTATTAGATATATTTAATAAGGTCTATAATAAGGACTATATCTTAATACTTATATAAATATAGAAAAACTATTTTAACTTATACTATTAATATATAAAATTAACTCTATAAGCTTTAATTAATTATAAAGCTACGGTAAATTTTATTAATTAAGACTAAGTCTAAATATTAGGCTTTACGCCCCTAAATACTAAGGTAGTAAGTGTAGTTAATATAAATAAAAGGATAATTAGTCCTACTTTATTATAAGTACTATTTCGTATTAAAATTAGCGCTCTAAGTAGTTACTACTCTTATTATACTTTTAGAGCTATTCCTATATAAGGTTATTAGATAATTCTAGGCCTATTATAGCTTTAATAAATTAATCCTATTATAAATTAAACTAAGGGAAAGGTTAATATACCTAATAATATCATAGTATTAAATTAAATAGACTTTAATAATAAGGTAGAGGGGGAGACTATCTATACCTATTACTTTATAACTAAGGAAGCTAACTAATTACCCTTAACGGTCTTACTAGTAAAGTACTTAGAATACTTAGATATTTTTAATAAGGAGGTAGGGAGCGAGTTACTACCCTATTATAATAAACTTGATTATACTATTAACCTTTAGCTAGGAATTATACTATCTTTTAGCCTACTTTATAACCTATTAGAGACTGAGTTAGGCGTCTTAAAGGCGTATATTAAATAGAATCTTAAATTAGGCTTTATTAGACGCTTAAAATTAATAGCTAGGGTACTAATCCTATTTATAAAGAAAAAGGATAGAGGCTTATACCTTTATATAGATTATTAAGGCCTTAATATAATAATAGTAAGAGATTAGTATCTAATCCCTTTAATTTTAAATATTCTAGACTAACTAAGAAGAACTAAAATATATATAAAAATTAACTTATAAGGGGCTTATAACCTAATTTAGGTAAAAGAAGGTAATAAATAGAAAATAGCTTTTTATACTTATTATAAGTTATTTAAATACTATATTATATCTTTTAAACTAGCTAGTACCCCCTTAATATTTTAATTATATATTAATAAGGCGCTATTATACCTTATAAATATTATAGTTATTATATACCTTAATAATATCCTTATCTACTCTAATAACCCTATTAATTATAACTATTATATTAAAGAGGCTTTAATAGTATTAAGAAAGTATAGTCTATTTACTAAGCTAGAAAAATATAAATTTAGTATTAATATTATAGAATTCCTAGGGTTTATTATTAGCTTTAAGGGTATTATAATAGACCTAATATAAGTCTTAACTATTATAGATTAGCCTACTCTTATAACTATAAAATAAGTCTAATCCTTCTTAGGATTTTATAACTTTTATTAATAATTTATTAAAGAATATAGTTAAATTATAAGGGAATTAATAGAGTTAATAAAGCTAATAGTTACTTTTTAATAGTTATAATAGGTTAAACTAGTATTTAGAGAGCTTAAAAAGGTATTTATTAAGGTACTACTACTAGTATATTATAATCTTAACTTACCTTTATAAATAAAAATAGATATAAGTATATATATACTATTAGGGGTATATTCTTAAAGGAAGGATAATACTTATACCTATCTAATTATATTTTATAACTATAAATTTAACCTAGCTAAAATAAATTATAATACCCTAGATTAGGAATTATTAACTATTATTATATCCTTTTAAGTATAATAGAAATACCTTAAAGGAGCCTAATATTATATTATAATTATTATAAACTATTATAACCTTAAATTATTCCTTACTACTAAGATGCTAAGTTAATATTAGGCCTATTAAGCGGAGTTTCTTTTAGTATTTAACTTTAAAATCTAATACTAGCCTAAGAAGAGGAACCCCGCTAATATACCCTCTTAGAGAGCTAATTATAATAAGCTTAATACTACTTATATTATAGTCCCTTTCTTTAAGTTAGCGCTTATAATTATTAAAGAAGGGCGGGATACGGCCTACTAGGTAATAATAGACTTAGAATTAATAGAATAGGAAGATAACTAAACTAAGAAGCTCTTATAAACTATCCTTAAAGAAATCTTAAAAAAATTTAAGACTAATAGTAGAGCTATTAGGGCTAAAGGATTAAGTTATAAATAGCTATTAAGCCTTTTATATTTTTAAGGTAGTTATTTTTATATACCTAAGGATATAGATTTAAAAGTTTATATTATATAAAAAATTTATAATTCCCTAATAGTAGGCTACCTTAGTTATAACTAGACTATTTTAACTATCTACTATTAGTTCTACTAGCCGTTACTAAGTAATAATATAAGCGACTATATAAAAATATATAATACCTATTAAAGAATTAAAGCTTTAAAATACCTATTATATAGGGAATTAATACCTATTTTAATTCCTAATATACTATAGAGATCTATTATAATAGACTTTATTATAGACCTCCTAAATAGTAAAAGCCCCGTTAATAATATTACTTATAATTATATTATAGTAATAATAGACTATTTTAGTAAGATATACTATTATATTATATATTATAAATCTATAACCTCTAAATAGTTTATAATATTATTCTTATAAAATATATTTTAGTTATACGGGATACCTAATATAATTATTAATAACTAGGATACCCTCTTTACCTTGTACTTTTAGTAAACTCTTATAAAAGCCCTTAGTATAAACTATAAGCTTTTAATAGTATATTATTAATAAATAGATAGCTTAATAGAGTAGTAAAATTAAGTTATTAAATAATACTTATAAGTCTTTATAAATTATTAGTAGGATAACTAGGTTACTCTACTTAGCCTTAAAGAATATACTTATAATAATAGTATTTATAGTATTATATATTAAAGCCTATTCTTTATTTCTAGTAGTAGGGAGCTTAAACTATTCTAGTTAGTAGATACTCCTAGTTATATTAGCCTTAGTATAACTACCTAGGAAATAGTAAAAGAACTAGAATACCTTAATATAATCCTTAAGGAAGAGCTTATTATAACCTAAAATACCTAGGCTTAATATTATAATAAGGGGAGAAAGCCTCTAACCCTCTAACTAGGAGACCGCGTTATACTATATAATATTAATATCTTATTATAAAGACCTTATAAAAAGCTAGATTATAAAAAAGTTAGCCCCTTTCTAATAGTAGAGGCTATTATACCTAATATTTATAAGATTAAGTTACCTTTATAAATAAAGATATACCTAGTATTTTATATATATCTAATAGAACCCTATTATACTAATATAATTAAAGGTTATATTATACTACTACTACCCTTAATTAATAAAATTATAAAGTATAATAATAAGAGAGAGTATAAGGTAGATAAGATCCTAGACTTTAGGCTCTACTATTATAAACTATAATATCTTATAGCCTAGAAGGGGTATAAACTAGAGGAAAATTTATAAGAGTTAATAAAGGATGTATAAAATATATTAGACCTAATCTAAAAGTTCTATTAAAAGTATCCTTTTAAAGTATTATTATAGTAGTATAAGTATAGAGCCTTAGAGGTATAAAGCCTTAAGGTATAAAGCTAATAGTTAGACCTTTTAGGTTATTTTAAAATAGGTATAAGTATAAAGCTATTTCTTATATATTTAAGAAGTATAGAGCTATTATAATATATAATTTTAGGGTATAAAGCTATTTCTTATATATTTGTAATATAGAGCTATTATAATTATATAATTTTAAGGTATAAAGCTATCTTATAAAAAATACACTATTTAACTTTAACTATTAAGTTTATAATTATAATAATAAGCCTATTAAGTAGAATTAAGTTAGTACTTTATACTTTATAGGATTTACTACTCTATACTCTTATAAATTTCTAACTTAATTATATCCTCCCTTAGCTTAATAGTCTATTAGCCTTATATTACTACTTAAGATAATAAACTTTATATAATCCTATATAGTTTAAGCTTATATTAGGCTTATAAAATTAAGGAGGGTCTTATTAATACTATTATTATATCGCGGAATTTTAATTATTAGATACTTAGTAAGGCTATTAATATTATAGATTAAGTACTCTAAGAGGGCTATTATAATTATAAACTAAAAGATAAATTATACTTAAAGTACCTATTTTTTAACCTTATAATAGAAGATATTAACTATCTATTAGAGGTCCTTACTCTTAATAGTATTATAAGTAGATTTAATAGAGAGGTATTACTTAAATATATAAAGCTATTATACTCTATTATAAGTCTTATTATTTTTAAAGGTATGCCTATTACTAGTATTAAGGCCTAGTAGCCTCTAGATTTTAATATTATAAGATTTACTATCTTAAAGCCTCTTAAGATCTATTAAGGTAATTTATTTAATATTAAGTTTAATAATAAATATAGTATATTTAGCTAATTTAATAAAGATAAATATTATATATATATTCTTTATAATTAGGAAGATTATAACCTAAAAATATACTATACTACTACCTTATAATAACTAGGCTTAAAGGCTACTAAAGCCTAGGCTAAGGAATTAACTACTAGAGTTAACTCTTATAAGCTTAGGTCCTCTCCTAGGCCTTTATAAAGTACTAGTATACCTATCTTATATTAATTATAAGTACCTCTATTAGTACCCTTAAACTTAAAACTTTTCCTTAACCTCTTAGATAAATTTACCTACGCGCCTTATTAGTTATTAGATATAAGGGCTAGTAAATCTAGAGATATTTATATAAGTAGTACTACTAGTCCTATCTAACCTTATTACTATAATATAATAGAAATAAAGGAATCTAGAGAGATTCTTATAAGTGGTTCTACTAGTCCTATCTAACCTTATAATTATAATATAATAGAAATAGAGGCTACGCCTCCCCTAATATCTAGTACTAGGAATCTTTAAGGGGCCTTTACTAATCTAATTAGGTAATATATTTATATAATTACTATTATAAAGTACTTAGATAGTACCCTACTTATTTAAGTAGATATAATAGTACTTACTAGGAAAGCTATTAAGGATATTATACCCCTAAATAAGGCTATTATTATAAAGGATAAGAAAGCCTTTAATATAACTAAGAGTAATATTACCCCTAGGATATATTAAATACTTTATTAGGGTAATAAGGCCTTAAAGACCTTATAAGTTAAAGTAAAATAAATCCGCGATAAGGCTAGATAGCTAACTACTCCTATTATAACCTATTATCTAGATATTAGTTATATTATAGACTATAAAGGCCCGCCTTATTATAATACCCTAGATATTCTCTTATAATATATTAAATTAAGCTATATTATAGCTAATCTACTTATATAGTTTACTAAAGAATAACCTACTCCTATAAAGCTAGAAGACTTAGGGCCTAAAGATTAGGACTTAGAGTAGGATATTAATAGGGGACTTAGAGGCTAATAGTAGGGTATTAGGCCTTTTAAAGGCTATAAGGTATAAGGGGGGGACTATAAATAGAAGGAGTAGCTAATAGCTCTAACTACTTATATTAGCCCTAATACATATATCTTAGTTTACAAGAATTAATAATAATATAACCTAATATAATATACTCTAGGCGAGCTAATAATATAGAACTATTATAATAGCTTTAATATTATTATTATAGAATACTCTTATTAAATTACTAAGGTTATTCTCTAAGTATTAAGAGAGGGTAGTATATTAGTTTATAAATAGATACTATAAATTAGATATAACTAGTACTTAGTCTTTATAGTATTTTATACTACTTTTATTATAATTTCTATAGCTTTAATTCTATTCTACTTAAGTTAAAATAAATGTTAGAAAGTATAGTTAAGCTCTTTATTATAATATTAGTAGTAGCTAATTATAAGCTAATTAGTTCTTCTAATATTAATAAGATATAAAAGTAATTAAATATAATCTTATCCTTCTTAAAGTTAAGAATTATATTAAGTATAACTTGTAATTTAATAATTAGATCCTAGTATTAAGAGGTTTAAGAGAGACTTCTAATAACCTACTTTATTAGAGTAGTTAGACTAACCGTCGAGTCGGGTTTTAGTACTAGTTTAGGTACCGACCCGAATACTCGGTACCTTCTTCCGGTACCGACCCGAAAAGCCCTCGGTACCTTGGCGAGTCGGGTTAGACCGACCCGACTCGCTAAGGTATCGCTAAGACGCCAAGCCCCTAATAAAATAGTAAGGGACACTAAATTTTTTCTAGAATTACCTCTATTCTAAAATTGGATTTTTTTTATTAGAAATTAAATACCCCCCTTAATTCCCTAGGGGTATGCATTACCTTTTTATATTATCTTATTTACTTTTCAGAATTACCTAGGTAATAATAATAATTATAATTAATAATATAGTAGTAAATCCTATATATAGTAAGAAATACTACTATGAATAGAAAATACTACTAATATTATAGTCTTTATCTTTATAGGGATATATATTACTTTTTTATATTACCTTATTTACTTTTAAAGAATTACGTAGGTAGTAATAATAATAATTATAGGGAAAAAATAGAAAATATAGTAAGAAATACTACTAAAAATAGAAAATATTACTAGGGAAAAAAGTCTTAGCGAGTCGGGTTAATACTTTAAGTTAATACTTAGTACTACCCCTTAGTATTAACTCGAATACTTAGTACTAACTATTAGTACCAACCTGAATACTTAGGTAGGAATTTAGTATTAACTCGCTAAGAGTTAAGTTAGGTACCCGACTCGAGTTTAAAGTACCGACCCGACGCGGTTAGTCTAAGAATAGTAGCCTTAGTTAAAATAGACTTATATATCTTAAATAAAGATTAGTATTATAAACTACTAGTAAAAATAGTAGAGAAAAGATAGAAGTATAATATAGTATAACTATACTAGAGTAGAGGATATAAGAGGAATATAAATAATAAAATTAGTCTCTCAGACATGCTAAGCCGCTGGTACGGCCATTAAACCTCTTCAGGTTAGCGTGTGTTGGTGGATCCTTATCGACATTTGATACCGGTCGAGACTGGGGCTCTAAAGATCCGCGTGTCAGCAATCAACTTCCAGATGATATACTGAGACAGCTTGATCCGAACCAGATCTATCATACTCTGACTCATCAGCTCTCTACACCCTTGCTGGACGAAATCCACAACAGTCTTTGGCTGGTAGCTCGGAAGGAAAGTAGTCATATTGACTCTCTATATTACCAGGCCATCAAAGGGAGAAGTATTATATCCAATGAAGAGACCAAAATGTACTTAGTATGGCCATCGGACAAAATTCACATAAAGCCAATTCCACAGTACCTCTTCAATCATCATTTCCGGAAGCACTTTCTTTGTCCACGTACTGAGAATGCTGACGCTTGGCGTGCCGTCGTAGCTGGGTTTCTTCGCTCTGACACTCACTTGGTGCGCTATCGTTCCGATCTTAGTATCGTGCATGAAAACAGGCTTATTCCTGAAGATATTGGTTAGATTAGCCTGGACCTTCTTCATCGCCTATTTCCGACGAATTCCTGATCATCAAGTGGCGAAACGCTTATCTGTACGGGCAATTGCGTTTGTCAAGGCTGAGTATCCTCGTCAGATTGCATATGCCTCGTGAAAGGGACAGCATTTGGTTCTACGAGCCACCGCACTGGTCTACGGGTCCATATCTGCGGAGTGTTACGACAGCCTTTGGTTTTCTTTTTGCATCAATCTCTTCAATGCTCTCTTCGATGCAAGCCTCGCTGAATGCGGGTCCTAGAACAAGTGGACCAACGAGGACTTTCTCAGGGTTCTCCACATTCACACTAATCATTATTAGTATGGTTTGACTCTTGCTGTTCGTCGTTCCATCCGCGTTCCTAGTATGGCAATTTTGGTTTGCTCTTAGACAAAAGAACAAGTAATGGGAAAGATAAGAAAATTAGGATTCTAGCTCTCACGAGCAAATGTGAAGTGACATTACGCAATGGACTGATAAAATAAGAAGATAAGTCGAAAGCGATTGCAACCTAAACTGTACGGGTTGGCTAGTGGAATGATTTGGGCAAAGCGGACAATGGGGGCGCCGCTCGCTTTATCACTTAGTTCTAGTTCCTTTAGCCATCTTCAAAGTAGCCAAATCAGGCTGTACGCGTAAACGAAAGAGTACTTGGTTACCCAGAAGCGGTGCTCTATCGCCCTGATCAAATATTGCGTTACCCTGATCACGCAAAGCGACCACGCGCGCATGACTTCCAAGTGAGTAGCGGTTACAGTTCCATTGTCTTGCGATGCCAAGTGGATAGCCAGTCAGTGATTATCGAATAAGATACAATTGATATATATTGCCGGAAGTTGCAAGGAAGTTGAGCTTGTTTGGCCTTTTAGGGGATATCTTAGCAGGGCGTAACGGTTTATTCTATGATCCGTCACGAAAGCCTCCGCCTAGGCTGGCTCGCTAAGAACAATCGCTTTGAGTGTTCAAGGAATTCTATGGAAAGTGGAGTCATAAGAAACGAGGAGGGCAGCTCAAGCCGAATGATAGGGATCCATTTCAGGCTCGTACCTACTACCTACGTGCACTGCCTTATAGTGCTCCCTCGGTGCTCCCCCGTGCTCTCCCGTGCTCCCTCAGTGCTCTCCCTTGCTCCCTCGCTACTCTTTGCTGCGCCCCCTTGCTCCCTCTCTGCTCCCTCTAAAGCGGCCCTGCTCCCTTTCCCGACCCGGAACGGCAATCGCAAATCCTAAGTTCGGGGTATATATAATGAGGGGGATGAGGGGGCGTGGAGGTATATTCAAGGGGTATTGGGGGCATGGAAGTCCGGTGTAGTCAATGCTGCGGTATCCAGCAAGGCTTCTGAGGTTGACCTTAGGGGTAGACTAAAGTTGAATTAGTATCAGGGGGATTAGGAAATAGGGAATTGGAAATTGGAAATGGATAGTAGACACGGATCAGGCGTGGCCATTGCTGGCTTTTGTCAATTATTAGCTTGCCTATGTTACCAATCATACCTATCCCAAATTCCCGTCGCCCAATATCTTCAACCTGGGGTTGACGTGTCTCTATGTTTCAGGAAAATGGACGCTTTCGCCATATAAGTATTTCGAAAGTTTTATTGGATATGCTGAAGAACGCGCCTGGATGCCGCAGAGGCTGATTACACTATGTATCGTAGAGTGTAGATCAAGCGGTGGAATTAACAGTGTAGGGAATAGTATTACTGAAGCTCTAAGCCCAAGGGGATAGGTTTGCAAGGATAAGCACGAAAAGGGAACCACAATTTAGGGCCTCTGTCCATAGACCTCAGTTTTCTAGCGTAGCAAACACTGTTCAATTGATACGGTGAGTGCGGGCTTTATAGAACTTTTTCACCCGCCGTCCGAGCTATCCGCGAGGAGGTAGCCGATAGTCTGAATTGAGAGGTATTTGTACCTGGCGATAAAAATTTCTAGCTACTACACAAGCTCTATGTAGTGAATAGCGCCGAAGATGCGAAGTTCGTCGCCGTTTGCATAATGTCATCTTCCAGTCATTGAAGTTGGATAGCGCCAAGACACCGTTCGTGGTGGATGCAAAGTCTGCGTGAAGACTGGCGTAATGACGGTGGCAACAGTGGTAGAGCCCAATTGTTAAGGGGGAGATGGTCGGACGACAGGGGTAAATTGGGCGGTCTTGACGCTGGGTCATGCTTGTCGTTGCTGATGGGATGAACCCAGAAACCTCCTTCCGGTCAACATCAAGTCCGCGCCTGCGACTGGAGACTCTTGTCGATAAGGACGGAAGTAATCAGGTTGAGCTTCCGCGCAATAGTTGGCTCGAACATCTCAAGTTAGTATTCCCGGGGATGTCCCGTTACCCAAGTCTTTCACAATCCGCAGCATCAGCCACTGGCTGGCATCTCTTGCGGCGGCCTTTCCCATCGACTAGTCCCACCTAGCTCAGACGACATGTATTCCCTGGTCGAGAGTTCAACGGGTTGCACTGGAGCCTCTTGGAGCGGTGGAGAAGTGTGCAACGTGTTGGCCTCCGGGTACTTGCTCTCGGACTGCAGCGCGGTGTCTCGCAACAGCCTTGACGACCGATCTTTCCTTCTCCTGCCGTAAAAGTATACTGCAGTCACGAGAAGAGCCAGTACAAGAGACGCGATGCCGACACCAATACCTGCGTAGGCGCCCGTTGAGAGATGGGTAGGGGTCGCCGGGGCATTTGAATCTGTAGATGAAGTTGTGTTGGCGGAGGCCGCCGGTAGCGCGGTCCACAGCGGTTTCCAGGTGTCTGACCAATCGGTGTTGGAGCTTTCAAGTTTGATGCCGGTAATAGGAGTTTGTAAGGGGTTTGACGCAGTGTTGGGACCTGGTGCTTGCGCTAGGAACCACTGGCCGAGGCCCTGGTCCCAGTCCACGCAGATGAAAGCTGCTTGGAGGAACGCTCGGCCGAGAGAATAGAATGGGGAATCTTGGGGTGTTGTGCAGGGGAAGTATGGGGTTGGTCTGTCGACCATTGGCGAGTCAAGTGTGAGGTTGAGAAGCTGGAAGGGGACCTTGATAGTAAGGTTTTGTCCAGCGGTCCGAAAGACAAAGCTGAGATAAGTGGGCGCCGTGATAACCTTTGCGTATTGCGGATCTGTAACATTCCACAGGTATAGCCCGTACTTTGTACTGTATACAACAGGAAGATCGCGGGTGAGAGCAGCACATGTGCTGTTAGGTAGATACATATAAGGGGCTGCAGAGTTCATGGCGACAGATAGAGAAGTGATAGAGGAATTCTTCTCCGCGAGGAGACCTTGTCGTGCTTGATAGGAAAAGGGAGACCCTCCGTATTCGACTCCAACCCCGATGTCGAGAAGATCGATGAGAAAATTGTTGTTGGTGATGTTTGCGGAATATGGTTGAGCTGACACAGGCCCAAGCACTCTGGACATATCATAACCCCCAAGCCATAGGGAGAGGGGAAGGTTCAGAGCTGCAGAGCCGATGTGCATCCCATATGAGGAGGTTGGAATATACCCATGCCGCTGTAGGTAGTTAGGAGTAAGACTCGCATTAATGCTTGGGCCATTCGCCATGCTGAACGATTGGTTAGCTATTGACGCGCCCAATGCCAGCTGGCCGACCTGCAGCGGGTATGTAGCACCATCTGGGTATGTCGTATTCACACTCTCCATCATTCGGATGCTTATGTTCGGGACGGTTACTGCCCGGGAGCCAAGCGTTAACTGGTCCATGACATATATCGCATTTCCTCGGTTCAGCATAGCGCCAATGGTCCAATCAACTGTATCTCCGAAGCTGTGGCCGGAGTATGAGATCGAAGAATCATCGATTGTGCTCGATGCGGACGGATCGAACAAACCTCCGGTCCCGCAGATGCTTTTGACGCCTTTACATACGCTCTGGGCTAGAATTATCGTCTCAAAGGTACTGCCTGGGTATAAATCCAATTGCTGAAGGGGTTTCCCCAAAGACACTGACACGGCTTGCCATGGTCCGTCAGGCCCATAATGCGTGGTAGAGGCCGCGATCTGTATTGGTAGAGGGATGTCTTGGGCATAGACATTAAGAACAAAGTGACTGATCAGGAGGTATAGAGCAGAACGACGGCGCATTGTCTCGGTATACATACAGTAGTACCTACGCTGAGAAGTAACAATTGACTTCAAGGAATAATCAAAGGAATTTGGGAGAGAGTCAGCTCGCAGATAACCTAGCCTTACCTGCCGGATTCGGTAGATGCTGCTCGAGTTTCAGAAAGTACCTTAGCAGGCGGTAATCCCACCAATCCTACCATTTTCTGTGGCAGCCCTGCGCCGGCACCGATTGAGTAGTGCGTCAGGCAATGTCAGCTCCCAGCCACGAGCTGTCAATGTTGTCCAGTCATTGCCGAGCCAATTTCTGTAAAATGGCGACGCAACATGGAGTACATGAGGAATAAGGCCACAAGTCGAAAAGGATCATGGCTGATGTATACACACTTCTGGTGGAAGTTGACGGCATGATGGTAGTGGACTGAGGACTGTTCGCTATCGATGCGCTCGGTTACGAGGCGCATGGCTACTGGGGAGCTATTGGACGGCTTCAGCCTCGAGGACCTCAGCAATCCTCATTGGTTGAAGTTGAATATCGTTCCTGCTTCGGCGACCTTAGTAAGCCTATATGAAACAGGGTACCTATTGCGAAGTACGGCGTAGTGCTAGAGAGGAAATGACTTCTAGGTGCGCAGTTAATTTCAGCTGCATCCGAAAGGATCAGTCGCGAACCGAGGGGCGGCAACACATCCAAATTCCCGTATTTCGCAGGAGAAGTCTGGGATGTTTGTGCGAAGTGTATGACAGTCGAAGTCTTGTCACGAACGTCAAGAGCAAATTTATTAGCTGTACACTGCGTGGTCCTCCGGCTTCATTTTCGGAGATGGGTGTTGCTCATAGAACTAGCTTAGAACACTAAGCCATTTAGCGTATTCAGGACTCATGCGAAACCTTGGCACTGAAGACAAATATTTTGGTGTTGTCGGGACATAACGACTAATTTTATAATAATTAGAGCAATGTATGACATTGAGGCACTTAGTCTTCCCTCTCACGTTATATTTTATCATCTGGTCTCTACCTATAGTTAGTTAATCGATGTTTGATCAATGTGTAGTTTTACACAAAAAGGGGGGGGAAATTTCTGTTTTCAGTGCCAAGGTTTCGCATGAGTCCTGAATACGCTAAATGCAGCGTTAGACCCAAGACTCACGACTAGGGCCGCGGAGCGGAGCGCTCTGGTCGGCTCATATTCTCATGATAGAGCTCGACCACTCCTCTCGTAAAACATCACACATGGGTAAGGTAAGAAGTCTTGGGAAAGAGGTACCTCCAGTCACCTCAGCCATGCAACAAGACATCAGAGCGCACATGCCACAACAGAGACGGCTCATCCAATTCGCTGTCGTCGCAACCGCCACATCACTCATCCTTCTATTCCTGAAATACAAAGGGCCCTTCGCGCCAGAGAGATCCGTGCTACCCACCTTATTCTCAGCCCACAAAGATGGCGGCGTCGATTGGTCTCAATTTGCCTATGTGCAATACGTTACATCTGTACCTTATCTCTGCAACTCCCTCATGCTGTTCAGCCGTCTCCACGAACTCGGAAGCAAAGCTGACCGTCTACTCCTCTATCCTCAACAATATAATTTGGACGAAAGCGAGGGCAATGCTGCAGGTCTACTGCTGAGAAGGGCCCGCGAAAACTACGGTGTCATATTGAAACCAATCGAGGTCCAGCATAAAGAGTCACTAGATTGTAAGTCAATGCGTCTCCGATGTTTATCAAATGGCCATGTTCCAAACGCTCCTCAGCATAAGTACGCTGGCTAAGAGAACACTGCAACAGCAACCTGGGCCGATAGCTTTACCAAATTGCACGCCTTCAACCAGACTGCATACTCTCGCGTCCTGCACCTCGACTCTGATTCCACAATTTTATCTTCCATGGATGAGCTCTTTCTCCTCCCCCCAGCAACGGTCGCCATGCCACGCTCTTACTGGGAGCCGCAAGAACCGCATATCAAGCTTTCTTCCCAACTCATCCTGATCACTCCCTCAACGCACCAGTACGAACGCTGCAGAAGCGCCATCGACTCGGCCGCTGCAACTGAGTATGACATGGAAATTGTAAACACCCTGTACCGAGACACGGCGATGGTTCTGCCACACAGGGTCTACGACCTCTATTCACGGGAATTTAGAATGGGGCCTGACCACAAAGACTACTTGGGTAATGACAACGAAGCAGTTTGGGACCCCGATGAGGCAGCCAAGACTGCCAAATTCCTGCACTTTTCGGACTGGCCGCTTCCGAAACCGTGGATAGAGCCAAGCCAGAGGATGTTGGAAGAGAATATGCCGCAATGCTTCGCAAAGGACGGCACGACACTGTATGGGAAGAGCGAATCTTTGTGTCGTGAAAGGGAGCTCTGGTTTGCGTTCTACAAGGATTTCCAAACGAGAAGGAAGAACATCTGCGGCGCTGCCATTTGATATTGGACATGAATCTTGGTCTTACATGGATAGTCTTGGAACGTGGATTGATTCGCGCAATCTCAACCGCTGTCACGCAGGATGACCCAGGCTTGCGTGACTTCTCTCATATCGTAGATGATGAAATACGTGTCTAATATACGCTATATGGGGGCTGGATCATCAAATAGCATTGTGGTTATCGAGGCTGCGGTCTCGGATGCTCGAAGCCGGAAGGAGGATGGGTGAAATGGCAAGCGTTCGGTACTTCTTACCCAGAGGCGAATGCGGCGTTCTTCAAGAGACTAAAACTGTGCTTGGGAATTCCCGAACAACGTTGTGTATATCTAGCTTCTCTATGTGCCTTCGGAACGGCTACTTTCTCACGCCCCTTTACCAGGCCTATCCCCTACCTCGTACGCAAGGCTACCATCATCAGCATTGGCTTGCCTTTCGAATTTCATGACGACTCCCGCAGTTTCATACCCGACCTCGTGTGGTTGGTGTCAGCGCTGGGTATGACTTGCCTCAACGGGCTCTCCGGCTTGTTCTTCATCAGCTACCCCAACCAGACTATCATCGCTAGACGAAGGAACGAGGGTAAAGTAGAAAGAAGAAATGGACTCTGGAAACCTGAACATCGCAGGACCACGCGAATGTGCTTGTGATACCGAAGAGGCCGGTTAAAAGGTTTTCGTCTGATGTCTGACAGCTTTGCTGGCCTAGGTGCTGCGATTGCGTCTGAGGCTATACTGATACCTGAGCCCATACGTCTAATAATTGGGCCTATTATACAAACACGAATTCAGCAGATAGTGAAAACAACGGAAGGGCGGCGACAGCAGAAGATGGTTTTGCTATTCTTAGGGACAGCGACAGGGCTCAAGGGGTATATTTGTATCAAAGGAAAGCGTTCTAATTTGTGAGAGTCCACCCACCACAGCCCAACCAAGACTATCAATCGATGCCTTTTCAATGGCTTTGCGGCTGAGTGGCCTCTACTAGTGCAAATAATAGGAATTAGGAACTTGGTGAAATTCCCTTACTGTATAAGGTACCTACCTATGTAGTAGCCCGTTGTAGATGGTAAAGCCTTCACGGCCTCCTGTTGTTATTCATGTCGGCCGAGGGCCAAAGTCCGGGTATTCTGTGTAACGGGCAGCCACACAACCTCTCCCTTGATATCTGTACATCATACAATGGAAACCCAACGATAATGGGCCATGTCCCAATTCTAGCATGGATTTTGATCGCGGTGACCCTTAGCGGCACGATCTGGCTCCTCGGTAGCGTCGCCATCTTCGCCAAAACCTGGATCTTCTCCGCTGTTGTAGAAGTGACCGAGCTCGAAGATGCATCCAAGACGAGCTCATACAACTCGACAGTCGACAGCCTGTGGTATCCACCCAGGGACACACTGATCAATAACCTGGGCGCTGTGACGAATGACGACGGCGTTTATGGCTTCATCTTCAACGACTCCTCCGCGCCGGCGGGCAACGACTACTATGGCGGATACAACTACTGCAACATGCCGCATGTGAATAAAAAAGCCTATGTCAAAGCCCCTGATGAATACACACTTGAATACGTGGAAGCTGTAAGGCGTCGCCCACACTTTCTGAGGAAATCATTCGCAATTCTGACCCAATCCAGATCCATCGTCATCACAAACGCACCCCGTACGCAGCCAACACCTTCCCCCACGAGTCCTACAGCTGGGACTGCAACGATGAAGGTCTCTTCTCATACGCCCGCCCTCTCAACCCAACCGGTCACGAATCCGCCTCTACATACCACTCCGTCTACACAAGCCCTTCGAACCCATTCGCCCCAGCCGGCTTCAACGGCACATGCCAATTCCCGCAGATCACAAGAGGCGGTCTAGACGATAGCTGGCAACACGGCAAAGATCTCTACGACACATACCACGACCTTCTCCATTTCCTCCCCGAGCGCGCAACGGACGACGTTGTCTACCGCGTAACCAACAACCCCATCACATCCCAAGTCGCAGGCATGGTCATCGCGGCTATGTATGGCTCCCTGACAGATATCCCAGTCAAAGTCCAACCTGCCAGTATCGACTCTCTCGAGCCAAGATACCCCTGCGCGGGCGGTACGGCGCTCTACAGCACCTACGGCGTCAACAGTACCAATCAAAATTGGACAGCCCACTTGACCGACTCCCACCTCCTCTTCAAAGACCTAGACGCCATAAGCGGCATTCCACCCTCAGACCCCCATTTCCACAAATCATGGGACCACTACTTCGACAACCTCTCCTCACGCCTCTGCCACTCCAAACCCCTCCCCTGCACCATCAACGAAACAACAACCTGCATCACCAACGCCCAAGCAGCTTCCGTCTTCCGCCTCGGCCTCTACGAATACAGCCACATCTACCGCTCCACCCCCCTCTCCCTCCACGCCAGCGTCGCTGCCTACGGCGTCTACATCGCCGAACTGGCGCAGAATATCCGCGACAGCATTGCAGGCAGCGCGGTGAAATATAGGCATAACGTGGCGCATGATGGGAGTTTGGCGATGTTGCTTTCTATACTCCAGGTTGATGAGATGGTTTGGCCTGGTCTTGGGGCGGAGATTGTGTTTGAGATTTTTAGCAAGACGGGTGGTGGGGAGGGGGCGAGGTGGGTTAGGATTTTGTGGGGGGGGGTGGTGCTTCGGAGTTCGTATCCGCGGCTTGGGAGTGTGGATATGATACCTTTGGATACGCTGTTGGGGTATTTTGATGGGTTGGTTGGGGTGGGTGCGAGTAGAGTGCCGGATCTGTGTGTGCAGATGCCGGCGAGCGTTGGCAAGCAGGGCGTGGATTTCTGCGTTGATTGCGGAGAGGAGTAGGGATTGGGGATGCTTGAGTGGGCTAGCCTGCTTCAGTGAGAGCTTGGCTTGTAGAGCCACTATCTAGACGTCTATGTAACATGAACCGTGCTTAAGTGGTTGATCTGTTTCGATTGATTTTTGTGGATGTCATCTTCGATGCGGCCTGAGCTTACCTTTCCGATGCCGTCAGTTCTCTGCATTGATTCTTGGCTTTGACCCACTCACTGAACATGTCAAAGGGCTGGACCCCACAGTTGACTGCCAATAAGTGCTCAGCTGTCACGGCAGTAAAGGCGGTCATTATGAAATCAATTTCCAAGGTCCCTGCCGCTCATTTCACCAGGTACAACACGAATTCGTCACTGATCAGCTTCCCCAACCCTCCTCTTCGCAAAAGTCGCCGCCACAATCATCGGAAACACAACCGTCGCCTCGCAATACACCTTCACACAATCCGCCCCCGCCTTAATCTTCCCCCAACTGACAGCCTCGTCCGGTCTCGCCCCGGCATCACTCCCATCAAACTCCTGCGCCGTGTTGATATACACCGCGCTCTCGGCGCCATCACGATGGAGGCACGCGTTCGCGATATGGTGTTTGACCAGGCCGCCGCCGAGGATGATCATACCGGCTCGTTTGGCGCCGCGGGCGAATTCGTTGATGCGTCGGATATCTTGGACGATGTCGATGATGAGGCGACGAGGGGAGGTCTTGAAGGTGTGGAAGTGGAGCATGTCGCCTAGACTGCCGTCTGTGAGGGCGGGACAGAAGATGGGGATGTCGTTCTTGTAAGCCCAGTAGAGGATCGAAGAGTCGTCGTTTATTTCTTTACCTAGTCGTGCTATGACGGTGCTGGGGGTCCAGATCAGTTCTTCGTCGCCGTCGCCGCGCTCGCGGCTGGCGGTTTGTTCGGCGAGGAGGGTGTCGAGGATGGGGACGATCCAGTCTTCGAAGAGGCCGTAGTTGGCGTTTGGGACGACGAGGTTGCCGATGCGGTTCATGCCTTTCTCGCGCAGGTGGGCGCCGTTGGCGGTGAAGCTGCTGAGGTAGGTGGGGCCGAGGCATTTGATGAGGTCTTCTTCGATGCCGCCGGCCGTGGTGACGATGGCGGAGACGTGTTTGTGTTCGACGAGGTAGCGGAGGACGGAGCGGAGGCCGGAGGAGACGAGGTTGGAGGTGTAGCCGAGGAAGATGGTGGTTTTGGCGTCGGTTTCGGGGTCTCGCCAGTCTTTCTGGGAGGGGGGGTTTAGAAGTGGGGCTTTTGCAGGTGGTGAGGGGTGTTGGCGCAGACCATGTTATTGATGATGCGAGCGGCTTCTGCGACTGCGGCGCTTTGGAAACCCATGTTTGTCATGCTGGTTACGAGCTCGGCGGCTGTGATGTCTTTGTTCCTGCGGTCGTAGTCGTTGAATTCGGGGCCTTCGACTATAGGGACACCTTCAGGAACTGGTGCGGAAGATTTGAAGACGGCATCGTGGGATACACTTGGTGCTGGTTCATTCACCACAGGATTGCCGATTGTAGCTGTCATGACAATATCTTCTGGTGGAAAATGGGAATGTTGCTGAGTACAGGCGATTATGCCAGACTTTCGATGAACTGAAAAGACCCCTGGGCAAACGCAAACAAGACTGGAAGGTTAAAATCGGATTATGTGGCCAGGATAAATGGTGTACTGGCGACAGATATAAACTGATCGAAGGAACACCGCCTTCTACACGCACAGTTGGGAACTCAATCGCATAAATGTCGACCGCATCACTCGAAGATGTGACCTCGCCCAATTCGGGTCACTTTATGCCCAGAATGATTTGCAATGTCGTTCATTGTTGTACTGAAAGAATGACTGTTGAAGGATTTGATAGTGGCCTTGATCAGGTTAGAATAGCGTCGTATCTTAGGACTAAAAGGGTAAAGCGTGCCCCTTAGTTGTTTCCAGCGATGAAAACCTTTTACTCACTACTCCGTATCGTGGTTTGCTTATAAAAGACGTCTAGGGACTGGATGACAATCTTCGAGATGACAATGTCAGTCGATGTGGGGACATTCCCATCACATGTCGTGATGAACATGGCGTTCAGGAACGACACGGTTCCTGATGGATTGAGTCCTGCCTTGATGCAATTATACTCGTCTTTGGTCTCGAACTCATCAACGGATTGCGTCGATCACAATTCAATCCTGTCCTAATCAGACCAGCCACAAGATCATCTTTGGTACCGGCTCATCGCTATGCTCTGCGTTCGTCCCACATTTGAGATTCATACAGCATCTTACAGCATCTTACAGCATCTTCTTTTCGATGCATTACCCGGACTGCGGCTAGACTATGCTCAGATTCCCAATGGATCCACCAACAACCAACAAGATCATTCACGGCCCACATTCGACAACCCTGGCCTCAATTGAGGTCGACATAAGATTTAGTGTACCCGCATCTGAACGATGAGCGTCTCCGAGGAAGTGGATATGTTATCTACAGGACCGCAAAGATCTAGCGCACACGCGACTTCCGCGCTGCCTAATGACGTTCATATTACCTCTTATCGTCCTCATCCCAAGACAGTAATTCCAACGTCAGCTTTGACAACGACCTATGTGGATTCTGAGCTCTGTGGTGGAGACCTGTGTTTGGTAGAGACTTTGTGGAGATGTTGAAGGTGTCGAGGACACAAATGACGTTGACTGAATTGATCGAGTGTCGGATTTCTTTGTATAACAAGTAATACCGCATCAATGGTCTCTCCGTCCGCCGCTCGAGGCTTTGACAAAGAGACAGAAGGACTAACAGAATGGACTCCGGATCAACGCCTCGATACAGCATGGGCTCGGATTCCATTAGCTTCTTTCACTAGCCGGATGAAAAGATCAGGGACTCTTCTCTTTCGATCTTGTTAGATGCTGGCAGGAGAAAATTGTTGAAGCCAACAGACTCATCTACCTCAAACACATCCTAAGCTAATCAGATCTCGGTTTCAAATCCGTCTCTGCTTTGTCACTAACGAGCAAGATCACAGCGTATGAGAACACATGTATGGTCAAGGCTGGGATGTCGTGTACTTAGGAAATATCCCGGCAGAGACTTGCAGGAATAGCACAGTCTTGAAAATCCTTCCCTGCATTCGGAAAACTTCAAAGTTGGAGCGGACCGAAAGAATTGCATTATTGCCATCGAATATTCTAAGCTCGGGTCATCTCAGCGCACGGTCACGACCCCAGGATTCGAGCGGATATGTGCAGTCGCTACACTACTACGCCACGCAGCTGCAAAGGGCCGCTAGCGAAGATCATAACGTTGTTGTGAGTGTGGGGTGCAGCAAAGATCCCAGGTGTCGTGGCGGAAATGGGGTTGAGCAGTGAGCTGCTACGGGTAGATACCGAGACAGCATACCCAGCCCTCATCCAATCGAAGGTCATGGAATGTACGTTCTTCTGACAGATGAATCTTTTCTCATGGTGGATCCCACATGCATTGGTGGTTTAGTCTCTTCATATGATACAGGTAAGTGAGCAGGAACTCTGGGTGCTGTGGGTGATTATCTGTCATTCTGTCTCCATTGCGTACCTTATTTGTACATGCTTTCCTTTCAGCATGATTTATCGAGCCATCATTGGTTGAGATTTCCTTATCTTAAGTCTTGGCAGACAGTCGATAGCGCCCGGTCCACTTTCTCCCATGGGACACATCGTCCGTTGCTTACCTAGCTTACTTAAGATAAGTTTATATGGGGGTCAGTTTGGCGCGTATTACGGAATGCAGCCTGATGGACTTCCTTATCCTTACCCCTGATTCGTTGTTCGGTGACAGCCGTCCGTGCCCGTAATCAGCGCAACCGTTGCAAAATGCAATCCTTATTTTGCCAAGGATCGTGCAGCTTTGCAGACGCAACTTGATATGCACAATCTGCAGATCATTAACCCTGACTCGGCTATACGTCTTTCCCATTGGCTGGCGACCATTACCACCCATAGAGAACACAACGGCACTCCGATAAGGCTCAAGTCGTTTATTTGCCCTGGAGTTGCTTGACGTTTGACAGCCTCCACGAGGCAACTGCACCTCATCATGCTCTTCTGAGGTCGTGTCCCCGTAGTGTGGTGCTACATAACTATTCAGGGTCCCTGAGACACTCTTCAACAAATTCCTCGTCTCCCTTCGACTTTCCACACCTTCTACTGAATCTCCCAGCAGTCTCTCGATCTCTCACACGCCATGTCGGTGATCAATCCTCCATGGCTCGACAAAGGCGACAATGCCTGGCAAATGACTGCTGCGACCCTTGTCGGTCTGCAGTCAGTGCCAGGACTGATGATTCTGTACGCCGGTATCGTCAAGAGTAAATGGGCCATCAACTCTGCCTTCATGGCCTTCTACGCCTTCGCGGCAGTCCTGATCTGCTGGGTCATTTGGGCTTACAAGATCGCCTTCGGAAAACACATGTTACCCTTCGCCGGCATACCGGGCCCCGCGCTCTCCATGGAATACGAGATGACCCAAGCCCTCTTGCCCACCTCCGGCATTAGCGCCGCTTTTCCAATGTCGACCATGGTCTATTTCCAATTCGTGTTCGCAGCCATTACCCTCGTCATCACAGCCGGCGCATTCCTAGGACGGATGAACTTTCTCGCCTGGGTCATCTACGTGCCACTCTGGCTTACCTTTTCCTACTGCGTCGTCGCATACTCGATTTGGGGCGGTGGATTCCTCGCAGTCCTTGGCGTCATTGACTATTCCGGCGGCTATGTCATCCATCTTTCCTCCGGCACCGCAGGCTTCGTAGGCGCATGGTGGATCGGCCCTCGCCTGGACGCCGATCGCACAGACAACCGCCCAAACAATATTGGCAGCGTTTTGGTTGGCGCGGGCATCCTCTGGATCGGCTGGAACGGTTTCAACGGCGGCGACCCTTATGCCGCTAGCGTGGATGCTGGCGTTGCGGTTTTGAATACCAACATCTGCTGCGCGATGAGCATGCTTTCTTGGACCCTCTGCGATGTGATCTACTACAAGAAGCCCTCCGTGATAGGTGCCGTCAACGGTATGATCTGCGGTCTCGTCGCCATCACCCCCGCCGCGGGCGTCATTGCTGGCTGGAGCGCGATCGCGATCGGTTTCGGCTCAGGCACCGTACCCTGGCTCAGCATGAACATTTTCGGCAAAAAGGTCCCCTTCATGCGCTCAGTGGATGACGTCCTAGGTGTGTTCCATACCCATTTCGTCGCCGGCATGATCGGCGGTTGTTCCACTGGTATCTTCGCCACCATCTCCGGCTGTGCGGCATTCGGCATCGCCAACCCCGGCGGCGCCATCGAGGGCAACGGCGTCCAAGTCGGGTATCAAATCGCGGGCGCCATGTTCGTCATCGGCTGGAACGTGGTGTGGACGTCGTTGATCATGGCCTTCATCAAATATGTGCTGCGGATCCCACTGCGGATGTCGGAGGAGGATCTGGTGCTGGGCGACTACGCGTGCCATGGGGAAGAGGCTTATGTGTTTGCCGAGGGGAGCAGTGGGTTTGTGAGTGGGACGCTGAGGGGGAAGGAGATCGAGGGGGTGCCGATGGGGGAGGATAAGGGGGGCATTGTGATGGGGAAGAGGTTGAGTTTGGATGAGAGGAGTAGTCCGAATGCGATGAGTTTGGCTGCTGATGCGGGGGAGATCAAGAGGGATTGATGGTTTGATAGATACCCAGTGCTGTTTGTGAGACGAGCTTGATGTAATAATTATCGATGTTGGATACGAATGGGATGATTTTCCAATTCGCCATAAACCTGTGCGTGTTTCCTTCCTTCAACCAGAGCATGATCGGTTTTCCAACCTGTTATGTTCGAAGCAGACATTTACATTTTGCAATCGATACGTACGTACCATCTAGACACTCCTCCTTCCGCCTCACTGGGGGGGGGGGGGGGGGGCGGGGGGGGGGGGGGGGGGGGGGGGGGGGGGGGGGCGGGGGCC